>BNJV01000038.1_pt1 | contig 237875 bp, 245 predicted proteins | sample 8540591 | NCBI WGS metagenome assembly BNJV01 (sample SAMD00202457, study PRJDB9452) | human saliva metagenome | host: Homo sapiens | reverse complement strand
AGCACAGAACAACAAGCATAAAGACCATAGCCATCTATGCCCTATTATTAAATAGGTGAGTTATACTTTTGCATATCATCTTCTTTATGCTCCTAATCTTTCTTAAGCTATAACGCTCTTATTTCTCCAGTTTCCGAATCACCCTACACGGATTACCAGCAGCCACGACACCACTTGGAATATCATGTGTAACGACAGAACCAGCACCAATCGTTGTATTATCGCCTATCGTCACACCCGGCACGACAACGACATTGCCACCTATCCACACATTATTCCCAACATGAATAGGTAGTGCATACTCTATCTTCTTATTACGCTGCTCAACATCAAGTGGATGACCAGCAGTATAGAAGGCGCAATTAGGTGCAATAAAAACATTATCGCCGAATGTCACCTTAGCCTCATCGAGAATCACACAATTAGTATTGACAAAGAAATTCTCACCGACTTCAATGTTATAACCATAGTCACAGAAGAATGGGGCAACAATAAACATTCCCTCGCCTGCCTTACCAAACAACTTTCTAAGGCGTTCCATGCGTTCCTCCCTACGTGAAGGAGGAATCTGATTGATTTCAAAACATTCATTCTCGCAGTAGTATAAGTCTTTTAAAACTTCTGGGTTATTTGCTTGATAAAGCATCCCTTTCTGCTGTTTCTCCTTCTCTGTCATAATCTTGACTTTAGCGTTTATATGCACAAAGATACAAATCAATTTCTAAGAAACAGAGAATTTCATTCATGAAAAAATAATTTTAGGGAAGAAAAGAGTGAGATGCGTGAAGTTTTTTGTATTTTTGCGACAACGATTTATTCATTACATAATAAAGAAAGAACATGAACATAATAACTTATGAATTTGTACTGAGACTATTCGTAGCTGCTATGTTAGGTGGTGTGATTGGCTTGGAGCGTGAGTATCGTGCAAAGGAGGCTGGTTTCCGAACCCACTTCCTTGTAGCATTAGGTAGTGGTTTGTTTATGATTCTATCACAGTTTGGCTTTGATGATGTACTCGGCCATTACGAGCAAGTGTCACTCGACCCCAGTCGTATAGCCTCACAAGTAGTAACGGGTATTGGTTTCATTGGTGCGGGAACAATTATCTTTCAAAAGCATGTGGTACGTGGACTGACAACTGCAGCAGGTCTATGGGTAACATCGGCTATTGGTATGACTGCAGGTGCAGGAATGTATGTACTCTCTATTGCTACAACTGTCCTCGTCTTGCTCTGTTTGGAAGCACTTTATTTTATACTCCAACACTTTGGAACACGCAATATAACCGTTACTTTTAGTACTCCAAAAGAAGAAAACATTCAACCTGTCTTGCAACGATTACGCGATAAGGAGATTATTATTGATTCCTACGAGATGACACGCAAAGACACTTCTTCAGGTCATTACTTCGTCGTAACGATGGAAATGAAGTTCAAACGGAAACGTTATAAGAATCATCTCCTTAACTTTATGGCTGAATTTGAAAACGTAACTGTTGAAACTATGGAGTAAATAGGAGCTGAAAAAATGGTTCTTCCGGAATATGGAGTGATAAACTAAAAGTCTTATATAATAGGCACACAGAGTCACGGAGGGGACGGAGGTAACGCAATGTCACGGAGGTGCCGATGGCACAAAGAGCGACGGAGATGTAGCGTACAAATTCTTAATAACTATTTGGGATAAACGCTTTGCATATAAATTGCTAATAGAATTGGCAAACAAACTCCGTTGCTCTACGCACCAACGGTGCCTCCGTTACTTCCATTGCTTTGTTTTAATAATCCTCCGTCCTCTCCGTACCTCCGTGTGACATTTCCTAAGAAACCTAACCTTAAGTGGCAAACCTTATCACTCAAAAATCCTGAAGACCCCAAAAAAATGGTTCTTCTGTTAAACCCAAATCGATGTTTAACCTCTAATGACCGATTTTAGTTTAATACATAGATTGAAAATAGAATAAAGACTTGATACATTTGCATAGTAAGACTATCCTAAATAGATAGTCTTACATAGAAGACAAACTACAAGATAAAATGCAAATAGATACTATGTCTTTCTGTATTCTACAAATAGCTTATTCCCACATCATTGGTATTTGTAAACTATTTTCATGCAACTCAAAACCAATACATGCTCTTTTGGCTTCTTTATAGACGCCCTTTAAGCTTGCAAAAGGTGCCCTTTAAGCCCCTTACTAACGCCCTTTTGAAGTCCAATTAAGCACCTTTTTTCAAACTACTTCATAAACAACTGATTTACTATTGGTTACAAACTTGCTTTTTACACATGATTTTGCCGTTATTTATAGATACTTTACCAGAAACTATGTAATGATTTTTCAAAGCTATATCTACAAAAATTTCTTCATGTAAATGATTTCTTCTTTTTACAAAATAGCTCAGCAGTAGGGCTTAGCTATCCCCCAAAGTTACTAAAATGAAGGAGTAAGATTTAGACGATCAAGGAGTAGATAACCACTAACAAAATACTAAAAAACACACTGAAAGCTAATCTACTATCTCCATTCTCAACATAGATAATACCACAATAAACGAAACCTAAACGAATCAAAGAAGCCTGCATCGGGCGATTATCTGCATGGGTATCTATACGAATAGAAGAGGTAAATGCCGAACAATAGTTGACTATGTCAGCCATTACACCATGTACACCTTCCAAAGAAGCTACACGATGGATGACATAATAAGGTTGGTCATCAAGCCAACTACCATTATCAATACGGTGGTAATTAGGTTCTGGACCCGCCTTAGCTACAAAGGTTGCAATAGGCTTCCCACACTCATAAAGTAGACAACAATCACCTTGTGCAATGTCACGCCTTATAGTACTCTCCGCAGGATAATTTGCTGACCATTGATTAGGATTACCAGTTTTAATCATCTTTGCTTTCCCCTGCTCAATTAGGTTCGATACTATAGTAAAATCATCTGTTGATGCTTTACGGATAGTACGATTAGATGACAGATTTATTGTTTTCTCCTTTGTCATAAGATTTATACTTTTCTATTTCTAACGAGGCAAAAATACGAAGAAAAACTAACATCAAGTTCCTAATATAAAAGAAAGTTGTACAAAAACGAAAAAAATAAAGAATACCACAGTGATAATAAATAGAGAAAAAAATAGTATGAAAAAAATAATTGCGAATAAAGAAATTAATATGTATTTTTTTGTCCTCATAATCAAATACTAATCTTATAAAAGCTACGACAATGGAGAATAACCTTTTTAAGTGTTCAGCAAATAGGCTGGAAGCACACTTGGGCAAAGACTCACATGAATTTACTAAAGATGATATCAAGCAAGTTGTCAGTGACTTGAACATCAGAATGGTCAACTTTATGTATCCTGCTGGTGACGGACGATTGAAGACACTAAACTTCATGCTTCACACACCCGACTACTTGGAGACAATACTTACAAGTGGCGAGCGCGTTGATGGTTCTTCACTCTTCAACTTTATTGCAGCTGGTAGTAGTGACCTCTATGTAATGCCACGCTTCTCTACAGCGTTCATCGATCCTTTCTCAGAGATTCCAACACTTTGCATGCTCTGTTCTTTCTTCGATCGAGATGGTAATCCATTAGCATCATCTCCAGAATATACACTCCGCAAGGCTATGAATGCCTTTAAGAAAGTAACTGGTATGGAGTTCCATGCTATGGGTGAGTTAGAATACTACGTTATCCGAGAGGATGAAGGTGTATTTCCTGCTGACGACCAACATGGTTATCACGAGAGTTCTCCTTTCTCAAAAGGCAATGACTTCCGTATGCGTTCTATGCAGCTGATTGCTGAATGTGGCGGTAAGATTAAGTATGGACATTCTGAGGTAGGTAATTTCATTGAGAATGGGCGCTGCTACGAACAGAATGAGATTGAGTTCTTGCCTGTCCCAGCAAATGAATGTGCTGAACAGTTACTCATTGCTAAATGGGTGATTCGTAGCTTAGGTTACGAAGAAGGACTTGATATTACCTTCGCTCCAAAGATTACTGTGGGTAAGGCTGGTTCTGGTATGCATATTCACATGCGTATAATGAAGGACGGAAAGAACATGATGCTCGAAGGAGGAAAACTTTCTAAGGATGCTCGTCGTGCTATTGCTGGTATGATGGACTTAGCTGAGAGTATCACTGCCTTTGGCAATAAGAACCCAACATCATACTTCCGTCTCGTTCCACATCAGGAAGCTCCAACAAATGTATGTTGGGGTATGAGTAACCGTTCTGTACTTGTTCGCGTACCATTAGGTTGGACCTCTGGCGAGGATATGTGCCACAAAGCTAATAATATAGAACCACTTACAGCGCGTGACTACTCTATCAAGCAGACTGTTGAGATGCGTTCTCCAGATGCTTCAGCTGATATCTATCAACTTTTAGCAGGTCTCTGTGTGGCTTGTCGTCATGGTTTTGAGATGGCAAACGCTGAGGCTGAAGCTGAGAGAACCTTTGCAGATGGTGATATCCACGACCCAAAGAATGCAGAACGCTATGCTACTTTGGCTCAGTTGCCTGATAGCTGTGCCGCTTCAGCAGACTGCTTGGAGCGTCAACGTAAGGTTTATGAAGAGTATGATGTGTTCTCTCCTGCAATGATTGATGGTATTATCAAACAGCTTCGCTCATACAACGACCGTACACTACGTCAAGAGATAGAAGGCAAGGAGATGATGATGGAGAAGCTTGTTCGTCAATACTTCCACTGCGGATAAAGCAAACATCATTCTAATATGTGACTACTATTAGTCCAAATATAAAATCCCAGGCAACGAAAAGGTTGTCTGGGATTTTTTAAATGGAACTGTTTTAATTAGTACCATCTTACTATCCTTCTGTTTAACATATTGTTACAAGAGCATAAGGTATGCCCAATTGGGGTAGAAATTATGGCATACATTTTGTTCCTTATACATCATTAAAAATCAAGAAATTATGAGTTTACAAGAAATATTAGACCATAGAAGGGCTGTTAGACATTATGATGCTAATAAGCCAATTGATAAAGAAGTAGTAAGAAATTGTATAGAACAGGCAACCTTAGCTCCAACAAGTGTAAACATGCAACTTTGGGAGGCTTATCATGTCACGGATAAGAATGTTTTGAAGGAGTTATCCCATGCTTGTTTGGATCAGTTATCAGCACGTTCAGCACAACAGATGGTTGTGTTCGTCACTCGTCAAGATCAATATAAACAGCATGCGCAAGCTGCACTTGCATTTGAAAGAAACAATATCAAGAGTTATAGTCCCACCGAGAAACAAGAGAGTCGCATAAAGAAACAGGAGATGTCTTACACTAAATTAATTCCTTTTCTCTATTCACGTTGCTTTGGCTTGTGGGGACTTGTTCGTAAAGGCTTAGCACAAACGATTGGACTTTTCCGCCCAATCATGCGTCAAGTAAGTGAGAGTGATATGCGAGTTAGTGTACACAAGAGTTGTGCTTTGGCTGTTCAGACATTTATGTTGGCTATGAGTGAGGCTGGTTATGACACTTGTCCACTTGAAGGTTTCGATAGTCTGTTGGTAAAGAAGGCACTGAATCTACCTTACAATTCAGAAATAAACATGGTTATAACCTGTGGCGTTCGTATGCCAGATGGCGTTTGGGGAGATCGTTATCGCCGCCCATTTGAGGAAACCTATCATTTGGTTTAGCACCCCTTCTGTAAATTATCATTGCTGTATGATACTCCTTCATTGCAAGAAGAAAACATACAGAATAGTTAACGGATAAACAAAAAGCAATAAGAAGGGATTTAGTAAGGATTTTATCCTTATCCATTGTCTTATTCAAATAGAAATACGTATCTTTGCAAAGAATCTGAACAAGACAATGGATAAGGATATTAAAGACTTAAAAATAGCTGTAGCCGGAACGGGCTATGTAGGTCTCAGCATTGCAACACTGCTGAGTCAACACCATCATGTAACAGCTGTTGACGTAGTAAAAGAAAAGGTTGACCTCATAAACAACAGACGTTCGCCTATTCAAGATGATTATATTGAACAGTATTTGGCAGAGAAGGATTTAGATCTTACTGCCACATTGGATGCAGAGACTGCTTATAGGGATGCGGACTTTGTAGTCATCGCTACGCCAACTAATTATGATCCTGTGAAGAACTACTTTGACACACGACGTGTTGAGGAAGTTATCGAAATCGTAATGAAGGTGAATTCAGATGCTATCATGATTGTTAAGTCTACGATTCCGGTTGGTTACACTGAGCATATTAGGGCAAAGTACAAGTGTAATAATATTCTCTTTGCTCCAGAATTCCTACGTGAAAGCAAGGCGCTTTATGACAATCTTTATCCAAGTCGCATTATCATTGGTCGTCCTGAAGGTGACGAACGCTTGGAACAAGCAGCGCAGCTATTTGCCCAATTACTACAAGAAGGAGCAATAAAGGAGAATATCCCTACCCTATTTATGGGACTAACAGAGGCAGAAGCGGTGAAACTCTTTGCTAATACTTACCTTGCACTACGCGTAAGTTACTTTAATGAGTTAGACACCTACGCTGAGGTAAAAGGTCTTGATACATCTAACATCATTCAAGGTGTATGTCTTGACCCACGTATCGGCTCCTTCTACAACAATCCTTCTTTCGGTTATGGCGGCTATTGTCTGCCTAAGGACACTAAGCAGTTACTTGCTAACTATGCCGATGTACCTGAAAATCTTATCCAGGCTATCGTTGAGAGTAACCGTACACGCAAGGACTTCATAGCTGACCAAGTATTGCATAAAGCTGGATATTACGACTATTACGACCGTGGCGACTATAGCCCAGAAGATGAGAAAGAGTGCGTCATTGGTGTCTATCGCCTTACTATGAAATCTAATAGTGACAACTTCCGCCAAAGTTCAATTCAAGGAGTAATGAAGCGTATTAAGGCAAAGGGTGCGCAAGTCATCATCTACGAACCTACGCTTGGAGACGGAGCGACCTTCTTCGGTAGCCTTGTTGTCAACAACCTTGCTGACTTCAAACAGCGTTGCCATGCCATCATTGCCAACCGATACGACAAATGCCTTGATGATGTAAAGGAAAAAGTGTACACAAGGGATATATTTAGAAGGGATTAATATAATCCCAAATGCGGTCATTAGACACAAAAGCATAGCTCTTATTACTATAGTTTTGTTTCCTAACATCTTTTATTTCCTTATCGGCATCTTGTCTGTCTTTGTAACTTGGCGTAGCCCGCTACGCCTGTGTTCCAAAGCCAAACAATCTACTCGATAATAAAACAAAATATGTTTAGGCTCTAATAACGGATTTGGGATAATCCCATTCTCCACCCTCAGCCAATGTATTCATACTCATCACTCATGGTGCTAACAGTAAACACCATGAGTGCTAATGATATACACCTTCCGAAAAGTAGATAGGAAGACCTTTACCCATTTGTTAGTAAATGAGATTTACACCACCAAGATAGAGTATTTATTACTTGGTTATATTGAGAAATACCCCTCCCAAGTAAACACGAAAATACTTGTATAAAAGAGAGCCCTCAGCGAATTATATACTAACAAAACACTGTTAATATTAGCCCTCGTCCTTTCATTTAAAGTCTTCTACCGCCCTCTATAAGCTAAACATCACTATATCAACTTTTAGGTAAAACTATTTTTCCTGTCATATCTGTCACATCTTATATACTCATAACCCTTTTATCGTCAATAAAATACGGCAAATGTTAAAAGTGACAGCAACGTACATTTAAACTAAATGTGGTGTTATTCACAAGATAAATACGCGTTATAAATAGATTGCCCAGACCTATAACTATATAAAGATAAAAAGGCTTGTCTCCCGACAAGCCTATTTATAATACAAAAACATTATGAAATAATTTATTTCGCGAACAAGATTATCATTTAATAATTCTGGCTTATGTCGCACATTTACAAGTGCGGCACTTGCGTTCACAGTACCGCTCGCACTGTACGCGAATGTCATATCCCAACATTGCACCGAGAATAAAATCCTCTTCTGGCGTTAGTTGGTTAAGAGGTTTGGTAATCATCAGCCGGATGGCATCAAGACACTCCTGACGACCAAAGAACAGGTTCATACGGTCACGACCCACCGGCTGGATGATATATGGGATATTCTGATGCTCGAGACGGAGCGTAGCGAATGACTCATACTTCTTATTACAAGTATACAAGACCATCTGTCGAACACCCTTCTTGTACTCATAGATGTGATTCATCAACACCTTCATATCGGCGGTCATCATATCTGTCATCATAGTTATCCCTTCGTGTGAATAGTTATAATGTAAGCACTAAGTTTCAATTTACCCTACAATGCTGGCTTGATTGCCTCCAACCATGCATCAATACGGCTTTCTGTCTGATCCTCTTCGTTTACATCATCCAAAGCAAGACCTACGAACTTACCATCAACAACAGCCTCGCTGTCATCAAAAGTATAGCCATCTGTTGATACACCAGGAAGGATATTTGCACCCTGTGCTGCATCATAAATCTCCTTCATTGCACTACAGAAAGTATCTGAATAGCTCTCGCTATCACCGCAACCGAAGATTGCAACAGTCTTACCAGAGAGGTCAGCACCCTTCAGTACGTTAATACCATCATACCAATCATCCTGCAACTCACCTGCACCCCATGTTGAAGAGCCAAGGATAAGATTGTCATTCTCTGCTACAACTTCTGCAGAGAAATCTGACACGTTAATAGCTTCAACGCCGAGCTTCTCAGCGATGGTATTTGCAATGCTTTCGCATGTACCGGTTGATGAACCGTAAACAACAATAGTCTTCTTCATATTTTGTTACTGATTTAATTTCTGATTTTATTAATCTTTACGGTTGCAAAGATACAATGAAAAACTATTACCTGCAATACCTAAAAATGATGGTTTGTGCAAAATACCTACTTTTAGTGAGTACTTTCTTTTACTTTACAAACTTCTTTCCATTTCTTATATATATACCTTTAGGTAGATTCGCATCAGAAGTTCCTACATAACGACCATCTAAGAGGTAAATACGGTTATCATATTGCTCTGATACCTTCTTTTGACCAATCGTATTAATACCCAAAGCCTTTCTACGTAAAACTTCTCTCAGTCCTGCAGCAACGTCAATCTGCCCATATCCATAAAGATTATTAGGATAACTGAGTGACGTATCATAATGAGAACAAGTCTTAGCGAATATCTCCAGACAATCAGCTGGCGTCAACGTTGGATCAGCTTGTAACCAAAGTGCTATCGCACCCGTCACAACTGGTGCAGACATTGACGTTCCTGCATTAGCATTCCAAGCATAGGTACGACCATTATATTCAAAATGACGCACATCACTTTTTACAGAAGCATTTACATTCTTTGGATTATTGATAAAGAAGGTACTATAAGATGAGATGATATTCTGACCTGGTGCCATTACGTCTGGCTTTATACGCCCATCCAATGTTGGTCCCATAGCTGAGAAAGAAGAACGGATGCCCTTCTGTCCACTATCATACACCTTCTTTTCTCCTAAATAATTAACAAACTGTGTACGATAGCTTGTTGAGCCAACACATATCACATCAGGAGAACTGGATGGTGAGAAGATTGTATATCTACAATCCCCTGCATCCAACACGGGGTCAAGTGAATGTGGAAACATATAGCCCGACATACGGTAAAGTTCTATATCGGCATCCCTACCCATAACTTGAAGTGAAACCTGCGGACTATCTCCAAGCTTCGATGGACTACTAATTTGAAAATCATAAGCCGTCTCACGTGCATCATAACTATTCGGATATGCCAACACACGCCATATATATTTCTTTCCACCTACTAATAAGGAATCGGTAAGTAGTGAGTCTTGAGCATTACAAACATTAACCGTTGAAATATCAACGATTTGTGGGGAAGATACGTTATCATATACACTTACTCGAAAAGTAAACGTCTGCTTAGACTTTGCCGTACAACTAAAGCGTTTCTCATTGCCCATGATAAAGCTCCAGCTCGCTCTTTTCCTATATTCTTATGTATATACGAATTTCTTGCTCCATCGTTACCAGCAGAAGAAACAATGATTCGTCCTGGTCCTATTAGTTTAGCAAGTAGCTCATAATATAATTGGTCATAGCCATGAAAATCCTGCGAACTACCCTCACTAAAATTGATGACACACGGTTGATGCATACGTTCCGCATAATCGAATATATACTTAAAACCAAGTGCATCTGTGGCATAGGTAAACTTATAATAATCTTTTGGATCTATCAAAGAAGCATTATCAGCAGCATTATCAACCAATACCAAGTCGGCATCACAAGCCATACCACGATAAGGGGAAACGACTCCCTTCCTTTCTGCTCCACTACCAGCAGCAATGCCAGCTGTATGTGTTCCGTGTGTTTGTGTCTCACCATCAATGGGATGTTCCAGTTTTAACAAGGCATCACGACCTACATAATCGCGACCTACATATAATGTTGAACCGATAGTATCACGCGACAACTGATCCCATAATGCTTTGATACGATACTGGCTCATATCAGCTGAATAAAAATTAGGATGCGTCAAATCAAAACCAATATCTTGTACACCAACAACGACACCACGTCCAGTATAACTCTGTGAAAGTCCTTCACCCGTATAAACTTTCTCAGCATTAACAACTAATCGAGTAGTATCCATTTGTATGCTGCATCGTCTTCCTGTCTCTATTCGCTTCACTTGTCTGCCACACGACAATGCCCCGAGGTTACTAAGAGGGATGGCTGCTATACTAATATCCCCCACACGTGCCAACTCCTTACAGCCATACTGCCTTAGAACTTCTGCCGAATTACCATCAATACGTACAAAGCAGTCAATAATCTATCATCACTCTGACTACGAGTAAACTGCTTCGTTGCCAGTGCCGATGCCATTGCTTCGCGAACAAAGGGCGACATCTTCTCATAGCGAGGACGCTGAGCAATAATACCAAGAGAGGTAAATATAAAGAGTAGAAAAACTATTAAACGATTCATTTCTTTATGGGCTAATTACAAATAATGTATTATATAAGTAATGTATTCTGCCACAAAGGAACAAAAAAAAACTGACATATGCAAGATGTATTAGACCTCAGTACCATATGTACGAAGCATCAACATGGCTCTTCTACAAACAACTTATTCCCATGCCATTGACTCTTGTAAACTATTTTTGTGTAGTTCAAAACCAATACATGCTCTTTTGGCTTCTAAGAGATGCTTAATTGACTTGCAAAAGACGCCCTTTAAGACCCTTACTAACGCCCTTTTGAAGTCCTATTAAGCACCTTTAAATTTACCACTTTATAACTGATTGATTTACTTATGGTTACAAACCTGTTTCGTATATCTGTTTTTTACCGTTAGTTATAGATATTTCCCTTGAACATATGTAATGATTTTTCAAAGTCTTATCTGTAGATTTTCGAAGTTTAAAAAGAAATGATTTTCAATGTCAGAGGATGATAATAGAATAAATATACGACTGTTTTAGCCCTATTTTTGTTTAGTGAGTAACCTTGGTTGTTTCGTTAAAGCAATACGAAAAACATCTACATATTTAACGGAAGAACCAAAAAAAGGCTATAAGTCAGAATCTGACTCATAGCCTTCCATTTACATATATGAAATCTTCTCTACATGAGAATATGTTGATTTCTTACTTGTTCAAGCCACGGTTGTTCAGTGTAACGTTGAGAAGCTTTACATACTCACGATACTGACGGTCGCTCAAAACATAACGCATATAAGAAAGATCCTTCTTAATAGCACTCTGAACCTTAGCGTCACGCTCTGAGTTATCAGCAACAGAAGCATTCATCATCTCTGTAGCAAAAGTGCGATTAATATCCTCAACAACATCAACCTGATCATAATTAAGATTCAACGCACGACTAAGAGCGTATGTGCTTACATTGAACTTGTAGGCGTTAGCATTTGTAGTTGTGTTGTTGTTATCGTTCTCACCTGCTGCAAAAGCCATTGTCATACTCATCACTGCTGCTACTGTCAATACAATCTTCTTCATATTCATTATCCTTTCTTAATTATTTAAAGTCTTATTAAAAGACTTATCATTTCATTATCTTTTATTCTGTAATTAATTTCCTTATTACGAATGCAAAGTTACAAGATTATTCGGACTCAATATAACTATTCGTTACTTATCATTAATTTTTTTGCTTATATTTTTTTGACACACATCAATGCATTTGATTTATATCAGTTACAAAAAAACATAGATACGACCCTACCCTTCCTAATAAACCATATATAATAGTAGTACGAAAAAGAAAAAACAGTAACTAAGCAGATTTTATTCCGTTTTAAATCATTACCTTTGCAAATACGTATAATAAATATCGATTAATAAAAATAACAATGGAGAATAATAAACATCGACTCGTTGTAGTCAGCTACGAACTATATAGTATCGAAAATGGTGAGGAGCAATTCCTCGAAAAGACAGAAGATATGCAGCCAATGCAGCTCTATACAGGTTGCGACATGGCGTTACCAGCCTTTGAGCAGGAGATTGTTAAGTTTGAAAAAGACGCAGACTTCAAGTTCTCTCTCACGAAGGAGCAGGCTTATGGGGAGCATGATGACAACAGTGTTTTAGCTCTCGACAAGGCTACCTTCTCACCTAACGGAGTTTTTGATACTGAGAACATTTATAAAGATGCAGTTGTTCCTTTGCAGAACGAAAATGGTCAGCGTTTCTTAGGAAAGGTTTTGGACATATCAGACGATAAAGTAACCATCGACCTCAACCACCCTCTTGCAGGAAAGGACCTTGTTTTCTATGGTCATGTCTTCGAGAATCGTGAGGCAAGTGAAGAAGAAGTAAAAGACTTCTTTGAGCAAATGAATCAGCATCACTGTGGTGGTGGATGTGGCAGAGGCTGCGGTAGCGACAACGGAGGTGGCTGTGGTTGCGGAGGCCATGAGGAAGGTGAAGGAGGCTGCTGCGGCTGTCATTAAGATAAATTCTCCCTCTCCCGTCCAGCTATTTACAATGGAACATATAAAGAGAAGGAGATGACAGGAAAGTCTACAACATACTTTTCTTTCCTATCAATCACGCATCACGATTATCATTCATAGGAACTTTGGCATGAATACATTCGGAAAGCTCTTCACACTTACCACCTTCGGCGAAAGCCATGGAGCTGCCGTGGGTGGTATAGTTGATGGTATGCCAGCTGGTGTAACCATTGACACAGACTTCATTCAGTGTGAATTGGCACGTCGCCGACCTGGTCAAAGCCATATCACAACGGATAGAAAGGAAGCAGACCAAGTAGAACTGCTAAGCGGTGTGTTTGAGGGAAAGTCAACAGGTGCGCCCATTGGTTTTCTTGTTCGCAATACCAATCAACATTCAAAGGACTATGATAATATCCGTGACATCTTTCGTCCGTCACATGCCGACTATACATATTACAGCAAATATGGTATTCGTGACTATCGTGGAGGCGGGCGAGCGTCTGCTCGCATTACACTTTCACGTGTCGTAGCAGGAGCCTTAGCCAAACTTGTGTTGCGCCAACAGGGTATCAGTATCTCTGCCTACACTTCACAAGTGGGCGACATTCTACTTGAGAAAGATTATCATAAATATGATTTAAATCTCATTGAGTCAAACCCTGTTCGCTGTCCCGACCCATTAAAAGCAAAGGAGATGGAGAACCTAATAGCACAGGTAAAGCGCGAAGGAGACACCGTCGGTGGCGTTATTTCTTGCGTTATCAAAGGCTGCCCAGTGGGCTTAGGCGAACCAGAATTTGGAAAACTTCATGCACAATTAGGTGCTGCTATGCTTAGTATCAACGCTGTGAAGGGTTTTGAATATGGTGAAGGGTTTGCAGGTTCTTCATGGAGAGGTAGCCAGCAAAACGACACTTTCCTACCAACTGGCGATGGTATGCAATACCCAAGATGCAATGTAGAAACGAACCATAGCGGTGGCATACAGGGTGGAATCAGTAACGGAGAGGATATTTACTTCCGTGTTGCATTCAAACCTGTCGCAACCCTACTTATGGAACAGCAGACGGTGAACATAGAGGGTGAGGCAACAACGATGGATGTACGTGGTCGACATGATCCTTGTGTCTTACCTCGCGCAGTCCCTATTGTTGAGGCTATGGCTGCAATGACCATACTTGACGCATTGCTAATAAGTAAGACTAACAGACTGTAGACAATTTCTTTCGTAAGGACTTACTTCCCACAGCAGTGATAAAACAACATATTAGAAGGAGTTAAATCTTATCTTCTCACGCTTACATTCTGTAGATAGTAGCGGAGGCAGACATGGACTTAACTCCTTCTAATTTGTTTTATCTCTATTTCATTTTAATAATACAGAGCTAACCAATCTTCTTCTCGTTTGTTATAGGCTTGCAATGAAAGCACTTAAAGCCGTTCCACCGTCCAAAGAAGGCGAATATGATTCAAGTACATTGAGCTTTGTACTACCAATAACGTCCTTTAAATCCTTTGCAGTATTCAGTACACAGATATCTCCAGCCAAGCCACAAACATCTATCTGTTCTATCTTCAAAGCCTTAATTAATTGATGGAGAACACCCGCAGAAGCTTCATTTTGCATGATAGAATACTCATCCTTTTCTATGCTATCGCCCTTATACAATAAGGTGAAGCCACCCTTTGATTCATTAAGAGCAACCAATAGTGATTGCCAAAGAGCTGCTCCAACAGAGTGTTGCACACAATGGCGTGGCCACATTCCACCCTCATCAGCAAACGAACTATGATGATAAGGATGCCAATCTGCTGTAACAATCTTCACGGTATATTCATTACCTTTTTCCTTTACATACTTTGCCAGCGCATCCATTGCCTCGGCTGCGCCTGCTACAGGAAGTGTTCCTGTAATAAAGTCGATTTGTGGATCGACTATTAACAATAGCTTTTTCATATTTTATTGTCCCTTTAAACAATAAGACCAAATAGTTTCATTATCTATATTACAAAGCTAACAGAATATAAATCGCAGCTTTATAATATCAACGTTAATACGCTACAGATATTTTCTGAACACGCCAAAATTAATATAAAAATAGTGATACATAAGCCATGTACCACTATTTATTATAAGTTTCTATACTTGTGCGTTGTCTGGTTCAATCTCGTGAGCATCTACTTCTACCACTCCACGCTTAACGTGACCATCGTAAGTAACAAAGTAAATACCCGTACCCGGTGTCCATTCCATACAGAAGAGTTCTCCTGGACCATTAAAACCATTCTTCTTGATAACGCGTAATGCCCATGCCTGTGAACGACCACTCTGCTTAAGACCACTCGAAACGAACTCGCCATTGTTAACAAGTAAGAATGAATCAGCTGTCTTACCGGTTGGTAGAACTGTAACTGCACCATTTGCTTCAAACAAAACATCCTCAACTTCAAACATAGAGAAGATTCCCTTTTGTCTTAATAGCAAACGGAACTGCTCCATTTCAAGGCTATTACGCTTAAAATTCTTAAAGTTAATAACACCATCCTTCACAAGGAAAACACTCTCTCCCTTGATAATATGACGTAGACGAGCAGAGCGCATAGCAAAGCGCACGAGCATATTAAAGCCTGTCCATACTGCCAAAGCAAAGAGAATATGCCATATAGACATATCAGGATTATACAAGACACCACCGACCAAGGCACCAATCACAAAGGCACTCACGGTATCAAGTGGCGTAAGCTGTGCCATCTGAGCTTTTCCTGTAATACGTAGAAAAGCCAAAATACCTATCATACCCGTAACAAGTTTCAAGGTAATGCCTATATAAGGCTGAATAAAACTCAATCATTTTTTTTGTTCTTAAAGCTGTTATTATAAATTGAATTTTTTTATTCTTTTTTGATGCTGCAAAAAAATACGTCTTTTTATACTTAACTCACAAATAACATGACTAAAAAAACTACGAAACAATTAATTCTATTTACAGAAAGCTTAAAAACAAGTCTTTTATAGCTATAAAGCCATCTGCAGAAATTAAAAAAGAAAGCAACTCCTTTGCCAGTTCAGAAATAATATATAACTTCGCACCGAACAAACTGGTAGAGTGATTAACAGATACCTAAATAATAGGGATTTCCACCTTTACCATAAAAGAAAGATAAAAATGGAATACTATATCAAGATTAATGAAGAAAAGAGAGGTCCTTATAGCCTCAACGAATTAGCCGAAAGAAAATTGGATGCTACAACGTTAGTAATGCCAACAGATGGTGTAGAATGGGTTCCTGCCAACCTGATAGAAGAACTCCGCACACTCTTTGAGAGTAAGGAGTCTATCAATAAGACAGAGAAAACAGAAGAGATACCTTTTGTTGAGGCAAGACCTATCATACCAACAGCACAACAAGAAGCAGTTCAGCAGCCACAACCAGCACCTAAGAAGAAGAGTCACACTGGTTGTCTTATCGGTATTTTGATCACATTGGTTGTCTTGGTTGCAGTGATGGTTGTTACTTGTCCAAAGACAGAACAACACAAGGAAGTACTCTCTACCGTTATCACTACTACTGTAAATAATGCTGTAAATGACAACGATAATCTTACAGGCAACACCTTCATCGACAACGCTTTCAAAACAGTCAGCAATGCCTTTGCAGGTAAGGTGATTGAGACTGCTGTTGATAACCTCGTCACTGTCGATAACTATGTTGTATGTTCATTAGGTAAGGTACACTACGATGGCAAAGATCATATCGTATCTTTAGGTGTCTTCGGGCATATCTTTACTGTTGATGAAGATGACCTTCGGGAAGCTGCAGAACAGTATTACAAGAAAGAAGAAATCAATATGAAGGAACAACTTAAGAAAAAAGCACAGAAGATGTTGCAGGAAAACATCATTGCACCTGCAACCTCAGCCATCGAAGGACTCTTGGGAAGTGCTATGGATGGTCTTCTGGATGAAATCGGTTTAGATAATCAACCCTCAAAACAAAGTAAGAAAAAGACAGCGGAAGCTGATTCTATCTAAGTAAATATTAGGCTTTCAGATAACAAGAGAACTGACTTATAGATGGATAATAACGCAAAAGATAGTTGTTAAAAAACAATATTTCTACATAAAAGGAAAGGTTTTACATATTATCTTTTGCATATAAACAATATTTTATATACATTTGCACAATTAATTTAATTAGAATACAAGTATGAAGAAATTATTTTTTTTAGGGTTAATAACGTTGTTTTTTGTATCTTGTGCCTCTGCTTTAAATAGTGAAAAGATTGACACTCTGAAAGAACAGCAGAAGGTGCTCAAGATGACTACAGAGTTAAACAAACTGCAGTTAGATTACGAAAAAGAGAAGGCAAACAATGTCGAACTCAACAAGAAAGCTGCTGACATCAATGTTGAAGCAAATATAGCAACAACAGAATTCAGCACAACCAACGCATCAAGCACTGTTAAGGATGCAAAGACCACTATCAAGCGTCTGAAGGAAGCTAAGTCTATCAACAAGAAGTTGGCTAAGAGTCAAAAGACTTTAAGCAAGATGGAAAAGAAGATTGCTAAGCTTCAGGCAAAGATTGATGACTGTAACAAACGCATCAAGTTTGTTAACAATAACAATTAATATCGTCAAAAATATTATCGAGAATAAAGGACGCACACTTTGTGCGTCCTCTCTTATGTCTATTTATTGTATAGACACCCACTTTTCTCGACCTTACTACGAAAACTTACTACGAAAAACTTTTATCTTGCTTTCTAAAAAACATCACATAATGATAAAAAAGATACTTCTATCACTATTGGTACTATTGGCTCATTTACCAATATACTCCCAAATGCTCTTTTCAGAGAATCTAACATTAGATATAGATAGTACAAAAACAATACAAGGAACTTTATTACCTGTACTGGATTTTAAGACAGAAAAGGAAAATGTTCTCACACTCAAGAATACCGCTAATCTCAACCTCTTAATAAAGCACAAGCGTGTTATTAACTTAATAAACAAGTTGGAGTTTTCAACTTACGGCAAGAAAGTAACAGTAAGTGGCGGATTTGTACACGTTGAATATCGTTATCTCCTCAGTCGTGCTTTTGAGGTTTATCCTTATGCTGAGTCACAATGGGCAGAAAGTCGTGGAATGGAATACAAGATTTCAACTGGCTTACTATCACGCTATAGGATTATAAACAAAGAAAAATATCTTATGTTTGCATCAGCGGGTATGTTCTATGAATTTGAGAAATGGGAAGATCCAACTCCTAATGCAGTCCCATCACATGTTTATAGTCGTAGCATAAAAAGTCACCTATCAGTAAGTTTCAAACAGCATTTAGGCGAACACTGGGAACTAACAACCACAGCTATTCATCAGGCGAAGCCAGATAGTTACTTTAAGGAAGCACGATTCGGTGGCGCAGCAGACTTAAAGTATAATATTACACCAAACATTGGCATAAATGGTGCCTACCGCGTTATCTACGACACAGCACCAATTGTACCTATTAGGAAGACTTACACAACCGTAGAGGCGGGGCTTAGTGTATCATTCTAAGTAGTACAACAGTGATAAATTAGCAAGAAGGCAATACTTTTTTGCATCTTTTTCTGCTATAAAATATGGTTCTTCCGTTAAATATGCGGACGCTTTTCGTATTGCTCTAACGGAAGAACCGAAGTTACCCACTAAACAAAAAACATAGATAAAAACAGTCATCTATCTATCCTATTATCATTCTTTGACATTAAAAAAACTTCTTGTTTTAAGACTTTGAAAAACAACAGACAAGGATTTGAAAAATAATTACATAAATTCAAATAAGACATCCATAAATAACGGCAAAAACACATATAAAAGTCAGGCTTATAACCATAAGGAAATCAATTAGTTATAAAGCAGCAAAGTAGAAGGTGCTTAATTGGACTTCAAAAGGGCGTTAGTTAGATATCAAAAGGGCACCTATTGCAAGTCAATTAGGCGTCTTTTAGAAGCCAAAAGAGCGTATATTGGCTTTGAGTTACATGAAAACATTTTACAAAAAATGTGTATATTTTAATATTGGAGACGCAGAACAAGTGGAAGATGGTCGCTAAATCCATTATTAAAACGCATACCATTATAATTACGGCGGGGCTTTACTCCACCGTATTTTGTATCTTCTTCTAATAGAAACGGCGCATCATTGATACGGCAATCTGTTACCCAAGAACGCAGGTTTACACTTATGAGTATCTGGTCCAGACTTCCCCATTCTCCATGATAACGATAAGTTCCTTTCGCCCCATTACGTCCGTGCACTCCCGCAGATATATTAATCAATCCATATTCGTACGCACGTTGTAGCGAAGGGCTATCTGCATAATCATTAAAGTCGCCCATCACTAACAATTTCGGGTCTGTATACACACTACGAAGAGAGTCTATAGCACTACACAATCGCTCCATTACGTGCATTCTAAAAGGACGAGAATAAAGTTCGCCACCCATTCGACTTGGTGCATGAAGTAGGAAAACGTGTAGCGTATCACCGCTTTCTATTTCACCTTCTACATGTAGAATATCTCGAGTTGGGCGCATTTCCTTCATAGGTATGACACGAATCGTATCGGCTTTTATCAATCGAAAGGAAAAAGGAGAATACAATAACGCCACATCTATACCACGTGCATCATTCGAAGCTGTCATCACATATTCATAACGAGCCTTACGCAACAAAGATCGACGAGTAAGATCAAAGAGTACACTATCGTTCTCTACCTCGCATAAACCTACAATATCTGGCAGCGTCCAACCACTACTATCTTCACCACAAGCAATGATTGTCTGCCCTATCCTATTCAGTTTTTGCCAATACTTCGTACGTGTCCAATGGCGAGGAGAGTCAGGTAAGAACTCATAATCATTCTTCAAAGTATCGTGCCGGGTATCAAATAAGTTCTCGGTATTGAGTTCGACAATCGTCAAACGAGTTTGAGCTTCAGATAAAAAAGAACACAACAAGAACAAAAAGGTTAACAATATACGCATAAGCTTCAGGTTTATTGATAAGTAAGTTATTATTTCTTTATCTCAATGTCACTTGCCGCATGATTACGTATTTTAGTCTGATACGTCTTCATGTCAGCAGTATTCTTTTCATCAATATCTACATAAAGTCATAACAACCTCCTTCTCACTATTCATCTACACTCACTACACAGCACCCTACTTATTCACAACCTCCAACTGCTGACGTACACTCTCCTCATGTATTAGTTCAAAGACCTGGGCAGCAAAGTTGGCATCCATACCGCAAAGACTTGCTTGCGCGCCACGCTTTTCGAGGATTTCACCATATCTACCAGCTTGAAGAATGGTCATGTTATGCTCTTTTTTAAAGGCTCCTATCTCACGACAAATGCGGAAACGCTTGGCAAGAAGTCCCATTAAAGAGTTGTCAATTTCGTCTATTTGCGCACGAAGAAATCTTAATCCTTCAGTTGTAGAGGCATGATCACGCACTACCAAAAGGGACAGAATATAATCAAGAATATCAGGAGTTACCTGCTGTTCTGCATCGCTCCACGCCTTCTCAGGCGTACAATGACTCTCTACTATCAAACCATCAAAGCCTAAGTCCATAGCTTGCTGACATAGTGGTGCTATCAAATCGCGACGACCACCAATATGACTTGGGTCACAGATTATAGGAAGTCCTGGTATTCTTCTACGCAACTCTATAGGAATCTGCCACATAGGGGCATTTCGATAAATTTTCTTTTCATAGCTTGAGAAACCTCGATGAATAACTCCTAAACGTTTCAAGCCGGCTTGATTAAGTCTTTGAAGTGCACCGATCCATAGTTCAAGGTCAGGATTGACAGGGTTCTTTACCAATACAGGGATATCTATTCCTTGCAAAGCATCAGCCAAAGCCTGCATAGCAAAGGGGTTAGCAGATGTTCTTGCACCTACCCAAAGAATATCCATACCATATTTCAGAGCCACTTCAACATGCTCAGGTGTCGCCACCTCGGTTGAAATCATCATACCAGTTTCTTCCTTTACACGCTGCATCCATGGTAAAGCCATCTCTCCATTACCCTCAAAACCACCCGGTTTCGTACGTGGTTTCCATACACCAGCACGGAAGATATGGCACCCTTTGTCAGCAAGATTACGTGCCGTAGACATCACTTGTTCTTCTGTTTCAGCCGAACAGGGACCTGCAATGACTAATGGACGTTCCTTGTCGCTCGGAAGTCGCAAAGGCTCTAACTCTAATTCCATAATCATATATCTTTTATTCCTTATTTACTTAATTGTTCCCCAAAGGTAATACAAATGATGCATAAAACCTTATTTTACCATTCTAAAGATGCAATTTGATTGTATGCTTTCATCATCAACTTGTCTTTTACACGTTGGGAAATACGCACATGACAACGACCATACGTCTCTCTACAACATACTTCAAGGCACTAAACGCTCATCATATCTTGTGCTTACCAACAACACCATTGGTGCTTACCAACAACACGATATGTGCGGGGCATTAACACCATTATAGAAAATGGCAAAAAAGAGTCAAAAAGAATATGAATTAAAGACTGAAAAACGCTAACAACTAACTCATAAGATGAATTCTATCACTAAAATACGTTATACTCTTCTATTAAAATAAAGAAATTCTGAGTAACATATCATCTTTTTTACTATCTTTGCATAAGATAGACTGCGCTCGGCAATACAAAAGTAAACTTTCATTGCACTCGCTGGTACTATCTTTGCATAAACATATAAAGAAACCTATGAAGCAGTTATATGCAATACTGACAGTAGCTATGCTTAGCGTTGTTCTCTGTTCACACGCACAAGAGCAGGTACAAATCCGACTTGTGAACGGAAACGGTATGGAGGCAGTTATCAGTAACTATGGTGCTCGCCTTGTCTCGCTTACTGCCCACAACTGGAATGGTAGGTTGGAGCCTATCGTAAAAGGATATACCAATAAGGAGGAGTATCTGAAAGATAGAACCTTAGGTGCTACCCTTATATACTTTGGCAAGAATAACGAGGAGACACTATCAGGCAAGATATGGGAACTTGTTAGTTCTGACAACCAATCAGTTACACTGCGATATGTGACTTCACAGGGAGAGAATGGATTAGATGGAAAGTTAAACGCCACAGTTACTTACACCCTATCTGACCAAAACGCCCTTGATGTAGACTATCGTGTTGCAACAACAGCTGAAACAAAGTTGGAAGTAACAAATGGTATTTACTTCAACTTATCAGGAGAGATGCACCGCTCTATCCTCAAACAACATCTCTGGGTTGATGCTGTTCAGATAAACACCTACAACGCTAAAAGACAGTTGACTGGTGTACTTCAACGTATAAAGAACACCCCATTCGACTTTACAAAACCAAGAGAAATTGGTGAGCGTATCAAGAGTACGAGTAAGGGATACGACAATGCCTATCAGTTGCGACATCCTGATAACATGCAGAAGGCTGCAGCAATCCTCTTTGATGCACAGAGTGGACGTGCTATGACAGTCTACTCAAGTGAACCAACACTCAATATTAACACGTATGGTAAGGAGAGTTGCGGTATCTCATTACAGCCAGTCCATATTGGATATAACAGTGGTATGGAGAAAGTAAGTAACGAATTACGCCCAGGACAGGTATTCCATGGGGCAACGGTATTCTTCTTTACAACTGATCCTCCCTTGATAATGCGCACCAAATAAAACTATAAGGGGTAAGAACTTCTGGATTACTCGGACGTTCATATCCCCAGTTTGAAAAAGCACTAATTATCTTTAAAATCCTTGGCAGTTGACTGCCAAATATTTATATTTGCAAGTAAATGAGGAAATATAGTTTCATAATAGCGGCTATTCTCTGTATACCATTGTATGCACAGAATACAAAAGAGACCACAATGGAAGTACTTCCACTGTGGAACCTATAGAGTCAGCACGTCTGCAAGGACCACGCGAAGCCACAGAGGCTGAGAAGGAGTATGCCAGACGATTGGCTGAAGACCGTGCACAACAGGCACAGATAGACAACAATCTACCTCTCATTACAGAGAACGGACAAACCGTTACACCCAATGATTTCTATTATCCGGCTTGGGGTTATGGTGTTGGAGCATGGCGATTACATAAAGGATTGAACATCAACCTTGGTGCATCGGCCTTTGCAAGCTTTGGACACGGAAACAATCATGGTGCAGGCTTCTCACAGGATGTGTCATTAATGTATGTAACAAACCTATCAAAGAAGGCTACATTGGCTGTGGGGGGATATGTAAACCATCTTACATACCGTGGCGACAACTACTTCGTAGGTGGTATCAATGCTGTCTTTGGATATCAGTTCAATGAACATTGGAGTGCATACGCCTTCGTACAGAAAGCTTTTACATCTAACAACTTCGGAGATGCCTTTGGTTACGGAGGTTATGGTTCACCTTATTGGGCTGGTTATGGTGGCTTTGGCTATTCACCTTTCGGCTATGGTTATGCTTCAATGGGATACGGATATGGACCAATGGCTTGGGCTTATGGTACCGGAGTTAGTCGCTACATGGATAGAATTGGTGGTGGTGTGACCTATCAATGGGGCTCAAACAATCAGAATTCAATTTCTGTTAGCGTAGAGTTTGACCGCCTCCCTTCTCAACGTAATGGTTTCTATAATAACAATCGATACGATTATCCTGTAAGATAAAGAGTCTACAGGTTTACATAAAGGAAATAGAGTTTACAATTACTACAGCACATTGCTGAACGAGTAATTAGTAAACTCTATTTTTTATAATACTAAATTCATATTATTTCATCCACCGTAAGCGAAGACTGTTAAGTACAACACTAACACTGGAGAATGCCATCAGCGCACTTGCCAATGATGGAGTAATCTGCCAATCAATGCCAAAAGCATAAAGCAAACCTGCTGCTAATGGGATACAAACAATGTTATAGATGAAAGCCCAGAAGAGATTCTCCCAAATCATACGTACTGTATTGCGACTCAACTGTACTGCTTCTGGGATAGCAGACAAGTCATCTCCCATGAGTGTCACCTGTGCTACATCCATAGCTACGTCCGTTCCCTTACCAATAGCAATACTTACATCTGCCAAAGCCAAGGCTTGTGTATCGTTAATACCGTCACCTACCATTGCTACACGCTTTCCTTCGGCTTGCAGCTGTCTAACAAGATTCTCCTTATCTTGTGGCAACACCTTACTATGATAGTGTTTTATACCAGCCTTTTCAGCCCAATAACGAGCCGCCTCGTCCTTATCTCCACTCATCATATAGACCTCAATCCCCTTCTTCTGCAGCTCATCCATTGCCTCACGAGCATTAGGCTTTAATGTTTCACGCTCTTCAAAAGGAAGGTTATCAGCCTTTGTAAAGTCGATGTTCTTATTAGGTATGGTCAAAGTACCTGTCTTATCGGTCACCAACACATCTACCTTACGCAGACTCTCTAAGGCTGCAGCATCCTTAATAAGGATTTGTTTCTGAGCAGCTTTACCAATACCAACCATAAGCGCAGTAGGTGTTGCCAATCCCATTGCACATGGACACGCAATGACTAAGACGGCAACAGCCGACATGATTGCCTGTGGTAAAGCACTATTCCCACCTATCAACCACCATAAAAAGGAAGGTAACAAGAGCAATACAAGCTACCACTGGAACAAATACTAAGGCTGCCTTATCAACGATTCGTTGGACTGGAGCCTTTGAACCTTGTGCTTCTTGCACCATTTTAATTATGTGAGCTAAGGCTGTGTCCTCACCAACTTGACGAGCACGCATGCGGAACTTACCTTGACTTGGTATTGTTCCTGCCAACACCTTTGAGCCTTTTTTCTTCTCCGCAGGCGTTGGTTCACCCGTTATCATACTCTCATCAACGTAGGCTGCATCAGCTGTCATAAAGCTTTCTGCCCAAATCACTTCACCATCTACAGGTACCTTTTCACCAGGGCGAACCTCCAAAATATCCCCAACCTCAATGGTTGAGAGTGGAACCTCCTCTATCTTGTCGCCATCAACGATATGTGCTGTCTTCGGAGCCATACCCATCATCTGACGAATAGAAGATGCCGTACCGTCTTTGGCCTTCTCTTCTAACAGTCTACCAGTCAAAACGAAGGTTATAATCATTACTGAAGCATCAAAGTAGGTGTGCCATACAACTCCCCTACTTGCCCATACGGCATCTCCCCAAAACGTGTTAAACGCACTGAAAAGAAAGGCAATACCCGTAGACAAAGCCACCAATGTATCCATGTTTGCACTGCCATGACGCAACTGTCTAAACGAAGATACATAGAACTGGCGACCGCAATAAAGCATGTTTGCCAAGGCTATCAATAATGCAACCTGATTGGTAATATCACGAGAGCCCAAGTCTATCCATCGCATAGACACACACATCACAGCGATTGAGAACAACCATGATAACACGGTCTTACGCTTTAGGAGTACATACTCACGCTTCTCTATCTCGTCTACCGACGTCTCCTTATCTATCACTAAGTCATATCCAAGCGCATTGATTTCAGCCTTCATTTTCTCAAGTGAGATTACCTGAGGATTGAAATCAATCAAAGCTGAACGACCAGGTAGCGAAACAGAAGCAGAATTAACACCCTTAAGTGTATTCAACTTCTTCTCTATATTGGCTGAACAAGCTGAACAAGCCATACCAATTACTGGAATTGTCTGTTTCATAATAATACTATTTTTATCTTCCCCTTACCAGCGAAGGGGAAGGATTCTACAAATGAAAAGAGCATAAAAATATGCTCTTTAGAGTATAAATAAGCTGTTACAAACTCAGCTCATAGCGTCCGCTGTTGTCTACAGCTTCCTTGATTTCAGAAGGATTAACCTTACTTTCGTCATATTCTACTGTGACATTAGCATCTTCAAGATTAGCTTCAGCAGACACTACACCATTGAGTGCTTTTAAGGCATTCTCAACATTTGCCTTACAATGTACACACTTCATACCACTTACTGCATAAACATTCTTTTTCATAAGTCTTTCCTTTCTATTAATATTATGTGATTACTTTCTGTTTTCTTCTTATCGCTTGCAAAGTTACACATATATTATCTATCATGTCTTATAGAATTATGGATAAAGATTATAACTTCTCGCATCGGTTCTACAAGAGGTTCATTCATAACATGGTAAGAAAAGAGTCTAAAATATCATCATCCAAGTGTTGAAAAATTATTACATAATTTCAAACTAAAGCCTTAGAATAATGCTAAAAGATAGATATAAAAGTCGAGTTTATAACCAACAGCAAATCAATTAGTTACAAATCACATTTCAAAAGGTGCTTAACACGGGTGCAAAAGGGCGTTAGTTCGCTTCCTAAAGGGCGTCTTTAAGAAGACAATTAAGGCTTAATTGAAACGCTATTAGTGCTCTATTAAAATATGACGAGTAAAATATTACAACAAAACATTCTTCTTTGCATCATTAAACATATGCTCACTTTTCTCCTAACATCTGTCTATTTTCCATTCCGAAAGTAAGAACAAAAATTATATTCCACCTATAAGCAGTAGACTTAACTTTGTAAATAGCAGCCTAAAGTTTATCTAAGGACGTTCGAAGATTATCTTTCATCCCCTTGAACTGACTGGGAGTCATACCAGTTACTGACTTAAACTGGCTGGAAAGATAAGCCACAGAAGAGTAATTCATACGAAGCGCTATCTGCGTCAAAGTCAACTCATCATAACGAATGAACTCTTTCACGCGCTCTATACGCAACTCAATATAATATCTTTCGATAGTCGTTCCTTCGACCTCAGAGAAGAGTTTTGAAAGCGCACTATAGTCTTGACGAAGTTCAGATGACAGATAATCACTAAGATTAGTTGAACTTTGATTATCATGGTAATGTACAAGTCTGATTAAAGCAGACTTGATGTGATCGATGGTTTGCTGACGACGGTCGTCAAGAAGTTCGAAACCAAGCTCTTTAAGGGCTGTCCGAAGGGTAGAAAGTTGGACAGAAGAAGGGTCTTCCTCAATACTAACCTCACCTAATTCAACCTTTTGGGGGTGTAGTCCAACCTGCTGCAAAGTTTGGCTAACAGCCATTTTACAGCGATCACAAACCATATTTTTAATATAAAGTGTACTCATACTGTTGCTTTCTTTGCTGCTGCTTCACGTGAAAACTCACGGAAGGTGTAAATAACAATCGGTACTGTAAGCGTGAAAGAGAGCACGTCACTGACGGCTTGACACATCTCAACACCTAACAGTCCAAAATAAGATGGAAGAATAAATATCAGCGGAATAAAGAACAAACCTTGTCGGGCTGCTGCCAAAATGTTCGCACGCCACGGCTTACGGCAGGTCTGAGCAAGCATATTGCTTGCCAAAATAAGAGCATTAACAGGAAAAACACAAAGCTGCCATCGCAAGGCTACAACACCAATAGCAATCACCTCGGGGTCATCACGGAAGACACCTATCAACGTTCCGCTTATCATCCAGCCAATAATAGCTAACACAATGAGGAAAATCGTACCAATGGTTACAGTAAACTTATAGGCTTCCTTCAACCTGTCGTATAAGCCTGCTCCATAACAAAAGCCACAGACGGGCTGAAATCCTTGTCCCAATCCGATGACAACAGCAAAGGAAAGCATTGCGATACGTCCAACAATACTCATCGCTGCGATAGCTGAGTCACCATAAGCACCTGCTGCTAAGTTTAATGACATCGTTGCTATACAAGCCAATCCCTGCCTCATCATGGAAGGACTGCCACCATAGAATATCTCCTTATAACGCTGTAATGAGGGGAGAAATTACGAAAATGAATGGCTATATTCTCTCCTCTGCGCGTCATTAAGAAAAGAATAACGAAGGACACAGCCTGTCCTATCACTGTTGCCCATGCAGCACCGCTGACCCCCAAACCGCAAGTAAAGATGAGGATTGGGTCAAGAACCACGTTCAATATAGCACCTGTCACAATACCATACATCGCAAAATTGGCGTTTCCTTGCAATCGCATCTGGTTGTTCAAGGTAAGTGATGAGGTCAAGAAAGGTGCACCAAGTAGGATGACTTGCATATAGTCTTCCGTGTAAGGAAGAATGGTAGGTGTACTTCCAAGCATCAAGGAGAGGGGAGTGAGGAATATCTCACCAAGGATAAGAACAATTACTCCAACAAGAAACGAACTAAAAAAACCTGTTGATGCCATCTTTATCGCATTTTCATGACGACGTGCTCCTAACTCACGAGAGATATAATTACCCGAACCATGCCCAAAGAAAAAGCCCATTGCCTGCACAAAGAACATCAGAGAAAACACAACACCTACTGCTGCTGTGGCTTGTGTATCAATCTTACCAACAAAAAACGTATCGGCAATATTGTATAATCCTGTCACAAGCATGGAGATGATAGTCGGTATCGCCATTGTGATAATGACACGATGAACTGGTGCTTGCGTCAGATAAGTATAGTTATCTATATGTTCGTGCATAAACTTTTGCTATTTAAAAAACTTATGCAAAGGTACTAAATAATTCAGAATCCATAATTCAAAAATTCGTAATTATGATATTTCTTTAATTCATAATTTATAATTCAGAATTCATAATTATGATTACTTGTTTAATTCAGAATTCATAATTCACAATTCATAATTATGATTACTGGAAGGAGAAATTCTTGGATTAAGAAATACATATGCCTGGCAAACAATTACAATATTAGACAAACATTAACGTCATACTATATTCGTGATGATAACCATAACAACCTTATCTGACCACCTTCAGCCGACGTGTTAGTGCCCCGCACATATCGTGCTGTTGGTAAACACCAATGGTGCTAAGCACTAATTACCGCACAATCTCTTACTAACCTAATTACTTAATACTGCATACATAAAAGCAACATTTAGTCTTTTGCACTTTTATCCTATAGAAACAATAAGGACAGATATCCTCTATTGTCCGACTGTTCTATAATGATAGCAAACAACAAGAATATCTGTCCCTACATTAAGAGCGTTAAAGCCCCTCTCAATATAAATACGAATTAATGACGTTCGAGTAGGATTTGAACAACACGTTCAGCTGAACGGCCATCCCAACGCTCAGGTACACCACACTTCTTCCATGTTCCTGCAACCATATCACTCAATGAAGAACGGAGCAGTTCTGGGTCTTCACCAACCAAAACGTTAGAACCTACCTTTGCAGTCTCAATGTGTTCAGTATAGCTATTAAGCGTAATACATGGTACACCATTGAATGTTGCTTCCTCTGCAACATTACCTGAGTCAGTAATGATACCCTTAGCATGAGCTGTAAGATAAGCAAATTCAAGATAACCCAATGGTTTTACGATATGGAGGTTATGGAGTTTGATGTTCTTCTTCAAGCTAAGTGCCATGATAACCTGCACTGCTGAGTCGCGAAGAGGAGCAATGATAGGGGTATCACCTGCTGTCTCACTCAACACGTGTAACATTCGTTCAAGATTGTCTTGATCAGCCAACAACGCCTTACGGTTCAATGTAAAGACAAGATAGTTACCCTCTTTCAAAGGTAAACCTGCCAACTCGTCAATGTCCGAAAGCCTCATACCCTCAATACGCTCACGATCATAGCGGATATTATCAATGAGAATATTACCCACCATATAAACCTTTGACAACTCTGCTCCTTCCTTGTTAGCAATGCTGTTGTTGCTAAATCCGGCTGTAAAAAGTATATCAGAAAGACCGTCAATTACCAAGCGATTGATTTCCTTAGGCATCGTTATATCAAATGAACGAGTACCAGCTGCAATATGCGCAAGGGTGATTGCCTGCTTCTTAGTCACAATAGCAGCCGCCATTGTAGAAGCAAGATCATCCACAACGATAACCACATCAGATGGATTCTCTTGTAGATACTTCTCAAACTTAGACATCACCTGACCTGTAAGTTCATTCAAGTTCTCACATTCAACACCAAGATAAACATCTGGTCTGCGAATAGAGAGATTATCAAAGAGCTGATCTTCGAGTGTAGGATCATTCTCACTACCTGCATAAACCAATGAATAAGAAACCTTATGAGAACTATTCTCCTCAGAAAGTCTATTGATTACCCTGATGATTGGTGCTACCTTTATAAAGTTAGGACGTGCACCACAAAAGATACAAAGTTTTTTCATTTCTTCAAAGACCCACTCCGCAAGTTCCTTTATAGCAAGAGAACCTTACGGAGTAGTCATCTATTTTAGTGTTTATATTTAATTATTCGCAGCAAAAGCGATACTTAAAAGAAGCATTACTTAAACATATCCTTAATCCCACCGATAGAACCCATGAGATTACTTGCCTCAAATGGGAGATAAACAGTCTTCTGATTGTTATTCTGTGCGAGTTCTGTAAGCATCTGAATGTACTTCTGTGCAATAAGATAGTTTGCTGGATTCGTACTCTGACCAACAGCATCCGTAATCTTCTGAATGGCAATAGCCTCAGCTTCAGCCTTACGAATGCGAGCTTGTGCCTCACCTTCTGCAATCAAAATCTGCTGCTGTTTGTTAGCTTCAGCTCGGTTGATAGCTGCTTGTTTCTCACCTTCAGACTGGAGAATAGCTGACTGCTTCTGTCCTTCACTGGTAAGAATAGTTGCTCGTTTGTTACGTTCAGCCTGCATCTGCTTCTCCATTGCCTCAGAAACACTTGCTGGAGGAGTAATATCCTGAAGCTCAACGCGATTCACCTTGATACCCACTTATTTGTAGCATCATCAAGAACGGCACGCAATTTAGTATTAATCGTATCACGAGAAGTCAGTGTTTGGTCAAGTTCCATCTCACCAATGATATTACGAAGTGTAGTCTGTGTCAACTTCTCAATAGCATTTGGCAAGTTATTAATCTCATACACAGCCTTGAATGGATCAATAATCTGGAAATAAAGCAGTGCATTTATCTGCATCTGAATATTATCCTTTGTAATCACATTCTGGCGATCAAAGTCGTACACCTGCTCACGCAAGTCAATTGAGTTTGTATAAGTATAACGTCCTGCACGCAATGCCACAATATCCTTTGCATGGTCAATAAAAGGGATAATAATATTGATACCTGGTTGAAGGGTTGCATAATACTTACCAAGACGTTCGATAATCTTTGTCTCACTCTGTGAGATAATCACGATTGACATCTTAGCAAAAACGAGTGCTAACACAACAAATGCAATCAGCACATAAGCTATTATATCCATAAGCATTAAAGTTTTTAATTCCCCACCCTAAGTATTTTATTATCTTAATGAGGCAAGAAACCGAAGGTTATTATTTGTTATTTAATTATTTTCAGATTACTGTTTAACAACGTTCTACCGTTGCGATAATAGAGTCAAGTCGTAAAATACGCACAGCAGCACCCGAATTTATTTCCATTCCGTCAACCGACTGCGCCTTCCATGAGTCACCATCTATCTTTACTCTGCCGTATCCACCAGCCTCTATCGTATCTGTCACCTTCCCTTCACGACCAATCAACGCATCTACATTACTTAATCTTTTATCCGTACCTTGATGAAGATATTTAAGCGCAATCGGTCGTACCAAGAATATACTCAACACCGAGAAGACTACAAACACTATAACTTGAACAACAATACTATCTGTGAATGCAGAAGCAAGTGAAGCACAGAAACTACCTATCGCAAAGCACATAAGGTAAAGGTCTCCGTTCATCAACTCTAAAATCAGACAAACAAGACCTACTAACAACCATGTTAACCACAGGTTTTGTATCAGATAATCCATCATAGCTATAAAGGTTTAAATTCGCTTGTAAAGATAATAAAAAAAGATGATTCTATCAAATCTTTCAATGAAAAAATAACACTATAACAGCTACTTACCAACTATCAAAAAAGTATTTCTTTACAAGATGACGATATAATACAAATCATAACGTCTTATAAACATTACGTATATGTTCTCCGTTAGTGCTTTTGAGAGCCTTTATGATGACCATCATGCTCCCATCTGCATATATACAACCAACGTATTGGTGTTTAGCACATGACGTGCTGATGCTTAGCACATGTCGTGTTAGTGCTTAGCACCAATGGTGCGGAGTACTCATCAGCTTATAATATACCGTCAAAAGGGAGTTATTCAAGCATAAAACAACACGACTTGTTCGGTCAGAAGAATATTACTTTTCAGAGCCTAAAACGACTAAGTTTATTTGATAGAAATTTCATATGCTAAAGAATGTCATTACATTTTTTATCAAACAGTATTGACTATATAAAAATTACGGCTATGTGCCTTCGTTCTTGAAAAGGCAAATAGCCGTAATAAGGTATCATAAAATGATGGTCGTTCAAATTATCAACGTCTGTTTGAACGTTTAGAAGACGAAGAACCACCTATATGCAATGTTCTTGATGACTGTGAATATCCCGTAGAAGAAACACGATTAGAGCCACGACCACGATAATATTTCTCTGCTTCTGGCAGCCACTTCTTGATATTCTCAATACGACGAGCATCTGAAGGGTGGTCGCTCAGAATCTCAGAACGGCTACTATTCGTTGCTGCAGCCATTCGTTGCCAGAATGTTACGGCATTCGCAGGGTCATATCCAGCCATCGCAGCAAAGATAAGTCCCATGTAGTCAGCTTCACTTTCATTATCGCGACTGTACTTCAAGTTATGGAAAGAGAAGTATCCTCCCGCTACCTGTGAAGCGATATCGCCTACTCCACTACCAACAGTAGAGTTCAAGACAGTACCCAATATATTGGTTCCCATCTGCTGATTCATCTGCTTTGTAATCTGCTCAGCACTGTGCTTAGCTACAGCATGCGCAATCTCATGACCTAAAACGATTGCCAGACTTGCCTCATTCTGTGTGTAAGGCAATAATCCTTCGTAAACAACTATCTTACCTCCAGGCATACAAAAAGCGTTAGCCTGCTTGTCTTGAACAAGATTAAACTCCCACTTGAAGTTATTAATCTCATTAGCATAACCATTATTACGTAAGTAAGTCTCCACCGCATTGGCAAGGTTGCGACCTACACGCTGAACCATAGCAGTATTCTTTGCATCAGTAGAACGTTTTGCTGATGCCATAAACTTTGTATATTCTTGATTACTGAGGCTAAGAAGCTGCGCATCAGAAATACTGATACGATGTGTACGACCCGTCAATGGAACTTTAGAAGCCGTACCACAGGCTGTCATCAAAGCGACAACAGCTGCCATTAAGAAATACTTAATCTTCATTTTATTTACTGTTTTTTTTATAACTATCTACTTGCGAAAGTACAACATTTTTCGTGAGGTACAAATAAAATCATGACTTTTTTATAAAGGTTAACGGCTGAAAACAAAACATCAGAACCGTCGTTTTAAATGGATTTAAACCATCCTTTTTCGTTGTCCTATCTCCTTTGTTACAGGGAGAAAGTAGGTCACTATAAAACTGATAACACCCAACATTGCCACAAGAAGGAAGAATAGACGATAGCCCACATACTCCTGCAAGAAACCTGTAAACCATCCTGTCATCACCAACGAGAAGGCTGTTATTGCCGTACCTATTGAATAAGTAAATGTGGAGTGCTCCCCTTTCGTACAATGAGCGAGCCATACAACATAAAACGTTAATCCCAAACCTGCTCCAAACTGTTCGATAATCACACACAAATTGATAATTGATAAGGTGGAGACAAAGTAATAACTGAGATAAACAAAGACAAACTTTGGCAAGGTCAAGGCTACAACAAACAGCCACAACCAACGCTTCAAGCCGTCACGACGTACCAAATTAGCACCTAAGGCACTGCCTCCAATTAACGAGAACGTACCCACTGTTCCCAAGACTAATCCTAACTCCTGTGGTGAAAGAGCCAATCCAGCATTACTTCCTGGGTCTATCAAGAAGAGTGGTGCTATTCTAAAAAACATCCCTTCGGGTATTAGAAAGGCAAAAAGGAAACACAAGTTTGCCACATAATGAGGACGGCGGACAAAGGCAGCCTTGACATCATGCCACCATTGACGTGTCACCCCTGTCCATATAGGGAGGTTCGCATGAATATTATCTTTGGGAAGTATGATAGCATGAAGTAGCATCAAACAGGCCAATAAGACTGACAGAACCCTAAAAATAGTTGCCCATGAAGGGGCTACCGTCCTATAAATGACCTCTAAGTTTCCTGCTATCGTAACAGGAATAGCCATTCCCACAATGATAGAAAGCATATAAGAAATGGCACGCGTACCAATAAAGCAGGACGATTATGCAAAGCCGTTTCACGCTTATACAGTCTTTCGATAGCCACATCATGCAAGGCAGCCATCGTTGCGATTATCATTAAGAAGAAGACTGTCCACTCAAACCAATCAACAGATGATGCCATAAACGCCAATCCACCAAGACTCAGTGCCATAACAAACTCTGTCAGAATTACCCATGCATACTTACTCCAATAGCCAACGACTAATCTACCTAACAAAGGTCGGAGGATAAAGGGCAGTATTAACCACGATGTCGTCAGCGTGATAGCACCATTCGACAAGCCCATTCTGTTGAAATAGACTAATGAAGTCATCAACAAGATAACATATGGTAGTCCACGTGTCAAATAGAGCGTAGGAAGCCAGAGCCAATAGCTACGCCACTGGTCTACAATAGGAATTCCATTGATTATCTTCTGCTCCTCGTGCATCTCCTTATGCTTTATTTGTATTGTGCTTGAATAGCTGCTGTCTGGTAATAATGATGGAGGATTTCGTCATATCGATAGCCTTTCTCGCCCATTACAGCAGCACCAATCTGACACAAGCCAACACCATGTCCCCACCCTGCACCAATAAGACGGAAGTGCTGTGGGACACCATTCACAACCTCACTACGTTCTACCACGAAAGCAGAACTGTAGAGATGGCTCTCACTTAACGTACGTCTTATCTCTAATTCCTTACCGATAATACGTGTGAGCTTTGTCCCTACAATCTTCAAACGCGTGATACGACCACTCTTACCACGCTCTAAAGGTTGGAGGTCAATAATCTCTCCGAAATCAAGACCACTCTTACGACGGATTAGCTCAGCAAGTTCTGACTGTGTGAAGTCTACTATCCAGCGATAAAAGTCTTGCGTTTCTTGATCGTAGTTATTAAGTACCTGACCCAAGACTGCCGCATCCTTTGTATTACAAAAAGCCTCTGGAGACGACAGAATCCACTCCTGTGCCGCCTTCTCATCAGTGAGATCAATCGTAGGGGCTGTTCCCAAAGGTGCATTATCTACTACAGAGAGTAGATAGGGCTTATGAGTATTGTCCCAACAGTATTCATATTCCTCCGAAACACCTCCGCAACACTTACTGAAACGAGCGTCGCAAATTTCCTTTCCATTCATCAACAACTGTCCACGGGTAGCCTTTATTGCCTCTTCAACATGGGGACTCGTTGCCTTCGTAATGCCCTGATAACGTTGACAATGGTCGTCTGCACAGACATCAAACAAAGTATGTGCATCACTATCATACCATACAACACCCTCTTCATCCGATACTTTTACTGGTGCAGATGCTGTCTGAATACCCAGTTCAATGGCTTTTCGTCTTCTCATCTGTACCAAAAGCCAACTGCGAGAGATAACAGCATGTGCCTTCAAAAGCTCAAGAGAAGATGTTGCACTCATCTCACTTGAGATAACACTTGCTAAATAACGCTCTACAGGTAGTTCATTAATAGCCCAAAGCTTATCTCCATCGACAACAAAACGTAGCTTTCCGAGGAAGGTTTGTGCCTCTTTGCGCTCCCAATGGAAGTCTACACCGATAGTAACATCCTCCAAAGTGAAGGATATATCATCATTTTTTGCGGGGTAAAGCAAAGTTCCTGATACGCCGCAGAATCCCACAGAATCTGTCCGTCTTTGAACTTTACAATCTGTTTACCAGTCACCTCTTTGTTTCCTATTGTATAAGTACCATTCAGCTGAAAACGAATTTCGTCGCCGCCAACAATACCTACCGAAACTATAGGTTCTTGCTTCCAATCATCGAAAGCGAGGTCAACCGCCTTATTACGAATCCGCTTTACGACTTCTGCCATCGCCTCATCTGACAGTGACACCTCACGCAAAACGGCCTTAGCACGCTCTGACGTCATCCCTTCAAAGTCACTCTGACGGGGCAATATCAGCAATCCTGCCATATCCAAGCTACCCGGACTGACCAGACACTGTGCCTCTCCTTCTGCTGAATAGCAATCAGGGCGATGCTTCTCACGTGGGAATACAACTGAAATAAACGCCTCCCCATTATGCCAAGCTACGATATTCATCATCGGCTCGGTCTCATCTTCCTTTAATGGAAGTGCTTCATATAAACGACTGAATAGCTCAACATCATGCTTCTCTGTATGACTCACGATAGCTAAAGCCGGGCAAATATAGTCCTTTATCTCATAGATTCCCTCTGTACTATTCAGTTTTAAGAGCGGAAGAGAGGTTTCATAAAGCCTCTCCCAGTCACGTTGTAAAGGAAGAATACCGCTTGTTCCTGCCTGAAAGTGCAAGTGGTCAGGTGCACTGGCACCACACTTCGGTCCATTATAGAACACCATTAGCTGCGGATAAGCCCTCAATAAGCGATGTATCTGTACATAATTCTCTGCTATTGCCTGCAGTTGATGATGGCGAGAAGGTATCGTGAAATGAACAGGGAGAATTGGGAAAGGGTTGACAAGGATATCAAAACCTTCTCCAAAAGGCAGAACAATCTGCTCTACTGGGCGATTCTTTTCACAAAGGAAGCAAGGTCGCTTAGCCAATGTAGCCTTATCAATCTTTGCACCTGTACTCACCAAACGTGCAGGATTGAATTGCGCAAGGGCTGAACCCACCTCACGCGTCTGCACACCTTTCAACTCTTCAAAACGTTTTGCAACGTCTTTCCATTGGTTCAGCTGCTTATGAAAAAAATCAGTTAGCCCTTTCTCTCTATCTTGATTCTGTTTTTGACGTGCTAAAATCTCAACTGTACGTAGCTGATCTTTATAATGATTGTTAGCATTTACCTTATCAATGCTCAATACGGCATCACTGTTTCCACCCCAACGACGGCAAAGATAAAGTTCATCATAGATTCGTCCGATACGGAAACGACGGCTGAAAGCCAAGCCCATAGCATAGTCTTCGCCATAACTTGTGTTAGGGAACTGATGCTGACGAACCAAAGGAGTGAAGAAAGCACGTGGTGCACCGAGTCCATTGATACGCAGGGCGTTGTTGCAACCATTATCCTCTGTCCACTCATTATGGCTAATCAAGCCCGGTGGAAGGGTATTAAGATCGAAGTCGCACATACGATAAGAGCCTACAATCATTGCAGCCTTCTGTTCGTGGAAAGCATCGACAATGATCTGCAAAGTATTCTCAGAGGAATAAAGGTCGTCACTATCCAACTGAACAGCAAAGCGACCGCAATGCGCATCATTGATAGCATAGTTCCAACAGCCACCAATACAGAGATCAGTACGTGTTGGAATTAGATGCACAAGACGCTCATCAGCAGCCAAAGAAGAAAGAATCTCCGTTGTTCCGTCTGTCGAATGGTTGTCTACAACGATAACGTTAAAAAGAAAATCAGTCTTCTGTGAGAGGGCTGATACAACCGCATCACGCACAGTCTTCTCACGATTAAAAACTGGAATCACCACTGACGCCTCCACTGGGAAAGCCTCAGCAGAGAAGTCTGGCTGTGCATATTGCGTTGTATCTACCAAGGCATTGATAGCTGACAGGTGTGCTGTTGCTGCCTGCTCCATCTCAATCTGTACCTCACGGTTGCGTGGATTCACATAATCAAACTGCTTCTCACCACTTGCACGTAGGTCGTCTTCCTCCTCCGTATAGAGATATTCATTCAGATGGAAGAGTTCTCCCTTACGACTTAAGAATAGACGAAGGTTGTACCAACCAGCAAACTGATAATCCTTTGCCACTTCTCTCGCTGCATACTCCTTCAGGTACTCCGTCTTGAGAAGTACGACAGAACCAAAATCGAAGTCATCACGGATGCTACCCAACTGATAAGCTGTAACGGGATGCTTCACCGTCTTGCCAGCTTCCACAGAGTAATGGTCAGCATAAACCATTGCTGCACCAGTCTCCTCAGCTACCTGCAGCATACGCTCAAGCGCATGATAACCTAACGTGACAGGACCTTGCTTCAAATAAAGCAGGGCATAATCGGCTGTTGCTGTAGTCGAAATAAGGCGCATAGTAGCAAGGGAAAGCAAACCACCTGTCTGCAGCTGATGCGCATACTGAGGCAATGCCTCTGTAGGTAGGACATCTGCAGCTAACGTATATATATTCTTCACTACACCTGACTCGTACAACTGTGCAGCGAGCGACTGCGTTATTGCAGCTGTACTATATGGTAGAAAGCAATCTATCTGTTTCTTCTTTTCCATCTAAAATGTATTCTTTTATCTACTTGCAAAGATACTATAAAATCCCGTCTTACGTACGAAGTTTCAAAAGAAAACAACTAACTGCGAATTATTTTTCATGAAAAGAAATATTTATTTACGTGAAGAAAAATATTTTTTTTCATGAAAAGAAATTCTTTTCTTCGTGAAAATAATTTGGAAGCAGTGGTCATACTGAACTTTTTCTGTAACTTTGTACGCATAAAAAAGACATTAAAAGATAGCCAAAAGATGGAGAAAGAAAATCATATAGACCGTGCATTAGCTTTTATGGAGAATCTTGAAAAGCTTGGTGCACAGCTTCAGAAGGCTGACGAACAGCAGAAACTAATGTTGCAACAGATGCTGACAAAAAGCCAGAACAACGAAACAAACACGGATGAATACCGTGAACTGGAACAAAGAAGCAAGGACCTTCAAGCTATGATTAACAAGTGGCATCCTATCTATGAGGAACGTCTGAAGATGGTGAAGGAGGCACAGAAGGCTACAAAGAAGTAAGGCTGATTGTAGAAGAACAAGACTTAAAGAAGTTCGTTTCCCCCCTCTGAAAAGGAAGTATGTCTCCCTTACTGCTACTCACTATCTATTATTCAAGATTGCAGAACTCCGCATATACAAACAAACTCCCTAACTATCAATAACAAATGAAGAAAGACTTATACAAAGACATCAGACTGTTCTTATTAGCTATCATAGCTGTTAGCTTGTTTTTCTCATGTTCGTCTGTCCCTTCTGGAATAGCCGAAGAGATAACTTATCACGGAGAACAACTGCATCGTTATCTGACGATTATCAAAGACGTGACAACGAAAGCGGAGAAGAGTAAGGATACGATTACCTATTATTGTAACCAAAAAGGACAGCTCATCATAGAGCGTGTGGGTACAGATAGCTTGGATGATTACACCTACTCCTACGTCGGTGACACGATTTTCATTCATAAGAAACATAATCAGAACCCGATAGAAAGACTCTTCAAGAGCTATTATATAGTAAAAAACGGACTTATCGTAGAAGCAAATGACATTCCTCAGTTCTACACATACACCTACGATAATAAGCGAAGACTTGTATGTCGTGACACACCTAATGTTATCTGTGGCAGAACAACCTACAACCTCCAATGGAAGGGAGAAAAGATGTTCCCTTATAAACCATTTAATATCAGCTACAGAGAGACTGGGCAGAAGGCAGCCTGCCACAACTTCTATTTCTTGTGGATGCATGGCAGTGGCATAAGGATACCCATCCCCTTCATCACCTTAGGCTATATGGGTGTTATTCCGGAAGGAGATATTAGCAGCTATAGCTTCAGTTCAAAAGATAAAGACTTCGATTTCAAGTCGCAACTGACAACGGAGTATGATAAGGAAGGACGTCCCACCCGCATTGAAGAAACGGTGACGACACTAAATGAAAATAACAAACAAAATAGTAGTAAGCACGTTACACAATACATCTGGTAATAACAGAACAATATCAAAAAGTTTAAAACAGGATATGGAAAAGGAAAAGAAAAGTGGAGGAATGATGAGTGTTATCGCTGCCTTAGGTGCAAACATCTTGGTAGCGATATCAAAGTTTGTTGGTTTTGCTGTGTCTGGCTCAGCTGCAATGTTGAATGAGTCTATCCATAGTATCGTAGATTGTGGCAATGAAATACTACTGTTAGTAGCAACCGACAGTCAACAGCGAAGATATCAGATAAACATCCATTCGGACAGGCACGTGCTAAGTATTTCTATAGCTTGGTTGTTGCAATGATGCTATTCTTCGCCGGTGGTGCATTAGGTATCATGGAAGCAGCAGAGAAGTTATTTCACCCAGAACACAGCTTGGAGAACACATGGCTCGTCATTGGTATTCTGGCCTTCGGACTCTTAGTAGAAACTGTCAGTCTAAGGGTTGCCTTCAAGGAGATTAAGGAACTGAATAAGGACAATCTTTCACTTTATCGTTTCCTACGAGAGAGCCGTCACAGCGAAATTCTCATCATCTTTGCAGAAGATAGTTGTGCTGTCGTTGGTCTACTGATAGCCTTAGGAGGTACACTTCTGACCCACCTCACAGGTAATCCATTCTATGATGCCCTATCGGGTGTGCTGATTGGTGTACTCCTCTGTGCAGCAGCTCTTTTCCTTGCACGCGAGTTCTACAGTCTGCTTATTGGTGAGAGTGTCACGCAGAAGGATTTAACTCGTATCAAAGAGACATTCAACAGAACAGAAATCAACCGCCTCATCAACGTCAAGACCATTCACCTCGGTCCTAATGACATCCTTGTCACTGCAAAGATTGACGTCAAGAGCGAATATGAAGCGCAAGCACCTCAGTTGGTTAACGACATCGAAAAGAATATGCGTGCCGCTTTCCCTGAGTACAAGATTTATATCTATATTGAGACGGATAAATATAAAGAGGATTATTAAAGACCTCTCCCCCAACCCCTCTCCGAGAGAGAGGGGAGTGCTGGACACAAGAGAAAATAATTTCTGTTACTATCTCTATTCGTCGTCCACAAACAATTTATCCCCTTACAAAGCGACATTTGTAAACTATTTTCATGTAATTCAAATCCAAAACATGCTCTTTTGGCTTCTAAAAGACGCCTAATTGACTTGCAATAGGTGCCCTTTTGAGGGCTAACTAACGCCCTTTTGAAGTCCAATTAGGCACCTCTTCCTACACAACTTTTACAACTAACTGACTATCCGCAAGTTACAAACACACCTTTTAGATATCTTTTTACCGTTATTTATAGAGCCTTTGTTTGGAAACATATAATGATTTTTCAAACCCCTACCTGCATTTTTTTAAGTATAAAGGTAAAAAGGTTTTCTGTGTCGGAGAATAATAATAGAATAGACTATTAATGGTTTCAGTACATCTTGTACAAAGAAAAAAACAGGGGGTGTGTCAAAATACAAATTAATAACTTGACAACTTTCAATCTATAAGTAGGTTTCTTCTAAAGGCAAAAGAAAAAGACCATTTCTTTACTCAAAAATCGAGTATAGAAATGGTCATTTTTTTATTGGATTGTTTCAAACTGTAAGATTATCAAAAATGATATATGCATTTTGACACACCCTCCTGTTTTTTATATTTACTTACCATTAATTACTTAAAGGTATGTTTACCTTCCTGCGCAGTAGGCTTAACAATAATCTCACGCTGCTTAGCATTTGTCATCACTTTCATAGCAACAGCAGTGATATCTTGTGGTGTGAGGGTCTTGAATACTGGTGCAGAAGCGGCATTATCATTTGGAGATAGCTCGTTGCCCGTCTCAGCATAGATGTTCAATAAAGCCATCCAAACTGATGGGTCGCTGCTTGACTGTGCCGCAGCAGCCTGTTCTTCATCAACAGCCAACGGAACCATTGCTGCTTTGAACTCATCAGCAGTGAAACGGCCAGCTTTTACATCATCAAGAATACTATAAACAAGGCTAACAGCTTTGTCAGCATTCTCTTTCGCAGTAGAAAGATGAATGTTAAGGTTCTCGCCAGCTACTGGCTGTGAAGTATAGTTGCTCTGTACACCTACGGTATAAGTAAGATGCTCTTTCTCACGCAATACATCAAAATAACGACGCTCCAAAAGTCCACGCATCACTTCCAAAGCAGCTTGCTCACGCTCAGAAAGTTTCTGCTTATTGGCAAATGAAATCTCAATCTCTGCCATACCACCTTCTGTCTCAGTCTCGAAAGTGCGCTTGATAACAGGCGTAGATGACGAGAAATCCATTGGCTGGATAGCAGTCTTCACAGGCTTACCTTCACCCTTGAGAGAACCGATATAGCGAAGCACCAACTCTTTTGCCTTTGTTTCTGGAATATCACCAATAAGACAATAGGTGAAACGTGATGCATCACCAAGATGTGCCTGGAACTGTTCCTGTAACTTATCAAACTGAACTGACTTAAAGAAAGCCTCATCCTGACGTGGATTCATTGCACTAACTGGATAGAGCAATTGCTGGATAGAATCCTGTACGGCAGCCATACCTGTTGTTGCACGATTCTCATAAACGTAGAGGTTACGCTGGATATACTTGTCAAAGGCAGACTTTGAGAAGTTCTGATGTGACAGAATCAAATACAGATAGCTGAAGAAATCGTCAGCCTTGTCAACAGGTGCATTACCCCCGATACCATCACTATAGTCTTCCAATGAGAGGGAGAGATTGATATTCTTACCCTGTAGCCACTGCGCCAACTGATTTCGGTTGTAATTATATACACCTGACTGCATCAAAAGCGAACGCATTGCATTATAGTTAGCAAGTTCCTGTGCAGGAACAATAGACTTTCCACCTTCTGCAGAACCAGCAAAGAGGAACTTACCACTCAGTTCTGGAACGTAACGATAAAGAACTTTCGCACCATTAGAGAGTGTCCACTCCTTTGCCTGCAAAGTCTTCAACTGCTTTTCGGAAACAATCTTTCCTCCTGTCAGAGGGAAGTCAATCAACTGACTGATAGGCTTCATACCATCAGCATGAGCCATATCGCTGAATGAACTCTTTTCCTTCAATGCAGCCATAAGATCATTCTCAGTGATATTCATCTCACTCTGCGACTTAGAATAAGTGACAAAAGCAAGGTTATTGTCATTAAGCAATGACTTCATCCAAGCATTCATGTCCTCAACCTCTAACTCAACCAAAGTCTCAAGGTTACGGTTAATCTGCCCGCGGAAGTCTTGTACAGGAATATCATAGAGGAAGTTCTGACGGAAAGCATTAAAGCATTGTCTGGTGTACCTAATCCTTTTGCTTCGAGGACATCCTTCATTCCATTGTACATCTTCTCCTTCTCAGCATTGAACTCAGCAGCAGTAAAGCCCTGGTCACGTAGGTTATCACGTACAGCTAACATCTGCTGAAGCGCCTTCTGTTCATTACCCTGATAGGGAACCATATCCCATGCCATCTGATAATAGTTTCTTACCAAAGGAGATAGACTCACCTCAGCAGCAATATAACTCTCCTTATCAGCATTCTTCAACATCACAAAACGTTTTGGAGCCAATGTGTTGAAGAACTTAGTGAAGATAAACTGACGTACTCGGTCCTCTTCAGGCGCATTACCCTTCACCTCATAGCGTTGATAAAGACCAAAAGAAGCACTCTTGTTCTCTGGGTCAATGAAACGCATATAGAGCGGTGTGGTATTGTCAGGAATCTGTCTTGTCTGTGGATTTACAGCAGGTGCTTGCTTAGCTGGTAATGTCTTGAAGACCGTCTGGATGTTCTTTTCCATCTGGTCGACATCAACATCACCGATAACAGCAATAAACTGCATATTAGGACGGTACCACTTATCATAGAACTGCTTTACCTGCTTCTGCTGGAAGGTCTCCAATATCTTCTGTGAACCAATCACATTATGAGTAGCATAACCAGCATGATTATAAACAACAGGGGCAATGGCATCTGTCAGACGACGGTCTACTCCCGAACGATGACGCCATTCCTCAAGGATAATACCACGTTCCTTTTCAATGTCTTTAGGGGTCATCTTGACGCCATGGCACCAGTCACGGAGCACCCAAAGCATATTCTCATTAAGCTTCGCATCATTGGTTGGTACGTTATGAACCGCATAACGCGTATCATCAACACCTGTGAAAGCCTCAAAGTCATTGAGATTATTGCTGCGAAGGAAGTTCATCACACCATTAGGGAAGTGGTCTGTCGTATTGAAAGCCAAATGCTCCAACACGTGCGCCAATCCCATTTCCTCATCATTCTCTAAGATAGCACCAACATTCTGATAGAGATAATATTGTGCTTCACCAGTAGCAGAACCATCATTATAGATATAATAAGTAAGTCCATTTGCCAGTTTTCCCTTTCGCAATCCATTCATCTGCGCATTGGCAGGACTGAAGGGAAAAAACAAAAAGCCTATGAGCAGTGCCACTGGCACGCTCGATAGGCATTTAGTGATATTCTTGAACATAGTCATTGTTTACTTTTCAAGGAGTTCGAGCGTAGAGAGCTTCTGCTTGATTGCACCCTGCAACATAGCCTGTGGCATCTCCATATTCTCCAAACGGAGTGTCTCAGCAAATGCCTGGTTATAGTATTCACGTGCCTTGGTATAGTTCTTCAACTCACGATAAGAGTCACCTATCATTACCATATAGTTGACACGATCCATCACAGCATCTTCCTGTGACAAAGCTTTCTCTGCCCACTTGATAGCTACCTCATGATCCTTAGCCTTCAGACTCTTGCCTGCGGCCATGTAGAGGTTCTGTGCAGCCTTACCATAGTCGGCTGAACGGAGGTTGTTCTCCATCTTGCCAAAATAGGTTTCCATAGCTTTCACATAGCCATTTATATCCTTATTCTTATACAAGTTGTAGAGAGCATCAAAGTAGAGCTTTGCTTTCTCGTATGGAGTAATACCTGTCAAGCCAACAACTTCGTATGCCTTTGCATACTGGTTCTTAACTTTCTCTACATAGTCCTTGTACTTTACGTTGCCATCCTTTGCCATATCCTCAGCGAAGATGTCGTTAGCCTCAACAATATAGTAGGCAGGTGCCTTACCAAGTTTCTTCATCCAGTCATCAAGGTGGTCGTTCATAAGGTCAATCATATACTGCTTGTGCTCCTTATCTTCATCACCCTCCAATGTCAGAATGATACGATAGTCATTCTCATTGATAAGCTTCAATGGTGCCTTAGCAGCTACATAGTTCTTATAAAGTTTCTGCAAACGTGTTACCCACTTATCTGCATCCATACCCTCCTGCGCCTGCAAGAAAGATGGTGCCTTGAGAAGAAGTTGCTGCTGAACGTCAAGGTCGTTGTTATCAGCCTTGTACTTATTGTAAAGTTCCTCAAAACTTACACTCTCACCTGCTGCAATCTTAGCAGCCTCCATGAGTTCATCCTTATCCATCGCACCTGTATTCACAGACAAGGCCTTACCATCTGGTGCAATGAAAGCTACTGTTGGATATGCTGCTACCTTATAGTTCTTAGCGATATCAACATTCTCACCCTTCTCTGCATCTAACTGCAGACTGATAAAAGTGTTCATTGAAATACTTTCCAACTTCCTCTTGTGTGAAAAACTGTCTTTGCCATCTTCTTACAAGGAACACACCACACTGCGTAGAAGTCAACAAACAGAATTTTATTCTCTTGCTTAGCTTTTACCAAAGCTTCACTGAAAGTTCCCTTAAAGAACTTAATACCATTTGCTGCTTCTGTACCCTGCTGTGCACGAAGCTGTACTGCCATCATCAAAAGAGATACAAGCAGTAAGATATATCTTCTTCTTTTCATATTTAATCTGTTTTTAATGGATTATTTTATTCAATCTATTCATTAAAATGTATCCTACTTACAGCATTGATTTTATTCATATCTATCTTTTTAATACATGAGAGGAATACGCTTAAAGTCAATGCTGAACGTAGTAGATACATCTACAATATACCTTTATCGAAATTACTCGACAGGCAGTTCATCATCTGTTACTACCACCTTAAAGATATTCTCCAAGACTACCTCATGGTCTTGATTATACACCTTAAGAGAGAGACGATATCTGCCGTTTGCCAACTGTTGCGTAGCTTCTTGTGTGACAACAATCAGACCACCGGTAACAGAAATCTTGCCCTCCTTATAGAGTTTCATAAACAACTGTGCTTGTTCCTGATTGTCAGCCTTAACCCCAAACAACTCATAATTGATAGGGTTGGTTCCTGCAACACCTTGGATACGTGTTGAAACGAATGGCAGTTTGTATTTACCACGGTCACTCGTTGCATCGACGTTATGGAAGGCATTAAGAGAATCGGGAGTAAAAGATGCTCCAGTTGTTCTCAGATAGCCTACATCCATTTTGCTACATGATACCATAAAACCTATTGTAAAAGCCATAAGGCATAGCAATGCGATTCCTTTCTTCATCTTTTTCATTTTTAAAAGTCGGTTAAGTTGAAGTCATAAACAAGTGAGTGAACCACTCCTGTGTTTGTTTCAATATTACATGAAGCAACGTCAGAAGTCTTGGTGGTCGTTGGGGAAACCAAGTGGATACGTAAAGGGCCAGCACCAGGAACACTGTTGTAAGACTCACGGAATGTATAAATCCACAACTGATTACCAGAAGCCATCTCTACTGTCTCACCACCCTTACCGATTGGTGTTGATGCATCAGAAGATTTAACACCTTCCTTAAAATCATCAAGCATCACTCGCTTGTTAGGTAAACACAATTTAAGATAAACTTCTTACAGTCAGCAACAGGGATATCTGACACTCTCGTCATTCCATTATCATAGAGATAACGATTGATACTATGATTGGTAGGACCAAAGAACGTGAAGTTCTTGCCATACTGACTTGTACCTTGGAAAAGAGAAACTAAACCTGCACGCTCAGTCATTACGCAAAGAGAATCCCAGTTATAGCTATCGCCTTTGAAGTATTCCCACATCGTCATATCGTGCTTACCATTAGCAAGACCTGTGTCATCAAAGTTATACTTGGTACAACTGGAGAGTACTCCCATTGTCAGACACACAGCTATTATATATATAATCTTTTTCATATATCAAACAATATATTTATTGTAACGTTCCTAACCCGTTATTAGTTATAAGCCTGCCAATATGGCTTCTGGCGCAACTGGGTATTAATAACGTGTCCATCTTTATCCTGCCATGCATCCTTTGGAAGTGGAAGGAAGAGTGCACCGCCTTGAATGTCTTGATTGGTCAGCAAAAGGAACTTACCTTGCAGTTCTTCTTTCACATATCCATTACGAATGACATCGGCATAACGTGCATCATTTTCACCGATAAACTCTTTCTCTCTTTCAAGGAAGATAGCCTTCTTCAGTCCCTCTGTATCGTAGGTTGATGGATAAGAAAGTGCACCAGCACGTGAACGAATCACATTAAGGTCAGCGATAGCCTTTGCATCGTTGCCTAACTTCTGATAGCACTCTGCTCTCAACAGATAGAAATCAGCAAGACGCCAGTAAACATAGTCAGCATCTACCGTACGGTAAGTCTTACCACTTGCAGAATACTGATCGGCATCCATAATTGCTTTTCTGAACTTATACATAATAGCGTAATCAGTTCCATCTACCTCATGTGAGGTACCCCACTGATAGAAAAATGCCTGTAGACGCTGGTCAGTAGCATCAGGAAACAGCTTTCTATTGTTGAAGTATAAAGCTGATAGGTACTACTTGATGGTAAATCGGCTAATGTTTGGTCCTCTCTTACAGGCCAGCTCACAAAGTTCTGTGCCACCTCATTAGGAGAAACTACATTCTCTGAGCGCGTCTTATCAAAGTACAAGCTGAAGATTGCCTCTGGATTAGGAGACTTCTCATTAGACAGATAAGTGCAGAGTTCCTCTGGTGAAGAGCAAAGCTGATAGTTACCTACCTGACCATCGATAAGCTGTGTTGAGTAATCGATAGACTTCTGATAATCTTCTTGCGCATTACCCTGCAACTTATAAAGTTCTGTCACACTACCCTTCCACGCATAAATCTGTGCGAGTAAGGCTGCAGCAGTACCCTTTGAAGCAGTCTGACGATTAGTGATAGAAACACCATTCAAGTCTGTCAACTTATCCCATGTAGGCAGAATATCCAATGCTTTCTTTGCGTGTTCTATTGCAGCATTAAGCACATCACTCTGTGAAGAGAGAGAGTAAGGCTTTATCTCTGAAGAATTATCAGTGATGATTGCCTCACCATAACGTTGTGCCAAAAGGAAATAAGACAATCCAAGAGCGAATTCAGCTTGTCCTACATGATACTTCCGACGATCTTCAGCCAAGTCTTTTGTCTTATCTATATTATCAAGCAATAGATTTGATTCAAAGATAATGTCGTAAAGACCCTTCCATGAATACTCACTTGTTATTACTGTTCGTGGATTCCACTGGCGTAACTGCTTGCCATCAAGAATCTCGTCAGCCTTCATGCCTGCTGTTGAAAGAACATAGTTATTGCCAACAACGGTGTTGATATAGTATTGAATAGAAGTGGTCGTCGCATTCAACTCTTTCTCTGTATTGAACGAGTTGCTGTAAGTCAATCCGTTCTCAGGCTGCAAGTCAAGGCTGCAAGAGGACAGAAGACAACCACATATTGAGAGCATTATAATCTTCTTCATTTCTGTTAGAATTTTAAGTTGAGACCCAAAGTAACCTTTCTATTCAATGGATACTGTGTTCCATCGTCCTTACCAGAATAAGGATTAATAATTTCTGGGTCTACTCCTGAGTAATTGGTAAGCAAGAACAAATTCTCTCCGCTGAGGTAAACATTAGCATCTTTGATGAATGAACCCTTTAGCCAATTCTTAGTATCTGATAACCAATAACCAACTGCTTGAGTCGTAGGAAGCTAATATTCTCAATGTTAGAATCTACGTTACCATCAAACTGACCTACATAATCCTTATCAGCAAACTCAAGTGATGGATACTTCGCATCTCTATTGCTTGTTGTCCAGAAGTCACCAGCATGGAAGTAGTTCATAATAACACCGAAGTCCTTTGTAAAGGTGAAGGCACTGTTCTTATACATATTCATAACCTTACGGCTAATGGTATAGCTGAAGAGTACATCAAAGCTCAATCCCTTCCACTCCAAATGGCTATTCAAACCACCATAAACTGCAGGAAGTGTGCTACCAGCATAATAGAGGTCCTTATCATCGATCACACCATCATAGTTCTGGTCCTTAATCTTTCTTCCGCCCACACGCAATGGATTATTGATTGATTGGAAGTAAAGTGGAATCTGCTTACCTGATGCATTAAGATACATTGGGATATCCTCTTCCTTCTGAACAATTCCCTCATCCTTGAAAGTATAGATACCATAGACTGGACGACCTAAGACTTTATCATTAAGGTCTTCGCCATTGTATGTCTTACGCAGCATGTTCTTATTATGAGAAAGGTTGAAGCCTACGCTCCAGTTCCAATTCTTCTTGCGGATAACATCATACTGAGCCTCGAACTCGATACCTTCGTTAGAGATAGCAGATGCATTATCCCACATATTTGTAGCAAGGAAGACATTACCTGGAAGATAAGATTGCATCAACAGCTTGCTTGAATACTTATAGTAATAATCGAGCTTGAGTTTCAAACGATAATCCAACATCTGCAAGTCAAGACCGAGGTCATACTGGTCACTCTCCTCCCAAGTCAACTTCTTATTAGCCATAGATTGTGGGATAAGACCTAACGAACCGTTAAAGATATTACTCTCCTCCATCACACCCAATGCCAAATAAGGCTCCTGGAACTTCTGTCCAGACTTACCCCAAGAAGCACGAAGTTTACCGAAGCTTAACCACCAGAACTTCTTCATGAAGTGCTCTTCACTGAATGCCCAACCAAGACCAACAGAAGGGAAGGTTCCCCAACGTACATCCTTACCGAACACACTTGATCCATCTGCACGGATAGAAAGTTCAGCCATGTAACGCTTCTTATAGCTATAAGCTGCACGACCTAAGAAACTAAGCAATGACTGCTCCTGCTGGTTAGTAAGGAAACTCTGTGCTGCTCTTACTGTTCCACCATCATTGAAGAGTGAAGGCCATCCCTCACCAGCATACTTAATAGAGTTGGTAGGACCACCCTTTGCAGTACCGCTTAAATTCTGCAACAAGTCATAGTTATATGTCATACCAGCCATCAACTCCAACTTATGCTCACTTGGTAATGCCAAGTTGTAAGTAAGAATATTCTCTGTCTGAATATTCGTCATTGCAATATTGGAAGCCTGAACCTCAGACTTCTTATCATACTTCAAATAGTCAGGTGTGAACGTGTACACACGTGTGAAGTAATGGTCAAGCGAATAAGTAGAAGAGAACTTCAGACCCTTCAAGATGTTATAGTTCAAACCGACACTCAAACGAACATTATAATTTGAGTTGGTCTTATCAATATCCTTCAATTGCCTCAACGCCACTTGCTCAGCAGTACTACCCTTACCAGGCAAGAGAGTTGATGTACGCTTCGGATCGAATGTCAATCCCTGCACACGACCTCCATCTGCTCCAGCTTTCTGCGTAGCATATGTAAGATTAATACGTGTGAAAGCACTCAACTTTGTTGACAGATTGAAATCAAGATTACTCAACAAACTAAAACGACGGAAGTTAGAACTAATCATAATACCAGTCTCATTATAGACACCAGCATTAACCATATATCGAATATTGTCAGTACCACCAGCCAACAACATATCAGCCTTGGTCACCTTACCAACACGGAAGGCATACTTCCACCAGTTTGTTCTGTTATTATAGAAGGTGTTAAGTGAATCTTGTGCAATACCCGGCAGTCGACGTTCTGGGTCTAACACCCTACCATTACGCCACAAATAGTCGTAAGCACCATCATTATCAGCATCCCAACCATAGGAATCCTTATAAGAACCTGGATAAATCAACTTATCTGTGATATAATCATAATGTGCACCTCTCTGGCTCTTTGCAAGAAGAAGTGCAATATCGCGTTCACCCTTACCAAGAGTTTGCATTGGTGTACTTGGCAACCAAGAAAGAGACTGTGAGAAATTAAAGCTCACTTCAGAACGTCCAGACTTACCCTTCTTCGTTGTAATAAGGATAACACCATTACCAGCACGTGAACCATAGAGGGAAGCTGATGCAGCATCCTTAAGTACCTGTACAGACTCAATACTTGAAGGATCGAGTCCTGACAATGGGTTGATACCACCCGTTGCATCTCCTGCACTACTTGACACAGGAATACCATCAATCACATAGAGAGGTGATCCATCATTGATACCCTTCTGATTAAGAGAGCTGAAACCACGAATAGTAATACGAGAACCACCACCACCAGGTGAACCTGAGAGGTTGGTTACATCTACACCAGCCATACGACCCTGCAAGAGGTTCTCAATACTTGCCGTTGGTGCCTTCTGCAAATCCTCAACTTTTACAGAAGCCACAGCACCCACTTGCTCACGTGTATTACGCTTACCATAGGCAACAACCGTAACCTCACCCATTGCGATAGCTGAAGAAGTCAGGATAACGTTCATAGCTTTACCAGTATGATACTTTAGCGTCTTAGCATCGTAGCCCACGCTGGAGATAGTAATCGTCCCTTCCTCTTTCTCTACAGGCATTGAGAAGTTACCATCAATATCAGCGGTAACACCTTGCGACGTACCCTTAATTTGCACAATAGCAAAAGGCACTCCCAATCCATCTTTGTCTTTTACTGTGCCACGAATCGTGTATTGTCCCTGTGTTGCATTCTTCATCTTGAACACATCAATCACCTTGCCATCGATATTATAGACGAAAGATGAGTGAGACAATAGATTTTCCACAGCACTCAGTTCGTCTACATCCTCAAACGATATCGTAAGAAGCAACGTGTCGTTCTTAACATCGTCAGAGTAATTAATCTTGTAGTCTCCCTTTGTAGAAATGAAATCCAAAATCTGAGCAACACTCTTATCCTTAAACGAAATCGAGAATTTCTTACCCGCTACTTGTGCAGAAGCAGGAGAACTCCACGAAAGCATCAAGATAAAAGTTGTCAGAAACACCAAAGAAGGTAACCTTCTTAAAGTTCTAAACATGCGTTGATGATACTTCATTGATTAGTCTTTATTGTTATTATTTTTGATATTAACTTATTAAAAGAATTAGATTCCTTCACAAATGTGCGCTCAATAAAATCTACATAAAAACGGTATTAATATTGATTACGATGCAAATGTACATAAAAATCTTGAATCACAAAGTCTATTGATTATAAAAAAAGTAAAAGAAATGCAGTTATAATAACACACACTATCCCCCTCTCTGTACGAGAAGGGGATGGTTAGTATTTACGTTTCAAGTTTTAGATACTCCGCTACGTTCATCTTCCTCTACGTTTAAGGTTATATTGATGATAGAACCCACGAAACTGCCCCTATACCTTTTAACTTGCATCATTCAATTAGAAACTATACTGGAAGCCTATAGAAGCAAACTCCTTCAACTGCCAAAAGGCATAATGGTCATCACGACTTACACCATCATCAAAACGAGGATAGATAAACACACGACTTGATATATAGCGATTAAAGCGGAAGGTAAAGGTATTCTCCCATTCTAACTCCGTACGCTTATAAGTCGAATAGCCATACAATCGTGTCTTCCAAGTAAGCGATTCCATCAACTGCCATTCTAAATCAACCGTAAACTCAGAACCGAAGTCATGCAGGAAATGATTACCATCCTTGATACCCAAACGACGCGTCAACTCTAACATACGAGTATACTTCATATTATAAGCTAATGGTGCCAAGTGGAAGTTACCCTTCAAACGATGGTTCATCCAGTCTACCGAGTAATCCATACCGATAGAAAGGTTTATGTTCAACGGAGCTGCAAAAGCTGAATAAATCTTTGGATCATTTGAACGGTAAGAATGGCTAAATTGCGTATTGCCAATAAACTGAACCGTATAATACCAACGCTTTGTTGCCTGCAAACCGAGTTTAGAGGTAAGACGAATCAGGTCCTCTGTACTCTTAAAACTGTGTAGGGAGTCGGAGCGGCTGCTCTGCATACCATATTTTAATTCCAAACGGTTCTCCCACTTCACTTTCTGCTTATTATTATAATTAGCTTGCATGACCAATGAAACCAAAGCAGAATAATTGCTTTCGCCACCTTTATACCAGTTTCCAGATACGTAATTCTGCAGGAACTGTAGAGCATAATCACCACTAAACGTCCAGAAATTAGGACGCTTTACCAAAACATCTACAGGTACATTTGTTGGCTCAACAGGACGATCAGCCACTTTTTCTACCAATGTAGGATCATGATGTATTGGTGCTTTAATATCATCTAATTTCGTCTGCTGTTGCTGTACCATACGATCAGTGCCCTCCACAAGGTCAGGACGTGTCAAGTAAAGGTGCATCAACTCTGAGAGAATTGGACTTTCCTTTCTATCACGTGTAAACAGTCTTTCTGCCACATTACCATAATAGGTCAGTGGTAAAAACAATCGCATATCATTCCGACGAAGCCTCTGCCCGCGTTGAACTTTCGGCATCTTACGTGTAAACACACTATCCTTCAGCGATTTTAGTGAATCAATATACGCTTGAATCTTATCCATTGACGGCCGTTCATCGCTACGAACAGAGATAGGATGATTCACTTGAGCAATAGCACCCAAGCTCACTATTAAAAATAATGTGATTAAAAAGTTCCGTTTCATCATATTTATTATAATGTGCAAACTTACGGTATTTTTTTTAATTTACAGCCCTATTTACTAAAAATCTTAACCACTATAAGCAATTTACTCATATAATTAGTGACTCTTCCGAAATATGGAGTGATAAACTAAACTCTTACATATAAGGCACACAGAGTCACGGAGGGGGACGGAGGTAACGCAATGTCACGGAGGTGCCGAGGGCACAAAGAGTGACGGAGGTGTAGCGTACAGATTCTTGCTAAATATTTTGGAATAAACGTTTTGTATATAAATTGCTAATAGAATTGGCAAACAAGCTCCGTTGCTCTATGCACCGACGGTGCCTCTGTGACTTCCATTGCTTTGTATTTAATAATCCTCCGTTCTCTCCGTTCCTCCGTGTGACATTACTTTAAACTCTAAACATAAGTGGCAAACCTTATCACTCCAAAATCCTGAAGACCCTAATTAGTTGTCTTCCACTTCATCCTGAAATGAAAGACAACGAACAACGATATTACATGGTTATCCTATTTCTTTAATAAACAAGAAAAGCCATAGCGTTGTCTTAAAGATTCAATTTATAACCTACAGACACCTCAAACACGCTGCTACGAGAAGAGTGACCTTCCTTGTAAATATTAAAGACTCCCACATGATACAATGCTCCTAACACAACGTTTTCGTACTCATAGCTTACGCCAACTGGTATAGAAAGACCAAACTTATGCATACCATTCTTTATATCGATAGTAAACTCATCTTCGTGGAAGTTAGACTTCCTACCCTCCTTGTCCACATCAAACGACTGTTGTATTTCATGACTTCTTGCACCAAGTAACCAAGTTGGCTCTACACCTGCCTTTACTGAGAATCCTGGTAACAAATAACTATGGATTAGAATCGGCATAGCAACATAATTCATTCGCAAATTACGATTATATACTACAGAGTTCTTCTCTTTATCATCTTTAAACTTACAACCTGCTTGAACAAAAGATAAACCAGCTGAAACGCCAACAATATCTGATGCTTGATACATCACATCTGCTCCGCCAATAAAGCCTAATGACGCATAGGGTTTAACCTCAACAACCTCATTGTCAGCAACTTCATAAATACCAGACCCACCTAACAAAGAAGAAATTGACACTCCAACATGCGGTATCACTGACCATGTACCTAATTTATTCTGTGCCATTGATACCAAAGTTGATGTAACTAATACGATTAGAATAGCTATTCGTTTCATAGGTTTTGCAATTTATTTTGTTAAAACTATATATGTTAAACGTATTTTGCATGATTTTATTGCAAAAGCACATACGATTTGTGAATATTTTATGCAGACATACAACAGCATTATCACCACAATAAGAGTCGTGAAAAATTATTTACATTATTTCATAAAATATTCATCTAAAAAGGTAAAAAAACATCCTTTTTAAGTACCTTTGTAACTTAATACAAATCAGATAGTTACAAAAGCCACATTGTAAAAGGTGCTTAATTGGACTTCAAAAGGGCGTTAATAAGACCTCAAAAGGGCACCTTTTAGAAGCTAATTGGGCGTCTTTAAGAGCCTTAAAGAGCATCTATTCATTTTCAAGTATGAGTTTTTTTTATTACAAAATAGAAAAATTATCACCTTTGAACTTAGCCTACTTATATGTATAAAAATAAAAAAACATTAAAAAAACCTCTTATGGCGGTTAAAGAGAAAAAACAACGTAATTATTTTAAAACTTTCGAGCATAACTCCCCTACCTTCCCTTCCATAGTAATATGCTCACAAGTTTCATCTTTTATCTCTAAATAAAGCATAATTTCCTTTGTCGTTACCTTATTTTGCAGTATCTTTGCAACAACTTTGGTGTATTATACCTTATTAAAGAAATGGCAAAAAAGAGAAACAAAGCCCGCAGTCGTCATAGTCTGCAGGTTGTCACACTATGTATCAGTACAGCTATGGTACTGATGCTGATTGGTATAGTTGTACTTACAGGCTTTACCAGTCGCAATCTTAGTTCTTATGTAAAGGAGAATCTGACTATCACAATGATTCTCCAACCCGATATGAATACGGAAGAGAGTACTGCTCTCTGCGAGCGTATTCGCACTTTGCATTATATCAATAGCTTAAACTTTATCAGTAAAGAGCAGGCGTTGAAGGATGGAACTAAAGAATTAGGTGCCAACCCTGCCGAATTTGCAGGTGAGAATCCGTTTACGGGTGAGATAGAAGTACAGTTGAAGGCTAATTATGCTAACAATGACTCTATCCGCAATATTGTTCAGCAATTGCGTACCTATCGTGGTGTGAGTGACATCACTTATCCACAGAGTTTGGTAGAAAGTGTAAACCAAACATTGGGTAAGATTAGTTTGGTGTTATTGGTTATTGCTGTATTGCTCACCATCATCTCATTCTCTCTGATTAACAATACTATCCGATTGAGTATCTATGCACATCGTTTCTCAATCCACACGATGAAACTTGTTGGTGGTTCATGGAGTTTTATCCGTGCGCCATTCTTGCGCCGTGCAGTATTAGAAGGATTGGTTTCAGCCCTATTGGCTATTGCAGTCTTGGGTATAGGGATATGTCTCCTCTATGAAAAGGAACCAGAGATTACGAAATTATTGTCATGGGATGCATTGATTATCACAGCAATCGTAATGTTAGCTTTTGGTGTGATTATTGCAACTTTCTGTGCATGGTTGTCAGTAAACAAGTTCCTGCGCATGAAGGCAGGTGACTTATATAAGATTTAAAAGGAACCGTAAAAGGGGAAAAAGATAAGAGAGTAAAAGTTTCTTATAGATGGAAAAGAGAAAAACTCATTATTCCAACTCATCTTTTTAACTTCTCAATCTCAGCCCCTTGAACTCTTCAAAAATAGAATATGGACAAAAGAAATTTAGCTTTTGGTAAGACCAACTTTATTTTGTTGGCTATAGGTGTAGCCGTTGTTATTCTCGGCTTTATCCTTATGAGTGGTGGAGCATCTACTGAAACCGTATTTGATCCAGACATCTTCAGCGCCCGTCACATCAAGGTAGCGCCTATTGTTACCTTCATTGGTTTTATCTCTATCATTGGTGCTATCCTCTATCAGCCGAAAGAAACTAAAGAAGTGGAGGAATAATGACACTTTTACAAACGATTATTATCTCCATCGTCGAAGGACTGACGGAGTTCCTTCCTGTGTCATCTACGGGTCACATGATTATTACACAAAATCTTTTAGGTGTACCATCAGGTGACGAGTTTGTACATGCCTTTACCTTCATCATACAGTTTGGTGCTATTCTCTCTGTCGTATGCTTATATTGGAAGCGCTTTTTCCAGATCGACCATACACCTGTACCTGCTGATAAAACTTGTACTTTCAAGAAGAATATTCATCCAATCCGTTTCTACTGGTTATTGTTCATTGGTGTCCTACCAGCTGTTATCATTGGCTTAGCAGCTAAGAAAAGTGGTTTACTTGACTGGCTACTCGACTCTGTTTGGGTGGTAGCAATAATGCTCGTTGTGGGTGGTATCTTCATGCTTTATTGTGATAAACTGTTCAATAAGGGAAAAGAAGAGAATCAGGTAACAGAAAAGCGTGCCTTTAGCATTGGTCTTTTCCAGTGCTTATCGGTTATCCCTGGCACAAGCCGCTCTATGGCTACTATCGTTGGCGGTATGGCAAACGGATTGACACGTAAGCGTGCGGCAGAGTTCTCATTCTTCCTTGCAGTACCTACTATGGCTGGTGCAACACTGCTCGACCTACTTGATTTATTAAAAGGTGACAGCACATGGGCGTCTGCTCATAACCTTATAATGCTCGCTGTAGGCTGTGTTATATCATTTATCGTTGCGCTATTGGCAATGAAGTGGTTTGTAAGTTTCCTTGCAAAATATGGTTTCAAGTGGTTCGGTTGGTATCGTATCATCGTTGGCGTTATCATTATTATAATGCTGCTCTGTGATATTCCACTGAATATGGTTGACTAATCTTATATACTTATTGCCCTAATGAACTTCAAAGAAGGAGTAATCATCCCTATCGACAAGCCCTACGGAATCACCAGTTTCAAGGCATTAGCGCACGTACGCTACCTTTGTACACAGGCGAATGATGGAAAAGTAAAGATTGGTCATGCAGGTACTTTAGACCCTTTGGCTACAGGAGTACTCATCCTTGCTACGGGTAAGATGACAAAACAGATTGAAACCTTGCAGACACATACAAAGGAATATACAGCTACTCTTCAGTTGGGAGCAACCACACCAAGCTACGATATGGAGCATGAGGTGAATGAAACTTCCCAACAGAACATATCACAAGAAAACTGATAGACGCAACACTTCCTCAGTTTGTGGGTGATATCGAGCAGATTCCACCAACTTACAGTGCTGTAAAGGTGGATGGTAAGCGTGCTTTCGACTATCGTAGAAAAGGTAAGGATGTCACGTTAAAACCTAAGAACATTCGCATTGATGAGATAGAAGTATTAGCCTTCGATACAGAGAAGATGCAATTATCAATCCGTGTGGTCTGCGGTAAAGGTACTTATATCCGTGCATTGGCACGCGACCTTGGACGAGCAGTGAATAGCGGAGCCTATCTTACAGCATTGCGCCGCACACGTGTTGGAGACGTAAGAGTGGAAGACTGCGTTAATTATGACCAGTTTGAAGCATGGCTTCAGCAACAAACAATAGAAAAATAATAAACTCCCCAATAAATAAATATGAAGCTTTCACAGTTTAAATTCAACCTACCAAAAGAGCAGGTAGCCTTATATCCACATTCATCTGAACGTGTACTGACTCGTACTGACGGCAGTACACAGACCTTTACTGTTACACGTCGTGACGAAGGTAGACTGATGGTGTTACACCGTAAGTCAGGAAAGATTGACATGTTTAAGGGTGAGATCAATGGTGAACCTAAGGAAGAAGACTACATCCGCTTCAAAGATGTGTTCAATTACTTCGATGAGGGCGATGCTTTTATCTTCAATGACACTAAGGTTTTCCCTGCTCGTTTGTATGGAACAAAGGAGAAGACTGATGCTAAGATTGAGGTATTCCTCCTTCGTGAGTTGAATCAGGAGATGCGTCTTTGGGACGTATTGGTTGAGCCTGCACGTAAGATTCGTATCGGTAACAAGCTTTTCTTTGATGAATCTGGTACGATGGTGGCTGAGGTTATTGACAATACGACTTCTCGTGGTCGCACACTTCGTTTCCTTTACGACTGTCCTCACGATGAATTTAAGCGTGAGTTGTTTGCATTGGGTGAAGCTCCTTTACCACGTTATATCATTGACAATCGTCCAAAGGAGGATGGAGAAGAGTTTGCACACGCAACAGCTGACGACATGGAACACTTCCAGTCAGTCTTTGCAAAGAACGAAGGCGCAGTCTCTGCACCAGGCACAAACATCCACTTCTCTGAACACATGATGAAGATGATGGATATTAAGGGAATCAAGAAAGCATTCATCACTTTACACTGTGGCTTAGGTAACTTCCATGACATTGAAGTAGAAGACCTTACAAAGCACAAGATGGATTCTGAAGAGATGCACATCAATGCTGATGCTTGTCGTATTGCCAATGGTGCTAAACAGGCAGGACATCGCCTGTGCGCTGTCGGTGCAAGTGTTGTTAAGGCTACAGAGACTGCCGTTGGTACAGATGGTATGTTGAAAGAGTACGATGGTTGGACCAATGAATTTATCTTCCCTCCATACAACTTTGGCTTTGCTGACTCTATGTTGGTTAATTTCTATCACCCATATTCAACCTTATTGATGGAAACAGCAGCCTTCGGAGGTTATGATCTTGTGATGGAAGCATATGACAAAGCGGTAAAGAATGGTTATATGTTTGGTTGCTTCGGTGACTCATTGTTGATTCTCAACGATTAATATGCACATAGTTTATTTATCCCTCGGCACAAATCTTGGCAATAGAAAGGCTATTATGCACGAGGCGATAGCATTGATAGAAAAAAAAAGATTGGCACAGTTTTGCGCCAATCTTCTTTTCATGAAACGGAGCCTTGGGGGTTTGAGAGTCCTAATCTCTTCCTCAATGCCTGTGTATGTGTCTCCACATCGCTTGCTCCCCGACAGTTATTAGAGACTACTCAAGCCATAGAAATAGAGATGGGACGAGTAAAAAAGTCTATCAATGCACAATATACAGACCGCATCATAGATATTGACATCCTGCTTTACGACAAGCTAAATATCAATGAACCAGACCTTATCATTCCCCACCCTCTTATGGAAGAGCGTGAATTTGTTATGCTTCCTTTAAAGGAGATATGGGAGGATTAGACGGCCTCAAGTCATAAAATAAACTAAATCTATTTGTTTTAAGTGTTTTCAAACTTATACAACCCTGACATAAAATATAACAAACCAATATTATTGACTAATAAGATAAACAAATGAAAAGAACTTTATTATTAGTGCTAACTGCGTTTTCTAACATTCTACTTGCTAACGCAGAACCCATCACCCAAGCACGTGCTTTGAGTATAGCTACCAAATACATCAACAACCCAAAGCTATCGAACGATACTCCAAAAACCCGCTCATCACAAGCTAATGAGCAACCAGCTTATTACATTTTTACTAATCCAAACGATAAGAAATTCGTTATTATCTCTGGAGAAAGTAAACTCAACGAGCTCGTGGGTTATGGAGATAAGATGACAGAAAACCCCAACGACCAGCCTCCGTACTTCAAACTGTTCTTAAAGGAATATGAACGTGTTGTAAAAGAAGTGCGTTCTAAAGCTGCAACTACTACCCCACAGCGTCCTATCAAACGAAAAGTAGAGCCCTTGCTTACTTGTAAGTGGAGCCAGTATGACCCTTTCAATAAGTACACCCCACTAAGTAATGGACAACATACACCTACTGGTTGTGTTGCAACAGCCACAGCACAGGTGATGTTCTACAATAAATGGCCTAAGAATCGACCACAAGATTATATAGCATCGACAGGTGATGATGCTAAGAAGAGTGCTACTTATTGGTGGGATGAAATGAAGAACACGACTAATGAGATGGGAACGGAACATTCTCGACAAGCCGTTGGCGTATTAATGTCTGACATCGGTAAGGCTGTAAATATGAGATACTATTATAGAGGTAGTGACTCAAACTTACAATATGCCTGCAATGCACTTCGCGACAAGTTCGACTATACTGTGCGTTATCTTGACAAAAACTTCCTTCCTGCCAATAACTTCCTCAATGAAGTGATGCAAGAAATCTCAGACGGATATCCTGTCTTGGTAGTAGGTGGTCCTCATGCCTTTGTTTATGATGGCTATGATGAGCAGGGGCTCATTCACACCAACTGGGGCTGGGGAGGCGAAAACGACGGATACTTCGATATCAACATAGTAACCCTTAATGTTTCAGGCTTTGCCCTCAATAGTGGAACATTCTGGGACGACATCTCAGTTGTCTTTGCCCATCCTAATGACGGCAAGGCTGTTCCTTTTAAGGATATAGAACGCGGATTAGATGCAAGAACCACCACATCGCTCACTATTGACAAGACTGAAGCAAACCGCTCTGAAAGTTTCAGTGCAAAGATTGAGAGGTTAGGCTCATATAGTTCAGTTAAAGGTGAACTTGGCGTATTCACTGGGAAGGTTGCACTTGCCCTCTATAATGAGAAGAACGAACGAGTAAATCTTTGATTCAACTGCTGGCGACCAAACATGGGCATCCATCTTTACTTCCATGTCCTTTGATGTTGCTGATATTAACTTTAAGGGCATTGCTGACGGAAACTACCGTTTGGTACCAGTATTCTCTGAGATGCTCGATACCAAGACGAAGGAACACGGTGACTGGAAGCCAATCAATCATGCTAATGAAATAGAGGTAAAACTCACAGCCGATGCTGTTCACATCAACACAAATAATCCTAAGGATGTTGTTGTAATTGAGAAGGCTCCAAGTCTACTTGCACCCTACTATGAAGGTTCTGGATTTAAAGGTGCATTCAGTTTCACGATGTACAACCCTGGACGTGAAGAGGTGCGTGGTGAGCTTGTGATGACACTTAAAAATCAAGAGACAAAGAAAGAATATAATGGTTATCTTCTTACTCCAAACGTTGTTGCACAACGTCTTGGACGAACTACCTTTGTCATTAATATGCTTCCACTATATTACAACAAACCAAGTTTAGGGAATCTTCCAAGAGGTAAATATGACGTCAAACTATCAATAAAAGCCAATAGAAAAGGAACTGAAGTAGAGATACCTATTGACATGAAAGAGCCTTTCGAAATCGAAGTATTACCTTATGTCAATAATGGAAATATCGAATTAACTTTCCTCGACTACTATGCGGATGGTGAATACGCCAATTACAGCACCTTCCAACTTAATAAGATAAAGAATATCAGTCTGCAAGTACATTCTAAAGTATCTGGCTATCAGATCAGAAATGGCTACCGTGGTCCAATTCATTATCGTCTACTTGATTTGACAAGTAATAAGTGGATTGAATTAGGAACAGCTCATAATGTTTATCTTCCTTGTGATGCAGACAACAATGCAGCCCAAACACGTATCACCTTTGCTGCTTCTCAATTAGAGGCTAATCATTCATACGAGATACACATTGAGGTTGAAAGAGATGGAAAACGAGAAGACATTTGGAATCCAAATGTGTTACGCAACACATTCTCTACGGTTGATGAGTTGAGACCTAATGGTATTAACTTGCTTAAAACCAAGCAGAGCAGAGCACTAAACATCTTTACCTTGCAAGGTATTCGTCTATCAATGACTTGGGAAGAACTCCCTGCAGGTATCTATATCATTGATGGTAAGAAAGTGATTAAGAAATAGGAAAGAGACTATCTGTATAACAAATACGGATAATATTGAGTTTTCAAACTCCAACAAAAAGATTAAAAGCCAAGTCGGTCATTGTGTATTATCTCATAATATGCGATGACCGATTTTCTGTTAAGGCAAATCATACCATAATTACCAACCTCTTTGTAAATATTTTTCGCCGCTTCGATTTTTATTAAGGCTTAATTGGACTCGAATTAACGCCCTTTTAGCTTCTAAAAGGTGCCCTTTTGAAGTCTTATTAACGCCCTTTTGCAAGCCTATTAAGCACCTTTTGCAAACCATTCCTGTAACATTCTCAATATAAAAGAGTTACAAAGGTGCATAAAAAGACTGTTTTTTACTATTTTACCACTATGACATCGGGAGATAATGTAAAGAAAAATCAAGGCTTCTAAAAGCTTTTAGAAAACCCTCTTACACGGACGTACTAATACTTAGAATATTGAGATAAAATAGAAAAGGAAACAAAACTATCTCTTAAGAGCAAATACAATAGTAGCAGGAGAAAAGAAAAAAGGTAAGAAAGTAAAGTATGGATAAACCAACTTTAACTTTCTTACCTTTTATTTTTTTGCTTTCAGAAATCTTACTTACGGAGACCCAAAGCCTTGATGATAGCACGGTAGCGCTCAATGTCGCGATCGTAGAGGTAATCGAGCAATGCACGACGCTTACCAACGAGCTGTGTCAATGAACGAGTTGTAACATAGTCCTTGCGGTTCTTCTTTACGTGCTCGGTCAAGTGCTTGATACGATAAGAGAAAAGAGCAATCTGGCTCTCAGCTGAACCTGTATCAGTTGTGCTCTGTGCCTTACCATACTGTGCGAAGATCTCTGCCTTCTTTGTCTTGTCTAAATACATAATTTTGTTTTGATTAATGTGATTTGCAATTACATCTTTCCGTCGTTAGCCGCCTTAATCACAACGGGTTACGACATCAAATGCATCGGACGTTCCGAAAATGCTGTGCAAAGTTACAACTTTTTATTGGAACCACAAACGTTTTCCATTTTTTATTCGTAATTTTGCAGCATAAATTTAGCGTAAGCTTTTTAAGGTATTTAAATGCAAGATATTCGTAACATCGCAGTTATTGCGCACGTAGACCACGGTAAGACAACCTTGGTTGACAAGATGATGCTCGCTGGAAAACTTTTCCGTGACGGACAAGACAACAGCGGAGAAGTTCTCGACTCTAATGACTTGGAGCGCGAACGAGGGATAACAATTCTGAGTAAGAATGTAAGTATTAATTGGAAAGGAGTAAAAATCAACATCCTCGACACGCCGGGTCACTCTGACTTCGGTGGTGAGGTTGAGCGTGTATTGAACATGGCAGACGGCTGTTTGTTGCTCGTAGACGCTTTTGAAGGTCCTATGCCACAGACACGTTTGTGCTACAAAAGGCCCTTCAGCTTGGTTTGAAACCAGTTGTTGTTATTAACAAGGTAGACAAACCTAACTGTCGTCCTGAGGAAGTATATGAGATGGTATTCGATCTCATGTGCGACCTTAACGCTACAGAAGATCAGTTGAACTTCCCTGTTGTCTATGGTTCAGCTAAGAATGGCTGGATGAGTGAGGATTGGAAGAAGCCAACAGATAATATTGAATATCTGCTCGACCTCATTATTGAGGCAATCCCTGCTCCTAAGCAGATTGAAGGAACACCACAGATGCTGATTACATCTTTGGACTATTCAAGCTACACCGGACGTATCGCCGTTGGTCGTGTACACCGTGGAACATTGAAGGATGGACAGAATATTACAATCTGTCACCGCGACGGAACACAGGAACGCACTAAGATTAAAGAGCTTCATACCTTCGAGGGTATGGGACATAAGAAGACTGATGCCGTAGATTCAGGCGACATTTGTGCCGTAATTGGTTTGGAGAAGTTTGAGATTGGTGATACTATTGCTGATTTTGAGAATCCAGAACCACTACCACCAATCGCTGTTGATGAGCCAACTATGAGTATGCTCTTCACCATCAACGACTCTCCTTTCTTCGGAAAAGAAGGTAAGTTCTGTACCTCTCGTCACATTAGCGATCGTCTGAATAAGGAACTTGAGAAGAACCTTGCACTTCGTGTGCGTCCGATGGAGGACTCTATGGATAAGTGGATTGTTAGTGGTCGTGGTGTACTCCATCTCTCTGTCCTCATTGAGACAATGCGTCGCGAGGGCTATGAGTTGCAGGTTGGTCAGCCACAGGTTATCTATAAGGAGATTGATGGTCAGAAGTGTGAGCCTATTGAGGAGTTGACAATTAACGTACCAACAGACTTCTCAAGTAAGATGATTGATATGGTGACTCGTCGTAAGGGTGATCTTCTCGGTATGGATGCTGAGGGTGAGCGTGTAAACATCACCTTTGAAATACCATCACGTGGTATCATTGGTCTGCGTACCAACGTCTTAACAGCCAGCCAGGGTGAAGCTATCATGGCACACCGTTTCAAAGATTATCAACCATTCAAGGGCGAAATCGTACGTCGTACAAATGGTTCAATGATTGCATTGGAAGCTGGTACTGCCTACGCATATGCCATTGATAAGTTGCAGGATCGTGGTAAGTTCTTCATCGATTCAGGTGAGGAAGTTTATGGCGGACAGGTTGTTGGCGAGCATGTTCACGACAATGACCTCGTTATCAACGTTACGAAGGCAAAGCAGTTGACCAACGTCCGTGCATCTGGTTCTGACGAGAAGGCACGCGTTATCCCTAAGACCGAGATGAGTCTTGAGGAATGTCTTGAGTACATCAAGGGCAACGAGTATGTTGAGGTAACTCCAAAGAACATTCGTATGCGTAAGATTACGCTCGATCATAATGATCGTAAGCGTGAGAGTAAAGAATAGACATCTTACTAATAATAAGTTAGAAAGGCGGCTGTCCACAACGGATAGCCGCCTTTCTTCTTTAACCCAAGTCTATTAGACAAACCTTTTTCCTGAATGCCCAACACATAATTCAACTCCTCTTTACCTAAAAATAAATTCATAGAAACATAGATTACACGCCTTATCCATCTCTAAATAAATGAAAATAGTGTACGTTCAATATAGATAGAAGCAAATTAAAATAACAAGAAACATCAAGACTTTCAGCGAAAATATGTATCTTTGCTTTATCAAAGATTAGGAGTTGAACAAACGTCAGAGTAGACATAACAATCAACCTAATTATTTTGCACGAACAATATATTCAACAAAAACATATTCAATGAGCACGATTATCTATCCATCCCCTATATTTGGACCAGTTCACAGCCGTCGATTAGGTATTTCCTTAGGCATTAACTTGATGCCAGCAGACGGTAAGATATGCACATTCGACTGCATATACTGCGAATGTGGCTTCAACAAAGACCACCGCACAAAGACGCCCCACCCTACTCGTGAACATGTTGCGGAAGCTTTGGAAACCAAGTTAAAGGAGATGCAACAAGAGAATAATCACCCTGATGTATTGACTTTGCAGGTAATGGCGAGCCTACCTCCCACCCACACTTTGATGAAATCATTGACGACACAATCCGTCTACGTAACAAATATTGCCCACAAGCAAAGATTTCTGTCCTCAGTAACTCTACGTTCATCCATCGTCCGAAGATTCATGAAGCGCTGGCAAAGGTAGACAACAACATTCTGAAACTCGATACCATCAATGCTGAATATATCAATAAGGTAGATCGCCCTACGCAGCCTTCCTATGATGTAAACCGAATCATTGCAGATATCAAGTCTTTCAACGGACAAGCAATTATCCAAACAATGTTTATGAAGGGGACTACTGAAGGTGGATATGATGTTGACAACACAACTGAAGCCTTTGTTGTACCGTGGCTTGAGACAATCAAAGAGATTGCTCCACGTGAGGTAATGATTTACACTATTGATCGTGAAACACCCGATCTACACCTACAAAAGGCTACACACGAAGAATTAGATGCTATCCGTGACCGTGTGATTGCATTGGGAATCCCTTGCACAGCATCGTATTAACATTTCTCTATTCTTAATATTTCCATCAAAGAGAAACTCATATTTATAGAAAAACTACCCAATACGAAAGTATAAACCAACCATAATGGACGCACTTTTGATGCGTCCATTTCATTTTGACGAATGTATAAACCTTCCGCCTTCTTACTTATAAAGCAAATTACTTCAAGCTCAGTTGAGAGTTTCTTGCATTACCAGAAGCCTACAGAGCCTACTGAAATGTCATAACTTTTCTTGGTCTTACAATCTCAACACATGCTCTTTTGGCTTCTAAAAGATGCCTAATTGACTTGCAAAAGGTGCCCTTTTGAGGTCTAACTAACGCCCTTTTGAAGTCCAATTAAGCACCTTTTATTACACTATTCTATAACTGACTGATTGCCTGTTAGTTACAAACCCACTTACCACACGTATTTTTACCTTTATTTGTAGCTATTTTACTCAAATTTATGTCATGATTTTTCAAAACCTCATCTACGAAAAATAAAGCACAAATCAGGCACCAGTTTAACCCAAATCAATAAATGAATAAAATAAAAAAGGAGAGTCAACCTCACGGCTGGCTCTCCCATCATCAAAAATTTATAGGTATGAAAATTATAATTTGCTGATGATTCCTTCTTCAGTTCCTCGTACGAATTCAAGGATATTACGGATTGCAGGTGAATCTGGTACCTGCTGTTCAATCTGGATACAAGCATCAAAAACTGATGTCTGACCATGGAACAACAAACGATAAGCATTCGCAATATGCTTAATTACCTTATCATCAAGCCCGGCAGTCTTACTTACAGTTGTATTTACACCATTAAACCAATAGGTGAGCCACCAGCTATAATATAAGGAGGGACGTCCTTAGAGAAGGTTGTACCAGATTGTACCACAGCATATTCACCAACACGAGTATTGGCTTTCTCAACAACATTAGATGAGATAAGAGCACCGGTACCAATGTTACAATCACCAGCCACCTTTGCACCATAACCAAAGACACAACGGTCACCAACAACAGTGTCATGACTGATATGTGCACCTTCCATCAAGAAGTTGTTTGAACCAAGAACTGTCTTGCAACCACGATGTGTAGCACGATTGATGACAACATTCTCTCGAATAATATTATTATCACCTATAATCAGTTCACTCTTCTCGCCCACGAACTCAAAGTCCTGTGGCAAGGCAGCAAGTACTGAACCTTGGTGAATCTTGTTTCCGTTACCCATACGAGTACCATTCAAGATACTCACAAAGGGAAAGATTATACAGTTATCACCTATGACAACATCATCCTCTATGTATACGAATGGGAATATCTTACAGCCGTCTCCAATCTTTGCCTTTGGAGATATATCAGCTTTTGGACTAATTTCGCTACTCATAATCTTAAATATTTAATTTTTCAGTATCTACCAACAATCATTTGATGTATCACATCAGTAATCGTGGTAATCATAATTATGAATTATAAATTGTAAATTGTGAATTAACACAGTAATCATAATTATGAATTCTGAATTCTGAATTACTTCGCACCTCCACTAAGGCTTTGTACAGATTGACAATTGACTGAAGCTTTGTAAACTGCTCCTGTACCTGTGAGATTTCTGCATTAAGCAAACTCTGCTGTGCAGTGATAACCTCAAGATAAGTGCTTGAACTCTGAGTATAAAGCATCTGTGTATGCTCAACATTCGTCTTCAAGACATCAATCTGCTGCTTACGCAACTGCTCCTTTTCATTGGCTGCATTGTAAGCTACAAGTGCATTGCTCACCTCTGAGCCAGCCTTAAGAATACTGTTCTGCCATGTGTTGTATGCCTGCTTGTACTTATCTTCGGCAACACGCAAACCAGCTGTCAGCTGACCACGCATAAAGATAGGTTGTGTAAGACTTCCTACAACACTTAAAAGAAGTTTTCCAGGATTTACCATACCACCACCATTCGTCCATGCGCCAGTAGGAGAGATGGTCAATGCTGGATAGAAACGGCTGCGAGCTGTCTGAACATTATAGAAGCACTGTGCCAAAGCCATCTCGTTTGCATGTACATCAGCACGATTGCTCAATAGCTGTACACCGATACCACCTGCAAAGTTAGCTGGCAGACTCTGATTCTCAAGACTACCACGTGCTACGGTCTGAGCAGGCTCACCAAGGAGTAAGCTAAGCGTATTCTCTGTCTCACGAATCTGACGACGGATATCTGCAGCCTGTGTCTGAACACTATAGAAAGCAGCCTCAGCACTCTGTACACTCGTTGAACGAGCACGACCAAACTCCATCTGCAGTTTCATCACATCCCAAGTATTCTTGGTCAGACCTAACATATCATCGACAATCTGCTTTTGACGGTCGAGCATTAAGAGGGTATAATAAAGATTAGCGACACTACTTATAAGCGTTGTCTGTGCATAAACCTTATAATCTTGTGCCTGCATCATCGTCATCTGAGCAGCCTTCTTTGAAGAACGCAACTTACCAAAGAGGTCTACCTCCCAACTTGCTGAGACAGGAAGTGAGTAAGACTGTGTAGATGATGTATGTGTACCGAAATGAGAAATAGTTCCTGTCGGTGCAAAGACGACTGATGGCAAGAAAGACAACTTAGCCGCCTTAAGCTGCTGCTCAGCAATATCAACATTCAATGCAGCATTGAGTAAGTCAGGATTATTATTAAGTGCCTTCTCAATAAGAGTCTGCAGATGTGGGTCAGTAAAGACACTGCGCCATGGCAGATTACCAAAGTCGTTAGCACCCTCAAGCACAGCCTTATCATCAACAGGGTCGCGCACAATGCCATTCGTCTTCACATCTGGACGTTCGTAATTGCCATAGAGACTCTTACAGCCTGTCAGTGACAGGGCTGCAAGAGCTATGATGATTATATTTATTTTCTTCATTATTATTCCTTTATTAGTGTCTACTCTTCAATCTTATAATCCGTTGCAGGTCCCTTTGAGAAACTGCTCAAGTTCCTTGATTACATCACGGCTTGCCTCATCCTCAAATACGAGAGGCTTAACACGCTCCTGCAGGTACTGGAAGAAGGCGAACAGAGCTGGTACAACGAATACCTGACAAAGTGTACCGATAAGCATACCACCTACAGCAGCAGCGCCCAACGTTTGGTTACCATTACGACCTACACCACTTGCAAACATCAATGGTAACAAACCGATAATCATTGCAAGAGAGGTCATAAGGATAGGACGCAGACGAGCACCAGCACCTAAGATTGCTGCATACTTAATAGCCATACCTGTACGACGACGCTCAAGAGCGAACTCTACAATAAGAATAGCATTCTTTGCCAACAGACCAATCAACATAATCAGTGAAATCTGCATATAGATATCATTGTTATGTCCGAAGATCAACGTAAAGATAAATGCACCAGACAAACCGATAGGAATAGAAAGAATTACAGCCAAAGGAAGGATGTAGCTCTCATACTGAGCACTCAAAATCAAGTAAACGAATACGATACAAAGAACAAAAATCATTGCAGTAGAGTTAGATGCCTCCTTCTCTGAACGAGTCAGACCAGAGAACTCATAACCATAACCCTGTGGCAACACTTGTTTTGCAACCTCCTCTGCAGCCTGGATTGCCTGACCAGAAGAATAACCATCAGCTGGTGTAGCATTGATTGCGATAGAGGTAAAGAGGTTGAAACGAGTGATATTTGATGGACCATAGACACGCTTCAAAGTACAGAACTCGCTTACAGGTGCCATTCCACCAGCTGTTCTTACATAGATATTCGTCAGTCCACCTCTCACTCATACGACTCTCAACCGTACCTTGAATCATAACACGGAAGAGTTTACCATAAGAGTTGAAGTTCGAAGCATACATACCACCATAATATCCCTGCAATACTGATAGAATTGCAGCTGGTGATGTACCTGCCTGTTTTGCCTTTGCCACATCAACATCTACCATATACTGTGGATAGTTAGGGTTGTAGGTGGTAAGTGCTCGGCTAAACTCTGGTCGCTTGTTCAATGCAGCCAAATAGTCCTGTGCTACCTTATAGAACTTATTAAGGTCGCCACCCGTCTTATCCTGCAACACGAAAGACACACCATTTGTGAGTCCATAACCAGGAATCATTGGTGATCCAAAGCAATAATCTGTGCACCCTTGATACTTGCTGTCTGCTTGTAAATCATACCCAAAATCATATTAGATGATGTAGGGTCGATGAACAAACCGGCTATACCTGCGCCATCAAAGACAGACTTAATGCGATCTATCATTCCATACTTACGCTCGGCAAATGGTTTTAACTTGATAATAAAGGTTGACTGGTTAGAACCCAGTCCTGCCATGAAGTTGTAACCAACAATTTGCTCACAACGTTCGATATATGGGTTACTTGCCAACATCTTATCAACTTGATCAGTTACCTTTTGGGTCTCTACCTGTGATGTACCCGGTGGCAAACTAATCATTGCAAACAATGTACCTGTATCCTCATTTGGAACAAGACCAGTCTTAGTGAATTTCATTGTAACAACGAGTGCAACAATACCCAATATAACCGCCAGACTGGAAATCCAACGATGATTGATAATCTTCTCAACAATCTTCTGATACTTTGTGTTTATCTTGTCATACTGCGTATTGAAAGCCATGTGGAAACGGTCAACACGTGACAACTTCTTATGCTCGTCCTTACTATGTGGCTCAAGAAGATAGCACAAAGCGCAGGAGACAATGTCAAAGCGTTCAAAGCAGAGATAACGATAGACACAGCCATCGTCACACCGAACTCACGATAGAATGTACCAGAGGTTCCACCCATAAATGATACTGGAACGAATACGGCTGCCATCACCAGAGTAATAGAGATAATAGCACCAGAGATTTCATTCATCGCATCAATAGCAGCTGTCAACGCACTCTTATAACCTAAGTCGAGTTTTGCATGTACAGCCTCAACGACCACAATGGCATCGTCGACTACAATCGCAATCGCCAACAACAATGCCGAAAGGGTTAGCAAGTTGATAGAGAAACCAAATACCCAAAGGAAGAAGAAGGTACCTATCAATGCCACTGGTACTGCAATCATTGGAATTAACGTTGAACGAATGTCCTGCAAGAAGATATACACAACGAAAAATACCAATAAAAGAGTTATAAACAATGTAAAGACTACCTCTTCGATTGAAGCAAAGAGGAACTCTGTTACATCCTGCTCAATTGTAACTTTCATGCCCGGCGGCATCTGCTTCTGAGCATCAGCCAAGGCAGTCTTTACGTCATCTGCAATCTGTGTAGCATTAGAACCAGCAACCTGGTTTACCATACCAATAACAGCAGGACGGCTGTTGTTCTTCATCATAACTGAATACTGCAGACCACCCAACTCAACCTTTGCTACATCGCGCAAGTGAACGGTTGACCATTGGTATTGCTTGAAATAATGATATTACCATACTCCTCTGGGGTCTTTAGACGACCTTTGTAACGCATGGTATATTCAAACTTCTGATTACTTTGCTCACCAAATGAACCCGGTGCAGCCTCAATATTCTGCTCTGCCAAAGCCATAGATACATCTGATGGGACAAGTTTATGCTGCTTCATCTTATCTGGATATAGCCAGATACGCATAGAGTAAGTCTTCATACCTGGTGTCTGTACGTCACCGACACCATTGATACGCTTCAACATTGGCACGATATTGATATTGTTATAGTTCGTCAAGAACTCATCATCATATCGTCCATCATCTGTTGTAAGAGAATACATCACCACATTTGAGCTCTGACGCTTTGACACCGTCACACCCACACGTGTTACTTCTGCTGGCAACAACGCCTGTGCTTGTGACACACGGTTCTGTACATTGACAGCTGCCATATTAGGGTCTGCACCCTGCTTGAAGTAAACAGTAATCATAGCCATACCAGCATTGGTTGCTGTTGACTCCATATAGGTCATGTTCTCAACACCATTGATACTCTCCTCCAATGGTGTGATAACTGAATTCAATACGGTCTGTGCATCAGCTCCTTGATAAAATGTCTGAATAGAAATCGTAGGAGGTGCAATATTCGGATATTGTTCAATAGGCAGTGATATCAATCCAATGATACCCAAGAGTACAAAGAAGATTGATATAACCGTTGACAATACCGGTCGTTTGATAAAATTCGTAAATGTCATAATACCTAATTGTTTATTTAGGGCTTATAAATATCGAATGGGGTAAGCAATTCATCATCACCCATCATTCAACACCTATCACCCATCACTTACTTATCTTCTCCCTTCATTGCTTAAGGAAGCCTGATGCTGAGCCTTGATTTTCACCCAACTTCTCTGCTTTCTCAATGGCTTTATCATATTCTGCTGGAGTAAGTGCCGTAATCTTCGCACCATCCTGAAGACTTGAAAGACCCTTGCTCACAATGCGGTCACCCATCTTAAGACCACTTGTCACAATGTAATTAATGCCATCATTCTGTGGGTCGACAGTTATCTCGGTATAATGTACCTTACTATCACCATCAACCTTATATACAAAGATCTTATCTTGAACCTGTACAGTAGCTTCCTGTGGTACCAACAAAGCACGGTTGTTATTCTTTGCGATAACAATCTGACCACTACCACCACTCTTCAACAAATGCTCTGGGTTAGGGAAACGAGCAATAACACTCACTGTACCAGTTGTTGCATCTATAATACCACTGGTTTTAACAACTACACCTTCATGGTTATAAGTTGTACCATCAGCTAACATCAAACTTACACTTGGGAAAGACTTGATAGCATTAGCCAAACCATTATTAGTACGGCTGAGCTTAAGACATCTGACTCTGTCATTGAGAAGTAGACTTCTATAGAAGAAGTGTTGCTCACTGTGGTAACAGGCTGTGCTGAAGATGCGCTAACCAAAGCACCCTCCTTATAAGGAAGACTACCCACATAACCAGATGCAGGACTCTTCACATAGCAGAAACCGAGGTTATCTTTAGCTGTTGCGAGCATTGCCTGAGCCTGACGAACAGCAGCATGTGCCTGAGTTACTGCTGCATTAGCAGATGCTACGCCACTCTGTGCTTGGCTAACAGCAGCCTGGGCAGTCTCATACGCATTCTTTGCTGATTCCAACTCGTACTCACCTATTACCTTATTATTATAAAGGTTCTTACTGTTACTATAAGTCAATCGTGAAGTTGCAGCCTGCGCATTGGCTGAATTCAGACTTGCATTAGCCTGAACAACACGAGCCTGAGCGCCTGCAACACCACTCTGTGCTGATACGACTTGAGCTTCAGCCTGACGAACAGCAGCCTGATAAGTAGAGTTATCTACCACGAAGAGCACCTGTCCTGCACGAACATACTCACCTTCATGTACATAAAGTTTTGTGATAAAACCACTAACTTTTGGACGTACCTCAACATCCTGCACACCCTTAATGGTTGCTGGGAATGTCGTCTTCAACTGTGCATTGGCTGCACCAATTGTAATTACTGGATACTCATCGCTTGTTGGAAGGCTTTGTTTTCCTCCACCACAACTGGTAAGTAACAAGACCATTGCTGCTATAGCAGACAATAAGATACTTTTTTTCTTCATACTTATTTAATATATATTCTTTGTTTATCTTAATTCAACAGGACAAACTAATGTTTAACCTGCATACAGTAAGTTAATTTACTATGAAAGCAAAGCACACTGAAAACTATGATATATCATTATAGTTTTTCAGTGTGCAAATTTACATATTATTATTTAATCCAACTCTGTTTATAGCCTCTTTTTAACAATAATTGGCTATATCAAACCGAGTTCCTTTGCCTTTTCTCTCAATAAAGCTAAAAGTGGTTCACGTTCATTAGGAACTCTATTGTCAAGGACGGCATCTTTCAGTGTTTGTTTTAATACACCGACCTCCCTACTTGGTTTCAAATTAAACATCTCCATTATCTCGTTTCCATCAACACAAGGCTGTAAAAGACGCTTATAATCACGATCTTTTAAGTCCTTTAGTTTCTCACGAACAATACGGAAATTATCCAAGAAGCGTTGTTTTCGAACTGCATTCTTACTTGTTATATCAGCCTCACAGAGTGTCATCAAGTCATCTATGTCATCACCTGCATCATTCATCAAGCGACGTACAGCAGAATCAGTTACCTCCTCATCAGCAATAGCAATCGGACGCATGTGTAAATCAACTTGTTTCTGCACATACTTCATCTTGCTATCCATCGGGAGTTTAAGACGACGGAAGATAGTTGGGACCATCTTTGCACCCACAAAGTTGTGATTATGAAAGGTCCAACCTACTGTTGCATCCCAACGTTTACACTTAGCCTTACCGACATCATGCAACAATGCCGACCACCGCAACCATAGATTATCCGTATGCTTGCAAATATTATCCAACACCTCTAAGGTGTGATAGAAGTTATTCTTATGTGCACGTCCATTTCTTGTGTCTACAACGTCAAGTGCTACAAGCTCTGGCAGTATAAGCTGTAAGAGTCCACAACGATATAACTCTATAAAGCCCTTGCTTGGTGTTGCTGTCATCATTATTTTATTCAACTCCTCCTCAATACGCTCTCCACTAATAATCTTGATTCGTTCTGCATTACGCTCCAAAGCTTCGAAGGTCTCGTCTTCTATGAAGAAGTTAAGCTGTGTAGCAAAACGAACACAACGCATCATGCGCAATGGATCATCTGAGAAGGTTACATCTGGATCAAGTGGTGTACGGATAATACCATCCCAAAGGTCATCAATGCCTCCAAATGGGTCTACCAATTCTCCGAAACGCGCTTTATTCAAACACACCGCCATTGCATTAATCGTAAAGTCACGACGATTCTGATCATCTTCTAATGTACCGTCTTCAACTATTGGTTTCCTACTGTCGTGGCTATAACTTTCCTTTCGTGCACCAACAAATTCCACCTCTATATTCTTATACTTTACCTGTGCAGTTCCAAAATTACGGAAAACAGACAAATGAGCCTTCTTTCCTAAGATGGCTTTCAACTCACTTGCAACCTGAATACCACTCCCAACAACAACGACATCAATGTCATTTGACGGACGTTCCAAACAAATCACGAACGTAACCACCTACAACATAGCATTCTAATCCAAGTTTATCAGCTGCTGTTGAAATATGATGAAATATATCTTTGTCTATAAGCTGTGCCAATTCGGCATCTGAAAGATCTCGCATAAAATAATGTTATCTTTTATAATAAGAGTCATGCAAAGATACATATTTTCCTCAACTCTCACAAGTTCAAAACTAAATGGTTGTGCATTTTATGCACAACACTTTGTTCTATGACAATCGAACCAACATGATTTAAGTCAAGTATTTAAGTAAAAAGATTATACAGCATATTCGAGTCATTCATATAATAAAAGCCATATTAGAGGACAATAAACCATCATTAAACTGTTAACAAAAGCAAACTACTACAACTCTATCACGATTTATATGTTAATTATGTTTTTGTTTTAAAAACTTTCCAAGCTGACTATCTGCTATTTACAGAAGAATTGCTAACTTTGCACTCCGCTAAAAGAAATAGATAAAGAGCTTGACAACAAGTTTTTAAGATCAGGTAAAAGAAGTATAACAACCGAATACACATTTGTGATGTCATAACCCTACGGTGTTATTTGACAGAAGTATTTAGAATGAGAACTAAGTACGACTATTTTAACAAAGTTCTTTAAGGATAACAAAGAATCCAAAGGGTTTACGACATCTATAAGCGTAATTAGGATAATAAAACAAGACAAAAATGAAGAAAGAATATCAAAGACCATCCACTCTTCTGGTGAAAATGGAGACTGAAGGTGATTTCTTAATGGATAGTGCGCATGGTACTCAACACGAGGGCTTTACTAATAGTAACAACCCTACTCCTGTAGTTGATGATGGTACTGATGACGACTCACCATTCTAATCAAAAAAGATTAAACTTATCACAAAAACGAATAAAATCAAAAAGAACAATATGAAAAATTTTAAGACATACTTGCTGTGTTTAGGACTTGCTCTCACTACAGCATCATGCTCACAAGACGACTTTGATAGCACTGAGGCAACCAGCGAGAAACTGGTTGAGATGAGTTTTATTGCAGGATCTTCACAGCCTGTTACACGTACAGAACTTGGCACAGACGGCTCAACCGTAACTTGGCAAACAAACGACCAGATTGGTATTGGCTTTAAAGGATACCAACCCAAGAATTATCCCTTCACCACTCCTACCTCAGGAAATGATGTGCATTTCTGGGGAAAAGCACCTGATGTCAATAACGTATCATACTTCATGATGTATCCTTATCAGCAGGATGCAAAGATTTCAGCAAACAGTAACACCCAAGCAATATACGAATACAACTTTCCAAAGGATCAGAACGCCATTGCAGGCACATTTGATCCAAAGGCGAATGTATCTGTTGGTATCATTCCACAGCGTGGAAAACCATTCATTGCATACAATGTTGGTGGTTTGCTCCGCTTTACCATCAAAGGAACTTCAAACGTAAAGCAGGTAAAGTTACTTTCTATTGGGCAGGAGAACCTTGCTGGTAATTTAAAGTCAACCATCACTTTTGCTAATGATGGAAAGATTAGTGCGGCTAAAAACGAGTTCACTACGGCTTCTCCAGTGGTAAACCTCAAAGCCGAGTCTGGCAACCTTGAGGAAAACAAGGCATATTATATAGCACTCCCTGAACAAAAGCTTTCACAGGGTTTGACACTTGTCTTTATCATGCAGGATGATAAAGCTATCTTGAAGAAGGTTAAGCAAGAAATCAATATTCAGCGTGCCAAGGTTTACGACCTCGGTGAGATGACACTTGATGCATCTAAGGCTAAGGCTTTCATTCTCAAAAACCAGGGTCTGATTGAGGCTGTTGCGGCAAAGGTATCAGGCTTAACAAGAACCGCAGATGGACACATGGATATTTATGCTGCAGACAACTTGGAGAAGATTCTTTCTTACAAGGGAATGTTGGAAATTAAAGGCAACCCAAAACTCACTTCAATTGATGAGTTACAATATTATCGTAATGTAAATGGTCTAACTCTTCAAGATAACACGAACCTTGCAGGAGAACTCAATTTTAACAAATATCCACAGCTCACAGACCGTATAGAAATTGCTGGTAGTCCATTAGTAACAAAGGTAGATGTGACTGGATTGGATAAAATCTCACAATTACAAGCACACGATTTGGTTGGATTAAAAGAAGTTGTAACTGGTGGTAACACAAAGCTTAATTTGTTTGCCTTATATGGTAATAAGAGTCTTGAATCGGTTGATGCAAGCAATATGCCTGCATTAACAAATTTACAGACATACTATAGTTCTAACATAAAGACTATCAACACCACTAATTCACCAAACGTGAGCGATTTTAATGGTATCTCTAATGGTAGTCTTCAAAACTTCATCGGATTATCAGAGCAATCAAAACTACAGAGGTTTTGGGCATCAGGCTCAAAGATTGAAAGCTATGACTTCAGCAAGATGACAAACCTACGGGATGTCAACCTTGCAAGCGCAGCAGTGAAAGAAATCAAAGGTCTGTCTGCTGCAGGTGCTAACTTGAAAGAACTTCAACTATCAAATACCCATGTAGGTTCATTGGATGTATCAAACAATCCAAACCTCACCAAGCTTGACTTGTATAATGTAAGGGAGATGACAACAGTGGATGTAACGCATAATCCAAACTTAACATATTTGCGAACTACCTTCCTTCCTTTGACAACGCTTGACTTATCAAACAATACAAAGTTGGTAGAATTAAGTATTGCACATAATAAACTGTCAGCATTAGATATACGTCACATGACAAACTTGGCAAAGTTTTACGCTGGTAGCCAGAGCCCAAATGGTTCCTTAGCAAACATCACTGTGACAATGACTGCTGCACAAAAGGCAAAATTAGAACAAGTAAAGCCGTTCTTAGAAAGTGCCAATGATAACAGAGCCAATTTCGATGACACGAATAGCTGGGTAAAAGTAGTAGTAGCACCATAAGACTATACTGCATTTACACATACATCCACAGAGCGGGAATGTCCTTAACAGGCGTTCCCGCTCTTTCGTCTTATAGCCTTTCGTATAGCATTAGACAAAGTATTACGAAGATAAAAGCAGCTACAAGAAGAAGACAAGCACCAATATCTGAATTCTTGTCATATATAATTTCGAATTATGCAAAATAGTTTACAACTATCGCTTAATATGGGAATAAGTTGCTATCGAACTATTAACAAAAAGTAAATAAAACACCTCTATTGCGATTTATGTGTTAATAAAGACTTCATCCTGAAAAACTTTCCAAATTGATTATGTAATAATAATAGAAGAATAACTAACTTTGCACACCGCTAAAAGAAATTAGGCAAAGAACTTAACAACGAGTTTTAAAAACCATGCAAAAGTAGTATAACAACCGAATACACATTTGTGATGTCATAACCCTACGACGTTATTTGACAGAAGTATTTAGAATGAGAACTAAGTACGACTATTTTAACAAAGTTCTTTAAGGATAACAAAGAATCCAAAGGGTTTACGACATCTATAAGCGTAATTAGGTAAATAAAACAAGACAAAATGAAGAAAGAATATCAAAAACCATCCACTCTTCTGGTGAAAATGGAGACAGAAGGTGATTTTTTAATGGATAGTGCTCATAGCACCCAACATGAGGGGTTCACTGAGACCACAGATCCTAACCTTAGAGTTGAGGATGGCACTGATGACGACTCACCATTCTAATCAATAGAGATTAAACTTATCCAAAAACGAATAAAACAAAAAACAATATGAAACATTTTAAGACATACTTGCTGTGTTTAGGACTTGCCCTCACCACAGCATCATGCTCACAAGACGACTTTGATAGCACTGAGGCAACCAGCGAGAAACTGGTTGACATGAGTTTTATTGCAGGCTCATCACAGCCTGTTACACGTACTGTACTTGGCACAGACGGCTCAACTGTTACTTGGCAAACAAACGACCAAATTGGTATTGGTTACTATAGAGCACCAGGTGATAAGAGTCTACCATTTAAGACATCATCAACAGGTAGTGATGTCATCTTCTGGGGACAAGCAGCAGACATCAATACACCTTATTACATGATGTATCCTTATCAGCAGGATGCGAAGATTTCAACAAACAGTAGCACCCAAGCTATATATCAATACAACTTTCCAAAAGAACAAAATGCGATTGCAGGAACATTTGACCCAAAAGCGAATGTATCTGTTGGTATCATTCCTAAGCGTCACAACCCTTTTATTGCATATAATGTAGGTGGATTACTTCGTCTTAGCATTAATGGTATTTCTAATATAAAGCAAGTAAAATTGATTGCCGTTGGACAAGAGAACCTTGCAGGTAAATTAAGATCAACCATCACTTTCGCAAATGATGGAAAGATTAGTAGTATCAAAAATCAGTTCAACGAAGCATCACCAGTTGTAAATCTCACAGCAGAATCAGGCACATTCGAGGAAAATAAAGCATATTACATTGCACTCCCAGAACAAAAGCTATCACAGGGTTTGACACTTGTATTTATCTTGGAGGATGGCAAAGCTATCTTGAAAAAGGTTAAACAGGAAGTAAACATCCAGCGTGCTAAGGTGTACAACCTCGGTGAGATGACACTTGATCCTACTAAGGCTAAGGATTTCATTCTCAAGAATCAGCCATTGATTGAGGCTGTCGCTAAAAAGGTTTCAGGTCTAAATAGAAAAGCAGACGGTAACTTAGATATTTACGAGGCAGACAACCTTGAAAAATTCTTTCTTACAAGGGAATATTGACAATTACAGATAACGATAAACTCACATCTATTGATGAACTACAATATTATCGTAACATAACCTCCGTATCACTTGAAAGAAACAAGAATCTCGCAGGAGAACTTAATTTTAACAAAAACCCATATTTGAAAAATTCTATTGTAGTCAGCAATAGTCCATTAGTAACAAAACTTGATATTTCCGGATTGAAAGAACTAGGATTCTTATCAGCTCATCATATGGATGGACTGACAGAAGCGAAAGTGGGTAATAATCCTCAAATGACTATACTTGCGTTATATAATAACAAGCTGCTTACTAAGATTGACGCAAGTAATCTTCCTGCTCTGACAACATTGCAAGCATATAACAATGGGGAACTGACAAACATCAACACTTTAAACTCACCAAAGATAAATTCTATCAATATAAGTGCAACTGGGAAACTGACCCAAATAGAGGGATTATCCGATAAAGATCAACTTGAAAACTTTGTTGCTTGGGGTAATAAGATAGAAAGCTATGACTTTAGCAAAATGACTAAGTTGAAGTCTATCAATCTCATAGGTTCTCCAGTAAAAGAGATAAAAGGGTTGTCAGCTGCGGGTTCAAACTTAACTACACTTGATTTGGGCAGTACGCAGATAAGTTCCTTAGACGTAACACAGAATACAGAGTTGCAAAAACTTAACCTCAGTTATGTTAAAGGAATAACAACATTAGATTTAAGTAATAATACACACTTAACAGAACTAATAACGAATAATTCAGGTATTCGCGAGTTGAAGTTAGGGAGTAAAAACGGATTGAAAAAAGTAAATGTTTCAAGTGGTAAACTCTCATCTCTCGATATAAGTGAAGCTGGGAACATTGAGGATATAGCTGTAGGACTTCAGACTGATGCTACAGGGAAAAATCAACAGATAAAAGTAACAATGACTCAGCAGCAAAAGGATTATTTCGACAGTAAGGGTATCATATTCACAGAGAATATCATAACTAACACTAAGGACAAGAATAGACCAAATAGCAATGTCAAGGTTATAATTAAACAGTAATCTGGTTATAATACTTCAAAGGAGAGGATATGTTCATAGAAAAGTGACATATTCTCTCTTTCTTTTATAACCCCAAATTGGTCTTTAAGAACTAAGCATATTGTGCTATAATGAACAGTTCGGGGTTAATATATGGAGAATTAAAAACTACAACATTAAGAGACTCTTCAACGAAAGAAATGAAAACACCGAACGCGTCAATCTACATTTCATCTGGTGAGAGAATGACGAATTTCCCTTTTCAGAGAAATACACATATACTACAATAAAAGTTTAATTTTGATTTGCCGTCACAATTAACACTTCACACAACGCATCTGTAATCCAATTAGTTATAAGCAAACAACAGATGACAGAAATGACAGGAAATTAAATTTTGAAGGATTTCCTCTGTCATAGAAAAGCGCATAGATATAATAAAAAAAGAATAGTCTCTTACATCACAGAACCTTTCTTGGTAATTTATGGAGGCTCCGCACGCATTGTGTCGATGCTAAGCACCAATGGTGCGGACGGTAAACACGAATAGTGCGGAGGTAGCAATAAAGTCTCGACACAAAGATTAAACAGAAAAACAGACTAACTTTACAATCGCTCTCAATCATTTACAAACCACCCCTTATGACAGGAATAGTTGTTAATTCATTCGTTTATTACAGCGAAATTACGTATTTTTGCAGTCAAATCAATATAAGACTATGGCAAGTCAACTGACAAAGACACAGCAGGAATTTCAAGATGTACTCGCAGAGTGCAGAAGTCTCTTTGAAAAGAAGCTCCATGACTATGGTGCTTCATGGCGTATTTTGCGCCCTTCTTCCCTTACTGATCAGCTCTTTATTAAGGCTAAACGCATCCGTTCTTTGGAAATTACGGGTGAAAGTTTGGTGGGTGAAGGTATTCGCCCAGAATTCATCGCGCTGATAAACTACAGTATCGTAGGACTTATCCAGTTGGAAAAGGGCTTTGTCGATAGCGTTGACATGACCCCTGATGAGGCTTTGGCACTTTACGACAGCTACGCAAAAGAGTCTTACGAGTTAATGATTAAGAAGAATCATGACTATGGCGAGGCTTGGCGCGATATGCGTGTCAGCAGCTATACCGACCTTATCCTGACAAAGATTGAGCGCATTAAGGAGATTGAAGACCTTGGTGGTGCCACACTCGTCAGCGAGGGTATCGATGCCAATTATATGGATATAATGAACTACGCTGTTTTTGGAGCAATCAAACTACATGAATAAAATAAAGTCTATACTGGTAAACCTCAGCCGTACCCTACTTGCTTGACATTCATCTTTTCGGGCTTCGTCAAAGCGATTGACCCTTTAGGTTCGCAATATAAGATTGCAGAATACTTAGAGGCGGTGCAGTTGTCGGCATATATTCCAGATTGGGCACAATTGATTTTATCTGTCGGACTGTCAGCAATAGAGTTCACCTTGGGTGTGATGCTCTTGCTTGCTATCCGTCGCCGACTTGCCAGCAAGCTATCTCTTATCATGATGGTGGTGATGACGCTTGTGACCCTTTGGCTTACTGTAAGCAATCCGATACAGGATTGTGGTTGCTTTGGTGATGCCATTCACCTCACAAATACACAGACTTTCATCAAGAATATAATCCTCTTGACAGCAGCCATCATCCTTGCATGCTGGCCACTTTATCAAGTTCGCTTTGTATCAAAAACAAATCAGTGGATAGCTTTTTACTTCACGATTGTCTTTATTGTCACAGCCTCCACACTGAGTCTTTATCATCTGCCTATCTTTGATTTCCGTCCTTATTACATCGGACAGAATATCAAAAAGGGAATGGAAATACCCAAAGGGGCTAAGCTAACGACTTATAAGACGACCTTCATTTGTGAGAAGAATGGTGTAACAAAAGAGTTTACAGAGAATGATTACCCTTACAATGACTCAACATGGGTATTCAAAGATACGCACCAAGAGATACTTGAAAAGGGTTACGAACCGCCTATTCACGACTTTTCTATTACAGACGAAAGACGGGAGAGGACCTTACCGATAGTATTCTAACCAAGGATGGATATACTTTCCTACTCATTGCCCCTGTATTGGAGCGTGCTGACGACAGCAACTTTGGTGAGATTGATGCTATCTATGAATATGCTAAGGAGAATGGTTATGGATTCTATGGATTGACCGCGAGTACAGATAAAGCTGTAAAACACTGGCGAGATATTACCGGAGCCGAATATCCATTCTATACAATGGATGGCACAACTCTAAAGACCATTATTCGAAGTAACCCTGGTTTGGTGCTGCTCTATAAAGGTACTATCATTAATAAATGGAGTCACAATGACCTGCCCAAACAAGCAGAACTGAACGCACCATTGTCGCTTATTGAGGTAGGACGTGAACCAGAGAATGAGACATGGACAAAAATTGTATTGATTCTTATTTGTTATATCTTCCCACTGGCACTCCTTATCGTAGCCGATCGCATTTGGTCATGGACACGATGGGTAAGAAAACGTGAGGAATGGTTGAAACAAAAAGAGCAATGGTTAATACAAAAAGAACAATCAAATAAATTATATCAACTTTTAAAACGTAAAAGACAAATGAGAAAGAAAATTGTAGCAGGTAACTGGAAGATGAACGAGACCCTGCAGGAAGGTGTTGCTTTGGCAAAGGAAATCAATGACTCATTGAAGGTAGAGAAGCCAAACTGTGATGTTGTCATCTGTACTCCATTCATTCACCTTGCAAGTGTTGCACAGGTATTGGACGCAGAGGGTGTTGCTCTCGGTGCTGAGAACTGCGCTGACAAGGAGAAGGGTGCTTACACTGGTGAGGTTTCTGCCGCTATGGTAAAGAGCACTGGTGCACAGTATGTAATCCTCGGTCACTCAGAACGTCGCCAGTACTATGGTGAGACTGCAGAGATTTTGAAGGAGAAGGTACAGTTGGCATTGGCTAATGGTTTGAAGGTTATCTTCTGCTGCGGTGAGACTCTTGAGGAGCGTGAGGCTAATAAACAGAACGAAGTAGTAAAGGCAGAACTCGAGGGTTCTGTATTCCACCTTTCTGCTGAGGAGTGGAAGAACATCGTTTTGGCTTATGAGCCAATCTGGGCTATCGGTACTGGTAAGACAGCTACATCTGATCAGGCTCAGGAGATGTTGGCTTACATCCGCTCTATCGTTGCAGAGAAGTATGGTAAAGAGGCTGCAGAGGACACAACAATCCTCTATGGTGGTAGCTGTAACGCAAGCAATGCTGCAGAGTTGTTCAGCAAGTCTGACATTGACGGTGGCTTGATTGGTGGTGCTTCATTGAAGGCTGCTGATTTCAAGGCTATCATCGACGCTTGGAAGAAGTAATTCAAAGAAAATCTAAGAGGCTGTATCAAATTGCTACTTGGTCAACAACCATTGGCATTTTTGATACAACCTCTATTTCAATTTTTATACACTAAAGAATGAAAAGACTCCTTACAATCATAGTTTTTATGCTGACTGCTGTTGTGGCTGTTAATGCCCAAGGGTCGGTAACGGTATCGCAGAGTGCCGAGATTGACGCATTGGTGAATGGCAAGAAAGCTTCAAAGAAAAATAATAAAGACCGACAGAAAGTAGAGAGTCAAAACGAGAGCGCACGCCCATCTATCAAGACGCCAGACACGAAACAGCTAACTGTTCCAAAGCTAAATGAGCATAAGCCTGAAATAGCACGTCCAGACAATAGCACCTTACAGCCTGTCAGAACAAAGATCGTTAAACGTTTAGTCAGAAGACCGCACGTCCCTTCTTGGGATGAGGTTGAAGACACGCGGATTGTGACCAAACGTATCAAGAAAGGTACACAGAAAGTAAGAGGCTTCCGTGTACAAGTTTATAGTGGTGGTAATACTCGTATTGCACACCAACAAGCAGACAAGGCGGGTCAAAAAGCAAAACAACTCTTCCCTGATCAACCTGTTTATGTACACTTCTACCCACCACGTTGGATGTGTCTTGTAGGTAACTTTACCAACTACAATGCAGCAAAGAAGATTATGCGAACACTTCGAAAAGAAGGCTATCCGCATGCTAATGTCATCCGAATGATGGTGAGTATTAAGACAACACAACCTGTAGATTTCTAAGGATTATTCCACCTTATTATCATAAAGAGAACCCTAACAAATACAATTAATCAGAAATCAAAATAATATGACGCCAGAAATACCATTCCGTGAAGGATTAGACGAACTTGCATCACACTACAAGCAGGTGCTTACACTCTTAGGAGAAGACCCTGAAAGAGAAGGTTTGCAGAAACACCGATGCGTGTTGCAAAGGCAATGCAGGTACTTACACGTGGTTATACACAAGACCCACATAAGGTATTGACAGACGCTTTGTTTGAAGAGAAGTACAACCAGATGGTTATTGTGAAAGATATTGACTTCTTCTCCATGTGTGAACACCACATTCTTCCATTCTATGGTAAGGCTCATGTTGCATATATACCAAACGGATATATAACAGGATTGAGCAAGATTGCACGTGTCGTGGATATCTTCTCACATCGTCTACAGGTACAAGAACGCTTGACAGAGCAGGTTATGCAGTGCATCAATGACACATTGAAGCCACAAGGAGTAATGGTTGTCATCGAAGCAAAGCACATGTGTATGCAAATGCGTGGTGTAGAAAAGCAGAATTCTATCACCACAACAAGTGCTTATAGTGGTGTATTTGAATCAAGTAAGACTCGCAATGAGTTCATGGATTTGCTACGCGGAGAGACCAAGAGAATATAATTAAAACACTATTATAAACTTTTAAAACTCAAAAAATGAAAAGAACAATGAAAACAGCCTTTATGGCTTTATGTGCAGTTACAATGTTGGCAGTTACGGCCAGCTGCTCAAGTGACAAAAATGAAGTTGACTATCCCAAGACTACTGAACAAGTTCTTAACCACATGGTAGGAGAATATAAAGGAACATTAGGTTTCTCTACCACGACAGAAACTGCTACAGAAGGAGCTTTTGGACAAAAAATTAGTTGGAAGATAGATAAGAACCACGATATTATTATCGAGAAATTCCCATACGCGACATTAGCAAGTGGTGTCTCAAAACAAGAAGTTGCTGGGAAAATGTCAGAATTATTTCAGACACTTTTAGACGTTAAAGATGCACCTCTTTATATTGTCATGGCAGGTTCAGACATATCCGACAACCGCATGTCATTGAATATAGACCTTCTTTTCTACGCACCACTTTCTGCACCAAATGCAGATTATGAAATAGTAGGATCAATCAAAAAAGCTCAACCTATATCCAAGAGTTACTATAATATAAATGAATCAGAATTATACCTCGAATTTACAGTAGAGGGACTAATTAAGAAACATAAGCATGGTGGATTAAAATGGCAGAAAGATTTCGACAAGCCAATAACATACTATCTAAGGGCCAAAAAGCAATAAATGTAACTTGTACGAAGCCTATTCAACAGGGCTTCGTACAAGTACGTCAAAAGAAGGAAGAGCATGAAAAGAAATATGAAACTTATAACAATGGTCATTTGCGCACTTGTAATAGCATTGTTTACTACAAGTTGTTCAAAAGATAACGACATTCCAGATGCTGAGAAAAATGCTATACAGGCGCTCAACAACATTGTTGGAAACTATAAAGGTAACTTGGCTGCTACTTATGGGACAACAACAACAATCTGGCCGGGAATCAATTGGACTGTAGATAAGAACTCTACCATTACAGTCAACAACTTCCCATACCAATTGTTGGCAAATGGAGTGTCAAAGAACACTGCATCTTCGCTATATACTACTCTCATAAACGAGAAACAAAGATTGCTGAAATTGTATATTACGACGATACAACCACAAGATAATAAGGTGTTTTTCAACTTATCATCTAACTTCAAGTTTGATATTACAACAGCCAACGAAACTTATGAATTAACAGGTGCCGTTTCCTTTAACAATAAGCAGTTCAGCAGTAGTTATACAATGAACAACGCTGAAATGCAAATGCAATTCACTATATACAAACTGGTGAAAATAAACAAGGCACATGCAACTGCAATTACACAAGAGGATTTTGATACACCTGTTAGCTTCTATCTGGAAGGATATAAGATGTAAATGAAAATTTATTTCATGGGATATAAGACGAGTAGTCTACCTTTACTATAAGATAAAAAAACATTAAAACAAAAGTATATGAAAAAGATTATGACACTTGCAGCTATGGCACTATGCACCCTCACTTTATGCCTCACAAGCTGCTCAAAAGACGATAACGGAGATAAAGAACTATCAACCGAAAAGTTCATTGAAGAACAAACAAAGATCTTAAACATCATTTCCGGCGAGTACAAAGCGCTTATTCATGCCAGCGGAAAGAATGGAGGTCTTTTTGCCTATTCAAATTTGACAATCGACAAGAACGGACAAGTAGTTTGCAAAGATTTTCGTTACGAAGCACTCGCTTTTTGGAATTTCTGAGTTAGACAACAATGAAGAAGCTATCAGACTTCGTTCAGCGTTAAAAAGCAGCTCCAACAGCCTCTCTTTCTTTCCGACTCTTAGGTGACCCCAAAACAAAGAATCCTGCAGATTTCTATGCACTCCCGATAATCAAAACAACCATCAAGAACGATTATGGTACTTATAACATATTCGGACACATGAAGACGGATGTCCTCAGGGCACACTATGACGCAAAGACGTCCAGCCTTACAATGACTTTTATCATCAACAAGCTGAGCAGGGTTATAGAACGCCAAGGACACTATGAATATAAGGACCAGACAAAATTTACCCACCCTGTTGAATTTGAAATAAGTACATTAGAAAAGAAGAAATAGAATGAAGTTTATTTCATGGAATGTAAACGGGCTTCGCGCCTGTGTAGGAAAAGAGTTTGAACAGCAATTCAAGGACTTGGATGCTGATTTCTTCTGCCTACAAGAGACAAAGATGCAAGCAGGACAGCTCGATCTCAGTTTTCCTGGTTATGAATCTTATTGGAATTACGCTGACAAGAAGGGCTATTCTGGTACGGCAATATACACAAAGCATAAGCCATTGAGCGTGACTTATGGCATTGATATTGATGAGCACGACCATGAGGGACGCGTGATTACACTCGAGATGGAAGACTTCTACCTCGTAACTGTTTATACACCGAACTCACAGGATGGGCTTCGTCGATTAGAGTATCGTATGAAGTGGGAAGATGACTTCCAAGCCTATCTTCACAAACTCGATGAGAAAAAGCCTGTTATCGTATGTGGTGACATGAATGTTGCCCATCAGGAGATAGACCTTAAGAACCCAAAGACAAACCGCAAGAATGCTGGTTTCACTGATGAAGAGCGTGAGAAGATGACCCAGTTGTTAAGCAATGGTTTCATCGACACCTTCCGTACCCTTTATCCAGAGCAGGTTACTTACTCTTGGTGGTCATATCGTTTCCGTGCAAGAGAGAAGAATACGGGGTGGCGTATCGACTATTTCCTCATCTCAGAACGTCTCAAAGACCGCCTCGAAGATGCTAAGATTCATACAGAGATTATGGGAAGCGACCACTGTCCTGTGGAAATTATCTTGAAATAAGACAATCATATGCACGCCCAGATAAAGACACTTCTCTTGATGGCTGCTGTCATGGCAGCCATCATTGTCTATGCTGTTATCCCAACTGAGATAACAATGGGCAGCTATACTATCCGCAAAATAACGCTTGTCAACCTAAGCCGACCGCTTATTGAGAAAACAAAACAAACAAAGCATACCGCTAAAAAGGTACATCGCAACCAAACAATCCTTTTCATTGGAGACTCAATGGTGGAAGGTCTTTCACGTAGGTTGGGTGATTATGCAGGCGAAAACGGACACAAACTATATACCGTTATCTGGTATAGTTCTTCTACTGAGCGTTGGGGAACCACCCAAACCTTAGAACACTTCATTGCTGAATATAAGCCAACATACATACTCATCTGCCTTGGCAGTAATGAACTCTTTATCAACGACCTTGCCAATCGTACGCAATATGTACAACAATTAGTAAAGAAAATAGGTAATATCCCTTTCGTATGGATAAGTCCTTCTAATTGGAATGGCGATACTGGTATCAATGATGTCATAAAGGAGAATGTCGGAAAAGGACATTTCTTTGACAGTCGTAACCTAAAACTCAAAAGAGGTAGCGACCATTATCATCCTACATGGGCAGCAGCTGCCTACTGGATGGATACCGCAGCTAAGTTTATAAGGAGTAAAGAGTGTGCTAATCCGCTACAACTCAACAATCCAAAAGCCCATCACAAGGCAACAAATACAAAGCTTTTGCAACCTTCCTTTGAAGGCTATTAAATAGGAAACAAGCTGCAAATAAACGATTAGTAGATGACAAATATAACACAGCTGATGACTACCTTCTTTGACTTCTTGTCTTCACAAGACAAGAACTGGTCGCTGTGTACATTTCCATTTATGGCTTCGTTCCTTGTTTTCTTTGCCATATACATAGGATTAAACCGCTATCGCCAAACATGGACAAAGGCATACGTCATAGCTTTTAGTCTTTTCTTTGCTTTCAAAGCGAATGGAGTTTTGATGTGGCTATTGCCCATTGTTACGATTAGTTCATGGTATCTCACTCGCTTTATGATGCGCTTAAAGCGTGGAAAAGTACGTAAAATTGGACTTGCCATTGTCATCCTAACTGAGTTGTTACCCCTACTCTACTACAAATACTCAAACTTTACACTTGAGATATTCCACGAACTATTGCGTAGCAACTTCACACCAGAGAAGATGTTGCTACCTGTCGGCATCTCATTTTTCACCTTTCAAGCTATCAGTTACACCGTTGACATCTATAAGGGACGCTATCCTAAGACAGCAGAACTGATAGATTATACCTTCTACCTTACCTTTTTCCCACTCCTTATCGCTGGTCCCATCACCCGCGCTGAAGTATTACTCCCACAGGTTCAAACGCCGAAAGACAATGTCAACGAGAACCTTGTCTATAAAGGTTTATGGCTGATCATCTGCGGACTGATAAAGAAAGCCCTCATCGCCGACTATATCGCACAATACAATAACATTGTATTTGATGCGCCAGCAAGCCAAAGTGGCTTTGGTAATTTGATGGGTGTGTTGGGCTTTTCAGTTCAAATCTATTTCGATTTCTCGGGCTACAGCGACCTTGCCATTGGTGTTGCAGCCCTGATGGGATACGAACTAAAAGACAATTTCAAGTTCCCTATCAGAGTCTGAACCTCACAGAGTTCTGGCATCGTTGGCATATAGCTCTCTCCACATGGTTCCGCGACTATCTTTACATCCCATTGGGAGGAAACAGAAAAGGCGAACTTCGCACCTATCTCAATAGCTTCTTGGCAATGATAGTAGCAGGTCTGTGGCATGGTGCATCATGGATGTTCATTGTATGGGGTGTACTTCATGGTATCGGACTGGTCATTCATAAGTTTTGCCGAAACAATGGATTGGATAAGATACCAGACAATAAATACACAAAAGGTATCAGTTGGTTTATTACGTTTAGCTATGTTTCCCTTGCATGGATATTCTTCCGTGCAGCGGATATGACAACTGCTACAACATTAATCGACAATATCCTGCATACTATCAGCCTCGCAGATGCCTACACCTTCCTAATGGAATACCCACTATGGCTTGCCGTTGTGCTGATAAGTTTGGAACTTCATAGTATTCGAGAGACTGACTATAACTGGCTGCAAAGTAAGTTTATCAATTCTTCATGGCTTGTTAAGCTATGTATCTTTGCTGTTGTTATGCAGTTAGTTATTAATCTTAGTCATCATAGTATCCAACCTTTTATCTACACACAATTCTAAGATGGTTATCAAATACAAATATAGTGGCTTATTACTCTTAGACGCGTTATTCTCACCCATCCCCATCTTCTTATTTATATGGTTTTTCTTTGGGCACAAAGGTGTAGACGCTGCCCATCCTTTCATGCTCATTTTCGCACTCTCAATCATACTTCATATTGTTTTGTTTTGCCTTTTCAAACTTTTTGTTGCCTGCCAAAAACTATGGGAAAAAGACTATCTATCCATCAAAGGTGACCATATTTGTTTCTACGATTGTCTACGTTGCAAATATACAGAAGTAACTGCTGATGAAATAGAAGGGATAAACGACTACCATTATTACTTCGTTCCTTTCATCGTTCAGATAATTTATACAACCAAGGGAAGAATCTTCACCCTTCCAGAACTTACTAACGAAGGGCAAGAAAGGGTTACAGAAATCATTTACGACTTCCTATATCAGGCTGAAAAAAAGAAAGATGAAGGGCATACAACCATACTTTAATGAAGATAAGTATAACCTATCAACTTTCAGTCTCCTCTCTTTGGTGAAACAAAACAAATGCTTTCGCGTTTCATTCACCTTTGAAACAAGCAATGAACAAGCATTAATCGACTCTGAACCAACTCTTTATCGACAATCACATCTACATCTGTTTGCTTGGTGCGAAGCCTCCGCACCATAGGTGCTTACCACCCGCACCACACGTGCTAAGGCTCCGCACGACTCTTATTGGAAGTGTAAAATGAGGGGAAAGTTATATCTAAAAGCTACAGGTTTACCGTTATGCATTGCAGGTTTCCAACCTCTTAATAATTGAAGTGCTGCAGCAACACTGCGGTTCAACTCAATATTATTTACCGTTAGAAAGACTATATCTTTCAAAGAACCATCCGTATCAACAATAAAAGAGGCGTAAATTCTCCCCACAGGAGTTGTTGCTGGGTTAAGTCCTGTATCGGAAAAATTCTGCCCAAAAGCCGCAACTAAATTTCCATCAAACTGTGGCAATATTTCTGGGAAGACAGAATCAGGTGATAAGGAGACATATACAGCCTCATTAGGAAGTTTCTTAGTGCCTGCATAAGATAATGACTGTTTCTGCCACTTCTTAAAACTCTTAGAGAAAAGGACATCTACCATGTCATTACTTACTTCTGAATAAACTCCACCACCGCTATCAACACCAAGGTCGAAACGTATATTCTGTCCTATCAGTGCAAACTGATTGGGTAGAGGTCCCAATTTATAGAGTCCTCAGTATGCGTATTTGCCGTATAATCTAACAGTTCATAGAACTGATAACGAACATTAGGATCCTGCCACATGCGTGTCTGATTAAACACATCATTCTGCGTTAAGACTTTCTTATTGATAAGATCAAAGGTAAAATAAGAATGCTTTGCCGTAATGACACTTGTTGCATTACGCTCCTCCAAGCGGGCAAGAAAAGAAATGTATCTGCCTGGCTCCAACCAAAGACATCGTAACCCCATATCATAAAAACGCCTTTCAGCATCCGCATCATCCTTTATAGTTCGCACTTCTTTACCTAACGAAGACGCAAACTGCTTCCAACCAGTATCATAACTTTCGGAAGACTGGTTAAAGAAAAAGCTTGTAAGATAATGCTGTAGTTCTGGTAAGACCGAGCCATCCAAGCCTTTTGGCCATTCAAAATCCTTTGAGATAATCGTCAACGTATCACCCTTCTCATACAGATGTCGAGACGACTCATAAAGCATGGCATCCTTAGATGCAATTGTTCCTGCCGACTGTCCGAATGCCATAAGACTTACAAACAGTAACAGGAACAAAGTATTAAGTCGGTTAATCATAATTTCATGAATGTTGTCTGGTGTCTCTTACTTGCTTTTTGACCCTTTGGTGTAAAAACATCATTAAGCTCCATCACCCCAGAAAGCTAATCGTCTCCTTTTCACTGGGATTAATTACCAATGACACAGTAGCATTATCGAAGACTTCAAGTACAATCTGATAGCTCTCGAAATCATTACGAGTGGTCATGAAGATACGACGTCCGCCCTTCATCGGTTCTTCCCTATAACTCGTTAGAGGTTCTACAAGGCTCAAACCGCCACCACGTCCGTAAGGAATATAGTAAGCTCTACCGAAATAAGGGAGGAAAAGTCCTACCGAATCACCACTCACCTCGAGTCCCCAGTCATCCTGTAAATAGACAGCAGGACCACGCATAGGGTACATACGGTCCACAAAGACGCGGTAGCGATGCTCTGCTAAGTGAGCCTTCACAGCAGTAGCACGCAACTGACTCATCTTCTCCTTTGACACAGGATTACCCTCTGAATCATAATAAGTTGTAGCACAACCCACCATTAGGACAGCTACAAAAAGAAATAAAACTAAACGTTTCATTGCATACCTCTCTTTCTTTTAAGTCGTTATAGTATTTTTTCTTTCTACTTTACAAGCATTAGGACAACGTTTGCACAAAGTTGTGAAGATTCTTATAGTCTACTGTTCAGTCTAAAGAACAGTTCTTATACTATTCGATCTTTTCAATCTTTGGAGCCTCCATCTTCTCAATAGAAGGTGCTGCCTGCTTAGCAGGAAGTTCTGAAGATGGAGTAACGTCTGGAGCAGGTGCAGCGATAGGAGCATCGTATTGGTTAGACTGCACCTTATCAGAAGCCTCCTTCCCCTTATCATCTTTACCAGCCTTAGCCTTATCAGCCTCAGCAGCTTTCTCCTCATCAGTCATCATATCTTCTTTTGAAGGCTTCATATTAGGCCAAAGATAATCGCCTACTATGTCTATTGTGTCTGCATCTGCATTGCGTTTCTGCACCTCTTCTTCCTCCTGTTCAGTCATTGGAGCATCATCTGAAGCCACAATAAGATTATAAATTAAGCCCAAGAATACGAGGACAGCTAGTCCACAAAGAACTTTAAAGGTCAGCGACTTTGTAAATTTACGCTGCTTATTCTGATTTGACATAGTCTTGTTATTATTCTGTTTTGTTAAGAATCAATTTATACTTCACGGAGAAACGCAATCGGTACATTCTCCTTCTATCTTTTGCAAAGATAAACATTTAAAAGGAGAATGTACCGAAAGGATAGTAAAAAACTGCTTTTTTCTTACAGAAAACACTTAAATCATTATTGATTCTTTGGTTTTCTATATTGCTTAAGTTTACTCCTTGATGCGGATAAAGGCATTGGCAAGAATGGCTGTAAGGCCACCTGTAGTGATACCACTTGAGAAAATGTTCTTGATGATATCAGGCATCTTGTCAAGAATACCAGGTACCAACTCTACGCTCAGACCCATTGCAAAACTGATAGCCATGACCAACACAGCCTTACGAGTAATCTCAGTAGAAGCGATAATACGAATACCTGCAGCGGCAACAGTACCAAACATCAACAAGGTTGCACCACCCAAAACAGGGTCAGGAATAAGTGAAAACACCTTACCTACTACTGGGAACAATCCTAAAAGAACCAAAGCACCAGCAATGAAATAACCAACATAACGGCTGGCAACACCCGTAAGCTGTATCATACCATTGTTTTGGGCAAAGATAGAGTTAGGAAAACTATTGAAGACGGCTGCCAAGAAAGAGTTGAAACCATCTGCAAGAACACCACCCTGCGCTCTTTTCAAGAAGACAGGACCCTCAACAGGCTCACCAGAGATGAGCGAATTGGCTGTAATATCACCAAAAGCCTCTACAGCTGTTACGAGATAAATAAGTCCGATACCAATGATTGTACCTAAATCAAAGTTCAATCCATATTTGAAAGGAACTGGAATATTAAGGCTACCACTACCTTTGAGGCTTGAAAAGTCAATCATATTGAGTGCATAAGCAGCTACACAGCCTATCAATAGTCCCAACACAATGGATCCCATACGTAGGAAACGGTTGTTTGATCGGTTGAAGAAAATAATGCTAACCAATACGAGTAACGCAAGTCCAAGGTTCTGCATAGACCCAAATGTACCAGCATCAACAGCCGACTGACCACCACCACAAGAGTTGATACCTGCCTTAATAAGACACATACCAATGAGGGAAACAACGATACCTGATACCAATGGAGTGATAATCTTACGTGTGTAAGGCAAGAGACGGCTCACAACCATCTCTACAACAGAGGCAACAAGACAAGCACCGAAGATGTAACTGAGTCCCATTTCTACGTTCATCTTGCCGTTAATCATACCCAACATACCTGCTCCGATGATTGGACTGATGAAAGAGAAAGACGTTCCTTGAATACAAAGAAGACCTGCTCCAATCGGACCAAACCTACGACACTGAATAAAGGTAGCCAATCCAGACACGAAGAGAGACATTGACACGAGGAAACCTGTGGTATCCAAGTCGAATTTCAATGCTGAACTGATGATGAGGGGTGGTGTGATAATGGCTACGAAGATTGCCAACAGATGCTGCAAAGCAGCAAAAATAGTTTCACGAATTGGTGGACGATCATTCAGACCATAGATAAGTTCCTTAGACTTTTCCATTCTTTTTGTTATTTAAAACGATATAATAAAGGTAAGATGTTATTCTTTACTGAAATAAAAGGGTAGCTTTGGTGGTTCCAAAGTACAACTTCATCTTTCTTAAAAGTTAGATCTACGCCTCTTAAAGAGTAATCCCAATTCTTTAAAGAGGCGTTTGCGTTACAGGCTATAACCTTATAAAACAAGAAAGGTGGGCACACAAGCCCACCTCATTTATACTTCTCTCATTTTAATATCACAGTTTTCAAGCGACTCGATGATAGCCAAACTCTCACAACGAACACCTGCTGCTTCAATCGCATCACGACCATGTTGGAATGCTTTTTCTATGATAAAGCCCATACCAACTAACTCTGCACCCGCCTTCTTGCAAAGGTCTATGATACCTTTCGCCGCATTACCATAAGCCAAGAAGTCATCAACAAACAGAACCTTGTCGCCTTTACCGAGATATTCTTTGGATATCACAACGTTATACTCTCTTTGCTTGGTAAACGAGAAGACGCTTGTTGAAAGCATATCGCCCATTGTTGAAGGTTTTTTCTTCTTCGCAAGACCACAGGAAGGTCGAGCAAAAAGCCCATCATAATGGCAGGAGCAATGCCACTCGCTTCAATTGTGATAATCTTGTTGATTTCTGTTGATGCATAACGGCGGATAAACTCCACACAAATCTGCTTCATCAGATTAGGATCCATCTGGTGATTAATAAACTTGTCTACCTTCAAGATTCCGTCTGGGAAGCACTTTCCATCCTTTAAGATACGGTCACGTAATGCTTTCATTGTGCAATTAATCGTTTGTCTGTTTCGAGAATTAATTGCCTACAAAAGTAGTAAAAATCTCAAATATAACGTACATAAACGAAGGTTTTTCTACACCTTACCCACATAAAAGTCGATAATCATCGATTAATCCACGCTGTTACAAAAACTTTTATTACTTTTGCACCCGTTTGTCGGTTGGGGAAAGCTCCACCTTCCGACGTTTTCTTTAATTATATTATGTACAAACCAACATTTCAAAAGCGCAGCGTTCTGAAGTTTAAACACTTCTCCAACCATGGCTATTCGCTCTTTTCAGTTCTTGGGAAAGAGGTTCTGATTGGTGTACTGAGCGTCGCTACCTTGCAAAATGCTACTGCCAAGGGCATTAGTATTGAAACAGAGAAGGCAGAGACGGACTCAACTATCACCAACAGAGGCATCATGATGGAGGAAGTGAACGTCACTGGAACGCGAGCACCGCTGACAGTTAGTCAGCAAGCGAGAATGGTAACTGTACTGAGTCGTGAGGATATTCAGGCGGCTCCAGTACAAAGTGTAAACGATTTGCTAAAGTATGCCGTCGGTGTTGACGTCCGCCAAAAAGGACCTTTAGGTGCCTTGACCGACGTAAGTATTCGTGGTGGCAACTCAGAGCAAATCACAGTCCTCCTTAATGGTATCAATATCTGTGATGCACAGACTGGACACAACTCCTTTGATTTCCCTGTTGACATCAGCGAAATCGAACGGATAGAAGTCCTTGAGGGTCCAGCAGCCCGCGTTTATGGTACATCTTCTTTATTAGGTGCTATAAACATCGTAACCAGAACTCCACAAAAGACAAGTCTTTCTGCCCATATTGAAGGTGGTTCCTACGGCTATCTCAGTGCTGGCATACGTGGAAACATTGCTTCAAAAGACCGTTGGAACAATCAGCTATCAGCTTCTTACACGCGCAGTGATGGCTATCTTCGCAACAAGGCAGGCAGCCTCAACGCTGATTACCGCACTGCAAAAGTTTTTTATCAAGGTAATTATACGGATGAAGACATGATGGTTCGCTGGCATACAGGTATGAGTGTGAAAGACTTTGGCTCAAATACTTTCTATTCAGCAAAGTACGATGACCAGTTTGAACACACTTTCAAGACCTTCACAGCCATTCAAGCTGAGAACCTAAGGGGCCGTTTCCACATTCGCCCTTCTATCTATTGGAACCGCAATATGGACCGCTTTGAGCTCTTCCGTGGTGCATCCAATAAGTATCCTTTCAACTATCACCGCACTGACATCTATGGTATAAACCTCAATGCTTACTTTGATTGGAACCTTGGACGCACAGCCTTTGCTGCAGAGCTACGCAATGAAGACCTCGTCAGTGGTAACCTTGGCGAACCACTCTCTCGTCCAAGCATATCCATGGCACAGACAGAGACTACACAGTCGGACTTAATCGCACAAATATTCAGTTTGTTCTTGAGCATAATATCATCCTTGACCGCTTCACGCTGTCAGCTGGTTTGACAGCTGTCAAGAACAGTCAAGCAGATATGCCAATGCATGTTTACCCCGGAGTTGATGCAAGTTACCGTATAGGAAACGCTTGGAAGCTATATGCTTCTTATAATTCGTCCCTCCGTATGCCGTCAGTAACAGAGTTATTCTACTCAGTTGGTGGTCATAAGGCAGACAAACATCTTCGCCCAGAAGAACTTTCTGCATTCGAAACGGGTGTGAAATATGACAACAAGGGCGTCACTGCCAAGGCAAGCGTTTACTGGAACAATCATAAGAACCTTATCGACTGGATTAGTGATGGTACATTAGATGCTAACGGAGCTGTGCTATGGAAGAGTGTAAACTTCGGAAAGATAAAGCACTTTGGAACAGAGGCTTCACTCGATTTCGATCTCTATCAGCTTCTTCCTTCACAAAATTCTTTAAGAAGTTTGGTGTGGCTTATAGCTATATCCACCAAAAGAAGGTTGATAATCAAGGCTATGTAAGCAAATATGCGTTGGAATATTTGAAGAACAAGTTTGTAAGCAATCTCCAGTTAAACCTCTGGCACAACCTTGATCTTGGTTTCTACTATCGCTTCCAACATCGTATGGGAAATTATATTGATACGAATAACCAACGACAAAGCTATAAGAGTTATGGCGTTGTTGATAGTCGTATGACTTGGAATGCAAAGAAGTGGACGGCATATATTGAAGCAAACAACTTATTTGGTGCCCATTACGTTGACTATGGGAATGTTCCACAGCCAGGCGCATGGGTCGTTGCTGGTGTAAGTCTGAACCTTTAGCGAATTATTTTCATGAAAAAAATATTTTTCTTCACGACAAGAAATATTTTTTTTCATGAAGAAAAATATTTATCATCACGAAGAATAATTCATTACCTTCGTGATGATACTTTTATTTATAACGGTCTGTTGTCATCGTAAAGACTTTCTTTTTACAAGCTGACAACCACCATCATCACTCTATCTTACGTTTACAGCGATACCACGACGCAGCATATCATCTGTCAGCGGACGAACTCGTGTGAGGAACTCCTTATAACTTCTTCGTTCTGGTACACTCCATCCTGCCTCAGCCAAAGCGGCTGCACGTGGGAAAGCTTGATAGTAAATACGTTCTGTAGAGTTGATACATTCACTCCAAAGCGTTCCACTCACACCGAGCAGATTATCACGTACAAACACACTATCCTGCCCCCATGCTGGGTCAAGACGATAGGTCTGTTCGAGCGTAGTAACCGGCATTCCCCAGTTTTTCTCAGGCATATCCCCCTTCTGCTGTGGATAGTCAAGGTAACAGTGTTCACCCGGACAGAGCATTATCTTCGCCTTATTGCGCACAGCAGCATCAATTGCCGTCTTCGTCAAACCATGTCGCCATGCATAAACCACACAGCCCGGCTGAATCGTCTTAAACTCCTGCTCATACCAGTACATTGGTGTCTTTCCTAATGAATGAAGTTTATTAATCACGCGGTCGAAGAGGTATTGCTGCAACTGCCAGTTCTCTGTGTACCCTTCTTTCTTCTTCAGTGCAGTACAAGCTGGGCAATCTGACCATGCACCCAATGGTGGCTGACCAGCCTCATCACCACCCAAATGAACATATGGAGCAGGGAACACATCGGCTAACTCTGTCAAAACATTATCGAGAAACTCATAAACAAAAGGCTCTGCAGGACATAGTAACTCATTGCTCACACCACAAGTCAAGCGAATTGGCACAGGCTTCTTAGCGCAAGAGAGCTGTGGAAAGCAGTGAACAGCAGCTACCTCATGCCCTGGAAGTTCAATCTCTGGAATCACCATAACATGATACTGGGCTGCGAAACGAACCAATTCGCGCATCTGGTCTTGGGTATAATAACCGCTGATACGCTCTGGCATGTCGTCCATTCCGACACGATCAGACGCCTTCTCGACAAGTTCTGGATATTTCTTTATCTCTATACGCCATGCCTGATCGTCTACCAAATGAAGATGGAGTGCATTAAACTTATAGCGTGCCATCTCAACAATAAAGCCCTTCAAATCTTCAAACGGAATAAATGACGCACTGGATCAACCATCAATTCACGGATTGCCGTACGTGGTTCGTCCACAATATTGAGCGCAGGAATCTTCACTGAACGTGAGGAAACACCATTACCAATACAGAGTTGTTCGAGTGTCATCAATGCATAGAACACCGCTGTTGCTGTACGTCCTTTGATTGTTACTCCTTTATCATTCACCTGCAAGGTGTAAGCCTCATCATTGGTAAGCGACTTGTCAAGTGCAAGACGCACCATCGGACCAGTCTTTCGTCCTTTCTTATAGACTGTTCGCTCACCGAGAATGCGCTCAGCTTGCATCTTTTCATTACTCAATTCCTGTGGAGCCTCTACCCCTACAACATCTTTCCATTTGAGAGGAAGACTATTTTTGTAGACTTCTAACTTGAGAGGACGAGGTACGAGGAGATTCTCTGGGTCGCATACATTCTCCATTTCATGCCGTGAGAAGAAGTTTCGCCAGCCCGGTGCGTTACGATATGCCTTCTTTGCTTGAGCAGGAACGATGAGTTTCACACGGCTAAGATCTATACCATCAAAAGCATTGTCAGCACAAGCAGGAGGAACAACAGCCGAGAGACGAACTTCACGAAGTCCACGACAATTAGCAAAAGCGAAAGCACCTATACGTGTAGAGCCATCGAAAGACAATTCTGTCAACTGACGACAACCATTAAAAGCTGATGCATCTACCACACGTGTAGTTGCTGGGAAATATAGTTTTCCACTGATTCCGTCACAAGCAAAGAACGCTTGCGTACCGATAGAATCAAGTTTTGGGGGAAGTGTAAGCGACGTAAGACGATGACAAGAGTGCATCGCATTGCGAGGAATCACTTTACAGTCAGACTGTGAAAGATCGAGTACGGTCTCATTCACTTTTACATCTCGCAACGTTCTAAAGTTCTGTGCATTGGCTGAGTGACCTAATAGAAAACAAGCAAAGAGCGTGAACACGCCCCTATCTAAACATCTTCTCCAAGAAGAGATACTATTAAGTCCATTTTTTTTATGAATAAACAGCAGAGAATCCTGCAACAGATTTGCCCAAGAGGTTACGCTCTTTGTAGCCATTTTTTTGTTTGATTTAATTACGTAATACAATAGATTTTGGTTTTATCATCCCAATAGAGTAGGCAAAGATACAAATAAGATTTGAGATAAAAACATTTTCCTTTGACATAACATATAATTCAACAAACTATTGTAAACATTGCGAGATATTGAAAAATCTTATTATCTTTGCCCTACTCTTTCCTCATAGAGTATGAAAACGAACTGCAATAGCAGGCAAATATAACCACCACTATTACTCGAAACAGTATGGAAACAAATATAACTAAAAACATAAAAGATATGGAAAAGACGTTTGAAAATCCTCAGCAGATAGGGACACAAGATAATAAGAGTGACAAGAACAAAGCGACATCTGCCTATACACAACAACAGTTAGAGGCAAACACACAGATTAAAGGGTTTCTTGCCATCTATCTCCTTACGGCCATCATTGGTGTTGCCTATAGCTTATTTCTCGGCTTGAAAGCCTATAACATAATAGGAGAAGACCTATCGAGCAATATTGCAATCGCAAATATATTTACCATTTTCACACTATGCTACACAGGACTCTATACCATCTATGCTTTTATAAGACGCAAGGCTAATGCCACGTTCTACGCTAAGGCCTATGCAGGACTGATGATCTTTGCTAACATACTGATACTCATAACTTCCCTTACAGAAGGACACTTGACAGCTGACTGCCTGCTTTACCTCGGTGGTCTCTGCCTCGGAATCATCTGGATGGGCTATTTGTTTGTCTCAACCAAGGTGAAAGAGGCTACTCCCTCAGCCTGTCGTAATGCGCCACAAATGAACCGAGCAGTCATAATAGGCCTGTTCACCACATCAGTCGTGCTATTCCTCTTAGGAACACCTGATTTAGTAATGAACTTTACAACCAAAGCTAAGCAGAAAAAAGAGATGCTTAGTAGGAAGCTACAGCCTAACCAACGTACCAATGGAGTGTTTATCTTTACAATCCCCAAAGGTTTCACCTGTGAAAGGCAACAGTTTAAAGAAAAGTTACCTATCGACCCTTTGTTCGAATTACACAATAAATACGTTGGTAGTGCGGGCCTAACTGCATTCTATTTATCTGACGAATATACAGAAAAAGTTTATAGGAGTTGGGAAAAGGAAATACTCAAAAATTTCGATGACGTTTCTCCTCAACTAATTGCAGAGGGTCAAGAGAATATTAATGGCAACACTTGTACATACCGTATAAGGAAGATTGAGAAAAAAGGAGAAACTGTTTTCTGGCGTTACTGTATCCTTATTGATAAGAAGAAAGAGAAGGCTTGTATCATATCTGCCTTCGACAATGGTGTGTCTGTCAGTTATATCACCGAGCTTATCAAATCTATAAATTCGAATAAACACTTTTCTTCCTTAGGAAAGAAGGAAGATTGGTGGGAAGGTAGCCCCCTACTTTCCCTCCTTTACATTATAGCGTAACACGCTGACAACCTGCCCTATACGAACGCACAGAACTTTTTGAAGGGTTAAAAAGCCTCCTTACGATTAGTGCTAAGTCCCCGTATCATGCATGTTCACCATGCGCACCATTGGTGCTGAGGCTCCGCACAACATGTGCTAAGCATCCTCACGTTTACAAGAAAGGGAAGAAAGGATTTATTGTTGCCCACTCTCAACATGGGCTAAAGGGACATATGACATAAAGTAGGTCATCTGTATGATTTTTATCAACAAAAAAAGAGGCCATAACAGCCTCTTTTGTAATCATATTTCACAGTCGGGATGACCAGACTCGAACTGGCGACCACTGGTCCCCCAGACCAGCATTCTAAACCTACTGAACTACATCCCGCTCTTTTTAAAGCAATGCAAAATTAGTTACTTTCCACCATATTAGCAAACTTTTGGACTTCTTTTTCTCTTATACCAAGTTTATTTCGTACTTTTGTCCTATAATAAATCTGCACTAAATACACATGCAATACATCATAACTTGCCCCGAACATATTGATACTTCTATCACGCTTCCCGCATCAAAAAGTATCAGTAATCGTGCATTGATTATCCAAGCACTTACAAAGGGAGGAATGATGCCAGAAAACCTATCGGATTGTGACGATACAGAGGTTATCATCCGTGGACTAAGTAAGCAGTCAGATGTCATCGATATCAAAGCTGCCGGAACAGCAATGCGCTTTATGACAGCTTATCTAAGTGCAACGGATGGAGAATACACAATCACAGGAACGGAACGAATGAAACATCGTCCGATTGGTATTCTCGTAGATGCACTGCGCTATTTAGGGGCAGAGATTGAGTATGTTGGCGAAGAAGGTTATCCCCCACTCCACATCCGTGGCAGACAACTTGAAGGAGGTTCATTGCAGATACCAGGCAACGTCAGTTCGCAGTATATCTCTGCACTATTGATGATTGCGCCTATTCTGACAAAAGGGTTAGAACTAAAGCTGACGGGTAACATTATTTCACGACCTTACATAGACCTCACATTGCATCTTATGCATGAGTTTGGTGTATCGGCAGAATGGTCAGACTTTGATACAATTAGCGTAAAGTCACAAGCCTATCAGCAACGTGCCTACACGATAGAAAGTGATTGGAGCGCAGCAAGCTATTGGTATGAGATACTTGCGCTGACAGATGACACCCACTCAAAGGTGGCTTTGCAAGGATTGAAGATGGTTCACGACAAGGCGACTCGGCTGTGCGTTACATCTTCTCCCTATTAGGAATAAAGACAAGTTTTAAGGATAAAGATTCTAACGGCTTACCAGAAGCGATATTGACACGCCATTCACGAATGCTGAACAGAATGGAGTATGACTTTACCAATCAGCCAGACTTAGCCCAAACGCTCATCGCTGTGTGTCCGATATTAGGAATACCCTTCCATTTCACAGGCTTAGGTACACTGAAAATTAAAGAGACTGACCGCATTGAAGCTATGAAGAGAGAGATGGAGAAGTTAGGTTATATCCTCTATGATGAGAATGGAACAGAGCTTTCATGGAATGGTGAACGATGTGAACCAATGGCAGAACCTATCATAGAAACCTACGAAGACCATCGCATGGCAATGTCGTTTGCCCCATTAGCTATCAAATTAGGCGAGATACGCATCAATCATCCAGAGGTAGTTTCTAAGTCTTATCCCCACTATTGGGACGATTTACGCAAAGCGGGCTTCCATATACAAGAAGTGGATTAACCTACTCACAGAGCCGCTCAAACAATAAAACGAAGTAAAAGAATGAATATATTTTTCATTGGCATAGGTTCTCTTTTAATCTTAGCGATTATAGCTGCTATCGCAACAAAGCTCACCAAGAAGAAAGAAGGTGAGCCAGATGTTGTCATGCCGACATCTGGCGATTGTTCTTCTTGTGATGGAACAGACGACAAATGTGAACAGGTATGTATGATGGAGGCGGCTGTGAAAGGTGTAGAATACTATGACGATGAAGAACTTGATCGTTTTCGTGGTAGGCCGTCTGACCAATATACCGACGAGGAAGCTGAGGAGTTTGCAACGGTTCTTTATACGATGCAACCCCATGAGGTGAAAGGTTGGAACAGAAGCCTTATCCTTCGGGAAATCAACCTACCCAATCAAATTAAAGATGAATTGATAACAATGATAGAAGGTTAAGCTTGTTATATCTGTATCTATTGCTGTCTGAAGATACATGCTTTAGAACAGAACAATAAAATAAAATGTGAAGAAAAGAGTATTAAGACATATTATCCCCTCTCTGTTGGCAATCAGTGTACTAACAATTATTAGTTGCTCAACAAAGAATAACACCGCGCAAACGCGTTGGTGGCATGCCTTCAATACACGTTATAACGTCTACTATAACGGTGCACAAGCTTATATTGATGGTTCATTAGAGAAGGAGAAGGGAAATAAGGATAACTTCACAGAACTCATTCCACTCTATACTGTCGGCAATAAGAATAGTCGTGACTTAGGAAAGGGTAACTTCGATAGAGCTATAGAAAAGGCTGAGAAGGCGATTGCAAAGCATAGTATCAAGAAAAGACCAGAATGGACAAAGAGCAGACGAAAGACGGAAAAGGACATAGAATGGCTATCGCGCCGTGAATATAATCCCTTCCTATGGAAGGCATGGATGCTCATGGGGCGTTCACAATTCCATAAAGGTGCTTTTGAAGAAGCGGCTGCTACCTTTGCTTATATGAGCCGCATCTATAAAGGACAACCTGCAATCTATGGGAAAGCAAGGGCTTGGTTAGCTAAATGTTACATAGAACAAGACTGGCTCTATGATGCTGAGGATGTCATTCGGAATATGCAGCGCGACTCTTTGGACTGGCGAGCTGTGAAAGAATGGGACTATACCTATGCTGATTATTACCTGCATTCAGGTGAGTTTGATAAGGCTGTTCCTTATCTCCAAAAGGTTATCAAGCATGAAATGCGTAAGAAGCAGAAGGCTCGTGAGTTGTATCTACTTGGACAGGTATTGGCTTCACTCGGCAGAAATGAGGAAGCCTACAAAGCGTTCCAACGTGTAATTCGTACCAACCCTCCCTATGAATTAGAGTTCAATGCACGTATTGCACAGACTGAAGTTACCGCTAAGGGTCAGACGAAGAAGATGATTAGTAAGCTCAAGCAAATGGCTGCTTCGGACAATAACAAGGAGTATCTTGACCAAGTGTATTACGCTATGGGCAATATACACCTTGCTGCACGAGATACGCTTGCAGCCATTAATGCATACGAGTTAGGTAACAAGAAGGCAACAAGAAGTGGTATTGAGAAAGGCGTATTACTGCTCCACCTCGGTGATCTCTACTGGGCAAAGGAACGCTTTGGAGATGCTAAACGATGCTATGGAGAAGCTATCGGACTCCTTGATAAGGACCGCAAAGACTATGAGCAGTTGTCTGAACGTTCAAAGATATTGGACGAGTTAGCTCCTTATACAGATGCCGTACAGCTCCAAGACTCGCTTCAATATCTTGCAAAATGTTCTGAACAAGAGCGCAATGCTGCAATTGATCGTGTTATCACAGCCCTTAAGAAGAAAGAAAAAGAAGAACGACAGCTGCAGACTGCAATGAATAATGGACAGCAGCAAGGTATGGATGGCAACTTTGGAAACAATAACCTTGGGACGCCTAAGCCTTTAAATAATAGACAACAGCAAGGAAATACGTGGTATTTCTATAACCCAACAGCGGTTCAACAAGGTAAGACTACCTTCCAACAACTATGGGGTAAACGAGAGAATGTTGATAACTGGCAGCGCATTAATCAAAGTGTTGTGGGCAAAATAGGCAATACCAATATGCCTATTGAACTTACAGAGCGGCAAAGGGATTCTATCATGCACGCTGAAGCACGACAGGATTCTATCAAACAAGCAGCTGACTCGCTCAAGAACGACCCTCATAAACGTGAGTATTATCTGTCACAGATACCGTTCACTGCGGAACAGTTGGAGGCAAGTAATAAGATATTAGAAGATGGTTTGCACCATTCTGGTGTTATCTTTAAGGACAGACTCGACAACCTTCGGTTAGCTGAAAAGGCCTTAAGGCGTGTGAGTGACAACTATCCTGACTATGAACAGATGGATGATGTGTACTATCATCTCTACCTACTCTACATGCGTAAGAATGAACCACAGGTGGCTGAGAACTATGTTACACGCCTAAGTCAGAAGTTCCCAAAGAGTAAGTGGACTGCTCTCCTTACTGATCCGTACTACAAACAGAACCTTCGTTTCGGTGTGCAGATAGAAGACTCTCTTTATGCAGCAACCTACGAAGCCTTCAAACAAGGTCGATATGGTGAGGTCGCAGCTAACACTCGCATCTCGAATTCACGCTTCCCAATGGGTGCCAATAGGGATAAGTTCCTCTTCATAGGAGGCTTAGGGAAACTGAACAATGGCGATCCTACGGGTTGTGTCAATGACATGAAGGAGGTTGTACAGAAGTATCCTAACAGTCGTATAAGCGAGATGGCGGGTATGATTGTTAATGGTGTGCAAGCAGGAAAGAAGCTACGTGGAGGTAAGTTTGACCTTGACGACATTTGGAGCTATCGTGCAAACGTAATGAAAGATAGCGATAGCATACAACAAGCTAAGCTTTCTTCAGAGCGTGATATAGACTTTAAGTTCCTGTTAGTGTACCACCCTGACTCCCTGAAAGAGAACAAGTTACTATTCGAATTGGCACGATTCAACTTCACAAACTTCCTCGTTCGTAACTTTGAAATTGAGATAGAAGACCTCAATGGCTTACACCAGATGCAGGTATCAGGCTTCCGTAGCTTTGATGAGGCTTATCAATATGCACGTCAATTATTCGCATCACAGGCTGTAGTACAGCAAATGGGCAAGGGTACAAAGGGAATTATTATCAGCGAAAAGAACCTTAAACTGATAGGAACAATATATAGTTACAAGGACTACGAGGCGTTCTATGCAAAGCATTTTGCACCTTTAGTCGTGACACAAAGATACTTACTGAGTGAGCCAGCTGAGGTTGCAACACCACGTGAACGCGATATACAGCAGGAGATAGAACAGAAACATGCAAATGATCCTGACCTCTATCCTGACACACAGGACGTACCTGTTGACAACACGATGACTATCCCAATGGAGGAATCAAAGCCTAAGAAGACGGAACAGAAGGTGATTGGACAAGATAACAATACCTTTGAGATTCCTGTAGAGGACAAGAAGCCAGTTGTAGAAGATAAGAAACCTGCAACTGAGAAGAAGCCTATAATAGAAGAAAAGAAGCCTATAACGGAGGAGAAAAAGCCTGTACTGGACGACAACGGCACCTACTTCATACCAGAGGAGGAACCTGCAAAGCCAACTACCCCTGTGACACTGGCTAAGCCAACAGCGCCAACAACTCCAAACAAGACAACTAAGCCTGTTATACCAGCTAAGCCTACGACTCCAGTAGCACCAGTAAAGATAACAAAACCGGTGGCTACGGACAAGTCTGCTAAGCCCGCTACAGCAAAGCCTCAACAGCCTGCTACGCAGAAGCCACAGGCTACACCTGCACCAAAGAAGAAGGTTTCGGATGACGGTCCGATAATCTACTTCGGTGATGAAGTTCCACAACAGAACAAGACAAACAACAAGAATAATAAAAAGAACCAGCCCATCCAGAACGATATCGAAGATGAATACTACGATTTGGAGGGGTTCTAAGGAAAGGAGATAACAGCTATGAGCAATGGATTGTTACTTTGGGTAGATGATGAGATTGAGTTGTTAAGGCTCATATCATCTTCCTTGAGAAGAAAGGATACGAAGTGGTGACGGTAAGCAATGGTACTGATGCCATCGACCAATGCCAAACACAGACATTCGATCTCGTTCTATTGGACGAGCAGATGCCTGGTTTATCTGGTTTAGAAACGTTGCAACGTATTAAGGAGATTCAACCTGCCACACCTATCGTCATGGTAACGAAGAGCGAGGAGGAAGACATTATGAACCAGGCTATCGGTGCGAAGATTGCCGATTACCTCATTAAGCCTGTCAACCCTAATCAGATTCTCCTTACACTGAAGAAGAATATCCACCAAAAGGAGATTGTTACGGAAGTAACTCAAAGCGGTTATCAGCAGAACTACCAACAAATTGCTATGCAGATAGCCGACTGCCGAACATTCAATGACTGGAAGGACGTCTATCGAAAGCTTGTACATTGGGAACTGGAACTAAGCAGTGCAGATAGCAATATGACCGAGATGCTGAAGATGCAAAAGGAAGAAGCCAACAATGGTTTTGCTAAATACATTGCGAAGAACTATCTTGATTGGGTAGCACCACAAGACAACAAAGTCAGCAATAGCTTCTCTAAATTGGCTGGACAGAAGAAACAGCAGACGAACAACGCTGATAATCGTCCGTTGCTAAGCACTGATATCTTCAAAAGCAAGGTATTCCCACTCATTGACAAAGGTGAGAAGGTGTTTCTCATCGTCATTGATAACTTCCGACTCGACCAATGGCGCATTCTCTCAAAAGAGATTGGCGACATGTTTGACATTGAAGAAGACCTCTACATGAGTATTCTTCCAACTGCCACACAGTATGCTCGTAATGCTATTTTCAGCGGTCTTATGCCAAAGCAGATAGCAACAATGTTCCCAGAGCTATGGGTAGATGAAGACGAAGAAGAAGGTAAGAACCTCAACGAGGAACCTCTCATTCAGACACAGATAGACCGCTATCGCCGACATGATAAGTTCTCTTATCATAAGATTAACAACTCTACTGGTGCAGACAAGTTCATGCAGCAATATAAGAACCTTGCGCAGAACGACCTCAATGTACTTGTAGTAAACTTCGTCGACATGCTTTCTCACGCTCGTACAGAGATGAGAATGATACGTGAATTAGCAAGTAACGAGAGCGCATATCGCTCTATCACGCTCAGTTGGTTCCAACATAGCGTATTGGCAGATGTATTCAAAGAGTTGGCGCAGTCTGACTATAAGGTCATCATTACAACCGATCACGGTTCTATCCGTACGACGAATCCAATCAAGATTATCGGTGACCGCAATACGAATACCAATCTGCGTTATAAATTAGGAAAGAGCCTCAACTACGATGCACGTCAGGTATTCGCTATCAAGAATCCTCACCTTGCACAGCTCCCTGCACCAAACCTCAGCACAAGCTATGTCTTTGCAACAGGCGACTCGTTCTTTGCCTACCCTAATAATTATAACTATTACGTCTCTTACTATAAAGATACATTCCAGCACGGAGGTATCTCAATGGAAGAGATGATTGTGCCATTGGCAACATTAAGTCCGAGGAAGAGGTAAGAGGAAGCCTCCCCAAACCCCTCCGAAAGGAGGGGGAGATTTCCTCAAATACACTTAAGAATGGGATAGAGAATATATCTTATTAAAGGTAAGTGTGCTTAAGACATAAACATAGGTTGTATAGGATCGTTCTCACATAGGAATCTGTGAAACTCTTGAAAACATATAGTTCCATACAAATGGACGAACTGCAGACAACCACCTACCACATAAACAGAATAAAGAAAACAATATGGAAATTACAATCAAAAGTCTCGATTCCATCCATGAGGCTGCAAAGGAATTTGTCAAGGGGATGGGTGATGGAAAGGTATTCGCTTTCTACGGAAAGATGGGTGCAGGAAAGACTACTTTTATCAAGGCTCTTTGCGAGGTCTTGGGTGTAGAAGATGTTATCACCTCCCCTACTTTCGCTATTATCAACGAATATACTGATGGCAACGGTGACCCAATCTATCACTTTGACTTCTATCGTATCAAGAAGTTGGAAGAGGTATATGACATGGGATATGAGGACTATTTCTACAGTGGTAACCTCTGCTTGTTAGAATGGCCAGAGCTGATTGAGGAGATTCTCCCTGAGAATGTCATCAAGGTTACTATCGAAGAGCAACCAGATGGTACTCGTAAGCTGAGTTGTTAATAAGAAAAGAACACCGAAAAATAGTTCATGTGAATGCGAAATATCTTTACATAAATTGCCGTTCATTGGGCAATTTATAGGGATAAAAACACATTTTCGAGCACACTTGTAACTGTCTTGTATTCATAATATTACAAAACAGAAAAAGAAAAGGTGCTTTATAAGCCTCTTAAAGGGCGTTAGTAAGACCTCAAAAGGGCACCTTTTAGAAGCCAATTAAGGCTTAATTCGAATGCTATTGAGCATCAATTAGAAAAGTGAAGATAAAAATATAGGACAAATCACATTGACTTGTCCTATATTTTTTTGTATATAATGATTCTATCTTATTATGATTGAGCATCATCAGACTCCGTGAAGTCTACATACTCACCCTCACTGTCTGGAATTACCTGCTTACGACGTTCCTCTATTGGGCGATTATCGATAATAGTATTCTCTGTAGAGCTTGGTTCTTGATACTGATAGTTGTTAGGATTAAACTGACGACGTGCGCGCGTGTCATCTGCTTATAGAAAGCAAAAGCCACCCATAAGATAATCACAAAAAATGCTATAAAAAAGAAGAACGCAAACTTCAGAATAAAAGCAATAATTGACATAGCTTTGAACTTATACCCCTTACTGTTGTGTTGGGGATTGTTTTACGATAGCTGATAGTATCACATACCATGCAATGATAATAGCAAATGACGAGATACCAAAGATGACTACCAATGGACAACAAGTAATCAAGAAGAGATACTTCACCTCATTACCCTTGAATGACCAGTGCTTGAACTTTAAAGCAAACATTGGAATCTCTGATACAAGCAGCCATGAACTAATCAGAATACCTGCAAGGAGGAAGTATAAAACCCAAGGACGAGTCTCTAACTTCTCCCCTACACCTACAAGAAGTGAACCCCAAAAGAGTGCATTCGCTGGTGTTGGCAATCCTATAAAACCTAATGTCTGACGTTCATCAAGATTGAACTTTGCAAGACGCAAGGCCGAGAAAGCTGCTATGATAAAGGCTGTATAAGGCAGATAGTCGCGTAATGGCTCAAGAAAAACAGGATAAGACATTACGTATAACTGTGAAAAAATGATAGCTGATGGTGCTGCACCGAAAGTAATAACGTCTGCCAAAGAGTCTAACTCTTTACCAATAGGAGAACTAACATTCAGTAAGCGTGCCACCATTCCATCAAAGAAATCAAACACAGCACCTATAATAATAAATAGCAAAGCAACCTCTATCTTGCCTGCAAAAGCAAAACCAATAGCGATGCAACCAGAGATAAGGTTGCAACAAGTAATACTATTAGGAATATGTTTCTTCATCTTTACTTGTTATTTGGCTTCAACTTAGCAATCACTGTTTGGTCACCCGTTGTCGACTGTCCCATCTTAACACATACCTCTGAGCCTACAGGAAGGAAGATATCAACACGACTACCTAACTTAATGAAACCAAGATGCTCATCAATATAACAATCTTCACCAGGTTTAGCGTATGTCACGATACGGCGTGCCATAGCACCAGCAATCTGACGACAGAGGATGTCTGTACCATCAGGAGTTGTGATGATAGTATCTGCATGTTCGTTCTCCTCACTTGCCTTAGGTAGCCAAGCCTTGTGGAAGTTACCATCAAAATGCTGTACAGACTTTACTACTCCATCTACAGGGAACCAATTGGCATGAACGTTCCATAGACTCATAAAGATTGAAATCATCAATCGGCGCTCATGAAAATATTCGTTTTCGTCTACCTCTTCTATAACAACGATATGGCCGTCGGCTGGAGCTACGACAATACCCTCCGTATCCTCACTACCAAAATAGCGGATAGGACACTGATAGAAATTAAGTACTATACCATAGACAGTACCGAACACAACTGTAAAAATCCAAAATGGTATCTTCGTTGGAACTGCAAACCAGAGAACCAAAGCTATAAGGACAAGACCTATACCTCCGTAGAGCAGTGTATTTGTCCCTTCGTGATGGATTCTAATCTTTTTGAGTTTCTTTTTTATTTTTCCCATGGTCGATAAACGACGTATTTGTTTTGTTGCAAAGGTACTTCTTTTTTGTCATTTCCACAAATTTTCACTCTCAATCTTTTGTTATGTCGGCTTTTCATAGTAACTTTACAGCTCAAACGCATAAGTTCAATGGAAGATTACGTACATTTACACGTCCACACCAATTATTCTATTCTTGATGGTCAGTCTAAGGTTACACGCCTTGTTGATAAGGCTATTGCAGACGGAATGAAGGGTATGGCGATTACTGATCATGGTGTAATGTTCGGCATAAAAGAGTTTGCTGACTATTGTGCTAAGGTCAATAAAGGTAGGAAAGAGAAGGGTGAAGAGCCTTTCAAACCTATCTTCGGATGTGAGATGTATGTAGCACGTCGCACAATGCATGATAAGGATAAGAGTATGCATGATAATTCTGGCTACCACCTTATCGTATTGGCAAAGAACTATACAGGATACAAGAACCTTATTAAACTTGTATCTAATGCGTGGGTAGATGGTTATTACTATCGTCCCCGAACGGACCGTGAGCAGCTTGAGAAGTATCATGAGGGACTGATTGTGTGTACAGCTTGTATTGCAGGTGAAGTCCCTAACAAGATCATACATGATGATATCGAGGGTGCAAGAGAAGCTTGCGAATGGTATCATCGTGTCTTTGGAGATGATTTCTACCTTGAGTTGCAACGCCATGAAGTAAAAGACCCAAGTTTAGTGGCAAACCGTGAGGCTTATCCTTTACAGCAGAAAGCTAATAAAGTACTCATGAAGTTTGCACAAGAATATGGTATAAAGATCGTATGTACCAATGACTGTCACTTCGAAGACAAGAGACCGCCGAGGCACATGACCACTTACTATGTCTTTCAACAAATGAAGATTTAGATGATCCTAAGCGTATGCGTTACTCTAAACAAGAGTGGTTTAAAACGCGTGCAGAGATGAATGAGATATTCTCAGACATCCCTGAAGCAATGACAAATACGCTGGAAATCCTAAATAAGGTAGAGACTTATGATATTAATCATGGTCCTATCATGCCTTTCTTCCCCATCCCAGAAGACTTCGGAACGGAAGAAGAATGGAAAAAGAAGTTCACTGAGGAAGACTTATACAAGGAGTTTACCACCGATGAGAATGGCGAGAACCCTCTTCCCCCTGAAGAAGGACAGAAGGTTATCAACCGTTTAGGAGGCTATGAGAAGATGTATCGCATTAAGTTTGAAGCCGATTATCTTGCGAAGTTAGCTTACGATGGTGCCAAAAAACTATATGGCGACCCTCTTTCTGACGAGGTTAAGAATCATATTCGCTTTGAGTTACACGTCATGAAGACGATGGGTTTTCCCGGTTACTTCCTTATAGTACAAGACTTTATCAATGCTGCACGACAGGAATTAGACGTGATGGTGGGTCCAGGTCGTGGATCAGCTGCTGGTTCTGTAGTGGCTTATTGCTTAGAATTACGCAGATTGATCCATTGAAGTATGACCTACTTTTTGAGCGATTCCTCAACCCTGACCGTGTCAACCTCCCTGATATTGATACCGACTTCGATGATGATGGCCGCGGACGTGTGCTGCAGTGGGTAATGGATAAGTACGGACACGAGAACTGTGCACATATTATTACCTACTCTACAATGGCAACAAAGAACTCTATCAAGGATGTTGCTCGCGTAGAGAAACTACCGTCAGATGTCTCTAATGCCCTTTGTAAGGCGATTCCAGAACGCTTACCTAATGGCATGAAGATGAACTTAACGAATGCTATCAAGTGTACTCCAGAGTTGCAGAATGCAGAGGTTAGTGAAGACATAAGGGAGCGTAATACGATTAAATACGCCAAGATGTTGGAGGGAACAGTGCGCGGAACGGGTATCCATGCCTGTGGATTCATTATATGTCGTAACCCTATTGATGAATGGGTACCTATCTCTACGGCAACAGACCCAGACTTCCCAGAGAAGAAAGTACCTGTGACCCAGTATGATGGTCACGTGATTGAATCTACTGGTCTTATCAAAATGGACTTCCTCGGACTGAAGACTCTCTCCGAGTTAAAGGAAGCTTGCAAGGTTGTTAAGCAGACAACTGGTGACGTGATTGACCTTGAGAAGATTCCTATTGATGACGAATTGACCTACCAACTCTATCAGCGTGGACAGACCGTTGGTACTTTCCAGTTTGAGTCGGCAGGTATGCAGAAGTACCTTCGTGAGCTTCATCCAACTGTGTTTGAAGACCTCATCGCCATGAATGCGCTCTATCGTCCGGGTCCAATGGACTATATCCCAGACTTTATCAAGCGTAAACACGATCCTTCTTTGGTAAAGTACGACATCCCATGTATGGAGAAGTACCTCAAAGACACATACGGTATTACGGTCTATCAGGAGCAAGTAATGCTCTTGAGTCGCCAGTTAGCGAACTTTACACGTGGTGAGAGTGATGCCCTTCGTAAGGCAATGGGTAAGAAGATGAAGGCCATCGTTGACAAGATGAAGCCTAAGTTCATCAAGCAAGGACAAGAGAACGGACACGACCCACAGGTTCTTGAGAAGATATGGAGCGACTGGGAGAAGTTCGCCAGCTATGCTTTCAATAAGTCACATGCCACTTGCTACTCATGGGTAGCTTATCAGACAGCCTACATGAAGGCGCATTATCCAGCCGAATATATGGCTGCGTTGATGACACGTCGCTTCAGTCAGATTACCGAAATCACTAAGTTGATGGAGGAATGTAAGGCATTGAAGATTGCAACCCTTGGTCCTGATGTCAACGAGAGTCAGATTGGCTTTGGTGTGAATAAGCATGGTGAGATTCGCTTCGGACTCTCTGCTATCAAGGGAATGGGCGCAAGTGCGGCTGATAGTATTGTACGTGAACGCATGGAGAATGGTCCTTATAAGGATATATATGACTTTGCTGAGCGTGTCGACCTCAGTAATGTGAACCGCAAAGCATTTGAAAGTTTGGCTTATAGTGGTGGTTTCGACAGCTTCGGTTTACAGCGAGAACAATACTTTGCAGTCACTGCAAAGGGTGATTTATTCTTAGATACTATCGTCCGTTATGGGCAGCTTTTCCAAGCCGAAAAGGCACAACAACAGAACTCCCTCTTCGGAGGTATGGATGCTATTGATGTAGTACATCCTATCGCACCAAAGGCTGAGAAGTGGCCAGTCATTGAGAAATTAAACAAGGAGCGTGAACTTGTTGGTATCTATCTGTCAGCCCACCCACTCGATGAATACAGTGTTGTTCTGAACAACATGTGTAACACTCGTTGCTCTATGATAGGTCGCAATGCGAATATGACAGAATTGGCAAAGCTGACGAAGTGACATTTGGCGGTATTGTCACATCCGTAAACGAACGTTTCTCACAAAAGACAGGAAAGCCTTTTGGCTTTGTCACGATAGAAGACTTTGAAGGAACGGGAGAATTAGCATTGTTTGGTGACGACTGGGCACGGTGGAACAACCTCTTAAAGATGAACTACACTGTCTATATAACAGCTAAATGTCAGCCTCGTTATCGCAATAATCCTGACATGTTAGAGCTAAAAGTGCAGAAGATTGAGCAACTCTATGACGTGAAACAAAACCGTTTGGAACGCTTTACCATCTCTATGGACGCAACAGCATTAGACGATGCCTTCGTTTCGGAATTAGCAACTGTCATCGAGGAACATATCGGTAACACACAGCTTTATATACAGTTGCGAACGCCAGACAACACAGTACTTATGCTAAGGAGTAAGAATGGTGGCGTTAACGTCGACCGTACGCTGATAGACTTTATCTCGTCGAATGAGAAGATGGAGTTCCATATCAACTAAATCGAAAGTGGCACAATCTTTGATGATGAGTAAATAGATAGAAAAGACAATATTAATAAACTTATAAACAGAATAAAAATGGAAGTAGTAATTACTAACGAGAATTTAGAGACTTACAAGAATGGTGAGTTACCATTGGTAGTTGATTTGTGGGCAACATGGTGTGGTCCTTGCAAGATGATTGGTCCTATCATCTCTGAACTTGCTGAAGAGTACGATGGTAAGATTGTTGTAGGCAAGTGTGATGTTGAGGAGAATGATGACGTAGCCATTGATTTCGGTGTACGTAACATACCAACCATCCTCTTCTTTAAGGGTGGTCAGTTGGTAGACAAGTTTGTTGGTGCAGCTTCAAAGGACGTTCTTAAAGAGAAGTTCGACGCTCTGCTCTAAGCTAAACTCTTATAAATATAAAGCCATATCAGTAATCCTTTGATAGGATTCTGGTATGGCTTTTTTCATTTTATCACGTTTTTCAAACCTCGTTCTCTTGTAAAACATTATCTATGAAAAGACACATAAAAGAGGTATAATACAAAAGATACCCCCAATCCATGAGTAATCTAACATCATAACATCACACATCACTGATGCTCAACACAATAATTATTTTATGTATAAAACCTCACATCTAAACCACCTCACAACCAAAAAAGACGCATCAAACTGAAAGTTTTTCCTTTTTCTTTATTAGTAATCATATAATTTTATACCTTTGCGATAGAAACCTATCGCTTTTTAAAAGCGCAACTGAGTTTGAACCTTTCGTATCACTTAACTTCATGAGTTATGGAAAAACTATTGCTTATCCTCCTTCTGTTCTGCACTGGACTTCGAGCTAATGCACAATCCGTATCCGGAAAGGTGCTTGATGAAAACAAGAAGCCTATCCCCTACGCAAATGTCATTATTCTTTCAGCCAAGGATTCTACCTTCATTGTTGGCACAACAACCGCTGATGATGGCAGTTTCAACTTCAAGGAGGTTACATTAGGTAATATCCTTAAAGCCTCCTTCGTAGGTTATGAACCTTTCACTACGATTCTTTCCAACCAAGACAACCTGACTATCGTTCTGAAAGAAGATGCAAAAATGATGAAAGAGGTGGTCGTCAAAGGTAGTGTCCCCCTGCACAAGATAACAACAGAGGGTTTACAAACGAATATCGAGAACACCATACTGAGCAAACTTGGCACTTGTGAGGATGTCCTTGCACATGTCCCGGGACTGACAAAGAAGAAAGATGGCTACGAAGTATTTGGTAGAGGTACACCTATCATCTATATCAACGGTCGTCAGATGCGTGATGCGACAGAGCTTGAACGCCTAAAGTCAAGCGATATCAAGAGCGTTGAGGTGATAAGCAATCCCGGAAGCAGATATAATGCAGCAGTAAGAGCAGTCGTAAAGATACGCACGAAGAAGGCAGTAGGCGACGGCTTTGGCTTCGATGTACGCTCTGCCTACTACCAGTCGGAGAATGTAGACCTCTCAGAACAGCTTAACTGGAAGTATCGCCATAAGCGTTTAGAACTCTTTGGTGGGCATGGCTATTCACTTGACAACGGTCGCTATCCCAGCAAAACAACTACAATTGTTCAGACAGACACCCTCTGGCAGCAGGATTTCGCACAAGAAACCACCACAAAGAGTTCTATTTTCAAGAATACAATAGGAGCAGACTATCAGTTAAATGATAGTAATTCTGTCGGTATCAAATACATGCTTAACTTCCCTCATGACTTCCCCCTATCTGGTATTCTTAGTAGTGATATAACGGCAAACGGGGCTTTCTACGACCATGTTAACACCCTTAGAATGCCCAAGCTATCCCATCGTCCCTCCCAATTCATTAATCTTTACTATGTTGGAAAGATAGGAAAGATGGATATAGACTTCAATGCGGATTATCTTTATAATAAGCAAAATGACCATACAACCTATCGAGAAGAAAGTCGCAATAAGGTTAGTCGCACCGTGACTTCCGACAATCAAGAGCGTAATAGGCTCATTGCTTCCAAGCTAACCTTGGGCTATCCCGTTTTAGGAGGTAATCTGTCAGTGGGTGCAGAATATACCTATACGAACCGCAATGACGCATATAGCAATCCAGAAAACTATATTCCAAGTTCATCCGCACAGCTTAAGGAGTCGAATATAGCTCCTTTCATGGAATACAAACACCAGCTATCAATCTGCCAACTGACAGCTGGTCTACGCTGGGAGGCGGTACGTTTCAACTATTATGAGAACGGACAGCACATTGCTAATCAAAGTCGTTCGTTCAGCAACCTATTCCCAAGCATCTCTGCAGCTACACAGATAGGCGGCCTACAGATGCAATTAAGCTATGCAGCAAGGACACGTCGCCCTTCTTACCGTCAGTTAAGTAATAACGTTTCATACGGCAATCGTTTCTTGATGCAGTCAGGTAATCCACTGCTTCAGCACGAATATATCCACAACATAAGCTTAGGAGCAATGTGGAAGTTCATACAATTTGGCATCTCATACAATGACCGTCGCCACGCCATTGTCTACTGGAGCGAACAAGACAGCCATAATTCAGCCATCTCACGCATTACCTACACGAATCTTCCAAGTATCAAGACGATATCTACTCAGTTAGCTTTTTCACCAACAATCGGTATCTGGACACCTGAGTTCACAGCATTAATGAAGAAACAATGGCTCACATTACATACAAGTACGAAGACTTATAAGCTGAACAAACCAATCTGGCAATTCAGCTTCAACAACAACTTTGACTTTGGAAAAGGTTGGTTGTTGTCAATGGAGTCATTCATCGTCAAGAGAGGTGATGATGAAATTGGATCCATTGCACGAAACTCAGGAAGCGTCGACATCAGCCTTACCAAATCCTTCCTAAAGGATAGACTCGCACTTCGAATTGGTGGAACAGACTTATTTCATACCCGAAAAGGAGGAGGAATAGGTTACACTGAATCAATGGAGACACAACAGATTAGTACATACGACAGCCGTCAGTTTGTTCTAACTGTTACTTATAAGTTCAATACTTCACGAAGCAAATACAAGGGTACAGGTGCTGGTCAGGCTGAAAAGAACAGATTATAGACAACAGAAAAGCACAAGTAAACTTAGCCTCTAACCCAATAGGCTAAGTTTACTTGTGCCTGAATAACTCCCTACTTACACCCAATTGGTTCTGCTTTGGCAGTATATCATAAGTTGTTTAGTACTCCGCACCATTGGTGCGAAGCCTTAGCACAATATGTGCGAAGCCTTAACACGTCATGTGCGCAGCAACAACACGTCAGCTAAAGTGAGAAGAACAAGGCTTTATGCGTATTATAATGAGTACAGCAAGACGTTAATAGCTAACGAAGAGAAGAGTACAGATACAAAGAAAGAGGGTATATCCAAGACACTAACGTCTAAGATATACCCTCTGAAATGTATGTTAACACGGAAGATTAATCATTCAAATAACGCTGAACACGTGCATACATCAATTCATATTGAGATTTGATAGTTGTGTCCTTCGTTGTCTTAATGCGTTCCTCAAGAAGTTTCTGCAGCTTCTGTGCATAGTGGAACACATATTCGGCTGTGCGGTCGATAGTCTCTGTCCACATCGTCTCTGGTTCACCATAACCAACACCAAAGCCAAGGAAAGCCACATCCTGCTTGTCATCACGCAAGCTGCGCACCTTACCAACCTGTTTAACCTCAACAATGTTTGCCTTCAGACGTTCAACATAGAGTTGCTGCATGGCGATATCATCATCGTCGAGATTCTCATCACCTGCGATTGTCTTAGCCCAAACATTATTATACGTGTCTTCGCAATACTCCAATGGAGAATAAGAAGTAGAGTCAGCATAATAGCTCAATGCTAAACGCGCGGTTGCTGAAAGAGCCATTTCCTGAATTCCACCTGCCAATGTTTTGTAAGGATGAGAGTTGATCTGAGGTAGACGATTCTCGATACTCTCAACACCACGCTTACCAAACTTGCGTGCTTCCTGTAACAACCACATCGCAGCAGCACGCTGTTTCTCCTTAGGCATCACCTCATAACGAGGAATACCAGAAGACTCTGTTGTCTGATTCAGTTTGATACCACCAATGACAGCATAGACATTACGTACATAACCGTAAGCTTGAGAAACCATTTGACGATAGAGCTTAGCCTTACGAGTACCATCAGTACCGTCTGGAATCCACTCATCAAAATGACTGAGGATATACTCAAGGTTCTTAAGACCGTATGTACTTGACTTCACTGCATCGTCACCGAGATCCTCCTCAATGGCGGTTGGGTCATAACGATAACGTGACTGTTGAAGTACGTAACGATACATTGGGTCATTATCATGAGACTCAACAAGTGCCATCAATGGCTTTACGTCATCTCTGAAACTCTTTGAGTTAGGAAAAATACGGTATCCCCACTCGATAGCATATTTATCATAAACACCCAACTCAGGAGGAGTCAGTGACACGCCCTTATCTGTTGGCTGTGCAACATAATTGAAACGAGCATAGTCCATGATAGATGCTGTCGTACCATACTTCTGTGTGAAGCTTGCAGAACGGAGTGAATCAGTTGGAATAGCAGCCGATGAAGCCATGTTGTGCATCAGTCCGAGTGTATGTCCCACCTCGTGAGTTACAATATACTCCAATGTTGGTAACAAATGCTATCAGGCATATCCAATGTTCGTGCAGCAGGATCAAGCTGCGATGTCTGAATAAATCGCCAGCTATTGATGACATTCACAACATCATTATACACCAATACGGTAGCTGTGATAATCTCACCTGTACGAGGATCAACCCATGATGGACCCATCGCATTCTCTGTAGCAGTAGGCAGATAACGAATGCAAGAATACTGGAAGTTATCAGGATCGAAGTTTGGATCATTGGTTGGGAAGTCCACTGCCTGCATCACATTCTTGAAACCGATACGCTCAAAAGCCTTATTCCATCTAAGAACAGCATTTCGCATCGCTGGTTTCCACTTTTCAGGGAACGCATTATCGATATAGAACACAATAGGTTTTACTGGCTCACTGAGCTGACCTGCAAAGTAAGCAGCTGGGTCTTTTGGTTCTACACGCCAACGATTGATAAAGCTTGCATGGTCGATAAGACTGTCATTGACGATAGATTTCGGTGTAAGGAAGTAGCCAAGACGAGTATCACTCAGACGTGGAGTCATCTTATCCTCTGGCAAAAGAGCCAAAGTAAACTGTACACCGATAGAAACAGGATGATTGCTAATAGCCACACCACCACTATTACCAGTCATATTGGTAACGTAGTTGCGCTCCATCGAGATACAAGCGTTGTTTGCAAACGACTTCAAAGAAGTGACTTTAATCCACTCTGGCTTTAAGTCAGCATCTACACGATATGGACCAGCTATCTTTGCAATCACTGGGAAATACTTACTCTCTCTCAAGAAGAAAGAAGAAACATCAAAGAGAATACCTCCAGTCTTCTTGTTTCTTGCCTTGATTGGGAAGCTATAGAAGTCAAGGTTACGATAGTTCGTAGCCTGTGCCTGCTTCGCATTGCCTGCTGGTAGGGCATCAAGTAATTCAGAGTTGATAGCCTGCATTACGATAGAGCTATCCTTCTCAACAAAGCGTACGTGTGAAATAGAACCTGCACGAGTACCTACCTCAGCAAACTGTGGACTTGATACAGATGAAATTGTAGCACCAATCAGCATGTCACGACCGATAGAAGAAGGTGGCAACTCCATGAGGAGTTTCTCACCTGTTCTATAGAACGAAACGAATGGTCCCTTTGCAGAGTCTGTCTTCTCTTCGGTTAGAATACGCTCATAGGCATCTTTCTTCACCACAGAAGTAGTGGTTGTAGCCTTCTTTTTCTTCTTTTTAAAGAAAGGGAAAGCCTGTGCTGACAGTGAAAGGCTCAAGAATCCCACTGCTAATAGGGTTGCATGAACCGATTTCATTGATAAAAATGAAGTCTTTCTCATTTCTTCACCTCCATTGTCTTATTGATTTGAAGAGCATCATCTCATAGTGTGTACGCGCTTCAAGTGGCAAGTTTGCCTTCAAACATTTCTCCAAAGCTGTTCTCAACTTCAAAAGACAGTTGTAGAAGTAAAGCTCTGAGTTGTCTGCGAGTGTGATATCAACTGTTGGAGCAAGATTCTGAGATGGGTCACCAAAGCCCGGAGTAGCCCCAAGATCATCACCCTTCAAAGCCATGCTGGAACCAGAACCACCACCAGAACCACCGTTTCCAGTAGCCTTAGAGACAACACTCTGTGCCTGACTCATGAATGCACGCTGCAAAACACGCTCGCCCTGAGATGGTGCGCGCATCTCAGCAACACTCTTGAAGAGGGTGTTATAGATATCATCAAAGTACTCTTTCTGTGTGTAACTGTTTGGATTCAAGTAAGAAGTGATAGCCACACGCATACGTGCTGCCATCAAATCGTAGCCCATGAACTCTAAACTCTGGTCATAATAGCTTACTGACAAGTAGCCCTTACGCTCGAAGTTACGGTTAGCATACTTCTTGAAGCTCATAGCTTCCTGCAAACACCACAAGAGTGAACGACGCTGAAGATCCTTAGAAACAACCTGATACTGTGGTACTCCTGCTGAAATCTTCATATTGTTGAGGTACATTCCACCAACATTACTCAACACCTGCTTGAACAAAGCGTAACGATTCTGTGATATCTGCAGGTATAACTGATCCTTGATACGAGTATCCTCATCGTTCTTAATCCACTTAGAGAGGTTGTTTTCAACGATTGTATAGTTCTTATTTGCAAGGTTTGCACTTGCAATCATATCGTTACCAAGTGCTCCTGCAGCAAGACGTGGGTCCCATTTAGCATTGCGCTCAGCATAATAACGAAGACGTGGGTTTGTCACCTTCTTGTCAACAAACGCCTCAAGTGTATTCTTCTCATCATTGATAGAAACATTATCGGTATCAAAGTAACGATAGTTCCAATCAATTGTAAAGTAGTCGTACATGCCAAGTCCCTTCGGAGCAAGACGTAAACCGTTGTCTGTTGGCTGTGCAACATAATTGTAATGAACGTCATCCATAACAGAAGGAGCAAGTCCCCATGGTAGTCGTGAAACGTGCATTACGCAATGAATCAGTAGAATAAGTAGCTGAAGCACCAAGGTTATCCAAGAGTCCTAACATACTACCAGTTTCCTTTGTAACCAACATCTTCAAGCCTTCAGCAAACTTTGCAGCAGACAAACGGTTGCTACGTACTGATGGATCAACAGCACCTGTTTCAATTAAACGCCACTTATGTAACAACTTCTCGACATCAGAATAGATGAACATAGAGGCTGCCATAATCTCTCCAGTATTAGGATTGACATAGATATCACTCTTTGGAGCAGATGAAGAACCACTTGGTATGTAGCGAATACAAGAATACTGAATGTTGTCTGGGTCGAAATCTCCTTGCTTCTGAGGGAAGTCAACAACCTCAATAGCATTCTTAAAGCCTATCTTTTCAAAAGCTTTATTCCACTCAAGAACACCCTCACGGATTGGTTGTTTCCATGCTTCTGGGAAGGTATTATCCAAATAGAAACGGATTGGATTAACAGGCTGACTCAGCTTACCCTTTGCATAAGCCTTCTTATCCTTTGGTACAAGATTCCAACGGTGAGAGTAGAAGATACGCTTTGTACCTTCACCTTCCTTTGGAATTCCCAAACGAACTGAGTAGTTAACACCGATACGTGAGTCCATAATACGCGGACGCATTGCAGACTCAGGCACAAGTGCTACGCTATAACTAACACCAACAGTTGTAGGACGTTCACCTCCGATAGGCATAGACATCAGAGAAGTAGACACACCATAAGTGAAGTCATTATTAACGATAACATTCGTATCAAAGCTCTTTATACCACGAATGAACGAGAGTTCAGGCTTTGGAGTAGCCTTGATACTATAGTTACCATTCTTTGTTGGCATAACCGATATGAGGTTAGTTGGTTTACCTAACAAAGAAGTTACGTCAAAGACAACCGCAGAGCTGTCGTTGTTATAAGCCATAATGTTAAAGCCCTGCCAAATACCATCACGATAGTTCAGAGACAATGCATTATCAAGGTCTGCTGAGTTAGCATTCTCCTTGAAAAGAACATTGTTAGGAGTCTTCATCACAACAGAACTATCCTGTATGTCAAAATAGAACAAAACAGGATTAGAACTTGTTGAACCAACAGTAACTGTAGATGCATCAGTTGTTGAGTTTACTACTCCACCAAGCATCATCTGCTTCTTCAACAAAGTACGTGGCAACTCAAAGTAAATCTTGTTATCAAGCTTATGAACAGTAATAAACTTACTACGTGCCGTCTCAGTCTTTTTATCTTTGAAGAGACGGTCATACTTTGTCTCCTTCTTTGGTTTAGACTTAGACTTGTCATCATCAGCTTTTGCAACAGTACTTTGCAATACAAGGAGGAGCAATAATGCCCCTCCAAGTAAAGAGTTCTTAAATGAGAAATTCATTCTTATCATTTGTATGTTATTTATTTCTGAATAATGCCTTCACAATACGTCCCGTAATGTGCTGCTTTGACCAACGTAGAGCATTTGTCTGCGTGTCATAACAGTATAGACTACCTGGCATAGATGCCGATGTATCATTGGTTGCAACATAGATGAGGTTATCATCATCTGAGAACACCATGTCTACAATCTTCTCAGAACTGCTACCTACAGTGAACAGTGCTGCAGTTGGGAAGTTACTATTAGCAAGTACGTTATGTGCATAGACAGCATTGCCATTAGTGTAATAAACAATGTTCTTGCTACGAGCCGAGCGTACGACAGAGCCATTAGCGATACCAGAAGTAGAAGGCATTGCAACACGGTAAGCACATTAGCTGCAATTCTCTTATCTGCTGTTGAAGAGTAATAGCCTGGGAAGATGTATGTAAAGTAGAATGTTCCCGTGCTTGTTTGATTAGTAATCAGTGCAAGGTTACGCTGCTTGTTAACACTACCCATACCAACCAACGTATCACCAGTGAAGGTTCCCTTCAAGATTTCAGCAGGAACAGATGTATTCTCAATAGCCATTGCTAACAGAGAGCCATGTGCATTGTCAAAGTAAGCATCACCATGTGCATAGAAAAGGTCGTCTCTCCACCATGGAGTCATGCTATTTGCAAATGTAACAGAACCACCTACAGCACTTGTAAAGCGTGAAGTCTGTGAAACCAAGTTGGTTGTGTTCAGACCCAATGAATACAAGTTATTCTTAGTAACAGCCATAACCTTTGGTGCACCTGGATCAGAGTTAGCCGCTACCTGTATCACCTTCTCACCGACAGGAGTTTGGAAAAGTGACAACATTTCATAACCATCAAGCTGGTAAAGTGTTGATGGATTACCTGCTGCAATAATCAGAACATTGTTTGCCTGACCACCAATAGTCTTGTTCCATGCCATTGAACAAGGTGTACCAAAGTTAATGTTAGGGTTGTTAGGAGCCAACACATCAAGGTGGAAACTCTTGTTTACATCCTCTGTAGGTACATATGAAAGGATTGACTTACTATTATTTTCTGCCAAGAGATAAACACCCTTTGTATAAGCATATTCAACATTCACATTGAATTCATAGATCTGAATATTCTGACCATTGCTCAAACGAAGACGTCCAGTATAGCTTCCTGAATTCTGAATAGGATAAACAAGTGCAGAATCACTTGAAACCAACTTATGATTTATCTCCCATTCGTAGGTGAGTTTCTGCTTTCCATTGCTTTGCAACACCGCTGGGTTGATCTTCAAAGTATCACCCTGATTAAGTGTATAACTGCTATTCAGAGGTGTCTGCAGACTGATTACAGACACACCATCACCCCCTTCTGTTGAATCATCCTTGATACAAGAAGTGAAGGCAAGGGCTGTTGCAGCTAAGATAAATAAATATTTCTTTACCATAATTCGTCAATTATTTTAATCGTTATACCTATGAACGTGCTTATTCAGGATTGGCAGCAAAGTAAGCTTTCAACTTCTGAATATTTCTATAAAGCTGTGTCCAACTTCTTGTATTACGTATTGCCTTCTCAATCTCACTTGCATCTGAGTTATACAAGGACAGAAGATAACGATACTTAGCTGGTGTATAAGCTGGAAGACCCATAGCCTGCAACGTAGGATTGTCCCACCAGTATGGCTTTCAAGCACATTATCAAAAGTAATCGTTCTCTTTAGTGCATTAGGGAAACGAACACCGAGGTCGTCAGATGCTTCCAAACGCAGAACAAGACGAATATTGTCATTCTTAACATCACTAAGATTCTGACGCAAAAGAACTACACGAAAACTGGATGCAAGACTATCAGCTGGAATTACTTGATCACTATTGATTGCCTCAAAGTGTACTCCTGCTTTGGCAGAACTACTTTGGTCAACAACTACTTTATAATGTTGAGCCTGTGACTTTCTCACTCCAGCAAGCTTAACTTTTACAGTAACCGTGTCTGTTGTCACGCTCGTAGGCTGTGTTCCGAACGAATAGTTATATAATGTGTCAGAAGCATTATTGAGGTCGAAATAAACCTGGTTTGCTCCTTCGAAAGTACCATCCTTTGAGTATTCACCTTTGTACTCATCGTTTGAACACGCTGCCAACGACAATGCGATGACACCGATAGCGAAGAAGTTTGTGATTGATTTATACATAATCATTTGTTTTTTAGTGTTGTCCGATAAGCAATTACCATGTAGCTTTGTCTTTTTCTCCCTTATTATATAGGACTGTGACGACTTCGCTTTTCCATGTTTTGCCAATGTCTTAAGTTCCCGCACATGTGGTGCGGAGGCTCAGCACGGATGGTGCGGAGGGCTAACACCAATGGTGATGCATATTAGTTAGCCCATCAAAGAGCTTATACTACTTAAGTATTATCGGATTACAATATTTGTTTTTATGTTTATATCTCTTCTTTTATACACTCAAGTCAGTGATTTAGCTATGCTAAACGTTTTTTACAAGTAGTCTTGCTCGTATCGCTTAGCAGTGCTAAACCATGCTAACTCTTTGATATGTACTATTCGTTGTGTACAGCCTGATCACCGTACTCATTCTCTCTATCTGGCCAAGGGAGATTGAAAGATGGCATCTGAAGGCTGATACGTGTCGATATTTCTGAAGTCAGTGAAACTACGGTTATAGTGCTTCAACGCATAGAAAGGTCTGTCCCATACCAGGGAACTCACGCATACGCTCACGCATCATCTCCTGCTCGAAGAGTGTACGTGTAGCTACCTTAGCCGCGTCAACATCACCCAATCCCCTACTCTTTCTTACCTGATTGAGCAGACTGATTGCCTCTGTCTGATTTGTATCATAAAGACTTTCGCTCAAAATATAATACATTTCTGGCAGACTAATTAACACAAAGCCTTTCAACACACCTCTTGTAGCCTCGGCATCATTCTGGATTAGACGGATAAAGCTGAAAGAAGAAGTTGAACCTGACGTGTTCTCTCTAAAGAAAGAGGTGAAACGGAGGTCAGAGCTAAGTGCTGTAAAGAGGTCGGTCTCATAGAGACTACGTGTATCACGACGACCCTCAACAAAAGATCCGTAACCTGTAGAGCGCAGGAAAGCTGTACGAATGGCTGTTGAACGATCGGCTGCATAAACACCAAAAATCATCTCCTTACTTGCAGGGAAACGCATCACAGAGTCAAGTGAAGTACTTGTATTCAGCTTAAAGTTCTGTGTAGCATTGATGACTTCACGAGCATACTTTGCTGCTTCTGTGTACTTACCCATAGCGTAGTACACACGAGCTTTAGTAGCCTTTACTGCATACTTATTGAAAAGAATCACACGTCCCTTGCTGTAATCACGTACGAAAGTATTATCGTATGTAACATCATTGTCGTCTGTCAACAATGAGTCAGCCTGATTCAAGTCCTTAAGAATAAGGTTGAACGTTGCCTGCAAGGTGTAACGTGTGCGGTTCTTCAGATTGAACTCTGTTGCATAAGGCAGACCAAGCGTGTTTGCATCACTGCGCGTATAGTCTGTACAGTAGAGGCGAGCGAGGTCGAAGTGCATAAAGCCACGCAGACCCAACGCCTCACCATGAATCATCTTGCGCTCTTGTGCACCTGCACTAATGTCATTAATGTGCCTCAACACATTGTTGACATTAGAGATATTGTTATACATATTGCTCCAAACAGCATCCACGATGTTGCGTGCTTGCTGGTTAGTATATTGGTAGCGGTTCAGATAATAACTAACATCTTGTGTGTTGTCATAACCGAACTGCTGACCTAACTCATCCACCATACCCCATGAAAGGTTACTACCATAGAGGTTGGATGAAGCTAACTTACCGTAGATACCAAACATAGCATCCTCATAACCAGTAAGGTCAGTGAACATCTCGTCATCTGTAAGCTGTCCTTTTGACTGCACATCCAAGAAGTCGCTACATGATGTAAGCAAAGCAAACACCATGGATAGTCCTATATATTTCGTTATCTTCTTCATTTTATCCTAATTTAGTTTTAGAGTGAGAATCGTAATGAGAATTCAAAGCTTCTGTCATATGGATAGTTCAAACCACGCTCTCTCTTCGCTGTTGACAGGTAGAAGAGGTCGTTAGTAAGAAGCTCCAAGAACATACGCTTCAATCCGTACTTCTGAATAAAGTTTGTTGGAACCTCATAAGAGAGTGACAAACTGCTCATACGCAAGAAATTGTTCTTCTCTACGAAGCGTGATGTCTGATATGGAGTAGTTGTATCGTCGATACGCTTATACTTTGCAACAGTTCCAGGAGTCTTCCATCTGTCATTCAATACACGCTCATCAGCATTGTACTTAGGGTTAGCTCCCTCTACCTTTGTTGCCAAAGTCTCATTATAGAGAGAACCTCCGAAAGAGTACAAGAACGAACAACTCAATGCAAATCGCTTATAAGTAAGGTATGAAGTGATAGAACCCGTACCTAAAGGATTGGTATCTCCGAAGATTACCTTATCATTTGAGTCATAAACGAAAGTATATGCACCATCACGCTTAATGAAGATTTCCTGACCTGTTACTGGGTCGATACCTGCAGAAGGAACAACCTTCAAGGCTGTCAAAGACTGACCCTCTTCATAGATAGGAAGCGGCGCAACACCATCGCTATTCTTGTTCTTCTCATTCTGTTCACGCAGAGAATTACTGATCTTCTTAATCTTATTCTTGTTATAAGCATATGTAAGACCGAGTGACCACTGCCAATCTTTATTCTGAATTGGGAAGGTACGCAGACGAAGTTCAAAACCTGAGTTCTGTACCTCACCAATGTTTTCACGCGAAGTTATCACACCCACTGATGGTGCCTTAGTAATATCCAAGAGCAGGTTATCAGTATTCTTGATATAATAATCAGCTGAGAGGTCTACACGACCACGGAAAGCAGTGAAGTCAACACCGATGTTGGTGCTCAATGTACGCTCCCATTTCAAGTCTGGGTTACCGATAGTAATTGGCGTAGCACCAGTTCCCTTACCATAGAAGTAAGAGCTATTATAACTATAGGTAGTCAATGCCTGATATGGATTAAAGTTGATATTACCCAAGTAACCAACACTGGCACGAAGTTTCAAGAGCGAAACTGGTGAGCCCTTCATAAACTTTTCGTTGTGAATATTCCATCCACCACCGACACTCCAGAATGGAGCAAAACGCTGATTCTTACCGAAACGAGATGAACCCTCATAACGATAGATAAGATCAAGGAAGTACTTGTTATCCCAAATTGTATTGGCATTAACGAAGAAACCGACACCTCTTGTCTGTGTATCAGAGCCACTTGGACGCGTTGCAGCGTATGCTGTAGCGAAAGATGGATGTCCGAGCTTATCTGAATAGAATCCTATTGAAGTATAAGTAGCGGCATCTGATGACGTAGACTCAATACTTCCACCTCCCATTGCAGTAAGGAAGAGCTTCTTAAAGAAGTAGTTATTATATGATAACATTGCTTTTCCTTGCAATGTTGTGGTATTTACCCAGTTATCAGACAATAAACCACGCTGATCAGCAGACTTATTACGAATCTCGCTATAGGCAAAAGGAGATGTGAAAGTGCGTCTATCCTGCTTGCTACGGTCGACTGTAAAGTCTCCATCCAAACGAATCTTCTCACCGAACCACAACTGAATACTGGTCGTGTTGAGGAAGTCAAAGTTATTTGTCTTACTATAACTACCCAACGAAGCATCATACAATGGGTTCGCCAAGTCATGATAGAGTGAAGAGCGCAACTGTCCATCAGAGTTATATGGATTCTCATAAGGATTCATCTTAACCCAGTCTGAGAAATCACCATAAGGTGACACGTTACTTGTCACAGATGAAAGTGTCGAACTGTTTGATACAAAGAACTTACCTGCAATATTGTAAGAGAGACGGAAGTTAGTTGAAAGACGAGTACGATCAGAACCCTTCATAACACCAGCATCATTACCATAACGAATACCGAGATTATACTTTGCACGGTCATCACCACCATCTACACTCAAACTGTGTGACTGTGAGATAGCATTACGCAGTGGCTTAGACAGCCAGTCAGTCTCAACACCTCTCTGAATATCATTATATATACGTGCATAATCCTTGTCAAGCGTATATTGAGTTGAAGGACTTGTATCTGTAAACAAACCAGCAAGACGCTCATACTCCAACTTCTGACGTGCATTCAACAAATTATAGTCGGACAAATCAGGTGTTGACAAACGTACTGTTCCACTATAGTTCAATTTCAACTTACCACCCTTCAAGGTCTTTGTTGTAATAACAATAACACCTGCAGAAGCTTTCGCACCATAAAGAGCAGACGCTGAAGCATCCTTCAATACGGTAACTGTCTCGATATCATTCATATCCATATCGGCAACATACTCAGCAGAAACCTGCGCACCATCTACCACATAGACTGGTGTATTGGCTTGTCCTTCGAAGGTTGCACGACCACGGATATTGAGTTCTGCCACCTTATTAGGGTCAGAACCTTTGAGATTATCATCTGCGATGACCATACCAGGAACGAAACTTGCAATACTCTGCAACACATTCTTCGTACCCACATTCATCAATTGGTCACGACTTACAGCCACCTGAGAACCTGTAAACGAATTCTTATTCTTAGTCTGATAACCCGTTACAACGACTTCCTGCATTTCCTTTGAGTCTTCACGCAAAGTAATATTGGCTGTAGCACCATTCTTTACAGTCTTAGTAACAGTCTTATAACCGATATATGACACATTCATGTGTACCTCTTTAAGGTCGGTCTTAATCTCATATTCACCATTGATATCGGTCACATAACCACCATTCACGCCATCTACACGGATAACTGCACCGATGATTGGCTCACCGCTACTATCAGTAACCTGACCACGAACGCCGCCCTTACGCTGTACAGTTTCCTTCTTTGCAAGCGTTAGGGTATTACCCTCAACCGTGTATGAAAGTGGGAACTGGTTTGCCAAGTTCAGTAACAAACTTGATACTGACTGATCACGCACGTCAAGAGTAACACCCTTGAGTGCCTTCACACCTTCATCCGCAAACTTTACATTTAATCCTGTCTGCTTTGCGACCTCATTGGCGAAATCCTCTACCGTTGCATCATGCAAAGTAAGAGTTACTTTTGCGCCATTCAGGTCCTGCGCTGACATGGGGAGACTTAATGGACCAAAACATAAAAGGTTCAAAAAAAGAACACATATTATGCGTTGGAGGAATTTAATCTTCTGCATCGTTCTCTAAAATTATGAATTTTGTTACTTGAAATTACAATCTTTTTTTTACTCGAAAACTCTTATGTTAATAATTGTTCAGAGAGAAGAAAAGAAATCTTCATTTTTATTAATACTATCGAGATAGTCCCTTCACAGGTGGACAATACCTATTATATTATTCCGCAAAAGTACGAAAAAAATAAAAAAACCAAGCTATTTTATTATTAAAAAAATAAAGAATTCCTTTCATTATTATTAATTTTTTTGATAGCCAAATATACATTTTAATGGCATTTTTCTTTACGAAATGATAGTAAAAAGATAAACGATATGTCTAATTCGTATAAGAATCCCTTTATACTTTTTTACTTTTATGTTCTGATTGCTTTTCAATAATTTTTTAAAACCGTTCTTATACATACAAACGCCCGTTTATCATTGACAAAAGTTTACTATTCTATCAGTGTCTACATTCCGTAGTATCAAAAATATTTTGCTTTTAGAGGCTAAAATTGAAAACAACTTACTTCAAGTTGCTCGCATATCAACCATCTTTTGAAGACTGTCTTATGCTCCGCACCATTGGTGCTAAGGCTCCGCACCAATAGTGCTAACCATCAACACAAAGTGTGCTGACCATCAATATATACGCGAGTTCGGGATAAGAAAAGGCTTGTAAAAGTTGGTAATCTCGTCAAAAATTCGTATCTTTATAGGTGATAATCAATAGATTACAAATTTTTGAACGATGATTACCAAGGACAAAGTTACTGAAATTTTCTGTATAATCGACGAGTTTGATAAGAATTTGAGTGCCGAATTTGCGAAAAACCTGCGTCTACCGTCTCATAACAGTGACGGCAAACGCTACCGAAACCGCAAGGGCAGGCTCTCAGAAAGTGAGATTATGACCATTTTGGTATGCTATCATTTCGGCGCATATCGCAATTTCAAGGAGTATTATTTGAATTGGGTCAAAGGGGTGATGCGTCAGGATTTTCCCGATGCGGTTTCCTATAACCGCTTCGTTGAACTCATGCCAAGAGTGTTCTTTAAGATGATGCTGTTCATGAAGCTCTATGCCTTCGGCAAGTGTACGGGTATAACATTCGTTGATAGCACAATGATACCCGTGTGTCACAATGTACGACGATATTACAACAAAGTCTTTGCCGGCCTTGCCAAGGACGGAAAGGGCACCATGGGCTGGTGCCATGGATTTAAGCTGCACCTGCTATGCAATGATTCTGGTGAAGTGATAACGTTCTGTCTTACAGGAGCAAATGTGGATGACAGGGATAGCAGGGTGTGGACGGTGTTTGCAAAGGTCTTGTTTGGGAAGGTCTTCGCTGATAGAGGATATATCAAGCAGGAACTCTTTGAGAGCCTGTTCGGTCAAGGTATCCAACTCGTTCATGGGCTCAAGGCTAAGATGAAGAACAAATTGATGCCTATGTGGGACAAGATCATGCTGAGGAAAAGATACATCATCGAGTGCATTAACGAACTGCTCAAGAACAAGGCCAACCTTGTTCACTCAAGACACCGCTCGATACACAACTTTATCATGAACTTGTGTTCTGCCCTTACAGCATACTGCTTCTTTGATAACAAGCCAGAGGCACTGCCGGTGTATGTGGAAAAAACAAGGCAGTTGGAACTTTTTTCATGCTAAACTTATCCCGAACTCAAGTAATATATCGGGAAAAGATGACATAAAGAGTGCATTATGATTGTTACGAAGCATAAAGACATTGATAGTTAACTTATTCAGCGATCACTTACAAGATTACACAAACCACTCTTTTTAACCCGTAGTTCGTATAACCAACATAAAAACAAGGAGTTGTATCAAAACAAAACCACTAACGGTTTCTTCGATACAACCCCTTTTTGAAGTTATAACTGTCGTCTTTCTACTATCTATATAGATAGCAAAAAGCTATGTTATCACATAAAAATCTTACTGATGCTGTGCATGATAATTCTCCAATCCCTTATCAAGGAACTCAAGATAAGCAGGTACATCTTCCTTAAAGCTAAAGCTACCATTCAATGGCTTACCCGCATTGTCCAATGGTACATAGAAGGGCTGAGCAAGATAACCGAACTTAGTCTGCTCCAAATAGCTCCACTTATCACCGATAGTACGCAGTGTACGTGAAGTTCCATCAGGGAGTTTCACCTCTACAGGCTGCTTCAATGGTGTCTTATCATCTACATAAAGTGAGATGAGAACATAGTCCTTATTCAACTTTTCTGCTACACGTGAATCAGTCCATACAGATGCCTCCATCTTACGACAGTTCACACATCCAAAGCCTGTGAAGTCAACCAAGACTGGCTTACCAGCTGCTGCAGCGGCGCGCATACCCTCATCATAATCTGTATAAGCAGCATGTACCGCCTGTGGAGCAAGGTTGAAATCCTGTGTATTAATAGGTGGTGCAAACGCACTAACTGCCTTAGAAGGAGCACCCCAGAGTCCTGGAAGCATATAAACAGAGAATGCCAATGAACAAAGACCAAGCATGATAGCAGGTACAGGCATAGCCTTCTGATCTGGATCATCATGTGGGAACTTAAGCTTACCAATGAGATAAAGACCCAAGAGACCAAAGAGGACAATCCAAATAGAGAGGAATGTCTCACGATCAAGAATATGCCAGCCGTATGCGAGGTCGGCTACTGACAAGAACTTCAGTGAGAATGCTAACTCGATGAAACCCAATACAACCTTAATCATGTTCATCCATGAACCAGACTTTGGTGCTTTCTTAAGTAAAGTTGGGAAGAGAGCAAAGAAGGTGAATGGCAAGGCAAGAGCCAAAGCAAAGCCAAACATACCCACTGCAGGAGCTACCCAGTCACCACTTGTTGCTGCCTGAACAAGGAGAAGACCTACGACAGGAGCAGTACAAGAGAAACTTACCAATGACAAGGTGAATGCCATAAGGAAGATAGAAAGCAAACCTGTTGTTGCAGAAGCCTTATTGTCAACCGCATTACCCCATGAAGAAGGTAATCGAAGTTCAAACCATCCGAAGAAACTGAATGCAAAGACTACTAACAAAAGGAAGAAGAACACATTGAACGGTGCATTTGTTGCCAACTCATTCAACTTTTGTGGACCGAAAGCCCAAGTAACAAGCGTTGCCAAACCCATATAAATGACAATGATTGACAAGCCGTATGTCACAGCATCACGAATACCCTTCTTGCGGTCATCCTTCGCTCTCTTGAGGAAGAAACTTACCGTCATTGGAATGATAGGCCATACACAAGGGGTGAGCAAAGCTATGAAACCACCCAAAACACCCATAAAGAAAATACTCCAAAGAGAGCTATTAGTGCTATCCTTGGTGCTATTGAAGGCTGACAACTCTTTGATAACAGGTTGCCATAAGTTAACATCTGCATTTACTTGTGCATTCTCCTGCTTTACAGACCCTGCAGTATCGGATGGCAACACATCAGCTTTCTTAGCTGTATCTGCAGTCATTGCGGTAAGTGCAGATAAACCATCAGCTGCTACATCAGTAGCAGCTGTCGTTGTTTTTCCGTTTCTGCATTAGCAGCTGTTGGTGTTGCTGCGGGCGCGGAAGCAGGTCCATTACCTTTGAAATTGAATTCAACCTGTGTTGGTGGCAAACACATCTCATCGTTACAAGCACCATATTCCAAATAACCCTTTATAGTATAGGTCTTAGCTGTTATCTTGTAACGCTGAACGAAACCAACGCTATTCTCGAAATAACGTAGTTTCATCTCGAAAGTCTTATCATAGACATTCAACTCTTTACCACGTGTTGTGAGCTTACCTACTGGTGTTACGCCCTCTGCTTTGTCTACATGTAAAGATGCAGATGTAGGACCATCAGCTGGAAGATTCGTTGAATATACATGCCATCCCTGGTCAATCTTCGCTGTGAAGACAACCTCTACCTCTGTTGGTGAAACCTGCTTCTGTTGTACAGAAAAATGAACAGGGTTCTGCTGTGCCATAGCTGTGAGGCTAAACAACAGCGTAAAGAGGATAAATAGTGTATTTCTTCTTTTCATCGTTTTATACTATTAGAATTTGAACTGCAAAGATAAGAAAATTATTTTTATAACATTACATAATGTATATATTTAATATTTATATCCAATAACTTTTTATCAATCTATGTTCAAAAGGTTTTCAGGATTAAGATGAGTTCTCTCGTCGATTTATTTTACGTATATTGTTGCAGACAGGTAGTCACCTACCTGCTGCAACAGCTATTCATTTAAGAATAATCAGCATTAATTATGCACCAACGTACCTATATCTTCACCATCCATAACCTTCTTCAGATTACCGACAACGTCCATATTGAAGACATAAATAGGTAGGTCATTCTCCTTACACATGGTCGTTGCTGTGAGGTCCATTACCTTAAGACCCTTTGTGTAAATCTCATCATATGTGATTTCAGAGAACTTTGTTGCCGTTGGGTCTTTCTCCGGATCGGCTGTATAGATACCATCTACACGTGTACCCTTAAGCATTACGTCTGCCTCAATCTCAATACCACGCAAGCTTGAACCAGTATCAGTAGTAAAGTAAGGACTACCAGTACCAGCTGAGAAGATACAAACATAACCTGCTTCCATAGCCTCGATAGCCTTCCACTTGCTATAGAACTCGCCGATTGGTTCCATACGAATAGCGGTCAAGACCTTAGCTTTCACACCGATTGCCTCAAGTGCTGAGCTAAGAGCAAGAGAGTTGATAACGGTTGCACACATACCCATCTGGTCGCCTTTCACACGGTCGAAGCCTTTCTGGCTACCGCTCAAACCACGGAAGATGTTACCACCACCGATTACGATACCAATCTGTACACCCATTTCATGTACTTCCTTAATCTGCTTAGCATAATCGCTAAGACGCTCAGGGTCGATACCGAAGCCCTGTTTTCCCATCAAACTCTCACCCGAAAGTTTCAAGAGAATTCTTTTAAATCTTGCCATTATTTTTGGAGTTGAAGGAGTTGAAGGAACTTCTTTACTTTCCCAAACACCTTATTATATAATAAATTCTACTTCTTTAAATTGATATTCACGAATCATACCCTTGCTGTCACGGAGGATGAGATGCCCATCGTCTTCTACTTCAACGATAGCGCCTTCAAACTCACCATCAGCATTGCGGAACTTATGAAAGCCTCCACGGCGATACAAGGCTTCGTGATACATTGCACTGATATCATTATATCCGCCCATCTCTAACAGCCGATAGAGTTCTGAGAACTTCTTGATAATCTTATTCAGTAGTTCTTCTTTGTCAACCTCATGCCCTAAAATCTGGCAGAGAGAAACAGGGTTAGGGGCATCACTATGGAACGTTTCCTGATTTACATTCAGCCCCACACCGAAGACACAATCCTTTATACGTCCCGCAGCGAGCTTTGTTTCAATCAGTGTTCCACTCAGTTTCTTATCTTTCCAATAGATGTCATTGGGCCATTTCAGACTGATATCGTCTTTCACATAGTCTGCTAAAGCTTCTTTCAGTGCCAAGGCACCAGCTTCAGAGAGTAGGAACTGACTACGAACAGGCAACATCGTCGGGTGAACAAGTACCGAGAACAACAGGTTCTTACCAGCTTCACTCTCCCAAGTGTTCGTCCCCTGCCCTTTTCCTGCAGTCTGATAATCGGCAACAACGACTGTCATTGGCTCATCTTCAGCAGGTGTGTAAGTGCGCAGATAGGCGTTTGTACTATCGACAGCATCTAACCTTACGACTTTCACCTCTCTTTCTTTCTCTACTACTGTTGGCTTGAGAAAACCTAATACGGCATCTATTATCTTCATTTACAATCTATTCTTTATATGAATGGAAGAAAGGCATCCTTCACGTGGCGCACTTCATTGGTTCCTGTTGGCTGCCCTACGACAGTGATTATATCAAAGCGGATATCCAAATTGATGTTATATCGCTTGACATATGCATTGGCAGCTATCGAGAGCGAACGCACTTTCTGCACGGTGACAGCCTCATCGGCATCAGCAAACTGCTCATTCTTTCGGGTCTTTACCTCAACGATAACCAGCGTACCATTATCTATAGCAACAATATCTAAGTCTCGATGATGATAATCCCAATCACGATGAAGAATGACATAACCCAACTGTTGGAGATAGCTTACCGCCACATCCTCTCCCCATTTACCTAATTCGTTATGGTATGCCATGCGTCTTTCTTTCCTCAACTTGCAGAAGTTTTAGGAGTTCAGACTATTAGAAGGAGATAAGATAATTCTTTATACGTATCAAATCGATTTACGGATGAAACAAAGGTATAGCCTACTTCTTCTAAAATCCTTAAACTTTATCACTCCCGTCAAGAATTGTGTACATTAATATTCACGCACAAAGTTAGAATAATCTTTCGTAAAATCAAAATAAAACCCGTATTTGCAGTATGAGTACAGAAGAACAAAGCAAGAAAGACCTATACTATATGCAGCGTGCATTGGCTGAAGCCGAAGCTGCTTATAAAGAAGGTGAAATCCCTATTGGTGCTGTTGTCGTATGTCGCGACCGTATCATCGCTCGTGCCCATAACCTGACAGAAACGCTCAATGACGTTACTGCTCATGCCGAAATGCAAGCAATAACCATGGCAGCCAATGAGTTGGGAGGTAAATATCTGCAAGATTGCACGCTATATGTAACTGTAGAACCTTGCATCATGTGTGCTGGTGCCATCGGCTGGGCACAACTTCGACGCATTGTCTACGGTTGTCCCGATGATAAACGGGGCTATCATGAATATGCACCCAAGGCTTTCCACCCTAAAGCTAACGTCACCTACGGTGTTATGGAAGATGAATGTCGTGCCTTGATGCAACGATTCTTCCAAGAGAGAAGGTAGGGATTGAGGAGTTAAGGGGTGAAAGGGAGTGAAAGGAGTTAAGACATTAGCTCTGTTCCTGACACTAATAAAGAGAGAGAAAGAAAGGAGGAAGGATTTTATCTATGCCCTTTACAAGCATTAAAGATAAGAGATAAGCAGCTGATAGATGCCCTTTTAACCTCTCATAGCTACACTCCAACGAATTATTTTCATGAAAAAGAAATATTTTCTTTCATGAAGAAAAATAATTATTTACACGACAATAAATATTTATTTTCATGTAAATAATTTGCTCAAAAAGTTATTGTAAGCATAAATAAAAACCGTTATCAAGAATACAATTAATACCAAAAAACAAATAAATTTATGCCTTTGATGTCACCTTCTACAAACTAATAACGTTATACAAGTGAATCGGTTCAGAAAGAAAAACCAAATGTATAACATATTAAAAACAAATGATTATGAATTATGTAATATTAGAATCAATCATTAAAAGTCTCGTTCCAATAGCAATTGCAGTAGTTCTTCCTATCATAATGGCTTGGCTCTCTTACCGTAACAAACAACACGAAACAGACAAAAGAAGCGAGATTGTTACGGCTATTATTGAAAAGAATCCTGACATTGACGTGCAGGAGTTTCTCGACAAGCTGAACCCTTCAAAGAAATCATACAAAGAGCAACTGATGACAAAAATGCACCAGGAACTACTTTGGGGGACAATCTGTCTTATCGGAGGGGCGGCAACCATATTGGTTATTATAGTTTTGAGCATTTTGCAAAGTTTTGACAAAGGATATATCCCTATAGGCGCCGTATTTGGTGTTGTCCCATTGGCAGTAGGATGCGGGTTGTTAATCGCCTACAACAATGCCAAAAAGACATTGGAAAACTTGAAAGACAACGATTAGGTTATTATGACAAGAGAACAATTCGTCGAACAGGTCGGTCGGGAACAGGCACATCTACGCCGGTTCCTGACGGCTTTATGCTGCGGCAATGGTGCTGAAGCTGACGATATTGCTCAAGAGGCTCTCATCAAAGCCTACCTTCGCAGTAGTCAATATGACGAACGTGGACAGTTCTCGGCTTGGCTAATGAAAATTGCTTATCGTGTCTTCATCGACTCACGTCGCAAACAGAAACACAAACAGGAACTACCCCTTGAGAAGGCTATCACGCTCCAAGGAAACAGTAAGAGTGATGAAACCTTCCGCTATCAGGAACTACACACTGCGTTGGCAACGCTCTCGGAGACAATGCGCACAAGTATTCTGCTTTATTATATGCAGGGCTATCAAATAAAGAGATTGCAGAGATAACCGAAAACAGTGAGGATGCAATTAAGAAACAACTCTCACGTGGACGAGAACAACTTAAACACTTATTGGAAAGATGAACGAAGATAAATTCTTGAAAGACTTGCTCTCGGACTATCATCCACAACTATCGGATGACAATGCCTTCATGCAAAGACTGCAACGACAGATGGAACTCATCGAAGAAGTCAAGGCATATCAACGTGCGGAGAGCCGAAAGAACAAACTGATGTCGCTTAAACTGCTTGTCGTCGGTGTTGTTTTGGGCTGTATTGTGACGCTTGCAAGTTTCACATTGCCTACTATCTTTGATAGATATATCAATGGAACTGAATCAGAATTCATCCTTACCTTGCTTCACAACGTTCAGTATATTGGATTGGCAATAGGCGCAGGCTTCGTCACACTCAGCCTATTGTTTACCACGAAATTAGTAAATCTAAAAGACGAAACACCACTTCAATAGTGGTTTCTTTGGGCTTTGTTGAAGTTGACATAACAGATAGCACGATTACAAAAAAGGTAGACCTTTTTGGGCAAAAAGGTCTACCTTTTTTGAAGAAACCGTCTACCTTTTTTGAAGAAATAGTTACCCTCTTCTGAATATATCCAATTATAAGACAGGAGTAAGTTTGGAGAAATAAAAAAGGAGATGTGCTGTTATAACACATCTCCTCTTTCTTATTTTGTATTTTATGATTATCTAACCTGAATAACCAAGTATTTGCTTGTGCTCCAGAAGGTCTGTGGGTCAGTGATACGAAGTACATACTGTCCGTTTGTATCAGTTGTCAGGGTGTAGCTGCTGCTTGGATGAGCAGTCAACAGACGAGCACTCTTGCTGTAAAGTTTGATTTCCTTGTTAACACGGATATCAATCTTTGTGAAGTAACCCTTGTTGAAAGACCCCTGAAGAACCTTACCACCATCGAGGATGCGCTGTGCCTTCAACTCGCTCTTAGTACCGAATACATACCAACCAGTATTCAACTGCTTGTCCTGAGTATTGATAGTCTCAGTCTTCTGGTTGCTCTCTGTCTGGAGATTCTCTTTCTCCTTGGTGAGGTTTCCTTCTCTGCTGTAAGGTTCTCCTTATCAGTCTTGAGATTAGTAACATCTGTATTCAGACCAGTGATAGTCTCATCAAGTTCCTTGATATGGATATTCTTTGACTCCAACTCAGCACGCAACTGCTTCAACTCAGTCTCCTTTGCGCTCAATTGACTTGTCAGACGGCTAAGAGTTTCCTTCATTGCATCGCCCTTAAAGCCTGTCTCGCGTAACTGTTGCTGTAACTTCTTAATGAGTTCACGGTTTTCCTGCATACGCTGAGCGATGAATTGGATATTCTCCTTCATCTGTTCTGTCTTGTTAGCAGCCTCACCATTCTTAGCAATCGTCACACGATTCTCTGCTTCGTTGATAGCAGCAAAACCCTGCTGGATATCATTCAGCGTTCCCATCATATCGTTAATCTCATGATCACGTGCGTCGATAATATTGCGCAATGAATCACTCTGTATTTCGGATGGGTTCAAAGCCGACTTCTTGTCTCGGTTGCAGGATGCCAGTGCAAGTACTCCACATACTGCGAAAACTAATAGTTTATTCATACATTATACTTTTTTATCCGTTTGTTTCTTCCTTTCAGAAGACTTTACTTTTTCTTTTCCTGCCACTACAATGACAAACTCACCACGTGGTTCTGTCTCTTTGAAGTGGGCTATTACTTCATCCAATGTACCTCGAACGCTCTCTTCATGTAGCTTTGAAATCTCACGACAACAACTTACTTGTCGATCAGCTCCAAACACCTCAGCAAACTGTTCTAAGGTTTTCACAACTCTATAAGGTGACTCATAGAATATCATTGTACGCGTCTCATCAGCCAAACTCTCTAAATGAGTCTTACGTCCCTTCTTCTGAGGGAGGAATCCTTCGAAACAGAAGCGGTCACATGGTAAACCACTTGACACCAAAGCTGGTACGAAAGCGGTAGCTCCCGGAAGCGTCTGAACAGTTATTCCATTGGCTGCAGCCTCACGAGCGAGGAAGAATCCAGGGTCACTAATACCCGGAGTTCCCGCATCTGAGATCAGTGCAACCGTCTCACCAGCCTTTAATCTATTGACTATACCAGCAGAACTTGCATGTTCATTAAACTTATGATGAGACATAAGACGGTTCTTAATCTCAAAGTGCTTCAATAGAATACCCGATGTACGAGTATCCTCACACAAAACTAAATCAGCCTCCTTTAGGATTCTGATAGCACGGAGGGTCATATCCTCCATGTTTCCAACTGGTGTCGGTACGAGATATAATGTTCCCATTGTTGGTTGCAAATGTAAAGTAAATGAACAGAAGGACAAAATAAATTAGCTTTTTTTACATAACAATCATGTCCGTTTGCAAGGAAAAAAAGACAAAGTAACAATGATGTTATAATTTTAAAGAATAAATACTACTATCTACGAAAAAATACAACTTCATTCTACAAATTAACTTTCAGTTCTCTTTTATTTTCCGCTAAGAAGACAAAGAACACACTTCCTCAATAACTTTTAACGCTTAACGTTTATCTATTCTTTTTAAATTATATATCTTTGCAATGATTATGACAAAGATAGACAACCATAACGGTGAAAGACGTCGTCAAGGACGTATTGAGGTGATATGTGGAAGTATGTTCTCTGGTAAAACCGAAGAACTCATCCGTCGTATGAAACGTGCAAAGTTCGCAAAACAGAGGGTTGAGATTTTCAAACCTTCTATTGACACACGCTATTCAGACGAGGATGTAGTCAGTCATGACCAGAACAGCATCCATTCTACACCTATCGACTCATCCGGTAACATTCTTCTTCTTGCCTCAGACATTGATGTCGTGGGCATTGACGAGGCACAATTCTTAGACGAGGGACTCACTGATATCTGCAATAAGTTGGCAAACAACGGTGTACGTGTCATCGTTGCAGGACTCGACATGGACTTTAAAGGCGTGCCTTTCGGGCCTATTCCAGCTCTTTGTGCCATTGCAGACGAGGTAACAAAGGTACACGCAATCTGTGTAAAGTGCGGTGCTTTGGCATACGTGAGCCACCGTCTCATTGCTGACGACCGTCGTGTCATGCTCGGAGAGCAGCAGGAATATGAGCCTCTATGCCGTGACTGCTACAAGAAGGCAACACAGGAAGAAGCAAACAAAAACATTTAAAAAGACTTATGAGACAAACAATTACTTTTGATAAGTTCATACGCTGGGCATTGATAGCACTTGCCGTTTTAGCAGTTGGATTTATCATCAATGCCCTTTCTGAGGTTCTTTACCATTCTTTATAGCATGGCTAATAGCCTACCTCCTCTATCCTATCGTGAAGTTTGTACAATATAAACTCCACATTCCAGGCAGAGCTTTGAGCATAATCATCACCTTTATATTGGTTGCAGCACTCTTTACTGCCATCTTCATGTTCATCGTTCCACCAATGATCAATCAGGTTGATAAGTTTATGACGATTGTCAATCGCTATCTACATGAGACGACACATACCAATGACATAGCGACAATGATACAGAAATGGATTAGGGAGAATCAGACAGAAATAGAAAGATTCTTAAAAAGTTCAGACTTCACAAACACGATTAAGACCGCTATGCCGAAGTTATTCTCTGTAATAGGTCAGACGGCAAGTATCGTGATTTCTATCATTGCATCATGTATCACCCTACTCTATACCTTCTTTATCCTGCTTGATTATGAGGTGTTGACTAACAATTGGATTAAGATATTCCCAAAGAACGTACGTCCTTTCTGGGCTGGATTGGCAGAAGATGCAGAGCGAGAATTGAATAATTACATACGTGGACAGGGATTAGTTTCACTCTGTATGGGTATACTCTTCTGCATTGGCTTTACCATTATTGATTTCCCAATGGCTATCGGTATGGGAATCCTTATTGGTATTCTTAACCTCGTCCCTTATCTTCACACCTTTGCACTTATCCCAACAGCTTTCCTTGCATTACTCAAAGCTGCTGATACAGGACAGAATTTCTGGATTATCTTTGCCTCTGCACTAATTGTTTTTGCGGTTGTACAGCTGCTAATGGATATGGTGATAACACCAAAGGTCATGGGTAAAGCAATGGGCCTCAACCCAGCTATCCTACTCCTCTCTCTCTCTGTTTGGGGTGCACTCTTGGGCTTTATCGGACTTATCATAGCCCTACCACTCACTACTCTTATCATTGCTTACTGGCAAAGATATGTCACCAAAGAGGGTGATGGGGTTCAGGTAGAAACATACCGGCTATTGCTGAGGAAAAGAAAGATGATAAAGAATAAAGAAAGATAATAGCTATAGAACTATAACGAGCCTCCTTTTCACATGGAAAGGGGGCTTCTTTTTAATGCTATCTACCACCCGTACCAATGGTGCTTACCATGAACACCATATGTGTTAAGCCATAGCACCATATGTGCGTGACCTTAACACACTGACCGAAGATAGGAAATGAGAGGCATTAAGATCGTTATAATGGAAATCGTAAAATGCTAATATCTAACTAAGAACAAATCTATAAAATAAAAATAGCTCTCCTCTTCACACGAAAAAGAGAGCTATTTTTATGTTATCTACACCACTATTAGCAGTTTATCAACACCATGAAACTCAACTGAAGTGGTCTTTAATATGCTTATTTATACGTAAGACTCTAAGAACTTAACTGTTCTGGAAACCTTAACAGTAGTTGCTGTAGCTGGAAGGAGTACACTCTCACCTGCACGGAATGAGATAGTATTGCCCTCAGCATCAGTAATCTCACCCTCACCCTTGAGTCCAACGAAGATGACAAAAGAGTCCAAATCACTATAATCAAGCGTCATTGGCTCTGTAAGGTCATAGACAGAAGTGGTGAAGTAAGGACAGCTAACGAGTTCTACAGGCTCATTCTGACGTGCCTCATACTGTGTGCGATAGTCTGGATAGACGGTATAATCGATGCACTCAGCAGCTTCCTTGGTATGCAACTGACGATAATTGCCCTCTGCATCCTGACGCTTGAAGTCATAGATACGGTAGGTTACATCACTTGTCTCCTGTATCTCTGCCAAGAAACAGCCTGCACCAATAGAATGGATACGACCTGCTGGCAAGAAGAAGACGTCACCCTCCTTCACAGGATATTCTGACAAAGCCTCAGTAATGGTATCATTTTCAACCATTTCCTTGTATTGTTTTGGTGTAATCTGCTGCTTCAAACCACTACGAAGAGAAGCATCTGCATCACTTTCCATCACATACCACATCTCAGTCTTACCACGACCCAAACCCTGTGCTTGTGCCTGCTCATCTGTTGGATGAACCTGAATAGAAAGTTGCTCACGTGCATCAATGAACTTAACAAGCAGAGGGAACTCATTGCCAAAGCGTGCATAGTTTTCCTTACCTACCAATTTATCCTTCAATGTGTCAACCAGTTTGTTCAGTGTCCAGCCTTTGTATTCGCCATTAGAGACAACACTCTCGTTGTCCTTAACACCTGAAATCTCCCAACTTTCGCCCACCTGCTTCTGATCAGAAGTCAAATGCTTGAAAGGTACTATCTTTTCTCCACCCCAAAGGATAGACTTCAAAAGAGGATTAAACTTAAACATTTCCATTTTATTGCTATTTTGATGTATCAAACTTTATAATAACGAAACCAAGCTATGGTCTCATTTGTACTGCAAAGTTACACTTTAATCAGTAGATTACCAAGAAAACTGATAGAAAGGCGTTGTTTCATTCTCCTCTAAAAAACAGAGAGAAGATTGTCATATCGGATGATTACACAACAGACTTTCACCTTTACTCCTGCTCTATTCCTACTAATAGATAACAAGAAATTATCCATCAGTTTCTGCATCGCGGTTTATATCAACTATAAAGCTGTTGTTTGGCTTATGTAGAAGATAGGTTTAGACTTATTAAACCTTACCTTTACAAAGTTCAAACAACAGCTTTAGCATATCATTTTACTTAATTTCAGACATTCGCTTTGTCTGTTTCTGAATTATCTTTTGTGTTGATTTGTCTGATGCAAACACACTGTAGAATCCTTGTGGCTCATGTGCTGGGTCGCAGGTGAAGTCGTCTCCTGCCTGCCAACGCTCATGACGAGGTTTCCATAACCACCCCAACCCCAGAAATTACAACCAACAAGGAGTCCACCGTTCGCTGCGTTCTCTGCAACAGCATCCATAACATACTTGTAATAAGCATCGCGCGCCTTTGTTGTACTCTTCAATGAGAATGAGAAACCATCACGAGGATAACCAAACTCTTCAAGAACAAGTGGCTTATTAAGACGCTTGCAAATGGCAAGATGGTTGTCGATATATTCTTGTGTCTGCTTAAAACTTGCCTTAAGGTCCTCTTTTAGATGTGTCTTTCTTGCCCATTGCCAGTTGTATGGCCAAATGTGAATATTGCAATAGTCCACATTCTTATCTGCACAGATACGCTCAAAGCAGCCATAATCACGCTCACAACCAAAGACACCTTCACTTCCAAGGCTTATCAGATGGTTCTGATCAAGACTGCGAACGAGTGCTGTTGCTTCTGAAAGCCACTTCTCAAACTCTGGTAAAGCTTCCTTTGAGAAGGCACGAGGCTCGTTACAAATCTGCCAAGACATGATTGTAGGGTCATCAACATACTTGATACCAGAGTATCGGTTGGTACGACTAAGGATGAAGCGAATATGCTCATAGAACATTAAATGTGCCTTCTGATTAGCCGCAAACTTGCTGGCAAACTTTGTATAAGCGCCATAGCCGTCTCTACGTGGTATCAAAGCAGGTCCGTCATCAGCCCACTCCAAATAAGCACCATAACCCCCACTCCATTCCCAAGAGTTGGTAAGATAAAGTACAGCAACCATCTTTCGCTTGCTCATCTCAGTTAAAAGATAGTCTAATCCTGCAAGAATAGAATCGTTATATACACCCGGACGAGACTGTAAGACAGGCTCTATCTTATCCTCAACACCGGGCAAACCATCTGCACCAACCAAAATACGGAGGTTATCAATACCCAAACGCTGCATCTCATCGAGTTCGCGACGAAGACGCGCACGGTCTCCTCCTGGCCCTTCAGAGCCAAGTATAGGTCCATACCAGAAGTTTGTTCCCACATAATAGTAGGGTTTTCCACCACGAACAAAGCGTCCGTTCTTTACTTTCACAAAGTCACCGGCCATCATATTCACAGCCATTGCCAAGGCAATAATTGCCATAAAAACTCTTTTCATATATTAGTAGTAAGTCGAAATATTACCAACTTTACGAGCAATGTTTCCCTTTTAGGGAAGATGCATCTACTTATTAATACACCTAAAGCAAGTTTTTCCCTTACCCACATTGCTACTTTTAGAAGAATAAATCGTTCTTCCGTCCAAATGTTTGGACGCTTTTCGTATTGCTTTAACAAAAGAACAGAAGTTACTCATTAAGCAAAAACATGGCAAAGACAGCCAACTATCTACCCTATTATCATCTCCTTTTATTAAAAACCTTTTCATTTTAAGACTTCGAAAAACCGTAGGCAAGGGTTTGAAAAATCATTACATAATTTCAAGAAACATCTATAAATAACGACAAATGCATATACAAGAAGCGCATCTGCAACTAACAGGAAATCAATTAGTTATAAAGTAGTAAAGTAAAAGGTGCTTAATTGGATTTCAAAAGGGCGTTAGTAAGGGGCTTAAAGGGCGTCTTTTACAAGCCTATCGGGCGTCTTTTAGAAGCCAAAAGAGCATGTATTGATTTTAAACCGGACGAAAATAATTTACAAAATTCAACTAATAAGGGAATAAGTTGTATGTAAAAGACAAATAGACATCACACCTAATTACGTTTATCATGTTGTTTATTCTTCTTTGTAATATCATTTAAATAGAGGTAATCATACCATGTATGTGGGGTTAATCTCATTTTATTAACAATCTACACATTTAACAAAAGAACCGAATAAATACGCTTTTAATTTTTACTCTTTAACCGTTTTACTTATCCAAACCTATCCTTTTTCTCACATTTATTTACTAACTTTGTAGCCAAATGGGCAACAACATAACAGATATAAAGCAATTACTGAATGATGAGACCGACGAGAAACATTTCTCGTTTGAGGTTCTTCCCCCTTTGAAGGGTAATGGAACAGCGTCTCTTTTCCGCAATATTGATCAGCTCAAGGAGTTTAATCCGAGCTTCATAAACATAACCACTCACCATAGTGAGTTCGTATATCACGAGCGCGAAGACGGACTATTGGAACGTCAGCGCATACGTCGTCGACCTGGAACGGTAGCCATTGCAGCTGCTATCCAGCAAAGGTATGGCATTCCTGTCATCCCTCATGTGATATGCTCGGGTGCAACGAAAGAAGATATTGAGTACGAATTACTCGATTTACAGTTTCTTGGTATAGAAAACTTGATGCTTCTGCGTGGCGATAAAGCGCGCGAAGACCGATTCTTTACACCGACAGAAGGTGGTCATAGTCATACGACAGAACTGATTGAACAAGTGAATAGTTTCAACGAAGGTATATTCATTGATGGTTCTACAATGAAGCATCCAGGTAGGCGTTTCGTGTATGGTGTGGCATGTTATCCAGAGAAACATGAGGAAGCACCTAACCTTGAACAGGACCTACGTTACCTCAAGATGAAGCAGGATCTTGGTGCAACATTTGCCGTTACACAGCTTTTCTACGACAATGAGAAGTTCTATAACTTCGTTGATCAGGCTCGTAAGATGGGCGTTACCATTCCTATCATACCGGGAATTAAGCCTTTTGCAAAGCTATCCCAGCTGAATGTCGTTCCAAAGACATTCCATTGTGATATCCCAGAAGAGCTTGCTGGATTAGCTTTACTGTGTAAGTCGGACGAGGAGGCACGCCTGTTAGGTGTTGAGTGGGCTGTTAGACAGGTGAAAGACCTTTATGCACATGGTTTCAACAACGTACATTTCTATACCGTTTCGGCAGTGAGCAGTGTGCACGAGGTGATGAAACGGTTGGTAGAAACTGGTCTTCTGCAACAGAACAGCAAATAAAAAAGAATACAAGAGAAGATGAACTTTTCAGAAGTTATAGGACAAGAAGCAGTTAAGGAACGGCTTATTCAGATGGTTAAAGAAGATCGTCTGCCCCATGCCTTGCTTTTCTGCGGACCACAAGGGGCGGGTAAGATGGCACTTGCAATGGCTTTTGCCAGCTATTTACTTGCTGGTGACGAGGCAGAGGAAGCTACGTCATCAACCGTATCAAATGCTCGTGCCATGCTTCGAAACTGGGAACATCCTGATCTTCACTTCTCTTATCCTACCATCAAACTACCGAGCATGAGTGGTGAACACCAACCTGTAAGTGCAGACTTTGCGAAGGAATGGCACGGACTCATCATGCAAGGGACTTACTTCACCATGAATCAATGGATGAATCAGATGGGGGCTACCACACAGCAGGCTATCATCACGGGTGCTGAGAGCGACGAACTGTCACGCGTTTTGGCGTTGAAATCAAGTCAGGGGGGGCTATAAGGTGTCTATCATCTGGCTGCCAGAACGAATGAATCTCACCTCAGCCAATAAGCTATTGAAGCTATTAGAGGAGCCACCACAGGGCACTATCTTCCTCATGGTATGCGAAGAACCAGAGAAACTTCTCGAAACCATCATCAGCCGTACACAGCGTATTGATGTGAAACGCATCAACGATGAGGCGATTGAACAAGCACTCATCAACAAAAGGGGGATTGATACTGATGCGGCACACCGCATTGCTCGTATCGCAAATGGTAGTTGGCTGAAAGCATTGGAAGCAATGGATTCGGGTAATGAAAACCGTGAATTCCACAATATGTTCCAAATGCTTATGCGCCTATGTTACCTCCGTAACGTAAAAGACCTCAAACGTTGGAGCGAGGTTGTAGTAGGATATGGACGTGAGAAAGAGCGTCGTATGCTTACTTACTTCCAACAGCAAGTGCGCGAGAACTTCATGTTTAACTTCCGAACTCCCGAACTCAACTACATGACTTTGGAGGAAGAGAACTTCGCTAAGAACTTCGCACGATTCATCAACGAGGCAAACGTCATTGAAATCAACGAACTCTTCCAGCGTGCTAATCGTGATATCGGACAGAATGCAAACGCTAAGATTGTCTTCTATGACATGGCATTGAAACTCATTGTGCTGTTGTTGAAGAAGTAGACGAGTGGACAGTTGAACAAGTAGACGAGTTAACAAGTTGACAAGTTATATGCTTGAAACCTGTACTATATAATTAATCATTGCTTATCACAGCCTACCAAACTCTACAAGCAAAGAGGAACTTGGAGGCTTCCAACATATATATAAACAAAAAGAAACAATCAATGGATTACAAAGATATGAAATTCAAGGTCTGGCATGGTTGCGACCGAGGCTTATGCCACAAAGGTTGTGGCAGACAAAACCACCAGTTAAACACGTTTGACTGGCTGGCTGACGTGCCTGGAAACAACCAGACAACTGACCTTGTTGAGGTTCAATTCAAGAATACTCGTAAGGGTTACTATCACAATGTCAACAATCTTGACCTAAAGAAGGGTGACATCGTGGCTGTAGAAGCTAACCCTGGACATGATATCGGAGTCGTTACACTGACTGGACGACTCGTTAAACTGCAGATTAAGAAGTCGTCAAGTGTGAAGTCACCAGACGACATCAAGCGCGTCTATCGACTTGCAAAAGAAGTTGATATGCAAAAGTATCACGAGGCAAAAGCACGTGAACACGCTACAATGATTGAGAGCCGACAGATTGCGAAGGGTTTAGGACTGAAGATGAAGATTGGCGACGTAGAGTATCAAGGCGATGGAAACAAAGCTATCTTCTACTACATTGCCGACGAACGTGTCGACTTCCGTCAGCTTATCAAGGACCTTGCTGCAGCCTTCCACGTACGAATCGAAATGAAACAGATTGGTGCACGACAGGAAGCAGGACGCATTGGCGGTACAGGTCCATGTGGTCGTGAGCTTTGCTGTGCTACTTGGATGAAGAATTTCTCCAGTGTTTCGACCACAGCTGCCCGTATTCAGGACATCTCACTCAACCCAACCAAACTGGCGGGTATGTGTGCTAAGCTAAAATGTTGCCTGAACTATGAGGTTGACGACTATATGGAGGCTGGCAGAAAACTGCCAAGCAAGGAGGTTATCTTGGAAACTATGGATGGCGAATACTATCTATTCAAGACGGATATCCTTAATGGTCAATGTACCTACTCTACCGATAAGAACCTTGCTGCAAACCTCGAGACCATCAGTGCGGAGCGTGCAAAGGAGATTATCGAACTCAACCGACGTGGTGAGAAGCCACTTTCGCTCCTTGAAGATGGTAAGGCAAAACCAGCTAAGAAGCCTGTTGACCTCCTCGCTGGTGCTGACCTCAGTCGATTTGATAAGGCTAAGAAACGCAAAAAGAACAACCAGCCACGCAACAACAACGGACAGCAAGGTGGTAGACCACAACGTGACAACCGTCGTAATCAGCGTGATGGACAGGACAACTACCGTCAGCCAAATGACAATAGACGTCCACAGAACGATAACCGCCGCCCACAGAATGGTAATCGTCGTCCTTATAACGGTCCTCGTCCTGCACAACAACAGAACGAAGGAACTCCACAGAACAATAGAAATGAAGGCAGACAGCCTCAGCAAACAGAAAGAAAACAAGAATGAGACATAAGGTTTTCACCTTATTATATATCATAGCACTCATGGTAATTACCATGGGTGCTGCTTCATGCAGTGACCCACGCACCTATGACCAATATAGAAGTGTGTCACTACAGGGGTGGTCACGCAATGATACACTTTCTTTTGATATCCCTCGCCAATGGGAAGGTAACTACCAATTAGACCTCTGCCTACGTGCTGCACAGACTTATCCTTACCGCAACATAAGTATGATTATTGAACGAAAGGTAATCTACTACAGACAACGGAAGAAGCGAGAAAAGACATATAATGATACTATTAATTGTGAGATTATCAATGATAAGGGAATATTGGTAGGACAGAAAGGTATCTCAAATACTGAAATACGTCAGGCAATTACCACATTCCGTCTCAATCGCAATGACTCTATGCACGTCACGATACGTCATATCATGAGCCGTGAGTCACTTCCTGGTATCAGCGATGTGGGTATCAGACTTCTCAAGAAGTAAACATTAGAGACAAACTATAAAGGCTGCTTCATCCTCAATACATTAGAGTCATGAAGCAACCTTTACTTATGCAGGAATAAGCCTAAGTAGCACCAGCCTTAGCTATAATATCATATTTAGCGAGTATTAGTATCCTACTCTCCTTCATCTCATGATAATAAGTTGTTCAACTTCCCATATACTAAAAGGGTGATAATGCTTAACACAAGGCGTGTTGATGCTTAGCACGTGTGGTGCGGAGGCCTAACACCAATGGTGCAAAGCACAAAACACCTGGCAAAATACTATGCAATCAATATCCAAGCGTAGTCCTATCGCCTACTGACGGATAAGATTACGTCCTGCATCTATGCGGAGGAAATAAATAGGAGCAACGTAAAGCCCCAAAGAGAAGAACCTCCGTAACTGAAGAAAGGTAACGGAATACCAATAACTGGCGTCAAACCTAATACCATTCCTACGTTAATAAAAAGATGGAATAGGAATATTCCTGCAACACAATAGCCATAGACTCGCCCAAACTTAAAGGGTTGTCGATCGGCAAGGTACATTAAGCGGAGTATTAGGAAAAGGAACAGCACAAGAACAGAGGCTGAACCGAGGAAGCCCTCCTCCTCACCTACTGTACAGAAGATAAAGTCTGTATCCTGCTCTGGTACAAACTTCAATTTAGTTTGTGTACCATTCAAGAAACCTTTACCCTGTAAGCCACCAGAACCAATGGCTATCTCACTCTGATGTACATTATATCCTGCTCCAGCTAAGTCTTCATCTAAGCCTAAAAGTACGTTGATACGCACACGCTGGTGTGGCTGCATGACATCGTTCAACACATAGTCTGCTGAATAGAAAAAGCTATTGACCCTAAAGCAAACAATGCAATATAGAAATAGTTAGCAAAGCGAGTGTTCATTGCATTATAAACTAAATAACCAATGACACATGCTGATAAAACCAACTGTATCCAAACAACATCAAACGGAATAACAAACTCTGAGAAGAGCAAGGCAAGTCCTGTGACACCAAAGACATAAGTTAGCAATAGGCGCGTACGTCCTTTGTCGCCCACATAGACCCACACCATGACCGAAGAGAATATCTGAACAAGTAGAAGTACGACAAACTTTCCTAAGGATGTTGGTGTATCCCATAACAAGATTTCCTCATACTTGATTCCGACAACAAAGTAAATGACCATTGCCAGCCCAGTGAATAGGAACGCACCAGACATTCCTTCACGATAAAGCATGAGGAAGAAAGAGAAATAAACCAAGGCAGAACCTGTCTCACGCTGTCCGACAATACACAGCATTGGTAGGAAAATGATTCCGCACGCACCAGCAAAATGCTTCCAATTCTTGATAGTAAATCCATAAGCCGACATAAACTTGGCTATTGCTAATGCCGTTGCAAATTTCGCAAACTCGGCAGGCTGCAATCGGAGTGGACCCATAACGAGCCACGAGCGAGAACCTTTAATACTATGAGGATTAAAGATTGTGGCAAAGAGAAGGAGTACTAACAAACCATAGATGACATAAGCAAAGGTGTCATAGAAACGGTCGTCCATCATTAGAAGCACAAAGCCTAAACAGATAGAAGTACCAATCCACACAATCTGCATACCCGAACGGGTTGAAAGTGAGAAAATCTCTGTATCACCATAAGTATAACTTGCACCACAGACACTCACCCATCCAAAGGTGAGCAACGCAATATAGATACCTATCGTCCACCAATCTAATGAACGAAGTACACCTGGTTGTCTGTCTGCTGTATAATTACTTGGCACGATTTACTTTCTCCTTGCTTTTTTGTTTATCGTTGGATTGACCCTTTGATTTCTCTTTAGGCTGTTCCTTTGGTTTATCTTTTACTTGTTCCTTCGGTTTAGCCTTAGGTTGTTCCTTAGGCTTTTCTTTCGCCTGTTCCTTAGACTTCACCTTGGGTTGTTCCTTCGTTTTGTCTTTGGACTGCTCCTTAGACTTTCCTTCACCTTAGGCTTTTCCTTATTTTCCTTTCGACTGTCTTTATTCTTTTCTTTTTCTTTTTCCTTCTTATCGCCTTCCTTATCCTTCTCTTTCTTCTCCGTCTTAACCGTTGTTTCAGGCTCTACACGGATAGCAGGTTCGTTCTGTGGTTGCTTCTTCTTCTCCTTTTCCTCAGCTTCTTTCCTTGCCTTTGCTTCCTTCAGCTTTTCTGCATCAGCTAAATCCTGCTTCTCTTTTACCTTCTTCAGCGAGTCTCTAATAGTATTTACACGCTTAATAGAGTCGAGACGAAGAGAGTCAGCACGTGACAAAGGACGCTTAAAGGAGTAAGCGATATGGCGTTTCTGAACTGCTGCAGCACGAGCTTCATCACCAGGGGTAAGCTTTCCATTAATATACTGCTCTATCATTAGCGAACCAATTGGCACACCGTAGTCTGCACCAAATCCACCATTCTCAACATAAACAGCAATAGCTATCTTTGGAGTATCAACAGGTGCAAAACCCATAAACACAGAGTGGTCCTTACCACGGTTCTGAGCCGTACCCGTCTTACCTGCCAATGAGTAACCAGGATGAACCGCATGCGCACAAGTTCCACCACGTACTGATGAAACCATACCCGCTATTACTTCTTGGTAAGCTCTTAGACTTCCCTTTGTATGGTGCTTCTCCACATACTTCTTATCGAGTTTTTTCCCTTGAATACTACGTACAACATGTGGCGCAATGTAATAACCACGATTCGCAATCGTAGCACCGAGGTTAGCAATCTGCAGTGGAGTAAGGTTGACCTCACCCTGTCCGATAGAAATAGAGATAACCGAAAGCGGGTTCCATTTCTTAAAAGCATTATCATAGAACTTCGCATTTGGAATCATACCACGCTTCTCACCAGGAAGATCGATACCTAATTTATAACCGAAGCCCATTGACACCATGTAGTCGCGCCACACGTTCATAGCATCCTCCAATGTCTTATATTTCCTACGATTGGAGAGCATATGATAGAGTCCCCAACAGTAATAACTATTACAAGAGGTGCTGATTGAAGGTACTAATGAGATAGGAGATGCATGTGCGTGACAACCGACATGAAGTCCTTAAAGTTGAATCCATGATGACAAGGATAACGTGTAGAATCTGTAACAATCCCTTCTGTGAAATACGTAACAGCCTGTCCAGTCTTAAACGTTGAACCTGGAGGGTATTGACCCATTATAGCACGATTAAGTAGAGGCTTGGCTGGGTCGAGCGTCATATCTCGCTGGTACTTACCACGCAGTTTACCTATCATCGAACGAGGGTCGAAAGTAGGTGCAGAAACCATTGCTAAGATTTGTCCAGTCTTTGGTTCAATTGCCACAACAGCACCTAATTTACCTTCCATTAGACGTTCACCAAGTGCCTGAAGTTCTGCATCAAGACCAAGTTGGATATCACGTCCAGGATGTGGACGCTGGTCATACTTACCATTCTGATAGCGACCTTGTATCTGTCCGTGGGCATCGCGCAGAAGTATCTGTACTCCCTTTACTCCACGTAAGTCTTTCTCATACTCACGCTCGACACCCATCTTACCGATATAATCTCCTGGCTGATAGTACTCATCTTCCTCAATATCACCCTGACTCACCTCTGCTACATCTCCAAGGACATGTGCAGCAATAGCTCGTTGATACTGACGAACACTACGTTTCTGAATATAAAAGCCTGGAAAACGATAAAGTTTCTCTTGGAAGGCACTAAAGTCTTTATCACTCAATTGGCTCAAGAATAGTTGTTGCGTAAAGCGAGAGTAACCCGGATTCTTACTTCTATCCTTGATGTTAGCCATTCGGTTGATAAAATCAGCCTTTGTTATGTTTAGTGCCTTACAAAACTCCAATGTATCAAGATGACCTTTCATCTCGTTGGTTACCACCATAATGTCATAAGCTGGCTGATTAAACCAGCAACTTACCATTCCTATCAGTGATAGAACCACGTGAAGGGAACTCAATCTTCTTTAAGAAAGCATTAGAGTCGGCACTCTTCCGATAGTCGTCACTGGCTATCTGAAGAGCAAAAAGACGTATAATATATATCACCACGATACCTATTGCAACAGCACTAAGCACGAGGCGACGTTTTTCTAAATCGTAATTCTTCATTTCTTATCGCCTCCTTACGTTCTCAACAACAAGAATAAGAATAAGCGTGAGCAATGAACTACCGCCAATACAAAGTGACCATTCTAACACATTAAAGAAACTAAACATCTCTAATGAGAAGAAAACAACGCTGTATGTCAAGGTTAGAATAGCCGCATACCACGTATATTGCGGTATACTAAGCGTGTCCATACCTGCTTGGAAGTTGTCACTACTGTCACGAGGTATGAATAGCTGTAGTACATAAGGCTGTAAAGCAGCTATTAAAGTCAATGAAGCAGAAGCTACACCGGGCGAATTTGAGAAAGTGTCAATAGTAAGACCCATTAGAAACGCCCATATCAACATAGCCCACTGAGGATAATTACGAGGGAACAAAAGGATAAAATAGATATAAAGCAATGGTGTGGCAACAGCAAACAGATGAATGTGATTGAGTACAAACACCTGTGCCACTGTCAAAACAGCAAACCAAAGCAAACGTTTTAGGAAATCTATATTCATTCTTTTTATTCGTAATTCAAAGGGGGAAAGTGGCTCACACCAATGTTAGAATGACTCTACAAAGTGTGGTTATCCTACCTCCCATCAATCTAAATAATATCTGCAAGCAGTCTACTTACTGTACCCTATTCTCCATCTGACTCTCAATAGGCTTGATAGAGTCTTGTGCTGCCTTTATAACTTGACGTTGATCTCTTATAGAAGCATCGTCAATCACACAGACATCACGAAGGTTTCCGAAGTCTGTTGATAGCTGGATTTGTAGTCGATAAGAGAGTCCATCTTCTGAATTATAGACATGTTTTATCTTACCAACTAACACGCCAGCTGGGAAACAGAAGAATATCCACTCGTTACAACACGGTCGCCTAACTTAAACTTAGCATGACGAGGGACATCATCTAAATAAGCAACATCAGATGCACCTCCATTCCAATGGAGATAACCGAAGTAGTCACGTCCTTGAATAGAACAACTGATGTTTGACTTTGAGTTCAGCACAGGAATTACAACAGCATAATGAATACCTGCCATATAGACAATACCCACAACACCATTACCACAAGCAACACCCATATCCTTATGTACACCATCCCATGTTCCTTTGTTGATGGTGATAAAGTTATTAGGTTTATCCAGCGAATTGGCAACAACCTTTGCCTGTATCAATCGGAACTTTGAAAGGAAACGATACTGACCTTTATGAAGAAAGGTAGAATCCTTTGTCTTATCATAAAGTTGAGCAGACAACTCCTTCACTTGACGTTCCAGTTCAAGGTTGCGTTTGGTCAAAGCCTCATTCACCTCACCCATTGTTAGATAAGACGTAACCTTTGAACTTCCTTCATAAGCTAAACCAGCCACATAGTTTGCTGACGTGAACCACACACTGCCCTGATAGTCATTGAATCGGAACAGAAGAACCATACTCAAGACTTCCAGGGCAACGAACAAGAACCAATGCTTGTACTTAGCAAGGAACTCAGTCAGATTGTGCATGAACGTTAGTTGTTATCTCATCAAGAACGAGAAACGATCTACGTTCTTCAATGCAATGCCTGCACCCTTAGCCACACTGTGCAATGGGTCTTCGGCAATATGGAATGGAATATTAATCTTATCAGTCAGACGCTTGTCGATACCACGAAGCAAAGCACCACCTCCACTGAGATAAATACCATTCTTTACAATGTCAGCATAAAGCTCAGGTGGAGTGTTCTCCAATGCTGAAAGAACAGCATTCTCAATCTTTGCAACAGTCTTATCAAGACAATGAGCAATCTCCTGATAGCATACAGGAACCTCCATAGGGAGAGCTGTGATGCGATTAGGGCCATGTACAATGTAATCCTCTGGAGCTTCATCACCAAGGTCTGTCAGTGCTGAACCTACATGGAGCTTAATACGCTCTGCCATACGCTCACTTACCTTCACATTGTGCTGACGACTCATATATTCCTGAATATCTGCAGTGAGGTCATCACCAGCTACACGGATAGAGTTATTACATACGATACCACCCAAAGAGATTACAGCAATCTCTGTGCTACCACCACCGATATCAACAATCATGTTACCCTCTGGAGCCTCTACATCAAGACCCATACCAAGAGCTGCAGCCATTGGTTCGAAGATAAGATATACATCACGACCATCAGCGTGTTCAGCTGAGTCACGAACGGCACGAAGTTCCACTTCTGTAGAACCTGAAGGAACACCGATTACCATACGTAATGAAGGTGAGAAGAAACGATTGCCACTGTGAACCATCTTAATAAGTCCACGCATCATCTGCTCACAAGCTGTAAAGTCAGCGATAACTCCGTCGCGCAAAGGGCGGATTGTACGAATATTGGGATGTTCCTTCTCGTACATCATCTTTGCATCACCACCCACAGCAATCATCTTATCTGTGCGACGGTCCAGTGCTACTACTGACGGCTCGTCAACTACAATCTTATCATCGCTGATAATAATCGTGTTTGCCGTTCCCAGGTCCATAGCAATTTCCTGGATAAATGAAAATAATCCCATTAATATATCTGTATTTTATAATTGTATATTCTTTTCTAATCTGTGGTTATTCTGTCGCAAACCAGCTATGGATAGCTTTATCATAGTGACTGCTAACACCAAAAGCACGCTCTGCAAACATCTTTCGGTCTTCAATATCTGTCTGCGCACCATTTGTATTGAGAATCTGGAGCAACACTGGATATTCTGCCTTACTTGGCACGATAACAACATCCTTAAAGTTCTTTGCTCCTGCTCGTATCAGTGAAATACCACCGATATCAATCTTCTCAATGATGTCTTCTGCGCTGGCACCACTGGCAACTGTCTGCTCAAACGGATAAAGATCTACGATAACAAGATCAATGAAAGGTATTTCATATTTCTGCATCTGTGCCTGATCACCTTCATTATCACGGCGAGAAAGGATTCCTCCAAAGACTTTTGGATGAAGGGTCTTCACACGACCTCCAAGGATAGAAGGATAAGATGTTACGTCTTCTACCTTCTGACATGGGTATCCTAATGATTCGATGAACTCTTGTGTACCACCTGTACTTAAGAATTTCACACCTTCCGCATCTAACTTCTTGAGCAAGTCCTCAAGTCCATCTTTATGAAAAACCGAAATAAGAGCAGTCTTAATTTGTTTTTTACCAGCCATTGTAAAACATTTTATGGATTTGATTTGCAAAGTTACTAATTATAAGCGACTAAACAATATTTTAAATCAAAAAAAAACAAAAGGTTGCCAACTATTTGCTTAAAGTCTAATAAGCTGCCACCTCTTGTTTATTCTGCCTGCTTCAAGTTCTGCTTTTTGAGAACTGAAGTTCAATTTCTTTATGCCTACCAAAGACCTTATCAAGTCTATTCTTTACCTTTGATACCGATAGCATCTAAGATACCTTGTATCTCACTGCCAAGACCAAAGACGCTATTCATCACACCATCCTTGGCACCGCGCACCATATAACGGGCACAATCACCTTCGAGCTTACCGATACGTTGGCGTTCTGCAACGGTATAATCATGGCGTGAGATCTCTCGACGGATACGACCAAACTTATCAACAGCTTTACGCCACTTCTTTGCTGTGTAGTATTGGCTGTTATCACGTAATTCGTAGGAGAAATTCTCTAAGTCGTTAATAGCTGACTCACGTGTAGCACATGAGCTTACCGATAGCATTGCCACAATGAGGGCAAGGCCCATAAACATTTTCTTTACCTTGTTTCTCATCTTTTATAACTTCTAATTTTATAATAATCCTCCCTAAATCTGGCTTATGTTTATAATATCTTTCTATATCGAAAGTAACATCAAATTCAGCCTTTTAAGGGTAATAGTCATGGCAAAAATAGGAAATTATAATGATTTAACCAACAAAACATCACATTACTTTTCATTCTTTTTCCACTTTTTAACTACCTTTGTTCCATGAATTTCGCAGCAACACTCCTTCAATGGTTCAAACATAACGGACGTTCTCTACCTTGGCGAGAGACAAAGGATGCATACGCTATCTGGCTGAGTGAGGTTATTTTACAGCAAACTCGTATCGTTCAAGGTATGAGTTATTGGGAACGTTTTATGGCACAATGGCCCACCGTTAACGACCTCGCTGCTGCCACTGAGAACGAAGTGCTAAAGGCTTGGCAGGGTTTGGGTTACTATTCTCGTGCAAGAAACCTCCATACGGCAGCACAACAGGTGATGGAATTAGGTGGATTCCCACAGACTTTCAAAGAATTAAAGACTCTGAAAGGTGTAGGCGATTATACTGCTGCTGCCATTGCTTCTATTGCTTTTGGCGAACCAGTTGCTGTGGTAGACGGCAACGTCTATCGTGTGCTTTCTCGCTATTATGGCATTGATACACCTATTGATAGTACCGAAGGGAAAAAGGAGTTTCAAACACTCGCTCAATCTCTTTTACCTATAAATGAACCGGCAGACTACAACGAAGCGATAATGGACTTTGGTGCGACTCAGTGTACACCAAATTCTCCTCATTGCAGTGCTTGTCCACTCTGCGAAACCTGCGTTGCTTTCCGTGAACAACGCATTAATGAACTACCAGTAAAAAACAAAAAAGTGAAACAACGAGAACGTCATTTCACCTATCTTTGTATTGAATATGAAGGAAAGATAGCCATCCACCAACGTGGTGCGGGTGACATTTGGCAAGGACTATGGGAGTTTCCACAGGCAGAACAGCTTACATCATCTGAAGACTCTGCGTGGAAACTGAAGCACAGCTACTACAAAAGGGGGTAAAGCATATTCTTACCCATCAGATTCTCCTTGCAGACATCTACCTTTGGCAGCCTACGAGGTGTCCACAACTGCCCTCTGAATTCATATGGATTGAAAAGCAAGACCTTGAAAATTATGCTTTACCACGGCTAATTGAGATTCTGTTAAAGGCAGTTCCTGCCTAAATTCCGCCTCCCTTCAGCCATCTATCCCACGGTCCGCTTCTACGAGGCATTGCCTCGTAGCCTTCTTTTCCCTTCTCCTTTCTCCTTCTTTCAAAACGCCTCTATCGGCTACTTCTTCCCAAAATCCTCATCAATACGCAGCTGATGAGCAACCAAGAATGGGAAGATGCAAACAATCATGACGATAACAAAGAACCAACGATAACCCACCGCCTGTGCCAACGCACCTGCAAACAAGCCTGGAATCATCATTGACAACGCCATAAAGCCTGTACAAAGCGCATAATGACTGGTTTTATGCTCACCCCGACTGAAATAAATCATAAAGAGCATATAAGCACTAAAACCAAATCCATAACCGAAATTCTCAATAAATACAGCAATACTAATCGCTATCACATTATCGGGAAGCATATAGGCTAAATAGACATAAGCTAAGTTAGGCAACGTGATAGCTGCCGTCATTGGCCATATCCAACGCTTTAAACCATCACGACTGATCATCAATCCTCCAATGACACCACCTATCAAAAGACCTGCCACGCCTACAACACCATTCACCGTACCATACTCTATCTCAGAAAGGCCCAATCCCCCTTTTGCCTTCGATGCCTGCAGGAAGAGTTGAGAAATAGGGATTATCAAAGCTTCTGGCAAACGAAACAGAAGTAGGAAACAGATTGTTGTTAAAGCCTGCTCCTTTTTGAAGAAGGAAAGAAAAGTCTCTCCAAAACTGCGAAGCAAATGGCTGGCTGACACCTGTGCCCTCTCTGAATCCTCAGACGGACGAGGAAGAATAAAGCGATGATAAAGGGCGAGACCCATGAAAAGAGCCATCAAACCATAAAACACAAGCGACCAAGCCCACTGAATATCAAAGTTCTTATGTAAAAAACCAGCGAGCGCAATCAGTCCACCCTTACCAACAACCATTGATATACGATAGAAGGTTGAACGAATACCAACAAAGAAAGCCTGATCATGCTGATTAAGTCCCATCATATAGAATCCATCAGCTCCGACATCATGTGTCGCACTACTAAATGCCAGCAACCAAAAGAAACAGATTGTTCCTTGAAGCCATAACGAAGTATTGACCGTAAAGGCAACACCTGCGAAAGCTGCACCTACAAGCAACTGCATAATGATAATCCACCATCGCTTTGTCTTAATCAAATCAAGAAATGGACTCCACAGAGGTTTGATAACCCAAGGGAGGTAAAGCCATGAAGTATAAAAAGTTACTTCGGCATCTGACAAGCCCATTTGCATATAGACCTGCAGAGATAATACGGTTACGGCAATGTAAGGCAGACCCTCAGCAAAATAAAGTGAGGGTATCCATGCCCATGGGCTTATCTTTCTTTCAGTTTTCAATGCTTGTTACGCTTTTGAGTTCTGTTATTATCATTATTGTATGCAAAGTGTCCTTTTCCCACAGCCTACTATCAACAAAACCAATGAGAGATACATCAATCATGTAACCAAAAGAGATAAATAGGTTCAAGCAGGCTATTCAAACACCACTGCAAACTTAGTATTGTGTCTTTTCAAACGATGACAAAGATACATAAAATTAACGAGAAAAAGGAGGGATAGCGCTCACGAATAAGAATTAAAAGATAATTTATATATTAAAGACTAATGATTTTCGCTTTTCTTGAAAGCATGATTGAAATTTTTAGCTTATCTTTGTGAACAGGGGTTATGATTTATTACACTAACATTTACTCCATTTTACATACAGAGAAGTCTGACATAATCAATAAACACGGAATGACCCTAATACACTCTACCCTCTCTATTGGATATAGAGAATCATAGAGTAACACGATAAGGAAGCATGACACTGTCGGAGCTCTATCTACAACTCAAAGTGATATGCTTCCTCTTTTCTATAAATTCATAGTTACAAGCTCTCTAAGAGTTGGAACATCCACAAGAAAATAAATTAAAACATCAGCTATCTAAGTAGTATATCGCTCCATCTTATACAAACAACTTATTCTTATAGCAACCAATATTTGTAAACTATTTTCACACAACTCTAAACCTATATATGCTCTTTTGGCTTCTTAAAAACGCCTAATTGACTTGCAATAGGTGCCCTTTAAGACCCTTACTAACGCCCTTTTGAAGTCCAATTAAGCACCTTTACGAAAACAATTTTGTAACCGATTGATTCACTGTTTGTTGCAGACTTGCTTTTTATAAGTATCTTCGCCTCAATTTATAGATATTTTATCCGACATTTTGTCATTATTTTTCAAACCATTATTAGCAAGCTCTCTAAGTATAAACATGAAAGGGAATTCTGTGTTGAAGAATAAAAATTGGTAGTTGATAATCCTGCTATGTTTTATAGAAACATTAAGGTTATTACGTTAAAACTATAAGGTAAGTGTCCAAACATTTAATAAAGGAAACAAAAAAAGGCGATGATCATTACGACCATCGCCCTTATATCTAATGATTGTTTCAGATAATTACATACCTAAAGCCTTCTTAGCGCCGTCATTGTTAGGATTAACCTTCAGCACCTTATTGAAGTACTCGTCTGCAAGTGGCTTGTTACCCTTCTTTGAGTAATAGTAGCCAAGACCATAGTAAACGTTCTCCAAGTAGCTCTTGCTATCCTCATCGAGCGTTGGCTTAGCCTCTTCGTAAGCAGCAACCTTCTGATAGATTTCAGCCACCTTATCAGGATCGTTCATCAACTGAGCTACGTTAGCTTGATTCAACCATACCCAGTCAGAGATTGTTGGGAACTTAGAAACCATCTGCTCGTAAACATCAAATGCCTTTGCAAGAACAGCGTTCTTAGCAGCACGGTCTGTCAATCCCTCTGCCTTTGCAATATAGGTATTAGCAAGTGTTGCCCAGTCATTGTTAGTAGCCTTCTTACTCTTAGAAAGATACTCCTGCTGAACCTCGAGTGCCTTGTCATCATTACCCTGTGCGGCATAGATAGCAGCCAAAGTCTTCAAAGGCTCAATATTGTTTTTATCAAGCTCGAGTGCCTTGTTAACAGTGTTGATAGCTTCGTCATACTGCTGAGCACCGCAAAGTGCCTTTGCACATACATCGTAGTCGTTAGCTACCTTCTTACCAGAACCTGCAAACACAACCTTACCATAGTTGATAGCAGAAGCATAATCCTTCAACTCAACTGATGCCATCATAGCAATACGGCTCAAGTACTCACTGTTAGGGAACTTCTGCAAACCCTGCTTTACAACATCCAAAGCTCTCTGATAGTCTTTTGTAATGTAAGCAGCAAAGCCATAGTTATAGAAGTTGTCCTCTGACATATTAGCTGGATTAGCCTTAGCATACCACTCTAATGCCTCCTTATACTTACCATCGCCAAGCATAATTTCAGCTGCAGTTGCCTCTACAGGATAGTCTGACTTAACCTTACGAAGTTCTTCAAGCTTCTGAACAGCAACCTTTGAGTTTACATGACGGAAAACCTTAGCATAACGTTCGTAAGCAGTTACGTTCTGTGGATCAACAGTAATTGCATTCTGATACTGTGTAGCAGCTGCACCTGCATTACCGATAGAATCCTTAAGAGCAGCAATATCGCCCAAGAGGACATAAGCTAAGCTACCCTTGTATTTCTTATTATTGATGATGTTGTTTGCTATCTCTGTAGCAGCATCATAATTATGCTGCAAAAGGTAAACATTACCCAAAGCAACAATAGCCTCTTCACTCTTCTTAAAGTTCTTCTGATACTCCTTAATAAGATCCTTTGCTGCCTTGGATCATTTGGTGCAGCTTCGATAGCTGCTACAATAGGCTTAAGAGCTACTGCGTAATCAACATCCTGTGCCATTGCTGGAGTTGACATTGCCAACATCAAGGCTCCAGCTATTAAATATTTCTTTGTTTTCATAATTCTTTCTCTTTAAATTTTAATTCAAGTGAACTTTATTTATTAAGACGCCTACCACGGCATTTAGTTTAATTCTATGAGAGTAGTAACTAATGTTGATAAGCAAAATAAATCTTCTCTAATGTTATAACGACCACATTTAATTAAACATAACTGATTATCATTTGCCAATAAATAACACACTATGCTTTACTGACTACTGGGTCTTAACTTCAACTTCACGAATGTTGATTTCACCACGATAAGGCAAGAGACCAGCCTTAAAAATAATCTTCTGACCAATTGGATTGGTTACGAAGTTTGCAAATGCCCAAGGCAATGCTTTGTGAGGGTCAGCCACGACAGCATAGATAGTTCTTACGAAAGGATATCTGCCATCCAACAGATAAGCTTGGTAAGGTTGCCAACTATTCTCTGGCTGTGCAACGGTAGTCTTTGAAAGACCAACCACTCTAATATCTTTCTTAAATGTAGTGTTTGTAGAGTCACGATGATCATTCAACCAATTTGACCCAATAACACCTATAGCATTCGGAGTTTTGTGAACATAGTCAATAACTGACTTACTGTTATTTGCAGCAACAATGTTCGCACTCTTAATGTTCTTTCCACCTAAAATGGAGTCGACTACATAATGTAACGTAGCTGATGCTTTGTTGTCAAAGACAACTTCAATATTACCCTTATCATTCTTAGGGTTCAGCTGATTCCATTTTGCAATCTGACCACTGAGAATCTTCTTAACATCGGTAACCGTAATACATGAATCTGCATTCGTATTGTTCACGATGAAAGCAATTCCATCATATCCTATCGGGAATACCGCTGGGATAGGACCTTTCTCTCGTAACATAGCATCTTCTCCCTTCGTCAATGCATGAGAAGTAAAGAAAAGATTAACTTTCTGGTCGAGGAGCAGTTGCATACCTTTGTTGTCATCTGTATAGATTGGCAACAAGTGAGTTTCTGGATAGCGGAACTGATAATTCTGTAACAGTTCCTCTATAATAGGACTAAAACTTTCGTCAGAGGCGAACTTAATCGTCCCTGACGTCGGTGTATCTGTTCTGCCGTCCTTAGCTTTCTTCTGTCCGCAAGCAGACAGAAGGAAGCCGAGGGATAGCATCAATCCTACTGTTATGTAGAATCTGGTTCTTTTCATATAATATTTGCTTTTACTGCAGTTTGAAAGTAATAGGGAGAGTAAACCAAACGTTTGCTGGCTGACCATTATTCATACCTGGAGACCACTTCGGCATGCTATTAACAACGCGAAGTGCCTCACGGTCGAGTGCCTGATCAACACCACGAACGATTTGTGCCTGACTAACGCTACCGTCACGTCCTACAACGAACTTGACAATAACACGTCCCTGCACACCATTCTCTGCTGCAACTGCTGGGTATTGGATATGAGAAGCCAACCAAGCATTTACGTTAGGGAATGAAGGCATAACCTCTGCCACTGTGAAGACCTTGTTCTCAACCTCCTGCTTGGCTCTGGTTTTGGAGCCTCAACAACAGGTTTCTCGATCTTTGGTACAATCTGTTCAGGAGTAGCAACAGTGCTACGAGCAGCAACTTCAGTACGATCTTCCGTACCTTCCTTGTTCTCAACACCGACTGCCTTGGTCTCCTTATTCATCTTGACCATTGGTGGCATCTCTTCCTTTACATCCTTATCATCCTTGATGACAGGGGCTGTAAACTTAACAGTTGCACGCGTTTCAGGAACAACCTTTTCAGGTTCAATCTTCTTAGGTTCTTCCTTCTTCTGCTGTTTCTTACGTTCAGCCTGCTCTTTCTTAGCCTGCTCAAGAGCTGCTAACTCCATCTTTGCTGCATATTCAGCTTGAGCAGCTAATTCATCGTTGTGCTTCTTAATCTGATAAGCTAAGTAACCACCACCGAGGAATGCAGCACAAAGCAGAATAGCTAAAGCCTTGATGTTACGCTGAGAAACAGTTTTACGAAGCTTGTATGCACCGTACTCCTTGTTCTTGTCGGCGAACACCATGTCGACCCATTTAGGATCGCATAAATCTATTTGCCATTGTTTTCTTTCTTTAATTGTTACTATTCAGTGATTAAGCCTTTATACCTTTCTTGGCTAAGAGAGCCTTGTCTTGGTCTGTCAGCTTGTCAATGACGTAAGTTCCAATATATGAAATCTGCATTTCATCGAGGATGTCTACCAAATGACGATAAGAAGCTTGATCAGTTGGCTTGATAATGACAGTCATAGTAGAAACCTTCTTGCCATTAATCATACCAGTTTTGATCGCGGACAAATCAGCCTGATAAATACTATCTGGATAAGCCTTTGGATTTTCCTGTTTCTTACGATTCAGTTCCTTCACAGCGATGTCCATATCCTGATATGGGATAGAAACTGGATCACCAGTTGAAGGGTCACCCACTTGCTTATGCTGAAGAACATAACGAATACCAGTCTGAGTGTTACCCCAGTCAGCTGGTTTCAGCCAATTAGCGTTATCATACTCTGGTTTACCATTACCATAGAAGATTTTATCTCCGTCAGCAATGTAAATCGTAATAGAGTGTGACTCCTTGGCCTCATTCTTCTGAGTGTCCTTCTGAGTCTTATCATTACTTGGCATCGTCAACTCCATAGTTGAAGGCTTGCTAAGTGAAGTACAAAGCATGAAGAAGGTAATCAGCAACATAAGCATATCCACCATCGGCGTAAAGTCTACGCGGACGGTCATCTTCTTCTGCTTGCCGCCTTCTTTTCCTGTATCCATCATTTCCATACTTTGATCTCCTTACTTATTAGCTGCCTGAGCAGCCTTTTTAGCGTCCAACTGTGTGATCATATAGTAATGGCTCTCATCCATGTCCTGGAGTTCACTCATTACCTTCTTAACGGTACCATAAGGAGAATCGGAATCAGACTTGATAGCAAGTCTAACCTTAGGGTTCACCTGGCGGGCTGCGTTAACCCACTGTTGGAACTCAGTCATCTCCTGTCCTTGGATACTATCGAGAGGAATACCCATCTTAGGGAGTTCTTTACTACGCTCTGCAGCAGGCTTTGACAAATAAGCAGCCAACTTATCGAGCGGAGTACCAAATGTAGACTCAGCAACAAAAGTTTTCTTCTGTGCAGGAGTCAATGTAATGCCCATATTATCTACGATTTGTCCCAACTCATTGGTGTTATCGTAGCTCAAAAATACCTGGCCTTCGCCAGTAGGCTTTCCTGTAGGTCCCTTTTCAGGACTCACAAGAATTGTCAAGACACCATTCTCAGGCACCTTAGTTTCAGACACAGAACCTGGAGTATTTACCTTCACTGGCTCGTTCTTAACGAACGTTGATGTCAGCATGAAGAAGGTAAGCAACAGGGTCATAACGTCTGACATAGGCGTCATGTCGATAAAAGTGTCACTCTTCTTAACTTTTACTTTACCCATAGCGATAAATTATTAAAGGGTTAGCAAAAATTAAGCCTCGTCTGTGTGGTTTACTTCGTATGTCTGAGCGATAGAATAACCAACCTCGTCGAGGGCAAAAGTCAACTTGTCAACCTTGTTAGAGTAGTAACCATAAGAAACTACCGCACACCAAGATGTTGCAATACCGAATGCGGTGTTGATCAACGCCTCAGAAATACCAGCAGAAAGTGCAGCAGAGTCAGCACCACCACCTGCAGCAAGAGCAGAGAACGACTTGATCATACCGGTTACAGTACCGAGAAGACCAGTAAGAGTACCAAGTGTTACGAGAGTAGCAATGATAGGGAGGTTCATTGTCAGAGTTGGCATCTCGAGCTGAGTAGCCTCCTCGTGAGCCTGCTGAATCTTAGCTACCTTCTGAGCCTTCTTAAGGTTAGCATTAGCACCAGTCTCCATATCCTTGTAAGCGTTCAAAGAAGCCTTAACAACATTTGCTACAGAACCCTTCTGCTGATCGCAGAGCTGGTTAGCCTTAGCAAGGTCATTTGCGTTAAGAGCACTCTTGATGTTTGCAACGAACTTTGGAAGGGCACCCTTACCGAAAGCAGTCTTCAAAGCCATCCAACGCTCGATAGACATAGCGAGCACTGTCAACAAGAGAGTGTGGATAACAGGAACGACTACGCCACCCTTAAAGATGGTACCCCAAACGTCTGCTGGGTTCTCACGTACTGCTCCATCCTGGAAGTGCATTGGGTTACCGAACCATGTGTAGAACAATGTGAACGCAACGACAGCGCAAACGACGATAATCCAGAATGCACCTCTAACTCCTGTGAAGCCCTCAGACTTTTTCTGTGGGACTGGTTTTTGTTGTGTAGTTGCCATAATTTGATAAAAATTTAATTTTTAGGTTATTAATGAATTAATTTGTTAATATCTTTCTGATTTATAAGCATTTGTATCTTACCGCCATTATAAAAGCGAGTTCAACACTGCTTCTTATCTCCGCAAAGATAGTAATTAAAAGAAAACTACAGCTACGATTAATAACATTTAACAGTTATAAATGTACAGTTTCCATCTCATCTTTATTACTATCTGCATTTCCGATTCCTATTTAAGTTTTGAAAGAACTTCTTTAATACGACGAAGCGCTTCCTTTATATTTTCATCACTTGTCGCATAACTCATTCTAAAACAGTCTGGAGCACCAAAAGCATCACCACCCACTGTTGCTACACATCCTTCTTCAAGAATATACATAGCAAGGTCGGATGAGTTATTAATCACATGTTTGCCATCTGTCTTTCCAAAGAAGCTGGAACATTTAGGGAAGAGATAGAATGCACCTTGTGGCACATTTACCTCAAGTCCAGGGATTTCTTTTGCCAGACTAACAATCAGATCACGACGACGACGGAATGTCTCTCGATACTCAGTTACACAAGCTTGATCTTCAACATATGCCGCAAGAGCAGCCATCTGACTTACGCTACATGTACCTGATGTATATTGTCCTTGCAACTTATTGAGACCTTTTACAATCCACTCTGGTGCTGCTACCCAACCGATTCTCCAGCCAGTCATAGCATAAGCCTTACTAACTCCGTTACAAAGAATCGTACGTTCTTTCATTCCAGAACAAGATGCAATACTGCAATGACCGCCTATATAATTAATGTGTTCGTAAATCTCATCTGAAAGGACAAACACGTCTTTATGTGCCAAGACAACCTTTGACAAAGCCTCCAACTCCTCTGCAGTATAAACACTACCTGTAGGATTACTTGGAGAGCAAAGAATTATCATCTTTGTCTTTGGTGTAATAGCCTCTTCTAACTGCTCTGCGGTAATCTTAAAGTCTTGCTCAATTCCTGCAGAAACAACAACAGGAACACCGCCAGCGAGTTTAACCATCTGTGGATAGCTCACCCAATAAGGTGCAGGAATAATCACCTCATCACCTGGATTCACCAAAGCCAAAACAGCATTGCAAACACCCTGCTTACCACCAGTACCAACAATAATCTCTGATGCAGCATAATCAAGATTGTTTTCATCTTTCAGCTTCTTTGAGATAGCCTCTCTCAAAGCAGGATAACCAGGAACAGGAGAATACTTAGAGAAGTTATCATCAATAGCCTTTTTGCCCGCCTCCTTAACATGATCAGGAGTCATGAAGTCTGGTTCTCCCACACTCATGTTGATAACATCAATTCCCTGCGCTTTCATTTCACTACTCTTCTGCGACATCGCTAATGTCTCAGAAGGCGCCAATCGATTTAAACGATCTGATAGTTGTGCCATTTCGAACCTTATCTTTCTTTATAAATAATATCAAGTACAAAAGTACGCAAAATCATTTTGATAACGCAACTTTTCTTTCTTTATTTTATCTATATAACATTTTTACTGCCGATTTGACAGTTTAAATTAAACAATTATATAATAAATGAACTCTTTATAAACAAAACTATAAAAGGATATAACAATGGCATTCTTTTAAGCCTACAAATTAAGAATCCCACCACAGAGAAACAAGTCATTTCTCTATAGTGGGATTCATTATAAGACTTATCTTAAAGCCTTCCTATTTGTTATTACACTTACAGATGCAAGTCGTGTCCCATACGATCACGCTTGGTCTTCAGATAGCGATAGTCAAACTTATTTGGAGTTATCTCAATAGGTACATTCTCTTCAATCTCTAAGCCATAAGCCTCGAGGCCTACTCGCTTCGTTGGATTGTTTGTTATCAAACGCATCTTATGAACACCAAGATGACGCAACATCTGTGCTCCACAACCATAATCGCGTTCGTCTGGACGGAAACCAAGATGAAGGTTAGCCTCAACCGTATCAAGACCTTGGTCTTGCAACTTATAGGCTGCAATCTTATTCATCAAACCAATGCCACGACCTTCCTGCTGCATATAGATGATAACACCCTTGCCTTCTTTCTCAATCATCTCCATCGCCTTATGAAGTTGTTCGCCACAATCACAACGCTGACTACCAAGGATGTCACCCGTTGCACATGATGAGTGTACGCGTACGAGTACAGGTTCGTTTTCTTTCCATGTACCCTTGATAAGTGCCATGTGTTCCAAGCCATTTGCTTGACGGAATGGAATCAAGTGAAACATACCATATTCAGTAGGGAGTTCTACTTCCTCACCAACGACAATACTTGTTTCCTTCTTCAAACGATAGGCAATAATGTCCTTGATACTGATAATCTTCATACCCCATTCCTTTGCACGCTTCTGCAAATCAGGCATACGAGCCATCGTACCATCTTCGTTCATAATCTCCATTAATACACCGGCTGGGAAACAACCTGCGAGCTTACAGAGGTCGACAGCGGCTTCAGTATGACCCGAACGACGCAAAACACCATTATCCTGAGCATAAAGTGGATTGACATGTCCAGGACGGCCAAAAGTCTGAGGAGTAGAATTAGGATCTGCCAAAGCCTTAATTGTTTCAGCACGGTCGTGTGTAGACACACCTGTTGAACAGCCTTCCAACTTATCAACCGTAACGGTGAAAGGAGTTCCAAGTACTGAAGTGTTATCAGAAACCTGATGAGGTAAATCTAATTCTTCCGCACGTGATATCGTTATAGGAACACAAAGCACACCTCGTGCATTCTTCAACATGAAGTTAACCTTCTCTGGCGTTATCATTTCTGCAGCCATAATAAGGTCGCCTTCATTCTCTCGGTCTTCATCATCTACTACGATAACGAACTTTCCTTCCCGAAAGTCTTTCAGTGCATCCTCGATGCTATCGAGTTTAAAATCTTCCATATAGTTACTGATTTATATTGTTTTTATCAATAGCCCCTTGCTTCTTCTTTTTCCTTTATACGTTGTATCTCTGCGATAATCGTATCATTACAGCTAATAATAGTACGAAGGTCGCGATAAAGACGTAAGCGGAAACGCCACATTCGGAAGTAGAAGAAATACCAGCAGGCACTATAACTGCTGCAAGAATGTTCGACCACTTATGATCGAATGGTCTTGTATGTGCCTTTACTGCTAATATTGGGTATTTATTTAATTCTGCCATGATAACTTTATTACGCGTATTGCCTAAGTCTTCTATGACATTTTCAAGTTCATCATTAATCTTCTCAATGACATGGTCCGTATGATAGCGGAAGAACACCTTTATAATATTAGGCGCAGACTTCAACCTGCGTGTCTTAGCATACTCCGTAATTCTTACGTTCAAATCATTGAGTTGTTCTGCAGCCTTGCTATAATCAGGGTCATTTAAGATAACTTCCTTGCTGGCCACACTACGTTTCACACGCATTCCAAACATCTTCATCAACATGTTCTTATACATATCCGCATTGAACACTGTTGAATCATTGTTCGCCTTGTAGGTGAAGAATACAGCCATTGGGATAAGAACAGCCATAGACAATCCTTTACCAAACCATATCGCCCAATCTCCCCTGACGTGACATTCGATAACCAGTATTATCTAGGATATAAAAAATAATGAACACGATAACGCTGATAATGATAGGAATACCCAATCCTCCCTTACGGATAATCGCACCAAGTGGAGCTCCGATAAAGAAGAAGATAATACATATCAACGACAAGGTGAACTTGTTAATCGTCTCAATATCATGTAGACGGATTAGCCTATCACCATCGCTGGTTATCATACTCTTAAAGTCAAGGTCGCTAACTTCTTGCTGAACGGTAGACAACGCTTGGTCAATAACATAACGACGCTGGTCTGCAGGAAGCTTTTTAAATACCGAGTCTACGTTAAATGCCTTTTCTCCCGACAGTTTAATTGCCTGTTTCTTATCTGAAGCTTTAAGATTAGTTCTCGATAATAAACAGTCTGCGCATCCTTATAAAAAGCATTACCCACACTATCATAAACATGCACTAAGGAGTCTTTGTCGTGCTGTATCTTCTGAATACTCTTCGTACGGGCATCGTTAGAGATACCAGCCATGTCCGTAAGATTGAAGTCACCATCGAAATCAAGAACTATATGCTTGTGTGCAAATGTCTCTCTACGATATGGAACACTGGCACTATTACCCATTTCTTGTGAGCGCATATTCTCAAACCACTCGCCACTCCATAGGTTAAGAACAAGATGTTTCTTATCCGCTGTAGACTGCAACATACCTGAGTCTGCAAGGATAATAGCCTGATCTTCGTAGCTATCCGTCATTCGGTACACCATAATATTATATAGGTGACCAGTCTTCAAGTCTTTCTTCTCTACGTAGAGATTGGTTTGTGGAATACCATCATAGAAGATTCCTTCTGGGATTTCCAACTCAGGACTCTTCTGCTTCATAGAGATGAGCAGTTGGGCTATATGTTTATGCGCTATTGGTCCTACGTTATTTTGGAAGTAAAAAGAGCCAAAAGCGATAAAAATACTAACAACAATCAGTCCTCTAAACGACTGAATCAAAGAGATACCAGCTGCTTTTATTGCTGTCAACTCTGAACTTTCGCCAAGGTTACCATAAGAAATAAGCGATGAAAGAAGAATTGCCAAAGGAAGTGCCTGTGGCACCATCATCAAACTCATATACCAAAAGAATTGCCCAAGAACGTCCATTGACAATCCTTTTCCAATCAAGTCATCAACATATCGCCACAAGAACTGCATCATCAACACAAACAAGCTGATGAAGAATGTTCCCATGAAAAGCATACCAAACTGCTTGGCAATGAATATATCTAACTTCTTGATTTGAAACATGATATAATAACGAGGTTCTTATCCTCCCTTATTTTATGTGCGAAGCTATTACGAATAAAAGCAAAGAAATCTTGCTTTTTATCTGTAAAATACGACTTACCTTTTGCAAAATTACATAAAAATATCAGAGTAATGGTCTTTTTTAGTATTTTTATTCTTTTACCAGCGTCTTTCCTTTTATAACATCTACCCTCCTCTACCCTTTACTCTTTTGTTTATACATCTTCTCCATAAAGCGCTACAACTTCAAAAGAAGTAACACTGGAAAGGCTCTTTCTTTCTCTATCTGTACAATATACTGAGTAAACAAAGAACATCATTCCACTCTTACAACCCCTCTAAACAACAGAATAGAGTATATGGACGGCTACTTCAACGTCGTGTCATATACCCTATTCCGATTACAATATATTTATAAAAGATTACATTCCTGTTATACGATGTAGGCGGTCTATATTCTGATTCCAAAGTTGTTCCAAGCCTTCCACATCATCATCATCAGCGAAGTCAGTAACCAACAGATGATAGTTGCCAGCAATCTCGCTATGAAACATCTTCATTTCCCAATAAGATTCACTATCAGACGAGTCCCAATGAAAACGTATATAATTGTTTTTTACCATTTCGACAACTGTTGCCGTATGTGTATCGTGTTCACGTAGCGGGTCACCCCAAATAAAGGTTGCCACATCTTCATTAATCGTTACTTCATCTGCCAACCATTTCATCAAACCAATTGGTGTGCTAATCAGTGCCCACACAGCACTGCCCGAACGTGTTTTCAATTCGTATTCCAGTTCGATTTTCTTATTCATCTTCAATTATTACGTTTAATATTATTCTTTTTACAACTCTCTTTTTTCTGCTATCAACGCTTCAAAAACATTCTATTAAAAGACATTCTTCATACAAGTCAGTTTTTAGCAGTTGTACAAATAGTCATTAGAAACAACATAGTCTACATCATGTTAGAACTACAATTCTCTTTTCATGCGCCATACAGAAGGACATATCTTTAACGAATAAAGCCCCATTTTATTGCCTTTCAAACAAACTAACAGATAAATCCGTCAGTAATATTACAAGCCAAGAAATGCAGTTATCACACAAAATAACAACATGTTATATAGTCGTCTATTCCTATTATCAGGTGCAAATATATAACTTTTTATCGAATATCCGTTAAAAAAACGACTTAATATTTGCGAGTATGATATTTTCTTCATACCTTTGCACCCGCTTTCAAGAACGAAAGCTAAATGGACGGCGGGATAGCTCAGTTGGTTAGAGCGTCGGATTCATAATCCGGAGGTCCGGGGATCGTAGCCCCGTCCCGCTACAAAAAGGTTGATAATCATTATGATTACCAACCTTTTTTGTTTTCTATACAACCCAATGCACGCCTCAATATGAGTTTAAGCAGACAGGAAAGATCTTATTATAAAGCTATTCTTAACTTCATCGTACATACACATATCTTACAGGAATATTTTTGTTTCAATTTCCTGTCACTTTTAACACTTCGCTTATTTCTCTGTAAACTAACAAGTTAAGCACATACAACAAATGACAGCAGTGACAGCAAAATGAATTTCAACAATTGCCCAAGCAGCTCCACAAACTAAATGTGTATCCACACTAAAAATCTACTGTTCTACAAAAACTTATCAGGAAGTAGCAACTATTCATAGCATTCGCAATAGCTCCTATCAATAATTCCCATTACAAACTATCATAAAACTTACAAGGCGAGCCTTTCGACTCGCCTTGTGAATTTAATCAGTAACAGGTTATAAAACCTTATGGAAGGCTGATAGCCTCACTTGGACAAACTGATGCACAAGTACCACACTCAGTACAAGCGTCTGCGTCAATTTTGTAGATATCACCCTCAGAGATAGCCTCTACTGGACATTCGTCGATACATGTACCACAAGCGATACAATCATTACCAATTACGTAAGCCATAATATAAATAATTTATAATGTTAATAATGTTCTTGTATTACAAATAGGCTCAATACCTAAATTTGATGATGCAAAGGTAGAAATAATTTCTTGAATACCTAAACATATTGATAAAAAAATTACAAATATTTAGACGGCATAAAAATAAAAAACATGAAATATATTTCATAGCAACTCTCTAACAATCTGACCATTACACAACTTTTTGAAACAATTATAAACAACAGATTAACCTCTATTTAGCCAAAACATCCTTTCCACTCCCTACCTAAAAAGGATGAGAAGGCAGAAAAGTTGGACGAGAACTTTATTAATATAGACAATAAAACCAGTAGAAATACGTTTGAAGATTAATTATGAAAAGAATATTAGTAGCCCTCGTCCTATTGGCTTCTGTGCTTACAATCCACGCACAGGAACGAAGAGTGCAGAACCGCCCTTATACGGATCTGCGTGATTTCCATTTCGGAGTGCTCGTTGGTACACATCTGCAAGACCTTGAACTTAACAATGTTGGACCACAGATGGTCGACCTTGATGATGGCAACGGAGTAGTTCAGAAGATTGTTTCAGCCGATCAAGACCGTTGGGATGCTGGATTCACTGTGGGTGTATTGGGTGAGTTGCGCCTCAATTCTACCTTTCAGTTGCGTATGGCTCCAGCTATGTACTTTGGCACTCGACATCTGACTTTCCGTAATATCACAGACCTTAACACACAAGGAGAGCCTACAGAGCAGGTACAAGAACTCAAAACGGCATACGTTTCTTGCGCTTTCGACCTCATTGCAGCCGCTCCTCGCTTTAATAATCATCGCCCTTACGTGATGTTAGGACTGAATCCTATGCTCAACCTCTCAGGTAAAGACAATGATTATATCAAGCTCAAACGTAGCGATGTCTTCGTAGAAGTGGGACTCGGTTGTGATTTCTATCTCCCTTATTTTAAACTACGTCCAGAGTTAAAGTTCATGTATAGTCTTATGAACAGTCTTGACAAGAGTCATGCAAAGAACCTACAAGACAAGAATATGCTCATGTACACCAACTCTGTTAACGAAACACGAGCAAAGATGATAGCACTTACTTTCTACTTCGAGTAAACCCTTTATGTGTCAAGCAATCAGATATGGCATAAAAGATTAATAACGAAGAAAGACTTATCAAAAGCAAATAGAATCTATGCAATTTTGAAGTTGAACTCCAAAATTGCATAGATTTTTTTATTAAAACACACTTTTCGCTTGTACACATGCCTTTTTTTATGTAATTTTGGAGTTGAACTTCAAAATTGCATAGATTAGATTTATAAAATTATTCATTTACTAAATAAGAATCTAAAGTTCATAAACTAAAGGAATTATGAGAAAGTCTATTATCCTAATCGTTGCACTCATAGCAAGTTTGAACATAAGTGCACAAACTAAAGAGAAGCAAGATAGCCTGAACATACCAGTGTTTCTTGTAGATGGAGTTGAGGTACAGAACATCGATAACCTTGACCAAAAAGACATCATTAGTGTGAATGTTATCAAAAACGGTGACTTCAACAAGCTATTTTATCCACGTACTGGCGGCGTGATGCTGATTACAACAAAATCAAAAAAGTATCTGAAGCCTATCATTCAAAAGTATCAGGAAATATGAAGAAAGCAAAGAGTGACAAGAAGTCTGGTGAGATTTACATAAGATAAAGGTGCACACAAACACCTTTCATAATACGAGAACGCTATCAGGCTATAGCTTTTTACATCGTAATCAATGTCCAATAGTAGCTGAATAATCGTAACTGCTACTATTGGGATTGGTTCTTGTAAATAAACGAGATTGATTACATCAAATTAATACCATGCATAAAACAAAAAACAAATAGATACGATAGCTGCTTCAACAAACAACTTGTCCCCTTATTAAACACTATTTGTAAACTATTTTCACACAACTCAAATCTAATATATGCTCTTTTGGCTTCTAAAAGACGCCTAATTGACTTGCAAAAGGTGCCCTTTTGAAGTCTTACTAACGCCCTTTTGAAGTCCAATTAAGCACCTTTTCTTCTACAGTTTTATAACTGATTGATTTTCTGTTGGTTGCAAACTTGTTCATAATACGTATTTTCTCCCTTATTTATGGAAGTATTATTTGAATTTATGTAATGATTTTTCAAATCCTTATTTGCGTAATTTTCAACATATTAAAAGAAGGGGTTTTCTGTGTCGAAAGATGATAATAGAATAGACAGTGGACAGTTTTAGCAATGTATTCGCTTAATGATAAACTTTCAATAACGTTTTAGAAAGTATAAAAGACCGTGGGCTGCATCAATAAGATTGCTATTGACAATCATACTGATACAGCCCACATTATTTATATATAGGTCTTATCGATTGAAAGACCTACTTTTTCTTCTTCATATCAAGCACCAACTTACCTACGTAAATAGCATGCTTACCATTCTGATCTTCGCCAACCATCTTGCCGTCAAGGTCTTTCACGTACTCTAACTTTGTAAGATAGGTATGTGAGTGACCACCCAATACAAGGTCAAGACCACGAGTTCCTGCGATAACCTCCTCATCACTGACACCTTCTATATTCCAACCAAGGTGAGAGATACAGATAATAAGGTCGCACTTCTTAGCCTTCAATTCGTTAATAACCTTCTGTGCGCAAGCGACAGGGTCATTATAAACAATTGGGCCATAGTTAGCTTTCACTACCAAACCATCCAATTTTGGAGCAAGACCAAAGACACCAATCTTCAGTCCGTTACGCTTCAAAATGATGTATGGCTTAACCAACTTTGCTAATTCAGTTCCTTTAAAATCATAGTTTGCACAAACGATTGGGAAGTTTGCCTTCTTAAAGAGGCGCACCATATTATCCAAACCAAAGTCAAATTCATGATTACCAATCGTAGCAGCGTCATAGTGCATCTGATTCATCAGTCCCACTTCAACATCACCCTTGAACATTGTGTAATAAGGTGAGCCTTGCGAGAAGTCGCCACTATCAAAAAGCAGCAAGTCAGGGTTCTTTGCACGCTCCTCTTTAAGCATCGCAATACGACGCACAAAACCACCACGATCAGCCTTCATCGTATCAGCAAGATTAGGACTTAGCGGATAAATCTGACTATGTGTATCGTTTGTATGGAGGATTGTCAGTTTCTTGTCCTGTCCAAAACCTACAACAGCCATGAAACAGAACATTATCAATAATATATTTCTTTTCATTTTTCTAACTCCTTAAATATTTATTCCACACGGATACGTCCTTCTGTGTGAGCATTAACCACCTTACCTTGAGCTGTCTGCTCCTTGAAATAGTTCATAATAATAAAACGTGTGTTGTTACTGCTTTCTTGTGGTGAAACAACACTTGTTGCAGACTTAAACGCCTCCATCTTATCATTTCCCTGTGCTAAGTAATCGAGCGTAGCAATACGATAACTTGCTTTTGGATCAATCTCCTTACCATGCAAACGAGCAGATTTAAGCTTATGGTCGCGTGTGAAAACAAGTTCTACTCCATGGCTAACAGCCTCACCACCGGTATGAGCCATCTGTGAGAATAGCTCTAAAAGTTTCTCACCAGAAAGTGTTACGAAGCAAATTTTATTCTCGAAAGGTGCGATATCCAACACGTCACCAAAGGTAATCTTACCCTTAGAAAGGGCTGCACGGATACCACCCATATTATAAACACCAAAGTCAACCTTCTCATTATAATCACGTGCAGCCCACACCATGATGTCTGCCAACAGATTAGAAAGATCGCTCTCTGGGCGGTGTGCCACCATATCGTGGTCAACCTCTCCCACAACAGGTCCCATCAACGAGTCAACCTTGTGCTTAAAAGGTTCCATAAACTTTGCTGCCCCAGCATCAGGAGTAGCATCATATCGATTATCAACCAGCACACGTGTACGCTGAATGCCTGCTAACTCATAATGAGAAGCACAGCCCGTCAACGCCAGTAATGCTGTTAATCCAGACAGATAAACCGTTTTTTTATACATATATAATGACTTTTATAGTTCTCATAACTATTTATCAGAGTAGGAAATAGCCCTACTTTGACTAACTTCGAACGTCGCTCATCCTGTTATGTATAGGTTACATCACAAGCCGACAACGTTCAAAAAGATAATGCAAAAGTAAGAAAAAAAAACGAATCAAATGCTTGTCGCATTATTAAAGATATACTGCCAAAGTGAAAAACACGTTCAAAAACAAAGTGCATAGAACTACATATACCTCATTTTAGGTATTGCATATCATAAAGAATATTAATACTTTTGCAGACGTTTATTAACACTCATAGGATTGTATTATATGAAGAAAGAAACAATTTATCTATCTCTCGCAATGCTTGCAATTACAAATATCCCTTGTAATGCACAATCAGAAGAGATTAAAGACTCCACATTACATCTCGAAGAAGTAACAATCAGTACCACACGTATGCCTGAAATAAAGCAGAATGCGGCTGCTACAGTTACAATTATTGACCAAAGCAAATAGCAGAAATGAGCAAATCGGCTCCCGATATCACCCATCTCTTGGGCATGCTCACGCCTGGTATGGCTCTATCAAGTAATACCACAAGCTCGCGCGCACAATCACTTCGTGGAAGAAGTGCACTCATCCTGATTGATGGTATACCTCAGTCAACTCCTTTACGTTCAACAGACCGTGATATCCGAACCATCGATATCGCTGCTATCGACCATATAGAAGTGGTAAAAGGTTCTACCGCTCTCTATGGTAATGGTGCTATCGGAGGATTGATAAACATCATAACTAAGAAGAATACCACCAGCAGATCTGTAGTTGGAGAGACGACTCTCTCGGGTTCAACTTACAATTTCTTCCGTCACGGGAAAGGGCAAGGTTATCGCATCAACCAGCAAGTTTATGGTCGGTTGGGACAGTTTGATTATCTCGTAAATGGGGCTTTTGGACGTACAGGTAGTGCTATTGATGGTGATGGAAAGTTTATCTCTCCACGCTACGGACTCGGTGATACCTATACAACAAACGTACTTGTTAACCTCGGTTATTCCCTATCTTCAAAGAATAGAATCGAATTGATGTATAATTACTATCGTAGTTTGCAAGATACGAAATTGATTCCTTTCGGTGGAAAATACCTCCAAAGTCCTTCTATTGGTATAATTGGCAGCAAGGACCCACAGGCTGTTGACGAGGGAACAAGATACAATCACAATGCCTACCTCAAGTTTACATCAAAGGATATATTCAAACATACCGACTTAGAAGCATCTGTTTATGGTTCGGGAATATATACTATCTTCGACTTCCGTAAGGCTAACCCAGCACAGCCAAGATGGGAAGAAACAAGTGGACAGTCGGCTGTTAAGGATCGTAAGTTTGGTTTCCGCACCCAGTTTAACACTCGACTTATATTCTCAGAGAATGCTTTTGCACATTTAGCATACGGTTATGACTATCTCTACAACAAGACATCTCAACCATTGGTAGATGGTAGATATTGGGTACCATGGTTAACAAGTAACAATCATGCACCCTTTATCCAAGTGAAGACCACACTTTGGCAACACCTAAACCTCAAATTAGGAGGACGTTACGACTTCATTAATGTAAACGTGCCAGACTACGATGTATTACGCAATAAGCTCTCCGACCCACAGGTTCAGGTCAAGGGTGGAAAGCTAAAGTATAATAATATGTCTTTTAACGTTGGACTTTCCTATAACAGATATCGCGCATTTCAACCCTTCGTAGCCTACTCTCAAGGTTTTTCTATCTTTGATTTAGGACGTACATTACGTGCTGCCAAGGCTGATGTACTCTCTAAGATATCAACAGAACCAGTAAAGACAAACAACTACGAGGTGGGCGTTTACTCTGATATTAATCATTGGTTGCAGTTGAATGGATCTGTTTTCTACACCTATTCTAAGCTTGGAAGTGACCTCAAGATAGAGAATGGTTTCTGGGTAGTAAACCGTACTCCACAGAAGGTGTATGGCGTTGAATTGAGTGCAGATGCACAAATCCTCCGTAACTTAAAGGCTGGTGCTAACTTCTCATGGTTCGAAGGTAAACTCAAATCAGCTACTGGTGATTGGGACACATACATGTCGAATATCTCCATTCCAGCTGCTAAGTTGGCAATGTATGTCAACTATGCTCCAGTCAAGAATACCTATCTCCAACTGCAATACATGCACACCGGTAAGCGTGACAGATTTACTCCTAATGCTTCAGGAGTATATAACGAGGGTGAAGGTATCGTAAATCGTATCAACTTACTAAACCTTACCGCAGGCGTAAAGATGAAGGTTTGCGACTTAAGTTTGGCTGTATCCAACTTATTGAACTACACTTATTACACACCAGCATCTATGATGATGGCACGTAATGCAGAGTATGCACATGCTGATGGACGCAAGATAACACTCACTGCAGTGTTCAAGTATTAATGTTCAAACACTCGATATACTTATTCTCAGGTACTAAAAGGAGATTATATAACAAGGTAAAGTTAGGTAAAGTTTACCTCTTATAATTATATAAGATACCCTTCTAATACAGAAGCACCCTAAAGTATATCATAAACTATAAGCAGGGAAGACGGAATACAACAAGTATTCTAACGCTTCCCTGCTTTTCTTTTAGTTCTTCCGTTAAATGTGTAGATTATTATTGGAATGAGAATAATCCACATACATGGTATGCTTTCATCCAATAAGATTGTTTTATAAAGACTCAACACTCAACAACCATCACCCAACACCGGTATAATTACCCTCAATTAAATGGTTTTACAAATAGGGATAAACTACATGACAAATGTAATTAGATGCGATGTCTATCCATCTTATACAAACAACTTATTCCCTTATCAATTAAAGTTTGTAAATTATTTTCGTACAGTTCAAAACCAATACATGCTCTTTTGGGTTCTTAAAGACGCCTAATTGACTTGCAAAAGGTGCCCTTTAAGCCCCTTACTAACGCCCTTTTGAAGTCCAATTAAGCACCTTTTATTCTACTACTTGGTAACTGCCTGATTCTCTTTTGATTGCAAATCTGATTCTCATATGTGTTTTTGCCGTCCTTTATAGATGTTTTACCCGAAATTATGTAATGATTTTTCAAACTCTTATCTACAGATTTTCAAAGTCTTAAATGAAATAGTTTTCAATGTCAGAGAATGATAATAGAACAGATAGATAACTGTTTTAGCCATGTTTTTGTTTAATGAGTAACTTCGATTCATCCGTTTACGCAATACGAAAAGTGTCCACACATTTAGCGGAAGAGCCATTCTCTTACTTCTCAAAAACCTTATTTATCTCTTCACACCCTATTTACTACCAACGTATAGATAACCCTTCATTACTACATGAGAGGCACACTGTCAGGCATTTATACATCAGGAAGCCAATAGTTGCAACCCTACTAAAAGACCACTAACGTAGAATGCAACTATTAAAAAGTCATTAAACCTTTGACAGAAACACATTATTACTTACTTTTGCAATACATATCAATTAATTCAACAAAACATTTATTATTATGAAAAAGAGTTTGTTCGTTAGCATAGTTATGCTCTTTGTAGGCATGACTGTCAATGCGCAGGATTACAAAAAACAGTCGTTCATACCAGAAGCAGCTATGCCAGATGCAGGTATCTACCTCCCAGCTCCACCTGACACAGCATCTTATCAATTTGACTATGACTTCCGTCAGTATTGGTGGGGTCGAAAGATGAGAGAGGACAAAGAACGTGCTGCACAGGCTAAGTTCGACGCCAACTTCGATGTTGATTCTGTTCTCGTAGGCTTTGCTCCATCTTTTGGTTTGCTTATCACACCAGAAAAGACACCAGAGACCTACAAACTCATGTGCATGATAGGTATTGATGGCAACCACGCTGTTGACCGTGCTAAAGCGAAATATATGCGTAAACGTCCGTTTGCACAATTCCATGAGCATACACTTCAACCACAGTTTGAGGCAGAGTTGATTAACAACGGCTCTTATCCTTCAGGTCATACCTGTCGCGGTTGGATATTCGGATTGACTTTGACAGAGCTGAATCCATCACGTGGCAACGAGATTATGAAGCATGCTTACGAGTATGGTCAGAGCCGAGTGATCTGTGGTTATCACTATCAGAGCGATGTTGATGCAGGCCGTCTTTGCGCAAGTGTAGGCTTTGCTGCCGTACAATCATCTGATGCTTTCCAAAAGCAAATGGCAAAGGCAAAGAAAGAAATAGCCAAGGTGCTTGCAACAAATAAGCATTAAAAAGCTAACAATTACTTTGTTATTTCATTGAAAAGTAGTAACTTTGCACCGCTTTTCGGCGTAACCGCTGATCGTGGAAGAGTCATGGATTACGTTACGTTGGAACGACAAACAATATTTAATTAATAGAAAAAAATGGATTTAATTAAAGTTGCTGAAGAAGCATTTGCAACCGGCAAACAGTTCCCAGAGTTCAAGGCTGGTGACACTATCACTGTCGCTTACAAAATCGTCGAGGGTAACAAGCATCGTATTCAGCTCTACCGTGGCGTAGTTATCAAGATTTCTGGTCATGGTGAGAAGAAGCGTTTCACAGTTCGTAAGATGTCAGGCACCATTGGTGTTGAGCGTATCTTCCCAATCGAGTCACCAAACATCGATTCTATCGAGGTGAACAAGCGCGGTAAGGTTCGTCGTGCGAAACTCTACTACCTCCGTGAACTCACAGGTAAGGCTGCACGCATCAAGGAGAAGAGAACTGTTGTTGCAGAGAAGTAAGCCCTTGGAAATCCAAGAAAATAAAAGTCCGAAACTATTGGTTTCGGGCTTTTTTATTTACCTATTAATAAGGATTATTAGACATTCATTATTGATAAAGCTAACGAAAGAAGGAGAGAAAGAGTTATTATATTGCGCTGTCTAAAACTCCTTATTATCAGTTTTTTTGAGTGTAAAGATAAAAACTTCTCATCATAAAAAACACATATAAATAATGTAGGGACACATGCTTTGCTTATCTTGTGATAGGTATCGCTAACAGATAAACACATCATATGTCCCTACAATCTTTCAGAGATAACCTTTCAGAGATTCCTCTCCTACTCACTCTTTCTCCAGAGCAATTAATCTTCGTAATTCAACTTTGCATCATTTTCACCATGCAAAGCCGCATTTAAGTCTTTCCAATTCTGGAAACCAGCAAAGAGAGCCAGCCTGTCTAAAGTCTTTTTAGAAGGTTTTTCCTTCCCCTTGAAATAGCCAATAATTTTCTTCAATGAAGCCGATTCCAAGTGAATGTGATAAAGTGCTAACCTGCTGGACAATCTTTCCAAGTCAGAAGCCAATTCTCTGCGGATATTTGCCTTTTGACCAAGCTCCTCGATAATGGTTCTAAGCTTCTTTTTCATTTCTCATTCTTCACTATATATACTAACGTGGTACAAAAAGTAATAAAAAGAATAAGTAATTAAGTAATATTCAACGACTTTTCTTAAAGTTAAATATGTTAATTAAACTTGTAAACAAGGAGTGTAAATATAAATTACGTACTACACTATATAAAATCGCTTTGAAATAGAAAATAACGTATCAGTTATGGATAAGCAAAACCATAATCAAATAAACATTATTCAGGGTAACATAGCATCTCATTTACCACTTTCTATCCTCTTATAACCAGCCTATCACACAGCATTTAGTGCTTCGCACATCATGTGCGAAGCGTTAGCACCCTATGTGCGAAGCATCAACACCACACGTGCGGACCATCAGCACAAAGACAGAAAAGCAATGAAACGATGCGTATTTGAATACAAAACAAAAATAACAAGCGTCCTTTTATAAGGATAGAAATAGAATACTACCCATTACAAAAGGACGCTTATATTTCGTCATTTGAACCTAATAGCAGTATTGAAAGCGTATGCTATTAAGCTAATCAAATCAACTTATTTCACAGCAATGCACTCAATCTCAACAAGCGCACCCTTTGGCAAAGCCTTTACAGCGAATGCAGAACGTGCTGGATAAGGTTCCTTGAAGAACTCGGCATAAACTTCATTCATCGCAGCGAAGTTCTCCATATCAGAAAGGAATACTGTTGTCTTAACAACATGAGACAGGTCTACACCTGCAGAAGCCAACACGTTGCATACGTTAGTGAGCGACTGGCGAGTTTGTTCCTTCACACCACCCTCAACAAAAGCATTGGTAGCTGGGTCAATAGGAAGTGAACCAGATGCGAAAATAAAACCATTGGCTTCAATAGCCTGACTGTAAGGACCTACTGCAGCAGGTGCCTTGTCTGTGTGTAATGCTTGCATATCTTTAAGTAATTTAAAGGGATTAGAGGAGTCAGAGGGTATTCATCCTGCGCTGGATAGCCCTCACGCTCCAAAGATTGTTTTCTTTTCGAGTGTAAAAGTACTGATTTTCTTCAAAAGAAACAAACCAACACGCCTAATTTACTTAAAAACGACAAGCGTAACAGCGTATTCCATTATTTTTCCGTATCTTTGCACTACCAATTTACATATACCACATAAGTTATATGAAAGAATTAGCTCTTAAGTACGGATGCAATCCGAACCAAAAGCCTTCACGTATCTATATGGAGGAAGGCGAACTCCCAATCACAGTTCTCAGTGGTCGTCCCGGCTACATTAACTTTCTTGATGCGCTCAACAGCTGGCAACTCGTTAAAGAGTTGAAGGCCGCTACTGGTCTGCCTGCAGCTGCATCGTTCAAGCATGTCAGCCCAGCTGGTGCTGCAGTGGGTCTCCCTTTGAGTGATACTCTCAAGAAGATTTACTTCGTCGATGATGTTGACTTCGAGCTTACACCGCTTGCCAGCGCCTATGCACGTGCTCGTGGAGCCGACCGTATGTGTTCTTATGGCGACTTCTGTGCGCTCAGTGACACCTGCGATAAGGAGACAGCGTTGCTGATTAAGCGTGAAGTTAGCGATGGTGTTATCGCACCTGACTATACTCCAGAGGCTTTAGAAATTCTGAAGGATAAGCGTAAGGGTGCATACAATGTCATTAAGATTGACCCTAACTATGTGCCTGCTCCAATCGAAAAGAAGCAAGTTTTCGGCATTATATTTGAACAGGGCCGCAACGAGGTGAAGCTTGATGATCCTGCACTCTTCGAGAACATCCCTACAAAGAACAAGACATTCACTGAGGATGCTAAGCGTAATCTCATCATTTCGCTGATTACATTGAAGTATACACAGAGTAACTCTGTTTGCTATGTGAAGGACGGACAGGCTATCGGTATTGGTGCTGGACAGCAGAGTCGTATCCACTGCACTCGCTTAGCAGGTAGTAAGGCTGACGAATGGTGGTTGCGCCAGTGTCCAAAGGTTATGAATCTTCCATTTAAGAAGGGTATTCGCCGTGCCGATCGAGATAACACCATCAATATCTACATCTCTGATGAGTATGAAGATGTACTACAGGATGGTGTATGGCAGCAGTTCTTCACAGAATGCCCAGAGCCTCTGACACGTGAGGAACGCAAAGAGTGGATTGCTAAGAACACAGGTGTTGCACTCGGTTCTGACGCATTCTTCCCATTTGGCGACAACATAGAGCGTGCGCATAAGAGTGGTGTAGAATATATAGCACAGGCTGGTGGAAGTATTCGTGACGACCATGTTATTGACACTTGTGACAAATACAACATCGCAATGGCATTTACTGGCGTTCGTTTATTCCATCATTAAAAAGATTGTATATGAGTGATATTGACGATATTATTGAAACCGGAATGGTCTTTCGAAGTGCCTCGAAACCCAAAACCGATGATGGCAAGGTGAAAACCAAAGCCAAGAAAAAGAAGTATATTACTGGTGCACACGGTTCTGGCAGTGCAAAGCAGAAGGCTAAATACCGTCAGCAACGTGCTAACCGACACAAGTAAAGAAAACAACGAACGCCCTCATTTCTCCGTCCTTGTCAAAGGGAACTGGAGAAATGAGGGCGTTTGTTATTGATGATACGGCTATTTACTCATAGCCATCACCAAAGTCTTCACCAGGATACTTCCTTAATAAGCTGGCAAAACGAGGATTATAATGAGATAACATAGCCGAATGAAAGCTTGTTGCCATCGTTATATCAGAGCTATACTCACGTTCTTTCTTTTTTGAAGACAAGGCAAGCGTTGCGTCAATGAAGTTGTATGCCCACTGATTATCATAAGCCATTACAGCCTCGAATAAGTATTTGCTACGAGGAAGCATGCAACTATCATGTTTCTTTATTTCATAGTCTCGGATGCGCATCAGCAAAGGGACGAAATCTTGACAAGCCCAAACCGTAACAGCCAACAAAGCATTATCGGTTTCATCATCTTCCCTATCAACATCTTCATTCTCATTATCATAATGCGATAAAGCATCCAATAAGATAGATTTATCCTCTTCTCTACGATAGGAAGCTAAAGCTTTCAGTGCCTGATAGGTTTGTTCTTTAAGAACAATCTCCTTTATCCTTGAGTAATAGCTTTCCTTCGGTGGAAGTCTCAATAAAAGTTTCTTTGTATATTGATATTTGGACAATCCGGGGTGTATAGAGTGCTAAAGAGTCATTACGCAATGAATCTTCCTTACTAATGACCGTCTTATCTCTGCATGACTGAACATTACGTAAGAATACACTACCAGCATACTCCTCTTCTATTACATCATCTGAACGCACATAAATCTTCGTCGTATCAGTATAATTCGAGAGTAATATTTCCTCTAAGTGTGCATACTTTCGACGTATCAAAGCATCTGTAGCTGCAAGTCGAACTCCCACAGAATAACTCCTATTAGTGAGTTCGCAAAGTTCTTTCGTAGTACATAATGAATCTAATAAAGACTGCACCACAGGAAAGGCTCTTGGTCTTTTGCATGTTTTAATATAAGTCGTATCAATACCATCCAACAGACTATCCACATTCAGATAATACTGTCTACCATTAGTATTTTGCATTTCATTGTATGTTCCAGTTCTATTCAACAGGAAGAGAACCTTTGCTATCTGCTCCTGTCGCTTGTCTGTACAAGCAACCAACAGCATACATATTGAAAGGAAAAACAGAATTTTCTTCATACTATACAATAAATATCTTTGCACGGAATAAACACCTTCGAAGACAGCAAAGATACTAAATTATTGATAAAAAAACATGCTTTTCAATCTCTTTTTCTTCATCCTATTACCTTTCAAATAGAAGGTATAAAAATCATTGTAAAGAAACGACTTGTGCGAATTATATTCATGAAAAAAAGATTTATTTTCATGAAAAGAAATATTTATTTTCACGACAAGAAATATTTATTTACGTGAAAATAATTCCATAATAAACCATGGAATGGTATCTATTTCAAGGCTATACCTGTGTAAATAGTGCCGAATCCTTCTTTAAGAATACGTGCTGAGAAGAAGTCGGAAGCATTATCATAGGTGCAAATACCTGATTGAAGGATATTAGCTGCAGGCACACCAAGTTCTTCTAATTGAAGTTGATTGCAGAGCGGAAGGTCGATATGCCATTTCTCATACATACGTGCAATGCGTTCCATAGGAAAACCTGCAGCCGAAAAAGCATCATAAACCTCCTGACCTACCTCAAAGTTCTTCAGCGAAATACAAGGACCAACAACCGCCTTGAGTTCTTTTGGGTCAGTACCATATAGTTCTGTCATCTTGCGAAGTGTATGCTGTGCGATACGCTGCACCGTACCACGCCAACCAGCATGGGCTGCACCAATGGCATGATGAACAGGGTCATAAAAAAGAATAGGAACACAATCAGCAGTATGAACACCGATGCAGACGTTACGACAATCGGTAACGACAGCATCTTTCCCTTCTTCTATCTCGTACTGTTCAGCAGCTGAAAGATTTAAAAAAGCATCCGTCACAGTCAGACAATGTGTCTCATGTATCTGATGTAGACGAATAACCTTATCCGCCTGAACACCAATTTCAGCTGCTACAGCCTGCAGATTCTCGGCTACAGCAGACGATTCATCACCCCGATGAGGGTTGATGTTGAGTGTAGCAAGCTTTCCCTTGCTAACTCCGCCATGACGGGTAGTGCTAAAGCTGACTACCTCGTCGGCAAGATTAAAGTAATGTAGAACAGGCTTAATCATTCGTATATTCAAAATCTTCAAGGTCTTCTACCTCATCCAATTCGTCTATACCCACCTCTTCAACATCATCAATATCAGCGTCCTCAGCCGCTAACTCAGCAGCAAAACGCGACATATCCTTGTCACGATGAACAAGTGTATCTTCTGAAAGAATACTTTGCAGCTTATTACTTTCTGCATTAAGTTCTTTCCAAAGAATATCCTTTAAGTCATCAATTCCCTGTCCTGTAACAGCTGATATGAAGACAACAGGAAGGTCAGTTGGCAACGTTTCACGCAGCATCTCAATGAGTTCATCATCAAGAAGGTCGCTTTTCGTTACCGCTAAGACACGATGTTTGTCGAGCATCTCTGGATTAAACTGCTGCAACTCGTTTAGTAACACCTCGTATTCGCGCTTGATATCGTCGGTGTCTCCTGGTACCATAAAGCAGAAGGGAGTTTCGTTCGATATGACGGAGGAAACGTAAGCCGAGTCCCTTACCTTCACTGGCTCCTTCGATGATACCAGGAATATCAGCCATAACGAAACTTTGGTTATCACGATAGCTGACAATACCTAACGATGGTTCCATAGTTGTGAAAGGATAGTTAGCTATCTTTGGCTTTGCACTTGAGAGAGAAGACAGCAAAGTAGACTTACCTGCATTTGGGAAGCCCACCAAACCGACATCAGCTAACAGCTTCAACTCAAGAATAACAGTCATCTCCTGCATTGGTTCACCCGGTTGTGCATAGCGTGGAGCCTGATTCGTAGCTGTACGGAACTGGAAGTTACCCAATCCACCACGTCCACCTTTCAACAGTAACACCGTCTGTCCGTCATGCATGACATCGCAAACATACTTGCCAGTTTCGGCATCATAGGCAACAGTACCACAAGGAACATCAATATAAATATCCTTACCATCTGTACCATGACACTTATCACGACCGCCATTACCTCCATGCTCAGCATAGATATGACGCTGAAACTTCAAGTGCAACAGCGTCCAATAATTATGGTTACCACGTAAGTAAACACTTCCACCCTTACCACCATCGCCACCATCTGGTCCGCCATTAGGGTTATACTTCACATGACGAAGGTGCATGGAACCTCTACCACCCTTACCAGAGCGGCAGTATATCTTTACATAATCAACAAAATTACTTTCCATCTTTAAACTTTGAATTTTGAACTTTGACCTTTATGATTTGTACTGTAACTTGAAATATTATTGATTAAGAGAAGAACGAGTTGCCTTACCTATTTTTGTTAAGACCGCTTGAATCTTATGACAATCATCTGATAAAGATTTATACTCACTTTCGCTAATGTATTCTGCTTCCCTTAATAAATCAATCCAATAGTTTGACTCTGTTGCTTCTTTCAAAGCGATATTCATCTTACTACAGAAGTCTGCACGACTTTGTCCGTTCTTTCCTTCATGAACATTAGCCCCAATACTCGTCCCAGAACGAAGAAGTTGCTTTGATAGGACATACTCCTTATGCTCATTTGTCAGGTATTTATATAACCGTACAACCCTTAGCGCAAAACTTTTTGATAAGATATAGATATCATTCTCTACGATTTTTCTCTCCAACATACGGTACAAATCATAAAGTTCAAAGTTCAAACCTCAAAGGTCAAAGGTCTACAGAGCGTCAATAACAGACTCAATACGTGCGAAAATATCTTCTACAGTACCAAGACCCTCAACATGATGATGAATATTCTCACCCTTATACCAATCAATTAATGGAGAAGTCTGGTTGTTGTAAACATTAAGGCGCTTCTTGATTGTTTCCTCATTGTCATCAGAACGACCGCTCTGCTGACCACGGAGAAGCAGACGCTTCATCAACTCATCCTCTGGAACAAAGAGTTCAACCATAGCTGCCACATTGTGACCACGCTCAGCTAACATCTTCTTCAAAGCCTCTGCTTGTGGGATTGTACGTGGGAAACCATCGAAGATAACACCCTTGTGATCCTTGCCAAAGCTATCGTATACGCTTGCAAGAATATCTATCATCAACTCATCAGGAATGAGCTGACCATTGTCAATGTATCCTTTTGCAGTCTTACCAAGTTCTGTACCATTCTTAATTTCATTACGAAGTACGTCACCTGTTGAGATATGACCGAAGCCATACTTCTCAATCATCTTGTCGCTCTGAGTACCTTTACCAGCACCTGGCGCACCGAAAATTACAATATTCTTCATTATTCTTGTACTAAAGTATAAATATCTCTCAAGTTACGACCCTGCTGGTCATAGTCAAGTCCATAGCCAACAATGAAGTCATTTGGGATTTCCATTGCTGCATACTCGATGTTCAAAGGAACAGTAAGCTTACCTGGCTTCAAAAGTAAAGTTGTAATATGCAGACCAGCAGGCTCGCGTGTACCAAGCGTTTCGAGCATACGCTTCATAGTTGCACCTGTATCAACAATATCCTCTACAATGATAACTTCTCTACCACGGATATCTTCGTTCAAACCGATAATCTCCTTAATCGTACCCGTTGAGGTAACACCTTGGTAAGAAGCCAACTTAACAAAGGAAATCTCACATGGGATAGTAATATGCTTCATCAAGTCAGAGGCATACATGAACGAACCATTCAACACCGCAAGAAAGAGCGGAGTCTTACCTTCAAAATCCTTATTTATACGATCTGCTACCAGCTTTACTCTTTCTAAAATCTCGGCTTCAGGAATAGAAGTCTCAAACGTTTTGTCCTTAATTGTTACTCGACTCATTCTTCATTATTTATAATTTAGCGCAAAATTACGAAAATAATACCAAACTATCCGCATTTATTTTGTAAATTTGCCATCGTTATGAAGATATTTACAAGTGCCCAGATTCACGAACTGGACAGATACACTATAGAACACGAACCTATCAAGTCGATTGATTTGATGGAGCGTGCAGCAAAAGCCATTACTCGTGCTATCACTGAGGAGTGGTCGACACATACGCCAATTGTTGTCTTTGCAGACCCGGCAACAATGGTGGTGATGCCCTTGCTGTGGCACGTTTGCTGATAAATGAGGGATATAAGGTGAATACTTTCCTTTTTAATATTACCAATCATCTATCAGAAGACTGTGTAACAAACCGCCAACGTTTGCTCGATAGCAAGCATGCAAAGGATTTTACAGAAATCACTGCGAAGTTTGACCCACCTGAATTAACCGCAGACACATTGGTGATTGATGGTTTGTTTGGCTCTGGACTCAACAAACCATTGGCTGGCGGTTTTGCCTCATTAGTGAAATATATCAATCAAAGTCCTGCTAAGATTGTGAGTATTGACGTCCCATCTGGTTTGATGGCGGAGGACAATACATATAACGTACGTGCGAATATCATTCACGCTACCCTCACATTAACCCTCCACGAACGCAAATTATCCTTCCTTTTCGCTGACGCACAGCAGTTTATTGGTAGGCTAAAGGTGCTTGATATCCGTCTGAATCAGGAGTTTATTCAGAAGACAGAAGCACAATATTACCTATTAGAAGAGAACGATATTCGTTCGCGTTTACTCCATCGTGATGACTTCTCACACAAAGGTGATATGGGTAATGCACTTATCATCGCAGGTAGCTACGGTATGTCGGGAGCAGCTATCCTTGCAACTCGTGCCTGTCTACGCAGCGGTGTGGGTAAGGTTACGGTGCATACTCCTAAAAAGAACTACGATATCATGCAGATATCCGTTCCTGAAGCTATCTTACAAATGGACCATGAGGAGACAGCCTTTACCGAAGCGGTTGATACAGATGATTTCGACGCACTTGCAATAGGTCCAGGATTAGGCAGACAGGAGCCTACCGCCATTGCGATGATAGCACAGATAAGACGCGCACAATGTCCTATTGTTGCCGATGCTGATGCCTTGAATATTCTTGCAAGCCATCGTGCATGGATGCAACAACTACCAAAGGGAATCATTATGACGCCTCACGCAAAGGAACTCGACCGTCTTACAGGCTCTCCTGCTAATGCAGACTATGAGCGTCTCCAGCGTACACGCGAGTTAGCAAAGTCTTTACAGGCTTATATCATCCTTAAGGGACATAACAGTGCACTCTGCCTACCTAATGGCAACGTTATCTTTAACTCAACAGGTAACAGTGGCATGGCAACAGCTGGTAGTGGTGATGTACTCACTGGTATCATCACATCCCTCCTTGCTCGTGGTTATCACCAACAGAACGCTTGTTTGGTTGGAATGTACCTCCATGGTCTTGCTGGCGACTTAGCAGCGAAAGAATTAGGTAAGGAAAGCCTTGTTGCAGGAGACATTATCAACTATCTCCCTAAAGCTTTCAAGCTTTTGGACGATTGATAAAGCCTTCTCTTTCCAGCTATTGTTGATAGGTAATAAAGCCATCCAAGTATAAGCAACAGCCCCACATGGTTCTTTCCATGCGGGGCTTCTTGTTTCCTCTGTCATAGCCTACGAGGCACTGCCTCGTAGAAAGCAACACAAAAGAAAAGCGGCAGTTCCCTAAAGGAAGCTACCGCTAATGTTTATTTAGTCAAGCCGACCTCAACAAATGATTAGTCGAGGTTAGCAAGCTTGTTCTCAGAACCAAGAACGTCTGTGATCTTGTGCTTGTAAAGATCCTCCATGTACTCACGAGCCTTACCACAGTACTGACGTGGGTCGAAGTACTCTGGGTGCTCATCAAATGTCTGGCGAACACCTGCGGTGAATGCAAGACGAGAGTCAGAGTCGATGTTAATCTTACAAACAGCACTCTTAGCTGCCTGACGGAGCTGCTCCTCTGGGATACCTACAGCGTTTGGCATCTTACCACCATGCTCGTTGATGATATCAACATACTCCTGAGGAACTGAAGAAGAACCGTGGAGAACGATTGGGAAACCTGGGAGCTGCTTCTCGATAGCTGCAAGAACATCGAATGCCAATGGAGGAGGAACAAGACGACCAGTCTTTGGGTCACGTGTACACTGCTCTGGAGTGAACTTGTAAGCACCGTGAGAAGTACCGATAGAGATAGCCAAAGAATCGCAACCTGTACGAGTAGCGAAATCAACAACCTCCTCTGGCTTTGTATAGTGAGAAACCTCAGCTACAACGTCATCCTCAACACCAGCAAGTACACCGAGCTCAGCCTCAACTGTTACGTCGAACTGGTGAGCATACTCAACAACCTTCTTTGTCAAAGCGATATTCTCCTCATATGGAAGAGAAGAACCGTCGATCATTACAGAAGAGAAACCGAAGTCTACACAGCTCTTGCAAGTCTCGAAGCTATCACCATGATCAAGGTGAAGTGCAATCTCTGGATGATGGCAACCCAACTCCTTAGCATACTCTACTGCACCCTCTGCGAGGTAACGAAGAAGAGTCTGGTTAGCATACTTACGGGCACCCTTAGAAACCTGAAGGATAACTGGTGATCTCAAATCAGAAGAAGCCTTGATGATAGCCTGAAGCTGCTCGAGGTTATTAAAGTTGAATGCTGGAATAGCATAACCGCCTTTGATTGCTCTCTTGAACATCTCACGTGTGTTCACGAGACCTAATTTCTTGTAATCTACTACCATAATTTCTTTTATCTTTTAAAATTAATAAGTCTATACCTATTTACACATGCAAAAGTACGGTTTTATTTTCTGATAGCCAAAACATACCACACATTTAATAAACCTAAAGTGTTAAAATCCGTAATAAAAGACAATAGTTTTTGGAATAAAAGATAATTAGGCTTATTAGACATGACTGCCTAATAAGCCTAACCAAACATTTATCTGATAAGTTAATTACTTCTCAGATGGCTCAATAACACGCCAGATCACTGATGCGAGTGCACCACCAGCAAATGGACCTACGATAAAGATCCAAAGATTGCTCAATGCTGTTGCAGGACCGCCTGCAAGCTGTGCGAAGATAGCAGGACCAAAGGAACGTGCTGGGTTTACAGATGTACCTGTATAACGGATACATACAAGGTGAACAAGGATAAGTGACAAGCCGATTGCCAAACCTGCAAACTTACCTGTCGTGCCGTTAGTCTTTGAAGTTGCACCCAATACAACGAGTACAAACACACAAGTAAAGATAATCTCTGCGAGCAAACCACTTGCTACACTAATACCATCTTGCAAACCATTTGCACCTAAACCAGCACCTGCAGCAGCAAAACCGCTACCTGCGTTGGTTACAAGAAGGAACAACAAAGCTGCGCCAATCAAGCCACCAATAAACTGGAACAACATGTACATAGCACAATCCTTTGCACTCATACGACCGCTCAAGAATACACCGAGCGTAATTGCTGGGTTGATGTGGCAACCTGAGATACCACCAATAGCGTAAGCCATTGCTACTACTGAAAGACCAAATGCCATTGCTGTACCAACTACTGCTGCCTGATTGTTTACTGGGTCACAACCCAAAGATACTGCTGCACCACATCCCATAAGGACTAATACCATTGTACCGATCATTTCGGCTAAATACTTCTTCATAACTCTCTACAATTAATTAATATTATTCTTTTAGTTTAAAACGCCTTTGAAACGGTTAATTCTCCATACAAACGTAAACGTTCACGATTTATTGTATCTACCTTGCACTTTTTAAAACTTATTGTTTTATATCAATCAAAACGCTGTCTTTAATCCATAAAAAGCCTTACCTTTGCAAATAGATTAATATTACTTGATAATGATGAGTCGTCACCCACAAGGGAGATTACAATGGAAAAATTATTAAAACGATATGAAGTATAAAATGATTGTGCTCGATTTGGATGGCACACTGACCAATAATAAAAAAGAGATTACCCCACGTACCAAAGAAGCTCTCATGCAAGCACAAGCTGCTGGGGTACATGTCGTATTGGCATCTGGCCGCCCTACTTATGGCATCGTTCCTTTAGCTGAGGAATTGAAACTAAAAGGAAATGGTGGGTATATCCTTGCTTTCAACGGAGGAAAGATTATCGACTGCACCAAGAACGAAGTTCTTTTTGAACAGAAATTGGACGAACAGCTTGTACCTATCCTCTTTCAAGAAGCCAAAAAAGCTGGAATGGAAATCCTAACCTATCAAGGTGAGGGTATTGCTGCTACTAATAAAGATGACGAATACGTACAACACGAGGCTTTTATCAATAAGATGCCTGTCATGCAATATGATGATTTCCTCAATCAGTTGGTCTATCCTATCAACAAATGCCTGATTGTTGGCGACCCTACCCCTCTCCACGAGTTGGAGATAAGATTAGCCAAAGAGTTGGAAGGGAAGATGGATGTATATCGTTCTGCCGACTTCTTCCTTGAATGTGTACCACTCGGTATCGACAAGGCGCGCGCTCTCGACCGTCTTATCTCATCGCTCGGCATCAGCCGTGAAGAGGTTATTGCCTGTGGCGATGGTTATAACGACCTTAGCATGATTCGCTTTGCCGGACTTGGCGTTGCTATGGCAAACGCTGCAAAAGACATTCAAAGTGAAGCTGACTTCGTTACTTTATCAAATGAAGAAGATGGTGTTGCACACGTCATTGAACACTTTATCCTCTCACCAGAGAACATGAATTAAGAGGATATCTTCTACGAACAACTTATCTGCTTATTAGTCGTATTGTAAACTATTTTCACACAGTTCAAAACTAACACATGCTCTTTTAGCTTCTAAAAGACGCCTAATTGGCTTGCAAAAGGTGCCCTTTGGGAGTCTAAGTAACGCCCTTTTGAAGTCCAATTAAGCACCTTTTACTTTGCGGTTTTGTAACTAATTGAATACGTGGCACTTACAAGAGCAACAAAAATAGCCGTTTTACCCTAAAAATAAGGTAAAAACGGCTATCGGATTGTAAATAAATTTCTAAACAAACAAGCGTTTAAACTACGATCTGAAAGGGTTATCACTCAAATACGATTGGGGTTTAAGATCCCTTTCAACAAGAATGTAGCATTCTGATTACGTGCTACTCCCTTTGTAATCTTATACGAATAAGTGATATCCTCGCCTAACTCAATCTCAAAACAATAATTATGAAAACGCCCTGCGTATTCCTCTTCCATCTTTGAAAGTTCAAGGTCATGCGTAGCAATAACGCCTGTCACATTGCGTTCAGCGATATATTGTAAGAAAAGACGAGAGCCATTCAACTTATCAAGTGAGTTTGTTCCCTTTAATATCTCGTCCAAAATAATCAGACTTGGTACATCATCACGCAACGAGCCTAACAACTTCTTCAAACGAAGTAGCTCTGCATTAAAATAAGAGATGCCATGAGTGAGGTCGTCTGTGGTGCGCATACTCGTAAAGAGATGAAACACTGAAACCTTCAAGTGTTCTGCAAAAACAGGCAAACCATTCATGGCTAAGAGGTAATTTATACCCAACGAGCGCAGGAAAGTACTCTTACCTGCCATATTCGCACCCGTAACAATATAATACTCATGATCATGGATTGTGAAGTCGTTTGCAACAGCCTTCTCGCCAAGGAAGGGATGACAAAGATTTTTCGCCTCATAAACTACCTTATTCTCCTCGCTGATTTCTGCCTGTACTGCCCTATCTTCATTCAATCGGAAGTTACCCATTGACACCAAAGCATCAAAGAGATTTAGACTATCTATCCACTCATTCGTGCGCTGCTCATACGTATGTTGCCAACGAAGGAAGAGTCTTACAATAGCGATGTCGATTAAGGCAAAACTGTTAAAGATAAAGACACCCACCTCGTTACTTCTGTTATCTATCTTTTGTAAGATAAGTTCTAACTGTTCGAAAGACTCCTCTGCACCCGCAAGTTTCTGTTTCAAAGCTTGTAGTTCAGCCGACTTAAACTCAGTCGTGTTAACCAACTTTAGTACTTGCAAGTAACCATCTACCTGTGTATGTACCTTTGCTATCAGTTCAGAAATGACACGCATGTGCTTATGCCCACAAAGAAAAGAGAACATAAAGTTAAATATTCCCCACCATACAGGTAATAAGAAAGGAACCAATCCCACAATGGAAAGCACAATACTCACATAGAAACCAAGTAAATCTGCATAACAGAAATAACGTAAAAGAGAGCTATGAAAAAACTTTGGAAAGCTCTGGCAATGAACATCCGTCAATGCTTTCAGCACTTCTTCCGTATTGATTCGTTCCTTTACACCTAAAGATTTGAATTCTGACAAGAATGGTTCTGCCTTCCCTAATTCGTCAACAGAAGCCATTCGTTGACGTATTTGCCCAACAAGTTCCTCCCTTTTTCGCATGTCCCCACTCCGTAGATAGACAAGCTGCCAACTGGTCACTACCACCGGTTGAGATAGTGCGGTTCATCCTTTGAAACAGCGAACCAGTTCCGAAAAACATCCATATCAAAGGTATAAGGATGTTGCGGACTGACATATTGCCCGCCAGCTTCAAAGCCTGAGTAATCGCCTTTCTGATAGGCTATCTCGTTTTTGGTAGACCAGCAATAAAGCCTCCCCTTTATTTATCTCTCGGTCGTTCAACACGTCACGACGACGAATGTAAAGATAAAACAATAATGCAGCTAAGGCACAGAAAAGTGTCCAAGCTGCATTATCCAATAAGGTGTAGAGAACTACAAAACCAATAGCTACCAAAAAAGAACCGATTTCTGTCAGGATAAAAACACGACTACGGTTACGGAGAGAAACGAGCGTTTTGCTCGTCTCTTCTGCTTTATGCTGATACAAATCAGTCAAATCTTTATTCATACGTAAACAAATATAATATTCAAGGGGTACTAATCCGTCACCACCTCTTTGCTCACACGACCATCGCTGTACTTCACTATGTTGATTCCCTTTTGTGGAGTCGTGATACGTCGACCGTCAAGTGTGTAGCGCTCAGCCTCAACAGCTGTGCGAGTTCCTTCTGAAACAGAAGAGATGCCAGTAGTTTTAAACTCTGAAATACTGCACTTAGCAGCGTTCTCTATTTTACCAGTATTCGTATTAATCAGCAAGACACAGACACGTAGATTTTCCTTTTTCTGTATGACGTTCTTACTTTTAATATTCTTAAAGACATACGTGTGACTCTGTGTTTCATCTGCCTTAATCGGTGCTTTAAGGTAACCTGTTCGAGCAGTCATTACTCCATCTGCTGCAATAGCAACAAAGTTGTTCTCAAGATTATAAATAGTTCCAGGCGCATTGACAAAATAATCGAGTTCATCTGTTATGCCATGAAACTGCGTTTGTCCAGTATAAAGTTAGCCTGTTTCCAGTTGTGGCTTGACATTCCATCCTCTGTCAACACGTAAGCAAAGCCATAAGGAGCTTCTTCTCGGTTCAGTCGGAAGGTTACATTAGGAGTCACTGTGATATTATTCTTCTCCTTGTCCCACATTGCTGACACTTCTAAATCCATATAAGCACCTTTTGATCGTTCCGTTTCAAACTCTGTTTGTGCTATATAAGACCCAAGCGGTACATCTCTATTCATAGTCAATGATGGACGACTCTTGTATTCTGCAGCTTTCCAAGCATAGTCCTCACAGTTTAAAGGCTCATAACCACGTCCCGTATGAATAGCAATACCTATGAAATCATCACCATACTTATGTGCAAGATTCTCCATTAATGCTATACCACGTGGACAGTATTGGCACCACATTCCAGTATACTCTTCGACAACAACTCTCCTATGAGGCACCTTAGTAACAGTTACTCTCGGAAGTGTTGCATAGTTAATAGTGGCATTATTCCGTTCTCCATTTACTTTCGTAATCGTGAAAATAAGATCATCTTCACCTAACTCTGTATATGGTGGGACATCAACTTCTATCGTAGCGTCATCATAACGATTCAACGCTTGGGGCAGAACATAGTGCTTTGAATCTAATTCCTGCCCATTAAAAGAAAGTGTATAATCGAAGTTTCGGACAATAGTTCTACCGTAATTGGAAACTGTCATCTTGCCCTTTACAGTCTTTGCCGAGAGAGGAACATATACCTTCTGCCCTGCTGCAGCAATAAGACTATAGTCTTGTGCCTTAACGTTTACCGCATAACAGATGACTGCAAGAAACGTAAGAAACTGTATATAAAACTTACTTAACATGTTAGGTTGTGGTAAAAAGGTGTATGTTTAGCGAACAACGTACTTCTTTGTAGAGGCAACGCCCTTCTGCTTTACAATGTAAATACCCTTAGGAAGATTTGACAAAGATGTAATTTGCTTATGTAACAATACCCCCTGAGTATTGAATACATCGTAAGTAAGTCCCCCTCTGTGATGCTACCTCTGCTATTGCTGTTGGGTCAGTATCAAACTTAATAGTAATTGACGGCCCCTCTATCTGCTGTTCTGAGTCAGACTCTTTAGTAGTAAGCTTCAGTGTAATTGAGCCCTTCTCGCTACGCTCGTAAGTGTGTTCTATCGCAATAGACTCCCTCTCCGAGCCTGCAAGTAACTTCTGACTTCCTATCTCAGTACTGTTATCTTCTTCCAAAGGAGTACATCCGCCGAGTGCACAAACCGTCACATTGCCTTCATCAACGCTGTTAATTCTACTGAAAAGGGTCACTGTCAGGTTCTTATCCGACGTATTCTTAATATACACCTCACCTGCTATTTCCTTCCATCCAGGTGGGAACATAGCATCTTTTACAGCATTTAAGACCACCGTTGTACCATTCGGAATAATCTTACCCTGCGCATCCACGAAGGCAACATCATTTGTACTTGTCTGTGCTTGCGCACTAATAAAAAGACTGGTCAGCAGACCAATAAACACGAGTAAACGTAATTTCATATTGATTTTTTATAATTATATTCTTAATTGATGATGATTCATTGCTCAGAGCGAAACCTTTTGGCGCCCAGCTTGCAAGACTCCGCTGTCGTTATAGAAGAAACCTACTATCCATGCGTTCTTTGGAACGATACCTTCTGGGAGTGTATATGTTGTTTTCTCCTTATGAATACCCTTTGTAGAGAGCATTAATTCCGTCCCCCACTCGCCATTAATAGCAGCACGGAACACGTGATTATGCACATATTCCTTCTCCACTTTATTGTTTGGGAACATCTGTGGAGCTACTACACTATCCTCTACTAACCACAACTGTAGCTTCCCTTTCACATCATCAGCTAAGGCTTTCAAGTCGGTTTCAATCTCCACCTGACGTGTAGCAGCCTCATACTGGCATTTAAGATCTATACCTATGGTTGTTTTTTGAGCGAACTCATCATAGATTCGACCAGCCCAAGTATCTTTAGAAAGCACACCTCCTCGACGATTGATAATGGCTTTTGGTACATTTGGAACCGCCCAATACTTATAATAGACATCACCCACATCAGTGCGCAAACCAACGAAGCCAGTCCCACTCTTGATTGCGAGTGGACCAGCATGAAAGGCAACAGCAATCAGTTTGTCTGCACCATAAAGCTTTTGCTGCTCTGCTATCGCTTCTGAAGCAGCTGGACAGAAGATGCAACGTTGTCCTGTGAAATCCTCTATCAGTACATTCCGCTGAACAGTCGCAGCTGGAACCTCTATCAGTCGCTCGTCAGATCCAACAGAATCACAGCCTGTCAAAAGCGCAACCACAGCCAAAAGAACTATATAAAAACTTTTCATTTCTTATCAGAAGTTATAATTATAAGAGAGGGTCAAGCCCTTTGTTGCTGGGATATAACGACATACGCCACCCGAACAGTTAAAGCCTGCACGTGTCCGACCATAGCCTAATTGCAAGCGATGGGCACCACCACTATAGGTTACATAACCTTGGTAGTAATGCACCCGAGTATTACCAACATTATAAAGGTCGCTCAATGTGAACATCCAATGCGGTGCAAGCGAAAGCTCAGCCAATCCAAACAACCAATCCTTATCGCCATCTTTCGATGCAAGATACTGCCCTTCCACACGCAATGTTGTGTTAGGCGAAAGCTTCTGTTTGACATCTGCCACAAAGATATGCGAATTAAGCATTCCTCCATGTCCTTCGAGTAGCATCTGATTGTAACGTTGATACATATACATCAGATTGAGTTTCGTATCTTTAGCAAGTCGCTTTCCAACTGTATATCAATATCTTGATAATAGGTAGCGTCTCCCCATGCCCAGAACGGACTGCCATAACCATCTGTTCCGATGTCACCTGCACCATTCTTACGCACGGAATGGACATGTGAGAAGTTCACCTTTGCTGTCATTCCATACTTACCACCTAACAAAGAACCCTTTTTAAAGGTATAGGCTACAGCTGCTTGATATGCCCATTCACCCTCAGGGCGTGTGGCATAAGGATAAAGTGCTGCCAAAGTATAGGTATGCTCCATCGTAAATGGGGGCAGATGATTGATGAAAGAGGAGATTCCCTCCATTCCTCTACGGCTTCGGAAACCCATATTTGTACTACGCTTTGCCTGTAGAAGCAGACTCATTCCACGCTTTGAATAGGAACCAGAGAGCATTGCTACATAACCATTACGATAGATATAGCCATTATCATGGGAAGGATCCTGCGACTTCATTGCCATCTCTGCCAATATATTGAACGAGCGATGTTGCACACGTAGACGCATATCAAAGGCATTGACATTAAGTGGAAGACGCAAACGATGGGTTGGATCAACCATTACCACCTCATCTCGTTCATGTTTATTAAGATAGGAAGCACCAAACATTAGATAGGTGTTATGTTGTTGTAGGGACTTAAACAACTCGTCAATATTCCATTCAACATCAGCACCAGTCATCCAACTCTTGTTATAACTCCAATATCTACGCTGCCGACCTGTTAGCACTTTCACTGCAACACCAGTACAAGGTTGATAGTTCAATCGTGCACCTTGTAGGGAATTATCAATTCCTAAACTGCGTTCTTCATACGAACGGAGAATAAAACCAGAGCCAAACTGCTCGTAGAAGCTACCCAAGGTAAGTTCCGCATTCTTGTAACGACCTTTCAAGTAAGCGTAAGGAACACCCCAACCCTTAAAGTCATTCTCATATCCGGGAAGTGGATGCTTCAAATACTCCAGTCTTGCACCAGCCTCAACATAACGACTCGATAGCTTTAAGTCGAAATAAGTGTTCGTCAAGAAACGACCATCGGTAGCCTCAGCTCCTGTCGTACTGTCCTTTTGAGCCAACAGCATATCACTCTGAATACTTCCAGAAAGGCGTAATTTATCGGACTCCTGTGCATGCAGAGATACACCACTCATACCTATGAGCAGTCCTATCATCATCCATCTTTTCATAGAATTACTTACCAGCTACCTCTTTCACCTTCTTATATAGCTCTACTTCAGCACCATCGGTATAGCCGTTGTGCTTATAAACAATCCTGCCTTGTCCGTCAAGCAATACGGTATAAGGTACAGACTGGATTCCTAACGAACGACGGAACTCACCATTAGTATCGAGCAACACATCATAACGCCAGCCATTCTGGTCGACCATAGGCTTTACCTTATTGACATTCTGCGCCTGATCGATAGACACAGCAACGAGTCGAACACCCGTTTCTTGCTGCCAATCGTCATAGACCTCATCAATACTTGTGAGTTCACGATTACAAGGCTTGCACCAAGTAGCAAAGAAAGCTATGATAAGAGGTTTGCCATTGTTTGAGATAGTGTCGGTTTGTACGGTTCTCCCTTCTATGTCTTTGAGAATCACTTTGGATAGACGTTCTTGTGCAGACGCTGCAAAGCTTATCAACAACAAACAAAGGGATAAAAAAATAATTTATTCATTGTTTTTTTAATTATATTGCAGCTACAAAAAAATACTAAAAAAGCGATAAAAACAAAGAAGAAACTGCCAAAGACTGACAAGACTACATACCTTAATCTATTTTAGATGCCTTTGCTATGCACATTATCTCTACTAAACCCATTTTCTTTGAAAGAAATACTATCTTATCTTCAAATAAGTTTTATATACTTTTTGACATCTGATGTGCTCCCCAAATTAAGTAAATAGAACCTCTTTCTGTAATTGGCACCCTTATATTCAGCCATCCGCACCATCCGTGTTAGTACTCCGCACCACATGTGCGAAGCCTTAGCACCATCTGTGCGGAGCATCAACACAACAATCAAAAACGGTAAGAAGAACCAATTTATAACGTTATTATAATTCATAAATATCAATGAATTACTCACACAAGATTACATTTTCTGTACAAGGCACATATAAAATCCTTCCTAACAGAAACTTATCAACTGCTTAAGACCATCTATATAAACAAAAAAAGATTACTTGCCGGCAACATTAAAGCTGCTAACAAGTAATCTTAGATGTATACGTAGCACCTTCAATGAATAGGCTACGTTATGTCATTTCTTCTGTAAAAGCCTTTATGCTTACTTACTATTTTGTTTCTTCTTAGACCCTTTCAGCCACATATAACCTATCAGTAAGATGAAAGCAGCCAAGATACAAAGTAGCTGTACGGCATATTCTTGTGGGTGAACCCAGAACTCCTTAAAGAAATTAATACGTCCGAGAATCTCAACAGGAGTCCAGAAAACAATCACCGTAGCGATTGACATACGGATATTTAGCACCCCATGAAGCGATGTGAAAGCTGCTTTTTCAACATGATACAAAGTGCACCGATAAAACAGCCTATACCTACTAAGAAGGTCACTGGATGATGGTCGCCAAGGAAGTTCTTATCGTAACAGAACATCAGTAAAAGATAAGAAGCCCAAAGAATCATGTTCACCTCCATAAAGGTGACAATAGATGTATGGCGTGTCATTGGTTGGAAAGGCAATCTCATTCTTACGCTTTCCGAAAAGTCGTTTCTGAATCCATGTGATAAAGTTACAACCATTGCGCGTACTGAAAATATACATTGTCATCATCATCATCCAGAAACCAAAAGAAGCTGGAAGAATCAGATATTCTGGCTTAGTAACGACCTGTCCGTTTTCAATCTCTGGTTGTACACCAAAGCGGTGAGCGTAATATTGGAAGAGAAACTCCACCCAGCCAGTCCAGAAAAGCAAACCACCAATAAGTCCCCAAAGTGTCTGACGAGTATCGCCTTTGACAAACACACCGATAATGACCATTATCAAACCTACGAATCCCATAGTAAAGCCAGCATAATGTACGGCTTCTGTAGTCATGGTCTTTTCCATCATGATCATAAGAGCATGACCCAAAGGCATCGTAAACAACACAAGGATAAACGAGGCGAGTGTTCGCCATAAATAGATTTTACTTTTTCCCATAAATTAAAAACGTATTGAGAGCTTAAAATAGTTTATCAACATCAACTGACATTCCAATCATTAAGTTTGTTCCATCAGTCAATGGACAGTTCAAATAATAATATTCTGGTTTATAATTAAAGATGTTATCAAGGATTACACTTACCTTCACACCCTTACCGATGCGCTGCACCAAGGAGAGTTTGAAGAGTGCATATGCGGGGTAATGTATTGTTTTTATACCCTTAGAGATGTCATAGTAATCAACAAACTCTTCATTGTCGACTGCTGAGAGGAAGCGTCCATCTAATCCGATGTTCGTTCCGTAGTTCTTCAACCACTGATGATCCCAATCGATATGACCTGTCATAGAGTGTTTGCGGGCAGGTATATACTGATTGTTTACAGAGTTACTGTTCTTGTCTTTTGGCAAGCGTTCATTGGTATAAGCATAACTTAAACGAGCTGTAAGACCATTCGTCCAACGTGCTTGTGCCGTTGCTTCTCCTCCACTAACCGTATAGTTGTCCAAGTTAAGGTAAGGAAGACGTGGGATAATGTCTGATGGATTCTTATAGTAAGGTGCACCAGTTGCAATCTTGTTCTCAATCTTGTTGCAATAAGCACTTATTGTAAAGTTATAGCGACCCTTAGTATAATCAACCGAAGCATTAAAGTTCTGGCTTACTTCTGGTTTCAAAGAAGGGTTGCCTTCGACAATCCATATACCCGACATATCAAAGTTATAGTACTTCTCTTTCAATGTAGGAGCACGGAAACCCATACCATAACTGAAACGAACATTCAAGTTATGTACTGGCTGATAACGTGCGCTTACCTTTGGAGTCAGTCGGGAGATACGTCCGTCTGAGAAGTAATCGTAACGCAAAGCACCCACAACTTCCCACTTCGGATTGATGTTCCAGTCGTATTGTGCAAAGGCATCGAAAGAGTCTTGCTTACGAATTCGTCCCTCCAAGTTGGTATTGAAGAGATAATCATGCATATAGTCTGCACCCACAGAAAGGACGTTATCTCCCTCAAAAGTGTGATTATAAAGCAAACGAAGACTATTCTGTACATTTGAATAATCTCGTATATCAAGGCGAGTGATACGCTGATAGTCTGACTTATCATACTGATCAAAAGCATAGGAGAAGTCAACACTATTAACAAGGTCTGGTGTCCATGTTCCACGAAGACCACCTGAAAAGTCACGATAGCGTTCTGGCACCTCTGATGTACGCACCAACTGACGATAGAAATAACCTGCACGCCCTGTCAAACGAAGCTTTTCATTCAACCTAAAAGTGAGCTGTTCCTTAAAGTTCCAAACAGCATCACCATAGATAGTTGAGACTACTCGTGTGATTGGATTGGGTCCATTGTGTACATTAAAGTTGTCAGAACTATTCCGATTCACTGTCAGTAAGTTGTTCCACTTGCCTCTTGCGTATTGCCATGATAGTCCATAACGTTGCTCGTTGTGGCGACCAAAGCGCATGTTAAGGTTGAGTGCGCATGGATTAGGCTTTTTCTTGGTGATGATATTGATAACTCCACCGGCAGCATTAGAGCCATAAAGGGCAGAAGCAGCACCTTTCACAATCTCGATATGGTCAACATTATCCATACCAATACGAGTGAAGTCGACATCGTCCATCGTCTCACCGGCAAGGCGTTCACCGTCAACAAGAATCAACATACTCTGTCCACCAAAGCCAGAGAAGTTCATATGTACCTGCTGATTCATGGCGTATGAGAACTCAATACCTGGTATTACCTGCTGCAATACATCACGCAGATTGGTGGCATCTGTCTTCATAATATCATCAGCTGTGATGAGTTTCGTCAACACAGGGGTATTGGCAAGTAGCTTCGGTGTACGTGTTCCCGTCACTACAACCTGTTCTAACTCTAAGGATTTGTATATAGAATCAGGCAACTCATCAGCCCACATCGACGTAGGAAGCAGACAAACAAGAGCTGATAGTATAATGGTTTTTTGTTTCATAACCAATCAAAAGATCTCATAACCTTTTCCCTATTCTCTGAAAGAGCCGTTTGTGGGATGGTTTTCTGTTGTAGTTAATATGGATATTTATAATTGATTTTCAGCCAACATTTGGTTCCATCGGTACCAATATAGTTCTCCAACTGTAGAGCAGCATACTTTCCATTCTTCAGACGAAGAATAAAGACATGACTATTCATGGTAAAAGAAGGAGGCATTGGAGGTATTTCGATTTTCAACCAAGAGGAAAGAACCTTATTAATAGCTATTCCTTGGCATCCTATCAGACTCATAAGCATCTGTGACTGGTCCTCCCAAACCTCGTTCTCTGTCCATTCATCTTCTTGGAATGTTGCTCCTAAGAAATAGGAACTATTCTTTGGAAGCTCATTCAAAGAGGTGTACTTCGTTTCAAGTACGGCACCACCGTTCGTCCTTACATTGTTACGATGAAAGGCAATGCTCCACGACTGTGGTTCAAGTTGTGCATCTGTAGCAGTAAAACCACGCTTTTCATTTACCGAGATACCTTTTCCAAAGACATCAAACCAGTAAGTGTACATACCCGTTTTCCCATCACCACTACCCGATGTCAGACTCGTTGGGATAGCATAATGCGTGAAGTTCGTCTGTGCCTTAAGCAACCCTGCAGTGTCTTTACGCTCGATATACATCTGTAAAGAGTCAAAGTCAACATAATACCAGTCCTTCCAACTGGCAGCATTAACAAGAAGTTGACCTTCCGTTGTCACACTTGCTGTGGCTGGAGCCTCATCATATATATCTTCAAAAATGCCGTTACAGGCTGTCACCATCATCATAATGGCACAGCCTGCAAGGGTAAAAATAGGGCGAAATACTCTGTGCATGAGCGTATAACGTTTTACTTAGCCTTCTTGCCAGTATAAGTTGCTGAGATTGGGAATGGCATACGTGCAAGACTATAATTATTCTTGATGGTCAACGTTCCACTCTCGTCAACCGTTACAACCATCTTACTTGTAGCCTTGAATGAGTACTCGTTATCTATTGGCATACCCCCAACAGCCTTGAAATGAACTTTGAGACCATCATTGCTATAATCACGAACAAAACTGTTAGATTCCTTGTCATAAGCAAGATTCTAACGGTATATGTTCCTAAAGTCAAGTTACCCATCATTGTAACGCCTGTGTAGTTCTCTTCAGAAGCTGTAACGTTGATAGTACCATCTTCATTAGCTGTAATCTTATAGCCAACAGTAGCAGAAGTGAATGGACCAAAGCTATCACCCACCTTCAAAGCGGTTGTACCAATATAGTTTCCTGCCACCTTTGACGCTGCTGAAGCCTCAGCATAATGCCAAGTAATATCAGTACCACCCATGAGTGATGGGATTGAAATCTTTATTTCTCTCATCGAACCACTCATTGTTGCATCATATTCCTCCACTGCACCACCAGCTCTTGGGTTAGCAATCTTCATCTTACCAGTACCGTTAATTGCGTGCTTATTCATTGTTATCACGAAAGAACCAGTACCCCACTGAGTGTCAGAGAACTCTTCAAGGAACTTAGCACCGTCCTGCAACACCTTAATCTTAGCACCTGTGTCAAAACGAACATTGTCGAGTACTCTGTTCTTTACAGTCAAATAGCCTGCAAACTCGTGTATCAACTTTGGTTGTGAAGGGGTTTCACTTGGCAAGAACTCAATCTTTGAAATATCTGATGCGTTATAAGTTACAACGCTACCATCAGTTTTTGTTACCTTTAATGACTGTGCCTGTACTGCGAGTGCACTCAAGAAAGATACGATTACTAAAGTAAAGATCTTTTTCATTTACGTATGAATTTAAATGTCTTAGATAATGATTTAACTACAAAAACGCCTGTTTGTCCGTCGAGAGGAATCTCAACAGAACCACTCTGGCTTACGGTTGCACGACCTACCAACTGTCCGTTGATTGTGTAAACAGCTACTTGACTACCTGCCTTCAGGCCTTCTCCCTTCAAGGAGTTACCAAAAGAAAGACTGCATTGTTGCTTTCTGCATCAAGTGTTCCAATACCTGTTGGCTGATCTGCAAAGGCAAAAGCACGGAAATCTGTCAGAGAATATTCTACTGTTTGACTTCCAGCAGTCAAAATCATTGCGGTGGAAGTGAAGGTAACAGTAGGCTTCTCAGACAGAGCAAAATAAGTGTCTTTGCCATCTTTGTCACTTACTTTCACATAGTCAGCAGCAGAGGCAGAGAGTGTGCTCATAGAAGCTAACAGTGTAACAGCAAGCGAAAGAAATAAAGTTTTAATTCTCATATTACTGATTCTGTTTATATTAATTTCTAATTTGAGTGCAAAGTTATAAGAATCAACATTACAATACAATACCTAATAATAATGATTTTTAAACCAAAAGACAGCCAAAAACACTAACTTACACCTATAAGAGGAATTCAAAACTACAATATATAAATCTACAACTTCCTGCCCTATCAATTAACACAAGCAGGCGATTCAGGCTGATTTTATCGTCTTTACACTGAATTAACACCATAGATAAAGTTCTAAAAGTAAACTTTAACGAATAGTAAACCTCTCTATTACGAGCTCACAATACATTTTACTCACTACCTATTTATAACGAATAGAACTTCTGATAACCATATTAGGTTCTTCCGTTGAATGCTATAGATTGCAAATAGCATAATGACTTATTCCCTTACATGGTATGACTATACCAAAGCAGATAGTCTTACAAAGGGGGATAAACTAAAAGATAAAATGCAAATAGAAAACCTGTCTATTCGTATTCTACAAACAACCCATTCTCATATCACTGACATTTGTAAACTATTTTCATGCATCTCAAAACCAATACATGCTCTTTTAGCTTCTAAAAGACGCCTAATTGACTTGCAAAAGGTGCCCTTTAAGACCCTTACTAACGCCCTTTTGAAGTCCAATTAAGCACCTTTTCTTATTCTTCTTTATAACTAATTGATTACCTGTTAGTTGCAAACTTGCTTTTTATATATGTTTTTATCCTTATTTATAGATGCCTTATCTAAATTTATGTAATAATTTTTCAAGCCTTTATCTACGCTTTTTGATGTTTTAAAATAAAAAGATTTCCTGTGTTGGAGGAGGATAATAGGATAGACAGTTGAGGGTCTTGGCTATGGTTTTGTTTAACAAGCGATTTCGGTTCTACCATTATTATCTATCATAGCAAGACTAATCTCAAACATAAACGCTATCTCATCTATTCATAACAACAATAAAGGCTGAAATCCACAATCGGATATCAGCCCATTAGTTTTAGGTGTTGGAAGAGCGAACCTTACGTTCTTCGTTAGAAAATGAGTGAGACTTACTATGTTAAGATTTGTCTTTGCTTCATTTCCAAGTATTTATTGATAACATCAATACTGAGTTTGTCTGGCGTTGTCAAAACACTATAGATACCATGCTGACGCAGTGTTGATACTATCAAACGCTTTTCATTAGCAAACTTCTCAGCAATAACATGCTGGTAATATTCCTCTGTTGAGTGTTTCGGAGAACGAATATAATCATTCATCTCTGCATCTTCAAAAAAGACAACGAGCACACGATGCCACTGACTAAGCAACTTCAAGTAAGCCAACTGACGATTGAGAGCTGTCATACCAGAGAAGTTTGTGTAAATAACGAACAGACTTCGCTTGCTAACTTGTTTATGTACATTGGCACATAAACCACTAAAATCACTTTCATCAAACTTTGTTTCCTGTGCATAAAGTGACTCTAAGAGAAGTTGCATCTGACCAGTTTGCTTCGAAGGGGCAACAAACGTGTCCATTCTATCTGCAAAGGTTATCAAGCCAGCCTTATCATCACGGCGCATGGCAACGTATGACAACACCAAAGAAGCATTGATACTATAGTCGAGAAGCGTCATTCCACGGAACGATTGCTGCATAACACGTCCCTTATCAATAACCGAGAATATCTGCTGAGAGCGCTCATCACGATAGACATTCACCATCAACTGATTGCGACGTGCACTTGCCTTCCAGTTTATACTTCGGTATTCATCGCCTTTCACATAGTCTTTTATCTGCTCAAACTCAGTGTTGTTACCTGCCCGACGTATACGCTTTATACCCATCTCAGTGAGGTTATTGCTTATCGCAAGAAGCTCATAGCGATTCAGCATCATATAAGAAGGATAGACCTTAACGTCTTCTGCGTTACCCAACGTATAACGACGTTCGACAAGTCCTAAGACTGTACGTGTGAAGCAACGAATCTTACCAAAGGAGTAGACGCCACGCTTCATCGGTCTGAGCGTATAACGAATCGTATTCTTTCCCATCGCTGTTAGCTGACTCTTATAGCTTATGTCTCTCCGTTGGAACACCTCTGGAGCCTCATCTATAACCGTCAGCCATACAGGAAAGGAGTACTTACTTTCCAGACTTATCTTGACAACATTCTTGTCACCATTAGAGAAACGTTCTGAACAGGTTCGCTTCGCTGTTATTCCACGACGATGATAGAGCATAACAGCATCGACCACAACCATAGCAGCAAAGATAAAGAGAAGTATCTTTGCACCCATGAAAAGCTGTGGGAACACATAACCAAAGCCTGCGAGCAGAGTAAGGCTTGCTAATATAAAATAAAACCTTTTAGTAAGGAACATTTCGTCTTTATTTATTTGAGTGCTTCTCGGCTAACCTCATTACTTAGGTACTTCGACCTTGTCAATCAACTTCTGTGCAACCTTCAATGGGGTATATCCCTCCATTTCAGCCTCAGCAGTAAGGATAAGACGATGTTGAAGAATACTTGGCGTAACAAACTTGATGTCTTCTGGTGTTACAAAGTCGCGACCACCCAACAAAGCTGATGCCTTAGCAGCATTGAGCATAGCCACAGAAGCACGTGGGCTGGCACCGAGATAGACAGCCTTTGAGGTACGAGTCTGCTGTACGATGTTTGCAATATAGCGTAAAAGGCTCTCCTCAATGAATACTGTATCAAGCATCTTGCGCATCTGCAGAAGTTCGTCAATGGTAAGTATTGGCTTAACATCTTCCAACTTGATGAGGTTTCGCTTCTCCTGATGACGCTTAAGGATATTCATTTCCTCATCAACAGAAGGATAACCCATGCTTATCTTAAAGAGGAAACGGTCGAGTTGCGCCTCTGGTAGACGATAAGTACCTTCCTGTTCTACTGGGTTCTGTGTCGCAATGATTGTATAAACATCGCTCATACGACGAGTTGTACCATCAATCGTCACCTGACGTTCCTCCATTACCTCGAAAAGAGCTGCCTGTGTCTTTGCAGGAGCACGGTTGATTTCATCTACAAGGACGAGATCTGAGAACACAGGACCTTCATGGAAGTCAAACTCAGAGGTCTTCATATTGAAGACTGTCGTACCGAGTACATCACTTGGCATGAGGTCTGGCGTGAACTGAATACGACTGAAACGCGCATCAATCAGGCGAGACAACAGACGTGCCAACAAGGTCTTAGCAACACCAGGCACACCTTCTATCAGCACATGACCATCTGCAAGAATCGCTGTTAACAACAAGGCAACTGCCTCCTGCTGTCCAACAACAACCTTACTTATCTCTCCTCGCAACTGCATCACCTTTTCACTGAATGCAGCAAGGTCGGTTCTTTCTTCTTTATACTCTTCCATCTTATTTATTGTTTGCTCTTCAATTACATTATTCTTTTGCTCATCCATTGCGTTTATAGCTTATTGATTATCATATCCATACCGTCTATTGCCTTTCGCAGAGCAGCATCTTTTAGTTCATCATTACCCTGCAAATAACGACCGACACGGTCAAATATCATTCGCACTTCAGCCTCTGGCATTCCCGTTCGAATGGCTATCTGTGCTATATTCTCCTTCCTTGACTCAACATCTTCGACATCTATCATCGTCATACGGCGTAAGGTCTCGCCAAAGTAACTATACTTTTTCTGCAGCAAGTCACGATTGATATGCTTCTGATGATAAAGGGTACCAATCAACTTCACGAACTCCAACGAACGATTAGCTGGCTCCTCTACCACTGGGATAACGCGTTGCCGTCTACGCGCATAGAACATACAGAAGAGTAATAACCCTCCTAAAGTGAGATAGATAGCCCATCGAAGAGGCTCGTTTTGTAGCCAAAAGCGCAGTGGAGTATCCGTTTCATATTCTGTTTCAGGTCCATATGCCTCAGTACGAACAATTGGTAAGCCTCGGAATTGTGACATCATACGGAAGATAAGACCATTAGTCTGCGTATCAAGGATACCATAATTGGTCATTAACAATGGACCACAAGATACAAAGAGTTCACCCTTTCCTCGCTTCACTCTAACCATATGTGCCAACCAATAGCCATCTGTAGAATCAGATTCCTCCGCTGAAAGCCAACTGCTAACCAAAGTATCGCACACTGCCTTCCCTTCTACTGTAACATTATTACCAGCCATCGCGGCATAGACAGCGTATTCTTTCTCCTGATAAGGCAACTGTTGAGACCAAACTAAGGTATCATAAGGAATTGACTGATTCACAATTGAGGACGTAACCTCCATAGGAGAGAACCCATATTGCCCATTAATATCTACCTGCAAATCAGGGTATAGGGAATCAGGTTCAATAGAAGACGCTGCAATAAACACCTTATTACCAGCTTTCAACAGTCTATCCAGCGCACGAATATCTGTTGCAGAAGGGCGAAAACTAACTGTTTGAATTAAGAAGGCGTGCGGTTTCTTACCATATCCGTCACGTTCCAACTGTGCTATTGTTTTCTTTGTCACCTCATACTTAGCAGGAACAGACTTCTCCATCAGCGAGTCGAACACCGCACAACCAAATGGTTGCTTATCGTAATGACTAAAGGTAGGCTCCCAAACAAACTTTGAAGGCGCATTCCACTCTAATAGAAAGACAAAGACAAGGAAGCCAGCTACGAAGAACCAAAACCGCTTGTTCATTCCTTACCTCCTTTCTTTATCTTGCTTTCTAAGTCTATCAGTAGTCCTACAAGTTCTTCAGAGGCTTGATAATTACCATATCTTACACGCATAAAAGCTGTAGTCATTCTTTCAAATTCTACTGATAGGAACTCACGAGTGTATTGAGTTGGCGTCTTATAGAGCTGCCAACTAATCTTATTACCATCTGATAACCAACGAAGTGTACGCAGATAGACAATTCGAACAGCCTTGTAATAATCCTTCTGTGCCATTGCTTTGGCATAGACAGCATCAAAGTCTACGCCATAGATATTGTCTTCTTCATCATTTTCATTCGTCACCTTACCCGCTCTACCAAAGAGTTTGAATTGATAACGGTACAAAATGAAAGCGATTAGAGCAATAAACAAGTGCAATAACAATGTATATCACGATACGGAAGTCCCCTTTGCTCTGAATACTAAATAAATCAGAGAGGAACTCGCCTATCTTTGACATCAGCCAATCCCACCAATCAAGTTCAGGTGCCTGTAACTCTCGCGCATAGTTGTACGCTTCATCAGCACGGTACTGATGAAGCAACGCCGAATCACACGACAAAGTATCACTTAATGGCTGTAACATAGAACCGCTTTATCAGAGTTTATCAAAGTTATCAATATCGGTATCTTTCTCTGCTAACTCCTCAAAGTGCTGTATGTCGTCCTCTACAGAGAAGCCATCTTCCTCCTCTGCGATGCTTCCATAGTGGAAGCTAAGGCGAAGGTTGAGATTGTCATCGTAAGATACATACCAAAGTTCATGAATACAGATGACAAATAAACGAGGAAGCTATAGACAGGACTTGTTGCAAAAGAGCTTTGAGTAGTATCAGTAGCCAGCAAAACTGACTTCACAACCGTCAATATATACCAAGGAATTGATGTGAATGAAGACAGGATATTAGTCAAGAATCCTATCACAAACATCAAACCAAACAACGACCAGAAAGAATGAAAACCAAGTTTTAAGCCGCGTAATATAGAGCTAAACAACGTTTCCTTATCTTCAAAAACATAGACAGGTAACGCCATAGAAACAGGCAAACAGCATACTACTAACGCAAGAATTGGTATAACGGCCAGTATCGGTGCACTTGTGATTGCAGCAAAAGAAATGATAAGAACCAAACTACGATAAACAGAGCTACAAGAACCACGGTCATTAACAACGAGCGTTTAATCACCTGAATGATTATAGGTTTTAAGTCGCTCAGTGTCGTATTACGAAGTCTATTTGGACTCTTATGGTAGTATTTCACCATACTATAGCAGATTCCAGCCAACAAGGTAGAACCTATCAGCAGACAAATACCATACCCCACGTACGAAACACCGAATCTAAGGAGCATCCCCTGTGTCACGTCTACATCCTCTCCGACATCGAAGGTATTGGTATAATAAGGTGCTAAGACCTTCGTCATCATCTCCATAGCGAAACCTTGTACCAAACAAAGTGGCAAGAGTAGATAGGTACATGCACGCAACAAAAACTTAAAGTTCTCACGAATAAACTCAAAAATCGCTGAGAACTTCTCACCGAAACTACGAACTTTATAAAGTTCAATCTTTGGTCTTTCTATTTGCATCTTCTAAATGATAATTACGCTTATAAGGTAAGTAAATAAAATAATACACGACAAACGCCAATGATACGAGTATGATACCAAGGCGGATAAAGTTGTTCAACTCTGTATGACGAGTAATGAATCCTTCGATAAAACCTGCCATAATAAAGATCGGTACAGTTCCGACAACTATCTTCATTCCCCTCTTTGCACCTCGCTGAAAACTAACCAAACGCGAGTAGGTACCTGGGAATAACCAACCATTACCGATTGCCAAGCCTGCAGCACCTGCCACAATGATTGCTGAAAGTTCCAACGTACCGTGTAACATCGTGGCTAAGAGACTTTCGCCTAATAATCCATGCTGATAAAAGAAAGTATCAAAACACCCTACCATGATACCATTTCGGAACAAAAGAAAGCCTGACATAAAGCTTGTCAGTACGCCCGAAACAAACACATTAAACGATACCATGATATTGTTCAGCGTAATACCAATAAACATACCTCCCTCTTCTTCATTGCCATATACGCCCATCGGCTCACCCTTCGCTATATTCTCAAGGGTCATATCCATATAGCCGTCGCCAAGTATCAAGCGTGGGAAGGACTCGTCTCCTAAGGTAGAAACAACGCCTATCAGCACACTCACCATAAAAATAATGAATGAGAGAAGCAGTAACTTACGCTCTTTCCACATCACGTCAGGCACCTCCTGCGTCCAGAAAGTCACCAAACGCGACCATTTCTCCCGTTTATTACGGTAGATTTCATTATGAAGTGCAGAAGCAAGTTTGTTGAGATAGATGGTAATACGTGAATGAGGATAATGTGTCTGTGCAAAAGCGAGGTCAGCTGTAAGCTCAGTATAAGCATCAGCCAACTGGTCAGGCATCTCAAATTTGACATTATCTATCATGCCTTCCATTGCCCGCCACTTCTCAATATTATTGCGTATGAAAAGAATCTCTTTCATGCAAAGTCCACACGTAATTTACACATTATTATCATTTACGCAACAAATTTAGAGTTTTTTTCTTACATTTGCAACAGAAACAACATTTAATTATCAAGAAAATGCCCGAAGCCAATATCATAACAGGCCAGTACGTCCAGATAAGTCAGTCACCGGCAAGTTTAGGAGAGCGTATCGTTGCACAAATCATTGATGACTTCCTAATTATCTGCTATCTGGTTGGTGTGTCGCTCCTGATAGCTGAGTTAGACTTTTTTTATAGAACGAAAATGTTATTCTTCCTAATAGCTATCTACCTTCCTGCCCTCTTTTACCACTTCCTTATGGAACTTTTCAACCATGGGCAAAGTGTTGGTAAGATGGTGATGCGCATCCGTGTTGTAAAGAAAGACGGAACAACACCGGGTATTGGTGACTTTTTTATGCGTTGGCTTCTACAACTTGTCGACCTTGGTTTCTCTGGTGTTGGTGCACTTGTCATTCTGATCTCTAAGAATTCACAACGTCTCGGCGATCTCGCAGCAGGAACAATGGTCATCCAACTCAACGATTATCGCAAGATTCAAGTCTCACTTGACGAGTTCTATTACCTTGATAGAAAGTATAAACCTGTCTATCCACAAGCTGAAGACCTCTCTCTTAACCAACTTGATGTCATCCAACGTACCCTCAACTCTGAATACGGATACGAGCGTGAACGTCGTATTGCTTCCCTTGCTGAGAAAGTGCGAATGCACCTCAACATCTCTGATACCAATACTGCTGACGAGAAGTTCCTTTATACTATCGTACGTGATTACCAGCATTTCACGTTGGAAATAATATAAAGAAATAGGGAAAAGAAAGTATAAGGTAGCATGGAAATCTAACAGAACTGTGCTGTATAACCTTCATATTTGTACCTTACACTATCCTATTATAACGACAAGAACAAAACGTTTTACCCATTATCTTCCGCTGTGTTATTACTCAGCACATGATGTGCGGATGCCTAACACACATGGTGCTCATGCCTAACACATGATGTGCGGAGCATTAAGCACATCGCTATAGGTTATCAAAACAAGCGCGACTAATCGTTAGAAAAGAGTTATGATGACGTCTCTCAGAAAAAAGATAATAGCTATTGGAGGTGCATTGGCTTACCCATCCATAAGTCTAACACCTGATATTACAAGAGAACACTTCTCTGGGAAGTGGGTACTTGTGACGGGAGCATCGCATGGGATAGGTAGAGCATTAACCGAAAAAAACTAATCAGTGCAGGTGCAAATGTCTTTCTCATTGCCCGAAGTGAAGCGGACTTACGCCTCTTATGTGCCAAAGCTAAGCAAATGGGTAGCAGTGCAGACTACTGCGCAATTGACCTAAGAGACAGGGAGAAGTTAGAACAGCTTTGCCAAAAAAATAAGGGAAACACTACCGCAGTTGGATTACTTCTTTTGCAATGCGGGTAAATCTATCCATCGCAGGATCAATGATGCGCAGGACCGCCTACACGACTATGACCGTACGATGGACCTCAACTATCGTTCCTTAGTCGCGCTATCATTAGCTATCTTACCTGCCTTGAAGGCAAGTAAAGGGAGTATCATCTATTCTTCATCAGTGAGTACACTCTATCCAATGGCACCGGGCTGGTCGGCTTATCATGCTTCAAAAAGTGCTGCTAACACATGGTGCGAAACGGCAGACAGCGAGTTTGCACCGTTAGGTGTTCACGTGCAGATAGCTTATTTACCCTTGGTTCACACTGCGATGTCAGATGTCAACGAACAATACAAGCACTTACCTGCATACACACCAGCTGATGCAGCCAATATTTTATTGAAACTCGCCATACGGAAGGTCAGGACTTATAAACCTTGGTGGGCAAAGTTATCAGCCCCAATAGCCTATCTCTTTGCTCCGATTATTCACCTATATTATAAGCGATTGCCATGAGAAGAAAGAATGAAGCTATCCTTTCTATCCTCTATCGCTTACACATAATCTCACCAAAGGGCATATTTGTGTGGGCTAAAAGCCTCATCTATGAAGGCATCAGCCTAATGGCACTGCTCCGTTTTGCGGCTCATTTCTATCCGCATCGTTGTGCTATCACTGACGAGAAGCAATCTCTAAGCTATCAAGAACTCTATGTTCGTACGCGTCAACTCGCTGAAATTCTTCACACGGAATATCATCTACAACCTAAAATGAGTGTGGCTTTGCTTGGACGTAACAGTCTTATTTTGACTCTCCTGTTGCATGCACTTTCACGATTAGGCATACGTACTACCTTATTAAGCACCGACTTGGGAACAGAACAGATAACAGTTGATTTGCAGGAGCACCATTACCACCTTATTATATATGATTCAGACCTCAAACAGATACCTACGGAACTTCCCTGCATAGCTGTTACAACAGAGAAGATAAACGACATTCTTTTATATAAGAGTTCTCAAGTAAGGGAAATAAAACTCCCTAAAATCTGGCGAGGGAGAGAAATCATCATTCACTCTGGAGGAACAAGTGGTAAATTCAAGACCATTGCTCGTCGTCCTTCTGTCACTTCTTTTCTCCCTCCATTGCTTGCCTTACTGCGCGACATCAGAATCTATCAATACGAGCGTGTGCTGATATCCCTGCCTTTCTATCATGGTTTTGGACTTTCAACGCTTATCATCTCCTTGCTTATGGGTAAGAAGATATGTCTGCAAAAACGCTTTGATGCGCTCCAGACTTTAGCTATTATCCAGCAAGAAAAGATTGAAGTCATGCCGATTGTTCCTGCTATGCTCGCTCGTTTTTGGCAGATTGAAGGTGCTAAAAAGAAGATGAAGAGCCTGCGCTGTCTGATAAGCGGTGGCGACAGACTGCCTAAAGCCTCATCGACACGACCCATAAAGAAATAGGAGAGGTAATCTTTAACCTTTATGGTACGTCTGAAGCAGGATTCTTTATGCTTGCTAATCCTAAAGAATTATCTTCCTTCAAAGAGACTACCTTAGGGAAACCTATTCAAGGAGTCGACTGTAAGGTAAAAGACTGTAATCGTCAAGGGATAGGAACACTTTGGGTTCGCTCTCGTTGGGCAATGCGAGGACTGCGAAATCAATGGCAAAATACAGGCGATTTAGTCTCACAGAATAGCGAAGGTTACTTCTTCCATCATGGGAGAGCCGACCGAATGGTGGTCTGTGGAGGTGAGAACGTTCAGCCAGAACACATCGAACAGGTACTTCTCTCCCACCCTATGATTATTGCAGCACGTGCCTTTACCGTTCCCGACCCTAACTTTGGCAATGTCATCCACACAGAAATAGAATGTACACCAAAGGCAACACTAACAGAGGCAACACTCCTCAACTGGCTCCGTCCACAACTTTCACGGGCAGAAATGCCGCATAGCATCCGCTTCAAAACCATTGAAATGCTCTCAACTGGTAAGCAGAAGTTGCATTAAAAACATTATGTTTTAACTCCAAACACAAGCTTTGCTGAATTATTTTCATGAAAACATCATGCTCTTATACTGTATAAGCTAAAGGAAAACAGATGGAATATCTCCCTCTTTTAACCTCACCGACAAAGTTCTGACCCATATTGAAATTCCATACCTTGTTCAAAACGATTCGTAAAGTGTGTTATTTCTCGTCGGGGAAGCCCTAAATCCTCTGCCATATTCTCCCAGTACTTCATGTTCCTTGTTACGTCCTTGATAATACCTCTTGCTGTCGTTTCATCCAGCATATAAACTCATGAGCATTATAAAGACTATTGAGAGAACTGTCGTTCGAATTAGCATCAATAAGCAATGCCTGAAACATACTGTTTGTTGGATTTATGTCGTAAGCAGGGGACAACTCCCAACCTTCCTTACCAAGCAGGAACGAATGATTTCTAAAGTGATCGTCGGTATTGCCAATGCAGATATTAAAGGCTACTCGCTTGTATAGCTCTTCTAAATTAGTCTCAATGTGGTTACCACCTCCTGAAATGATAAAGTCCACAATATCCAAATAGCCTTTTCCTGTTCTTTGTCCGTCGCCATCAGTGAGTCCGAGAACGGTAAGGGAAGAAGCCATGTGGATTCTCTTTTTCTCTTCGGTCCTATCAAACCTCTTAGATAAAAGTATATCCTGGCCAGTGCCAGCCTTAATTACTTTTGTTTCAGCTACATTGATACCACATTCCTTAGCCATCAGATGTGCGAAGTGTTCCCATCGAGATACGTTGACGTCGTCATTGATGGAAGGAAATTTGGCAAGATAAAGATGACCGCCACTTTGGACACAAGCCTTTGGGCGTGCGCCACCCATTGAGGAACCAGGTTGGAAAAGCCTTTGTATCCATTTCTTTTCAGGCTTCAAATGTTTATATTCGCTTTTCTCAATCTCCTTAGCAGCTTGTAAAAGTTCGTCAATCTGTATGACAGGCGGAACGCTATAACTGGGTGTAGAGCTGATAAACGCTCCGCTATCTGGTTCTTGAAAGCGGAACCCACCCATACGCAGTTCATCTTCCACGCCTTTAAGATAATTCCAATCAGATAAGGTATGGCTTGCTTTCCCTTCTGTCTCTAATGAAGTACGCAAGTCTATCAGTCGTCGTCCCCATCTGTCAGGGAGTGCATCAGAAAAACAACCGAAGATGTGATTGTCTCGGCTATATTGTACCCCTGTATATGGGCGGAGGTCTTGCCCAAAGTTAATTTTAGGAAAGGCTTTGAGCCAACTTTTATCAAACTCAAAAGAAAACACGTCAGAGCCTCTTAGGTATTCATGACCAAGAGTGCCTATCTTCTCTTCCTTATCCATCCAGTCGAAACTGGCTATCACATCTAATTTTTCCATGTGCTATCTTTAGAAGCTCGTTTCTTATTCTTAACGCCTAAGTCTTGTATCATGTGCCCCAACTCATCGTCTTTAGCCAAATGGAGAATATCATCTTCGAGCTGTAAGGCATTGAGTACACGCATTACTACACCGAGCGACACGGTAGGCTCTCCCTTTTCCAAACGTGCGAGGGTAAGCCTTGTGCATTGCGCACGTTGTGCCACCTGATCCATCGTCAGGTCTCTTCGTAATCGGGCGAGGCGAAACTGCTCACCCACTACGTTCAACTTCTCTTGCAGTGCTCTGGTCATCCAGTTGGCTTTGGTAAATCTTGTCATAATGTATCTTTTGTGGTACAAATATACAATAAAATGTTTAGTTTATAATACTTTATTTGTTTTTCTTATAATATTTCTTCATACTGCTGCTTTCTCCATTAGCCTATACCATCTGAAAGTTGGTCCCATGATATATTTATTCAATTCATTGAATAGTGGCTGAAAGTCTTTGTCATCTATGGTAAAACTCCATTCAAAGTCCTTTGATATAATGTATTTGCTATAAATCTCAATTCCTGGTAATAGATATTCTGCAACCTTTTTTACCGAGTCAAAATATTTTGCATAAAAGAAGATCAGCAATCAATAAAGCCATCACCCACGAACAAAAGTCGTAGATGATGGCTTTACTTTTATAGGATCATACCCTTTCTTAGAGAGGATGTCTATTCCTTTCCTCTTGAGGAAGCATGATAAGGGCTTCTTGTTTCTTACCATCCATCATTATCTTCAATGGATTTGGGAAACGGACATGACGTACCCACTGAGTTTCTTCCACAGCTGGAAGGGCATCAAGTACGCTGCGCTGATAGAATCCATCTTCCTTATAAGGATTAATTGTGAAATAGCCTACACCGAAAGAGGTGAGATTTTGGAAGAAATGTGTTCCCTGACTTGGGTCTACACGATAGTGTTCCAGTCCCTCCTCAACGATGACACGGGCTGCCGAGATATGTGGCCACTTCACAGGAATACCCAACCAAGGGTCGCTTGAACCCCAACGACCAGGACCAATGAGCACATAGTTCTTGTCAGTATCAAGGAACTTGCGATTTATCCGTTCTATCTCATCAGCAATAGTTGGGTTATTAGATGCTGTAAAAGAACTGTCGGTCTTTACATACACAACATCTTGTACATCGTCTGAAACGCCATGTCCCAAAGAGTTATGGCTCCGCAACAGACATTGATCATCAGGAATAGTCGTGAGATCTTCGTCTAACATCTGTTTAGAATCAACGATTGGACGAATCTGCAAGAGATATAGTTCACCCGTTCGGTCATCATTCAGATTAACAGCGAACTCTATCTCCACAGGGCGACGCATAGCCTCAGCACCGTATGTCATTGCCATTTGCAACAACTCTGGTAGTGGAAAGACGTTCTGTTGAAGGACACCACAGAAAGAGATAACCTTTCTTCCTCCTTCGTAGAGTCCATCATAAATAGCATGGTCTTCGGGAGAATAAGTGGAAGTGATATATTGTAGACTGCCATCAGCCTCAGCATCTTTCACACGCAGTTTGAGGATATTAAAGCCATCATCTACCTTAAAGTCCTCACTGATATGCTTCATGTCGAGCGCATAGAACTGAGTTTGAGTTTCGCGCAAGGCTATTTCCATTTCGCTCATCTGTAAGACTTGATGTGGATGGAACGGACAAACACGCAGCGTCTGCCCACCATCAACAATATACTTACCTAAACCCAAAGCCAAAGAGGCAATACCTTCCTCTGCTTTCTCTTCTCCTATCGGATAATAGTTGAGAGAGCGAAGAACGCCAGAGATATTCGGATAGAAATGATCTCCATACTCCTTACCGACAACCTGCTGTAAAATAACTGCCATCTTCTCCTGATCAATGACATTACTTGTGGCAGTCATATAGGCTTTGGAGTCACGATAATAAACCGAAGCATAGACGGCCTTAATCGCACAAGCCAACATTCGGAGCATTTCATACTTATCCTCAAGATAAGGAATCATATAGGTAGAATAGATGCCTGCGAAGGGTTGGTAGTGACTATCTTCCAACAACGAACTTGAACGGACGGCTATTGGTGAGCGAGTAGCCTCAAAGAAGGTAAAGAAGTCGCCTATGAATTCATCGGGCAATTGGGCATGAAGGAAGGCTTGGAGTATCTCTTCATCGCTTGCATCACTCAAAGCAATCTGGTAAAGATTGTTTTGTTCCATAAGCTGTCGAAGACATCCGTACAAAGAACGACTGTCTTCGGTATCTGTACCTTTGCATTGGGGAAGCGATTGAAGTCTGGTCGGAGTTTAATAACGTTATCAAGGAATGCCAAACCACGTCCCTTACCTCCTAACGAGCCATCTCCAATACGAGCAAAATGGGCATATTGGTCGAATTTTCGTCTATCAAACAAGGCAACAACACCCACATTGCGCATCCTTCGATAGGCAACAATGGCATCAAAGATAATCTGTCGGTGCATATCTACATCCTGTAGTTTATGCCATGTAATACCTTTTAGGAAGGAAGAAACTGGGAAAATGGCACGTGCAGAGAGCCATCGACTCATGTGATTACGAGAGATATGATAGAGCATAGAGTCACGTGGAATCTTAAAGATGTTATCCTGCAACTCTTTCAAGCTTCGAATGCGCATCACCTCCTCACGTGTTTCTGGATTACGGAAGATGAAGTCACCAAAGCCCATGTGTTCCTCGAGTAGGTGGCGAAGATCTACACTCATCTTCTTTGAGTTCTTATCAACAAATCGGAAACCTTCTGCCTCAGCCTTCTCACGGTTCTCACTCTCCGAACTTTCAATAATCAAAGGGAGATATTCATCTTCTTTCCTTATGGCACGAAGTAGTTTTAAGCCAGCCTCTGGGTCTTTCTCCGCTACAGGAATGTTCCCTTCTGTCGCCGTTGAGGCTTCCTCTTTTACATTATTTATAGGGAATCTTACATCAGAGATAACGCCCAAACAGTTGTCCTTATAACGTTGATAGATATCCCATGCTTCCTCGTATGTACGCGCTAAAACAACCTTTGGACGTCCACGCTGGCGCAAAGAGGCATCGTGCCGGGTCAAGGCTTCAGTGGCAAAGTTCTGACTCTGCGTGAGAATATAGCTATATAAGTTAGGTAGAATAGATGAGTAGAAACGGATAGAGTCTTCTACCAGCAATATCATCTGTACACCAACCTCATGGATATCATTGTCTATATTCATCTTATCCTCCATCAACTTAATGATAGAAAGTATGAGATTGGTATTCCCCAACCAACAGAACACATAATCAAAGATACTGAGATCTTCGTTTTGTATACGTTTTGTAATACCATGAGAGAAGGGAGTCAGTACCACACAGTGGATGTCTGGGAACTCTGCCTTTACAGCTCTTGCCACATCAAAAGCATCATTATCAGCATTACCCGGCATACAGATAACAAGGTCAATGTCTACGGTATTGAGCACCTTAGAGGCCTCTTCGGTTGTAGACACCTGTGTAAAGGTTGGCGGATAACGCAGACCTAATTCCATATACTCATTGTAGATCTTCTCTTCCACTCGTCCATCATCCTCCAACATGAAGGCATCGTATGGATTAGCTACAATCAAAACATTGTAGATTCGTCGCATCATCAGATTGACGAAACTAACGTCTTTTAGGTAAAAATTACCCCATTCTGCAGGAATTTGCTCACTCATAATCCAAAACTTAATATTGGACAAAAATACAAAATAAATACAAGTCAACCTATCTTTTCGCAACTTAAATAATATATTTTTTATTACTTTGCATACTGGTTACCATTTTTTGCGACTTAAGTAGCTTCCAAAAAGAAAGAAAAAAATGAAAAATTTTTGATTTTCATTTGGACTTTTGATAGAATTTGGATATATTTGCCGTACCATTCTGAACTGAATGATACTATCTAACATAAACAAATAAAAGTCAATTTACTATGGAAGTCGAAAAAATCATGCAAGCACTGGAGCAGAAGCATCCAGGTGAGTCAGAGTATTTACAGGCCGTACATGAAGTACTCATGTCTGTAAAGGATGTTTACAATCAGCACCCAGAATTTGAGCGCGCAAGTATTATTGAGCGTATTGTAGAGCCTGAGCGCATCATCACATTCCGTGTGCCTTGGGTTGATGACCAGGGAAAAGTACAGGTAAATATTGGTTACCGCGTACAGTTTAATGGCGCTATCGGCCCATACAAAGGTGGTCTGCGTTTCCACGCATCAGTAAACCTCAGTATCTTGAAGTTCCTCGGTTTCGAGCAGACATTCAAGAATGCACTCACCACATTGCCTATGGGTGGTGGTAAGGGTGGTTCTGACTTCTCTCCCACGTGGTAAGAGCGATGCTGAAATCATGCGTTTCTGCCAGGCTTTCATGAACGAGTTGTATCGTCACATCGGTCCTGATGAGGATGTTCCTGCAGGCGATATCGGTGTTGGTGGTCGTGAAATTGGTTACCTCTTCGGTCAGTATCGTAAGCTGACTCATCAGTTCCAAGTATGCTCACAGGTAAGGGCAGAGAATGGGGTGGCTCGATTCTCCGTCCAGAGGCTACAGGTTATGGTGCACTCTACTTCGTTCACCAGATGATGGAGACTCATGGTCTTGACATCAAGGGTAAGACTGTTGCCATCTCAGGTTTCGGTAACGTTGCATGGGGTGCTGCTAAGAAGGCTACCGAACTTGGTGCAAAGGTTATCACATTGAGTGGTCCTGATGGTTATATCTATGACCCAGAAGGCATTAGCGGTGAGAAGATTGAGTACATGCTCGATCTCCGTAACAGTGGTAATGATGTTTGTGAGCCATATGCAGAGAAATATCCTGGCTCACAGTTCTTCAAGGGTCGCAAGCCTTGGGAGCAGAAGGCAGATATCTATTTGCCATGTGCTACTCAGAACGAGCTTAATGGTGAAGATGCAGATAAGATTCTTGCTTACAAACCATTGTGCGTAGCAGAGGTTTCAAATATGGGTTGTACAGCAGAGGCTGCTGATAAGTTCACTGCAGCGAAGCAGCTCTTCGCTCCTGGTAAGGCTGTTAACGCAGGTGGTGTGGCTACATCAGGTCTCGAAATGTCACAGAACTCTCTCCGTCTCTCATGGAGTCCGGAAGAGGTTGATCAGAAGCTCCATTACATCATGAGCTCTATCCATGAGCAGTGCGTGAAGTATGGTAAGCAGGCTGATGGTTACATCGATTATATTAAGGGCGCCAATATTGCGGGCTTCATGAAGGTAGCGAAGGCTATGCTTGCCCAGGGTGTCGTATAAATAAACCAGTCTTTCTATTCCCTCTCCTGCTCTCCAAAGCAGGGAGGGAATAAACTCTATGAGAGAAGGCTGGCGATACTAATAAATTAATATGTATAGAACCAAACTTCTCCTTATAGCGTTATTTGCGCTATGTAACGTCTTTACACTGACGATAAAAGCACAGTCAGATGGTAAAGCTTCTTATTATAGTAACGGATTGCACGGTCGCCGAATGAGTAATGGCGAACGCTATGACCGTAATGCTTTTACTTGTGCACATCGCACACTCCCCTTTGGTACACGTCTAAAGATTACGAATCCTCGTAATGGTAAGTCTGTCATTGTCCGCGTAACGGACCGTGGCCCATTTGTTCGTGGTCGTGTCGTTGACTTATCCTATGCTGCTGCACGCGAATTAGGTACACTTGCCAGTGGTGTGGCTTACGTGAAGGTTGAGCTTGTACGCAAAGAAACAGAGATACCATTCCCTTCTGAGTCAAATGGTACACTTGAAATACCTGAAATTGAATATGGTACTGCTGGCGTATGCTATGAGTTTATCCCTGAATGGGAAAAGGTTGAAGAGGATAAACCTAAAGAGATTGAGCGCAAAGTTGACACGCGCTTTAATAATAAAAAGAATCTACAGCAAGGCAAGGTGGAGAAAGACAACACTACTGAGACACGCAAGCAGGTACAAACTTCTACTCCAGCTAACCAGCAGGCGACAAAGACTAAGAGTCAGGCGACAACCCGTACCACTCCTGCTGCAACCAACCGACAGCAGACTGCTCAGCAGAACAAGTCAACCACACAACCTGCTACTTCAAAGAACAATTCAAGTAGCAGTTGGACCAACTTCTTCAAACGTGTGAAGGATGGTGTGACTGGACTCTTTGAATAGAAAAGAATAAGACATAAGCAAGCTGCCCCTCCCCCTTCCCTTTCCCCATAGGGAGGGGCGTTAATATCGTGATATCCCCACAAAAAAAGTTCCTTCTGTTAAATGAGTGGACGCGTTTAGTATTGCTTTAACGTAAGAACCATAGTTACTCATCAAACAAAAACATGGATAAGACTGTTAACTATCTATCCTATTATCTTCCTCTGACATTGAAAAATCATTTCTTTTTTTAGACTTCGAGAATATGTAGACAAGGATTTGAAAAATCATTACATAATTTCAAAGAAAACATCTATAACTAACGGCAAAAACACATATACAAAGCAGGTTTGTAACCGACAGCAAGTCAATCAGTTATAAAGTAGTAAAATAAAAGGTGCTTAATTGAACTTCAAAAGGGCGTTAGTAAGAGCCTTAAAGAGCATCTTTTGCAAGTTGATTAGGCATCTTTTAGAAGCCAAAAGAGCATGTATTCAAAATTATGATGTGAAAAAACATGACAGAACAATAAGTTATTAGCCTAATTAGACCAAATAAACCATATAGCCTAATTAGGCTAATAGGAATAAGTTGTTGGTAGAAATATGTTTAGCCTCTAATAAACGATCTGGGTTAAAAAGAAATAGAGGCTGCACCAGTTTAATGATACAGCCCCATTCCGTCATTTAAAGTTTTAGTTATCAGTAGTTAGTACTTACACAATAATATCTTTATAATCTCTATTTAATCTTATCCTTTTAGAATCCATATCGTAAGACAATTTGCTGACGCTTTATGTTTTCTGTTTATCAACAATCTTACTTACTGGTTCTTATATTGAATTCTGTCACTTTGCTTATACTCTTCTGACCCTGCAAAACAGTTAAAGCAAATCGTGCCATACCATCCTTTAATTTCTTATCAGCCTTCACAAGTGCCGTATAACGAACGCCCTTACCGGGTGCAATACTCTCAATGTGAATAGATGGACTGATGTAAATGTGTGCATTACCAGTTGTTTCCAACACTGAAGGCTGTACATCACTGATCGTCTTATCTCCTCGATTCATCACCTCAAAGATAATCTTACCCACCTCATTGCGCGACAAGCTACCATCTTGGTTATCATCAACAAAACGAGCGTTGATAATCTCAATATTCGGTGTATACTGGTAATTACCTGCCAACTTATCCACACTTGACTCAGCTGGTGCCTTTATATTTGGCTGTGCCACACTGTAACTGCCTGTATAATCACTGCCTTGGAAATCGTAAATACGGTCGTCACCAGAGTTAGTGCTATCAAAACCGCTTCCATCTACCCTATTAGGCTGTGCATAGTCGTCTGTCTGATTATAATTATCGTATCCTGATTGATTCCTTCTTTCACGTGCCTTACGCTGTTGCACCTTCTCGTAATGGTCGTGTACATCCTCTTTCGCACGTCTGTCAGCCTTTGCACCTGTAGAAGCACCTATGATAGCACCACCAGCCATACCAACAATCGTACCTATATCTGAACCTCTCGCTCCACCAGCAATACCACCAATAGCGCTTCCAAGAATGCTTCCTAACGAGCCACCTGTGATAGCACCTGAGCCTGTATAGGTGTTACAACTACTTAACACCACGGCTGCGGAGAGGGAAAGAATTAAAGACTTCTTCATAACTTACAAATTCTTAACGTTGGCAAAATTAGCTACATATTTTCACATTTACAAAGATATTTCCCTACTCAGTGAGGGGAAAACCCTAAAGTTACTAAACATATCCTCCATCTTGCTGATTTTCAACAGTTACGAACAGCCACATTTACTATGAGTCTATCGGCAGATATAGCATCAGATGATCAAACGCAATATACCGTTTACCAGCCCATGTGATAATACCAATAGCATCGTTCAACGTACAGTTTCTTAACTCTTCATGCTCAGAAACAGAAACTCTATATGACTTCCCATTCTCATCTTTTACAGAGATAAAATCTGGTGTAATAGCTTCCAATTCTTGATAGAAAGTATAGGAATAGGCTGCAAAATCATTTACTACCTCCATTCCCTTTTCAGTTGGAGCTACCCAATCATCTTTTGCACGTGTCAATTGAATCGGACGAAACCACGACACATCCATCATAAACGACTCAAAAGCTATCTTCGTTGGTTTTTCTCCTCCCCAAAAAACAAAGTGTGGATAAGTGATATCATCCTTTGACAGCTTTTCATTGTTCAACCATTGCAACACTGAACGGGGGTGCTGCACACAAGCATAATCCTCACCATTACTATAGAAGCTTACAGTGAACTCTTGCTGATGCAGTTTACCAACCTCACCTTCCTTCTGAAAATAATGACAAAATAGATAGCTTGTTGCTAATTCTTCTACTCGCCAATAGTCTGGACATTGCTCACTATGCTGCTCACTCAACCAATAACCATCGAGATTAGGATATAACTGGTCCCACTGAACACGCCGTCCATTCTCTGCAACCTGCTCTGCACTTGCAAGAATTGACAGATTGCAAAGTACATCAGCCGTAAACTTAACCAACCGAATACGAGTCAGTTTCTCTTCTGCTTCCTTTAAAACCTTATGAAAGAGTGTCATCCGTGGTGTCTGTACGAAAAGAATATTACGATGACATACACGCAGAAAGAAGTTATAAACCTGCTCGTATTTTACCTTCATCTGCTTCGCATCCCCTTGTCGAGTATCAAAAGACGAGGGCAATACGCCAAGCAACATCAACAACAAAACCGCAAGGCAATAAGTATCTTCTTCCTGCAAACGCAGAAGAAGTTCCCTCATCTTCGCATCTTGCTTATCTGTTATCTCATCATCAAAAACACAAACATTGATGATTTGCTCACAACATTCTACCCTCACACCCTCTTCTTCATCCTCATGCAAAGGCTTAAACCTCTCCATAAGCTTTGCTGCTTGTGCATAAGCATCTAACAACCCATTAAGAATAATGCCCGTTTCGTCATACCATTCACGCTCCAACTCGTGAAATACGGCTCTGCGTAAAAAGCATCTTTCCCTCCAACACGGCCAAAGGAATTGTTTCCACTACCCGCCTTTCCTATATGTTTCCACAGCTCTTCCCCACTATTATATAATAGTCTAAGCCGATACACAGCATTCAGTTTTGCCTTTATTGCCTCGTCTTTAGTATCAGTCTCGACAGACTTTCCGCACGTCTTAGCCTCCTCAGTACTTAAGTTGAAAGTCTTATCGTCTATATTCATATCTTTCATTCTTAGCTTTGTCATCTTCTATCTGTCTACAAATACTGCACAGATACAAGTCCTGTCAAACGTTTTCTGTTATTAACACCATCTCTCGCCCTCAATCTGTAAAGAAGATTCCGAAGTTCTTTCCTACAATTTTGAGTTCCCCTTTCTTCATATATTACTAATCGCAGCACTTAAGCTACTCTTCCGCAAAAATACAAATTAATTCCTTTGTGCCTCTCACGATTAAATATTTATTTTGCAAACAGAAACAAAAACCTAATAAATTATGAACAAAACAACATTTATCTTAACGATTAGTATTACATTACTCTGTAGCACTACTTTACTCACAACTACCAGTTAAATTGAGTTTTTCTGTTCATAAATGAGTAAATAGTTCCTACGTTTCAAATATGTTTTATTAACTTGTGATAGTACAACTCATTCCCTACAAAGAAGTTGCTTCCTTCACAACAAGACTGAGAATTATAATTTAAATCATCAAACTTATGATCAGAGGTTATATAAATTTCAGATGCGACAACTGCAACAACACCTTTCGCGCATTAGACATTGAGTACAATGCAACAATATTCTCTGTCCCAATGCCTTGCCCAAAGTGTAACAGTCGACACACTTATATCCCAAGTCTAAGTATATTCGGCTTTTACCCTTTCGGCAACGACCGTGACATATATAAAAAGATTTGGGAAGAAATGGACAAAGAAGAAAGCAAGTGTGATAGGCAATAGGCTAAAATGTGATAGCTTCCATTAGCTAAACCAGTAAACAAGCTTTCTACTGAACACATTTTACCAAGCAAATATATCATAATTATATTCTTTAGAGTAGTATTAATATATACTTTTCATTGTGATTTCTTTACTTTATTTCATTATTATTTTGCTATTTCCAATAAATTCCCTACATTTGTGCCATGTTTGGTGGGCACTTTACAAACTACTCACCATTCATTGCACAAAACTTGCAAACGAGGTTATTCGACCCGGTTAAATCTGGAAAATTCAACTAAGGAGTCGTCACTAATCGAGTTTAGGCAGGTTCTGTGCCCCTATCCTATATGGGGGCATGGACTGTCTTTACTTTATTTTGACTCCAAGGTGTTTTCCAGAACCGAACCGGATAAATAAAGATAAAGCGGGCCGTGTCCCCTTTCTTCTTTTTTATCCTCGTCTAATACAAACATAACTAAAAACAATATAACGACAATGGAAGACTTCGCACATAGCTATGTTCAACTTTTTGATGAACACTGGCTCATCATCTTCATCCTGTGGGCTATTAATATCATTTGGATGTACAATCAAGATGAAACAAGGCAGTCTGCTGGATGTGGGTGCATAACACCCATAATAGCATTTATACTTTATATTTTATTTAAAACTCACTGACTAATTTCAAACAGATAAAAGTCACATTATGATTAGAGGATTTACAAGATTTAAGTGCAACGAGTGTTCTAAAAAGTTTTGGGGACTTGACGTTGAATGGAGAGCTACTGCTTTCACCGCACCATTACAATGTCCCCAATGCAAAAGCTTTCATACATATCCTGTTGGAATATTAGGCTTGGGGACAGGAAAGGCAAAACTATATAAAGAAATATGGGAAAGTATAGACGAGGATAAAAAGCATAATACCTGACAGATAACTATCTAAGGGAGGGGCTGGTAAAAGAAAGAGCGAAAGACATCACGTACTTCTAACGAGCATAACAGCACAGAAGGGTGAACGCTCTCTCCACACAACAAAACGCTCCGGCACACTCCTTTTATTTTATAATTATTTTGCTATTCATAACAAAGTCTTTACGTTTGCAACAGATATTATAGAATAATACGAGTCAGCCACTCGAGTATTAGTAAACCTTAAAAACAAAATATGGCACTTTTCAAAATTACCGTAAAGATGTCAAAGCACTGTGATGGTATGGTTATAGAACCAGGCATGAGCATCCAGTATGCTTCGATATTTTCAAATATTCTTTCAAACAACCAAGAACGAGAGAATATTAACAGCCTCTTCTTTACGCATTTCAGTGTAGATCTAAAGAAGATGAATGCTTTAAACCCAGCGTATTTGAATGTGAAAAAGATTTGTTAGAATTATTATATAACACACTAATATTTAAATTATGGTAGAATTATTATTAAACACTATTACACTTCCAGCCTATCATCAACAAGAGGCTTGGGTCTGGATTCCATTTTTAGCCATTGCAACAACAGTAGTAGTGGTAGTAAAAACAATTAAGAAATTCTCTGGTACTAGTATTGGAGTTTTAGGTATGCCAGAATCTGGAAAGACTCAATTCCTAATGAATTTGCAAGGGAAAGGAGAGAAGTATAAAAATGAAGGGTATCAAGGTACAAGTAAAGATGAATATAAAAAATTCACCTATACTACTAATGACAACAAGAAATATAAGATAAAAGGTGGAACGGACATTGGAGGAGATATTTACAATATTAAGCCTTATTATGAGCCATTCTTAAAAAAATAAAGATATCTGTATATTCCTATTTGATATACAAAAAAATACAAAGATAATTCTAAATATAGAATGGAGACTAATGTACGTTTAGATTTTATCAACAACCATGTTAAAGATGCATCCGAATGTGCTATTATAGGCACCCACGTTGACAAAGTAAAGATTGAGGAACGACTATCTATTATAACAATTGTACAGAAATTCGTAGAAGGAAAAGAATATGCAAGACTGCTAAATAATAACTTCTTTGCATGCAACCTCACGAATGAAAAGGATATGAACGAATTAGTAAACAAATTATTTTAATAATTATGGAGAGTATTTTATGGTCACAAGGAGCGTCTCCAACAGAGAGTTCCACATTCGTCATTAATGGCACAATAAAAGAGAAAAGTATTCCGAAAGCAACCAAAAAAAGCATACGATAAACTCATAAGTATGAGTGAGCAAGTTCTACATGCTAAGATCACAAATCTTTTGTACAAAAGAGGACTCATATCTTCATATCAAACAAAGATTGCACACAAGAAGGGAGATGGAATCTTTTTTAAATCTATCTATAAAAAGTTTAGATGAGGCAGGGAGAAATATACCATATATGTTTTATTGTCAAACAGATAACATAGATGAAGCTTATGCCATATTCTGTAGAGATTCAAAGATGGCTGGTAGAGAGGTTTATGACTCCGAAGGCAAGATGCTGAAACTCATATTCAATTTAAATAAATACACCTTGATTTCTATAAGTTTAATTATAATTGCTATAATATGGAAAAATAATAAGTTAGAAGCAGCTATACTGCAAATAAGCACAGAAGAACGTGCAGTTAATTATCAGTGGGAGAAAGATGCTGATAAACTTGATAAAAACATTTCTATTGTTTGTATGGATGCTATTCAGAAAATGAAGGATAATGGATGGACATTCAAGACTAATATGCCATTATGCGAAGGTATGACATTAGCATTACATCCTTTTATCCACAAATGTTATATAGATATTACTTCAGCAGAAGATGAAATATTCAAAGATAAATTAGATTGCCTTGGGAAAGTATCAAAATTGCTTGGAGTCAAAATATTTGAAGCAAAAGCAATTTTCATTGAAGAAAAATATCGTAATTTAGATGCATCTGGTAACATTAACTACAAAGCAGTAAAAATTAGATGCTTCATATAGAAAAAGAGGAAGAAGAAATATGCAAAAACATATAGCCGTAAAGAAACTTTCTCGGGTGAATTCACACAAATAGGCTATGAGAAAGCAAAACAATTAATAAAGCAATATAAATTAAATGATTTAGACTATATAGTCGAGCAAAGAAATCCTGAAGATAGTAGTAAACTTTCTGCACAAGAAGTTAAGGTACAACTAACAAAAGAATTAAATAGTTTAGCAGAATGTGCATTCTCTCTCAACATCTTGAAAGGGGTATTTACACTAAACGCAAATGTTAAACAAACTATCGCTACCCAGAAAAAAAGTTATTTTTAGAAACAAAAATTAATATTCTAAAATTGACTAAAAAAAGATGGGAAGAAAAATCTACTTAGTCATTCCTTAAAAAAACAAAGACTAACCCCTAACTTGATTGTGCGCCGCACGAGGACATCTCTGGCTATATCTTCATGGTACCCAACTGGGCGCATAAATGGTTCTGCCACAATGGGTATGTATCAAGGATGTTAAAGTAAAAAAACACTTATGTTAAAAAAATCAATCCCGAAAGTTTATAATAACCTTCGGGATTGATAATTCTACTCTTTCCGCTTTCTCATGCGGACAAGTTTGATGT
>BNJV01002602.1_pt1 | contig 238159 bp, 271 predicted proteins | sample 8540591 | NCBI WGS metagenome assembly BNJV01 (sample SAMD00202457, study PRJDB9452) | human saliva metagenome | host: Homo sapiens | reverse complement strand
AGAGAGTGGGACAGAAATCGGTAATTCGTTAGAATTCGATTTCGTCGTCCCACCTTCGCACAGTTGAGTAGGGCTGTAAAAGCTGATAAAAATCAGCGTAGTAGGTTCCCACTCAACCACTGCGTCTTGCTCGACAATCCAAAAAAACAATTGAGAGGCTAGGACTTTTGTCCCAGCCTCTTTTTGTGCATAATACCCTACATGGATTTGGGAGGCTTTTTCATCTTGAAAATAATCAAAAATGTTGAAATATAAGTGTTTTTTTGAACAAATACTTGGGGTGAGGCAAAAGTGGGGCAGGTAGCAACTGCTTAAAATGATGAAACATGAACTAAAAAAGTTTCCAATTTTGCATAGTTGGAAACTTTTTCTATTATTTTTAATAACTAATTGTCTTGAGGTAAAAATTCTGAAATCAAAACTTCTTGACTAATTGATTCAGATAAAGCTTGTTTAAATGCTAATTTTCCTAAAGAATAGGATTGGTGGTCTATCGTTGGTAGCTTCAACAGATGCCCAACTAATAGACGTTCCTGACCAATGATATAGGGAATTTTTTTCTCTCTTTCTTCATATCCCTTTATGAGACCAGCTGCTACTTCATCACTTGTAGCTAATATACCATCGATACGATCGTCATTGACTAATTCATGTGATACGTGTAGGCCATCATTAAAATCATGAATATTCCCAAATACCATATATGGAGTCGACTGTTGCCCATAAACATCGTGATAAGCTAATAATGCAGTTTGATAGGTAGCCGATGATTCGTTATCTCTTGAAAATAACAAAACTAAGTGTTCCAATCCTCGTGCTTTCATCGCAGAAAAAGCATCCACAAATGAAGAATAGCGGTCCAGGTAAGTAGAGGATAGTAACGGATAACCCTGCAATTTTTCACAAACTACTATTTGTCCATATTTTGCATAGGTTTCAATTGTATCAAGACGAATAGCTCTTGAAGTGAAAATTAAAGCGTCAATAGCTTCCATTTTGAGTTGCTTCAGGTAGGATAGTTCCAATTCTTGATTATAATCTGAAGGCATCATGACAAGTTGGTAGTTGCTAGCTTTAGCAGCGTCAAGGAGACCATTGATTAAGTGTGTAAAATAGGGGTGGTGGGTGTGTGGAATGACAACCCCTATTTTTTGTGTTTTTCCTCGACTTAAATCCCGTGCTAGTTGGTTTGGCATGTAGTCCAGCTCGTTGATAAGATCTATGACTTTTTGTCGTGTCTCATCAGAGACATGTGGATGGTGATTGATCACACGGGAAACGGTTGATTTTGCAACCCCTGCTTTTTTAGCGATTTCACTAATACTTGTCATGATTGGGCTCCTATTTTAAAAATTTATGAATCCCATATCCTACGCCATCTTCATCATTAGACTTCGTTATTTTATAGGCGATCGCTTTGATGTCATCGAAGGCATTATCCATCACAATAGGGTAGCCAACCATTTCAAGCATAGGCAAATCATTATGTCCGTCACCAAATGCAGCTGTTTCTTCTTTAGCTAACTGCTCTTTTCGAAGGATGTGTGCGATTCCTTTCGACTTTTTGGCCAAGGCATGTGTAATTTCAAGATAGGCTTTACCGGAACGTTGAATCGTGATTTGTGGTAAGTCCAAACTTTGAAGATATTTTTCCAATTCTCGCATGGTTGTTTCATCGAAGGTGATCATCATAATTTTGAAAGTATTTCCTTGGCCTTCTAAAAACTGCTCTTCATTATCAATAAAGGTTGGCGTTTGACGGGTTAAACTCTGTTCATACTGGATTCCTTCATCTATTTTATCACAATACCAGTTATTCATATCGTAATAAGATAAACTAACTTGAGGGAAGTGTTGACGGATTCCTCTCAGCAGTTGTTTAACCGTCTTATGTTTGATGGTTTGGACATGAATCGGTAGGACTTGATGATGATTTCCTATGGTATAAATTAATCCTCCGTTAAAAGCAACCTGAACCCCTGTTAATTGAAGGGCATCAGTGGCCTCCTTCATTTCCATTGGTGCTCTAGCAGATACTAAAGTGATGGGAATCCCTGCTTCGCGTATCAAGGCTGCATTACTGTCACTGACCTGTCCTTTGCTATTTAAAAGTGTACCGTCCATGTCGCAAAAAATACGTTTGATTTTCATATAGATGACCTCTTTTACTTTTTGAAACCAGTATAAACTCTGGAACGCGTTCCATGTCAAGCATAATTTTAAAAAAATTTTTGAGAAAATAAATCGTATTTTGTATATGTTATTCGTGGGACAAATGATCTTGAGATAAGCAAAAAGCCTTGAGTTGTTTTCAAGGCTTTTTGTGCATAAAAAAATGCCCCCTACAGGGCTCGAACCTGTGACCCATAGATTAAGAGTCTACTGCTCTACCAACTGAGCTAAGGAGGCAAATATAAAAAGCTGTATTGGTGCCGATACTTCACGATTTGTATTGAACCCGCGCAATTAAGCAGGTGGGCAACTCGCTCTGACTTAGCTGCTTCCGCGTGAAACGGCCTGCATACTGCCAGAAGTCTTTTGTTTCCCTAATAATACAAAAAATAGTCGGTCAACACTTAAGTGTGAAGTCGTACACCACAGCGTTTCTATATGTATATGATACCACATTTTGAAAATATTTCAAGGGAAAATCTCAATTTTTTGAAACCGATGTCACTTTTTCTTAAATTGATCAATCTTCTCCTTGGTGGCTCCGAGAGCACGCTCGTACTTGCCATTTTCATTGGGAATAAAGTAGGAGGCGTGTTTGAGCTTGTCTGGCAGGTAGTCCTGATTGACCCAGTTGCCAGGGTAGTTGTGAGGATATTTATAGTTTTGCGCATTTCCCAGTTCCTTGCTTCCGGCGTAATGACCATCGCGGAGGTGGCGAGGAATAGGAAGGTTGCCAGAACTTCTAAGATCAGCCAGCGCCTTGTCCATGGCAACGTAGGCTGAGTTGGATTTAGCGAAAGGGCTAGATCGATGACGATGTTGGCGATGAGAATGCGAGCCTCAGGAAAGCCGATGCGCTCAGCTGCTTGAAGGGCTGTTACCGTATGAATCTGCGCATCTGGATTGGCCAGACCGATATCCTCATAAGCGATGACAGTCAAGCGACGAGCGAGGCTGGGCAGATCTCCGGCTTCGATCAAACGAGCGGCGTAGTGGAGACTAGCATCGACATCCGAACCACGGATAGATTTTTGCAGAGCAGAGAGCACGTCGTAGTGGCCGTCTCCATCTTTGTCCATGGTGATGTAGCTGCGCTGGAGGCTGTTTTCCATGATCTCTAGCGTAATATGGCGAATCCCTTCTGCATTTTCAGAGGTCGACAGCACCGCCAGATCGAGAGAATTAAAGGCAGAGCGAAGATCTCCATTGGTCGAGGTAGCGATGAAATCCAAAGCATCCTCGTCAAGCACGACAGGAAAGTCAAAGCCACGCTCGGGGTCATCTAGCGCTGTCTTCAGTGCCTGTTTGACCTCCTCCGTTGTTAGAGGCTCCAGCTCAAAGATTTGTACGCGGCTACGAATAGCGGGTGTGACTGAGAAAAAGGGATTTTCAGTCGTTGCACCGATCATGATGACCAGACCACTTTCGAGCAAAGGCAGGAGAAAATCTTGCTTGGTTTTATCGAGGCGATGGATTTCGTCCAAGAGCAGGACCAAGCCACCAGAAAATTTGGCCTCCTCTGCGATTTCTTGTAGGCGTTTTTTACTGTCAACCGTTGCATTAAAGGTCCGAAAGGCATACTTAGTCGTTCCTGCGATCGCAGAAGCAATACTGGTCTTTCCGATCCCCGGAGGTCCATAGAGAATCATAGAGGACAGACGATTGGCCTCGACCATGCGACGAATGATTTTGCCTTCTCCGACCAGGTGCTGTTGACCGATGACTTGATCGATCGTCCGTGGTCGCATCCGGAGTGCGAGATTGTCGGGCATTTCCTTCTCCTTTCTAGCTTTGTCTCCTTTCAAAGAGGCGTTTTTTATGGTAAGATTGTAGTAACTATTGTATCATATTCCGCTCTAAGAGTGGGAAATTAGAAAGAGGACGCTATGTCTAAATACGGATTTTTGGATGTTTTAGAAGAGGAGATGGACAAGGTTTTTCCTTTTGATTTTGAGATCAATTGGGATAAGAAAAACCATGCGGTAGAAGTGGCTTTTCTCTTGGAAGCACAGAATACGGGAGGGGTTGCACTAGTTGATGAAGCTGGGGAAGAGTCTGATGAGGATATCTTCTTTGAAGAAGCTGTTATCTTCTACAATCCAGCCAAGTCGCATGTGGAGGAAGATGCCTATTTAACGGCGATTCCTTATGAGCCTAAAAAAGGCTTGTCACGTGAATTTCTAGCTTATTTTGCGACTTTCCTTCGAGATACAGCCGAGCTGGCCTTGGATGAGCTCATGGATTTCTTAGCAGACGAAGAAGCAGAGAGCTTTGAGATCGTCTGGAACCAAGAAGTTTTTGAAGAAGGCAAAGTTGGCCTAGATGAAAGCACCTTTTATCCTTATCCGAGATACTAGGAGGGAAAGCTCATGCTTGAGGATTGCTTAGAAGCACGATTCGAATTTACGGGTTGTAAAATTGCCTTGATTTGTGAGGGGCAAATTTTGACCATCTTGCGCGATGATAAAGAAACGATTCCTTACCCCAATATGTGGGACTTGCCAGGTGGTGGTCGGGAAGGAAATGAGACACCTTTTGAGTGTGTGGCGCGTGAGGTTTATGAAGAATTGAACATCCAACTGTCGAAAGATGACGTCATCTGGTCTGGGATCTATCCTGGCCTCTTGGATGAGACGAAACAGTTCGTTTTTCTAGTTGGCAATCTAGCCCAAGAAGAGTTTGATCGCATTTGACTTTGGAGATGAGGGACAGGGCTATAAGTTAGTGAGCTTTGAAGAATTTTTAACTTCAGATCGAGTTGTTCCCCAATTGCAAGAACGAGTGAGAGATTATATGGAGGAAAGTTTATGATAACACTTGAGAAAGCAGGAGCAGAGGATTTAGAAACCATTATTGCCATTCAAAGAGCCAGTTTTAAGGCAGTCATGACAAATACCAAGATGAATATGATCCCTATCTAGAAGATCGTGAGCGAATCAAATGGAAATTAGTTGAGCGGCCCCATAGCTATTACTACTTTGTAAAAGAAAACGAAGATAAAGATCGGTTTTCTACGAATTCAGACCAATGACGAGTTAACGGAAAGCTTGTTGGGGAACTGCAGCGATTTTGCCCTCAGTATCAGGGAAAAAGGGTTATGGCTCTGAGGGATTGCGCTTGCTAGAGAGGAATTTTCAACCATACACAGTGGGATTTGTGTACGGTGTTACAGGATGCAGGCATGGTCGCCTTCTACGAGAAGAATGGCTACCATCAAACCCATATCGAGCCTGAAAAAGAAGGCATGGATATGGTCTACATGAAAAAATTGATAGAGAAATAGAAAGGATGGTTCGGTTAAATTTCTAAACTGAACCCGCCCTAAACACTGTGCCAAAAAGATAAACTTCTCTTAGACACAAGTGTCTTCAGAGAGTTTCCTATTTTGGCTTTGTGTTTTACGGGCTTGGTATCTTAATGATGGAAACATGGCAAGAGTTAAAAGTTACAGTGAAGCGTGAGGGGAGGAGTTGGTCTCTAATCTCTTGATTGAGTTAGGGTGCCCAAGGGGTCGCAATCGAAGACAGCATGGACTATGTGGGCAATGTGGACCGCTTTGGTGAGATCTTTCCTGATGTCGAGCAACAAGAAGAGATCGTGGTGACGGCCTACTACCCGGAAACGGTTGATGTAGCAGCGGTTGAAGCGGACTTGCAGGCTCGCTTAGCAGAATTGATGGATTTTATGGATCTAGGAGAGGTCAAGATGGGGACGACTGCCTTGGCTGAGGAAGACTGGGCAGACAACTGGAAGAAATACTATGAACCAGCTCGTATCACTCATGACTTGACCATCGTGCCGTCATGGACAGACTATGAGGCAACGGCGGGAGAAAAGATTATCAAGCTGGATCCTGGTATGGCCTTTGGAACAGGAACCCACCCGACAACCAAGATGAGCCTCTTTGCCTTAGAGCAGGTCCTTCGTGGTGGGGAGACAGTGCTGGATGTGGGGACAGGTTCCGGTGTTCTTTCTATTGCCAGCTCGCTTCTTGGCGCTAAGGAAATCTTTGCCTATGACTTGGATGACGTAGCGGTTCGCGTCGCTCAGGAAAATATTGAGCTCAATCCGGGTATGGAAAACATTCATGTAGCCCCAGGCGATTTGCTTAAAGGCGTGGAGATTGAGGCAGATGTCATCGTGGCCAATATCTTGGCGGATATCCTGATCCATCTGACAGAGGATGCTTATCGTTTGGTCAAGGACGAAGGTTACCTGATCATGAGTGGTATTATCAAGGACAAGTGGGACATGGTGCGTGAGTCGGCTGAGTCGGCTGGATTTTTCCTTGAAACCCACATGATCCAAGGGGAATGGAATGCCTGCGTCTTCAAGAAGACCAAGGATGTCTCCGGTGTGATTGGAGGCTAGCATGCAGCAGTATTTTGTAAAAGGCTTGGCTAGCTCACCTGTCACCATAGAGGACAAGGAAACCAGCAAGCACATGTTTCAGGTCATGCGCTTGAAAGAGGATGATGAGGTGACTCTGGTCTTTGATGATGGGATCAAGCGCTTGGCGCGCGTGGTCAATGTAGAAGCCCGTCAGTTGGAGCTAATCGAAGAATTAGCTGACAATGTGGAACTGCCAGTCCAAGTGACCATCGCATCAGGCTTTCCCAAGGGAGACAAGCTGGAGTTCATCACTCAAAAAGTAACGGAACTCGGTGCTAGCCAGATCTGGGCCTTTCCTGCAGACTGGTCCGTTGCCAAATGGGATGGCAAGAAATTGGGGAAAAAGGTCGAGAAAACTAGAAAAAATCGCCCTTGGAGCAGCCGAGCAAAGCAAGCGGAATTTGGTTCCCAAGCATTACCCTTTTTGAGAAAAAGGCAGACTTTCTGGCTCAGCTAGACCAGTTTGACCGGATCGTGGTGGCCTATGAAGAGTCGGCTAAAGAAGGAGAGGCAGCCGCTCTGATTCAGTCGCTGACCGGATTAGAAGCTGGAAGTAAACTGCTCTTTATCTTTGGACCAGAGGGCGGACTCTCCCCTGCAGAAATTGAAAGTTTTACAGCTAAAGGAGCAGTGCTTAGCAGGGACTTGGGCCTCGCATCCTACGAGCAGAAACAGCACCACTCTATGCTCTCAGCGCCGTGAGTGTTGTTACAGAATTAATGAACTAACGAAGTGAAGGAATCGCTTCGTTATTTTTTTACAAAAATCTTCTATTTTCAAAAATTTTTACGAATTATAAAAGTAAGGAGAGGATGCATATGAATAAAAAAGAGAATAGACGACGTTTGATATTTTCTGTGATAGTTGTTGGACTCTTGATCTGGGTTGGGTCAAAAGTAAACATTGAAATGATGGAAGAGGAAGTCGGATATTTCTCTAAGATGATGGATAATACGGAAATTTTATCGGATTATTATCGGGAATTATCAGATGTTTATGAAGAATTGAATGCAGAGTACTATCACAAACTAGCTCATATTGAGGAAGCGCATCAGCTAAAACAAAAAGAATTACAGGTAGCCTCTGAAAAATATGCGAATGAGATTGCAAAATTACGAAAGGATATGTATGTCGAAAATTGATCTTACAAATGATTTAACATACGAAGATAAGCGTTTCATGGCAGCTCTTCTTAGTGTTAAATTTATGGGGAAAATAGCCTTAACAAAGGCAACTGTTGACCAAAAAAGCATTAAAAAAAGAATTTCATCTAGTTTAACAGAACTTGAAAGTTCTCTAGATCAGGTTATTGGAACTATTGATTCGGATTTGGCTGGAAAATTTTCAAACTCTGTTAAAGAAGGGGTTGGAAGAAAAAAATTGGAGTTAAACGCTTTGCAAGAGTTTTGTAAGACAAAGTAGTATCCGTATATTAAAGTAGCTTCATTGGTTCCCATCTGCTTCTAAAAGTGTTAAAATAGTATCCAAGAAACTGGAGAAAATTGAATGCCGAAAGAAGAGAATTTAACAGGGGACCAAGTCGTTGCCCTTACAAAAAAATATTTATCACCTGAAGATGTTGCTTTTGTGCAAAAGGCTTTGGTCTATGCGGTTGATTGCCATAATGGGCAATTCCGTCAGTCTGGCGAGCCTTATATCATTCATCCGATTCAAGTGGCAGGAATCCTTGCCAAGCTGAAACTGGATGCTGTGACGGTCGCCTGTGGCTTTTTGCATGATGTCGTGGAAGATACGGATGCGACTTTAGATGATTTAGAGCGCGAATTTGGTCATGATGTGCGCGTGATTGTCGATGGGGTGACCAAGCTCGGGAAGGTCAAGTACAAGTCCCATGAAGAGCAGTTGGCGGAAAACCATCGCAAGATGCTCATGGCCATGTCTCAAGATATCCGTGTCATTTTGGTCAAATTGGCAGACCGCTTGCATAATATGCGTACCCTCAAGCATTTGCGCAAGGATAAGCAAGAGCGCATTTCGCGTGAGACCATGGAGATCTATGCACCACTAGCCCACCGTCTCGGGATTTCCAGCGTCAAATGGGAACTTGAGGATTTGTCCTTCCGTTATCTGAATGAAGTCGAATTCTACAAGATTTCGCATATGATGAAGGAAAAACGTCGCGAGCGAGAAGAGTTGGTCGAAGAGGTTGTCCACAAGATTGAGACCTATGCTGGGGAACGCCATCTGCATGGGAAAATTTATGGTCGACCAAAGCATATCTATTCGATCTATCGCAAAATGCAGGATAAGAAGAAACGCTTTGATGAAATCTATGACTTGATTGCCATCCGCTGCATCCTGGATACTCCAAGTGATGTTTATGCTATGCTAGGCTACATCCATGAGCTCTGGAAGCCAATGCCAGGGCGTTTTAAGGACTATATTGCCAACCGGAAGGCCAATGGTTATCAGTCCATCCATACGACTGTATACGGCCCTAAAGGACCGATTGAATTTCAGATCCGAACCAAGGAAATGCACGAGGTTGCTGAGTATGGGGTTGCGGCTCACTGGGCCTATAAAAAAGGGATCAAGGGTCAAGTCAACAGCAAGGAATCGGCTATTGGGATGAACTGGATCAAGGAGATGATGGAACTCCAAGACCAGTCAGGCGATGCCAAAGAATTTGTTGAAAATGTAAAAGAAGACATCCTGGCAGAAGAGATTTACGTCTTTACTCCAGATGGAACTGTGCGCTCGCTTCCGAAAGATTCTGGACCGATCGATTTTGCCTATGAAATCCACACCAAGGTTGGGGAAAAAGCGATTGGTGCCAAGGTCAACGGCCGGATGGTGCCCCTTAATACCAAACTTCGGACGGGAGACCAGGTGGAGATTATCACCAATGCCAACTCCTTTGGTCCGAGCCGTGACTGGCTGACCCTTGTTAAAACTAGCAAGGCGCGCAACAAGATCCGTCAATTCTTTAAAAATCAAGATAAGGAATTGTCGATTAACCGGGGTCGGGACCTCTTGATGGCCCAATTCCACGAGCATGACTTGGTAGCCAATAAGTTCATGGACAAAAAGCACATGGACAAAGTGCTACAAAAATCAAGTTACAAGACAGAAGAAGCCTTGTTTGCGGCGATTGGTTTTGGAGAGATTGGGGCTATTACCATCTTTAACCGCTTGACGGAGGATGAACGCCGAGAAGAAGAACGGGCTAAGGCACGCGCAGAAGCAGAAGAGCTAGTCAAAGGTGGCGAGGTCAAGGTTGAAAATAAAAAAGACACCTTGAAGGTCCGTCACGAAGGTGGCGTGGTTATCCAAGGCGCTTCTGGGCTCTTGATTCGGATTGCTAAGTGTTGTAACCCAGTTCCAGGTGATGAAATCGTCGGCTACATCACCAAAGGACGCGGTGTTGCGATTCACCGTCAGGACTGTATGAACCTACGTGCTCAAGACAACTACGAGCAACGCTTGATCGATGTCGAGTGGGAAGATAACAACACGACCAAAGACTACATCGCCCACATCGATATATACGGACTCAACCGTGCAGGCCTTCTGAACGATGTACTCCAAGTCCTCTCCAATACAGCTAAGATGATCTCAACCGTCAATGCCCAACCAACCAAAGATATGAAATTTGCCAATATCCACATTTCCTTTGGGAATTCCGAACCTATCTATGTTGACAACAGTTGTGGATAAGATTAAGAGTGTGCCGGAGGTGTACTCTGTTAAGCGTACCAACGGCTAGTCGGCTACTCAGTTATCTTTTATTGCTTCGTTAGCTTTAAGTACTGTCTTCGTCTCACTGCCTTGTCTAATGTCGATTTTCTTTGAAGAAGGTAGGACGTGCTCAAAAGTCTTTTATTGCTTGGTTAGCTCGTCGTCTGAGGTTGATGTTCTTTCAAGGGCAGCAGTGAATGCTCAATAGATTTATAAAATAGGATAATAAAATGAAATTAGTGATTCAACGGGTCAAGAGTGCCTCAGTTTCCATTGATGGTCAAGTCTACAATGCGATCCAGCAAGGTTTGCTGCTCCTAGTAGGTGTCGGTCCTGAGGATGACCAGAAGGATTTAGATTATGCGGTCCGCAAGGTATCGCAGATGCGTATTTTCTCAGATGAGGAAGATAAGATGAATCTTTCGGTCAAAGATGTCCAAGGAGAAATCTTGTCGATCTCTCAATTTACCCTCTTTGCGGAGACAAAAAAAGGCAACCGTCCTGCTTTTATAGGGGCTGCCAAGCCAGATATGGCCAGTCAGTTATATGATGCCTTTAATGATCAATTAGAAAAAGAAGTCCCTGTCAAACGAGGGATCTTTGGAGCCGATATGGCGATTGAATTGATCAATGATGGTCCAGTGACGATTTTGCTAGATACAAAAAATCCATAAGTAAGAAAGCATGCAGTCGGATTAGACTGCATGTTTTTCGATATAAAGTTGTTGGGCGATCACTTGGTTGATAGAAATTTCTTGTCCATGGATAACGAAGTGATAGAGGCCTGTGTAGTCATCGTACCGTTGAAACGCGATGGTATCACCAATTTGGAGATGGATCTGGTCTAAGAATTTTAACAATTCATAGGTGTCATAGACCCTTTGCAGAATATACAGACCAGGTTGGGTCGTTTCACTGAGACGGTCTTGGTGGGCTTCGACAAGCCTTTCGCCTTTCTTTGGAATTGTCCCACCGTGAGGGCAGGTCTTAGGATTCCCAAGCATGTGATCCAGTCGGTCGATGAAATGTTCAGAAACGGTATGCTCGAGAACTTCTGCCTCTTCATGGACTTCCTCAGTTGTGTAGCCAAGATTTTCCAGCAGAAATACTTCGATCAAGCGGTGCTTGCGGTAGAGATCAGAGACCAATTGCGAGCCCAGATCTGTTAGTAGATAGCCATGGGTCTTATCTTTCACCAAGAGGCCCTCAGAGATCATGCGCTTAATCATCTCGGTCACAGCGGGTGGAGAGACCTGCATGCGACTAGCGATTTCTTTATTACTGATTTTTTCTACTTCTGTGCCAATTTCATAAATGCACTTGAGGTAATCTTCTTTGTTTGGTGTCATGCTTTCCTCTTTTCTTCGCTCACTTCTAGTATATCAAAAAAATCCTCAAAAACGCTAGTGGAGTAATGAGAATTGTCTCAAGCTCCAAAAGATGGTAGTATAGTAGCATAGAAAGGACGGCATCATGAACAGACGGGAATTAGCGAGACTAGGCTGGAGAGAAAATAGTTTAGCCTATCTAGAGAAGCACTTGCAGGGATACAAAGATCCACAAGCCTACCAAGAACAATACCAGTCTGTCTTTTTCTTTGCCAGTCCTCTGTTTCAAAACATGTGGTTTCAAGAGATCAAAGATCTAACGGAAACTGCTGCCCAAGACTTGCTGAGGGGAGTCATGAAAATTCTTCTTATGCCAAGTGACTTGTCTGGAACTTGTGAAGAAACAGCCTTTCTTCTGAGTAGGATGGCTCCAGATTGTCCGCCAGGATCCGACTTTTGGACGGCTTTTTCACGCGTCGTGCAGGTCGCCTTTGAAAGGGATCCCTTGGCGGACCAGTCGGGAGATCAGCTCTTGAAACGCCAGATTCACCAGTTGCGTTACCTACTTTCAAGTTACCAGGCACAATGGATTAGGATGCATAATGCGAGAGCTGGACAGACTGACGAGGAGGCCTTACAAGCTTACCTACAGGAGGCTAGAGCGGTCACGGTGGATGCTTATGCGGCTGCTCGCCTTCACAACAAGGTCTCCCTAGGGCCAGATGGTCACCTTCATTATCCATCAGGAGCCTCCCGACAAGTCAATTTCAAGGTCTTGTTAAATTTTCATACGGAGTATATTCTCGATCAGCTGGGCATTTCCTCAATGAAGTCGATCCAGTAGAAGTTTCTGAAAATGGCATTGTCAATGGTGCCAGTTTTAACTACGGGTTGGCTAGGGGCCGGACCCATAAGGACTTAGATATTGACCCCGTCAAAGCTTGGGATCCCAGCCTTTCGCAAGCAGGTCCTCTATCAGCAAGGTGTTCGCTATCTAGCTCCGAAGAATGACCGCGGTATCGAGGGATACTGGAGTCGAAAAGGAGTCTTTGCACAAGGAGGCAAGAGCTACAAGCAACAAGTAGCAAGACGCGTGCGAAGTTTCCTCAGAGGCATCCCTCGCTTACGCTGGCGGGTCCTCCTCCAGAATGGGCTCCATCGGATTTTATAGCAACGAAAGAACTGTTATTTTACATAAAATAGCCTAAGAGATTCTTAAAAGAAGTTAAAACAGTTAAGTTCTTAGAGCTGATCTATCAGGTGGATGAGCCTTTCGCTGTGAGAAAAGTGCTATGAAACATTGTTGTTTAAACATAAGAGTTTTCGAAAACGTTCGAGTGCTAAAAACTAATCGTGTTTCTAGCATCGTCTCAAAACGGATAAGTTTTCCTAGAATCAAAAGATTCTGTGTCAAACTTCCTATTTTGACTTTATTCGCGAACGCCCTTTGTATCTTTGTTAAGTCATGCACTTCTAGAGTTCGTTTTACGTCACTTAAGGAAAGTCTCTGAACAGATTTTGTAGATATAGAAAAGAGGTCGCAGACCTCTTTTTTCGTTTATCCAAGTGCTTTGACGGCTTCGATTGCAGCGTCGTAATTTGGTTCGCTGTTGATGTTGTCTAGGTATTCAACGTAAGTAACCTTGTTATCCGCATCTAAGACCAAGACAGCACGCGCAAGTAGGTGCCATTCATTGATCAAGAGGCCGTATGCTTTCCCGAAGGAATGGTCGTAGTAGTCTGAGAGCATGATGGCATTGTCGAGCCCTTCAGCAGCGCACCATTTACCTTGAGCAAAAGGAAGGTCGACAGAGACCGTCAAGACGACAGTGTCTTCCATATCCGATAAGGTTTGATTGAAGTGACGTGTTTGCATCGAACAGATACCCTGTGTCGATGGATGGGATGATGCTGAGGACTTTTTTCTTGCCAGCAAAATCAGCTAAAGATTTCTTCTCAAGAGCTGGAGTGATCAATGAAAAATCATGGGCCATTTCCCCTACTTGAAGTTGAGATCCGGTAAAGGTCACAGGGTTTCCTAAAAATGTTGCCATAAAAAGACTCCTTTTTTGTTTTTATTGTACCGCAATACCGGTGGAGGGGCCACTGATTTGTTTAGAAATCTGAATGGTCTACTGACTCAATCCTTCTGCGATCTTGTCTAAGTTCCACTTCATCATGCTGTAGTAGCTATCGCCCTTTTCTCCTTCTTTGGCAATAGAATCAGTGAAGATCTTTGCATAGATCGGGATATTGGTATCTTTAGCCACAGTTTTCATAGGGCGTTCATCGACACTGGATTCGACAAAGAGGGCTGGTACCTTGGTTTGCCGGAGCTTTTCTACCAGCGTTTTGATTTGGTCAGGTGTGCCTTCTTCTTCCGTATTGATTTCCCAGATATAGGCAGATGGGACGCCGTAGGCTTTGGAGAAGTACTTGAAGCAGCCTTCGCTGGTTACAATCATCTTCTTCTCTTCTGGGATATTGTTGAATTTTTGTTTGGCTTCTTGGTCGAGCTTACTAAGTTTTTCAGTATAGGCTGCTAGATTTTTTTCGTAGAAGTCCTTATTTTTGGGATCTTTTGCGATCAATTGTTTGGCAATGTTTTTAGCGTAGAGGATCCCGTTTTCGAGATTGAGCCAAGCGTGAGGGTCTTCTTTTCCAGCTTGGTTTTGGCCTTCCAAGTAGATGACGTCGACTCCGTCGCTAGCTGCGAAATAGTCTTTGTTTTCAACTTTATTAGCATTTTTGACCAATTTAGTAAACCAAGCATTGCCACCGGTTTCGAGGTTGATCCCGTTGTAGAAGATGAGGTCTGCTTGCGAAGTCTTTTTGACATCTTCTGGGAGCGGTTCGTATTCGTGAGGATCTTTGCCGACAGGGACAATACTGTGTAGCTCGATTTTATCCCCCGCGATATTTTTGGTGATGTCTGCGAGGATTGAATTGGTGGTGACCACTTTCAATTTACCAGAAGCTCCAGAAGAAGAGCCTTTGCTACAGGCCAACAGACCAAATAAGAGCGCCACAAAGAGGGCGAGGATAGAAGCGGTTTTTTTCATGTGTTTCCCCTTTAATGAGATGAAAGAGCGTGCTTATTCTTTCTCTGCTTAGGAGCGATAAAGAAGCTGATGAGAAAGAAGACAGCAGAAGTGAGGACAATACAAGATCCGACGGCGATGTTTAAGCTATAGCCAATAAAGAGTCCCAGGATGGATGCAAGAGCACCTAATCCGGATGAAGGAGCATCATGGACCAGAGACTATTGGTATAGAGATAAGCTGTCGCAGCGGGTGTAATGAGCATGGCGACGATGAGAATGGTTCCGACACTCTGCATAGCAGTGACAGAAACCAAGGTCAAGAGCACCATAAGGAGGTAGTGATAGACCTTGACCCGGACGCCCATGGATTGAGCCAGAACAGGATCAAAAGATGTGAGCAGTAAGGGTCGAAAGAGTAGGACAATCACCAGCAAGACCGCAGCACCAACACCGATGGTTATCCACATATCCCGGTCTTGGACGGCCAAGATATTCCCAAAGAGGATGTGGAAAAGGTCGGTGGAACTTTTAGCGACTCCAATCAGGATGACTCCTAAGGCGAGGAAAGAAGAAAAGGTAATCCCAATTGCAGTGTCGCTCTTGATGATGGAGTTACTCTTGATATAGGTGATAAGGATGGAAGCTAGAAGCCCAAAGACAATGGCGCCAATAAAGAAATTGATGCCAAGGATAAAGGACAGGGCCACCCCTGGAAGGACTGCGTGTGAGATAGCATCTCCCATGAGAGACATGCCTCGCAAAATGATGAAGCATCCGACAGCTCCAGCGACAATCCCGATGGCAATGGCTGTGATCAGGGCATTTTGTAAGAAGTGGAATTGCTGTAATCCATCGATAAATTCTGTAATCATCCGACTCCACCTCCTATAAAGAGTTCATGCCCATAGGCTGCATGCAGATTCTCCTTGGTAAAGGTTTCCTCTGTTTTTCCAAAAGCGATCAGCTTGCGGTGAAGGAGGAGGACCTGGTCGAAATAAGCTGGGACCTTGCTGAGATCGTGATGGACGATCAGGATGGTCTTGCCTTCTTTTTTCAAGGTTTTTAGTGTCTGCATGATGATGTCTTCGCTGACGGAGTCAATCCCTGCAAAGGGCTCATCCAAAAAGATGACCTCTGCTTCTTGGACCAAGCAGCGGGCGATTAGCACCCGTTGGAATTGCCCTCCCGAAAGCTGGCCGATCTGGCGATCTGCTAGATCAAGAAGATTGACAAGTTTCAAGGCATTTTCCACTTTTTGGAGATCTTCTTTGCTTTTTCGCTTGAAGATAGAAAGATGGGGGTAGAGGCCCAGTGAGACACACTCCCGCACCGTGATGGGGAAGTGGAAATCAATAGCGGATTTCTGTTCGACGTAGGCCACTCGTTGAAGAGCTTGGCCGAGATCTTTTTGATCGAGCAGGACCTTTCCCGAATGAGGGAGAAGTCCTAGCATGGCCTTGATCAGGGTTGATTTTCCAGCTCCGTTGGGTCCAAGAATGCCTAGGATGGTTGGACCCTGGATGGTGAGGGAAAGATCCTCCAAGGCCAGTGTTTGCTGGTAAGCAACACTTAGATGTTCAATTTGAATCATGATTTTGCTCCTTTACTATTAATATACATAAATAAAAAAATTAAGTCAAGTTAATTTTTAAAATGATTTAGATTAACTTACTTGTAATCATTGAAAAAAGTTCCTATTTTTGATAAGGTTATTAGAAAAGAATGAAAGCGAGAAGATCATGGTACGTTTACAAGATGATTTTTATGATTACGTCAATGGGGAATGGGCTGAGACAGCTGTGATTCCTGATGACAAACCGTCAACTGGTGGTTTTATGGACTTGATCCAAGATATCGAAAACTTGATGTTGGATATCACTGGAAAATGGCAACGGGGAGAAGAGCTGCCTGAAGACAGCACTCTGCAAAACTTTGTCAAATACCATAAAATGGTGGCAGATTTTGATGCGCGAGAAGCAGCTGGTGTAGCACCAGTCATGCCCTTGATCAATGAAATCAAGGCCTTGTCTTCTTTTGAAGACTATACCAGCAAGTTAGGCACCTATGAATTAGCTGGCAAACCAAATCTCATGCCATTTAGCGTGTCACCAGACTTTATGAATGCCCAAATGAATGTCTTGTGGGGAGAGTCTCTTGCTCTCATCTTGCCAGATACGACCTACTATGAAGAAGGTAACGAAAAAGGCCCAGAATTACTGGCTATCTGGCGCCAAATGATGGAAAAACTCTTACCTAAATTTGAATTCTCAGAGGCAGAAATCAAGGATATCCTGGATAAGGTCATTGCGGCGGATGCAGAATTGGCCAAATATGTCTTGTCAAATGAAGAAAGATCCGAGTACAACAAACTCTATCATCCTTATGAGTGGTCAGATTTCAAGGCCTTGGTCCCAGAATTGCCACTCGATGCCTTCTTTACTGAAGTGATCGGACAAACACCAGATAAAATCATCGTTCCAGAAGAGCGTTTCTGGAAGGAATTCGCACCAAAATACTACTCGGCAGCCAACTGGGAAACCATTCATGCCAAATTGAAACTTGGTGCAGCTTTAGATTGGACGTCTTTCTTGACGGAAGATATCCGTGTCTTGTCTGGTGAATATGGACGGATGATCACGGGGATTCCAGAACCTCGTCCAAAGAAAAAGCAGCTCTGGCCTTGGCAGAAGGACCTTATAGCCAAGCGCTTGGACTCTGGTATGCGGGCGAAAAATTCTCACCAGAAGCAAAAGCAGACGTAGAGCATAAAGTAGCGACCATGATTGACGTCTATAAGGAGCGCTTAGAAAAAGCAGACTGGCTCGCTCCTGAAACTCGTGAAAAAGCCATTGTCAAACTCAATGTCATCACACCACATATCGGCTACCCTGAAAAATTACCAGAAACATACGCCAAAAAGATCATCGACGAAAGCAAGACCTTGGTTGAAAATGCTCAAGCCCTTTACGAAATTTCCATTGCCCATACTTGGAGCAAGTGGAACCAACCGGTTGATCGAAGCGAATGGCACATGCCAGCCCACCTGGTCAATGCCTACTATGATCCGCAACAAAACCAAATCGTCTTCCCAGCAGCGATTTTACAAGCACCTTTCTATGACCTTCACCAATCATCATCAGCCAACTACGGCGGAATCGGTGCAGTCATTGCCCATGAAATCTCCCACGCCTTTGACACCAATGGAGCATCCTTTGACGAGCACGGTAGCTTGAAAGACTGGTGGAAACCAGAAGATTACGAAGCCTTTACCGCTCGGACTCAAAAAGTCATCGATCAGTTTCGAAGGGACAAGACTCTTACGGTGCCAAGATCAACGGGAAATTGACCGTTTCTGAAAACGTAGCAGACCTCGGTGGTATCGCTGCAGCCCTTGAAGCCGCTAAGAAAGAGGAAGATTTCTCAGCAGAAGAATTCTTCACCAACTTTGCTCGCATCTGGCGCATGAAAGCTCGGACAGAGTACATGCAACTCCTCGCAAGTGTCGATGTCCACGCACCAGGAAAACTCCGCACCAATGTTCAATTACCAAACTTTGACGAATTCTTTGAAACCTTTGATGTCAAAGAAGGCGACGGCATGTGGCGCGCACCAGAAGATCGTGTGATCATTTGGTAGTCTAAGATACTAAGCCCGTAAAAAAAGCGAGAAGAAAATAGGAGATTGACCATGTGGGCCATACCCACCAGTCAATCTCTCTTTTTCTCGACGGTCGTAAAAAAATAAAAATCCCCAAAGCCAAGTTTCAATCTACTGAAACTAGTTTTGGGGATTTTTGAGTGGATTAGAAATAACAGTGAATGTCATGATCTAAAAAAACTTGCTGGTAGTCATATAAATCTTCTGGATGCAGGGCTTTTATTCCTTCCATTTCATAGCGACGTCCTAAAAGCTTGTATTTGTTTTCTCCAAACTGGTGAAATGGGAGAAGTTGTACTTCATCGATGTTGAGAGAATTAAAAAGGGAAGCAAATTCTTCAGCATCAGTTAAAGAGTCATTGAAATTAGGAATGACTGGAATACGTAAAACGATTGTTTTGTTTTGAGCAAAGGCATAATGAATATTTTTAATAATCAGATGATTGTTGACTCCGACAACCTTCTTATGTTTAAGTGTATTGTAATGTTTAAGGTCTGTATAAATAAAATCAACATACTGAATGAGATCGACAAATTTCTCATGTTCAACAAAAGCTGTCGTTTCGATTGCAGTATGAAGTCCAACTTCTTTCGCAGCTTTTAAGATAGCTTTGGCAAATTCAAATTGAGCGAAGATTTCTCCACCAGACAGGGTAAGGCCACCACCAGATTCTTCGTAGAAGTCAACGTCTTTTAAGACATCATCTATGATCTCGGTAACTGTTTTTTCTTCTCCTGTGATGGTTTCATTTTTAGTAACAGCATCCAACATTTTTTCAGGATTTGCACGCTGGGATTCAGGATTGGAGCACCATGGACAACGTAGGGGACATCCTTTTAAAAATACAGTAGTTCGGATTCCAGGGCCATCATGGATACTAAAGTGTTGGATATTAAAGATTATGCCGCGATTTTGTTCCATATTTTTGCTCTCCTATCAATCTAGTAAGTCCATTATACATTATTTAAGAAACTAATTCAATTACGAACGAAAGTTTATTTTGTTTTGAATTCACTCGAAAATTTGCTAAAATAGAGAAGAGGTAAAAAAACAATGCAACGTTTAGATGAAATATTGAAATTAGTATCGGAATTTGAAAAAGATTGATGTTAATAGTTTGTCTGAGAAATTACAAGTCTCTAAAAGTGACCATTCGAAAGGATTTGGACAAGCTAGAATCCAAAGGATTATTGCATAGAGAACACGGCTATGCTGTTTTAAATAGTGGAGATGATATCAATGTTCGACTGTCCTTTCAATATGATACCAAGAAAAGAATAGCCAGGGAAGCTGCTAAATTAATTAAGGATAACGACACGGTTTTGATTGAATCGGGCTCTACATGTGCCTTGCTAGCGGAAGAAATTTGCCAAACAAAAAAGAATGTCAAGATTGTGACAAATTCTTACTTTATTGCAGATTATATTCAGGAATATGATTCTTGTAAAATCATCCTACTTGGTGGTGAATTTCAAAAAGAATCGAGAGTGACTGTAGGTCCGCTTTTGAAAGAATTAATCCGCTCTTTTAGAGTTCCCTTTGCTTTTGTAGGGGTAGACGGATATGATGACGAACTTGGCTTTACTGGGAAAGATATGATGAGAAGTGAAGTTGTTCAAGCTATGTCCGATGTTTCTAAAGAAGTGATTGTCTTAACAGATTCAAGTAAATTTGGGAAATGTGGAACTGTCAGACGATTTGCACTTTCACAAGTTTCGAGAGTCATAACAGATAAGAATATATCTCAAGAAGCGAAAGAAAAACTTGAGGATTCACAAACAATTTTAACTTTAGTATAAGAAGGAGAAGCCAATTGAAAGATGAACGGAAAAAGTTACTTGCTAAATTAGCCTATCTATACTATGTTGAAGACAAAAGTCAATCGCAAATCGCAGCAGAAACTGGAATCTACCGTACAACTGTCAGCAGAATGCTAGCAGAGGCCAAGAAAGAGGGCGTAGTAAAAATTGAAATCGAAAACTTTGATACTCGCCTCTTCCATTTAGAAAATTATATCAAACAAAAATATGGCTTAAAAGCTATCGAGATTATACCGAATCTAGTTGATGAACCTCGAGAAAGCCTTGAAAAGCGACTGGCGCAAGCAAGTGCGGTCATGCTTCGTAATTTGATTGAAGATGGAATGACAGTCGGATTTTCATGGGGCAAGTCTCTCAGATTAATGGTAGAACAAGTTGGAACGAAGCGCTTGGATGGTGTACAGTTTTATCCCCTAGCTGGAGGTCCCAGTCATATTCATGCTCGCTACCATGTCAATACGCTGATCTACAGTATGGCGAGTAAATTTCATGGGGAATGTCATTTTATAAACGCGAGTGTCATTCAAGAAAATTCTGAGGTGACGGAAGGCATCTTATCTTCTAAGTATTTTGAGGATTTGAAAGCTAGTTGGCGTTGTTTGGATGTTGCGGCTGTAGGGATTGGTGGCTATGCAGATAGCAAGAATCCTCAGTGGTTTGATATGCTGACATCAAATGATTTTAAGAAATTGGAGTCAGAACATGCTGTAGGAGAAGTATGCTGTCGTTTCTTTGATCAAGAAGGTATCCCCGTTTATCCTGAATTACAGGAAAGAACAATATCTATCACATTGGAGGAATTGAGAGAGGTACCAAACACCATCTCTTTGGCCTACGGTGATCAGAAAGCAAAAGCACTTTTATCGGTTTTGAAAGCCAACTATATCAATCATTTAGTCACAGATGAAGCAACGATCTTAAAAGTCTTAGAATTAGATGGTGATCAGCAATTTACTAAAAATAGGACAGCAGGAATGCAGTCCTTATTTTTTTGAGTTGAATAGCACAAATGTGCAAAAAACAAAAACAATAATCAAATGTTGTGATTTTTATTGACCGGCAAAAATATAAATGGTATATTGACAATAGAAAAAGCGCTTTCAGTAGATTGATAAAGGAGTGTAGTGCACATGGAAATAATTGTTGCAGACCAAATTATTATGGGATTGATTTTAAATGCGGGTGATGCTAAACAGCATATTTACCAAGCTTTATCATATGCTAAGGAGGGCGATTTTACATCTTCTGAAGACGAAATTGCGAAAGCAGATGCAGCATTGCTAGAAGCGCATAACTTGCAAACACAATTTTTAGCCCAGGAAGCAGGTGGGACAAAGACAGAGATTACAGCTTTGTTTGTGCACTCACAAGATCACTTAATGACTTCAATCACAGAGATTAACTTGATCAAAGAAATGATTGACTTACGTAAAGAACTTTCAGCGAAACAATAAGGAGGAAAAGAAGATGAAAATTGGATTGTTTTGTGCAGCAGGATTTTCAACAGGAATGTTGGTAAATAATATGAAGGTGGCGGCTAAGGAATTAGGGATTGATGCTGAAATCGATGCCTATTCTCAAGCGAAATTAGCAGATTTTGCTCCTGAAATCGATGTCGCTTTGTTGGGCCCTCAAGTAGCTTATACTTTGGATAAATCAAAAGCGATTTGTGAGGCAAACCATATTCCTATTGCTGTCATCCCTATGGCAGATTATGGGATGTTGGATGGTAAGAAAGTACTAAATCTAGCTCTAGAATTGCTAGGAGAAAAATAAGGAGGCTTCCCATGTCTAATTTTAATTCTCAGAAAATTATCGCTCCAATCATGCGGTTTGTAAACTTGAAAGGAATTATTGCTCTTAAAGATGGGATGTTAGCGATCCTTCCATTAACGGTAGTTGGTAGTTTGTTCCTGATTATTGGGCAATTACCATTTGAAGGCCTTAATCAGGCTATTGCTAGTGTATTTGGCGATACGTGGACAGAGCCATTTATGCAGGTTTATTCAGGAACATTCGCCATCATGGGCTTAATTTCGTGCTTCTCCATTGGTTATTCATATGCTAAAAACAGTGGAGTAGAACCCTTGCCAGCAGGAGTTTTGTCCCTATCTTCATACTTTATCTTGTTAAAATCTTCTTATGTACCAGCTAAGGGAGAACCAATTGGTGATGCCATTGCAAAAGTATGGTTTGGTGGTCAAGGGATTATCGGGGCTATTATTATAGGTCTGGTAGTTGGTGCGATTTATACTGTGTTTATCCAAAGACACATTGTTATTAAAATGCCAGAACAAGTACCTCAAGCCATTGCCAACAATTTGAAGCGATGATTCCTGCTTTCGTGATTTTCTTACTATCAATGATTGTCTATATCGTATCAAAAGTAGTGACAAGTGGCGGTACTTTCATTGAAATGATCTATGATGTCATTCAGGTTCCTCTACAAGGTCTAACAGGATCACTTTACGGAGCGATTGGAATTGCCTTCTTTATTTCGTTCTTGTGGTGGTTTGGTGTGCACGGACAATCAGTTGTCAATGGTGTAGTAACAGCCTTACTACTTTCTAACCTGGATGCCAATAAATCAATGTTGGCAGCTGGGAAGCTATCCGTTGAAAATGGTGCTCACATTGTAACTCAACAATTCCTAGATAGTTTCCTTATTTTGTCTGGATCAGGTATAACCTTTGGTTTGGTTGTTGCTATGTTATTTGCTGCTAAGTCAAAACAATATAAGGCACTTGGGAAAGTTGCAGCTTTTCCTGCAATCTTCAATGTTAATGAACCCGTCGTATTTGGCTTCCCAATTGTAATGAACCCAGTGATGTTCCTTCCATTTATTATCGTTCCAATTTTAGCAGCGATAATTGTTTATACTTCAATTGCTATTGGGTTCATGCATCCATTCTCAGGTGTGACCCTTCCTTGGAGTACACCAGCCATTATTTCTGGATTTATGGTTGGAGGTTGGCAAGGTGCTTTCGTTCAAGTGCTGGTTCTCGCAACCTCGACTGTCGTATATTTCCCATTCTTCAAATTCCAAGATAATCTTGCCTATAACAACGAATTACAAGCTGAAATAGTGCGTTTATTAGGAGTGCACAGATGTGCGACTAGAATAGAATTTATAGGTATTATCCATAATTCATTGAAATTCGTAAAATTTAATGCTACTATAGTTACGAAAGAAAACAAAATAATTTCAAAAGAAAGGTTTTGAAAAAATGAAACAAGTAGAAGTAGCAAGTACAAGCATTAAAACAGAATATTTTGGAAGCCTCACTGAACGCATGAATAAGTATCGTGAAGATGTCTTAAACAAGAAGCCTTATATCGACGCTGAACGTGCCGTTCTTGCAACTAAGGCATATGATCGTTATAAGGAACAACCAAATGTTCTTAAACGTGCCTATATGTTGAAAGAGATTCTTGAAAAATATGACAATCTATATTGAGGATGAATCCATGATTGCTGGGAAACCAAGCATCCTCTAATAAAGATGCTCCGATCTTCCCAGAATATACTTTAGAGTTCGTTCTGAAGGAATTGGATCTTTTTGAAAAAGCGGGATGGTGACGTCTTCTATATTACGGAAGAAACGAAAAGAGCAGCTCCGTAGTATCGCACCGTTCTGGGAAAAATAATAACTTACGTGCAAGAGCTGGAGCTCTTCTACCTGAAGAAGTATCTGTCTATATGGAAACAGGATTCTTCGGTATGGAAGGAAGATGAATTCAGGAGATGCCCACTTAGCAGTCAATTATCAAAAAAATTATTGCAATATGGCTTGAAAGGTTTTTGAAGAAAAGAGCCCGCCAAGCTAAAAGCAGACCCTAGATCTAACGGATCCAGCTAGCATTGATAAGTACCATTTTTACGATTCTATCTTTATCGTAGTTGATGCTGTTAAGACCTATGCTCAACGATTTGTTGAACTTGCTAAACAACTTGCTGAGACAGCAACTCCTGAACGTAAGAAGGAATTGCTTGAAATTGCAGAGATTTGCTCAAAAGTTCCATACGAGCCTGCAAGTACATTTGCAGAGGCTGTTCAGTCTGTTTGGTTTATCCAATGTATTCTTCAGATTGAATCAAATGGACACTCACTTTCATATGGCCGTTTTGACCAATATATGTATCCATACGTTAAAGCTGATTTGGAAAGTGGACGGGAAACTGAAGAGAGTATTGTTGAACGCTTGACCAACCTTTGGATTAAGACTATTACAATTAACAAAGTACGTAGTCAAGCACATACCTTCTCATCTGCAGGTAGTCCGCTTTATCAAAATGTTACGATTGGTGGTCAAACGCGTGATAAGAAAGACGCTGTTAACCCATTGTCTTATTTAGTGTTGAAGTCTGTTGCTCAAACTCACCTTCCTCAACCAAACTTAACTGTTCGTTACCATGCTGGTTTGGATGCCCGCTTCATGAACGAATGTATTGAAGTTATGAAGCTCGGATTCGGTATGCCTGCTTTCAATAATGATGAGATCATTATTCCATCCTTTATTTCAAAAGGCGTGCTTGAAGAAGATGCTTATGATTACAGTGCAATTGGTTGTGTAGAAACAGCTGTTCCAGGTAAGTGGGGATATCGCTGTACAGGTATGAGTTATATGAACTTCCCTAAAGTTTTGCTCATTACGATGAATGACGGAATCGATCCTGCTTCTGGCAAGCGCTTTGCACCAAGCTTTGGTCACTTTAAAGACATGAAGAGCTTCGATGAATTGCAAACAGCATGGGACAAGACCTTACGCCACTTAACCCGCATGAGTGTGATCGTAGAAAACTCTATCGACCTATCTCTTGAAAGAGAAGTGCCAGATATCCTCTGTTCAGCTTTGACAGATGACTGTATTGGACGTGGAAAACACCTAAAAGAAGGTGGGGCTGTCTACGATTATATTTCTGGTTTACAAGTGGGTATTGCAAACTTATCCGATTCGCTTGCAGCGATCAAGAAACTGGTATTTGAAGAAGGGCGCTTAACACCACAAGAGCTATGGCATGCTCTGAAAACCGATTACGAGGGCGAACGTGGAAAAGAAATCCAAGAGATGCTTATCCATGATGCACCGAAGTATGGAAACGATGATGACTATGCAGACAGCTTAGTTCGAGAAGCATACGATATTTATGTGGATGAAATTGCTAAATATCCAAATACTCGCTATGGACGTGGGCCAATCGGTGGTATCCGTTACTCAGGTACATCTTCTATTTCAGCCAATGTAGGACAAGGTCGTGGAACATTAGCTACTCCGGACGGTCGTAATGCTGGAACTCCACTAGCAGAAGGATGCTCTCCATCCCACAATATGGACCAACATGGCCCAACATCTGTTCTAAAATCAGTTTCTAAATTGCCAACAGATGAAATAGTTGGTGGTGTTTTACTGAACCAAAAAGTAAACCCACAAACTTTAGCCAAAGAAGAAGATAAATTAAAACTTATTGCTTTACTCCGTACGTTCTTTAATCGTCTACATGGATACCATATTCAATATAATGTGGTTTCTAGAGAAACGTTATTAGATGCTCAAAAACATCCGGAAAAACACCGTGACTTAATTGTACGTGTTGCAGGCTACTCAGCTTTCTTCAATGTACTATCAAGAGCTACACAAGATGATATTATTGGACGGACAGAGCATACTCTATAGTAAAGAGGTATGTATATGGAATTTATGCTTGATACTTTAAATATAAATGAAATAAAAAAATGGGCTCGAGTGTTACCTCTTGCTGGGGTAACCTCTAACCCAACAATTGCCAAAAAAGAAGGAGAAATCGATTTCTTTAAACGGATTCATGAGGTTCGGGAGATCATTGGTGAAGCTCCTTCTATCCATGTGCAAGTTGTTGCGAAAGATTATGACGGTATTTTAAAAGATGCTGCGAAAATTCGACAAGAATGTGGCGGAAATGTTTTTATTAAAGTTCCGGTTACTCCTGAGGGGTTGGCAGCTATCAAAACATTAAAATCAGAAGGTTATAAAATTACTGCAACCGCAATTTATACTGTATTTCAAGGTCTTTTGGCTATTGAAGCAGGCGCAGATTACCTTGCTCCCTATTATAATCGAATGGAGAACTTGAATATTGATTCAGCACAGGTAATAGCACAATTGGCAGATTCAATCGAAAAAAATCAATCATCAAGCAAAATTCTAGCAGCATCCTTTAAGAATGTCGGTCAAGTCAATCGAGCATTCAAAGAAGGGGCACAAGCCATCACTGCTGGGGCTGATGTCTTTGAAGCGGCTTTTGGAATGCCGTCAATTGAAAAAGCGGTGAATGATTTTGCAAATGATTGGTCAGCTATTCATCATCAGAATATAATTTGATAAAGGAGGAGTATATGAGAAATTTTGCAAGTCCGTCACGTTACATTCAAGGGGAAAATGCCTTATTTGAAAATGCAAAACCTATTTTAGAACTGGGGAGTCATCCTGTATTACTATGCGACTCAGTAGTCTATGAAATCGTAGGAGAACGATTTGAAAAATATCTCCTTCGGTATGGATTTACAGTCTTGCCAGTCTTCTTTAATGGAGAAGCTTCTGATAACGAAATCAATCGTGTGGTTAGTTTGGCAGAAGAAAATGGCTGTGATTTGGTCATTGGACTTGGTGGAGGAAAGACCATCGATAGTGCGAAAGCTATTGCCGATCTTTTAAAATCACCAGTTGTGATTGCCCCTACCATTGCCTCTACAGATGCTCCCGTTTCCGCTTTGTCAGTTATCTACACGGATGAAGGTGCCTTTGCTCGCTATATTTTCTATTCTAAAAACCCAGAATTGGTCTTGGTGGATAGCAAAGTCATCTCTCAAGCACCAAAACGTTTGCTCGCTTCTGGAATCGCAGATGGATTAGCGACTTGGGTCGAAGCGCGTGCAGTGATGCAAGCGAATGGAAAAACCATGTTGGGTCAACGACAAACCTTAGCGGGTGTCGCCATTGCACAACGTTGTGAAGAAACCTTATTTGCTGATGGTCTCCAAGCCATGGCTGCTTGTGAAGCCAAAGTTGTAACACCTGCTCTTGAAAACATTATTGAAGCTAATACCCTTCTCAGTGGTATTGGGTTTGAAAGTGGTGGGTTAGCAGCTGCCCATGCCATCCATAATGGATTCACAGCCCTTACTGGTAACATCCACCATTTGACACACGGTGAAAAAGTAGCCTACGGAACGCTAGTTCAATTGTTCTTGGAAAACCGTCCTAAGGAAGAATTGAATAAATACATTCGTTTCTATCAACAAATCGGCATGCCAACAACTCTGAAAGAAATGCATCTTGAAACTGCAAGTTATGAAGATCTTCTCAAAGGTTGGCCAACAGGCCACCATCGAAGGAGAAACCATCCATCAAATGCCGTTTGAAGTGAAGGCTTCTGATATTGCCCAAGCCATCGTAGCAGTAGATGCCTACGTTCAAGGTTTTGGCCTAAGACGGCTTTGTCGACAAACCAAGAACTCCCATACCTTATGGTAATGGGAGTTCTGTTTCTATTTTCTTCTTTTTGGATCGGTTTGTTTAAAGATCAGGTATAAGATTCCGGCTGGCAAGAAGCAGAAGAGCCACATGGCATCTAGTCCCTTCTGTTTACTGCTAGAGTTTGTTGCTTTAGAATCGCTCACGGCCATTCCTGCCTTAATACTTGGAGATACCTGTTGCAAGCCGTTTTGGACGACCAGGCGGTTGTTTTCCAGTTTAATTGCTGGATTCGTGCCTTTTTTAACGGTTGCATAAAAGTCTTGCTTCAGCTGAATGGTCTTCCCGTCGATGGTGTGTTCCCCTGCAGAGAGAACTTTTTTGTATTGGTAATCCGCAAACATTTTCTCTGCTAAGGTATTTCCGATCTGATTGCGGTAGCTTTCGGCGATCTCGACATCGTAGTTTCCAACCCCCAAAATGACTTCGATAATCCGTTGTTTACCCCGCTTGGTTGTCGCGGTGTAGTTGTAGTCAGCAGTTGGGCTGGATCCTGTCTTAAGGCCATCTGTTCCTTTGAGGGCGAACTTTCCACCTTCGAGGGAAGTGTTGTAATTATCGTAGCTTTGCTCGTAAGGGGTTCCTTCCATGATAGTGGTGTGAGCTTGCTTGGTGTATTCCAACATTTCTGGCAGGTCGTTTACGATGTGATAAGCCAGAATAGACATGTCTCGCGCTGTGATTTCGTTATTGGCATTGACATCGTAGCGTTGCGGATTGTAGTAGCCTTGAAGCACCGAAATCATTGCCCCATTTGGATTGCCCCATTTGGTATGGCTCATCCCCATTTCTTGCGCGTACTGATTCATTAAGTCCAAAAACTTATCGGGATCATTGTCCGTAACAGCGTTTGCGAGCATGATCACAGCTGCGCTGGAAGAGGGAACAAAGAGCATCTTGATCAATTCAGATACCTTATAGTCCACACCAGCTACAATAGGTGAGTTACTTAACAAATTGTTTTCCGAAATAGCTTGATCAGCCTCTGTTGCTGTGACCACGGTATCGTATTTGATCTTACCTTCTTTGAGAGCCCGAAAGACCACATAGGCACTCATGAGCTTGGCCATGCTGCCTGAGTCTCGGACCGTGTCGATATTGTCTCCGTATAGGATGGCTCCAGTATTAGCATCGATGACGATGTCGGCCTTAGGCTTGTAAAAATCATCCAATACCAGTCCAGCATCGGCTGCGATTTTCATGACATCTTCTTGCTGATAGATATCGTCCGCAAAAGCAGTAGAGATAGGGCCTAATGTCAAGACTCCTACAAGGAGGGACAAGAGGCTGTATTTTAGTCGTTTGTGTAAATGTCTCCCGTTATTCATAAATTCCATTATATCATACAGGTTAGGGATTAAAACGGAAAAAATTCTAGAAAAAGAAAAAAGAGAATAATTTCGCAGTAAAAGCGTTTACATTTCCCTGGAAAGTGCTATAATTTAAATTGAATATAACATTTATAATGAGGTGAATTATATGAACAAAGGAAAGGTACTCTTAGCTACCAGCGCTCTGCTTTTATCAGCTGGTGTCCTCGTAGCTTGCTCAGGTGGAAAATCTGGAAGTTCCGGCGGACAGACGTATAGCTATGTCTATACCCAGGATCCAGATACGCTCGACTATTCGATTTCCAATAAAAAATCGACTTCCGAGTTTACAGGAAATGCGGTAGATGGATTATTGGAAGTAGACAAGTATGGGAACTTAATCCCATCACTTGCTAAAGACTGGACTGTTTCCAAAGATGGCTTGACCTATACTTATAAACTCCGCAAAGGGGTCAAATGGATGACTTCTGAAGGGGAAGAATATGGAGGAGAGGTTAAGGCCCAAGACTTTGTGACAGGTCTCAAGCACGCGGCAGATAAGAAATCACAAGCGATTTACTTGGTCCAAAAATCTGTCAAAGGCTTGGATGACTATGTTTCAGGGAAAACATCTGATTTCTCAACCGTTGGTGTGAAAGCGATTGACGATTATACGGTCCAATATACCTTGAGCCAACCAGAAAGCTTCTGGAATTCCAAGACTACGATGGGGATCCTGATGCCGGTCAATGAAGAATTCCTGAAATCTAAAGGAGATGGCTATGGTCAAGGAACTACTCCGTCTAGTATCCTTTACTGCGGTCCTTATTTGATCAAATCCATCACTTCTAAATCCTCAGCGACATTGGAAAAGAACCCAACTTACTGGGATGCAGATAATGTCAAGATCAGTAAAGTCAAACTGACCTATTATGATGGACAAGACTCAGAATCCTTGATTCGTGGATTTGACAAAGGCGACTATACGGTTGCCCGTGTCTTCCCAAGTGGCTCTAACTATAAGAGTGTAGAGAAGAAGCACAAAGATGATATCGTCTTTAGCGACCAAGGTTCATCTACCTACAATCTTTCCTTCAACATCGACCGTCAGTCTTATGAAATTACAGCCAAGACCACGGATGCTCAAAAGACTTCTACTAAGAAAGCAATCTTAAATAAGGACTTCCGTCAAGCCATTATGTTTGCCTTCAACCGAAAGGCATACGTAGCGCAAGCAAACGGAGAAGCTGCTGCCAATAAGGTGATCCGTAATACCTTTACGCCACCAAACTTTGTCCAAATCAATGGCCAACAATTTGGGGATGCAGTAGAAAAAGACTTAGAAGCTTATGGGGATGAATGGAAAGGTGTCTCTGTCGCAGATGGAAAAGACACCCTCTACAATCCAAGCAAGGCCAAAGAAGAGTTTGCCAAAGCTAAGGCAGACTTGCAGGCTCAAGGAGTTGAATTCCCAATTCATTTAGACCTTCCAACTTCTTCGACTTATACGGAAGGAATCAAACAAGCCCAATCCTTCAAACAGTCGATCGAGTCAACTTTAGGAGCAGAAAATATTGTTATTGATCTGAAAATGATCTCAGATGATGACCTGCAACGGGTTACCTACTTTGCTGAAAATGCTTCCCAACAAGACTGGGATCTAAACAATAACTTGGGCTGGGGACCAGACTATACGGACCCATCTTCTTACATCGACATCACCAGTGGTAAATCTGGCGAAAATGCCAATGCCTACTTTGGATTCGATGCTGGTACGGATAATGCGGCCGCAAAAGCAGCTGGTTTTGATGAATACGATCAATTAATTGAGGATGCTCAAAAAGAAACCACAGATGTCAACAAGCGTTATGAAAAATATGCTGCCGCTCAAGCTTGGTTGACCGATAGTGCCCTCTTGATTCCGATCCATTCAGATGGGGCTTCTCCAGGCGTCCGTAAGACTGTACCATACTCTGCAGCCTTTGCTTGGACAGGCCACAAGGGTCAATCTTTCAACTATAAATATTTAGAAGTTCAAGACAAGGTTGTAGCGGCGAAAGACTACGACAAAGCGCGTGAACAATGGAAGAAAGAAAAAGAAAAATCCAATAAAAAAGCGCAAGAAGAACTTGAAAAGCATGTGAAATAGACTTTTCTTAGAGAAAACAGGATGGACAGGTCCCGTATGGGACCTGTCTTTTTCTTTGTCTGAACCTTTAAAAATCGCCTAAAAATGGTATAATAGGAGCATCACGAAAATTGGAGAGACGCTATGAGTTTTTACGATCATAAAGAAATCGAGCCTAAGTGGCAAAAATACTGGGCTGACCATCATACTTTTAAGACAGGAACAGATGCTTCAAAACCTAAGTTTTATGCATTGGACATGTTCCCTTACCCATCTGGAGCGGGTCTACACGTAGGACACCCAGAAGGCTACACGGCGACAGATATCCTTAGCCGTTTCAAACGTGCGCAAGGCTACAACGTCCTTCACCCAATGGGCTGGGATGCTTTTGGTTTGCCTGCAGAGCAATATGCGATGGATACAGGGAATGACCCAGCGGAATTCACGGCGGAAAACATTGCCAACTTCAAACGTCAAATTAATGCCCTTGGATTCTCTTACGACTGGGACCGTGAAGTCAATACTACAGACCCAAACTACTATAAATGGACACAATGGATCTTCACTAAGCTTTACGAAAAAGGTTTGGCCTATGAAGCTGAAGTGCCAGTAAACTGGGTTGAAGAATTGGGAACAGCCATCGCCAACGAAGAAGTCCTTCCAGATGGAACTTCTGAGCGTGGAGGCTATCCAGTTGTTCGCAAACCGATGCGCCAATGGATGCTTAAAATTACTGCCTATGCAGAGCGTTTGCTGACTGACTTGGATGATCTTGATTGGCCAGAGTCTATCAAGGACATGCAACGCAACTGGATTGGAAAATCAACTGGTGCCAATGTCACTTTCAAGGTGAAGGTACTGACAAGGAATTCACCGTCTTTACCACTCGCCCTGACACCCTTTTTGGTGCGACTTTCACTGTTTTGGCTCCTGAGCATGACTTGGTAGATGCTATCACAAGTCCTGAACAAGCTGAGGCTGTGGCTGATTACAAACACCAAGCTAGCCTTAAATCAGACTTGGCTCGTACTGACCTTGCTAAGGAAAAAACAGGGGTTTGGACGGGTGCTTATGCCATCAACCCTGTCAATGGGAAAGAAATTCCAATCTGGATTGCGGACTACGTTCTTGCTAGCTACGGTACAGGTGCCGTTATGGCCGTACCAGCCCACGACCAACGTGACTGGGAATTTGCTAACCAGTTTGGCCTTCCAATCGTAGAAGTGTTGGAAGGTGGAAATGTAGCAGAAGCTGCTTACACAGAAGATGGCCTTCACGTCAACTCAGACTTCTTGAACGGACTCAACAAAGAAGAAGCAATTGCTAAAATCGTGGCTTGGTTGGAAGAAAAAGGCTGCGGTCAAGAAAAGGTTACCTACCGTCTCCGCGACTGGCTCTTTAGCCGTCAACGTTACTGGGGTGAACCAATCCCAATCATTCATTGGGAAGATGGAACTTCAACAGCTGTTCCAGAAAATGAACTCCCACTTGTCTTGCCAGTCACCAAGGACATCCGCCCTTCAGGTACTGGTGAAAGCCCACTAGCTAACTTGACAGACTGGCTGGAAGTGACTCGTGAAGATGGCGTCAAAGGTCGTCGCGAGACCAATACCATGCCGCAATGGGCCGGTTCAAGCTGGTACTACCTCCGTTATATCGATCCACATAACATTGAGAAATTGGCCGATGAGGACCTCCTCAAACAATGGCTGCCAGTCGATATCTATGTAGGTGGTGCAGAACACGCTGTTCTTCACTTGCTTTACGCTCGCTTCTGGCACAAATTCCTCTATGACCTTGGTGTTGTACCGACTAAAGAGCCATTCCAAAAACTCTTTAACCAAGGAATGATCTTGGGAACTAGCTACCGTGACCACCGTGGTGCTCTTGTAGCGACTGACAAGGTTGAAACGTGACGGTTCCTTCTTCCACATGGAAACAGGAGAGGAATTGGAGCAAGCACCAGCTAAGATGTCGAAATCCCTCAAGAACGTGGTCAACCCAGACGATGTGGTGGAACAATACGGTGCCGATACCCTTCGTGTCTATGAAATGTTCATGGGGCCACTCGATGCTTCTATCGCTTGGTCTGAAGAAGGTCTAGAAGGAAGCCGTAAATTCCTTGACCGTGTTTACCGTTTGATCACAAGTAAAGAAATCGTTGCAGAAAACAATGGCGCTCTTGACAAGGTTTACAACGAAACCGTTAAAGCTGTCACTGAGCAAATCGAGTCGATGAAATTCAATACAGCCATTGCTCAACTCATGGTCTTTGTCAATGCGGCAAACAAGGAAGACAAACTCTATGTGGATTACGCCAAAGGCTTCATCCAATTGATCGCCCCATTTGCCCCTCACTTGGCAGAAGAACTCTGGCAAACAGTCGCAGCAACAGGCGATTCAATCTCTTACGTAGCTTGGCCAACATGGGACGAAAGCAAATTGGTTGAAGACGAAATCGAAATCGTTGTTCAAATTAAAGGAAAAGTCCGTGCGAAATTGATGGTCGCAAAAGACCTTTCTCGCGAAGAATTGCAAGAAGTTGCTCTGGCTGACGAAAAAGTCAAGGCAGAGATTGACGGCAAAGAAATCGTGAAAGTAATTGCGGTACCAAATAAATTGGTTAATATTGTTGTAAAATAACCAATTTATTTGCTGATTTCCAACCTCAAACAGTTTCCCAAACTGTTTGAGCCAACCAAACTTGTAAATATTATTATGAAATAAAATTAAAAGTCCTTCAGCGCTAAGTTCTGGAGGATTTTTGTATTGCTATATGCTATAATAGTTCCAACTAAGATAAAAACACAGTTCTGGTTGGTAGTCCAGACGTAGGCAAGCCTATCAGTAACCTTCCTCCTTGGTTGTCCATTCTTAGGGATAGATTTAAGGAGGTGCTGTCGTGGAAACAATTTCAATTGGATTGACAGTTTATTTTGAAGATGGATTTTGGCATGGTTTGTTCGAACAAGTGTATCGAGAAACTTATCAAGTTTGTCGTGTGACATTTGGTCAGGAGCCAAAAGATGATGAAATTTTAGAGATCTTACAGACTCAGTTTACTCAATTATCTTTTAGTCCAGAAGCTATAGTTAAGCAACATGTAAATCAAGAATCCTAAACGATTACAGCGAATGGTGAAGAAACAAGTAAATCAGAAAGTTTCTTCCAAGTCGAAAGAACTATTGCAGTTGCAGTATGAGGAAAGGAAAAAGATTTCAAAACATCAATCTAGTGTCCAAAAGCAATTGCTCAAACAAGAGAAATTTGAACGCAAACAGCAAAAACGAAGGGAGAAGCGTAAAGGACATTAACCCTTATCTCTTTCATCAAAAAAGCTTCGGTAGGAAGAACCCTACCGAGGCTTTTTTAACATGTTGAAAACGATTGTTGAATATCTGGATGATTTTCCCAATCAGCTCGATTGTAGCTTCCTGTAATGGTGTGCTCTTCAGAAAAGAGCAGAACCCGTTCCACAATCGGAGCGATTTGCTCGAAATGGTGGGAGGAAATAACAATCGTTTTTCCTGCTGTTTTGAGTTCTTGGAACAAGGCGACAATCAGCTTCTGGTATTTGGGGGAGAGACCGTTAAAGGGCTCGTCAAATAGCAAGAGACTAGGATTCATGGTGAGGACACTGGCAATGGCGACTAGCTTCTTTTCGCCACCAGAAAGATGGTAGGGAATACGATCTCTCAGGTGCTCAATCTCTAGAAGACCGAGCGTATCCTTAACGCGTTGTTCGACTTCGGTCTCGGCTAAGCCTAATTGGCGTGGCCCAAAAGCAAGCTCATCATAGACGCTTGTATTGAACAATTGGGTATCGCTGTTTTGAAAAATGAGTCCAACCTGCTGGAAGAGTTGCCCAGCACGATGGGGATCTTTCAAGAAGTCTTGGTCAATGGTCCAGTTCTTGAAGTGGTACTGACCAGAAGAGAGGGGCAGGAGTCCAACCAGAATTTTAAAGAGGGTAGATTTTCCCGCTCCGTTTGGACCCATCAGGCCAACGGTTTCCCCCCTTTTGGATTTGGAGTTGAATATCATGGATTCCAGTCTCCTCTGTGTAGTGGTAATTCCCATCTTGAATGCGAATCATATGCTTTCCTTTCTAGCCAAGTAAGGTCGTGAAGGTCGTTAGAAGAACCAATTCCAATAGGAAAAAGATGTCTTCCTTCTTCCAGTGGAAGGCTTCTTTGCGCTTTGTGTCCATGCCATATCCTCTCAGCAACATGGCCTCGTAGACCTCTTTGGTATGGTTCTTCGTTGATAGATACAAGAGACCCAGAAGAGAGCCAAAGAGATGGAGGTTTACTTTTTGACCAACTGTCCGGAGTTGGACGCACTCAATTTGTTGGTGAAGGTGTTTTCCCAAAATATAACTATATTTCAGCGTAATATCAATGGTTTGGACAAAGGTCTTGGGGACATGTAGCTGCCTTAGGGCCTCAACCAGTTGGATGCTTGTGGTAGTGGCTAAAAAGAGAGAAATATTAAGGACAATGATCCCCGCACGCAACAAAAAGAGCCCACCATTTTGAAATCCTTGAAATAAGATACTCGGTAAAATTACAATGATCGAGAAGAGAAGGACCTTGAGTAGGACCTTAAAGAGGTGGAGTAGGACCTCACCAGGAAGCATCGCAATGTGAAGTAGTAAGAGGATACCGAGGATCCAGAGCTGGATCGTATGGTGGGCTGTTGTAATGAGAATGGCTAGGGTTAAAAAGTAAACAAGCCGCATCCAAGAGGAAGTTTTGGCCTTGAAAGCGGGCGTCGTTTGTCTCATTTTGCCAAGAAAATGGCGCAATGTGTGAAGGTTCATTTGTAAATAGTGATGGCTTTTGGATGCTTCTAGAGTCGCTTGCTCTTGATGAAGCCAGTCAGGGAGTTTACGCATGAGAAGTTTTTTCTCCGTTCATTGATCGAATGATTTTACTGATGATATAGAAAATGAGAACAGCTGTAATGGCTGATAGAATATAGCCAATCGCAATTTTTGTCCCAGGAATGGTGTAATCACTGAACAAGGCTTCAAAAGAGAATCCATTTTTGATCCCTGTTGGGACTTTGCCATGAAGCAGGCTACCCAATTCTTCAGTAGACCATTCCCCAAAAGCTGTTCCTTCTGCTAGGAGACCGAGAGGGCTCAAAACGATCAGCCCCAAGAGGACCCAGCGGATTTTTTTGACAAATGAAGTCGTATTTTTTGTACTTGGTGTATACAATTCAGATGGGGCCACTTGTTTGACAAAGCGGTAAATCACATAGGTGAAGAAGGCTTCGACCCAGCCAGCGACAAGGAGATGAGCTCCCAACATGGCAGGAACCGTGATACTCAATCCATAAGGGTTATAGAGTGGCTGACCAGCTTCTGAAGCGATAAGGGGTTGCAAGCCCAGTTCAACACCAGCTAAGAAGGCAGCGGCATTGATCGAAAGGAAAGAGCCGACAATGACACCAAGCGTTTCCTGATGGTGCTTGCGGAACAAGCTATAAATAGCATAGCCAACAAAGGCATCACAATGGCCATGTTGAAAATGTTGACCCCAAGAGCGAGAATCCCTCCGTCACCAAATAAGAAGGCCTGTAGGAGTAAGGCGACTGTCAGCGCTAGAGAGGCCGCATAGGGACCTATGAGAATGGCAAGAAGGGTCCCTCCGACAGCGTGAGCGGTCGTTCCACCAGGAACAGGAACATTAAACATCATCAATAAGAAGGACAAAGAAGCAGCAATCCCAAGCATCGGAGCTAGCTCTTTATTTTCGTTTAATTGGACCTTGACTTTTTTGATGGACAAGACAATAACAGGCGCAGCAGCAACCGCTAAAACTGCACAACTTGCAGGACTAAGGTAATTATCTGGTATATGCATAACAAATTCTCCATTAGTATGATTTAATTTCGTTAACAGATTACCACATTATAAAATCAGGTGTCGTTGCAAAACGAGTCCAACATTTGTTACACTTGCTAGAAAGAGGGAGAAAAAACTAGTTTGAAGGGCTAGAAAGGCTTTTTAAGGTGAATTTAGATAAAATTATTGGTTCTATATCGAAATAGTTGACAGATGTAACAAACAGTGATACAATGGCTGCGATATTTCGATATAGAAATAAAAAGGAGACAAAATGGACAAGATGCAAGGGGGCTACCAAGCTTTACAGATACGCTTGTTAAATGGGCGTATCTTTCAAAAACTGCTGAGTAAGGAACCAGATGCCCTATACCGAAATGAACAAGGGAAAATTTTAACGATTTTGTGGAAGCAAGAGTTGGAGTGCGCTACTGCGACCGATATCGCTCTTGCGACGGGTCTAGCCAACAATACATTGACCAGCATGGTTAAGAAATTGGAAGAACAAGGCTTGGTTACGATTCAACCTTGTACGCAGGATAAAAGGAAAAAATATATTTCTTTGACAGACCTCGGTTGGGCACAAAAGGAAATTGGGGATCGTGTTAGTAAGGAACTGGGTGAGATTTTCTATCAAGGATTTTCGGATCAAGAAATCCGAGAATTTGAGGAGTATCAAGAGCGGATTATCACAAATCTAAAAGCTAAAGAGAATGACATCTAGGGAAAGGAAGTAACAGTTATGATTGGTATTACAGGGGTAACAGGGAAATTAGGTTCTTATGTGGCGAATCTTGTCGATAGGAAAGGAATCGCTTCCGTCCATCTAGCACGAAGCCCAGAGCGTGCAAAGATCTATGCGTCAGCGGAAATTCGTAAAATAGTGTATGCCAATACACCAGAGGTGGTTGAAGCCTTAAAGGGGATCGATATCTTGTTGATGGTTTCTGCTCGGGAAAATCCAGAGCGTGTCAAGGAACACCAGGACTTTTTAGATGCTGCAAAGCTAGCAGGGGTAGAGCATATCGTCTATACCTCCTTTTATGGGGCAGATGAGAAGGCAACTTTCACCTTGTCTCGAGATCATGCCCAGACGGAAGCCTATATCAAGGAGTTAGGCTTCACCTACACTTTTTTGAGAGATAATTTTTACTTGGACTTCCTGATTGATATGGCGCTTGAAAATGGAGAGATTCGTGGTCCGGCAGGCAGTGGTCTTGTGTCAGCTGTTGCCCGTAAGGACACATCTAGGGTTGCAGCAGAGATTCTTTTAAATCCTAAGGAGTGGGAAAATCAAACCTTGAATTTGACAGGGCCAGAGGATCTTTCCATGGAAGAAATCGTAGCGCTTCTCTCAAAAGAGACCGGTGACGCCATCGTGTATGTGGATGAATCAGTAGAAGAAGCCTATGAGTCACGTAAAAAATGGCCAGCACAAACTTGGGAGTACGATGCCTGGGTCAGCACCTATACAGCGATTAAAGCTGGGGAACAAGCTGGGGTTTCTACAGATGTCGAAAAAGTCCTAGGTCATCCGGCAAGTAGCCTATTGGATACTCTTAGAGACAGAAAACTTATAGAGGAAGAATATGATTGAATACAAACATGTAGCCTTGCGCTACACGGATACAGACATTTTAAAAGATGTCAATCTCCGGATTGAAGATGGAGAATTTATGGTCCTTGTGGGACCTTCAGGATCTGGAAAAACTACCATGCTCAAGATGATCAATCGTCTTTTGGAGCCGACAGATGGCAATATTTATAGGGACGGAAAACGCATCAAGGACTATGATGAACGAGAGTTACGTCTTTCTACTGGTTATGTTTTGCAGGCCATTGCTCTCTTTCCAAATCTAACGGTTGCTGAAAATATTGCACTGATTCCTGAGATGAAGGGCTGGAGCAAGGAACAAATAGCCTCTAAAACAGAAGAACTCTTGGATAAGGTGGGTCTGCCCGCTACAGATTATGCTCATCGTTTACCAAGCGAGTTATCGGGTGGGGAGCAACAACGGATTGGGATTGTGCGGGCCATCATTGCAGAGCCAAAGATTCTATTGATGGACGAGCCATTTTCAGCCTTGGATGCCATTTCCCGCAAACAGCTACAGACTCTCACCAAAGACTTGCACAAGGAGTTCGGCATGACCACTATTTTTGTTACACACGATACCGATGAAGCCTTGAAATTAGGCGATCGCATTGCAGTGCTACAAGAAGGAGAGATTGTGCAGGTGGCGGATTCTGAGACCATTCTAGCCCAGCCAGTCAACGACTTTGTTGCGGATTTGTTTGGAGGTGCTCACCATGTCTAAACTATTTGCAACCTTTCAAGAACGCTTTGGAGACTGGCTCACTGCACTGGGGCAACATGTGCAACTGTCATTACTGACCTTGCTCCTTGCGATTTTTCTGGCGGTCCCTCTGGCTATTTATTTAAGTACACGCAAGAGAGCCAGCAACTGGGTTTTGCAGGTAGCTGGGATCTTCCAGACTATTCCTTCCATGGCCCTTTTGGGGCTCTTCATACCCGTCATGGGAATCGGGACGCTTCCGGCCTTGACAGCTCTCGTCATCTATGCCATTTTTCCCATTCTTCAAAATACCATCACCGGTTTACAAGGGATTGATCCAAGCCTTGAAGAAGCGGGAACCGCCTTTGGGATGACCAAGTGGGAGCGCTTGAAGAAGTTTGAGATTCCCTTGGCCATGCCCGTCATCATGTCTGGGATCCGAACAGCAGCTGTGATGATTATCGGGACAGCTACCCTAGCTGCCTTGATTGGAGCAGGGGGACTCGGTTCCTTTATCCTTCTGGGGATTGACCGCAATAATGCCAGTCTGATTTTGATCGGTGCCCTGTCTTCTGCCTTCTTGGCCATCGCCTTTAACCTTCTTCTCAAATGGATGGAAAAGGCCAAATTGCGGATCATCTTTGCAGCCTTTGCTGTCATGGTCCTGGGATTAGGATCTTCTTATACACCAAGTCTTCTTTCAAAACCAGAAAAAGAAAACCTGGTCATTGCTGGGAAGTTAGGACCAGAACCCGAAATTCTAGCTAATATGTATAAGATCTTGATCGAAGAAAATACAGATATGACAGTGACCGTCAAGCCGAATTTTGGAAAGACTACTTTCCTCTATGAAGCCCTGAAAAAAGGGGACATCGCTATCTATCCAGAATTTACAGGTACGGTGACCGAAAGTCTCCTCAAGCCAGCACCACAAGTTGGTCATGATCCAGAAACGGTCTATCAAGCTGCCCGAGATGGGATCAAGCAACAAGACGACCTAGCCTTGCTCAAACCCATGGCTTATCAAAACACCTACGCTGTCGCAGTGCCTAGGAAGATTGCCCAGGAGTATGGCCTTAAGACCATTTCAGATTTGAAAAAGGTGGAAGGGCAACTCAAGGCAGGCTTTACCTTGGAGTTTAACGACCGAGAAGACGGAAACAAGGGCCTGCAGAAGGTCTATGGTCTTCATCTACAAGTCTCCACCATGGAACCAGCCCTTCGCTACCAAACTATCCAGTCTGGGGATATTCAAATAACGGATGCCTACTCAACAGATGCCGAGCTGGCTCGCTATGACCTGGTGGTCCTTGAAGATGACAAACAACTCTTCCCACCTTATCAAGGGGCGCCCCTCATGAAAGAAGCTCTTCTTAAGAAACATCCCGAATTGGAAGGTGTGCTTAATAAGCTAGCTGGTAAAATCACTGAGAGCCAGATGAGCCAGATGAACTACCAAGTCGGAGTAGAAGGCAAGCCTGCTGCTAAAGTAGCGCGTGACTTTTTGGTAAAAGAAGGGTTGATAAAAAATTAACAAACCATTCTCAAGTCTTTGCACTTGAGAATTTTTTAATAGAAAGCAATTTTATATCCTTTCAGCAAGCTTTTGGGGTAGAGGGAAAGACCTTCTCTTCAAAAAAATCTCCATTGAGTCTGGCTTGAAATTGTGTTACAATAAGCCTTGAAGATGAATGAAAGAATATGGAAATAAGCATGAAAATAAGACCAGTGATTGGAATTACAGGAAATGAAAGACCCTTCCCAGATGATCCAGACGCGAACATGAGCTATGCGGCGACTGGTTTTGTCGAAGCGGTCAAAGAGGCAGGAGGGATTCCCTTGATCTTGCCGATTGGAGATGCGGCCTTGGCCAAAGACTACATATCGATGATTGATAAGCTCATCATCACCGGTGGACAAAATGTCTTGCCCAAGTTTTACGGAGAAGAAATCACCATCGACAGTGATGACTACCTCTTGAAACGCGATCTCTTTGAGTTGGCTTTGATTGAAGAAGCGCGTGCGGCTAAAAAAGCTATCTTTACCGTCTGCCGTGGGACCCAGCTCTATAATGTCGCTCTAGGGGGAACTCTGCATCAAGACATTGAACACCACTGGCAGGACAATCCAGGTCAGTACACCAGCCAAGAGTTGGTGACCAAGGATCAGACGATCCTGCAAGAGATCTATGGTAAGAACAGTCGCATCAATTCTTTCCATCATCAAAGTATTAAAGACTTGGCAGATGGCCTAGAAGTGATCGCGCGGGATCCTAAAGATGACATCATAGAAGCTGTTCAATCCACAGATGAGAGCCGTTTCCTCGGCGTTCAGTGGCATCCAGAACTACGTTTTGACAAGAGCCCAGCAGATCGCAAGCTCTTTGAATATGTCGTGACTCAATTGTAAAGAGGACCAGCTCCCTTAGGAATTTTTCCTAAGGGGCTTTTTCTTTAATCTGCGTAAGAAAGACTGTAAATTGTGCCTAGGTTTTGGGGGAGGATTCGCTACAATAGAGCTAGTAGAATGAGGAGGATTAGAACATGTTTCAATTTCCAAAGGATTTTTTATGGGGGAGTTCGACCTCGGGTCCACAGACAGAAGGGCGTATAGATCAGGATGGAAAAGGTGACAATCTCTGGGATTACTGGTATAGGATCGAACCCAATCGCTTTTATCAAGGGCAGGGACCAGAGAAAACATCCACTTTTTATGAACACTGGGAAGAGGACCTGGATCTCTTGTTAGAAACCGGTCACACAGCTTTTCGGACGTCTATTCAGTGGTCCCGCATTTTCCCAGAAGGCCGAGGGGAGATCAATCAAGCGGGTGTCGATTTCTACCGTCGTGTCTTTGAAAAGATTAAGGAAAAAGGGATTCACCTCTTGGTCAACCTCTATCATTTTGATTTGCCGATGGCTCTCCAAAAGCAGGGCGATGGTTGGGAAAACAAGGAAACCGCCTATGCTTATCAAGAATATGCGCGTTTTTGTTTCAAGACCTATGGGGATCTGGTCGACCAGTGGATCACTTTTAATGAACCCATTGTCCCTGTGGAGTTTGGTTATTTTTATGATGCCCATTTTCCTCATAAGGTAGATGCAGCTGCAGCTGTAAAAGTAGCCTACCACACCCAGTTAGCAAGCTCTCTAGCGGTCAAGACCTGTCACGAGGTGGATCCCAATTCCCGGATCGGGATTGTGCTCAATCTGACACCAGCCTACCCTCGGAGCCAGCATCCAGAAGATGTTAAAGCCGCTCGTATCGCCGAGCTCTTCCAAGCCAAATCTTTTTTAGATCCTTCCGTTCTTGGCCATTATCCTCAAGAATTAGTGGAGATCTTGCGGGAGCGTGATCTCTTGCCAGATTATGATCCATTTGAGTTGCGCTTGATGGAGGAAAATACCGTCGACTATCTAGGTGTTAACTATTACCAACCACTCCGTGTGGCAGCTCCTCGTTATACTCCGAATCCAGCTTCTCCCCTACTCTTTGAGCAATTTTATGAACCCTATGTCATGCCAGGCCGCAAGATTAATCCCCACCGTGGTTGGGAAATCTATGAGCAAGGCCTGTATGACATTGCCCAAAATATCAAGGAAAACTATGGCAATATCGAGTGGATCCTGACAGAAAACGGGATGGGGGTCGAAGGCGAGGAAAAATTCCGCAAGGATGGAGTGATCCAAGACGACTACCGGATTGACTTTGTCAAAGACCATCTTCGTGAGCTCCACCGGGCTATTCAAGATGGTGCCAATTGTAAAGGCTATTTGATCTGGACCTTTATTGATTGCTGGTCTTGGCTCAATGGCTACAAGAACCGCTATGGTTTAGTTGAATTGGATCTTGAGAGTCAAAAACGTACCCTCAAAAAATCCGGCCATTGGTTCCGTGAGTTAAGCCAGCAGAATGGATTTGAAGAATAGAAAAACAGAGAGTGGGACAGAAATCGGTCATTCGTTAGAATTCGATTTCGTCGTCCCGCCTCCGCAAAGTTGAGTAGGGCTGTAAAAGCTGATGAAATCAGCGTAGTAGAGCCTACTCAACCACTGCATCTTGCTTGACAATCTAAAAACAATTAAGAGGCTAGGACTTTTGTCTCAGCCTCTTTTCTTAACCCTTTCTTAACTAGACCAATTTTCTTATATTTCCTAGTTGACAAACTGGAAGAAGCATTGTATACTGACTCCGCTGGTTACTTTTTGGTAAATTAGACTAGACCAATTTCAAAGTAACTGAGAAATCGACCATGGGTCGTTTGACTAAGTAAAGGGGAAAGTATAGCAAGGCTATATCGTAAAGACTATGTGCGGAATCGTTGGTGTTGTAGGAAATACAAATGCAACTGATATTTTGATTCAAGGACTTGAAAAGCTCGAATACCGAGGCTATGACTCTGCGGGTGTTTTTCTGGCTAGTGAAGGCAAGAGCCAATTGGTAAAGGCAGTTGGTCGCATTGCAGAATTGTCAGCTAAGGCAGAAGGTGTCGAAGGAACAGCTGGGATCGGACATACCCGTTGGGCCACTCATGGAAAACCAACTGAAGACAATGCCCACCCACACCGTTCGGAGACAGGTCGTTTTGTTTTGGTACACAATGGCGTCATTGAAAACTACCTTGAAATCAAGGAAGAATACCTAGCTGGTCACCATTTCAAGGGGCAAACCGATACAGAAATTGCAGCCCACTTGATCGGAAAATTCGCTGAAGAAGAGGGCTTGTCTACGCTTGAAGCCTTCAAAAAAGCCCTCCACATCATCCGAGGAGCCTATGCTTTTGCTTTGATGGATGCGGAAGATCCAAGCACCATCTATGTAGCAAAAAATAAATCACCACTCTTGATTGGTCTTGGGGATGGTTACAATATGGTCTGCTCAGATGCCATGGCCATGATTCGTGAGACCAACCAATATATGGAAATCCATGACAAAGAGTTGGTCATCGTCAAAGCAGACAGCGTTGAAGTCCAAGACTACGATGGAAATCGTCGTGAGCGCGCTAGCTACACGGCTGAACTTGACTTATCAGATATCGGTAAGGGGACTTATCCATACTACATGCTCAAGGAAATTGACGAGCAACCAACCGTGATGCGTAAACTCATCCAAGCCTATACAGATGAATCTGGTCAAGTAGTGGTAGACCCAGCTATCATCAAGGCTGTTCAAGAGGCAGACCGCATCTATATCCTTGCAGCCGGTACCTCTTACCATGCAGGGTTTGCGTCTAAAAAAATGTTGGAAGAGTTGACGGATACCCCGGTAGAACTCGGTATCTCCTCTGAGTGGGGCTACGGCATGCCACTTCTCAGCAAAAAACCACTCTTCATCTTTATCAGTCAATCTGGTGAAACAGCGGATAGTCGCCAGGTATTGGTCAAAGCAAATGAAATGGGCATTCCAAGCTTGACAGTAACCAATGTTCCAGGATCTACTCTTTCACGTGAAGCAGACATGACTATGTTGCTCCATGCGGGTCCTGAAATTGCGGTCGCTTCCACCAAGGCTTATACGGCTCAAATCGCAGCCCTTGCCTTTCTTGCCAAAGCTGTTGGAGAAGCCAATGGCAATGAAAAGGCCAAAGCCTTTGATTTGGTGCACGAATTGTCTATCGTTGCCCAATCGATCGAATCAACCCTTTCAGAAAAAGAAGTCATCGATGAAAAAGTCCGTGGCTTGTTGGAAACAACCCGCAATGCTTTCTATATCGGACGTGGCCAAGATTACTATGTTGCCATGGAAGCCAGTCTGAAACTAAAAGAAATTTCTTATATCCAATGTGAAGGCTTCGCAGCGGGTGAGTTGAAACACGGTACCATTGCTTGATCGAAGACGGTACACCAGTTATTGCCCTCTTGTCTGATCCAGTCCTAGCCAGCCACACACGTGGAAATATCCAAGAAGTGGCAGCACGTGGGGCTCATGTCTTAACCATTGCAGAAGAAAATGTCGCTAAAGAGACGGATGATTTAGTCTTGACAGCGGTTCACCCTTACCTCTCTCCAATCTCAATGGTGGTGCCAACCCAATTGATTGCTTACTTTGCAACCCTTCATCGTGGACTCGATGTCGACAAACCACGGAACCTTGCTAAGTCTGTAACGGTTGAATAAACTTGTCTATATAGAAAAAACGAGGCTGGGACAAAAGTCCCAGCCTCTTAATTGTTTTTGGATTGTCTAGCAAGACGCAGTGGTTGAGTGGGCTCTACTACGCTGATTTCATCAGCTTTTATAGCCCTACTCAACTGTGCGGAGGTGGGACGACGAAATCGAATTCCAACGAATTACCGATTTCTGTCCCACTCTCATTTGTTTTATTTATCAAAACCTTGCAAGGCTTTGAGGCGTTCTTCTGTTTGTCCCTTGGCATCTAGTTTTTACCTTGGTAAACAGCAGATTCCCATGATCCGTACATTGGATTTGGGAAGATGATGAATTTTTCACCAAATTCTTTTTGCAATTCGTCCAATTTCTTGTCGCGATCAGCTTCGGATGTCTTAGAGAAGTCTGCAAAGTCCACTAGGTTGTCCCCAAAGAGCAAGACAAGATTGGTCTTTTCTTGCACAGCTTGGCGACGGCCTTCTTTTGATTTGACACCATCTTCTAAGAACATGAGGTGGTCACGTCCTTGAACCGGAATGCCTTCTTTTTCAAGATTCTTGATGGTATCATCTACTTGAGAGGTTGTACGGTCAGAAATGTAGTAGATTTGAACCCCGTTTTGATCCGCATATTGAAGGAAATCTTTAGCACCTGGCACCGCTTTTGCGGCTGCTTTTTTCACCCAAACATCCCAATCTTTAGGGTTGAAGGCTGTACCATCTTTGACGTTTTGAACTTGGTAAGGGCTGTTGTCTAAAACAGTTTCATCCAAGTCTAATACGATTGAGTATGGCTTATCAGAAGGCGTTTGGAGGATCTCTTTCAAACGGTCAGTAGCGACATTGTAGCCTTGTAAATACAAAGCCTTGGTTTCTGCTGCCTTTTGGTACCAGAGAACAGACATGGTATTTTCTTGTGAGCGCTGCTGATCATAGGTCATCGTCACCTGATTTTTAGTGCTGCTTGCTTTTGTCTCTTGCGTTTTAGTGGTGTTGCTTCCACAACTCGTCAGTAAAATGACAGAAGCAAGAGCAGAAACGATGGTAAAGGTGGTTTTTGTTGTTTTCATAAACCGTACACTCCTTAAAATTATTCTATAAAAATTATACTCCTTTCAATCTTGTATGACAAGAAAGAGGGGAAGGGGAGCCAGGAAATGGTGGAATGAATAGGAAGAAAGAAATGTTGATATGAAGGGCTTTTTCATCTCAATAGATTCCATTTTTCATCTTAAAAGGAGGGGTATAGTTTTATATTATAACCAGATCAAGAAAAGATCAAAGAGGTTCTTTTTTTCTAAAATGAAACAATCGAGAAAGATACTCGCAAGTCCCTATTTTCAAGGGCTTGCGTTTTTTTGATGATTTTCTTAATAAAGAAATTTTAAGGCTTTGATAGGGAAAATATATTAGTCAGCTACTTTTCGAGGTGATATCATGGTTACAAATTCCAGAAGGGAAGCAGTCAATCTTTCTTTTGGAGAAAAGATGAGGAGGATGTACAGTATGAGTAAAAAAGAATTGGTTCTTCGTGCCATTCGAGGCGAAGCAGTAGAGCGAATCCCTGTAGGATTTTGGCTCCATTATGTGACCCAAGAAGAAAAAGAATTGGGGCTAGACAATCCAGCTGTAGTAGAAAAAAGTATTAAGGGTCACCAACACTATGTTGAAGAAATTTCACCTGATTTTGTCAAGATCATGAGCGATGGCTTCTTCCGCTATCCGAATGTCCTTTATTCGAGAGAGATCACATCGATCCAAGAATTAAAGGACATTCAACCGATTGGAGAGCATCATCCTTGGATTGAAAAACAGATTGAAGTGGTCAAGGAGATTCGTTCCCATTTCCATGAAGAGATTGCTTCTTTCTACAATATCTTCTCGCCCATTTCTTACTTGAAACGCTGGTTCCGTACGGATCAATCCCGTGGAGACCAAGTGATTGCAGACTTTATCAAGGAAGATCCAGAAACTTTAGCTCATGTCCTTGACGTGATTGCAGGAGACATCGCCATTCTTAGTCGCCGCTTGATCCAAGAAGCAGGAGTGGAAGGCATTTACTTCTCAACCCAGCAGGTTCAAGATGAGCGCGTGACAGAGAAAGAATACCGCAAGATCATTGAGCCAAGCAACATTGCCGTTCTAGAAGCAGCCAATGAAGCGGGTGGAATCAATATCCTTCATATCTGTGGTTTTGAAGGGGCCAGCAATGAAGTGGACCTCTTCAAGGATTATCCAGCACAAGTCATTAACTGGGCGACCCATCATGAAGGCCTGAGCCTAGCAGCAGGTCGCAAACTCTTTGGGGATCGTGCTGTCCTAGGTGGCTTTGTCAATGGTAAGAAAGGCTTACTCTATCAAGGGGAACGAGCAGCTATCGAGCAAGAAACCCGTCGCCTGGTCGCAGAAGCGGGAAGTCGTGGTTTGATCCTTGGAGCAGACTGTACCGTACCAGACGATTTCCAATTGGAACGCTTAGACTGGGTGCGTCAGGCGGCCGTCTTGTAAGAAGAAAGGAGAGGGAGATGAGAAAGATTCATGTGTGGTGTATGGGGCTGGTAGCTTTATTCTTAGTCCTAGGACTCGCAAAAGCTACTGCAGCAAGCAGTCATGGGATTGTACGGAAAGATCCGGACATCGAAAAATTGGAGAAAATTCCAGCCCATAGTCTCTCTCTCCTTCGCCCATCTGATATAGCAGGAATTTTACTTCTTGAAGATCAGTGATAAAAAAAGATGAAGAGCTTGATAAAAAATATATATTAGTCAAAGCATAATTGAAGTGATAAGATAACAAACAAGAAAAGATGGAACGAGGTAAGAACATGTCAGCAAAAAGAGAATTAGTGTTAAAAGCTTTTAAAGGAGAAGCAGTTGATCGTGTGCCAGTTGGATTTTGGCACCATTTCACGACAGAAGAAGAGTGGCTAAAAGGATTTTCAAATCCTGAAATTATTGAAAAAAACCTGAAGGGTCATCAAAACTTCCTTCACAAGGTCCAACCAGACTTTGTTAAACTTATGAGCGATGGTTACTTTGCTTATCCAAATCCAGCCATTCACAAAGGCCTTGAAAACATCTCTGACTTAGCAGGAATTGAACCTCTCGGAGCCGATCATCCATGGATCACAGAGCAGGTAGAGCTTGTGAAAAAAATCCGTGCCGGTTTTGAAGAGGACATTGTAGCCATCTACAATATCTTTGCTCCAGTAACTTACTTTAAATGGTTGGTCGGAGAAGTTTCAGGAGGAGATGACTTGATCGCAAACTTCATCGATCAAGATGCTGCAACCCTTAAAAAAGTATTGGATACGATTGGTCAAGATATTGCAAGTTTGAGCCAACGCATCATTAAAGAAGCAGGAGCAGACGGGATCTACCTCAGTGTTCAAAGTATCCAAGATGCGCGCGTGAGCCAAGAAGTTTATAAAAATAGTATTGCACCGAGTGAACTCCATGTCTTAGAAGCAGCCAATGAAGCAGGTGGGGTAAATATCCTTCATATCTGTGGCTACGAAGGGGCTCGCAATGATATCCATCTCTTCACAGACTACCCAGCTCAAGTCATTAACTGGGCAGTTGGACCAGAAGGAATCAGCCTAGCAGAAGGACGCGAAATCTTCGGTGGACGTACGGTTCTTGGTGGCTTTGAAAATGGCAAAAATGGTCTTCTCTATACAGGAGACAAGGCTGCGATTCAAGCAGAAACTAAACGCATCATCGCAGAAACTGGAACCACAGGCTTGGTCATCGGTGCGGATTGTACGATTCCAAGTGACATTGATGAAGAGCGAATCGAATGGGTTCGTGAAGCTGCAGCAGAATAAGAAAAATAGAATCAGGGAGAACAGAGTATGAGTAAAAAAACATGGATTATCGGTGGGGTGGCCGTTCTTGCCATTGCAGGTGCAACCATTCTTGGACGGAGCTTGAACCATGCAAACGACAGCAAAGGCTCAACGGGATCGAACAAGGTAACAACCTTGAAAGTAGCCCACACGCAAAACTATGTACCGTACGATTTCGTCGATGAAAAAGGAGAATCAGATGGTTATGAAGTAGCTGTGCTCAAAGCTATTGACGAAAAATTACCAGACTACAAGTTTGAGTACACTGGAACAAGTGACGATGACCTTTTGATCGGTCTAGAATCTGGTAAGTATGATATCGGAACCAAAGGAGCTTGGTATACCGAAGAACGCGCCAAGAAATTTATCATTCCAAAAGAACCAATCGGAGCAAGTATCATCGGATTTACCGTACGAAAAGAAGATGCGGATAAATACAAGAACATTGATGACTTTGCGAAAGAAAAAGGGAAATTAGTTCCAATTTCACCACAAAATGCGCAATGGAATGTTATTAAAGAATACAATGAAAAGCATAAGGACCAACAAATCGAATTAACAGCTGCCGAATCGTTCAAAGTCGCAGATGCTTATGCTTGGGTACTTGAAGGTCGTTACGATGCCTTCTTTGACATCAAACTTTCCTTTGAAAAAGCTGTCACAGATAAAGATGGTTCTTACCACCAATACGCAGACAAACTCAGCTGGTTTGCCTACAAAGGAATTCCAACTTATCCATTGATCCATAAGGATAAGAAAAACGAAAAATTTGCGGAAGAATACAGCAAGGCCATCAAAGAATTGGAAAAAGATGGAACGCTTGCGAAATTGTCGAAAAAATATTTCGGTGAAGATGTCTTCAGTTATGTAGATAAAGAGAAATAAGATGGAACTGGGTGCGCATAGCCCCAGCTTCCTTATTTCTATACGGATACAGAAAGGAAAAGAAACATGGTCTCATACGACATTTCCAAGGTCTGGTCATTTCTTCCAACCTTGGTCCAAGCTCTACCAGCGACCTTAGCTTTGATGGTGTTAACGACGCTTCTTGGTTCTGCATTTGGCTTGGTTTTGACTTGGGCACAAGTATCAGAAGAGAAGGTAGGAGCAGGTCTGGCAAAAGGCTATGTCTTTACCTTGCGTTGTACCCCTCCGATTGTCTTGCTCTTTTTGGTCTTTTATGGACTACCCCAATTTTTGAACTGGTGGTTGGGCATTGATATTGACCACTGGTCCAAGTTTGTCTTTGTCCTTGTGGCCATGTTTCTTCTCTTTGCGGCGATGATCTCTGAGGTCTTCAAGGCAGCCTATTTGGCCATTCCCAAAGGCCAGATGGAAGCGGGCTTGAGTATCGGATTGACACCAGCTCAGACCATTTGGCGGATTGTCCTTCCCCAAGCCTTTCGTGTGGCTCTTCCAAATATGACGACGGCCATCTTGAACCTCATGCGCGATGCCGCTTTGGCTTATACCATTGGCTTTATCGATATCATGGGAGCAGGAAACAACTTGATCAGTCGCAACCTTGGGAATTATTCCCTCGAGACTTATACAGCCGTAGCAGTGATCTACTGGGGAATTGCTCTTGTGATCTCCTTCTCCGCTCAATTGCTTGAAAAACGACTCAGCGTAACAGAAAGGTAGCTTATGGATTTCAATTTTATTAGTAAAACATTTCTAGCCACCTTGGGTGGTGTTCCAGTGACCCTTCTGATCATGGTCGTATCGATTCTCTTGAGTTTTTTTCCAGCCCTCTTTTTGGCGCTCGGTCAGATCTATAAGGTCAAAGGGGTTCGCAGTTTCTCAGTGGTTTACTTAGCCTTTATTCGCGCGACGCCTCCGATTCTCTTGATTCTCTTCTTTTATAGTCTCTTTCCTAGCCTCTTGAATAGCTTTTTAAGAGCATAGGCAGTCACTTTAATGTCTTTGAGATCAATCCCATTTACTATGCCTTTATCATCTTTAGCTTGATGACAACGGGGAGTCTTGCAGAAATTCTCCGGTCAGCTATTCTGACTGTGGATAAGGGCCAGCTAGAAGCAGCGCAAGCCATTGGTTTGACCAACCGCCAAGCTTATATCCGAATTGTTTTTCCTCAAGCCTTGCGTTCAGCCCTTCCTAATTTGTGTAACCTGGTCATCAACTTGGTCAAAGGAACTTCCCTTGTCTTTGTCATGACGATCAAGGATATCACCGCCATTGCCAAGGTCGAAGCCTCTTATGGTTATCAATATTTTGAATCCTATCTCGTGATTTTTATTCTTTATATTATCATTTGTGGGGTGATTCAGTGGGGATTCAACCTCTTGGAAAAACGCCTGACACTCGCATAGAAGAAGGAGAAATAAGAAGATGTTAGAAGTAGAACACGTATCGAAAAAATTTAAGGACCACCAAGTCCTGGTAGATGTTAATCTCAAGGTCAACCAAGGGGATGTCGTCGTTATTTTGGGTCCATCTGGATCAGGAAAAACAACCTTCCTTCGCTGCCTCAATCACTTAGAAAAGGCAGATACAGGCCACCTAACCCTAGGTGGAAAAGCATATGACCTCTCAAAACTCAGCAAAAAGGAAATTTTAGAAATTCGTCAAAAGACAGCCTTTGTTTTTCAGCATTACAATCTATTTGCCAACAAAACAGCACTTGAAAATATCTTGGAAGGATTGATTGTAGCTCGTAAGATTCCAAAAGAAGAAGCCATCCAACGGGCAGAATCCGCCCTTGAAAAAGTTGGTCTCCTCGCTTACAAGGATTACTATCCTTCTCAATTGTCAGGTGGTCAGCAGCAGCGGATCGGAATCGCACGTGCTATCGCAGTAAAACCAGACGTGATCTTGCTGGACGAGCCGACTTCAGCGTTAGACCCAGAATTGGTTGGGGATGTCTTAGATGTCATGAAACAGCTAGCCCAAGAAGGAGTGACCATGGTTGTCGTAACCCATGAGATGGGCTTTGCGCGTGATGTGGCCAACCACGTTATCTTTATGGACGGCGGACACATCATCGAAGAAAACGAACCCCATGAATTCTTCAATAGTCCAAAGGAAGAACGGACCAAACAATTCCTTTCACGGATTTTATCTGATGCTACTTATAGCGTCGAATACATGATTTAACAAGAGACACACCTATGTAGGGTGTGTTTTTTGGATTCTGGAAAAATTTTTTAAAAAAATGTAAAAAATTATGTAAAAAGTGTTGACAAAGAAATCAGTCTGCGTTATAATAATTTATGTAAACAAAAAGAGGTTGGAAAAACCTACTGGTTTACAATATCAATAGTGGAAAGGAGATGGTGATATGCTATTTCCAGAATTAAGACAACTAATTGATAAAAGGAAAAATAGAACTGTTAGCCTGTAGGGCTATTATTAAATAAATGAATTAAAATTATGTAAACAATCAAACAGCAGCCAATTGGTCTGCTAATTTTCAAGAATGAATTAAAATTATGTAAATTAGAGGTATACAATATGAATAACAACTTTAACAATATGGATGATCTTTTCAATCAACTAATGGGAAACATGGGTGGTTTTCGTTCTGAAAGCCGTCGCTACATGATCAATGGTCGTGAAGTAACACCTGAAGAATTCGCCATTTACCGCCAAACTGGTCAACTTCCAAATGAAGGAAGCGAGCAAGTGCAACACCATCAAGGTAAAGGAATGAAACAAGATGGGATCCTTGCAAAACTTGGTCGCAACTTAACCGAAGAAGCTCGTGAAGGAAAATTGGATCCGGTCATCGGACGTAATAAAGAAATTCAAGAAACTGCTGAAATCTTGTCTCGTCGTACCAAGAACAATCCTGTTCTTGTAGGGGATGCCGGTGTTGGTAAAACAGCAGTTGTAGAAGGTTTGGCACAAGCTATTGTGAACGGGGATGTTCCAGCTGCTATCAAGAACAAAGAAATCATCTCGATTGATATTTCTGGTCTAGAAGCTGGTACGCAATACCGTGGTAGCTTTGAAGAAAATATTCAAAATCTGATCCAAGAAGTCAAGGCTATGGGAAATGTTATTCTCTTCTTTGATGAAATCCATCAAATCCTTGGTGCAGGTAGCACAGGTGATGGTCAAGGCTCTAAAGGTCTTGCGGATATCATCAAACCTGCTCTTTCACGTGGGGAATTGACAGTTATTGGGGCAACGACTCAAGATGAATACCGTAACACCATCTTGAAGAATGCGGCTCTTGCTCGTCGTTTCAACGAAGTGAAAGTCAATGCTCCATCAGCTGAAGATACTTTCAAGATTCTCCAAGGGATCCGTGATCTTTATGAAAAACACCACAATGTCATCTTGCCAGATGAAGTTTTGAAAGCAGCGGTTGATTATTCGATCCAATACATTCCACAACGTAGCTTGCCTGATAAGGCCATTGACTTGGTCGATGTGACAGCTGCTCACTTGGCAGCCCAACATCCAGTAACAGATGTCCATGCTGTGGAACATGAAATTGAAGAAGAAAAAACCAAACAAGAAGAAGCTGCGGCTAAAGAAGATTACGAAGCAGCTTTGAAAGCAAAAGTTCGAATCGAAGAACTTGAAAAGAAAATTGAAAACCATACGGAAGACCATAAAGTAACAGCAACAATCAACGATGTGGCTGAATCAGTAGAACGGATGACGGGTATCCCAGTTTCTCAAATGGGTGCAACTGATATCGAACGTTTGAAAGATATGGGTCACCGTTTGCAAACCAAGGTTATCGGTCAAGATAAGCCGTTGAAGCAGTGGCACGTGCTATCCGTCGGAATCGTGCAGGATTTGACGAAGGGAACCGTCCAATCGGTAGCTTCCTCTTTGTGGGTCCTACTGGTGTCGGTAAGACTGAATTGGCTAAACAATTGGCTCTTGATATGTTCGGAACCAAAGATGCCATCATCCGTTTGGACATGTCAGAATACAGCGACCGCACAGCCGTTTCTAAATTGATTGGTACAACAGCTGGTTATGTTGGTTACGATGACAACAGCAATACCTTGACAGAACGTGTTCGCCGTAACCCTTACTCAATCGTCCTTCTTGACGAAATTGAAAAGGCAGATCCTCAAGTGATCACCCTTCTCCTTCAAGTCTTGGATGATGGTCGTTTGACAGATGGTCAAGGGAACACGGTCAACTTCAAGAACACTGTGATTATCGCCACTTCAAACGCTGGATTTGGTTACGAAGCTAACTTGACAGAAGATGCGGATAAACCAGAACTCATGGATCGTTTGAAACCTTACTTCCGTCCAGAATTCTTGAACCGTTTCAACGCTGTCATTGAATTCTCACACTTGAGCAAGGAAGATCTTTCTAAGATTGTTGATTTGATGTTGGTAGATGTCAATAAGACCCTTTCTAAGAAAGAAATCGACTTGGCAGTGAGCGATGCGACTAAAGAATATATGACTGAAGAAGGTTATGATGAAGTGATGGGTGTTCGTCCACTCCGTCGGGTAGTCGAACAACAAATCCGTGACAAAGTCACAGACTTCCACTTGGATAACTTGGATGCCAAACATCTCGAAGCAGACATGGAAGATGGTGTCCTTGTGATTAGAGAAAAAAGACACAAAGAAGGAAGAAAAACACTGATAAACAAGCAGATTAAGGCGAATTAGTTTGTGAAAAAAATAGAGACTGCTATAATATAGCGGTCTTTATTTTTTTCTTCCCACCTGGGGAAATTATTCGTCGTATGAGGCGAAAAAAATACCCTATTTGGGCTAAAAAAACATCAATAATTAGTGAAATTAATCCAATTTGAGCAAAATTATTAATAAATAAAGAAAATAAGTATATAATCTATACAAGAATAAAATTTGAGGAATGGAAGTAAGATGAGCAATACAATTGATATCTACTCAACTCCCGAATACAGAAAAGTGGAAGCCGTTGTTCAACTGATGGTTGACGGTCGCTTGACGAGCTATCGTGTCGCAACTGAAACAAACATCAGCAAAATGAGCTTGGCGACTTTGACGAAGGGAACGAGTAAAATCAAAAATATTACCTATCAAACGGCTTTGGCCTTGATTGATTGGTATGATGAGAATCATGAAAAGTATGGCATTACGATTGACTAGTCAGTAGCCCACTTTTCGTGGTTTTTTTTTTTTTTTCAGCAAAACTTGCCTCCTCTTTGAGACTGGACTCTGATTTTACTTGAAGAGGATGGGAAAACTTGAAAAGACGGGCGAAATTTGATATAGTATAGCATATATGAAAATTAAAGGAGAAACATATGCAAGGCGGAAGTTTGCTAATTATGCTCGTTCTTATGGTCGGTTTGATGTACTTCATGAGCCGTAGCCAAAAGAAACAGTACCAAAAACGGATGGAAAGTTTGAATAAACTTCAAAAAGGAAATGAAGTCATCACGATTGGTGGCTTGTACGGAACCATCGATGAAGTCGACACAGACCGCAAGACCGTTGTCTTGGATGTTGATGGTGTCTACCTGACCTTTGAATTGGGAGCGATCAAAACAGTTCTTCCTGTATCAGAAGGAATCTCAGCTACTGCTACAGAAGGTGCTAGCTCAGATGCCGATTCAGCCATCGAAGAATAATCATCAAAGAAGAGGCAAGGGCCTCTTTTTTGGTGGGCAAATAGGACGATGTGATGAAGGAAAGTCCTGCTGGTTCAAAAAAGAGGCCAGAGTCCCTATTTTATGGGGATTTATGGTATAATGAAGCGATAAATATTGAAATAGGTAGAAAAACATGTTTCGTTTTAAGAAAAAAGAAAAAATCGAGATACCTTTAGAAGTCCCGAAACACATTGGGATCATTATGGATGGCAATGGTCGCTGGGCGAAAAAGCGGATGCAACCGCGCGTCTTCGGTCATAAGGCGGGGATGGAAGCTCTCCAAGAAGTGACGATTGCAGCAAAAAAATATGGGGGTTCAGGTCTTGACTGTCTATGCCTTTTTCTACGGAAAAACTGGACACGCCCTGAAGATGAAGTCAAGTTCATCATGCACTTGCCGGTCGAGTTTTATGATCGTTTTTGTCCCCGAATTGCATCGCAACAATGTCAAGATTCAAATGATCGGCGATACCAAGAAATTACCAAAAGAAACGCTAGAGGCTTTGGAAAGAGCAGAAGCGATGACCCATCTCAATACAGGCTTGATCCTGAATTTCGCACTCAATTATGGTGGACGTGCTGAGATCACTCAGGCTGTGAAGCAGATCGCCCAAGAAGTCTTGGATGCGAAGTTCAGTCCAGAAGATATCACAGAAGAGATGATCGCAGATTCTCTCTATACCGAGAGTTTGCCACGCGTCCTAAGGGATCCGGATTTGATTATCCGTACCAGCGGAGAGATCCGTTTGAGTAATTTCCTTCCTTGGCAGGCTGCTTATAGTGAGTTGTATTTCACAGATGTGATGTGGCCAGATTTTGGAGAGGAAGCACTACGAAGTGCCATAGTAGAATATAGCCATCGCCATCGGAGATTTGGTGGTGTTTAGGAGAAGATGATGACGAAAGATTTACAAAAACGTGTGATTTTTGGAGGAATTGCCCTGCTCTTTTTCATTCCAACAGTAATGGTTGGAGGAGTGTTCTTCCAGATTGTGATTGGCTTGATCGCCATGCTAGGGGTTCATGAATTGCTCAAGATGAAGGGGCTTGAGACAGCGACTTTTGAAGGAGCGCTGGCCATGTTAGCGGCCTTCGTCCTGACTTTGCCGATCGAGGACTACCTCCCTTACCTTCCAGCAGATGGCAATATGATTGCCTATGGTCTGGTTGTCTTGATTCTCATGGGGACAACTGTTCTTGCTCAGAATTATAATTATGAAGATGTGGTCTACCCCATTGCGTCCAGCTTTATGTTGGACTTGGCTTCCATTCCTTAGTAGATGCGCGAATTGCTGGTATTGATAAGGTTTTGTTAGCCCTCTTTATTGTCTGGGCTACAGATTCAGGTGCTTATCTGGTAGGAAGCCGGTTTGGGAAACGCAAGCTCATGCCTGCGGTTTCTCCTAATAAAACGATTGAAGGCAGTCTTGGGGGAATCTTGTCTGCAGTAGCGGTAACTGTGATCTATATGATCGTGGATCGTTCTGTGGCGGGTGGACATGGTTTTCTTGCGATGATCTTCTTTACCATCCTCTTTAGTATTGCAGGTCAGTTTGGCGACCTCGTAGAGAGTGCGATTAAACGCCACTTCGGTGTGAAAGATTCTGGAAAATTTATTCCAGGACATGGTGGTGTTCTAGACCGCTTTGATAGTTTGATTTTTGTCTTTCCCTTGATGCATTTCTTGGGCTTATTCTAAGACAGAAGTGATAGAAAGGAAACCACATATAGAACGATGCAGTTTATTGCCTTTATTGTTATTTTTGGAGTGATCGTTCTCGTTCACGAGTTTGGTCATTTCTATTTTGCAAAAAAATCGGGCATCCTGGTGCGAGAATTCTCGATCGGGATGGGTCCCAAGATCTTTGCCCATATTGGTCAAGATGGAACAGCCTATACGATTCGCATTCTACCTTTAGGTGGCTATGTTCGTATGGCTGGCTGGGGTGAGGACACAACTGAGATTAAACCGGAACGCCTGTCAGCTTGACGCTAAATGAGGCTGGTAAGGTCGTCCGGATCAATCTTTCAGGAAAGAATCTGGATCAGACAGCCCTTCCCATGAATGTTACCCAGTTTGACTTTGAAGAGAAATTAGAAATCACGGGCTTGGTTCTCGATGAGACCAAGACTTATGATGTCGATCATGATGCGACTATTGTTGAGGAAGATGGGACAGAAGTGCGGATTGCGCCGAGAGATGTTCAGTATCAGAATGCCAGCATTTGGGGACGGTTGATCACCAACTTTGCGGGTCCTATGAACAACTTTATCCTCAGTATTGTCGTCTATTCACTCTTAGCCTTTATGCGCGGTGGTGCGATTGATTACTACAGCAACAATGTTCAGGTGGCACCCGATGGGGCGCTAGCTAAGGTTGGTGTTAAAAGCAATGTTCAGATCCTTCAAGTCAATAACGATACCGTTAGCAACTGGGATGAGCTGACAGATGCTGTCGAGAAAGCAACCAAGGACAGCAAGACGGCTCCTGAATTGACCCTGAAAGTCAAGACAGACGGCCAAGAAAAAGAAGTCAAAGTGAAGCCAACCAAGTCAGGGAATCGTTACTATTTGGGTGTGACAAACGGCCTCAAGACAGGTTTTGTGGATAAACTCTTGTCTGGTTTTACAGATACCTGGAATACAGCGACACGGATTTTGGGAGCTTTGAAAGATATCATTTTCCACTTTAGTCTCAATAAACTAGGTGGACCGGTTGCCATCTACAATGCCAGCTCACAAGCTGCTCAATTAGGGATTCCGGCAGTCTTATCTCTTATGGCTATGCTCTCTATTAATATTGGGATCTTCAATCTAATCCCGATTCCCGCTTTGGATGGAGGAAAAATCTTGATCAATTTGATCGAGGTCGTCCGGAGAAAGCCACTGAAACAAGAAGTAGAAACCTATATGACGCTTGCAGGTGTAGCTGTAATGGTTATTTTGATGATTGCTGTCACCTGGAATGATATTATGAAATTATTTTTGAAATAGAAAAGGATACTGTCCATGAAACAAAGTAAAATGTTGATTCCAACGCTTCGCGAAATGCCAAGCGATGCCCAAGTCATTAGCCATGCTTTGATGTTGCGTGCAGGTTATGTTCGCCAAGTATCAGCGGGGGTCTATTCTTATCTGCCCTTAGCAAATCGAGTAATTGAAAAAGCAAAAGGCATCATGCGCCAAGAATTCGAAAAATTGGAGCAGTAGAAATGCTTGCTCCAGCCCTTTTGAGTGCGGATCTCTGGCGTGAATCTGGTCGTTACGAAACTTACGGGGAAGATCTTTATAAGTTGAAAAACCGTGAAGGCTCTGACTTTATCTTAGGTCCAACTCACGAAGAAACCTTTACCGCTATTGTGCGCGACTCAGTAAAATCTTACAAACAATTGCCGTTGAATCTCTACCAAATTCAACCAAAATACCGCGATGAAAAACGCCCACGGAACGGTCTTCTTCGGACCCGTGAGTTCATCATGAAAGATGGTTACAGCTTCCATGCGAACTACGATAGCTTGGATGTCACTTATGATGAGTACAAAGCAGCTTATGAGCGGATCTTCACCCGCAGTGGCATCGACTACAAAGCCATCATCGGTGATGGTGGTGCCATGGGCGGAAAAGATAGCCAAGAGTTTATGGCTGTTACACCTGCTCGTACAGACTTGGATCGTTGGGTTGTTTTAGACAAATCAGTGGCTTCCTTTGATGAGATCCCAGCAGAAGTCCAAGAAGAAATCAAAGCAGAATTGCTCAAATGGATGGTCTCTGGGGAAGATACCATTGCCTATTCAAGTGAATCAACCTATGCTGCCAACTTGGAAATGGCTACTAACGAATACAAGCCAAGTAACCGTGTTGTGGCGGAAGAAGAAGTGAAGCGCGTGGAAACACCAGGTGTCAAATCGATTGATGAAGTAGCTGCATTCTTGAATGTTCCAGAAGAAGCTACTATCAAGACTTTGGTTTACATCGCAGATGGTGAGCCTGTTGTTGCCCTTCTCGTAGGTAATGATCAGCTCAATGAAGTGAAGTTGAAAAACCACCTCGGCGCAGACTTCTTTGAACCTGCAACCGAAGTGGAAGTAAAAGAATTATTGGGAGCTGATTTTGGCTCTCTCGGTCCAGTTGATCTTCCTGAAAATGTTAAGATTATCGCAGACCGCAAGGTCCAAGACAGCCGTAATGCAGTAGTCGGTGCCAATGAAACAGGCTACCACTTGACTGGTGTCAACCCAGGACGTGACTTTACTGCAGAATACGTCGATATCCGTGAAGTTCGTGAAGGCGAGATCTCACCAGATGGGAAAGGAGTCTTGAACTTTGCGCGTGGAATCGAAATCGGTCACATTTTCAAACTCGGCACACGCTACTCCGCTAGCATGGGAGCAGATGTTTTGGACGAAAACGGTCGTGCGGTTCCAATCATCATGGGCTGCTATGGGATCGGTGTCAGTCGTCTTCTTTCAGCCGTTATGGAGCAACATGCACGCCTCTTTGTCAATAAGACTCCAAAAGGGGAATACCGTTATGCTTGGGGAATTAACTTCCCTAAAGAATTGGCGCCATTTGATGTGCATTTGATTCCAGTCAATGTCAAGGATGAAGCGAGTCTTGCTTTGACCGATCGGATCGAAGAAGCCTTGGTGAATAAAGGCTACGAAGTCTTGGTGGATGACCGAAATGAACGCGCTGGTGTCAAATTCAGCGATAGTGATTTGATTGGACTTCCAATCCGCGTAACAGTTGGTAAGAAAGCAGCTGAAGGCATCGTTGAAGTGAAAATCAAAGCGACAGGAGATACCATCGAAGTTCATGCGGACAATCTCCTTGAAACCCTTTCAATCTTGAACAAATAAGAAAAAGCTTTCTGAGATCTCACCATTGTGGTGACGATACTCAGGAAGCTTTTTTATTTTTCTTCTTTTAGTCCTTGATCTTCGATGTAAGTAAAGAAATCTTGTGGTTTACCATTGAGATATTTCTTGAACTCGGCTGTTTCTTCCTCCCCTTGATCTCCGTAGATGGAAGCAAACTCATCTTTCTTGATTTTTGAGAAGTCAGCATGTAAGACCTTAGCATAGGATTGTTTATCTTTCGAAATTTGAATGCGGAAGCTAAGTCCAGGCTTGCCATTTAAGCTTTTATAGATATCGCTCTGTTCTAATTCTTCTTGGTAGATTTCCTTTAATTCGGAAAGATCCAAGTCTTGCAAATCAGAGGAAATGGGTTCAAAACTAAGAAAAGTAAAAGAGACAATTTCTTCTTTTTTGTAGCCGACTTGAATTTTGTTTTGATGGTGATCGTTAAGTTCTGTGGAGAAAATTTTGGTTCGAACGTTCTCTTCTTTTTCTTTTTTCACTTGGGAAGTTCTTTGGCTAGATGTTGTTGAAGTTTTACCTTTCTGCTTGGCCTTGGCTACATGCGGTGAGAGCTAGGAGGCAGACAGAGGTCAATAATATTTTTTTCATAAAAACTCCTTGTAGGTTTTAGTAGTGTTCGATCTTGCATAAAACAAGTTCTATACAGTCTTCATTATACCATAAACCAACCTCAAAGTCATTTATATGAAAAAATATACAATAATAGCGTAAATTATTGTTTAAGACATTTAATATCAACAATATTTATAAAAGTGTCAAGTTAATGTTAAGATACGGAGTGTCTAATTTTGTTCATGAAAATAATACTATGTAAAGACTACTGGGGCAAAGGTTTTAGGAAAAACATTACAATTTCATGACAAAACATTTCGAAACTGTGACAAAGTTACAAAGTTTTATCAGTTAGCCCTTTAAACTTGACTTTCTTGCAATATTTCATTAAGATATTTTTAAGTAAATGATACAAATAGGGAGTAAAAGGTAAAATATACAATTATCTGGAATTTTACTAATTCGTACTAAATGTGTTGTTTATGAAAAATATAAGGGTATCAGCCCAAAAAGGAGAAACATATGACTCAAATTAAATTAACTCCAGAAGAACTACGTCAATCAGCACAACGCTATGCACAAGGTTCTCAAGAAATCGATCAAATCCTTAACACTTTGACACATGAACAACAAGTCATCGACGCAAACTGGGATGGATCTGCATTTGATAGCTTTGAAGCACAATTCAACGAATTGTCTCCAAAAATCAAACAATTCGCTCAATTGTTGGAAGATATCAACGGTCAATTGATCAAAGTTGCTGATATCGTTGAACAAACTGACCAAGATATCGCTGCACAAATCCACTAAGATAGTCTTGGAGGTGATCTTACTTCTTGTAGGTAGATCACCCTTTTGTCTTTTGATATATAGAAAATAGGGGTTAGATTCTTAATTCCTAACCCCTATTTTGTATCTATGAATTAGAAAAAGGAAAAGGTATGGAAGTTAAAAATAAAAAATGGTTAAAATACATCGGTCAGAGTGCGGTTGTGCTCCTTTTGATGGGATCTGTCGTGGGTCTTTATACCACTGTTCAAAAGGACCAAAAGCAAACGAAGCAAAGACCGTGCAAACGACAGAAAACACCAAGCTCAACATTGCGGTTGTCAATGAAGACAAGGCGGTCAAACTGAATGATAAAGAATATAACCTTGGGGCTAGCTATGTAAAGAATATCGAACGGGATAATTCGCAAAACTGGTCTGTACTCCCTCGTGGAGCTGCTGAGTCAGGGCTTGCAGATGGCAAGTACCAGTTGATGATCGTCATTCCAAGTGACTTCTCAGAGAAGGTCTTGGAAGTGAATGCGGTTAATGCAGAGAAGACCACCGTTACTTATAAGGTCAATGCTGCTGGAAATTCTCAAGTTGAAAATGAGGCAACTAAAGTTGCCAAGGATATTGTTTCAGACTTGAATAGCCAACTGGTCGATATGTATATGGTCAGCATTTTAAGCAATCTTTATACAGCTCAAAAGAACGTAGAGACAAGCAATAAAATCCAATCGACCAACATTGGTTCTTACCGGAGTAACTTGTTGGAATCGGCTTTAGATTCCAAGAATATCTTCCCAGGTCTCTATAGCTTGTCTACCTCATCCGTTGAGTCCAACAATGCTCTGAAGACAGCCCTTGAATCCTATACACAGGCCTTTGATCAATTGAGCCAATCTCAAGATCAGTACGGTCAAAATTTTGATTTGTTGATTAAGCAACGTTCTGCGGATAAGATCAGCCATGAAGAATTCATGAACCAATTGATGGCTATGAATCAGTCTGTTGTCAGTGAAAAAACTCAGGACTTGTACAAGAGGTTGCAACAAAATCAAGAAGCGATTACCAAACAATTGAGTCAGCCGGCGGAGGGTGAAGGAGATCCTTCAGCTACCAAGACTTATGCAAGTTTGACTAAGGATGTGAATGATCGTGTGGCAGACCTCGAAAAAGGGATCAAGGCAGAACGCGACAAATTAGATGATCACGAAAAGAACATCGAGTCTTCTGTAAAAGCGAAGATCCTTGACTACTATGGTCTAAAAGAAGGAGACAAAGTCACTCTTCGTACCTTGCTTGGAAAGACGACTATCAAGACCTTAAGTGAGGCACGTGATAAGGCAGATGCGGACATTCGTAACGCAATTGAAAAACTTCCGTCTTTAGATCCTGCTAGTCTGAATTTGAATAAGTATGGAAATCTCAACGCAGCGATTAATTTTGATAGTGCTTTTGCTGGAACAAAGGCGCATCCAAAAGGGAACGCCGGTGACTTGAAACGATTGGCTACTGAAGTGGATGCCAAATCAACGGCAGTTGCGGATGTCCTTAATGCTAAATCTGGAAAACAGAAGGTTAGCATCCAAGTGCCAGCAGGAGTCAAGGTTGATACTTGGACCTATGATGGACATACTTATGCAGGTAGCGGCGATCAGGAAGTCGAACTGAAAGATGGCAAACAAATTCAAATTCACCTTGTTGAAGATGGAGGAGCCATGCCAAGCGCGATTGATGTTGAAGTCCTTGTCAATGGGGTTTCTTCAACCAGTGTGACGGTATCAGCAGAAGATTTGAAAACAGCTGTCGCTAACTATGCATCGAAAGCTAGTGAAATCGCCTTGGATTATCAACGCGCAGGAGCATTGATCGATGCCTACTATCCAGAAGATGACAACCATGTTCGTCATTCACTCTATGATCCAATCGAAGATATGGATTTGACAAACGCTTTGGTCGACATCGTGAAGGCTGCTGTTTCAAGTAACATGAAGGACTACCGTAAGAGTATTGAAACGGATGAATCTGGGGATGCAACGAAGAGTGTGAAAGCCCAGTTAGATGGTACACTCCAACAGTTGCAAGAGTTGGGACCACAATTGCAGGCCAATCTTCAAGCAATCGAAAACACCAACAAAGATCTGACCCAAAATATCAACGATCAATTGGCGCAGTATGCAGACCTTCAAAAACGCTTAGAAGCTATCTCAGCTGCACAAGAAACAGTGACACAGGCTCAAACCAAGACCGATGCAGATTTGTCAGCTCTTGGTTCTGAATACACGTCATTATTGAGCTCGACAGAAGGCGTCAAGAGCTCGTCTCGTAGCAATGTAGAAGCTGCTAACTCTACCAATGAAATCTTTAGCCAATTGAACAAAGAATTGGAAAAAGCCCAAGGCAATACAGAGAAATTGTCTAGTAATGCGGAAAGTTTGATGGGTGAATTCGACAAGGAATTGTCTGAAAACGGGAACTTCGTCGAAGCCTTCCGTAAAGTCTTCAACAATGCCTATGAAACGGAGTACCGAATGAAGTCTTGCTCGACTTCTTGTCAAATCCAGTTGCAGAGAAATCTTCTTCTGTGAAAGCGACCATCAATGTCTACCGTCCATTTATCTGGATCTTTATGTTGGAAGTCTTGAGCCTCTTTACAGCTTATCTCTTTGCGACGCAACCAATTATTCGCAAGGTGAAAGACCGTTTCAAATTGAATCGTTTGCAAGAATCGGATCTCTTAACTGTCGGTGTCCTTGTAGGACTTTCCCTTATCCTTGGACTTGTGATCGGAATGATTTCAAGTATCCAACTCTCTGTTGGTCGTGAATATGTTCCTTCGTGGGTGTTACTAGCAGTATTGGCGGGGTTTGTATTGGTACAACTGCAATACCTTCTCTTGAAACACTTCCGTGTGATTGGAATGGGACTGGCCTTCTTCATGTTGATCAGCTATGTCTACCTATCAAGCGCGATCGGAACGACTGCGACCTTGTCGGGCCTTCCAGCATTTGTGAAAAATATTAACCTCCTCTCTATTCTAGAAGGACAGTTTGCGGGTTACTTTGATGGACAAACAGCTGGATTTACCGTCTTCTTTGGATTGTTGGTTTTCTTCGGCCTTTTGACTGTTGCCAACATCTTCCTTCCAAAGAAGTTTACTCAAACAAAGGAAATTGAATCAAGCTTATGAAAAAAATGATGTATCTTCTCTTTGTCTTTAGTCTCTTGCCAGTAGCTGTTGTTTCTGCAGATGATTTTATTGATAATCGTCTGCAGGTCAACAACTCACGTCTTGAGACAGAAGAGGAAAAGACACTTGGTGGCCAATTGGATGCCACTGAGTCTCTTTTCAATGAGAAGGATCAGAAAAAATTAGCAGATGAAAAACGCAAGCAAGAGAAACAATTGACCGATTCAGACGGCCAGTTGTTTTCTGCTATAAAGGGAAAGAAAAAAACAGAGCCTGAAGCGGACCTGTTCCAGCCTGAAAATCAAAAATTATCTAAATTCGAGTCCAATGTGGGGGACAATTCGGCCAGCTTGGCGGATTTTATTCCAGCCTTGCAAATGCTGGCTTGGAGTGCCCTTCTCTTTGGGATTGCTGGCTATATTTCCTATCGAATCTATAGAAAAGAGGCCTAAATGGACCAACATATCAATGTCACCTTCCGTATGAATGGTGCAAGCCATGACCTCCGAATCCCAACGCGGATGGAGGTGCGACGCTTGATTCGGGAATTGGATCAGATCTTTGGATCTGCCATGGAGCCTAGAAGCAAGTATCAGTTGCGCGTGGTAAATAAAGGCATCTTGCTGGATGAAGGCAAGGTGGTACAAGAGTATCCGATCACGAGTGGTGATCTGATCGAAATTGAGGAGTGGTAAGGTGAAAGAAGAACAATTTACACTGGAAGAACAAGTCTTCCGTTTTGAAAAAGAAGAAACGAGCTGGCGGCTGGACCTCAAGCGTTCAGAAGTGGATAGCCAGGATTTACGCAATTTATGGATTTTGGATCTCCATCATCCCTTGTTTTTAGAGCAAAGCATGACAGCGGATCAAGACCAGATTCATCTGACCTATCAGACTGATGCGCTAGGCTTGAGTGCTGAAGAAATCAAGAAATTACCGGTTTCAGACCGTCTGCGTCTAGCTATCAATGTCTTGGATTTGGCGCCAGCCTTGGAGCTTCCGGTGACCTTTGTGGTGCATCCCATCAATTTGTTTGTGACCAAGGATGCGCAAGTCAAGATCGCTTACCGTGGAGTTCCGGGGATGATGGTGCCACGCAGGTGGGATCAAGTGGAATTCTTGCGTCAGGCCAAGTGCTATGCGGTCACTCTTTTTGGGGACTGGGATTTCATGGAGCTCTATCAAGGGACACTTGAATTAGAAGATCTACCTGATTTCTTGGTGGAAATTCGTGATGCTGCGAGCTTAGAAGAGATGAAAGTTCTCTTAGAGAAAGCCTACAAAGAACGCAAGGAAGAGGAAGAAAAGACCTTGACCTTGGTTTCAAGCCGTCAACACCGAATCTTTAAGTTGGCAACAGTGTGGCTTTCAGCTGTAGTGGCCCTCTTACTCTTGCCTTTGATTTATTTGGTCTTTTTCCAAGCACCCTTTAAAGAAAGTTGCTTCAAGCGGATACAGCCTATCTCAAGGTAGACTACACCGGTGTGATCGATGAGTTGGAGGGAGTGGCTCCAAGCAGTCTTCCAACGACACAGAAATATGAGTTGGCAACGTCTTATTTACAAGGCTTGAATTTCTCAGAGGAGCAAAAGAAGGTCATCCTTAACAACGTCACACTCAAGTCAGATAGCCTCTATCTCCACTACTGGATCTATATCGGCCGTCATGACTTTACCCAAGCGCTGGATACAGCCAAGCGGATCGACGATTCAGACTTGATCATCTATGCCCTTCGTAAAGAAATCAAGGCGACACGTGATAGCGAAAAACTCTCTGGTGAACAGCGCGAGAAGAAACTCTCTGAGTTAGAAGGCGAATACAAGAAATACTGGGATGCCCGCTCTAAACTCTTGGAAGCAGAGACAGATGAAACCAAAGTTTCCACTAGCAGCTCAACAACGGCTTCGTCTACAGAAGGCTCCTCAACAGAAAGCTTGTCTTCTACAACTGCAAGCTCGACTGAGTCTAGTGACCATAAGGAGTAGTCTATGAAAAAACGTATCATACTCTATAAAAAAGGTTTTCGCTATGAGCTAGCGCTAGAAGAGGGAAAAACAGCGACCGTATCGAATCAAGAAACAGCTCAGTTGACCCTGGCTTCGCAAGAAAATCCCCTTCATTTCCAATGGAGTCAAGGGGAAATCTCCTACCAGTATGGTGAAGACAAGGGCGTGCTTGAAAATAGCAAGATCCTTGGGGATGTGGTCTGCTACTTGGCGACAGGTGAAGTCCATACCTATGAACTGCTAGACAAGGAAGAAATCCTCGTAGCAGATGAAAAGGGTGCGGATGTGCGCTTGCACTATCCAGTACGCTTTCTCCTTGTGAAAAAAGAGCAGACTTGGACTTGTCAGCTCTTATCTGGAAAACTCTACCATAACCATAAACTCGTCAGTGAAGCGACTTTTCCACTGGCCTTTGGGGATGAGCTGGCCATTGGAGATGTGACCTTTAAGCTCTATCCAGAAGAATTTGGCGTGGAAGGGGCTGTAGAAGTAAGTCCTTATCTAGTGCCGCGTTTGCATTCACGCTATGACTTCTACAAGGACTATCCAGAGTACCACCGTTCTCCGCGGATCATCTACCGGAGTTCGGAAGACAAGATCTTGATCAATCCTCCGGGAGCGGAGCCTCAAAAGCCATCAGATGAACTCTTGAAGTTGATCATGCCACCCCTCATCATGGTTGGGGTGACTCTCTTGATCACCATTTTCCAACCGCGGGGTCTCTATATCATCGCGACAGTATCCATGTCTGTGGTTAGTGTGATCTTTTCGGTTCAAGGATTCTTCAAGAATCGTAAGAAATACAAAGAAGACAAGAAAGAGCGTGTGGAGCTCTACCATCTCTATCTCAAGGATAAGGCCAAGGACTTGGAACAGCTATCTCGGAAACAACGAGAAGGCATGTTTTACCATTTCCCAGCGATTGAAGACTTGACAAAGATGGTCAAACGCTATGATTCGCGGATCTACGAAAAAACACCCCTTCATTTTGATTTTTTGGCCTATCGCTTGGGCTTGGGCAAGGTTCCAACCAGCTATGAGCTCAAATATGGTCAGGAAGAGCGTAGTGGGAAGAAAGATGCCTTGGAAGAAGAAGGCTACGCTCTTTTCCAAGCTCACCAAAAGATCGACAATCTTCCGATTGTAGCTAGCCTTAATCGGGGACCTGTAGGGTATGTCGGTCCTCGTCCTATCGTGTTAGAGCAGTTGCAACTCCTCGTTGCCCAATTGGCTGTCTTTCACTCTTATCATGATCTGACCATTATTCCGATCATTCCAGAAGAAGAAAAAGAAAGCTGGGATTGGATGCGCTGGTTGCCTCATGCAACTCTGCAAGACATGAATGTCCGTAGCTTCGTCTACAATCAGCGGACACGCGATCAGGTCTTGAACAGTCTCAACCAGATCCTCAAGCTCCGCAAGGCGCAAAAAGAGGAAGAAAGCCAATGATACCAAGATCTTCCATCCTCACTATGTGGTCCTCATCACCGATGAGACTTTGATTTTGGACCATGTCATCATGGAGTTCTTCCGTGAGGATCCGACAGAGCTCGGCTGCTCCATCATCTATGTGGCAGACGTGCTCTCATCACTTTCTGAAAATATCCAAACCGTTATCTCTATCAAGGACCGTAACCAAGGGCAATTGCTCTTGCAAGAAGGGGTTCTTCGGGAGCTTGACTTTCAATTGGATCACTTCCCTGAAGGCTATGACAAGGAAGCCATCTCGCGCGGCCTAGCCCCACTGAAACATATCCAACAGCTCAAGAGCTCGATTCCAGACTCGGTGACCTTCCTTGAAATGTACCAAGCGGAAACTTTCAATGACCTCAAGGTCTTGAGTCGTTGGGAGAGCCATGCCCCTTACCAAAGTTTGGCCGTGCCGATCGGTCTGCGCGGGAAGGACGATTTGGTCTACCTCAATCTCCATGAAAAAGCCCATGGACCACACGGCTTGATCGCAGGGACAACCGGTTCCGGTAAGTCTGAAACCATTCAGTCTTATATCCTGAGCCTTGCTGTCAACTTCCATCCACATGATGTGGCTTTCCTCCTCATCGACTACAAGGGTGGGGGAATGGCCAACCTCTTCAAGGATCTGCCTCACTTGCTTGGGACCATCACCAACTTGGATGGTGCCCAGTCTATGCGGGCCCTAGCCTCTATCAATGCGGAGATCCATCGTCGGGAGCGGCTCTTTGGTCAATATGGGGTTAACCATATCAACCAATATCAAAAGAAATTTAAACTGGGTGAAGCGACAGAACCGCTACCTCACCTCTTCTTAATCAGTGATGAGTTCGCCGAACTCAAGGTCAACCAACCTGACTTCATCAAGGAATTGGTCTCTATCGCGCGTGTCGGGCGTTCCCTCGGGGTACACTTGATCCTTGCGACGCAAACCTTCTGGGGTCGTGGATGACCAGATCTGGTCCAACTCCCGCTTCAAGCTAGCCCTCAAGGTGGCAGACCGTGGTGACTCTATGGAGATGCTGCGGACGGCAGATGCGGCTGAGATCACCCAAACCGGTCGTGCCTACCTCCAAGTCGGAAATAACGAAGTCTATGAACTCTTCCAAACCGCTTGGTCAGGAGCAGACTATCAGCCTGAGAAAGATCAGCTAGGGATCGAAGACCATACCATCTATTTGATTAATGAACTGGGCCAATACGAAGTCCTCAACCAAGACCTATCCGGTCTGGATATGGCAGAAGAAATCAAGGAAGTGCCAACAGAGCTGGATGTCATCGTGCAGGAAATCAACCACTTGCACCAACAAGAAGGGATCGCAGCTGTGGCCCAACCGTGGTTGCCACCGCTCAAAGAGCGGATCACGCTGGATGAGTTGGACAAGGTCGTGCCGATCGAGGCTTGGCAAAAACGGACAGCTCCAAGCGTCCTAATCGGGGTCGCCGATATCCCGCAAGCGCAAAAGCAAGAAGCTGTCGCTATCGACCTATCAAAAGATGGCAATATCCTCCTTTACGGAAGTCCAAGTACAGGAAAGACCACTTTCCTACAGACTGCCGCAATGGATCTAGCTCGTAAGCAGAGTCCAGAAAACCTGACCATGTACCTGCTGGATTTCGGGACCAACGGTTTAGCACCCTTGACTCAATTGCCGCATGTGGCCGATAGCCTCTTGCTGGATCAGACGGAGAAAATCCAGAAATTCATCCGAATCATCAATCGCGAGTTGGATCGCCGTAAGAAGCTCCTCTCGGAGCATGGTGTCGGCACCATCGCCCTCTACCGTGAAGTGACCGGTAAGCAAGAGCCAACCATGGTCATCCTCATGGATAGTTATGAGTCTATGAAGGACGAGCCTTATGAGACAGACCTCTTCAAGCTCTTCATGCGGATCTCCCGTGAAGGTCTCAGCATCGGTGTGCACTTGATCATCACAGCTAGCCGTCAGAACAACCTACGGGCTCAACTCTATTCAAACTTCAAGCACCAGCTGACCTTGCCACAAAATGATTTCTCTGAAGTCCGCGGTATCGTGGGAGCAACCCCACTGGCGTCTACTATGGAAGACATCAAGGGACGCGCTCTCATGAAGCGTGACGAAGTCGATGTCGTCCAGTTCGCCCTACCAGTCGCAGGGGACAATGATATCCAAATCATCAACAACCTCCGAGACCAAGTCCAAAGTCTTAAAGAGATGTGGACAGGCCGCACACCAGCAGGCATCCCAATGGTGCCAGATGAGTTGACAGAAGCAACCTTCTATGGACGTGAGGATGTAGCAGCCTTGCTGGATGAAGGAAAAGTGCCACTCGGATTGGATCTGGAAACAGTTGAGCCTGTGACATGGGATCTCAAGAAAGGCAACCTTCTCTATCTGACAGACAAAGAAGAGCAGATGACACAATTCGTTAAACAAATTGCTCGCAGCAAGCAAAAGGTAATTGTGTTGGCGCCACAATTTTCTAAACTAAACTTAGAAAGATTTGATAAGAAAGTTATCTGTGAGAATGTAATACAAGATATAGAAATAGGTTGGAACTACTTGAAAATGAGATAAATAAACGTATCCAAGAAGGATTGACGGAACAAGTAGCTACTATTGTTCTTTATAATGTAACGGAGATCATTGGAAATCTAACACCTATTGCACAGAAGAGACTAGAGTTTATCTTTAAACAAGGTCTATTTGTTGGCTATGCATCAATTGTAATAACGAACCAAAGTATTTCTCGTAATATCGAGGCACCGTTGCGCTTAGCAAAAGGTTTCAAACAAGCCTTGGTAAGCATGAGACTCAATGATCAAACCGTTGTACCTGTTGCAAAGAAACCTCTACGAGAGTCTATATTAGAAAAACAAGTCCATTATTTTATTTGTGAGAGTACATACATTAAGATCAAGGGATTGATGCGCTAAACGCATGATTAAAGACGCAATCACGAGTCAATAGTGAACATTGTAATCGCGGAGTAAAGAAAGATGAAAAAAATAAAAATAATTTTATGGCTACTGATAGGAGGAGTTATACTTATGACAGCATCGTTATTAAATGGATGTAGTTTGGGTGGTGAAACTATTCCCAAAAACAGAACAAAGGAACAGTACGAATTTGAAAAAACGTTTGAACCTATGTTTGAATTTTTGGAAAAAGACAAGAAAGAGTTTAATGGGTTAAAGCTTTACAAAAATAGTATTTATATAGAGAGTGGAAACGTAGTAAAGGATTATAAAGTATTCTTAGATACTAGCCAATCTGACATTAAGGGTGAGTATACAATAAAAATTGGGGATAATGAAGAAACAGTTCCTGTTACTTACTCTAATGGGAGATTACAGTACGAATCGAAGTTAGAACCTTTGTTTGACGAAGAAATTCTTAATTTGGTAGTACAAAGAGATTATTTCGCTTCCTTGAATATAAAAGAAACCTTTAAGAGTGCTGAAACTGAATTGAGCGATATTATCTACCAGCCTGAAAATCATTCTGACCTCTATAAATATCTTAAAAATAAGTACGATATGCCAGAAGATACGACCTGTCGAATAATATTAGATTACTCTAGTGGAACAATCTATGGAATTTCAATACTAATGGAATCTAAGGATGAGGCTGTTCAAATAGATTTAACTATATTTAAACAACGGGAGGATAATCAATGAATGAAATTGAAAAAAGTAATCGTCGAGTTGAAATGTCAGCCGTCTTATCTGATGCTGTATATAAATACGAGATAGCCTATACTGCTGGTCGTAAAAATCCAACAGAGATGGCTGTAGGGGTTTTGGATGATGCTGGCGTGGATAGTAGTAGTTATGAAATCGTAGACTGCATGTACGATAAAGATTCGGGAGTTGCCGCAATTGCTGTATATGATAAGTTTACAGAAGAAACCTATATCTCTTACGCAGGAACTAACTATAAAGCTGACGGTCATAAAGATATTATTGTAGATGCTGCAATTGGTATCAATGATTCGTTATATCTTAAAAAAAGAACAAACCTGCACTTGATTTTTTTATGATAGAGTAGAAGCAAAAAGGAAACTATATCACAACAACAACGGGACATTCCTATGGAGAATTTCATAGCGGACGAGTAGCATTGGAGAGACAAGTACCCTATAATTTCGGGTATCAGGGGGCTCCTCAGTCAGTAAATGGGAAAACAGCTCAGCAGATGATTAAGGACGGAGATTCTAAATTATTTAATGAAATTCTAGTAAATAAAGATTTTGATCATTTCAAAACCATGGTTGAAGTGAAAACTAATCAAACAGGGCTGAGTATGCCAAGTGATAAAGTGCTTAAGCAATACTGGACCTACTTTTCATCTTTAAAGAATATTTCTCCTGAAATGTTAAAATCCTCGGAAAAAGAAGCTAAGCGGATAGAAGAATTAAGGAAAAATTACAAGGGACAATCAATTACTTTTTCCTCAACTCGTGATGTATTGACTAATTTAGTATGGAATCAAAATAAATTAGAAATTCAATTTGAAGGACAGGCACTAGATGGAGCATTTTTGCAATGGTTGTTAGATGCTAATACTCCAGGAATACTAGATTTTACTGGAATAAGCATGGAAACAAAATATCCAGGGAGAGTTGTTGCAATTGATTTACCAATTTATCATAATATGACAGCATATAGAAAAAATGAAGAAGCTATGCAATATACAAAGCAAATAGTTCTAGAACAATTATTTACTGTTGATATAGAAGGAGATGGTATTCTTGATTTTGCGGTCACTCCTGAAAATACAACTACCAGAGATTTATTACCAAAAAGTGGAGATTCACTACAAGTTAAAATAGATACTACATCTATGACAATTTTGATTACTAATTTAAAAGTATGTTTAAAACAGGCACAAAATTTAGCATCAGTTACTCAACAAACTCTTCAAGCAAATGAAAATGTTCTGAATAATTTGTCGAGTCGCACAAATAATCTTAAGGAGGTGGTCTTCCAACATTTACAATCGATAAGTTTAATTGAAGCTATCCAAAAGATAGACAAGGCTTATAGTCACTATAATAGTATTACAGGAACTTTTGATACACTTAGTAACTATGATTCATACGAGTTTTCAAGAAAATTTGATTGGAGAGGTTCCAGTATATTTTATGATTATTTAGATAGTGCTGGAAATGTATTTAATCATGGAGCAATTACTTCTAAGCTGAATGGCATGAACTCAAATGCTTTAAATATAGAGGCAGATATCAATATGCATAAAATAGCTTCTGAAGGGAAATACGGGAATATATGGCCTCAAGCAAACATGTATACGAAATTTGGAACCAAAGGTGCAGAACTTGTGAATTCATTTGAGGATATGATTGAAAAAAGTACAAATGGATTGGCAAATCGCTCTCATTTTGGTGATGGAATTCCACAAGCTGTTGATGAAATTTTAAAAGTGTTAGCACAAAATATTCAAACAATTATCTCTTGCATTTCATATACTATTTCAGTAGCTGAGCTTATTAAATCAGCTTTAGAAGAAACTGATAGAGGATTGGCCAGAAATATTGACACTTTAAATTTCAGTTCGATTCCAGATGTAAATATTAGTGTTTCACAGGATTATAATGCTTACTTAGAGGAGAGTGGTATATTCGATGATCGTGATGTAATTAGTGCTTTTGACGATCAAATAGATGTTAAATCTGAGGCTTTAGCCAATCAAATGTCTCCAGCATTTAGTGATTATCTTGATAGTGTAAAAGCTGCTGTTGAACATACAAACAAGGTGATGACCACTGCTAAATATGATCTCCAAACAATTGTTAATGAATTTCCAACTAAAATATACTACAAGTTAAAATCTGATGATAAAAATAAGAAAAAACTTTATAGTACTGTAGAGCCACTTATTTCGGTATCAGGTGTAATTCGAACTGCTATTTCAGATATTGATTCTGTAGATTTAGATTTGACCACAGCATCGACAACAATTAATACGGTATTAACTATGTTAGGAGGTTTTAAAACGGTATTTAGAAATGGGATGGAGGATGCTTTTTATGGAGCTGCTCATTTGCAAGGTATTGTTCGTGCTCAAAAAGCAGTTGCGACGGTTATTAAATCGTTACAAATTCGATTTGTTAACTTGAAAGGAGATTTGGAAAGTTTATCTTCAGGTGCCGCATCAGATGCGCTAGGATACAAACTTGGAGATATGACGAATCTGATGGGGAATGTATCTCATGTTATTGATGATTGTTTTGGAAATTGATAATGATTAATATTTTTTTGAGAGAGCCCCTTTGAACTGTACCTCAAAAGTTAGACAGAAAAATCTAACTTTTGAGGTGTTTTTATTATGACATTGATATTGAGAAAAAAGTTCAGAACCTTGAACATAGAAAACAAGAGGCCTTTAATTCTTACAGTACTTTTAACCACTACTGAAAGGAAAAACATCGGATTTGATGGAACTGGGGAAGAAGTTAGTTAAGGAGCATCCGGAAGTTGGCGATCAAGAGGATGTCACTGTATATTATACAGGGAACACTTATACTGTAGAGCAACAAGAATATGCAGTATTTATGTTGGTCAATAAAACGACAACGAATATTGATCGTGATGCAACTTTTAAAATTAGCTGGAGTTATGATGGGCAATCTGTTTACCAAGATCAAGTAGTCCAGTATAGTCTATCGAACAACCCTAAGTTACCAACGCAATCAGCGACCCTCTTGTTGCTTCCTTTGACGAGCGAACAAAGCTCGATCGTAGAGAAGATATCAGATGAAACGAAGATGAGTCTGAGTATCACAGACATTTTGATGAAGTAGGTGATGGGGATGCCTGATATCAGAATACTTCTAGTCATTGCTGTGGCTGTTATTGGATTTCCTTTGTTTGTCGTACTCTTTTTTGGACATTTCTATAGAAGAGAAGTTAGGATTAAAACCCTCTCGTCAAAGAGCGTTGAGGGAGTGGTAGTTGGCTATAAGCGGGCACAAATTGTAGCGGCTTCAATTGTAGAATATAGAGTGGATGGTCAGACCTATCGAAATAGCCTGAAATATTATCGGGTGGTGCGAGTGACCCTTCCTTGGAAAACGAATCAAGCGGCTAGCGACATCGATTTGATGGCGCAAAGGATAACCATTTACACCAATTCTACAGTCTCAAAGGGCAATCTTTTTCAAGATGCTTTTCCACTGGGATCGAGCATGACGGTCTGGTATAATCCAGCCTGTCTAAAAGAATCATACGTTGAACGCTATGGTGGATTAGACGGGCTTTTTAAACGGCAGATGTGGATTGGAATCTGGATGTTAATTTTATTTCCTATTTTGGCAGTTGTGGCCATTGTCATGGGGATGAAGTATAAATGATGGATCAGCTCTAACTGAATAAAAGATGAAGAGAAATCACCGTCCTATAGGTGATTTTTTCGTCTTCACTTCTCCCTCGAATTAATCCTTAAATTGTGATAGAATAAGGGTTACGAATGTTTTTGAATGGTCTGTTTTTTCTTAGAGTCAGGCCACTCAAAAGCGAGCAAAAGAATCAAGATCAAGGGAGAAACAATGTCCAACACCTTTGAAATTTTAATGGATCAGCTGGATATGCCGCTGGAGATGCGATCTTCCAGTGCCTTTTTGCATGCGGAGATTCAAGAAGTCGTGGTGCACAAGGTCAGTCGGGTCTGGGAGTTCCGCTTTGCTTTTGCGGAAGTCTTGCCCATTGCTTTGTTTAAGGAATTGCGCCAGCGCTTGAAGGACGAATTTTCAAAGACGGGAAACCAGGCGACCTTTACCATCCAAGTGGCCAATCAGAATTTTTCTACGGATTTATTGCAGGCCTACTACCGTGAGGTCTTTGAGGAAGGACCTTGTGCTAGTCAAGGCTTTAAGGGACTCTACCAAGACTTGCAGGTGCGCGCAGAAGGGCAGGAATTGATCATCTCAGGGCCTTCTTCGGTTGATACGGAGCATTTTCGTAAGAACCATTTGCCCAATCTTGCTAAGCAGTTGGAAGCCTTTGGTTTTCCGCATTTCACCTGTCGAGTGGAGTCTGATGAGGAGTTGACAGAGCAAGAAGTGGCGCAATTTGAGCAGGAAAATGAAAAGATCTTCCAAGCAGCCAATGAAGAGACCTTGCGGGCTATGGAATCCTTGGCCCAGATGGCTCCGCCACCAGCGGTTGAAGAAAAGCCAGTTTTTGACTTCAAGGCTAAGAAGGTGGCAGCTAAACCTAAGCTAGACAAGGCCGAGATCACTCCGATGATCGAGATCACGACAGAAGAGAACCGGATTGTCTTTGAGGGTGTAGTCTTTGACGTGGAGCACAAGGTGACACGGACCGGTCGGGTCTTGATCAGCTTTAAGATGACCGACTATACCTCGAGTTTTTCCCTTCAGAAATGGGTCAAAATGAGGAAGAAGCCCAGAAGTTTGACATGATCAAGAAGAACAGCTGGCTCCGGGTGCGGGGAAATATCGAAATGAACAATTTCACGCGCGACTTGACCATGAATGTCCAAGATATACAGGAAGTCGTGCACTACGCCCGCAAGGACCTGATGCCAGAAGGCGAGCGCCGGGTGGAATTCCACGCGCATACCAATATGTCGACGATGGATGCCCTGCCGGAAGTCGAAGAGCTGATCGCCAAGGCAGCTGAGTGGGGCCACAAGGCGGTGGCTATCACTGACCATGGCAATGTGCAGAGCTTCCCACATGGCTTTAAAGCAGCCAAGAAAGCTGGGATCCAGCTGATCTATGGGATGGAAGCCAATATCGTAGAGGACAAGGTGCCCATCACCTATAATGAGGTGGACCTGGACCTTAATGAAGTGACTTATGTGGTCTTTGACGTGGAAACGACGGGACTTTCAGCCATCTACAATGACTTGATCCAGGTCGCTGCTTCTAAGATGTACAAGGGCAATGTCATTGAGGAGTTTGATGAGTTTATCGATCCGGGCCATCCTCTGTCCGCCTTTACGACCCAATTGACAGGGATCACCAATGAGCATGTTCGGGGTGCCAAGCCCTTGGTGCAGGTCTTAAAGGAATTTCAGGCCTTCTGTGAGGGAACGGTTCTCGTTGCCCACAATGCTACCTTTGACGTAGGCTTCATGAATGCCAACTATGAGCGTCATGGCCTTCCCAAGATCACCCAGCCGGTCATCGATACCCTGGAATTTGCCCGTAACCTCTATCCAGATTTTAAACGGCATGGATTAGGGCCATTGACCAAGCGCTTTGGAGTAGGCTTGGAGCACCACCACATGGCCAACTACGATGCGGAAGCAACGGGGCGCCTGCTCTTTATCTTCATCAAAGATGTCGCTGAAAAGCATGGGGTGACCAATCTCAAGGACTTGAATATCGATTTGATCGATGAGAATTCTTATAAGAAAGCGCGGGTCAAGCATGCCACCCTCTATGTCAAGAATCAGACCGGCCTTAAGAATATGTTTAAACTGGTCTCACTTTCTGGGACCAAGTATTTCGAAGGAGTCCCACGGATTCCAAAGACCGTGCTGGATGCCCACCGCGAGGGCTTGATCCTTGGATCGGCCTGCTCAGAAGGGGAAGTTTTTGATGCGGTCATGTCGCAAGGTGTAGATGCGGCAGTCGAAGTGGCCAAGTACTACGACTTTATCGAGGTCATGCCGCCGGCTATCTATGCGCCCCTCATTGCCAAGGAGCAGGTCAAGGACATGGACGAGCTCCAGACCATTATCAAGAGCTTGATCGAAGTGGGAGATCGCCTCGGCAAGCCTGTTCTTGCGACAGGAAATGTCCACTATCTGGAACCGGAAGATGAGATCTATCGGGAGATCATTGTCCGTAGTCTCGGTCAAGGGGCTATGATCAACCGGACCATTGGGCACGGAGAAGATGCCCAGCCAGCGCCACTTCCAAAAGCGCATTTTAGAACCACCAATGAAATGCTGGATGAATTTGCCTTTTTGGGAGAAGACTTGGCGCGCAAGATTGTTATTGAAAACACTAATGCACTCGCAGAGACCTTTGAGCCGGTCGAAGTGGTTAAGGGGGACCTCTATACGCCATTTATCGACAAGGCCGAAGAAACAGTTGCGGAATTGACCTATAAGCGAGCCTTTGAGATCTATGGTAATCCGCTCCCTGATATTGTCGATCTGCGAATTGAAAAAGAATTGACCTCTATCTTGGGGAATGGCTTTGCAGTGATTTATCTGGCATCGCAAATGCTGGTGCACCGTTCCAATGAGCGGGGCTACCTGGTTGGATCGCGTGGATCCGTTGGATCCAGCTTTGTGGCGACCATGATTGGGATCACCGAGGTCAATCCGCTCTCGCCTCACTATGTCTGCAGCCAGTGCCAGTACAGCGAGTTCATCACCGATGGTTCTTATGGATCTGGTTTTGATATGCCAGACAAGGATTGTCCAAACTGTGGCCACAAGCTCAGCAAAAACGGGCAGGATATTCCTTTCGAAACCTTCCTTGGTTTCGATGGGGATAAGGTACCCGATATCGATTTGAACTTCTCTGGAGAAGATCAGCCAAGCGCCCACTTGGATGTCCGCGATATCTTTGGGGAAGAATATGCCTTTCGGGCAGGAACGGTAGGTACGGTCGCAGCTAAGACTGCTTACGGTTTTGTGAAGGGCTATGAGCGTGATTTTGGCAAGTACTACCGCGATGCCGAGGTCGAGCGCTTGGCTCTTGGTGCAGCTGGGGTCAAACGGACAACTGGTCAGCACCCAGGGGGGAATCGTTGTTATTCCAAACTATATGGATGTCTATGACTTTACTCCGGTCCAGTATCCGGCAGATGATGTGACAGCTGAATGGCAGACCACTCACTTTAACTTCCACGATATCGATGAGAACGTCCTCAAGCTCGATGTCCTGGGACATGATGATCCGACCATGATTCGCAAGCTTCAAGACTTGTCAGGTATTGATCCGAACGATATCCCAATGGATGATCCAGGGGTCATGGCCCTCTTTTCTGGGACGGAAGTGCTAGGGGTGACAGCCGAGCAGATCGGAACGCCGACAGGGATGTTGGGGATTCCAGAGTTTGGGACCAACTTTGTTCGGGGCATGGTCGAAGAGACCCATCCGACGACCTTCGCAGAGTTACTTCAGCTCTCTGGTCTGTCTCACGGTACCGACGTGTGGTTGGGAAATGCCCAAGACTTGATTAAGGCAGGCATTGCCGATCTATCGACCGTTATCGGGTGTCGGGACGACATCATGGTTTACCTCATGCACGCGGGTCTCAAGCCTAAGATGGCCTTTACCATCATGGAGCGCGTGCGGAAAGGGATGTGGCTCAAGATCTCAGAAGAAGAGCGCAACGGTTACATCCAAGCCATGAAGGAAAACAATGTCCCTGAATGGTACATCGAGTCCTGTGGGAAGATCAAGTACATGTTCCCTAAAGCCCATGCGGTACCTATGTTATGATGGCCCTTCGTGTGGCCTACTTTAAAGTGCATCATCCACTTTATTACTACTGTGCTTACTTCTCGATTCGGGCCAAGGCCTTTGACATCAAGACCATGGGTGCAGGCCTTGAGGCCGTGAAAGCGCGGATGAAAGAAATCTCTGAGAAACGCAAGAACAACGAAGCTTCCAATGTAGAGATTGACCTCTACACCACCCTTGAGATTGTCAATGAGATGTGGGAGCGGGGCTTCAAGTTTGGTAAGCTAGACCTCTATCGCAGTCAGGCGACAGAATTCTTGATCGATGGGGATACCCTGATTCCACCATTTGTCGCTATGGATGGTCTGGGAGAGAACGTTGCCAAGCAAATCGTGCGAGCGCGTGAAGAAGGAGAATTCCTCTCTAAGACCGAGCTCCGGAAGCGTGGCGGTGTTTCGTCTACCCTGGTTGAAAAGATGGATGAGATGGGCATTCTTGGCAATATGCCAGAGGATAACCAGTTGAGCCTCTTTGATGATTTGTTCTGATGGAGGGAATCCATTCACAAAAGTTGATCCAGTTTCATCTAATTAAGACTTAACAGTAAAACCAGTAGAGATGATTTTTATGATTTTCATTTCTGCTGGTTTTTAGATATGATAGAATATAAATAAGTTTTTATCCAGAGACTAAAACTTTAGGAAGTTATATATTGAAATTATCAAAAATGATCGCTATAAATTATTAATAATGATACTCTCAAACAAGAGTAGGCTTAACGGAAGTAGTGTTTGCTATACCTTAATAACTTTTCGATATGGAATGGAGATAAGTATGATTTTAGGTGAAACTTATAGGAAAAATAAGAGAAGAAAAAGGGAATTTCTATTTCTTCATTAGCAGGTGCTGAAATTTCAAAAATCTCAAATATCTAGATTTGAATTAGGAGAAACAGAGATTTCTGTCTTTAAGTTATTGTATCTTCTTGAAAGAATAGGAGTAACACTAGAGGAATTTCTGCTTATCTGTAATCATTATCAACCTTCGGATTTTAATACCTTAATAGCTTCTGTTAAACAGGCCGCATATAATGAAGATTCTCAAGCATTACTAGATATGGTAGAGAAAGAAATAGAACTTTTTCATAGGACAAATTCTCATTACCATAAATTAAATGCTATTTTCATTGAAAGTATTGTTTCGGGAATGGATAAGAATCATCAATTGAGTCGTCAAGACGCCTCTTATCTTACAAACTATTTATTTTCTGTTGAAAACTGGGGTTATTACGAAACGCTCATCCTTGGAAATTGCTGTCGTGTTCTATCTCCAGATTTATTATTTAGATATGCCAAAGAGGCGCTCAAAAAAGGGAAGTTGTATAGCTCTATACCTAAAAATAGACAATCTCTCATTCAACTACTTCTCAATTCTTTGATTATAATGATTGAGAACGACTTATATGAGGAATCTTTATTTTTAAAACAGGCTACGAAGAATATATTAGCGGATTCCACAGATTTTTTTGAACAAACTATTTTGCTGTATTTAGATGGATATTTGGAACTGAAAATTCTATCATAATCAAAAATCACTTTTAAAAATCGAAGAAGCTTTAAAAATTTTCGAACTCTTCAATAAAACAATCTACAAAAATTACAAAGAATACTTTGAGAAACACATCATTCATTTAGTAGACTAGGCCATTTATCTATAGGGTAATAACGTGATCAAACTCTTCCAATATTTCTGGATTTTGATCATGAGTAATGACAATAACAATTGCATCTTTAATGGATAGAATGTAGTCCATCATTGCTTTGGCTTTTATTGGATCAAGGTTGCTTGTAGGTTCGTCAAAAATATATACAGAATATGGTTTGGCTAAAAACCTAGCTAAATCAATTCGTTGCTTTTCTCCTTCTGAAATGGTTTGATTTGATTGAGATAGACTCTTATTAAGGAAGTCTTCACTAAATCCTAAGGCTTTTCTTAATTTTTCAGTTAAATAAAGGTTTCTGGACAGTTTGATATTCTCTAGGATATTTCCTTCAATCAGAAAAATCATTTTTTTGCACAAATGCAATATCTTTATATAACTCCTCTGAGGGAATATCAATATTCTGTTTTCCGTTGATTTTTATTTCCCCATCATAAAGATTTTTGGAATAATAGTTTAGTATTAATTTTACTAAAGTTGTTTTCCCAGCTCCTGAAGCACCTATAATCGCATAGCGTTTGCCTTTTTTTAAATTCATAGGAAAAAAATGATCAAATAATATTTTTATTTTCAATTTCATAATGTAATTGGCTAATAGAAATGGTCGAAATGTTATCACAATCAATTGTCCTTGTTTTATGGAAAAGGTTTCATGATTTGTCTCATATAAATTTTCTTGGATATTATCAATAATGGACTTGCTACTGCTGATTAAATTTTTATTGTAAAGAATAGATTGTAATGGAGCAAAAAAACACCGTTTAATAATTGAATACTTGCTACTAGTAATCCAATAGTCAGTAAGTTATTTCTTACAAAAAAGATACCAGCAACCATACAGGATAGTTGAGAGCCAAAACTTAGTAAAATTCCAGTAGTTGAAGCTAAGTCTTTTAAGAATTGATATGTTTTTCTGGACTCTTCAAATTCTAAACTGATTTCCTGAATTTTTTTTCTTGGGTCCAGCTTTGAATATTTAATAACTTAATTTGTTCAAAACCATTAATAAAGTTTGTCATTTTTTTGACAAATAGTGATTATTTTGTAGAGAATAATTATTTGTTGATTTAGTCATTAACTTTCCAGGAATTTGTGATAGAAAAAAATCGTTATACTCGACAATAAAAGAAAGACTAATGCTAATCGCCATTCTATATAAATAATAGCAACCACACTCATGATAAGGCTCCCTAAATTTGCAATTAGAGAGATTTTAGGGATTAATAAATTTTTCTTGAATAAGGTCACTGTTTTTTTGGTGATATTATTTAAGAAATCTGAATGGTTACGGTTGTCAATTTGGTTAAATTCACGCGATAAATAATGTAATAAGAGACGCCTTTTTAGATCTAAAAATAACTTTTTTTACATATTGGTTTTTAAGATAGGAATAGGAACAAGAAATCAAGAACCACAGTAAAATCGAACTTACACAAATAGTGATATGAAAGAGTAATCCACTATTTGAATTAGATATACTATCAAGTATTCTTCCTAATTGGAGAGAGAAGAATGTCATTAAAAGAGCACTTGTCAGACTTAATAAAATAAGCAAGAAATATAGTAATTTATATTGTTTCGTAATCTGCTTCATATTTTTCACCTCTTAATATATGATAGCAACATTATATTCTAAAACTAAAACTCAGGCTGAGATCTCCCATATTTGGGATACTAATTTTATTTCTTTACTATATTTTAGTTTACAGCTATCCATTGTATATCCTATGGATTTACAATAGCCTTCTTTTTTGATACAATAAAAGATAGAAAGAAGGTGAGAATATGTCAAAGACGAGCATGAGTATCCGTTTGGATAGTGAGGTTAAGGAGCAAGCCCAACTGGTATTTAATCATTTAGGGATGGATATGACCACGGCTATCAACATTTTCCTTCGTCAGGCTATTCAATATCAGGGCTTACCTTTTGATGTTCGATTAGACGATCGTGGTAAGTTGCTCCAAGTAGTAACGGATGTAGAGCAAAATCGGAATATGAGTCAGCCCTTTGAATCGGTCTCAGACTTGATGGAGGACTTGCGTGCTTAAGATTCGTTATCATAAACAGTTTAAAAAAGATTTTAAGTTAGCAATGAAGCGAGGTTTGAAGGCAGAACTGTTAGAAGAAGTTTTGAATTTTCTGGTTCAAGAAAAAGAACTTCCTGTCAGATATCGTGACCATCAATTGACCAATTCCAAGCATTTCCAAGGTGTTCGGGAGTGTCATATCCAGCCGGATTGGCTTTTGGTTTACAAAGTAGATCAGGATGAATTGATTTTAAACTTGCTGAGGACAGGAAGTCACAGTGATTTGTTCTAGAAACAAAGGAGGAGAACATGAAGTTAGAAATTTTTGCAGAAGACAAACCAGCTGAAAAAGTCTTTGAGTACAAGCTAGAAGTGGCAGACAATGTGCTGCTCCTTTCCACTGCCATGCTCTCAGGAGCGATTGCTCTAGCCAGCTTGTTTTCAGCCTTGAAAGATTAACTGACAGCCTCTATTTTTCTTTTGAAAATAGAGGTTTTTCAGTCCTTTCAGATCTGATAAGTGTTTTCTTTGGCACTGGATTGTGTTACAATTTTTAGTAACGATTGTTTGTGACAAGGAAACAGAAAAGATGAAACAAAGGAGAAGCGCGTGGCAAGATATTTAGTAGGGCCTTACAACAATAGTTGGAACTTTATGGATGCGCTTGAAAAAGCGCAGGATGGAGATACCATCGAGTTTGAAAATGGGTATGTGTTTCAATGGCCGACAGATGAGGTAATTGTGATCAACAAGAGCCTTCATTTTGTGGGGCATGTAGTTCCAAATCCAAATGGTAATGGGCGCATGTTTAACAACACGATTGAGGCTTCTTTCCGATTTGTAGAGGGAGCTCAGGTGACATTTGAAGATCTGTGGTTTAAAGTTGGTGGGAACTATACTGCCTTGACCTTATGGAATGAGTCAGCTATCACTTGTAAACAGGTCTATTTTGAAATCACCACTCCGACAAATAGTGAATTTTTTATCTATATGGATACGCATTCGAAAATGACATTGGATGGAGTTGGGATGAAGGTTCCGGAAAAACACCAAAGTGTCATCGGAATGTCAGCATCAGAATTGTCCATTCAAAATTCAACGATTTTTTCTAAGATAGATCTGTCAGAAGGCTCTAAATTGACCTTAGAAAATGTCCATATTGAAAAATTTGGGAATAATACGATCCATGCCAAGGACTCAGAAGTGATCGCAAAAAATTCAACGATTACAGGCGGGGATCTGGAAAAGGACTTTCCACCAGTTTGGTTGAGGAATGTCATCTGGGAGTCTGAAAACTGTAAAATTGAGTTGCCTACTGGAACTGGAGTCTGTCTTGACAATAATGTTCAATTCAATTCGGATTCGGATCGTATCACCTCCATCAATTCATTCAATAGTATGATCCGAGCTCACCAGGCTACATTTTCAGAATTTTTATGCGTCTATGAAGAGTCCTTTGCTTCCCTGACTGGGAGAAACGACCTTCTTGAATGAGAATGCCCAAACCATTTCGTTTGGAGTTTTTGATGATGGTGTGCTGATGGCTGAGCATATGATTTGTCATAAGATTGCGGATCCTAATATACGGCTTCAAGGTGGAGCCTTTGCGAAGGTGGGCACCGTGACCTATAGGCAAGGCGATGCGCGTGATCTGACCAAGGAAATCGAGGATGACTGTGACTATCTTGTTGGCAGAGAAGTGGCCAAGGGCAATGCGCAAGTCGTTCCTACGGGACAGACGACGGATGCAACGGTGGCTCCAACCACCGCAAGAGACTCTGGTCCAGAGAAGAAACAAGATGCTCTTCAAGAACTCAATAGCCTGATTGGTCTTGAAAAAGTCAAACATGAGATCAAGAAAATGATCAACATGGTGGAATTTAACAAGAAACGAATCGCTAGTGGCAAGGCACCTGAAAAGCAAACCTTGCATGCTGCCTTTATGGGAAATCCTGGTACAGGGAAAACCACTGTGGCCCGTCTGTTGGGACAAGTGCTCTTTGATGCGGGTGTCCTCTCAGGGGAAGAATTCCGTTTCGTGGAAGCAACGGAGTCCGATCTGATTTCTTCGAATATTGGAGGAACGGCTGAACAGACCCAAGCCCTGCTTGAAAAAGCGCGAGGAGGCATTCTCTTTATTGATGAAGCCTATAGCTTGGATAAAAAGGACAGCGGTGCGGACTTTGGGATCGAGGCGATCAATACCATCCTCAAATTTATGGAGGACAATCGTGACGACATCATGATTATCTTTGCCGGCTATACCAAGGAAATGGAGGAGTTCTTAAAGACCAATCCAGGCCTTCGTTCTCGGGTACCAAATAATTTCATCTTTGAAGATTTCACAGGAGATGAGATTGTCCAACTAGGTGAAATGATCCTAAGCAAAGGGGACTACAAACTCGAAGACCGGGATTACTATGCGCGGCATGTTAAGCGGGCTTATGATGGCTCGCTAGATAAGAGCAATGGACGCTGGATCCGTAATCTGGATGAGCAATTGACCAAGACCATGGCGGATCGGGTGGTGGCCCAAGGTTCTGACGATATTGAGACCATCCTCAATAGCGATATCGATGCTGTCCTTAACCAAGGTAAGTATCAAGCAGGGAGCCGACAAGGAAGAAGATGGGATGGCTGCCCTCAACCGTTTGGTTGGAATTGCCAAGGTGAAAGAGCAAGTCGAACAATTCGTAGCCATGGCTGAGTTCAACCAAAAAAACGGGCTGAACAAGGTGGCATCGTCGAAGACACGACCTTGCACTCTCTCTTTCTTGGAAATCCTGGTACAGGGAAGACCACCGTGGCCCGCATTTTGGGCAATATCCTCTTCAAAAAGGGGTTATCAAACAGAAGAAATTCATCGAAGTTTCGCGGAGCAATCTGGTTGGAGGCTACCAAGGTCAAACAGCCTTTGAAGACGCGCGAAGTCCTAGAAAGTGCACTGGGGGAGTCCTCTTTATCGATGAGGCCTATACGCTCTATACCGGTTTAAATGATGATTTTGGGAAAGAAGCCTTGGACGAAGTCCTCAAATTTATGGAGGACCACCGCCGCGATATCGTCATTATCTTTGCTGGTTACACGAAAAGAGATGCACGACTTCTTGCAGGTCAATTCAGGTCTGCAAAGCCGGATCCCGACTACATTTGATTTTTGAAGACTACAGCCCAGATGAGATCGTGGAGATCGGTCTGTTAGGATTGCGTAAGCAAGGTTACCAAGTCAATGAAGCCCTTTATGGAGAGATTGTGAAAGGAAATTATATGCGTGCCAATGACCATAGTAATGGTCGCTGGGTTCGCAATCTCAATGAAAAACTCTTGCGCCAAGTATCAACTCGGGTAACCCGTGAAGGTAGTACAGACTACAATTCCATTTTGGATCAAGATTTGGAAGCTTTGAGAGAGAATAGCAGTTCTGAACAACCCCATACCGTGGATGATCAAGGTTATGTTCTTCCTTAAGCTAGAAGGGACAAGAAAAAGGAGGCTGGGACAAAAGTCCTAGCCTCTCAATTATTTTTGGATTGTCGAGCAAGACGCAGTGGTTGAGTGGGCTCTACTACGCTGATTTCATCAGCTTTTACAGCCCTACTCAACTGTGCGGAGGTGGGACGACGAAATCGAATTCTAACGAATTACCGATTTCTGTCCCACTCTCTTTTTGCATGGACTTATGGTATACTAGGAGGAGATCATTCACTTATGAAGGAGAAAGCAATGGTTTTACCAAATTTTAAAGAAAACCTCAAAAAATACGCTAAATTGTTGGTGGCGAACGGCATCAACGTGCAACCTGGCCATACCTTGGTCTTGAACATCGATGTGGAACAAAGAGAATTGGCCCACTTGATTGTGAAGGAAGCCTATGCATTGGGGGCGCACGAAGTGATTGTCCAATGGGCAGATGATTTTACTACCCGGGAAAAATTCCTCCATGCACCGATGGATCGCTTGGACAACGTGCCTGACTACAAGATTGCAGAGATGAACTACCTCTTAGACCACAAGGCTAGTCGCTTGGGTGTGCGCTCGTCTGATCCAGGTGCCTTAAATGGTGTTGATGCAGAGAAGCTTTCTGCCTCTGCTAAGGCTTTGGGCATGGCCATGAAACCAATGCGCATCGCCACTCAATCTAACAAGGTCAGCTGGACAGTTGCTGCTGCAGCAGGTTTAGAATGGGCGAAAAAGGTCTTCCCAAATGCGGCGAGCGATGAAGAAGCAGTGGATCTCCTGTGGGATCAAATCTTCAAGACTTGCCGGGTGTACGAAGAAGATCCAGTCAAGGCTTGGGAAGAGCATGCTGCTATTCTCAAGAGCAAGGCAGATACACTGAATAAGGAACAATTCTCAGCCCTTCACTACACAGCGCCTGGTACAGATTTGACTCTTGGCTTGCCGAAGAACCACGTCTGGGAATCTGCCGGAGCCATCAATGCCCAAGGTGAAAGCTTCTTGCCAAACATGCCGACAGAAGAGGTCTTCACAGCTCCTGACTTCCGCCGCGCAGAAGGTTATGTAACTTCTACAAAACCGCTTAGCTACAATGGGAACATCATCGAAGGCATCAAAGTGACCTTTGAAAATGGAGAAATTGTGGATATCACAGCTGAAAAAGGCGATCAAGTCATGAAAGATTTGGTCTTCAAAAACAAGGGAGCGCGTGCCTTGGGTGAATGTGCCCTCGTACCAGATCCAAGCCCAATTTCACAATCAGGCATTACCTTCTTTAACACTCTCTTTGACGAAAATGCCTCTAACCACTTGGCCATCGGAGCAGCCTATGCAACCAGCGTAGAAGGTGGCGCAGAGTTCACAGAAGAAGAACTCGAAGTAGCCGGCCTCAACCGCTCAGATGTCCACGTCGACTTCATGATCGGCTCAAGCCAAATGGATATCGACGGCATCCGAGAAGACGGCACCCGCGTCCCAGTCTTCCGCAACGGAGATTGGGCAATATAGGGAGCAGGACAGAAATCGGTAGACGCAGTCTCGATTTCGTAGTCCTGCCCCCACACAGTTGATTAGACTGGACGAAGAACCGAAAGGTTCGAGTGCCGTCAATCAACCACTGTGCCGAGAAACAGAAATCGGTAGACGCAGTCTCGTAAAAAAAGTAAGGTAGTAGTGATGATTCACTACTACCTTACTTTTTTGTCATTTGCGCTATTCTAAAATCAAGAGTCCTTCTTTGATTTCAAATGGGTTGTTTGGGTTGATGCGGTCATAGAACATGATACCGTTGGTGTGGTCGATTTCATGTTGAACGACGATGGAGTTGTATCCCTTGAGTTTGATGCGTTTCTTTTCCCCATCTTTTGTGAAATACTCAACTGTCACGCGGGCATGGCGAACCACATAGCCTGGGACGTTGCGGTCTACAGAGAGACAGCCTTCCCCGTCGCCAAGAGCCGCATCTTGAACAGAATGGGCGACAACCTTTGGATTGTACATGACTTCTTGAAGGCTATAGGCTTCTTTTGGTGGGTTTCCATCGGCATCTTCTGGATTGGGAACCAAAACAGCGATGATTCGTTTAGAGATATCCAGCTGAGGGGCAGCGAGTCCCACTCCTCCACGGAGGCCAAGCTTTTCAGCCATAACAGGGTCTTGAGAATGGTGCAAGAATTGCATCATTTTTTCACCCAGGATAATTTCCTGATCAGACAAAGGGAAGGTCACGTCTTCTGCAACAGCTCGAAGTGTTGGATTTCCTTCGCGGATAATGTCATCCATATCAATCAAATGGGATGCTCTTGTAACTTTTTCAATTGCTTTCATCGTTTTACTCTCACTTTCTTTCTACCCTCCATGATAACACAAAAGAGCCTAAAATTAAAGTTATCTGTCGACGGTTTCCGCATGTTTGATGGACAAATCATTCATCCTTTTTGCATCTAAAATCGTATAGACTCGCCCTTCTCTTTGGACTAAGCCCTCTTCGATCATCTGCTTGATGACACGGCTAAGGTGGCGGTAGCTGATCCCAAAACGCAGGGCCAGCTGATTCATCTTGGGCTTGAGGGTCCCATTTTCATCGCAATGCTCCAGAAAATGCGAGGCGAGGCGTTCCTTGACCGAATAATGAAAGTTGGCAGGAGCCAAATAGTTGATCTGGTGCAATTTCTCAGCCAAGGTCTTGGCCGTAGAGCGCAAAAAGGTTGGATCAAGCAGGAGGCGCTTCTTAAAGTGCTGGGCTGGGAGCTGGACGACTAGCGAGTCTTGGTCTGCAATGACTGATGTGATACAGACCCGATCGAGCAGGAGCTCAATCTCTCCTAAGAGTCCAGGTTTTTCTTGGATTTCAAGGATGGTGTCGCTGCCATTCTCAAGACTGTGGATAATCTTGAGCCGGCCTTTGAGAAAATAAGGAATGACATCTTGCTCAGAGCCTTGGCGGCAGATATAATCTCCAGCCTGATAGAGAACGAGGTCCAGCTGGCTAAGACAGTCGCCCTGGAAAGATCTGGTCCAATTGGTAGTCTGTGATGATTTCCTTGAGTCTTGTAGATGGGGAAATTTTTTTCATCTCAATCTCCTAAAATAGGACAAATGTCCTGTTTTTCTATTTCTAAATTGATTATACTAGGATTCTATTGAAAATACTAGTTTGAATCTTTTCTGAAAAAAACTAGTAAAATCAAAATGTTACCAGTAAAGTGTAGGAAATAAAAAAATGAAAAAAACAATGGAAAGAATCAGTCTCTTGAGTTTGTCGCTCATGCTGATCTCATCCTTTTCAATTACAGCCGGTTTGCCGGCTATGAAGGCCTATTTTAGCCACTTCGGCTATACAGCAAGTCAGGTGGAACTCTTGGTTTCCCTGCCAGCCTTTGCGGTCGTGGCCATGCTTTTTTTAAATAGCCTGATCGAGCGGTGGATGAGTGAGCGCCAGATGATTGTCGTAGGGCTCTTGCTCTTTTCAACTAGTGGCCTCTTGCCTTTGGTTGTGCAGGACTATCCTCTCATCTTTCTGAGTCGTTTGCTCTTTGGCTTGGGGACAGGAATGATCAATGCCAAGGCTATTTCGATTATCAGTGAGCGCTACTCAGGCAATGATAAGACCCGGATGCTGGGCTATCGGGGGTCTGCTGAAGTGGTGGGCTCTGCCATCTTGACCTTTATTGTGGGACAACTCTTACCCCTAGGCTGGCCGGCGATCTTTGCCGTATATGGTGGTGGTTACTTGATTTTACTCCTCTATATCCTTTTTGTTCCCTATCCTAAGGGGCAAAAACAGGCTAGCTTGAAGGGGAAAAAGAAAGGTTCCGCACGCCTTCGCTCCCCTCAATGGCGTTTTAGTCTAATGCTAGCTGTGATTGCTGGTATCATCATTTGCTTCAATTCTATTATTAGCCTGCGCGTGCCGGATATCATCGTTGATGCTCGTATGGGAACAGCGACAACAGCTGGAACCGTCTTGAGTCTGATGCAATTAACAGGGATTGTAGCAGGGGTAGGCTTTGCCAGTTTGACACATGTTTTCAAAAAGAACTTGCTCATGATCATGTGCTTTGGTTTCGGTTTAGCTCTGGCCTTGATTGGCTTATCCGGGCAGCTGTGGAGCCTGGTTTTAGGAACCCTTTTAGCAGGATTTTCCTACAGTACAGGGGTCACCAGTATCTTCTATCACCTATCTGAAAAAATCCCGACCAATCTCCTGAACCTTGCGACCTCGCTGGTCTTGATCGGCTGCAATCTCGGATCAGCCCTCTCTTCTTTTTTCATCCAGTTGGTAACGCCACTAGCTCCTAACAATCATCTGCTTTTTGTCTGGATTGGTGCTTTGATGGTTGGAACGGGAGTCTTTGCCTCACAATTGTTAGCACGAACGAAATGATGGAGAAATCATTTCGTTTTTTTAATTCAATCTATTGCGTCCTGTCACTAGCTCGTGTTATTATAGGAGGAGTGTGAAAAAAAGATTAGTTTAAAGGATAGAATAATGAAAAAAATCATGGAGAAAGTGAGTATTCTCGCGCTTTCATTTATTTTGACGACCTCGTTTCGATTTCGAGTGCGCAGTCGGCCATGTTTGCCTATTACAAGGGAATTCCTCACAGCATGATTGAGCTCTTGGTCTCGCTTCCTTCAGCAGGGATCATGGTTTCGCTCATCTTCAATAAATGGATTGGACGTCTATTTTCAGAGCGTCAGATGATTGTGACAGGCTTAGTTGCTTACGCTCTATGTGGCTTTATTCCTTTAATCAGTCCAGCTTATCCGGTTGTCTTTTTGTCTCGGATTATTTTCGGGATGGCGGTTGGTTTGCTCAATGTTTCTGCCATTGCCATTATCAGTGAGCGCTATAAAGGAAAAGAACGCGTCCAAACCCTTGGTATTCGTGGTTCTGCAGAGGTTGTTGGGACGGCCGTTTTAACCTTTGGAGTCAGCCTTTTGATTCGCTTTGGCTGGCAGGCTGCCTTTCTCGTTTACGGCATCAGTATTCCTATCTTACTTTTGTATCTCTTATTTGTGCCTTATGGATCTACGACAGAAGCAGTGGAGGAAAAACACCGGGATGTCAAGATGACAGGGGGGCAATGGCGGACAGCGCTCGGCTTAGCGGTCGTTGCGGCAGCTATCGTCTTGTCCAATGTCATGATCACCATTCGGATTCCAAGTGTGGTAGAGCAAGTGGGGCATGGCACTGCCCAAACTGCGGGGGTTATTTTAGCAGCCATGCAATTTGTTGGGATCTTGGCAGGTTTGGCCTTCTCGCCCTTGACCTATCTATTCCGCGATCGTTTATTATTGGTTTCGGGAGTAGCTTATGGTGTGGCCCAAATGTTGATCGGGGTCTCTCCAAATCTCTTGATTCTTGCCCTTGTAACCATTGCTTCTGGCTTCGCCTACAGTGTAGCTCTTACAACAGTTTACAATGTCTTATCTGATAAGATGCCAGCAGGGGTCTTGAGCCAGGCAACATCCATTGCAGTTTTGGGATGCAGTACAGGTTCGATCGCAACGACCTTTGTCCTTAGTCTATTAGGGACGATCTCATCTGCTCCAGTCTTCATTTTTGGATTTTCTGGTATCCTCATGATCCTGGTTTCCTTTTTTAGTCTTTGGATTGTACGAAAGAGCGGGAAGTAATCATGCGGCTAGATAAATTTTTAGTGGATTGTGGCGTGGGGAGCAGGACCGAGGTCAAGCAACTCCTCAAGCAAAAGAAAATCGCAGTGAATGGAAAAAAAGAGACAGCAGGAAAGCTGCAGATTGATCCAGACAAGGATCAGGTGACCTTTATGGGAGAAGACCTGGTCCATGAAACCTTCGTGTATTATCTGCTTAATAAACCAGCTGGGGTCATATCAGCGACTGAAGATGATCACCACCAAACTGTGCTAGATTTATTGGATGAGACAGCCCGTCACAAGGAAGTCTTTCCTGTCGGGCGTCTAGATATCGATACCCATGGCTTGCTCCTTTTGACCAATAACGGGAAGCTCGCTCATGCCATGCTTTCGCCGAAGAAGCATGTGTCGAAGATTTACCGTGCCCAAGTAGCTGGGATCATGGATGAGGCAGATGTAGCCCGTTTTGAAGCAGGCATTGCCCTCAAAGACTTTACCACCTTACCTGCGAGATTGCAGATCTTAGAGGTGAATGAGGCAAATGCCAGCTCCTACGTCGAAATCGAAATCGCTGAAGGAAAATTCCATCAGGTTAAGCGCATGGTCGCTGCCTGTGGCAAGGAAGTGGCGGATTTAGAGAGGATCTCTATGGGTCCTCTAACGCTAGATCCAAGTCTAAAATTGGGAGAATGGCGAAGACTTCAGCCTTCAGAACTGGCCTCTTTAGAGGTGTTCGGAGTTCCCTTATAAGCGAAAAAACAAGCAGTCTGACTTTAACGGACTGCTATTTTTTATTTGTATCAATAAAATGAACTGAAAAGACAAAAATGAAATTTAATTGCTTGTACTATCAAAAGCAAATTGTTTATAATGAAAAAAAGATAGGTTGTGTATAAATTCACAATATGTAGTGATAATTTTTCGACTCACATACCTTATCTAGTAAACGTAGAAAAAAAGGAGAAAAAAATCGTTTATGAAAAAAAGTGGCTCTATTCTGTTGTGACAACAGTTGCCCTATTTTTTTATTAAGTGACTTTAGGATTTGCCAAAACCCAATAGTCCAGCTAAAGTCCATGCAGATACGATCAATGATGTTGTGACGTCTGTAAACATTTCTAAATCAACTGGTGGAGCGATTACAGATCCACTCGGTGTTTGGGATAGTTTTCAAGTTGAGGCAAAGTTTGTTTTACCGAATGGGCGTGTAAAAGCTGGGGATCAGACCGTTATCCAACTTGGAGATGACTTTTAAGGTCTTTGAAACGGACACCATTGACCTGCTGGATCCAAGTGGTCAAAAAAAGTTGCGACAGCAACGGTAGATGATCAAAGAAAAATCATCACAGTAACCTATACAGACTATCCTGAAAGAATGGCCAATGTGACAGGGAAACTGCGTTTCTTTGCGCGTGTGGATCACCAAGTCGTCAAAGGACAAAAGACACTTGATTTCAAACTTGAAATCGGTGAAAATGTGATTTCAGGTGGGAATGTCGATTACAAAGGGGTCAATCCAGGTGAGAATCCTCCTACTCCAGAAGTCTTTAGCAAGTGGGGGTGGACCAACTCAGATGATAAATTAAAAATTGACCTATACCTTGAACATCAATCAAGGCCACACAGCCCTTCATAATATTGACATTAAAGACCAATTGGCCTTTACAGATGGGAAGATCAAAGCAGATTCTGTCAACATCCATACAGGAACTTGGCAGGTTAGTGACGAAGATGGGGCTTATCATTTAAAAGATACCACAAACGTCACTAAAAATTATTCCCCTGTTGTCAGCGCTGATGGTCGTTCTCTAACAGTTCATATTGGAGATCTAGCTCCTGAACAAGGGATGACTGTTCGCTATGATGTCTATCTGGACAAGGTCCCAGCCATCAATACATCCTTTAAAAACAATGCTAGCATGACAGCTACAGAAATCAAGGAACAAAATAAGGTTGCAGACATTCTGTATCAGTTCCTTGATGGAGACTTCAATGGTGAGAAATATTCCTTCACCATTCACAAAAAAGGTGAAAATGGTCAAGCGCTTGCCGGTGCCGTCTTTGCTGTGATAGCAGATGATACTGGTGAGCAAGTGGGAACCATCACGACAGATGAGAATGGTGTTGGTACCATTACGGGCTTGATCAAACAAGCTTATACGGTTCAAGAAATTCAAGCCCCAACAGGCTATGTTCTCTCTGAAGAACCTATCAAGATCAGCAAGGACGATTTTGGGAATGACCTTGCACTTTCTCGTGATGTTGTGAACCAAAAAGAAAAAACAAGTGTCTCTGGCCAAAAGACATGGAATGACAATGACAACCAAGATGGCAAGCGTCCATCAAAAATCACAGTCAATCTCCTAGCAAATGGTGTCAAAGTCGCTTCTAAAGAAGTGAAAGCAGATGCTACAGGAACTTGGGCTTATCATTTTGATAATCTCGATGTGGTCGATGATGCTGGCAATGTCATTGCCTACACTGTTTCAGAAGAACCTGTTGAAGGCTATGAAGCGACTATTGAAGGAACCAATATTACCAACAGTCGGACACCAGAAGTTGTTGAGATTCCAGTAACGAAAGTTTGGAAAGACAATGATAACCAAGATGGCGTTCGTCCTGACAAGGTCACTGTTCGTCTCCTTGCAGATGGTACAGAAGTAGCTAGCCAAGAGCTAAGTGCAGCGACTGATTGGAAGATAGTCTTTACCAATCTTCCAAAATACAATCACGGCAAACAAATTGTCTACACAGTCACAGAAGACACAGTAGCCAATTACTCTGCTGCGATTGATGGAACAACCATTACCAATAGCTACAAGCCAGGTAAAACCAGCGTCACTGTTACAAAACGTTGGGAAGACAACAATGACCAAGATGGCAAACGTCCAAGCGCCATTAAGGTACAGCTCTATGCAGATGGCAAAGCTCAAGGAAAAGAAGTGGAACTTTCTGCTAAAAATAACTGGACTCATACCTTTAGCAATTTGCCTCTAAAAGCGAAAGGCAAAGAGATTCAGTACCAAGTGAAAGAAGTTGGGACAGTCAAAGGCTATACTAGTACGGTCGATGATAGTAACAAGGGAAATGTAGTAATCACTAATAGCCGCACACCAGAAGTAACGGAAGTAGCGGTCAAGAAGATCTGGGATGATGCAGACAATAAAGATGGTCTTCGTCCTGAAAAAATCACCGTTCGTCTCCTTGCGGATGGTCAAGAAGTGGCTGTAAAAGAAATCACAGCTACTGATAATTGGCAGGCAAGCTTTACGGATCTACCTGTATACAAGGAAGGCAAGAAGATTGCCTACACGATTACAGAGGATCCAGTAGCAGGTTATACAAGCAACATTGATGGTTTCACGGTAACCAATCGTCATACACCACCAACAACACCTCCTACCACACCACCAAGCACACCGCCAACGACTCCTCCTACAACTCCACCAACGACTCCGCCAAGCACACCGGAAAAACCAGAAATTCCAACTACACCAAAAGAAGGAAAGAAAAAAATTCTTCCATCAACTGGTGAAGTTGTTGCTTACGGGTTGACCATACTCGGTGCCCTCTTAGCAATTTTTGCTTTGGCTTTGCTCTTGCGTGGTAAACGGAAAGAGAAATAAGCTTCATACCGATAAAAGACAAATATCCTAGAGATATTTGTCTTTTTGAATAAGTTGCTTGAAGAATGATCCATCAAACTGTTCAAATTCCCAAGGTTCTTTTTAGAAATGAGAAAAGCTCCTCTCAAAGGAAACATAAGTGTTTGACAGAAAGATGAAATCTTGGTAGAATAAGAAGGTCGAATAGACAACTAACTCTTTCTTGGTAGCAGGATATGCCAAACCTGCCACTCGGATAGAGCATAAAGAAAAGGAGCTTATCATGGCAATCTCAAAAGAGAAAAAAAAATGAAATCATTGCACAATACGCACGTCACGAAGGTGACACTGGTTCAGTAGAAGTACAAGTTGCTGTCCTTACTTGGGAAATCAACCACTTGAACGAACACATCAAACAACACAAAAAAGACCACGCTACTTACCGTGGTTTGATGAAGAAAATCGGTCGCCGTCGTAACTTGTTGGCTTACCTTCGTACAAACGACGTTAACCGTTACCGTGAGTTGATCAACTCTCTTGGACTTCGTCGTTAATCTGCTCTATTTTCCACTTACGCTGCGTTGTCACCTTGCCTCGATATACTCGAGTATAATCTTCGGCTTCGGTTCCTAGCATCGTAAGGTAAAATAGACCAGATCTATCTCCCTTCGGGGAGATTTTTTGTTTTCAGAAGAAATCCGGTACAATCTTCGGTTCGTCGCCTTGTCTAGAAACGTTTTATCCAGCAAGAATGGAGCCCTCTGAATTCAGAGGGCTTTTTCTTGTCTTTTCCTTATCGAACGAGATCCATTATTCTGAGGAAGTCGTTTTGTTTGACAGATGTAATGTCTAGAGTTACAATTGATACATCATAAGAAATAGAGGTTATCGATATGATTGATATTACATATCTAGACGGTGCAAAACAAGAAAGAGTCATGCATTTTGATTCCTACGATGAGTTTGAACGCTCCCAACAAGCTTGCTTGATTGGGGTAGCAGATTTTTATCCTGTTGTGAAACTGACCTATAATGGGCATGAGTTGGATTACCAAGGGACTTACGGAGATGTCTTCTTCTATCTGATGAAGCAAGATTTGACGCAGTACCAAAACTAAAGGAGAAAGAAAATGGCAAAAGCAATTACAGACGCAACATTTGAAGCAGAAACAAAAGAAGGCTTGGTCTTGGTAGATTTTTGGGCAACCTGGTGTGGTCCATGTCGTATGCAAGCTCCTATTTTAGAAAAATTATCGGAAGAACTTTCGGAAGATGAGTTAAAAATCCTAAAAATGGATGTGGACGAAAATCCAGAAACAGCGCGTGCTTTCGGCATTATGTCCATCCCAACCTTGCTCTTTAAAAAAGATGGGCAGGTTGTTAAACAAGTAGCAGGAGTGCACACCGCAGCACAAATTAAGGCCATTGTGGCAGAGTTGAGTTAGTAAAAAAGAGTAAGATAGGAACGAATCGTTCTATCTTACTCTTTTTGTATTGACCTTTTAAAATTGGCTTATTGAGTCAAGAGATCCATAATCTCTTCGATACTTGATTTGCTACCTTTTTTTAGATAGTTTTCTTTACTACCTTTTTTAAAAGTTGACAAATTTGGTACCGTTTTGACATTCATATCATGTGCAAAAGCTGTGATGTCTTTTCGCTCCTTTGAGTCGTTATCCAGGTAATAAACGGTCTGATTCGTTTTTTGAATAGCAACTGCTAATTTAGGAGCGAATTTTTGACAGTATGGACAGGATTCGCGACCGATATAGAGAATGAAATCTTCTTTATTGTTGATTTTCTCTTGTACTTCAGATAGCGGAATCTTTTTGACGTAAGTCATTGCTTCCTTATAAGAATCTGGAGTAATAATTTCTCTCTTTTTGAAATTCAAGTATAAAATAGCAAGAAGAGAGATTGTACAAATGGAAAAAATGGAAATCGTAATTTTTTTATTCACAGGCGATTCCATCTCCGTCTCTATCTAAGCGAGCGCTATATCCAGGTTGCCCTCTACGAAGCGGTGCAAAGCACCTGCGCGCGTGCTTCACTACAATTTCGATAGCCTCCTTGTTGAGGTTGTGTGACAAATGCTTGTTGTTGCTGCGCTTGTTGGGCAGTGCGGCTTGTCTTGCCTGTTCAGCGGTAGCGACTTGTCGAGCTTGTTCAGCTTGTTGTTCTCTGACAGTAATGGCATTTTGTACTAATCCAACACGATGAGTTAAGCGATCTTTTGTTCCTTGATCAGCTACATTTGCGATAGCAGCTTGGGCTGGGCAATATTTTCTGTTACTTGATTGTTTTCTAAGGCTTGTACGGCAGCTTCAGCTTGAGCAGCAAGTTGTTTTGCTTCAGCCTCTTTCTTTTCACGCTCTTCTTTTTCTTTTCGTTCCTGTTCTTCTTTCGCCTTTTTCTCGAGCTCTTCTTTTTCTTTTCGTTCTTGCTCCTCCTTTGCTTTTTTCTCTTTTTCTGCTTTTTCCTGTTCGTCGCGTTCTTTTTTTGTTTTTTCTTCTTTTTGAACGAAACCTACCTGTTTTTCAGTTTCTTTTTGAGAAGCTTCATTTTGATTTGAGCAAGCTCCAAATAATAACGCAATTAAGATTGTTAAAATCAACCGTTTTTTCATAATGTTACTCCCTTCGGATATTTATCCAAGAATCATACCATAATATAAAAGCGCTTTCAATTACTAACTGGTAATATTTAAATAAAAAATCAGACTTAGAATAAACTAAGTCTGAAAATTGTTCTTATTCTCCCAATTCTGCACTGTAGGCAATGATTTGATCCACAGTGTCTGAAAGGAATTGGATGGTATCGCGGAGTGGTTTGTCAGTTGAGATATCTGCTCCGATGATCATGGCTGACTCAAGTGGTGTCTTGCTACCGCCTGATTTAAGGAGGTCTAGCCAATCTTTAGCTCCGTTTTCGGAGTTCTTCAAATGCAGGTAACCCGCTGTTGAGATAACCAAGCCAGCTGAGTAAGTGTAGCTGTAAAGCCCCATATAGTAGTGGCTTTGGCGCATCCAGGTCAAAGCCGCGTCGTCATCGATTTCAACGGCGTCGCCCCAGAATTCGGTTAGGACTTCCTTCATGATGCTGTTGAGCTTGCTAGCTCCGAAGGTACCACCTTCTTCGATCAGGGTGTAGACCTTGCGTTGGAAGGTCGCTTCCAACAAGTGGGTGATGAAGTTGTGGAAGTAGGTATCTGTCAAACGGTGAGCCAAGGCAAAAGCGTTTTTTTGACGAGGATCGTCAAACTGGTGTTCCAAATAGTCGCTGAGGAGGAGCTCGTTAAAGGTAGAAGGAGCTTCCACATAGTAGGTCGACATGTGGGCGTTGAAGTAGCTTTGGTTGTTGTCTGAGAAGATAAATTGACCAGAGTGTCCGATTTCGTGGATCAGGGTGTAGACATCGCTCATCCGTCCTGTCCAGCTCATGAGGACATAAGGATGGACGCGGTATGGGATCGGTCGCATAACCACCAGAATCCTTGCCTTCATTGGTCGCGAAATCGACCCAGCGTTCAGTTTGGTAGCGAGCAATTTCGCGGGAGTATTCTTCTCCAAGAGGTGCTACAGATTTCATGACCAAATCATAAGCATCATCAATGGTGACATCTGGGTTGAGCGCACTGTCCAAAGTCCAACTTCCAATCAGCAAAGGTCATTTTTTTCAAGGCCGTTGACCTTGGCCACGTGTTTGAGGAATTTTTGAGCGACCGGAGCAAAGTCCTTTCATGATCAGGTCAATCTGACGGTCAAACATGGCACGATCTACTTCCTGCTCAGCTAAGAGATAGTCAAAGACAGAGTCGTAGCCTCGCATATCTGCGATGAGTTTTTTTCAGACTTGACTTGGGCTAGATAGGTAGCAGCAGCCGTGTTTTGGTGCTTGCGGAGACCTTCTGAGAAGGAACGAAAGGCTTTTTCACGAACTTCTGCATTCTCATGGTTTTGGTAGAAGTTTTCATAGGTAACAAAGCTATTCTTGTAAACTTTTCCATCCACTTCAAAATCAGCCATTTCAAAGTCGCCTGCCCGCATCTTGGTATAGATGTCTTGAGGTCCGTAGAAGACTTCACCCAGGTTGGTCAAGGTCTTTTCCACATCAGCTCCCAAGTAGTGAGCTTTTTTAATTTTAGCCTGACGAATGGCAAAAGTGAGGTGAGGGAGTTGCCCCAGGCGTTCGAGGACATCTTCATCCGCTTCTACCAAAGCATCATCAAAGAAGGAAAGTTCGACGCTTGCCCAAGTTTCGAAATCCATCCCCTGCTTGGGCAATTTCTGCAAAAGCTTCATCGCCAAAGTCAGTGGTTTGGGGCATAAAGCTGTAGTTGCCAATGTGGCTGAGTTGGATCTGAATTTGCTCAAAAGATCGCAAAAGCAGCTTCAAAGTCTTCAAAGGTGTGGAGGTTGCCCTTGTAGTTACGGACAAATTCATTGATTTCTTCACGTGTTTTTTCAATGGCACGCAAGAAGTCTTCTTGGTCTTGGTAGAGGGCTGTGAGGTCCCAGAGTTCGTTCTCAGGAAATTCAGAACGTTTTTTTAATTCCATAATGTTCTCCTTTTGATCGGTATTCTTCCTTAAGTATAGCAGAAAATAGGACAGAAACATAGGGGGAGAGGGGAAAATGCTTGTGTAAAAATCTTGAAAAGAGCTGGAAAAATTGACCATTTTTGATATACTAGGATAGATATGAGGAGGTTTTTATGAAAAAGGTTATGATTTCACTACTGGCGGGTGCGTCCGTCCTAGCTCTGGTGGCTTGTACGCCCAAACGCTATGAACGCCAAAGCAAACCGAAAACGGCAAGCTCTTCGTCGGTCAAAAAAGAGAAGAAGGATACAGGTCAAAAGTACTATCAAGAGGTATTAGATCGCTATAAATCTTATGCGGTTGCCATTAATACTAAGGACCAAACAGCTTTACAAAATGAACTAAAGAAGATCGAAGCAACTTCAGAAGAATATGCCTATGTCTTTAACCTTCAAACACTTGGAAGCACCAATGAGTGGCAATATGCTTTTGAGGATCTTAATCGTGATGGTAATGATGAACTGCTGATTGGGGATGGCAAAACGATTGCTGCTGTGTATTATTTGAAAGATAACCAGCCAACCTTGCTCCACGTAGCCTATGTGGCTTCTGCAGGTGGCTATCGCTCTAGTTTAGAAGTTTTTGACAATGGGCAAATCGTTTATGCTACTTGGCAATCCCTTAATCCAGAAATGGAATTAACCCTTTATTCGCTAGGAAAAGGGGAAGCCAAGGAAGAAAAGAAAGCAACCATTCAAATTGGTGGAAAGGAAACAGCAGAACAAGCTCTTGGGATTTCAGCTAAGAAGTTGAACCTCAGTAAGCTAGACTGGAAAAAATTTGATGGTTCAGGGGATTCCAAATCAACAGCTAAAGCAGAAGAGAAAAAATCAGAAATCTTCCAAGTACAAGTTACCGTAGCCGATCTCCGTATTCGAAAAGAGCCCTCAACCTCAGCTCCCTCAGCAGGAATGATCGCAAAAGGGACTCATACCATTACGGAAACCGTAGAGGCAGATGGTCATACCTGGGGCAAATTGGAATCTGGACAAGGCTGGATCGCCCTTGACTATACAACGCGCGTGGATGGGAATGCCGAATCAGCTCCTGCCCCTGCCAAAACAAGCACTGAGATGAATCTAGATGAAATAAAAGCTGGAAATTTCTCAAGTGTAGCGGGAGTTTGGAAAAATAAGTACGGTACGAGCATTGAGTTTGATGCGCAAGGGATTGTGAAGGTCAATGGTAGTGCTGTCAATGGTGTTCAATTTTCTGGTTTTTACTTCAAGGAAGGCAATTTACACGGAGTTAGTCGCATGCCTGGCGCAACGAACGAAACGCCTATTCTTTTCATTCCTTCAAGAGAAGGTGGCAGTGAATCCATTTACTGGAGTAAGAGTGATGCTACGAATGGAAACGATTTGTACTACCGTGTGAACTAAAAAATAGGGAGACAAACATGAAAAAAATTGGAACATATTTACTAGCTGCAGTTCTCTTGCTTTCCCTAGCAGCCTGTGCCCCAAAACGCTATGAGCGTAAGCACAGTCCTGTAGGAGCTTCATCAGTCAAAAAATCATCTGACAAAGCCCAAGAAAAAGAGCAAACAGAAGAAGCTAAGTCAGATGAACATGATAAAGAAGCCATTGGGACCTTGTCAAAAGCAGACCAAGCGGACATCTATTCGATCATTGAAAACAGTGCGTCTTTGACCTATTCGCTTCAGGTACAACCGACTCGCTTGCTGGAGTTGAACAATGATCACGGTGCGGTTGATGGTTACCCACAAGACATGTTCATTGATTACTACAATACCTACACGCCTGGGACCTATAATCTGCAAGATGTCATTGATAAATTGAATGCAGAAGAGACATCGGACTCTATCCGCAGTCTTTCACAAGACCAGCTGATCCAACTAACAAATGAAAAGAAAAATGGCTGGATCTATTCGACAAAAGACAAGGCCTTCTACGAAATTGTACCTGGTGGTCGTGGCGGAGCGATGCCACCGATGGAGATTCCTTCGCCGGATGAATGGGTAGTCAATGAAGATTCAGTTGAAGTGACAACAACTATCCAAGGTACTTCCGATCCATACAGACGTTTTGTCTTGAAACGTAACAACAAGAACTACAAGGGTGGAACCCATAAAACACGCTTTTATGTCGACAGCACTGAATTCGTGAAATCGTAAAAATAATCAAAAGCTATATCTAGCTCTAAAATTTTTATATAGAACTTGCTGAAGATTCACAGAAAAAGGCCCTCAAAGCCTTTTTCTTTTGGGCTTGAATATGTTAAAATAAAAGGTATACGTGCTTGGATACAAAGATGAGGATATAACAAATAGATGGGCTGTCGAAATTCCTATCTCGTTGAGTTGGGTGGCCTTGGTATCTTGAGTAATTGAATTTTGGCCTCATTTCTCAGGAAAAAAGATAAGCCTCCTAGCACTCATCGAGTGCGGCGTCACCTTCCTATTTTTCTACAGAAATGTTCGGCAAACCGAACCGTCCAAAATATCTTGAGTAATTGAACCCGCCTACAACTCTGTGGAAAAAGATAAATCTCTAGGGCGTTCGCTCCGTCGTTCGATTTCTATTTTTCCTTTGAGTTGCTTAACGGCTTTAGTATCTTGATAGTTGAACACGGGCTAAATCCCTAGTGAAAAAGATAGATTTCTTGGTGTGCGTGGCACACTGCGTCAATCTATGCTATCATGCGTAATTGAACCCGCCTACAACTCTGTGGAAAAAGATAAATCTACCTAGGAGCATCCGCTCCGTCGTTCGATTTCCTATTTTCCTTTGAGTTGCTTAACGGCTTGGTATCTTGATCTTTGTAGGCAAGTCGTATAATTTTATCAATCCAAAGGGGATTACAATGACAAAACAAGTGTTTCAAACGACTTTTGCGGGTCGTGAGTTAATCGTAGAGACTGGTCAGGTTGCGAAGCAAGCAAATGGCTCTGTTGTCGTGCGTTATGGTGAGTCAACTGTCTTGACTGCTGCCGTTATGTCTAAGAAAATGGCAACTGGGGATTTCTTCCCACTTCAAGTCAACTACGAAGAAAAAATGTATGCGGCTGGGAAATTTCCTGGTGGCTTTATGAAACGTGAAGGACGTCCTTCAACAGATGCGACTTTGACAGCGCGTTTGATCGACCGTCCGATCCGTCCAATGTTTGCGGAAGGTTTCCGTAATGAAGTGCAAGTCATCAACACAGTTCTTTCTTACGATGAAAATGCATCTGCACCAATGGCAGCGATGTTTGGTTCATCATTGGCACTTTCTATCTCAGATATTCCGTTTGACGGACCAATCGCTGGGGTACAAGTAGGCTATGTGGACGGGGAAATCATCATCAACCCAACGCAAGAACAAGCAGAGCGCTCTCTTCTTGAATTGACAGTAGCTGGTACCAAACACGCTATCAACATGGTAGAGTCTGGTGCCAAAGAATTGTCAGAAGAAATCATGTTGGAAGCTCTTCTCAAAGGGCACGAAGCCGTTAAAGAATTGATTGCCTTCCAAGAAGAAATCGTTGCGGCAGTTGGGAAAGAAAAAGCAGAAGTTGAATTGCTTCATGTAGATGCTGACTTGCAGGCTGAAATCATCACAGCCTACAACAGTGACCTTCAAAAAGCGGTTCAAGTTGAAGAAAAATTGGCGCGTGAAGCTGCAACTCAAGCAGTGAAAGACCAAGTCACAGCAGTTTACGAAGAAAAATATGCCGACCACGAAGAATTTGACCGCATCATGCGCGACGTGGCTGAAATCTTGGAACAAATGGAACACGCAGAAGTGCGCCGTTTGATTACAGAAGACAAGGTTCGTCCGGATGGTCGTAAGGTCGATGAAATCCGTCCTTTGGATGCGGTTGTTGACTTCCTTCCTCGCGTTCACGGTTCAGGTCTCTTTACGCGTGGACAAACTCAGGCTCTTTCTGTCTTGACTTTGGCACCAATGGGTGAAACGCAAATCATCGATGGTTTGGATCCTGAGTACAAGAAACGCTTCATGCACCACTACAACTTCCCACAATACTCGGTTGGTGAAACAGGTCGTTACGGTGCGCCTGGTCGTCGTGAAATTGGTCACGGTGCTCTCGGTGAGCGTGCCCTTGCTCAAGTATTGCCAAGCTTGGAAGAATTCCCATATGCCATCCGTTTGGTAGCAGAAGTCTTAGAATCAAATGGTTCTTCATCTCAAGCCTCTATCTGTGCGGGAACGCTTGCCCTTATGGCTGGTGGTGTGCCAATCAAGGCACCAGTAGCTGGTATTGCCATGGGTCTGATCTCAGATGGAAACAACTACACCGTATTGACCGATATCCAAGGTTTGGAAGACCACTTTGGAGATATGGACTTCAAGGTTGCTGGAACTCGTGACGGGATCACAGCCCTTCAAATGGATATCAAGATCCAAGGGATTACTGCAGAAATCTTGACAGAAGCGCTTGCCCAAGCCAAGAAAGCTCGTTTTGAAATCCTTGATGTGATTGAAGCAACGATTCCAGAAGTGCGTCCAGAATTGGCACCAACTGCTCCAAAAATTGATACCATCAAGATTGATGTCGACAAGATCAAGATTGTCATCGGTAAGGGTGGAGAAACCATCGATAAGATCATCGCTGAAACAGGTGTTAAGATTGATATCGACGAAGAAGGGAACGTATCGATCTATTCGAGCGACCAAGATGCGATTAACCGTGCCAAGGAAATCATTGCTGGTTTGGTTCGTGAAGCCAAAGTGGATGAAGTCTACCATGCCAAAGTGGTGCGGATCGAGAAATTCGGAGCCTTTGTCAACCTCTTTGACAAGACGGATGCCCTCGTTCATATCTCTGAAATGGCTTGGACGCGCACCAACCGTGTCGAAGACTTGGTAGCGATTGGCGATGAAGTGGATGTTAAGATTATCAAGATTGACGAAAAAGGTCGTGTCGATGCTTCTATGAAGGCACTATTGCCACGTCCGCCAAAACCTGAACATTCAGAAGAAAAAGGTGAAAAGGGTCCTCGTCATGGCGATCGTCCTCGTCACCACAATAAAGACCACAAACCTAAAAAAGACTTTACCATTACACAAAAAGATTCAGAATAAGCATTAGAAAAGGAGGAGCACGGTATGGGATGGTGGCGTGAAACCATCAATATTGTAAAAGAAAATGACCCAGCAGCGCGTACCTCGCTGGAGGTCCTTTTGACCTATCCGGGAGTCAAAGCACTGGCAGCTCACCGTGTTTCCCACTTTTTGTGGAACCATGGTTTTAAGCTCTTGGCGCGGATGCACAGCCAATTCTGGCGTTTTTGGACCCAGATTGAGATCCATCCAGGTGCGACCATTGCTTCTGGTGTCTTTATCGACCATGGAGCGGGCCTCGTTATCGGGGAAACAGCCATTGTTGAAAAAGGCGTTATGCTCTACCACGGGGTGACCCTTGGGGGAACAGGAAAGGATGTCGGCAAACGCCATCCAACGGTACGTGAAGGAGCCTTGGTCTCCGCTCATGCCCAAGTCATCGGCCCAGTGGAAATCGGAGCCAAGGCCAAAGTCGGAGCAGGAGCTGTCGTGGTCTCAGATGTACCAAGTGATGTGACCGTTGTAGGTGTTCCTGCCAAGATCGTGCGGGTGCACGGTCGAAAAGACGAACCGGTTATTCACCAAGAAGAAGAAAAACGGGAATACTACATGAACAAGCTGGAGCATGCTAAGGAAGCTAGCCATCGGTCTTCGAGCTTGTAAGGAGATCGCTACGTGATTCAATCAACCAATACATTGAATGACCACCAACTACTGGAAGCAAAGGCCCTTATTGCAGTCTGTCAGAACTATGACGGAACGTTTCGGGATCCTTATCTCTCCAATATGCTAAATTTTGACCCCGATATGCCCGCCTTTTTCCTTTATTATGAAAAAGGTGAACTTGTTGGCCTATTAACCGTCTATGCAGATGACCAAGATGTGGATGTGGCGATCCTGGTCCACCCTAATCATCGTCGTCGAGGCATTGCGCGGGCTTTGTATAGAAGTTTTGAGAAAGAAACGGCATCTTATCCAATTGAGTCTGTGACTTTTCAGACAGAGCGTATTTTTCTAGAGAATCATCCTGATTTTGCCAGCAATTGGGGACTGGTTGAGGATGACGAAACAGAAACCTGGTTAGGACGTGATCGAACCACTTATGCATTAGATTCCCGTTCGGATGTCGATGTGCTCTTGGCAGATCCTTCTTATCTTGAAGCCATTGACCAGCTCCACCACCAAACCTTTCAGATGAAGTGGAAGCACCGGAAGTGAGCCACAGATACATTTCGGAGGCCTTGAAGGATCCTGATAGTCTGCTGTACATATTACTCAAAGAAGGTCAAGTGATTGGCGTTTGTACGGTCGATGTATCTGGAAAATGCAATTACCTTTATGGACTTGCGCTTGCTGAAGTCTATCGTGGGCAAGGTTACGGAAGCTATCTGGCAAAATCCCTCATCAACCAACTCATTGAGCAAAATGATAAGGAATTCCAGATTGCAGTGGAAGATGACAATGTAGGTGCCAAACGCTTGTATGAAAAGCTTGGCTTTGTCACACAGACTCAGGTGGTTTACTTGAAGCCAAAAGAGTAGAAACAGAAAGGAAATGAAGCGTGTTAAAAATTTATGATACCATGTCTCGTGATTTGCGAGAATTTATCCCCATCGAGGAAGGAAAGGTCCGCATGTATGTTTGTGGGCCAACCGTTTACAACTATATCCACGTAGGGAATGCCCGCTCAACCGTGGCCTTTGACACGATTCGTCGCTACTTTGAGTATCGTGGCTACGAAGTTGCCTACATTTCCAACTTTACAGATGTGGATGATAAGATCATTAACCGTGCCAAAGAAGAAGGCATTACGCCACAGGAAGTGGCAGACAAGTATATTGCGGCTTTCCGTGAGGATGTAACGGCTCTCGGTGTGAAACCTGCAACCCGCCACCCTCGTGTGGTTGAGTTTATGGATGACATCATTCATTTTGTCGCTGACTTGATCGAAAAAGGCTATGCCTACGAGAGCCAAGGCGATGTCTATTTCCGTGTGGAGAAATCCCACAACTATGCAAAATTAGCCAATAAAACCCTAGAAGACTTGGAGTTAGGTGCTTCTGGTCGGACAGATGAGGAAACAGCTCGCAAGGAAAATCCAGTCGACTTTGCCCTCTGGAAAGCTGCCAAACCAGGAGAGATTTCTTGGGACAGCCCTTGGGGACCTGGTCGTCCGGGTTGGCACATTGAGTGTTCAGTCATGTCGACGGGGATTTTAGGCGATACCATTGATATTCACGGTGGTGGGGCCGATCTTGAGTTTCCACACCATACTAATGAAATTGCCCAGTCTGAAGCTAAAACAGGCAAGACTTTTGCCAACTACTGGATGCACAATGGCTTTGTCAATATTGATAATGTCAAGATGTCCAAGTCCTTAGGCAACTTTATCACCGTGCATGATGCATTGAAGACTATCGACGGCCAAGTGCTTCGCTTCTTCTTTGCGACCCAGCACTACCGCAAGCCCATTAACTTCACTGAAAAAGCGGTACGCGATGCGGAGACCAACCTCAAATATTTGAAAAATACCTATGAGCAACCGTTCACAGGAGAAGTGGATCCAGCAGACTTGCAAAGCTTTGTGGCCAAGTTTATCGTGGCTATGGATGAAGATATCAATGCGGCAAACGGAATCACTGTCGTCTTTGAATTGGCTAAATGGATCAATTCTGGTCACTACAATCAAGACGTCAAGGATGCCTTGACCAAGATGTTAGAAGTCTTTGGAGTGGTCTTTGTCGAAGAAGTCTTGGATGCAGATATTGAAGCCTTGATCGCTGAACGTCAGGAAGCGCGGGCTAAGAAAGATTTTGCACGTGCAGATGCGATTCGCGATGAATTGGCTGCACAAGGAATCAAGCTCTTGGATACAAAAGAAGGTGTAAGGTGGACACGTGATTGATGTCAATCTAATCAATGGGATTGCCCTGGCCTTTGAGGGAGATGCGGTCTATTCCATGTATATTCGCAGACACCTGATTTTTCAAGGGATGACCAAGCCCAATAAGCTTCACCAGGCTGCCACCCGCTATGTCTCTGCTAGGGCTCAGGCCAGCTTGATTGAAAGCATGCTGGAGCAAGAAATTCTGACGGAAAAAGAGTTGGAGATCTACAAGCGCGGTCGCAATACCAATAGCCATACCAAGGCCAAAAATGCGGATGTCGTAACTTATCGCATGTCGACAGGCTTTGAGGCTGTCATGGGTTATCTCCATATGACGGGGGAGATCTCTCGTCTAGAAGAGCTGATTGACTGGTGCATCCAGCAAGTAGAAGAAGGAAGAAAGCAGTGAAAAATATCAGAGAGTGGTTTCCTCATGCAGAGATGACGGATGAAGCCAATCCACCAGCTGGTTATGTAGCCATTCCCCTTCAGGCTCATCAATGGCTGCTGCTGAAGGAAGAAGAGCTAACCGAGCGAGAAAAACAACTGATTTCCTGGTTGGGCGGTGAAGAAGAGGTTGCCCCTAATCCTTGGTACCAGTACCTGATCGATGGAAAGGGAGAAGCCCCTCAAGTCATTAAAAAAATGCAGGTCGTCTATTGCCACCTCTCGCACTCGACAGTGGAAGGGACGGCTTCTTGGTTAGAGATGATGCAGACGCTTTTGCCCAACTTTCGGGCAGTCTTGCAACTGAGTGGACAGGACTATGTACTCATTCTAGATCAAGAGCAGTCGCTGGCTGTGGCTGATATCTTAAAAGATACGGTCTCTGCCATGGAGTATGACTTCAATATTCGTTTATCTATCCTGGTCGGGCAAGTATGGACTGAGTCAAAAGTTGGGAAAGTATCTCCGGTTATCCGAGCAGAACAGGCCGTCTTTCGAGCTTGGATTCGAGAAGGGCATCAAGGCGTCTATCGCTTTTCTCAACTCTATCTGTGGGGAATCGAGCAGGCAGATATGGATCTGACCCCAATCAAAGAACGTTTGCATCAGTTGATTGGGAGTCAAGACCAGTTGCAGGACATCATTGTCGCTCTTTGGGACAATGGGGCAGTCGTCACCAAGGCCGCCCAGCAACTCTATCTCCATCGCAATTCACTCCAATACAAGATTGATAAGTGGGAGGAGTTGACGGGTCTCCAGTTAAAAAATCTGACTGATCTAGCCCTTTGTTACCATTTAGTTTTACAAGATGTGATTTAAACGGATGAATCCAGAGTTTTGTGCAACTTGCACAAAACTCTTTTTCTTTTTTGTGAGACTTGCCATAGATTTGTAAAACGTTTTCATTTACAATAGAACTATAAAAATCAAAGGAGTACCATCATGGTAGAATTGAATCTTAGTCACATTTATAAAAAATATCCAAATAGCGAACATTACTCAGTTGAAGACTTCAACTTGGACATCAAAGACAAAGAATTTATCGTTTTCGTAGGTCCTTCAGGATGTGGTAAATCAACGACTCTTCGTATGATCGCTGGTCTTGAAGACATCACAGAAGGTGAATGTTCGATCGATGGCACTGTTGTAAACAACGTGGCACCTAAAGACCGTGATATCGCCATGGTATTCCAAAACTACGCTCTTTACCCACACATGACTGTGTACGATAACATGGCCTTTGGTTTGAAATTGCGTAAATACAGCAAGGAAGATATCGACAAACGTGTACAAGAAGCAGCTGAAATCCTTGGCTTGAAAGAATTCTTGGATCGTAAACCAGCTGACCTTTCTGGTGGTCAACGTCAACGTGTGGCCATGGGTCGTGCCATTGTCCGTGATGCAAAAGTGTTCTTGATGGACGAACCTTTGTCAAACTTGGATGCTAAACTTCGTGTATCCATGCGTGCTGAAATTGCGAAAATCCACCGTCGTATCGGAGCTACAACCATCTACGTAACTCACGACCAAACAGAAGCGATGACATTGGCTGACCGTATCGTTATCATGTCTGCTACTAAAAACCCAGCTGGTACAGGTACTATCGGACGTGTAGAACAAATCGGTACTCCGCAAGAAGTGTATAAGAACCCTGTGAATAAATTCGTAGCTGGATTCATCGGAAGCCCTGCTATGAACTTCATTAACGTGAAATTGGAAGGTGGACACATCGTTGCCAATGGATTGAACTTGAAAGTTCCAGAAGGTGCTTTGAAAGTCTTGAAAGAAAAAGGCTATGATGGTAAAGAATTGATCTTTGGTATCCGTCCAGAAGACGTGAATACAGAAGCTGCTTTCCTTGAAACATTCCCAGAATCAGTCGTGAAAGCAACCATCTCTGTATCTGAATTGCTTGGTTCAGAATCTCACTTGTACTGCCAAGTTGGTGACAACGAATTCATCGCTAAAGTAGATGCACGTGACTACCTTGGAACTGGTGAAACCATCGAACTTGGATTTGACTTGAACAAAGCTCACTTCTTCGACAAAGAAACTGAAAAAACAGTATACTAATACCTACTGACACTGTAGAGACTGATACGATATGTCTCAGTCTCTTTCATTTTAAGGAGACAAAACATGGAAAAAGACTGGTGGAAGGGGAAGGTCGCTTATCAGATCTACCCAAAAAGCTTTAAAGATAGCAATGGTGATGGCGTTGGGGATTTGAAAGGAATCACGGAGAAAACTCGATTACCTTCAAAAACTTAGGGAATTGACATTCTCTGGTTATCGCCCTATTTACAAGAGTCCGTTTATTGACCAGGGCTATGATATTTCAGACTACTATGCCATTGATCCTATTTTTTTGGGAACTATGGAAGATATGGAGGAGCTAATTGCTGAAGGTAAGAAGCGGGGCATTTCTATCATTATGGACTTGGTGGTTAACCACTGCTCCAGTCATCACGAGTGGTTCCAAAAAGCTCTAGCGGATCCAGATGGCCCTTATGCAGACTACTTTTACTTCATCGAAAGTGACAAGGAACCCAACAACTGGGAAAGTTACTTTGGAGGCAGTGTCTGGGAACCGGTTCCTGGCACCAACAAATACTATCTCCATTCTTATCACAAGGATCAGCCAGACCTTAATTGGCAAAATCCTGTCTTGCGCGAAGAAATTTACAAGATGATCAACTGGTGGTTGGACAAGGGAATTGCGGGCTTTAGGATCGATGCTATTATCAATATCAAAAAAGATCTAGAATGGCGTTCGCTTCCGTCTGATCGCGAAAATGGCTTGGTCCCAGTACTGGAGTCTCTAGTGAATGCCCAATCGATTGAACCTTTCTTGCATGAGTTAAATGAGCGAACCTTCGCCAAGTACAATGCCTTCACAGTAGGGGAAGTGTTCAATGAAACCGACGAAGAGTTGCATTTCTTCATTGGAAAAGATGGCGTCTTCTCTTCCATCTTTGACTTCAAACAAACCCATGCTGGGGCAGGAAGGAAAAGGCTGGTTTGACCATAGTCTTCCAACAGCAGATGAACTCAAGGAAAGTATTTTTCCAAGCCCATGAGCGCGCGGATAGCATTGGGGTGCTCTCGACCATTATCGAAAATCACGACGAGCCTCGTGGGGTGTCCCACTATATTGCAGAAGGTCCAGTAAACGATACCAGTAAAAAAGCCCTGGGAACCATTCAGGTTTTGCGTAAGGGAATTCCTTTTATCTACCAAGGCCAAGAAATTGGGAATGGAAAACCAAGTCTTTGAATCGGTGGAGGATTTTGATGATATCGCGACCATCAATGGCTACCATGTCGCTAAAGAAGCTGGTTTGAGCGAGGAAGAAGCCTTAGCAGCGATTGCCAAATACAGCCGGGACAATGCGCGGACACCCATGCAGTGGTCAGCAGAGCCAGGACTGGGCTTTAGCGATGGGCCAGCCTGGTTGATCAGTCCCAAAACCAAATGTTGCCATCAATGTGGAAAGATCAGGAAAAAGGATCCAAATTCCATCTTGAATTATTATCGCCAGTTGACGGCCTTGTATCGCCATCCCCTTTATGGAAATACCATCCGGTTTCGGAGATATGATCCCAGCGTATCGGGACCGTGAAAACATCATCGCCTTTGAACGCCGTGGGGACAAGCGTCTCTTGGTTGTCAGCAATTTCCAAAATCGCCAGGCCACCTTGGAGTTGCCAGCTCCGATTAAAACAGTCGTTTTAAATAATACAGCAGGATTATTCCAAGAAGGAGACCAAGTGCTAGAATTGGCTCCTTACCAAACGGTTGTGTTGGAATTGGTGGAATAAGGAGAAACTTTGCATCAGTGTTAGGATTTAATGTAGAATAGTATGTTCATTAAATATTCTGGAGAACATTATAAAAGTTTTCTATACTTTAGAATCAGTCAAGTATAAACTGAAACTTTCCGCTGTGAGAAAAGTGTTTGAAACATTATTGTTTCAAACACTCGGGAGTTTTGAGACCTTAGGCTCAAAACTAAGTCATGGAACTTCGAAGAAGTTCGCTGACGTCCGTACTCACCTAAGGAAAGTTTTGAAAGATATTTTATCTCCAAAAAGAACCTTCGCGTCTGCGAAGGTTCTTTTCGTGTCATCCAAGTCTAAACCTGGAACTTACTCAACTTCTTTCTTTTTCAAGAGGAGGAAGCCTCCGCTAACGGCTAACAAGAAGCCTGAAAGAATGAAGTGTGCGGTTGTGTCTTCTCCAGTTTGTGGCAATTGTGCCTTAGCTGGACTTTCTTGGAAGCTTTGTCCTACTTGGTAAGTCAAAGCTTGCACGCTTTCTCCATTTTCCACAGTTGTTTCTTTTTGTGGAAGGAGCACTTTAGGAGTGTCCTTCTTGGCCAAGATTGGCTGTGGATTGCTTGTTTGGTTATGAATTGGAACTACCACTTGATCTGGTTCTTTAGCTGGAACGTAATCCATCAAGCTTGCCAACTTGCTGCCAAAGATCGCATTGGTTACCCAGCGGAAGAAGTGGACAGGGTGTTGACGGTTGGTTGGATTTCCTGCATAGACAAAGAGTGGTTGTCCCATCAGTTCTCCAGAGATGGCCATGACTTTGTTAGCCAGAACATCGTTATGTGGCCACCAACCTGCAATATAATAATCGCTTGGAGCGATGCTCATCAAGGTCTTGAAATGCTCTGGAACCTTTTCAATCCAGTTTCCTGAGTTGGAGTAGAAGAGGGTATTCTTCTTGTATCCGCTGGTCAATGGATCCTGATCATCAATGATCGCTTTCATCAAGCCTTCGTAGTCACTACCGCCTTTTAGTTTTTCAGCGTCAAATCCTGTAAGAACTCCCAATTTTTCCAATTTTTGCATGGCTTCCCCGCCAATGACAAGGGTTGGTTTCTTGCCAAAAATGGAAGCGTCAAAGCGATTGCTTTCCAAATAACAACATCCGCTTCTTCTGGCGTATTGACGATTTGGAAGCCTAATTTTTCAAGGACCAAACTAGTATGAGCAGGCGCATCTACTCCAGCCCAATTATAGTGGTAGTTTGGAGAGTAGACCTTCATCGGTTTCAAGGTTGGGCCACTAGGCACCTTGTAGAGGGCATCACCATAAATGGCATAGTTTGGTAGGAGCGAAGCAAAGGTATCGCGGTCAACGATGTAGCCATCATCTGTTAGGTAGACAGATTTTCCTTGTGCAATAGCCTGGTTGACAGCTTTAACGGCACTGGCTGAGGTATTTGCGATCACATAGTAAGGAGCTTTTGGATCGATCTCAGAGGTACGAGTGGCGCGGGTGGTGGTGACTTCTCCTAATTTTCCGTTGAAAAGACCATCCGCAAAGACAGGTTCGGACTTGAACCCTCTCATATCTGGGAAGTTTACCAGCAACTCTGCGTACATAGCAGCCCAGGCAGATTCGTTGGAACCCTTGTAGAGAATGTGGTTAGCATAGCCACGTTTGGCTTGGGCCATGTCAATGACTAAGTCCCCTTTTTTATAGTTGCCAATATCTTCTTTGAGTTCCTTGACGAGGACACCATTGCGTTTGAAGTAGTCGATCATATTGAAGGCTTCTTGGGCATCGTTGTCTTTGTCGAGGCTCATTGGGATGACGTAGTAGTCTGGGAAGAATTTCGGACGACCATTTTTCACACGTCCAACGATTTCTCCATTTGGGCCGACCAGTTCATTTTCGGCTTTTGGATCTTCGGTTTTATTGAGACCGCGCAGGTAGAAGTTGAGACGCATCTCAAGGAGACGGTCCGGATCTTGGTTGAGGAAGTCAATCCCTCCTAGGACAGCATTGCGACCTGCTTTGTAGGATTCTTCATTTCCTTCCGGAATTTCGATAGTATGGCCTAAGATACCATGGTAGACAGCATAAACTCCTGTATAGCCAGAGAAGGAGTCATCCCAGCCATCGCCCCAATCCAGTTTTGGAATGATGTAACTATCGTATTTAGAATTGGCAACTCCTGCCCGTCCCATATGATGGGCATTTTCTAGCATCAGATCTGACAGAAGATCGTATTCGAAGTTCGGATCATGTGGTGGAGTTGCAGGTTCGATCAAGAATTCTTTGACAAAACCGTGTAAGTCGTAGAGAGCGATTGGATTCCATTTGTTGATCATTTGGATAACCGTGCGAACTTCAGGGTTGGTTTGGTAGCTGGCATCCCGGTTTGGATCGAGCCCGTTTGCTAGGGCCCGCAGGTTGAGAGCATCCCCATCTGGGTTTTCCGTGAAGTCAAATAAGAAGATGAATTTATTGAGCAAGGTTGGAATATCTAGCGTGACTGTTTTAGCATTTCCAGCTTCATCGGTGGTGTTAAAGGTCACCTTTTCCTTGGTCGCAAAAGTATTGAAGAGGCCTGTGATGATATCAATGCCTGGTTGTTCATCCGCGTGGGTGTTGTGGACTAAGACAGGTAATTTGTAATCCAAGGTCTTGTCCTTCAGAGCTGCCAGCATTTCGCTTGGCTTGGTCAAGGCTGTAGGGTTGGTACTAGAAAGGTAGTGATCAATGCTAGCTTGGTCCTTGCTCACGATCCCCATCTTCATATCCCGGCCTTGGGCACTCTTACCAAGGGTTTCCAGCTGCACCAAACGATCGGGTTTCGCTTCTTCCTTGGATTTTTTTCGATAGCAGCTAGCATCTCTTCATGTGTATGGTAGTCTTGGTAAGGTCGAAAAACAAGGGTCTTATTGATGGTGATCCCTAAGTCTGCATTGGTTCCGACTAGCTCATGGTTGCCGATGTAATTGCGATAAGTCCGGCGAATATTATTTGGGCTACGAAGACTGAGATCTTCACCAAAGAGATCCTGCACGTCAATGTGGAGATCCAGATCATTGCCGTTTGCGGTCTCTGTGATAGTAAGGAATGGATCCTTGCTCAGTGTTCCTGTCTCCATATCCCAGGTTTTCCACTCAGAGAGAGGTTTATTGTCTAAGGTCCAGCTGATCTTGCCAGCAGCTTGAGCTTTTTCTTGGACTTTGTCATCAATCGTACTCTTTTCAGAGAGATAAATGGTGCTATCCGTCAATCGAGTCGCTTGGTCAGCGGTCGTTGTAGCACGGGTAGTGCTTGGACTAGCGGTTGGAGCAACTTCTGTTGTAGAAGCCGCATCAGAAGTCGCTGCGGTTTCTGTAGGACTAGCAGGAGTTACTTCTGTGGATGCAGCGGGACTGGTCGTCTCGGCGGTCACAGGTTGCTCAGTAGCAGGTGTCGCTTCAAGGGCCGTGCTAGGCTCTGTTTGAGGCGCTTCTAAGCTATCGGCTGAAGCTTGGCCATGACCGATAACGGAAAGCAAGACAGCCGCTGAGAGGCTGAGTGTTGTAGTGTACAAATGTTTCTTATACGAAGACTTCATATAGAAGACCCTCCTTAAAAAGTTATTTTCCGTTTCTAGTATACCATTTTAGGAAAGTGTTTACAACAAAACCCCGAATAAAAAAGCCTTTGCATCTTGCAAGGGCCTTTTTGTCTATTCTGTCTCCTTATGAAATTGTTGGTAAAAATCAACCTTGACCTGGATAAAAGTTTCTAAGTCTCTTAAGAGTTGGAGCAAGGTGGCGCGTGTTTCGAATTCTTCACGGGTCTTAGGAAGAGGACGTTCGCGAAAGATCGCCAAATACTGACTAATATCATCTAGAAGATCTTGGGCAGGATTTTTCTGGCTTAACTGTTGGGCCGTTTTCTTAAAAAGTTGAGCTAGGATTATGCTTTCACTCGCCGCCAACTGACAGCGGTTGACGTTTTCTGCCATATCCCGCAGAATATCGTTTTGCCGCTTGCGCATTTCGAAGTAGTGAATATGGTAGTTGGTTTGGTGAAAGAGGTGGTTGGAATGGTCCAGATAAACTAGCTTCAAAGCGTCCTTTAGGATACCATCCAACTCCTTAATCAAGCGAGCATCATTGCGACCATCCCCTTTACCAAGAAATTCCGCAAAACGATCAAGGATCTTCTTTAGTTGGTCTTCGACCACATCATGGTAATGATCGATCGCAGCCTGATTCGAAGGCATATAGAGATTGGCCAGCAGGGCAAAGCTGGTTCCAATTAAAAAGAGAGCAAGTTCATTGAGCAAGAGCCCCCAGGAAGTAGACTGCTCAATCAAGAGATGGGTGACCAGCACCGTACTTGGCGTGATGCCGATCTGCCAACCCAATAGAAAGGCGCAAGGAACATAGAGAGCGATAAAGACTCCCAGTGCCCAAAGGTTGAATCCAAAAAAGGAAAAGGCGAGACTTCCGATAGCAAGGGCCAGCAAGGTCGACATAAAGCGCTGGTAGGCCTGCTTGATGGTCTTGCGACGCGTATCCGAGATACTCAAGATGGCAATGACGCCAGCTGAGATGGCATAGGTCAAGCCCAGAGCATAAGCAAGGGTAGCTGCTAAACAGGTGGCCAAGGTGAGCTTGATGGTTCGTTGAAAAAAAGAGGCATGGCTTCCTTTCTAGTTTGGTTCGTTCATTAAGATAGATTTCATTTCATTATATCATGAATTGGCATCATCCTCCTTTCTTGTGGTATACTAGTTCTATGGAAAAATAACGATATCGTATACGGTGTCCACGCAGTCACCGAGGCTTTACAAGCCAATACAGGCAATAAATTATATATTCAAGAAGACCTCCGAGGAAAAAATGTCGACAAAATCAAGGCCTTAGCAGCTGAGAAGAAGGTGTCGATTTCTTGGACGCCAAAGAAAAACCCTGCAGGAAATGACGGAAGGAGCTGTCCACCAAGGCTTTGTTCTTCGTGTGGCAGCCTTTGCTTACACAGACTTGGCAGCGATTCTGAAACAGACAGCCCAAGAAGAGAACCCACTTTTATTGATTCTCGATGGTTTGACAGATCCGCACAATCTTGGATCTATCTTACGGACAGCTGATGCGACCAATGTCTCAGGCGTCATCATTCCTAAGCACCGTGCAGTCGGGGTAACTCCAGTGGTTTCAAAAACTTCTACCGGAGCGGTGGAACACATTCCCATTGCGCGTGTGACCAATCTCAGTCAAACTCTAGACAAGCTAAAGGAAGAGGGCTTCTGGATCTTTGGGACCGACATGAACGGCACGCCATCTCACCAGTGGAATACGGCTGGTAAATTGGCCTTGATCATTGGCAATGAAGGAAAAGGGATCTCAGCCAATATCAAAAAGCAAGTCGATGAGATGATCACCATTCCCATGAATGGTCATGTGCAAAGCCTCAATGCCAGTGTGGCAGCAGCCATCCTCATGTATGAGGTCTTTCGCAATCGACTATAATTCTAGAAAGGCAATGATATGAAACGAAAAATCTTATTGGTTGACGGCTACAATATGATTGCCTTTTGGCAGGAGACCCGCCAGCTCTTTCAAAAGAGTGAGCTCGATGCAGCCCGCAATATCCTTCTGCAAAAACTGAGCCACTATGCTAGCTTTGAAGGGATCGAAGTCATCTGTGTCTTTGATGCCCAGTATATGCCAGGAGTGCGGCAGACCTATGAGGAGTTCAATGTTCAGGTGGTCTTTACCGGTGAGGATGAGACGGCAGATGACTATATCGAGCGCTTGGCGGCAGAGCTTAACACGCCCCTCCACCAAGTATCAGTAGCGACCAGTGACTTAAATGAGCAATGGACCGTCTTTGCTCAAGGAGCTCTTCGGGTATCTGCCAGAGAGTTAGAAAAACGGGTCGCAGTCGTCAAAGGAAACCTCAATCAAGCGCAGCGAGTGGTGAACGATCAAAAACCACCCATGCGACCGCTCGATCACGAAGTATTGCGACAATTACAAGAAATGATGGGAGACAAGTAATGACATTTGCTATTTTAACCGATTCGACCGCAGATTTAGATCAGAACTGGGCCAAGGAACATCAGGTGACCATTCTTGGCTTAACCATTGAGTTAGATGGGACGGTTTACCAGACAGTTGGCCAAGGTCAATTGACCAGCCCAGAGCTTTTAGAAGCTATGAAAAATGGGGCCAAACCGACAACCAGTCAGGTCAATGTGGGCCAATTTCAGGAAACCTTTGAACAATTTGCCAAAGAAGGGAAAGCCGTGCTCTATGTGGCCTTTTCATCAGTCTTATCTGGGACCTACCAGAGTGCAGTCATGGCACGAGACCTGGTTTTAGAAGACTACCCGGAAGCCGTGATCGAGATTGTCGATCCGAAGGCTGCTGGGATTGGAGAGGGATATCTGGTCATGCGGGCAGTAGCTGCGCGTGATGCGGGTCGTTCATTAGCAGAAGCCAAAGAAGAGATCATGGATCTAGCGCCAAAACTGCGGACTTATTTCCTCGTCGATGATCTCTACCACCTCATGCGTGGAGGTCGTCTCTCAAAAAGTGCTGCGATCATGGGAAGTTTGGCCAGCATCAAACCCATTCTCTGGATTGATGCGGAAGGGGAATTGGTCCCAATTAGCAAGGTTCGCGGACGCAAAAAAGCTGTCCGAGAATTACTGGAGCTGATCAAAGCCGATATCGGTGAAAGCACAGCCTTGGTATCTTATACCAACGATCTAGAAGGAGCCGAAGCACTGAAGCAAGAAATGCTTGCGCTTGAAGGCATCGATGAAGTCCTCGTGATGCCTCTTGGACCGGTTATTTCAGCCCACGTCGGCCTGAATTCCTTGATCGGATTTGTCATTGGAAAAAGAAAATCGCAAATAATTTTTCCAAATCGGTTGACTTTTTATCTTAGAATTTTGATACAATAGTAGGCGGTATTGTTTACCCCATTTGTAAGGCCCCGGAACCTTTCAAATAACTCGCGGACCGGAACATCCGCCCTGTAAACAAAAAAACGACATTCATATAGGAGAAATCATGAACAAAACAACATTTATGGCTAAACCAGGCCAAGTTGAACGTAAATGGTATGTCGTTGACGCAACTGATGTGCCACTTGGACGTCTTTCTGCAGTAGTTGCTAGCGTACTTCGCGGAAAAAACAAACCAACTTTCACACCACACACTGATACAGGTGACTTCGTAATCGTTATCAATGCTGAAAAAGTTAAATTGACTGGTAAAAAAGCAACTGATAAGATCTACTACACTCACTCAATGTACCCAGGTGGATTGAAACAAATCTCAGCAGGTGAACTTCGTTCTAAAAATGCTGTTCGTTTGATCGAAAAATCAGTTAAAGGTATGCTTCCACACAACACTCTTGGACGCGCACAAGGTATGAAATTGAAAGTCTTCGTTGGCGGTGAGCACACTCACGCTGCACAACAACCAGAAGTACTTGATATCTCAGGACTTATCTAATTCTAAGAGGAAAGGAGCACTAATATAATGGCACAAGCACAATATGCAGGTACAGGACGCCGTAAAAACGCCGTTGCACGCGTACGTTTGGTTCCAGGTACTGGTAAAATCACAGTTAACAAAAAAGATGTAGAAGAATACATCCCACACGCAGACCTTCGTCTCGTTATCAACCAACCTTTTGCAGTTACTTCAACTGAAGGTTCATACGACGTACACGTTAACGTTGTAGGTGGTGGATACGCTGGTCAATCAGGTGCGATCCGTCACGGTATCGCTCGTGCACTTCTTCAAGTAGATCCAGACTTCCGCGATTCATTGAAACGCGCTGGACTTCTTACTCGTGATGCACGTATGGTTGAACGTAAGAAACCAGGTCTTAAGAAAGCTCGTAAAGCTTCACAATTCTCAAAACGTTAATCAATACGATTATATCAACGTTTACAGACATTCAAGAATTTTCTCTTGGATGTCTTTTTTTGTTCAAAAAACTAAAGTTCACCCCAAAATTCACCCCAAGTTCACCCTATTGCTTTTTGAGACTTCTAAAGGCTATTTCTCCTGCTGTTTGATTTACTTTTTCAGTAGTATTGACATAAGTCTTCGTTATTTGGATGTCACTATGAGTAAGTGCTTCTGAAATAGCATTTAATGATGTTCCAGCCTGTCTTGCCAGAGTTGCTCCAGTGTGTCTTAATTTGTGAGGAGATGCTGGAGGAAGTTCAGGATGTCTTCTTCGAATAGAATTCATTCGATGATTAAGATAATCAATATGAAGTGGAACGTTAATACCGTTTGTTCTATTATTGTATGTGAAAAACGAATTGCTTTTTCATTCTGTCTGATTCCAAACAGCTTTAGTTGCTTTTTTTGTTCTATTTTCCAATCGGTCAGGATATTCATTAGTTCTTTAGGTGCTTTAAATAGAGTTTTTTTATTTCCTTTGGTTGATTTAACATTTCCGAATTTGTCTAATGCTTGTTCAATGAGAATTTCATTTTTTTCAAAATTGATATGTTTCCATTGGAGAGCGTAGGTTTCTGATTTTCTATCTGATAAAAAGAATGTCGTATAGAACAAAGCATAATCTTTTAATTCCATTCGATCATTTTTTAGATCGTCATCAAATGCTTGTAGCCATTGTTTAAGTTCTTCCTCATTTAATGCTAGGTCTTCAAACTTTTTACTTTCTTTGAGGGCTAATTTTTTATTAGCTTTAATTCTACTGATTGTCTTTTTTACCTTATTGACTTGAATATATTCAAGCTCTTCTGCCCAGTCCAAGACAGAATTGACGTACCCTCTAATGGATTTAAAGTTGGCATAAGAATTCGATAGTGGAGTAAGAAGTGACAAAACTAGTTGTTTATTTTCATTGAGATGATCAATAGAATAATTACCTAGGACTGGAAGAATTTGCAAACGAAAGAGATTTTCTGTTTGAAAGACAGTTACTGCTGTAGGTGGTTTAATAGTAGCAGTGGCTTGCCCTGCTTTATAGGGTTCTAGCCAAATATCTTTGTAAAAATCTTTGAATAGGATGTCTCCTTTCCTTTGAGATAAAGAAGAAGACCTTCCTAAACGTGCATTTTCAATATCAACAGCTAACTTAATCTCTGCTTCCTTTGCTTCTCTGCGAGTTTTGAATCTTTTTTCAAATCGTTTACCGATCCCTAACTTTCCTTGGACGTCATCTGGTATGTATACCCTTAGCCTATAGGATCCATTTTTTGTTTTTAAAATGCCCATTTTTTCCTCCTTATGCGCTTATCTCTAGTCGAGTCATCCACTGGTTGATACTTTCTTTGCTGAAACGAATGGACTTTCCGACTCGAATATACGGTAGTCCCATTGCAATCCAGATATCAAGAGTATTATGTGAAATTCCTAGATAATGACAGGTTTGTTTTTTGTTCAGAAATGGAGTGTCTAATCCCATATCTTCTTTGAAATGATGAATCTCATCTTTGATAAGAGTTGCGATCATTTTTTGAATTTCTTGTGTCTGTTCTTCTGGTAATTGTACTAACATATTTTTCCTTTCTAATATCCAATAACATAGGTAAATTGTTTGGCAGTTTCTGCATCAAACGTGCGGTAACTAATGATCCCCAATCCTTTTACATTACACTCTGAGACGAGAATTGAACCATCTGATTTAACCTGTTCCACAAATGAAATGTGCCCGTATATTGGATCAGCTCCAGCTTGTCCAGGGGCAAATGATAGAGCAGAGTGTTCTGTTGGTGTATGGGTTATTGTGAAACCAGGCTTATTCATCCATTGTCCACCATTTCCCATAAATGGATCAAAGTTGACTCCAACTTGTTTTCCACGGTTGAAGACATACCAGGTACATTGTCCCCATGGATAAGTGCTTGTAATATAGCCAGTAGTGTCAATAGCTGTTGTCAGACTGTAACCTACGGGTATATCATTTGAAGTTACTCCTCCACCATCTCTAGTTTTTCCTGTAGTTTGTTCAGGAGCTTTTGGTGTTCCTCCATGTTCATCAATGAAGGCATCCAGTTTTTGCATGGTTTCTGCACGTCTTTTTCCCGATCCGGTGGTATCTGTGAAATAGACCCCACCATCAGTTGCTGGATTGAGTGTTCCATTCGCAAACTTTTTAGCTTTGTCATCTTGAATTTTGAAGGTTTGGTTTTTATTTCCAATGATGGTTTGCTGGGTTAATCCAACAACAGCAACCTCATCATTAAAGTTATTGGCATATTCTGGATTGGAGTCATAGGCTCCAAAACCAAACATATTGGCTCCAGGATTGGTAGCAACTCCAGCAGTTCCAAGAGAACTTTCATTCAGTGCGATCGCAACGATTCCACGGACATCAAGATTAGATTTAGCTTCCCATTCGAGGAGTTTTTTCCCATTAATTCGGTTCTTATCATAGGAGATTCCTAACGTATCTAAAGCCGTCTAATTGCTCTGCTGTGATACCGAAGCGATGAACCAGTAGGTTATGAGTATAAGGGTCTCCATCTGACCAGTGATCCGTATAAGTCACTCCATTTTGAGATTGGGACGAGCCATTCGTTCCACCACCTCCGACAGCCCCCATAAGGATAATGATAATGAGGACTGGTAGAAAGAGAGGAATGAGACCAGCTAATAGAAACCATTTTAGTTTTTTCATAGAATCTCCTTTCTAGTTAATGTCTTATATAAGCAGTGAACAAAACAGTCCCAAAACGCCATTTTGCATCTAAAACGACTGAATAGGACTTAGCCTGTAGGATGATTTGGTCTCTTTCTTGTTCTGAGACTGGAAACAAAAGAAGGAAATCGACTGAGCGTTTTCCTTCTTGGTAAGCTTGATAAAGAGTTTCTTCAAGAACTCTTGGAAAAGCAGTTCTTGAACGTATCTTGGTATTCATATCATTCTCCTCTAAGTTGTTTTAAGCGTTCTGTTAATCGGTCTCTTCGTTCAATATTGGCTCTCAATTTATCATCTCGTGTCATGGTTTTTCTATAAGCACGAGTGAAGGCATTCGATCCTTGGGCTTTGTACATGGCTTGAGGATCTTTATATTCCTCTAATTTGTGCTCAATACTATTAATGCGGAGTTGTTTAAATGGAGAAATCCATTCTTCTTTTAGTGTCTTGAATTCTTCGTTTGAACTTGGTGTTGGCTCCACCGTGATTGGGGTTCCCATTGAAGGAGTTGATGGTGTTGGTCCTTCAACTGGTTTAATCCCTTCTAGCGTTGGCTTATTTTTTGGAATGCTTTGTTCTGGAGCATCTGGACTTATTGGAGTCTCAAGTGTTTCTACTGGGAGCACTTCATCAGGTTGGTGCTCTGATTCTTTATTGGTAAAGAAGGAACCGACATTTTGGAAGTGACTCTTGGCATTCATCACCATTCCAGCTCCAAAACCAGCACCTGCTAAGGCAAAGTTTCCAAGGTGTTGAGCAGATGAAAGACTTCTCGATGGCACTTGTGAAGCCACCTCTCTGGTCTTTGTAACCCCTTTTTCAACTTTATTTCCAATATCATTCGCAACCATTCGTGCTTTAGATCCAAGAATGAATTGAATCAGTTCAGCTTTGTATTTCCATATAAGGAAGTATACTAGTCCTTTTGATACAACTGAAATGAGTAGTTTAAAGACAAGTCCAAAGATGATTAAGGATGGAAGTGTTTTAAGGATGCCATCAAAGCCTGTAATGACAATGTTTTCAATCATTTTTTCAATGTAGAAGACCAAAAGAGTTAATAGACTCGTGATAGCTGGAAAAAGCAGCCCACCAAACATGACTTTCAGAACTCCAAAAATCAAATCTTGCATTCTTGGTACAAAGGACATTAGTAGCACAATTGGAAAGAGCAGGATCATCATCAGGACAAGTGTCTGAGCAATGACGTTTAACATCTGAATCAAAATAACCGGTATCGCTAATACGAAGGCTTCACAGATTTTGAAGATGACATAAAACATGCGAGTAAAGATGAAGTCAGGCATAGCTGAAACCCAACGATTCTTTTCACCATCATCATTGGCTCCATTTCCTAGTTCATCCAGATATTTATTACGATCTTTCGATTTGACCGCTTTAAAGTTTCCATTCTTATCGCCTGTTCCTAATACCTTACTATCGTCAAAAGTCTCTTGTTTTCCATCTTGGCTGTTCTTGTATTTCCCATTTTCTTGACCTGTATTGACAAAAACATAGGCTTTATAAGAGGTTTCTGCAATATAGCTATCTGCCATGGAATCACCAATTTTAATGGATTTATTATTTCCATACTCCACCTTGATATTCGTGATATTTTTAGTGACATCTTGAGAGACATGGTTGATAGTATCGAGTAGATACAGACCACCTGATGTTCCAGCAATTGTTCCAAAATAACCAAAGCCAAGGATGAGAACTAGAAAGACATGAAGGAGAGTCCTTGAAAAAGCTCCTTTCGAAAAGAAAAACTGGTAAAAGAGATAGAAAGCTAGGATTAGAAGCAACATTGAAACGAGTGATTGTTTTGCGACTCCGCCAGAACTTGAACCGATGAATCCTTTCCAGATATTCATCGCTCCATTAAACACATAGTTCTTATAGCTAGAGTAGAGATCAATCTTTTCAAGAATTCGAATCAGCAAAGAAAAGAAGCCCACCACTGCGTTTAGAATGAAAAAGAAGAAGTTGACGAAAAGCTCATTAATCAGAACCCAAGCCCCGTTAAAGGAAGCGAACCCAGTAGGCTCCATGTAGGACTTGAGAGAGAAGATATCAACTCCCCTTAGTTTGTCAAAAGCTTCTTGCATGGATTCACCTCCTAACTAGCGTATTTATTTCAAGGCTTGATGATACTGTAGCTTTCATTGGTTTTAGAAGCATATCAATATCTTCAAAGATGTTGTGTACGGAAATCATATTGAGATTGCCATAGACGTCATAGTATAGGCATTGGCCAGAGATCATATTATCAATCCATTCGAGATTGCTTTCAGTGACTTCGAGATTGACGTGTTTTAAGATATCTTCACGTTCAGACTTTTCATAGAAAGCAAAGATGGTCCCAAAACCTGTTGTATCATCGTCATTTTCTGCATCATGCACAGATTGAGTAATCAGTGCCAAGGTATTGTTTTTGGAGCGTCCAATCCGACGCATATTTTTGATAACGGCTTTTCCTTCTGCCGACTTCATAAGAATCCATGCTTCATCAAAGAACTCAATGGTATCTTCATTTTCATTTCGTTCTCCAAAGTGGGTACAGAAGGCACCCAGCGCAAACATGAGGGTAATAGAGTTACGTTCATGATCTGAAATCTTTGTGGAATCATCCTTTGGTAGCTTGAGGTTATTGACCTCTAGGATGGTCACTCGTGACTCGTAGTTAAGTCCTTGAGTGGTTCCATCTGAAAAGGCTAGTTCCAAGATAGAGTTTGTGACAATTGAAGTCAGATAACGACCAACCGAAGCAATTTCAGAGGAAGTAGCGTCTCTAAGCACTTTTAGGACGTGTTTAAATCCGACCTTCTCACCAGCGACTCGTTTTTCTACAATCGCATTAATAGCTTCTGTGATAGCTGTTTTCTGGTCCATTGTGACATCATCTACAGCTTGTAGTAAAAACTCAAGCATGTTTTTTGCGACCTCTACAGCTTGTTCTTTATCTAGAACAACAATCGGATCTAAGACTCCGTGGTTTGATGGAAGTGAGCTATCCAGTGTCACAAAGTTAAAGTTCTCGATCTGTTTCTTGCGTTCAGGATAGAGACGTGCGAATTCAGGTGAATTGATCACTTCTTGGTAGTGATTTCTAAGTTCACGTTTAGGGTCAATATAAAGTGTCTTGACATTCTGTAAAGCGACACTTAAAAAAATGATCTGGGCAAGGAAAGATTTTCCTTGACCTGTTGCCCCCGTAATAATGATATGTGGGTTCTTGGTAATCTTTCCAGCAATATCTTCCTTATTTCCCACTGTTGCATTGTAGAGGACAATGTTCTTTGAAGAATCAATAGCTTTTGCAATATTGTCCCAACGGCCTGTCCAGTTATCTACTCGGCCAATATACCAACCGATACGGTTTCCAGAAGAGGTATTGGTAAAGGGCATGAGCTCTGAAAAATCCACGAGCTGTGACCATATGTGTCCAGGTGCGAGTTTTTCTTTTGGAGGTTTTTCTCCATAGAGCAGAGCTTGAAAGAGATAGGGTCCGTCTTGAGAGGCCTCACTAATTTCAACCCCCATATCATCAAAGTAATTGAGAATCACTTGTCGTCTTTGACGGAGCTGATTCACACTTGAAGCAGAGACAATGAGATAGGCTCCATATTCGATGATATCTTCTTTGTTTCCGACTTTCTTCATCAAGTCTTTTAGGGAGATGGAACCCATAATGATCTCATCTTGTTGGACAGTATCGGTGTTTTCTGCCTCTTCCATGATGTTTCTGTAACGCGTATTCGATCGTCCCATTCGTCCCTTTATCTTGTTGGTATCAATGAATTCTGCCTTTATTCGTAGTTCAACGGGAAAGTTCAAGCGTTGGATAAACTCACCTAGATGAAAACCATTGAATTGAACAGGAAATTTACCTACAGGAAGAATCGTCACAAAAGAAGATCCATAGGGGCTTTCTAGCTTAAGAAAACCACCTTTTAGGACTTTGATCAAGGTGTCTGTGATATTGAATTGAGCACGATTGGCGAGCACCTCCTTCTTGTAGTGAGGAATATAGCGGAGGTATTGCATCCGCTGGTAATAGAAGAGTTCTTCATTGGATAAACGCTTTGCCCGAAGGACTGAGAAGGCTTGAAAAATAGTGAATTCATCACTTTTGTAGTCTTCATACCAGGTGGGACTTAATTCATATTCATAGCCAAGACCTTTTGCGATTTTTTCAGTAAACTCATTAAAGCTCTCATAGGCCAAGTCTTTGACGGTAGCTCCATGATTTTGTTTGCGTAAAGTCACTCCCACGACCCAGTCAAACTGATAAGGGATCTCCATTTCGTCTGTTAGTTGATCTACCGTGTAAAGAAGAAGTTCTTCTCCTAGTTCACGACTATCATCTGCTAGAGCATCTGAGAAGTCCCGCATTTTCTCTTCTAAGAGATAGTCTTTAGGGATCAGAGATATTTCAAAGAACTTGTTTTTCTGGAGCTTCTTCATCATTTGAGCAACCGTAATTTTGTGTTTGTGCTTTTTTTCATCATCCGTAATGGTGATGGGAGTGTTTGGAATACGATAATAAGCAACGACTGTTTGATCTTTTTTGAGAGCTAGATTTTCATGTGTTTCCCTAATAGGATAGGTTAAGGTAATACTCATAGGTCCTCCTTTTCTATAGATTTGTTTTTTCAAAGACAATTTCTTCTACAGGTTCTATTCGATCTTCGTGGTAGATAGCTTTTTTATTGAGCTTAAAATCCCAGAAGTAAATCAGGTAATCTCCGATAAAGACGTGCATCTTTTTACCGTGAGGCTCGTATTCAGTATAAAATTTGGCCAATTTGTAAGGGATATACCAATAGAGCAAGAGAGAAATTGAGTGAGTGATTTTTGCGAGTGGCACAAAGATAAATCCTCCAAAGAGTAACATGGCCACAAAGACGATGATAAAGACAATGAAAAAGGACAACTGCATCGGTGTCGCAAAGTACCATAATCGAGTGCCCTTTTTTGTCTTGATTTCTTGGATCCAATAAGGAGCATTTAGGCCCTTACTGTAATCATAAAGTCTTTCTTCATTCATACTTAAAGTCCTGATTCAATACCGAAGAGTCGTAGGAACCAGCCGACTGCTTTTAGGATATCTTGTCCCTTCGCAATCGAAACAATAACGGCATAGAAACCAACGACAGAGAAGAGTTGAAGCCAAGAGCTGTTTCGCCAAGCCTTGATTGCTAAGAGGACGGCAATGGCTGTCAGGATCCAAATTCCATCACCCTGAAGGAAGGTTCGTAGATTGTTTGTATTCATAGAGTTCTCCTATTCTTTATCATTTGCATAATTCAGTGGAATGGTGTGTTCTAGTTTTGAAACATAGTAGGTCTTTTCTTTTTCTGAGAGAGTAAAGGTGAAGTTTTCCGAGTGAGTGGTACCTCCAACTTCAAAGGTAGCTTGGACATAAGCGATTAAATCATCACCGTCCTGTTTGAGATAAGTGTAGTCGATCGTTTTGAAAGTGCTATTTGCGATGATATCCACATCCTTAGCAATCAGATTAAGATTATCTTGGCTTGTGGTGTAGTTGGTAAAGAAGACCTTGAGGAATTTCTCTACTTTCTTTCGCTCACTGTCTGAAAAATGATCATTGGCAGTGAGTTGGAGCTTATCATCTTCGCTAAAGTGTCCAGCTTGTGAGGATTCAATGGCAGAAAACCAAGGAAGGCCAGAAACGTAATATTTTCCATCTTTTTCATCAAATGGAATATTGAAACCTGTCACAATTTCTTTTTCTTCTGTGTTGTTATCCCGATGGATGCTTTCCTTGTATTTAACCTTATAGGTCGCAACTTTTCCTTCTACAGTCACTAACTGAGAATAGAGAAGTGAGCTGGGATTTCGAACTTGCCCTTGAGATTTTACATCAGGGATAAAGTTGTAAAATTTATTTAAGTAGTCCACTTGCTCTTTTTGTTTATCGCCTTCTTGCGGGAGGGTGAAGTAAGCATAGACATAATCATTCAGGTAATATTGGAGTTTGTAGTCGTATTTTCTACTAGACTCCATTGGCTGTGCTTTTTGATTTTTGTTGCCTCGACTTGAGCTTGTAGTGCTCCTACCTTATTTGAGAGTGTGATAGCACGAATAGATCCCAAGAGACCAACAAAAAGGAGGAAAGAAATTCCTCCTATGACGGCGATATTGACGGTCTTTTTATTGGTGACTTTTAGTTTTGGTGGGCCTCCTTTTTTCTCCACCTTTTTAAAGTGTGAGAGATATTCTTTTGCTTGAAGCAAGTAGCGTTTAGCTTTATCCATAGATCCTCCTTTATAGACCAGCAAGCTCAATGAGCTTTGATCCTTTTGCATAAAGGCGCTTATTGGCTTTTTCGATCTCGCCGTTAATGTAATAGTAGCCTCGTAGCTCAGTTTGGAGTTGTTCGATCAATTGAGGTTTTAGGTCTTTGGCTTCTTCTTTTTTTAGGAGACTATTTAATTCTCCAGCCTTGGTCCAAGCCTCTCTATGATCTTTCTTTTTCAGTAATTCTCCCAGTTCATTCGTGACTTGAGAGACTTTCTTTTCAAAAATAGTTTTAGTGACCATTTCAATTTCCTTTCTAAATTTTTCTTGATTGTCTTTGATGGTCTTTTGGATATAAGTAATGAGTGAGGGACGCATTTTTTTATTTACGCTCAACACTTGACCATCTAGCGTGAAACAGGCATGTTCATAGGTATAAAATCCTCTACTATCTGGAAGGTCTTCTGTACACCTGCCAGCGCACTCATAGTAGAAGTCCTTTCCTTTTCTTAAAATGATATACATATACCAAAATTCATGTTCTGGAAGAAGCAGAAAATTTGCTTGATAGATCTTCTTCAGCATCTCAAGAATCCTCAAGTAGGTCATCGTAACCTAGAGCTTGGTAGATAAAATCAGAATCAAACCAGAGCCAGTCATTGATTTGTACTTCGGTTGGCGTATCACCAGAGAAGATATCTTCACAAATGACGGTTAGGGTATCTACTCCACCGCGTTCACGGACGGTGTTTAAGGTCGTTAGTCCACCAGACCAGGCTCTAAAGTTATCTAGTGAATTGATTTGAACTTTGTATTCCATATTGCTTTTCCTTTCTAGTGTTCATAGTGTTTGTTGGTTTTGAGAAGTCTTAACATGGCTTTCCCTCGATCAGTGATCTCTCCGCTGTTCTGAATCATCTTCATGTATTCTGTTTGCAAGATTTTATCTGCTTCAGTAACTAGTGCAAGGGAGTTAGCAACTTGATAGGTTAGCCAGCGAATCGTTCGCTCAATACTGTAAGGCTGTGGGTTGGTGGAGAGCTTTAAGGGTTCGACACCTCCAAAGAGCCGTTGCCATTTTTCATCGGGTTTATAGGCTCCAAATCGAGTGAGACCATCATAGACTTGGATTTCTTTATTGATGATGCCTCTAGCGATTTCTCCGAGATCTACACCATTGATGTATTCTTCCACAATACCTTGAGCTTTCTGATCTGAGAAGCGGAGTTCATAGCGATTCCATATACCAAAAATCTCCAAGGATTCGTCCAAGGAGATGTTTTCCATTCGAGCAATTTCATAGCGCTTTTCATAAAAGTTGAAGTAGAGTTGACTTTGACGGCTCCCAAATAAATGGACAAGCCGTGATTAGCTTCCATGTCTTCATTATCTGTGAAAGATCCACCACCCGTGATATTCCATTTCTTGATCGTGTCTAGGACAATCTCTTTGGAATAGAGTTTATCAATCAATTTGGGAATTTGAATTTGTTCGTCCTCGTGACCGTAACCCTTATAGAGTTCATCTAGAGCAATATCGAGTCGCTTCACCCGAACATCTTCATAGGAATAAAGAATGTTTTGAAGAAAGATCTGCCAAGTGATTCCCTTGTCTTCTAGAAGCAATTCCAACTCACGGCATCCTTGACCGGATAGTTGAAGACAAGTTTGGTAATCATTGGTCACAGACTTATCAAAGAAATCAAAAATCCAGATGTTCCCTCGTTGCCATAAGTGGGTATAGTTCATGAGACGAGTTTCTTGGTCTGTAAATTCGCTTAAGTGACAGTGAAGGAAGTTTTCGCAGAAAGCATTTAAATCCTTTAATCTCGGAAAGGTCAATCGGAGATAGTCGATCTGAGCTCGAAGACTGTTTTTATCACAATCTTTATAGTAACCAAGTCTTTCTTTTAGTTCTCTGAACTTATCAATCGTCAATCCTCTTTCGCCTGTTTCATAAGAGCGGTAGGTTCGTGTAGGAAGATCAACAGCTTGTGCAAATGCTTTTTGACTAAGTCCTGTTTGTTTTCTGAAATTCTTAATATGAAAAGGACTAATTTTGTCCATTCATCGCAACACCTCTTTCTAACGAAGTGACACACTTTTTTAATGAAAGTGACACACTTCATAAAAATTGAAAACCCAACTCCCATAAGGAATGAGGAGGGGTGGACTTGGCGTTTTTGCCAAATGTAACCCCCCTATTAGAAAACGGGGGTTTCTTGTCATCATGAGCCAGGAACGGCGGGCTTCGGTCTTCGCCTGACCTGTGGTCAGGCTTGCCCTTGCCCTTGTCCTAGCCCATGATGACTGACAATCGCTTCAATAGCTTTTGGATAGGACTTCCGTCCATCTTCCTCAAATCGAGTGATTGTTTCAAGAAGTAACTTTTCTTGGAAAGGTTCAATTAGAATAGCGGAATCAGTACGTTCAAATGAGATTCCGTGCTCTTCCATATAAGGGATGATTTTTCGAAGAGTTTGCATCTTTAGATTGTGCTCCTCCGCAAATTCTTTAAGTGGACGATGAAGAATTTCTGGTTCTTGTAATTGTTCATCTACCCTATTTTCCTCTTTCGATTTCTTCTCCTCCAGGTATTCCTCAAAGACTGAAAACTCTTCTCCTTCAAAATCCATAATAGGGATTTTAGCGTATTCATCATAGAAGGAAAAGCCCTGGTCAAGTGGAATATAAGGTGAATAAAATTCACCAGCTAGATTCCCGCTTGAAGCAATATAACCACGACCGACTACTTTCACTCCATTAATTTCGTCCAGTTTTTTAAACTCTTTGGTTTTATTGGCATCCCCAAACATCATGTCATAGCCTGTTGATTCCAAATGACCTACAGAAAGACGCATCATGAAGTTGTCCCGAAGAGAAGTCTTGATATATTCCCCATCAGGCCGTTGCATGGCAAAGATCACGTAGACTCCAGCTTGACGGCCCTCTAGAACGATTTGAGTTAGATATTCCATGAGCTCCGACTGTTGGCTATAGTCACGGTCAATCTTGGCCATAAGTGCTGCCCATTCATCTACTAGAAGAAATTTAGGTTTTAAGTTGTAATGGGTGTAATAGGTCCCTGGTCTATAGTCTGGAAAAGATGTTAAGACTTCGTAGCGCTTTTTCATAAACTCTACATTTTCTCTAAAACAATTGATGATATCCTCTTTACTAGAATAGACTCGACCGTGGAAGACTGGAAGTTTCTTTAAAGAAGCCAAGTCTGAGTTTTTAGGATCGCAAATATCGATATAGCCGACTTTTAATAAAGCATAGATAATGGACATGAGAGTGACAGTTTTTCCTCCTCCAGTACCTCCACCAACAAGTAGATGGGAGTCTTTGACATAGTCCCAGTAGACATCTTTCATCAAGCGAATTTTTGAGCCTTTGACTTCAACTTGATCAATTGAAATGCGACTCTCAATCCGATTGATGGCGATTTTGTATTTTACAAAACGCTTGTCAAAACTCTTGTCACGAAAGTCTCCGTTAAACATGACTTCAAGAGTTGAGCCAAGGTTTAAAAATCGATCTTGAAATTTGTTTCCTTCTAAGATGAAACTGACTTGAAGCTCATAGCGACTTTGTTTGAGGTAGACTTTTGGAAGTGTAATCTTTTCAACCATGCCTTTCTCTCGCTTGACTTTCTTGACCAGATATAAGTTATTCTCTAATAAGAAACGAGAGAGGATTCGGAGGCTATTGAGTTTTTGAAAAAATAGAATCTTCTCATAACAGAGGTAATTGACCCCCAAAGAAAGAAGAGCCGACAGTAGAACTCCAGATCCAATGAAATATCCTTGAGGTAAGGGCTGAACTTTCAATTCCTCTAGATGAAGGTAAGTATAATAACTAGTAGCTAACAAAAAAGGAAACCACCAGATAAACCATGTGATTCCCTTGATATTTCGATGAAAAGCGTGAACTCTTTTCCCACGATAGGTAAAGAGTTTCATGAGTGATCACCTCCTAATTATCTTTCTTATTTTCTGTTTGTTTCACTTCCTTAGTTTCCTTGACTGGAGCTCCTCCTGCTTTCTTTTTGATTTGAGGCAAAGAGTTTAAAGATATCCCGATTATTCACGTGAATATGGGCGACAACAATATCTTCTAATTCTACTTCTTCTCGGTATTTAATTCCCAGGTCTTCAATTTCAGACTCTGACATGTCTGCGATAGTGAAAAAGAGTGTTTCGTGCTGGACAGAAGAATGAATCCCTACAACGATTCCACGGATCTCGCCTGTATTGACTTGGACAAATGATCCGTCAGGATTTCGTTGCGATTGATCTACTTCAAAAATGACTTCAGGACCTTCAATGCCTCGGAAAGTCAGTTTTCCAAGGATTGCAGGGACATCCAGTCCCTCTGTGATGACACGATAAGTCTTGTCAGCAATTTGTAGTTTTTCTCCGTAGTTTAATCCAATTTTAGCCATGTGATTTTCTCCTTTTATTTCTTATTTTTTAAGTACCAATTTTTCCGCAAAAACATTGCGGTAAGGTGCAACATTCTTACCATTTAAAATAGTGTCTGAGAAAAAGATTGGGTTAACCGTTTCTACTAGAGCATCTTCTGGAAAGACCGTTGTAGAGGCTGGTGTGATGACATGAAATGCACCATGCTCTGCGCTGTTTAGAATGTGACGTTGGTATTTTCCTTTTTTACCAAATACAGACTGAGGAGCTTTCCCCAATTTTTCATAATAAGCTGGGCCGATAAATTCTGGTTTCATTTTTAGTGTTTCTGGAATCATAGGATTCTCCTTTCAAATTTTGAGTAAAAGAAAAAGAGTTAAGCTAGTTTCTTAACTCTTGAGTAATAGTGATTAAAAATTTTGCGTTTATACATGCGACTATAAAGATCAATATCCCCATAAGCAAATCCTGTTTCTTTTGCCTTAGAGACTAGATGATCTATATCTACCAGGGCTTGACTATATAGCTTAGCTAGTAGACTTTCTGAGCTATCAAACATCCCATAGGTAAAGAGATAGTTTTCATAGAGTCGTTTACATTGTAATGCGAAAAAAGTTTGTCATAGAGTTCTCCTTTATTGTAATAAGTAAAAAAGCTACTAAGTGAAAAAAGGAAAGAACTTAGTAGCTTGAGATTAGGTCTATCAATAATGATAGACAGCAGTAAAGAAAGTTATTTGGTTGAAGGATCCCTCCTTCACGGTGGCAACGTTTAGCAAGGTGCTTTGCGTCAATTACCATCGCTTTCCCAGCCAATCTCTTTAGGTAGTCATGATCATACCCAAGGGATTCTCTTACGCCCTTTGGCGAAGCCAGTTCACTTTACTATTCGGAAAAGTGCGAAAGTCCGAAATGCGTGGAAGCCCACAAGAATTGAGTCTTGTTTTCTATCTTCACTTCAACCATAAAACGGACTTGACTTTTCTTATCAAAACATTTACAATAAAGGTACGAAGTTTATGTGTTGTTCTGATGATCAGTCCTCTGGTTGTCAGACGCACTTTTTATTTAATTTTCAAAGATCGTGATTTAGCCTTGAAGATAAGGTTATTATTTTCAATCGCTATACAACTGTTAGTTGTTGATTATATTATACAACCATAGGTTGTTAATGTCAACGGTTTTTTGAAAAAAATTTAAAAATATTTTTTTAAGGGGAACGATAATGGATCTTGCGGAACACCTTAAGACCTTGAGAAAACAGGCTAAAATGACCCAAGCTCAAGTCGCAAAAGCTATCGAAATTTCGCAACAAGGATACGCTTATTGGGAACAAGGGAAAAAACGCCCTAGTTATGATAATCTCGTGAAGATCGCCAAACTCTTTGATGTATCTGTAGACACCTTGGTATCAAATGATAAAACAGATGAGATTGATTTGTCAGAAGTAGAATTGCTCTTCAGAACCACATCAAATGGTATGAGCAATGAAGAAAAAGAAGTGTTCAAACAGGAGCTGCTTCAGTTTATGGAGGAGCGGAAGAAACTTTTTGATGACAAAAAATAGAATTTCTACACTTTTTAAAAAGTTTTATTAATAGATAAGCAGAACTATTAATAAGGAGTAGGGAAATACAATTTTTAAAAGAACTTAGAAAATCTAAAGGATTAACCAGAAGTGAACTTGCCAAATAATTTGGTGTATCAGTACGTACAGTGGCCCGTTTGAAAAATGGAGAGACGGATATGTATCTGAGTCCGGCTGTTAAATTAGCTTAATTTTATGGAGTTAGTATAAGTAAGGAATGTATATAATGTTAGGGACTATTGCCAATTTAGTGACGATTTTAGGGTTAGGCTCGCTTTTTTTGGGGGCTTTAGAATTTTTACAAGAGAAAAAAGAAATTAAGAAAACTAGATTATCAGAGAAAAAATTGGAGCAACTAATTTTACTTTCAACTATGCGTAGTGTTGTTAAAAAATTTTCTGATAAAAAGAAAGATGAACTAGAAGAGTATCGTTATGGGCAATATTTAGAAAATAAGATAGAAACTATGGCCAATGAAGATGAAATGAATCTTCATTACTTGGCCTATTTAAGAAATTGTTATTATGGTATATCTCCTGGAGATGAAGATTCGTCTGACTTCGATGAGTTGAAATCTGTAATTCCTGAACTACTTAAATTATTGTTAGAGAAACAACAAGAATTGCTAGTAGTTTCAACGAGTGAAAACACAATAAACTTTTTAAATTCTGTTTATTCTATGACTAAATATTGGAATATTTATGATTTTCAAAAAAATGAAGAGCAGTTCTGGGAAGTAACAGAAGATATTCTAAACGAGCTTTATAATGTTTACTATTATAATTATAAGGCTACGGAAAATGAGAGTACTAATATTATTGATAAAAAAGGTTGGTTTCAGGATTTCCTGAGAAAATTCCCTGATGGGTTTAAAAAGGTATCAACATACGTGCTAAAATTTATTAAAGGTTTATATAATCTACTTCCTCTGTTTATTTCTGTTTTGGCAATAGTTGTTTCAGTTAATAATTTCAATATTGACCAAACAAAAACTCAGTTAGAGTCTTTAGAAAAATACAGCGGTGAATATATTTCTAATTTGAATAGATTGGATATATATTATTTGGAACGACTTGAATCTCCAAATAATAGAAATAGACAAGAAGAAAGCGTGACAAGAATAAATAATGACTTCTTGTACAGGATGGGTGCAAACTCTATTAATGATGATAATAACTATGCTAAGGATCTAAAACAAGCACTAGAAAATGTGAAGAGATACCATGAATTACAGGTGCTAATACTTGAAGATACCTACTACTTGAACAATTTAAAAAGTACAAGTGATGGAAAGGGAGAGAAAGAAGATAACTTAATTTCTGAACAAACTGAAAGGATTGAAAAACACAAAAAAGAAATGATGGAACTTCGAGATTTGAAGCAAATGAGTGATTTGGTTAATGAAAAGATTCCAACTCCTGATGATGTTTTTAATGATGTTTTGGTCAAATATCATAATGAGGAGGTTAAGAATAACAAATTTAATTTATTTGCTATTCTTAAATTGATTTTTAGTGGACAATCGTCCACTTTTTCTATATAATTGTTGTTAGTTTATAAAACAACAAAACCTTCGAGGAGGTATTATGGATACACGATACAGCCAAATTAAGGAAGTTGCAAATCGTTATATTTACAAGTATATCAAGGAGAATGACTCTTCTCTTTTGGGGTATGACTTTGAAGGGTTTTTCAATCATATAGTTGAAAATCATAATATCAAGGTTATGGAGCATCATTTTTCCAGTCGTAATATTGAGGGACTGACCTTGATTGATGAAAGTGGTGTTTCTTTTTCTTATGAAAAGGAAAATCCGCAAGTAAAACAGAACTTTACCAAGTGCCATGAGTTGGGGCATTTTCTGCTAAAGCATACTGGCTCTTTCTTTACGGAGCTAAAAGATGAATCTGACTCTATCTTTGAGAGCGAAGCAAATCTCTTTTCAGCATTTGTGCTTATGCCAAGCATTGTTTTGCTGTCAAAGATATTTTATAGAAATGATAGTTTCTCGCGAGTGATGAAGGATTTGAAGGTTTCTGCTGAAGCTTTGGTCTATCGCCTAAGAGACTTATTCAGTCACGAAACGACTTATTCATTAGAAGAGGTTAACCGTGCTATTCAAGACTATAAGAATGGTCAGGTGTATAGGATTGTAGATATGTTTGGTTTGTTGAAGTCTTCTATTATCGCAGAGTACCAGCAAGTCAACATAGATATGCTAGCTAAGGTCTATCACTTACTGATTACTAACGGTTATTTGTCAGACCGACAAATCTATGAATTGAAGGACAAAAAGTTTAGACAGACTTTGGAAGCTGAAAAATCAGATATTTCTTGTGGTCAACTTTTTGATTATGGAAAGGTCATTTATTTTGCTTGGAAAAAGGAAAAAGCTAACAGAGAGACAAGCTGTTAGTAACGCTAAAAACACAACTACTGTTAGAAAGGACGTGAGATGTTCAACGGTACAAAATTTAAAAACAAAAAAACGTGAAGAGTTGGGAATGAAACAAAGTGAGGTTGCACGGCTTCTAATATTAACCGATCTTCTTATTTCTCTTGGGAAAATGGCAGAGCAGTCCCAAACAAGACCAACTTGAAAAAAAGATTGCTGAGATTTTAGGAGTGACAGAAGAGTTCTTCTATGAGGAAGAAATCACTGTGCTTTATAAGCAACTGAATCCTTCTAATCAAATCAAGGCTATGAACTATGTTAAAGACTTAGTAGATAAGCAGTCTAACATTGTTGCTATGCCTACCTTCCCTTATCGCGTCTATGAAAGCCTGTCAGCTGGTATTGGTGCCACTATCTATGACGATAAGAGCTTTGATACGGTTTACTTTGATAAGGAACTTGCTCATGATTTTTGCTTCTTGGATTTCAGGGATTCCATGGAACCTACATATCATAACGGATCCGTTGCTCTTATTCGGGAAACAGGCTTTGATTATAACGGAGCAGTTTATGCGGTAGTGTGGAATTCACAGACCTTTATCAAGAAAGTTTACTGTGAGGAAGAAGGGTTACGCCTCGTTTCCATTAACAAGGATTATAAGGATATCCATATTCCTTATAATGAAAAATCCTCGTATCGTTGGCAAAAATCGTAGGAAACTTTATGCCATTAGAGGTGTAAAATGGGCTATTTTGATTATTCACGAGAACCAAAAATCTGATATTGCTTTTTGTGGATATGAAATCTTTCTATGCTAGTGTCGAGTGTGTGGATAGGGGCTTACACCCTTTGAAAACCTCTCTTTGTGTGATGAGTCGAGCAGATAATTCAAACGGACTTATCCTAGCTTCCTCTCCTATGTTCAAAAAAATCTTTGGGAAATCGAACGTTGGACGAAGCTATGATTTACCCTTTGACATTCATACTAGGAAATTCTCTTATTACAATGCGAGAAGACAAGGTCTACCAATAACTCCAGAGTATGTCAGATACATTGAGGAATGGGCGAAAGTGACCTTTATTGTCCCACCAAGAATGGATATGTACATTGAGAAGAATCTGGAAATTCAGCATATCTTTCAAGACTATGCGAGTATCGAAGACATTCTTCCTTATTCCATTGATGAGGGCTTTATTGATTTAACATCTTCTTTAAATTACTTCATCTCAGATAAGGGTGTATCGAGACGAAAGAAGTTGGATATGTTATCAGCACGTATTCAACGGGACATTTGGCGGAAGACAGGTATTTATTCAACTGTTGGCATGTCAAACAGTAATCCACTTTTAGCTAAATTAGCTTTGGATAATGAAGCCAAGCATACACCAACGATGAGGGCGAATTGGTCTTATGAAGATGTCGACGATAAAGTTTGGAACATTCCTAAAATGACAGACTTTTGGGGCATCGGCTCCCGTATGGAGAAAAGGCTAAATAAGTTAGGTATATCCTCAATACGAGAATTGGCTAACTGCAATCCTGACATTCTTAAAAAGGAACTTGGAGTAGTTGGTGTTGACCTCTTCTTTCATGCCAATGGTATTGATGAAAGTAATGTCCACAATCCCTATAAGCCGAAAAGCAAAGGTCTAGGAAATTCACAAGTCCTACCTAGGGATTATGTCAAACAAGTTGATATTGAATTGATTTTAAGAGAAATGGCAGAGCAGGTAGCCATTCGATTGAGAAGAGCTCATAAAAAGTGTTGTACTGTTTCCATATCCATAGGGTTTTCAAGAAATGAACTGAAGCGACCTATCCAGGCTCAGATGAAGGTAGAGCCGACAAATAATACTAGAGCTCTCACAGACCATGTTCTATCCTTGTTTAGAAAGAAATACGTTTCAGGAGCAGTCAGAAATGTAGCCGTTAGCTATTCAAATTTTGTAGATGATTCTATTCAGGTCATATCGATATTTGATGACGTTGAGAAAATTGATAAAGAAGAAAGGCTCCAAACAGTGATTGATACTATCCGAAATCAATTTGGATTTACAACAATTCAAAAGGGGAACTCTTTGCTAGAAGCATCAAGAAGCTTGGAGCGAAGTAAGTTGATTGGTGGTCACTCAGCTGGTGGACTAGATGGATTGAAATGATTGATAGAAGTTATCTTCCCTTCCAGTCAGCAAGGGAACATCAAGATAGGGGAATGATGAAATGGATGGGCTTCTTCCTTTCAGAACATACAACCTCATTGACAGATGATAAGAATAAGGTTGATATGAGTAGTGAGATGACTAAGTTAGATAAACTTACCTTGATTACCCAGTTATATGTTGGTAGGCTGACAGGAATATTTGAAGTCAAGTCCGACAAGAAAAAAGAGAGATACACAGGACAAGTAACAGAAATCAGTCCATCTGAAATCACAATAAACAGCTGATAAGTGCCAGCTGCTTCAAGTGGATGATATATTAGGAATCAGTTTAATGGAGGAATTGACCGATGAGTAGGAGAGAGATTTATAAAGATAAATTACAGTTTGACTATTTTTCGGATTCCTATATCAAGTTTGAAGAAGACTTCTACAAATATTCAGCTATGGATGTACCATTGACATTCCTCACTGATGATATATTAAGGGAAATGGCCATGAGCCAAAAGAACTATTTCAAACTCAATAAAGAAAACAGCAAAGACGGACGGGATCACTATTTCTATTTCAAAATTGAAATGAGTGATGAAAGTAAGATGGTTAGGAAGTATCAGTATTTGAGGGTGTTACACACAGAGATTGCTTAGTGACAGTAGTGTATCCGAGGTGATATAATTCAAGTGTGTTATAATATATGTTGGATAAAAATATAAATAAAAAGGAAAAAAAGATGTCGAACTTAACTGTTGTGGATTTGTTTTCAGGTGCAGGAGGCTTGTCGAGAGGATTTCTTGATGCTGGTTATGATGTGGCATTAGGTGTAGACTTTGATGATATGGCTTTGAAAACTTTTAAAGCAAATCATGGAAACTCTGAAGTATTAAAATTAGACTTATTTGATTTTGATAATATTGATAAAATCTCTGACTTTTTAAAAGAAAATGAAAAAAAAGTTGATGTTTTGGTTGGTGGTCCCCCTTGTCAAGGATTTTCACTCGCAGGACCACGTGATGTTAACGATGAAAGAAATCGCTTGTATTTAGCAATGGTTGAGACTGCTAAGCGTTTGAAACCAAGAGCAGTTGTTTTGGAGAACGTTCCTGGCTTATTACAACTTAATGAAGGGAAAGCGGCCAAACGTATTATTGAGGATTTTTCAGAGATTGGATATAACATTCATTGCAAAATATTATATGCTCCTGAATACGGTGTACCACAAATTAGAAAAAGGGTTTTCTTTGTAGGGTTACTAGATAGTGATATACTGTTTGAATTTCCTGAAGGATTTGTAGAACAAAGTAATTTTGTTACAACTGAGGATGCGATTTCAGATTTACCAGGTCTTGAAGGGATTTACGGTGAAGAAATCCAAGAATATGAAGTTGATGCATTGACACCTTATCAAAAATTGATGAGAAAAAATTCTAAAAACATTCAAAATCATATTGGGACAATTCATTCTGAAAAAACTACGAAAATGATTTCAATGGTTCCTGAAGGTAAAAACTATAAGGCATTGCCAGAGCAGTACAGAAGTATGTATAAATACAATGAAGCTTTAACACGATACCACAGTAAAAAACCTTCACTAACAATAAACACTGGTCATAGATCTCATTTTCATTATAAATATAATCGTATACCTACAGTTCGTGAATCAGCTCGTCTGCAATCATTTCCAGATGATTTCATTTTCTATGGAAGCAAGACACAACAATATCAACAGGTAGGTAATGCAGTGCCACCGTTGCTTGGAAAAGCTTTGGCTGAAAAACTTAAAGAGACATTGGAGAAATAAAGTGGATAAAATCAAGTTTATTGATTTGTTTGCTGGATGTGGGGGACTCAGTGATGGTTTTCTACAATCTGGAAAATTTAAGGATATTGCTTCAGTAGAATGGTTGAAACCACAAGTTGAAACACTTAGAAATCGTTTGAAGACAAAATGGAAAGTTTTAAACTCTGAAGAAACTGTATTGCATTTTGATATACAGGATGAAGAGCGATTATTTAATGGATGGGAAAATGACGAAAAGTTTGGTTCTAACAAAGGATTAGATTATCTTGTCAATCAAGCAAATGGTGTAGATGTAATCATTGGAGGTCCGCCATGTCAAGCATATTCAATTGCGGGTCGTGTTAGAGATGAAAATGGTATGCACGATGATTATCGAAATTATTTGTTTGAACATTACTTAAGCATCGTTTCTCGTTATAAACCTAAGTTTTTTGTTTTTGAAAATGTGCCAGGAATGCTAAGTGCCAATCCTAATGGAATTAACATTGTTGAAGAAATTACTAAAGGATTTAATAAAATTGGATATAGTATTTCAACAAAGTTAAGTTCTCAAGCAGTGTTAAATGCTTCTGATTATGGAGTACCTCAAAATAGGAAACGGGTTATTATTTTTGGAGTAAATAATGAATTCCAATCACAACGAGCGGAAGTTGATTACATTGATGAATTTTATTCAATAATGAATTTAAAGAAGGTCTCACAAAAAGTTACAGTTTTAGATGCAATTGGTGATCTTCCAAAGTTTGAACCTATTTTGACTGAACACGAAAAGAAAAAAGCTTATATTGAGCCTGATGAAAACAAATTCGATTGGCATAAATCTCGTTATCATAGTCTTAGAGATATGAAAATCTTTAAAATGTTAGCAGAAGATATTGAAACGGGAAGAAATGAATATACAGATAGCAAGGCAATCAGTAAATTGTATGAAGAAAAAGTTGGTTCTAAATCTCCGATACATAGATATCATGTTTTGAGAAAAGATTTACCTAGCACAACTATTATTGCTCATTTACATAAGGACGGCAATAGATTCATACATTATGATTCAAAACAAGCTAGGAGTATTACACCGAGAGAAGCTGCCAGACTACAATCATTTCCAGATGATTTTCATTTTATTGGTACACAATCAAGTGTTTTTCAAATGATTGGAAATGCAGTGCCACCGTTACTAGGTAAAAACATTGCTTTATCAGTTGCTGAACTATTATCGAAGTAGGAGAGAGAGATGCTGAATTATAATTTTACAAATGATTTGCGTACATCAACAAACTTGTTTACTACAATAAATGATGTAGCAATTCATGTTAAAAATGACACATTAACTGAACAAATTTTAGGAAAATCTAAATCAAATCATTATAATACAGTGAAAAGCTATTTTTATATTCAAAAGGATTCGGGAATTTTGCATGAAGCTTTAAAAGGAAATAGTACAGAAGTTGTATTTAATTTTATGAAAAAATTTCAATTTCCTAATCATAGAGATAATAAGTTATATACAGATCAAGAGCAACAAGGAATAATCTTTAAACCCTATCAAGTTATTTTAAGATTACTTTATACTGGATATTTGAACGATAGTCAGTTTTATTTGACAAAAGATGAAATTCTGGAATTTATCTTTGCAAATACAGGTGTTGTAAAGGATGCTAATTTTTCGGATTATCCTCAGCTTTTGAATCATATTTTACACCGTAGAAATAATATTAACTATCAACTTCCAACAAAAGATAGCATTGACTGGAGAGCTTCTGATAGACAGTTGGGAGAAATGCTAAATGTTCTTAACTATACTCATTTTTCTAAATTTGAAAATGGAAAAGTTAAGTTTTTAGCTTTAGAAAATGGTTATATGGAGAATTCACAATATTTAACTGAAATAATGTTTGATAGAAATTTTCTATTGCCTACGAATAAGACGTTCGATATTTTTAAGAAGGAATACGCAACATACTTTGACTTAGATTCTTCTCCTTTTAAAAAACTGAATGATGAAAGTTTAGGGCACAAGGAGTATATCTTTGGTGTGTTAAAAGTTTTGGTACAGTATAAACTTTTAGATGATGATACGCTAAAAAAATTACAAGATAAGGACTTTGCTCTTCAAAGATTTAAATTATCTACTGGAAAAATGAATACTTCTGAGACAGGTTATGGAATTCTTTATGAAGTAGATCCAGCTGTTGCTGATCAGACAAAAGATTTGAGTGGTAGTAAAGTCGAAAGATACTATAATGATCAAGTGTTCGAATATGATGGAGTAGACTATTACGTTACGAATCAGTGGAAACCAGATAGTCGAGAGAAATTTAAAGAATGGGTTATCGACTTGATTGAAATGCAACGTAACTTAGGGATTAAATCAATTAAACGTTCTGATACAATTCAAGAAATTCGATTTGGTGCTCCTGGAACAGGAAAAAGTTATAGTATTGCTCAAGAAATTTCAACAAGTTATCCTGAGTACAAAGAAACTGATAACAATCCGTTTGTTTATCGTACTACAATTCATAGTGAATTTAGTAATTCTGATTTTGTGGGAACGATTTTACCAAGTTCAAAAAGGAAATAAAATTACATATGAGTTTGTTCCTGGCATTTTCACAAATTCATTGATACGTGCATTAAAAATATCCAGATAAAGACATTTATTTGATTATTGAAGAAATGTCTCGTGGAGATATTGCTGCAATTTTTTTGGAGATATTTTTTTCAACTTCTCGATCGTAATGCTAAGGGAGAAAGTGATTATAGGATAGATAATGCTTTGGTTTCTGATCAGCTTGTCCTTCATGACTTGAAGGAGTATGGAGATGATAAGATTTATCTTCCAAGTAACTTACATATTATTGGTACTGTTAATACTAGTGACCAAAAATGTTAACGTTTTGGATACTGCATTTAAACGTCGCTTCTCATTCATTTATGAAAGTGTCAAGCCTAATTATAATAAGGACGACAAAAAAATTCTTAATTCTGCGACGTTCGAATTGAATGGAGAAAAAAATTTGAATGGAATCATTTTTATCTCGCTATCAACCAATTTATTATTTCCGAATTGGGCCTTAGTGAAGATAAACAGTTGGGGCAATTCTTTGTGAAGTTTAATCCGAATGTAAATGTTAATGAGACCATAAAAAATAAAGTTTTGCACTACCTATGGGAGGATGTGCAAAATGCGAGTATGACTGACGAAGTAACAATATTTAACAAAAAAATTCAGGCGTTCTCTACTCTATATGATAAATTCGACAAAGATGCTGAAGCGTCAGAAATCTTTTCGGATGAATTCTTAAAAATCTATAAAGAACAAAATGTACCGATGAGTGAATAAAATGAATGATTTAAATCCTATTTGTGTAAATGATGGTGAAACATTCGATAGCGATAAGTTAGAAGTTTTTCAGATAAATGAATTGCTTCGAAGCACAAATGGTACCGTTACAATAAATTTTGTAGGGGTAGTCATGTCAAAAGACAATGTTTTGATATCTTTTCCTAAACATTTTGATTATAATAAGCTGTCTATTTATGAAAGAAAAGAATACATTAAGAGTATTTCATCATTATTAGTTAACGGTAAATCTACAACAAACCCACCCAAGAAAAAGAAACATTCTAGCCATGAGTTCCCTATGGATAGTTATATTGTAGTTGTAGATTATTTTAAAAAATATGGAATTTATAATAAAAAGATAAAAGTAGAAAACAAGACAAATTCTGGTAAACCTAACTGGAAAAAAACGATGAAGAAGTCATCTAAAATCGTTCAAGAGAATGGAATTGTTTTTTTACCTATTATATCTACAAAAAAATAAAAAAATCGCTCAGTCTTTTTAAGTGATTGTATGGAATTTATATTAAGTAATACATATGAACAGTATTCAGAGTTTCTTAATTTTTTGATACCATATCAAAAATTTCCAACTGATAGTATTTTTAAAAATTTTAGAGCATGTGTTCGAAAGTTGAAATTAATTAAAAATCATTATTTTAAGGATAGCGAAAAAGATTTAATTTCGGCTATGATTAGTTATTTTGAATGGATGTCTTCTAGAAATGGAACGATGGCTATTACAACGTCTGACTTTTCATCATATTGGGAATCAATGATTCATGTTTTGTTAAATAAACAATTCGTCGGCATTAAAAATAATAATCTTGTATTTGGCGACAAACCCGAATTTAAGTTTTTGAAAAAAACTGAAAGAACAGAAGCTAAAGAAAATAGGGAATACAGTAAAACTCAGAAATTCTCTATTGAGTTTGATCATATTTCAATTAATGATGAAAAGGACAAAATTATTTTATTTGATTCAAAATACATGAATAAAATAAAAGATTTGAACTATAAACAAGCTTTTTATTACTATTTTCTCAAAGCCAAATATCCTTATGCAAAGATACACAATGGGTTAATTGCCCCAACTGAAGGGAAGGATAAAAGTGAAGTCCATATTGATAGAAGTTGGATAAATGGAATAACGAAAGAACCAGGATACTCAGATGGATTGAAAATCATTGTTCATTACTTGAATTTAAAAAAAATAATTGATTTTACACTATCAAATATTCATGAATTTAAAAAAGAGATGAGAGAACGTTCTAAATCAAAATGATAATATCATCAGGAAGAATACTCAATCTCCCGTGTTTTTCCCATTGAACAAGAATTGAGCCAAGATCATCTACTCCTTTGACTGTGCCAATACTACCGACAGGTGGGGCATATGGATCGTCCATGAACATAAGTTTAACCTTAGCACCTACTGGATATTTGTTTAGTAATTCTTCTTTATTAAGTGTATTCATTTAAGTCTCCTTTGTAAATAGAAAAGCCACTTCATAATCGAAGTGGCTTTAGTGCTTTTACCATAGTATTCTATCTTAGATGGTTCAATAATTTCAGTATAGAAGTTCTCAATACTCATCAAGACATAACCTTTTGATTGGTCAGGTGTAGCTAAGATGAGTTCTTCATAAGAAGGTAGAGAAGTAATGTCATTTAGCAAGACATTTAGTTCTTCAGTCTTGTATAGTTGGAATAGTTGATTGCTGAAAGTTAATAGTTGTTCTGAGTGATTAGAATGAAAGATATTCTTCTGGACTCATATTTTATGAAATTAATAAGTAGATACCGTTCTAAAAAAACTTGTTATTGTGCTGTTTTTAGTTCAACTGAATCACAAACTTTTCAAAGCTAGTTTCTTGACATGATAGATACAGTTATCTTTAAAACACCTCATCCCTGTCCAGCCATGGATAGGGTTTTTCATTGTTAATGATACGTCTCAAACAATCTACACTAGATTGGAGATGAAATAGATCGTGATTACTTATTTTGTCTTCAGGGGTATTCTGAATTTTATCACAATGACGCTTGATATGCCAAATGGCTTTTTTGATATTTTCTTTTTTTAAATTATTCATACGTTCATTGTACAACAACACACAATCTAATTCTCTTGATTAATTTATTTGGTAAGAAATATAAATCATTTAGTTAAAAATATCTATAATTAATTTTGATGGAAGTCTATTTTGTACTAAAAAACACCTATTTAGTAAATAGATGTTTAGAAATGATTGAATGATTGTTTATTATCTAATATAGCTCATCCTTTGTTGGTTCTATATTATCTATATAAAATCTTTCCACTTGTGAAGTTAAGTATCCTCTTGAATGATCGGATGCCTTCATAAATAGCTCATTAAAAGAATTTAGCGACAAGAGATCATTCAAAGTTACATTGAACTCTCTTGTTTTACAAAGATTAAAGAATTCTTTTCCAAATACACTAATTTCTTCAATCTTTTGGTTATCGAAAACATTTTTCTGAAGTAGGATTTCAAGATTTTTAATAAAGTCATACAAGTTTTCATATTGTTCATCTAAGTTATTCATAGAAAATCCTTTCTAGTCGTATCCATATTTTTTTAATGCTTTTTTGTAAGCGTCGCTACCTTTTAAATAGTAATCATGTTTTGTTCCACTAATATCAACAGTAAATACTCCATCTTTAAATGTATAGCTTTCGGTTCGATTTACAATTTGTGAGCCACTCAATTCAATTTTTTTATTCTTTTGATCAACATCAAAGTTATCTGCTTCACCACTATCAATTGTTCCTTTATTTCCAGAAATTGTAAATACTCGTTCATTTCGATTTTCGTTTATCCAATAATATTCTCCATCTAAAGTTTGGTTATTTTGACTGGAGCATGAAATAAGGATAATAGCTAGGAACGACACAAATAGCACACTAATAATTTTTTTCATAGATAAACCTCCTTTTTCAATATAGTATACCAAAATGTCATTACAGAATTAATACAATAAATGTCGGTTGTAATAGAAAATGCTAAAAATGTCTATTATAACAGCAATTACTATTTCTGAATAGAGCCTTTTTTTATGAATATGATAAAATAGATGTCAAGATATCTATTAAATTGAAATTTTAAAATGTAATAAGCGAGATAGGAGATATATGGAAACTATTAGAGATGACGAGGAAGAAAAGAAAAGTTGCGAAGGTATTAACATTGTATTTATTGGACACCCAATTCGTCAGACACAAGAATTCATAATTGATAATGAAAAATACAGGATTAGTTTTGATGGATTTAAAGATGAAAATCAGAATGAAGATCCTTTTATTTGGAACGAGAATTTCTTATATTCTTTTTGTCATGCTAATCATGCTTTATCGAAAGAAATTCGTCAAAAAATTAATAGAAAAAAAGAGGAAGTTTATTTCGTATTTGTAGCTAAAACAGCGAAAGACTCTGATATCTTTGAAATAGATACTATTATAAAAGCAAAAGAAATATATTGCTGGCCGAATAAAAATAATCGATTTAAGAAAAACCTTTGTAAACAGATTTTTAATGATGAAGTAATAGCGAAGCATCTCCCTAAGTTTTTAGACGAAGGTGGACTATCCCAACATAATAATAAAGATTTATACACTTGTGTTGGTGATAGAGAAGGATCATTTTTACCAATGGTAAAAGATAAAAATGAAGATATATTTATTCCGTACAAATTTGATGATGATGATGACTCAAAGAAACTTCTAGAGTTAATACAAGTTAAAAATAGTAAACGTTATTACGTTGTACAAGAAAATTCACCAAGATTATCTAAAAATAATCTCAAAGATGATTTTAAAAGTATTTCAAAAAAAGTAATTGATTTAATTAAAGTGGAGTATGAAAATACAAATAAATTAACTGATGATAAGAGATTTCTTAAAGCTGAGCAAATTTGTGATTTAGACTCTGATTACAGATAAGATAAATTATCTATCTTTACCAATAAAAACGAGGAAACAAATCTTCTTTTTTATTGACCTAAGATAGTCTGTTTTTTTAACAAACCAGGTTCCTTCAATATAAAAGTGAAGCTTGAGTTTTACTGATTCAAATACTTGTTTATGATCTGACGAAGTAGTAGTTGAACTTCATTCTCAATAATTTCAGCATCACTAATCCATTGCTTGATAAGAGCGCTATAATAAGTTTTTGGTGCATCTTCTTTTAGTAGATCCATTTTTTCAAAGTATTCATGTAATAAATCGAGATCAATATAGTTTCTACTATTGAACGAAACGATACCCAAACAATCATCTGGATAGTTTAAGTCAAAATATATTGGACTTTTATTACTTTTTAATTGTCCATAAGGAAGGAAGCTGGATAGCTCATCCTTGATTTTATCAACTAGTCTATTGTTTTCTATACTTGGTTTTAAATTTAGACTATCTAAAGTTACATCAAATCTTTTAAAGTCTAAAGATTCATTTAAAGATTCGGTAAATTCTACTAGCCAAGCAACGGGTAAGCCATATTCGAAATCGTTCATTTTTTTCTCCTTTGATAAATTAAATCACACTACAAGAGTTTATAAAGTAAAATACGCTTTGTATTACAACGAGGAATCAACTTCTTTCAGGAAAATACGAATTTTTCGGAAAGTTAAAGATCTATCCTTTGTATGAGGAAGGTTTGATGTCTTTGGATAAGTAAAGTGGATGATGAGGGGTTCCATTTTTATTTCTCTTTAAGCAATGTAAGTTAGGGACCAATGAAATAACTTCTTTATCACGACTAAAAAGTCCTCCTGGATTTCCCCAGCATGCAATAATTAAATCTGCTTCAGATGCAGATTTTAGGATATAAGAATCATTTTCTGGTCCAATTGGATCTGCTTCGTGTTTAAGCTTGTTTGGATCAGTGCTTCTTAAAGCAAAAAGATTTGCCATTAGGATTTTTCCATAACCCCAACATTTAGCATAATTAATACACTTTCGAATTGTAGCATCATCAGTTTCTTCGTCAGCCGTAGACGGATTTAATCCAATAAATAGAACAGTAGGTTTAGTCTCATCCCATGTACGAGAAAGTATGTAACGGTATTTTCTATCTTCAGATAGGATAGCGTCTTTTATCATTGTGAACCTCCATTTTCTTTCTATATTATATACTATAATTGAAGTAAAACCATTGATAAATTATAATTGTAAATAAAATATTTAAAGTAATTCCCCTATTTCGCTTAAACTTATTCAAATTTTATGAAATTAATCAGTAAATATCGTTTCGAAAAGACTTGGTATTACGCTATTTTTAGTCCAACTGAAACTCATACTTTCCAAACCAGGTCTTAAGAAAGCTCGTAAAGCATCACAATTTAGTAAACGTTAAAACTTATTTAAACTTATTGAAAGCATTTCGTATCAAAAATACGGGATGCTTTTTCTGTTCACCCCAAATTTTTGTAACTAGGTGATACTTGAAATTAATACAAATTTGGTTGTTTTTGATAAATCTAAGCAACACTACATGATGAAGTGAAAGGGGATGAATCTTTGATAGTATTCACTTTATTGTGAAATATGATATATTTATTAATTAGATGGATGAATACTTCTAGAGTTAAATATAGTATAATAGGGACATACTTTTTGGTTTATTTTTGTTTGTAGTCGGATTATGAAAGAATATCCAATATTATGCGATAAGATAGAATGTTACAAAAAAGAAAGGGGATGCAATCCGATGAAGAAAGACAGATTAATTGTATTGACAGATGCTGTTCTAGCAATTATTATGACCATCTTGGTTTTTAGAGTTAGAAAAACCAACAACACCAAGTCTTGAAGCTTTTTTTGGGATTTACGGCAAAAATTTCTTTGCTTGTTTTTCTTTCCTTTTTCTGGTTGGGATCGTTATGGATGGCACTAAACACATTATGGGAAAAGGTTGAGAAAAATTTCCTCAGAAATTATTTGGTGGAATTTGTTTCTACTCTTGGAGCGGCAGGAGTTCTCTTTGGAGAATTTCATGCCATCCAAGATACCAGTCTGAATGATGTGGTGGACCGGATCTATATAAATGTCAAGGATTTACCGTTTCAGTCCTTGGGAGCTTTAGCTAATATCCTGTCTGATATTAAGAAGGGACTGATTCAAGACAGTCATATCTGGTCTTTCTTCCAGTCATTTTTCAAACAATATCAGTTGATAATCAGCTTAAATCAGATCTATCAGTTTGTCTATCTTTCTCTGATGGAGATCATGTCCTATCTTCACTTTGATTATTGGAAAAAAACGGCTCGGTCAGGAGCTAGTATGAATAAGGAGAACAAATGAAACGTTTAAAAATGTTATGGCATATTATACAGGTTACGGGTTTTACTCGGTTTGCTCTGAGTTTTGTGACCTTTGTTTTTGGGTCAGGAGGCGTGCTTTTCCTAGTTGAACCTGCTATCACAAATTACGGAGACGGTCTTTGGTATGCTTTTGTGACTTCGACGACTGTCGGCTACGGGGATCTCCTAGCTGTGACCTTGATTGGAAGGATTACCAGTGTCTTCTTGACGATTTATGGGCTCATATTTTTTTGGCTGTTTATCAGCTGTTATTTATTTAATTATTATACCAATTTAAATAAGGAAAGAGGAGAGGACAAATGACTGCCAATTATTCAACACGGGAATACCGTGAGAAATTATACGATGACCTTCATGTTCGATTGAGAGATACAGCGATTTTGATGTGTGCAATTTTTATTGCCTCTATCGGACTAAATATGAATTCAACAGCTGTCATTATAGGAGCCATGTTGATTTCACCTCTCATGACACCGATTGTTGGACTGGGATTCGGTTTAGCTATTTTTGATACGCGTTTAATCAAGCAATCTCTAGAGGTTTTATTGACTCAAGTGTTGGTCAGTTTGCTTGTCTCGACTCTGTATTTCTGGATTTCTCCCTTGTCTTATGCAAGTAGCGAGTTGATTGCACGAACCTCTCCAACCATTTGGGATGTCCTCATTGCTATTGCTGGTGGGATTGCTGGTGTGATCGGTTCAAGGAAAAAAGAAGCAAACAATATCGTGCCAGGAGTAGCCATTGCTACAGCTCTGATGCCGCCTATCTGTACTGCTGGCTATGGTTTAGCTAATGGGAATGTACGATTTTTATTGGGGGCTCTCTATCTTTTCTTGATCAACTGTGTCTTTATCATGCTAGCCAACATTGTTGGAACAAGAATTTTGATGAGAAAAATCTCCTTTAACTTCATTTAAAGAGCTGAGCATTAAAAATGAGAATTGGCTTGATATCTTTGATTGTATTGTTGATTCTTCCAGCTAGCTATTCGGCAGTTACTCTGACAATAGAACAAGCGCGCAAAGAAGGGATCAAACAGTTTGTAGGAAAAAGAGTTCGCCAATTATACGGTTATTAATCAAGTCTACAAGTCAAGTAACAATGAATTGGTCTTGACGGTTGTTGGAGATCCGATTTCAGAAGAAGAATTAGAAACACTCCACCAAAAAAACAAGCCTCTTACGGTATTCAATCTGTTCAATTGAAAGTGAATCAAGTTCAGAACTCGCCAACATTAGATAGTGAAGCGACCAAGGAATTTTATGAAAACATTGACAAGTATATTGATCAAAAACTCTCTGAAAAAAAGATTCACAAAACGATCTCGTAAAAAGAAAAATGAAGCAGACAAGGATTGAGGACAATGAACTGAATCGGTTTTTACGCCGTGTTTTTCTTGTATCTTCCTCTTTCTTACTTATAGCAGGTTGTTTTTGCTTGAATAAGAAATAAATTAGAAGTTCTATCATCTAAGAAAAATGATGAACAAAAAATCATTTAACTAATGGTGTGAACGTTTAGTGTTTATCAGCTCCATTCTCTGTAATTTTGGGGGTAAAATCCACACCATTCGGATAAAATTAGTTGAATTTGATTGGAAAAAAGCTTTTATAAAAGCGGAGAAAAGTCTTGATATTACGCTGTTTTTAGTCCAACTGAAATTCATACTTTCCAAACCAGGTCTTAAGAAAGCTCGTAAAGCTAGCCAGTTCTCTAAACGTTAATTCGTTGCTGGACAGCAGAATACAAACGAAAACACTTTGCATATTGCAAGGTGTTTTTTTCTATGAGAACCGGCGGTGCGCAATTAGGATAGCTCTAGCGACTTTAGTCGCATTGAGATATGCTATGCACAGTTGCCCCAAGAAAACAAGCGAAGCGATGTTTGATTGGATGGCAACCACTGCACTCAAAACGTTCTTCGAAAGAATTACTATACTTACACAGAGCACCTTTCGGGGTGTTCTTTTTTATTGATATTTTGTAGATTTATACTTAGAAATCTCCTTGAAGGGTATCGGGTAAATGAAAAGATTCGGCGATCATATCCTATTTCTTCGTACTTTAGTCTAATGCCTATAATATAAAAAACTCTAGCTATCAGGTAGTTGATAGCTAGAGTTTTTTATATTCATATGATTTAATGAGATTAAATAAGGCTTCTACTTCTGATGACAGTGTAGCTGATTTGAGATAAGCGTAATAAACTGTAAATGTTATCTGGTCCTCCGGTATTAGAGGGATTTTTATTAAATCATCATCTTCATCAGAAAGTGCGATATCAGCCAGTAAACTAACGCCAATCCCTTTCTTTAAAAGTTCTTTAATGATGACAATGTCGTCAGTCTTAAAGAATATTTCTGCCTTGTTTTGATACTTTTGATTAAGTAGTTCAAAAGCTTTCAGGTGAACAAAGTGTTCGTCTAAAAGTATAAAGGATTGATCTACTAAATCTTCAAAAGTGAGGGAAGCAGCAGTAGCAAGAGGATGGTTCTTAGATAAAACGACATACAGTTCTTTATGAAAGAGTTCATGTATCTCTATTGAAGGATGATTGAGTGGTTCAATCAAGCCGAGTAGGCTTGCATCAAGGTCTCCCTTGAGGAGAAGATTTAATAACTCTACGGAGCCACCGCGGATAGGGCGTACCTTTTTTAAAAAATCGAATTTATCTTTTTCGTTTAAGGCAGCAAAGAGATACTGAATGATAATAGGAGGGAATCCTACAGTAGAGTATTGTGCCAAGGAGCGATTAATTTCTTTGCGAGTAGAAATAACCTCAGATAAGATCTTTTCTGTATGCTTTAGAAGGATTTGCCCTTGAGGAGTGAGTTTAAAGGAACGATGTGAAGGATCATGGTGAATCAATTTGCAATTAAAAGATTCCTCTAAGCGCTTGATGGCATAAGAAATAGATGGTTGGCTGACTTTATGTAGTTTTGCTACTTCCGTATAGGATTGAAGCTGGCAAAGGTCATAAAAATACTGTAGATCTTTTAAATTCATATGGGCTCACTTTCATTAATTGGAGAAACATAAGTGGAAATCACCAGATAAATACTTTTTATCCGTACCCTACAATTTGACTATACGAGTATTCACTGGTTAAAATGTAAGTGAGTCAGGGATATCAAAGGTTATCTAAGATACTTTCAAAAATGACCAACATCTTTTCTCGTTTATCAATAGGGAGTTGTTTAACCTTCATGTTGATTCTTTTGAGTGAAAGATTGTCGGTCTTATCAGAGGTTGATTCAAGGCTATCAAAATTGAAAAATTCCTCTGGGGTCATCTTTAGGGCGACAATCACTTTTTCAAGACTGTGAATGGTCAGATTCACATTTTGGTTTTCAAGTTGATTGATATACTTAAGCCCGAGCCCCGCTTGTTCCGAAAGTTCTTCCTGGCTCATTTTTTTCTGTGTTCGAAAATATTTCACTTTTTGGGAAATATATTGTTGTAAATAGTTTTTATTCGTCATATAAATAGAATACAAGTTTTGCATGACAAAAAAACATCTTAAAAAATACAAAGTATTGTATAACAAACTTATATAATATTTATTTTAATTCGGATTGCCAATTTGTATGATTAGTTTCTTTTACTCAAAACTTTTAGTAAAGAGTGATCATCGAGAGTTTTATGAGTTCAGAACTTTATAAAATATAACAACCTAAAGTGCCATTAACAATAGTGTTTTAAGTATAAAGAGTTTATTAGAAAATTGTCTTCGTAGACTCATTATAACATATGCGTACATGATTGTATTTTTTAGACAACAAAGTTTTCCAAACAATTCATTTTAAGTGGTATAATAGAAGTAAAAAGGAGGTTGCACTATGACTGCACATGATATTTTAAACAACCCTTTCCTTAATAAAGGTACTGCCTTTACCTTAGAGGAGCGAAAGGAACTAGGTCTTATTGGTTTACTGCCACCGTATGTTCAAACGATTGAAGAGCAAGCGGCGCAAACTTATGCACAAATGCAAACAAAAGCCAATGATTTGGAAAAGCGTCTTTTCCTAATGGAAATTTTTAATACCAACCGGACTCTTTTCTATTACCTCTTTTCTCAACATTTGGAGGAATTTAATCCAATTGTATACGATCCAACCATTGCAGATACCATTGAAGGCTATAGTGACCTCTTTGTAGATCCCCAATATGCGGGATACCTTGATATCAATCATCCTGAAAATATTGAAGCCACTTTGAAAAATGCTGCTGGGGATCGCGAGATTCGTCTCATTGTTGTAACAGATGCAGAAGGAATCCTTGGAATCGGTGACTGGGGAACAAATGGTGTCGATATTTCTGTTGGGAAATTGATGGTCTACACGGGTGCTGCTGGAATCGATCCTTCTATGGTCCTTCCTTTAGTTATTGATGCAGGGACTAACCGTGAAGAACTTCGTAACAACCCTAATTACTTAGGAAATCGTCACGAACGGGTTCGCGGTGATCGTTACTACGACTTCATTGACCAATTTGTTCAAACAGCAGAACGTCTCTTTCCTAAACTCTACCTTCACTGGGAAGACTTCGGCCGCTCGAATGCTGCCAATATTCTTGAAAAATACCGGAAACAAATTCCAACTTTTAATGATGATATTCAAGGTACAGGAATCGTTACCTTGGGTGGTATCTTTGGTTCACTAGATATTAGTGGTGAAAAATTAACAGATCAAGTTTATCTCTGCTATGGTGGTGGTACTGCGGGTGCAGGAATTGCCGCTCGTGTTCTTCGTGAAATGGCGAGTGAAGGTCTTTCTGAAGAAGAAGCCTATAAACGTTTCTTTATGGTTGATAAACAAGGTCTTCTCTTTGATGACATGGATGACCTAACTCCTGAACAAAAGCCGTTTGCTAAGAAACGTGCTGACTTTAGTAATGCAGACAAGTTGACTGACCTGCTTGAAGTAGTGAAGACTGTGAAGCCAACCATTCTTGTAGGAACTTCGACTCAGCCTAATACCTTCACTAAAGAAATAGTAGAGGCTATGTGTGAAAATACAGAGCGTCCGATGATTTTCCCTTTGTCAAATCCAACCAAACTAGCTGAAGCTAGTGCCAAAGATTTGATTGAATGGTCAGATGGCAAAGCTTTTGTCGCAACAGGAATTCCTGCTGATACGGTTCCTTATAAAGGTGTCGACTATGTGATTGGTCAAGCCAATAATGCCTTGATTTACCCAGGTCTTGGTCTAGGTATGCTGGCTTCTGAAGCAAGTCTTTTGACTGATGAAATGATCGGAGCAGCGGCTCATTCATTGAGTGGTATTGTCAATCCAGGCCAACCAGGAGCTCCTGTCTTGCCACCATTCAAGTATGTAGCAGATGTTTCTATTAAAGTAGCAGAAGCAGTCGCTAAAAAAGCACAAGAGCAAGGTCTTGCGCGTGCTAAGGAAACAGATATGGCCAAAGCAGTTCGTGATTTGAAGTGGTATCCAGAGTATAAATAATTCATTGTTGCTGTCTATCCTTCACTAGCGACAGATTTGTATAGGCTGTGGACTTAAGTAATTTAGAAAGGATACCTATGTCACTCTTTTTAACCTCGATTACGAGTATCATTCCGATTATCGGCATTTTAAGAAGTGTAAAGAAACATAAAGAATATTTAATGTGTTTATTTATAGGCAATCATCACAATTTAGTTTTTTAAAATAGGTTAGTATATTTTTAATTTTTGACCAAAACTTGACCGAATTTTGACCAAAAATTAGATTTAATTTAATGAATATAGAATAAAGTGGATCAGGAAGCTGGTCTATTTTGTTTTGTAATTGTTGAAAAAATATCTGTTTTAGCTTGATTTTTATACGCATAATGTGTATAATAGCAGATGTAAGGAGGTAACAAGGATATATGCCACTTACAGGTAAAGAAATGGTGAAATTGGCTCTTGAGAATGGCTGGGTTGAAGTTCGTCAAAAGGGAAGTCATCATCATTTTAAGAAAGAGGGTTTTGCTTATCTTGTCACAATTCCAGTTCATGGAAATGAAGATTTGGGAATTGGATTGGAAAGAAAGATTCTCAAAGATTTAGGATTGTAATTCTTACATTCCTAAGTCTTTTTAAAATTGGAGGTAGTAGAATGTTAAAAACATATCCAGCAATTTTTCATAAAGAAGGAACAGGATATTGGGTAGAATTTCCAGAATTTGGTGGTGGTACAGAAGGAAAAAATATTGAGGAAGCAATGAAAAATGCTCATGAAATGCTTGAAAATGTTTTAGCTTCTTATATTGATGAAGGAATGGAGTTACCTAGTCCAAGTGATATTTTAAAGATTGAGGTTTCAGATGGCTTTGTATCAATGATTCAAGTAGATCCTGCACCTTTTGTGAGAAGTAACAAGGCGATTAGGAAGAATGTAACAGTTCCTGAATGGTTAGTTCGACTTGCTGACCGAGAGAAAATTAACTATTCAGAAGTTTTGGCGCAAGCGTTAGAAAAGAAGTTGCAGGTTTAAACTTAAATACTGTGTTTAATATGTATAAAAACTTGAAATGTCTATCTAAAAGTGATACAATAGATATACAAGGTAAAAAGGAGAATTGATATGTCACAAATTGCTGTAAGAGTTGATGATCAATTAAAAAAAGAAGCAACTGCGATTTTTAATGAATTAGGTTTGGATATGTCAACTGCTGTAAAATTATTTTTGAAACAAAGTGTTTTTAACTAAGAGTATTCCTTTTAAAAATTTCTTTAGATGAATATTCAAAAAGAAGAAGTAGAGCAAGCAAAGAAAGATATTCAAAAAAATTAGTAAAAGAGAAGTCAGAAGTTGTGAAGTTAGATTTTTGATGAAGAAGATGATATTCATAAATACTTTGGTTAGGAGAAAGAAAATGGAAATACAAGAAATAAGTTATCAGACAACTGTGCCTAAAAAAAGATGATTCCAAAACTGAATTATTTTTGTAAGAGATTTTCTTAATGATTATTCTGATTATTTAGATGAATTGGAAGCTGGAGAAGATTTTTAATACTGAAGTTGAATATGAGGGTGATTTAGAACTTTATTTTGTTCAATTTCGTTTTAGTAAAGCAGGAAGTGGATTTTTGTCTAGTAAGAGGAATGAATTGTATTTAGACTGTAATGGCGAATTTTGTGGAGTAGTTTATTTACAGTAAAATGAAAAAAACACTATCATTAGATAGTGTTATTTTTTTGTTTTCGTTATAAAAACTGTGTCGCTATTTCTTTAACGTAGTTTTCGTATTTTGAAGGAATATCAGCATTTTTGAGATAGTCTTGATAATTGAAGCTATCGTCTATTGGATATTCGCTGTTCACTAAACTCATAAAATCAAGGATTCGTCCTTTTTCGCTATCATTCTCTATGTGATTTTTGAAGGTATCTATTTGAGATAGTGAGTTGTTGCAATCATCATTGATTAGATGGTGTTTTTCATGTAGAAGAACATTTATTTTTTCGATCTCTGATGTATCGGCACGAAGAAATATAAAATGTTTATTCTTTGCTAGAACGTATCTTCCTTTAGTGGATAGGTCTTTAAGAATGATCACTTTACAATTTAGATGTTCAATCTCTTTTATAACTTTGTTTAGATTCATAGTTATTTTTTATTTGAAAAGTATTCGTTTAGATAATTCTTTATGATTTCTCTATCGTGATCTGTGATGGGTGTACCATCATAGGCAACTGAATTGTCAATAGCAGAATCAAGGTCAATATCTGAATCAGGATCAGGAATATCAGTTTTACCTAGTAGGTAGTCGGTTGATACATTATAAAAAAATCTGCAAGTTTCTGCATTGTTTCTATGTTGATCTTTTTTTACCACTTTCAAATTGTTGGTATGCTGGTTGGGTTATATTTAAGAAATTAGCGATTTCTTTTTGTGTATTTTTTTCTTGTTGTCTTAGCTTTTTAGTCGATCATAAAACATATTTACTCCTTTTTTTAAAAATTTTTTTAAAAAAATTTTTAAAAAAACTATTGACAAAATAAGCTATGGGTTATATAATAAGTATATAAGCAATAGCTTATAATAATTAAGAATAGATTTCTTAATTCAAGTCCATTGAAAAACTTAATAAAAAAACGTGTCAGACAACAACGAAGCATTGACTAACACGATTAAATGTAGCAATTTAATTATAAGTGAAAAAAATAGTAAAATGTCAAGTTGGTCTGATAATAGATGTAGTTTGTGGAGTTTAGCTAAAAAAAGCTAGACTTGATAGCCTAGCTTCTTGGTTTAGAATAACAATCGTATGATTACATAAATAGTAAATGCGATTGTCATTCCAGGTATTCTTTCTAAAAAGTATGTATAAAGTGAAAGTAGTGATTTCACGATATTAAATACTATTAGAAAAATACGTTTGAGAATATCTTTCATTTTTTGCACCTTTCTATTGTAGATTACTCTGAATCTGCAAGTCTATTCAAAGTTGAGTTCAGGTGACCTAGTTAAAAAAATGCAAGAAAGATATTCTTGATAGTATTCTATCACAAATTAAATAAGTTCTCAAAAATCTTGCTAGATTCCGTAAACTATATCTATTAGTCAATATTGACCATGTTGGGTATTTCGTCCTTTCGCCTTAGGTGATAAGTAAAGGGAACTGACGGCTGTGGTGCAGTCAATGATACTTTGAAGAGGTAGCTAGAGTGAGATAGTGAGGCTTTATCGTATGGTCGGTGTGTAAGAGTAAAATCTTGCTAATGCCTTTGGGTAAGGAAGAGGGGGTATTGAGTTACCTTTAAATCTGTGACCGTGGCGAAGGGAGTAAGCTATAAAGCTGAAAGTGTGCGAAGATAAGAGCATACACAAAAAAAGAGTAACAAGAAAAGGCTTTGAAATATAAGCCTTTTTATTTTTACTCAAAAAGGAAATTAACAATAAAATATATTGTTAGTTTTCACAAGAGAATAGTTACTATTCTTTTATGTGAATTAACAATAGAAAGAAAGAGGGTATTTTTATAAGAGAAATTTTTGAAGGTTATATTCTTTTCCTGAAAAGAGGAATTGTGTTTTTGGTTAGAATGTCATTTGAAATTATTGATAGTTTGTTTGAAATTTTTTTAAGTGTATTGATGATGAATATGGTGTTCTTTTTGTTGTTTTTGATGATTTCTAAAAATGATCTATTTGGTTTTATCTCGTTTTTATTATTTCTAGTAGTTGGAAGTTTTTTTGTTTTTTACTTGATAGATTATTTAAGAGGAATAAGATGATTGAAAGAGGTGTGTTAAGATCGTATCTATTGAGTGGAAGGGAGAAGATGATGTAAGAACATATTCAGAAGAATGGATTCGTAGAGAATACCTGCGAATATATAGTAGGTTTTGTTGGAATCTAAAAATTTATGCTCACGTTAAGAGGGGCGCTGATGTTTATGTATCGTCAAAAAAATGTTGTGAAGATTTGTATAGAAGATTGTATAGTATGGGTCAATTAACGAATACATTTTATCGTAAGATTGAAAGTCGTATTGATCGTACTTATAATCATTTCTTAGAAACAGGAGAAATTATTGAATTTCATTAAATAGTTGTTGTAGTAAGTCGGTTTATATCGGCTTTTTTATTTTGAGAAAAAAAGGAGAAGTTATGTCACTAGGTATTTTTAGACGGTCACGTTCACCATCTAATGAATGAGATCGAAAAAGAAAAAAACATTATTTAAAAATAAAAAAGAAAAAGGAGAAAAAATTAATGTTTAAATCTAATGAATATAAGGCTTTCGGTTCAATCCGTAAAACAAAATTTGGTGCTTGTGGAGTTATCCTTGCGCTTGCTATGTTGATGGTTGCTTTGGGTGGAAACAATGTATCTGCTGATGAAGTTAAGCCTACAACTCCTGCAGCTACTGAAGTTGCTAAACCTGCTTCACCTACTGAAGCACCTAAAACAGAAGCTAAACCTGATCAAAAGGTAGAAGCTAAAAAGGAAGAAACAGTTAAACCTGTTGAATCACCTAACCTTGATACTGCTGTTGAAAAAGCTAAAAGTGTTGGAATTAAGGTGACTGAACAGCCAAAAGTTGGCTATGATACTGAAGCTGAAGCAAAAGAAGATGAAGCGAAGCAAACTAAAGAAATTGATAATAAAATTGCTGAAAAAGAGCAGAATATCAAAGAAATTAAGGAAGCTGAAGCACAAAACAGCAAAATCAATGCTGACAATAAGTCTGCTATGGAAAAAGCTGGTTTGAAACATACAGGTGATTATCCAAAAGATAAGAAAACTGTTGATGGTTATAATGCGCAAGCAAAGAAAGAAAACGAAGCTAACGAAGCGAAGTTCAAAAAGGACAAGCTGGAAGCTGAAAAAATTAAAGCTAAAGATAAAGCTATTATGGAAAAAGTAGGCTTGAAGTTCACTGGCAACTATGCGCAAGATCAAAAAGCTGTTGATCAATGGAATAAGGCTAACGCTGGTAAGGTGATCAAGTCTATTCAAACAGGATTGACTGCAACTGCAAGTACAACTTTTGAAGTTGTTTCAGGTGGTTCTAAAGTCACTTCTCCTGCCTATACAGCTAATGTAATTCAAGGTTATGCAAGAAATACTAACCTTGATGCAAACTTTGATAATGTGTTCCTTCTTGATGATAAGAGTGGATCAATCAAAATTAAAGTTAAAAACACTTCTAATGGTGATGTCACTCTAACATTTAGTGATATTACTCCATCTGCCGAATCAGGATTCATTCGTTCATATGTTGCTCTATGGGCAGGTGAAGACGGTGGAATCGGTTATGGTGTCTTTATCTCTGCTGGTGCTGGTGAGGCAAATGGTGGAGGTGGTGTTGATGGTCAAGGTGGAGGGGGCGCTTCAGGTGCTTACCTTAACGATCGTCAAGGCTGGGTGAAAATGGTGACTGTTGGAGTTGAAACAGATTCTAACAATGTAAGTGAAGTAACCGTAAATGATGTTGACAGCAATCAAGTGATTGATGTGTCTAAACTTGATGGTGCTAAAGTGACAACTGGTAAGAATATTTCACAAAGTGGTAACTCATTTACTGCTAATGACGAAGCAGAATCACAAAGTACAGCAGGCGTGCTTGATTCAAATGGTATTGGCTGGTCATTTGCTAAAGGTCAAAAGATTAACTTTACATTCATTCATTCAAACACTTCTGATACTTCATATTCTATCGTGGGTGGTTTGTTCGGACGTGCTTCTCAAAAAGAAGTGAAGCAAGAGCCTATCTCTATTGAGAAATACAATGATCCAAAATATACTCCAAAACCTTATGTAACGATTAAACCTTATGTTCCTGTTCCTGAAGAAAAACAAGTGGAAGTAGAATATCATAAGGCTTACGTTAAGGAAGTTCCTTTAACTCCTGAAAAACCACAAGAGCATAAGCCTGAATTGCCCAATACTGGTACTGCTGAATCATCATTTGGTGTTGCTGGTGTAGTTGGTTTGATGGTAACTGTTCTTGGTGTAGCTGGTCTTAAACGTAAAGAAGATTAGTCTATCTGTTAGGGCGATTAAAACAGGAAAATCGCCCTTTTTAATTTTTAAGAAATAAGAAAAAATATAATAAAGAGGTATAAAAAATGGCAAAAATTAAAAAAATCCCTGTTGGGTTGGAAGCGATTGGCACAAAAGTTGTTGTGAATCCAAAATTTCGTGAAGTTGTGACTGGTAACGGTGAAAATTTCGTTCCGTTTCGTGAGTTTGAATTGTCAGGAGATCAACAAAATAGCGTGACTGTTCGTGTATATGGAATTAACAATTCTGATACTCCGAAACCTAAAGGTTTGACTGTTGTTAAGTCTGTGTCAGGACTTAATTTTGTAACTCGCTTGATTGGACGAAAAGAAGAAGTTCATTTTGAAGCAAGTGAAATTCGTTTTGAAAAATAATAAGAAGGAGAAAAAATAATGGCTTTTAATATTCGTAAATTTAACAATGCAGAAATTCCTGTAAATGTGAAGGAAAAATTCGGTACGCTTACTTTTCTTGGTTTTGATGAAAACTGGAAAATGGTAGAAGGAGAAGCTGTTGACTATCCTACTCATGCTGAAGTTTTCTCTGACAAAATGCAAGAAACTATTGCGATCAAGCTAGAAGAAGGAATTGCTGTGGAAGATATTCCGTTCATGTCAGAAGTTGAAATTGTTGGTCAAGCGACAATTTGGATTTATGATTATGAAGATACTATTTACCGTGGCAATAACAATGTGTCAGAAATCAAGGCGCTTGCCTTCTCATTGCGTGCAGAAAACATTAAGCGTGCTGGTGCTGGTGTAACTCCACAACCAAAACAAGAGCAGAAGCAAGAGCAAAAACAAGAGCATAAAGCCTAGTTTGTAAAGGAGAAAAGATATGGGTTTGTTTCCTGTGTATCGAGGAATCAAGATTAAGCCTTATATGGTAAATCTTAGATACTTTATCTTTTCTTTTTTCTTTTTGTTGTTAGCACCTGTGCTTGTAATTTATGGTTATTTAAACTTTGATAAGATTAAAAGTTTAGATATAGCAGCTATTATTATTTCTGTGATCCTGCTGATCGTAGTTGTAGTTTTAAGTATTTATCTTACATGGTTCTCACAAGAAAGAATATTTTTATTCCAAAAGTTAGAAAGACTGTCTAAACTGGCTTTCTTTTTAAAAGAGAATGGATATACCTATACAAAGAAGGTTAAGCGTGAATCAGGTACTATTGATAAAATTGTCTTTCCTGCTGTCTATTTAAAACAGAATCGCTATGATCTTGATGTAGCTTTTAAGATGGCTGGTAACAAGTTTCAAGAGAAGTTTAAGAAGATTGGTAGTGAGTTAGAAACAACTTTCTTTATGGACTTTATGGAAGTTCAGGACGATATAAAGTTTAAAACTTACAAACTAGCCTATTCTGCTTTTTTGAATCGTATCAAGGTAACTGATGTCAACTATTCTGATAAAGGTATTCAATTGATGAAGAATCTTTATTGGAATCCTGTTGATGATCCACACATGCTGGTCTGTGGTGGTACTGGTGGTGGTAAAACTGTACTTTTAAGTACGTTGATTTTTGCTATGTCAAAAGTAGGTGTAGTGGATATTTGCGATCCAAAACAAGCTGATTTTGTGACATTGGCAGAACAAAAAGCCTTTGAAGGTCGAATCTCTTATAAAGTAGAAGATATTGTTTCTATGATTGAAAGAGCAGTAGTGATTATGTTTTCACGTTATGCCTATATGCGTAAAAAACGTGAAGAAAATGGCGATAAGGACTTGAAAAAGTTTTATGAGTACGGTTTAGAGCCTTATTTCCTAGTGTGTGATGAATATAACGCCTTGTGTGCTATGTTAGATTTTCAAACTAGACAGCGTTTAGATAATGCCATGGGACAATTCCTGCTCCTTGGAAGGCAAGCTGGTTGCTTTGCAACAATAGCTATGCAGAAGCCTTCAAGAGAGGATTTAGGCTCAAAATTACAAGCAAATATAAACTTCCGTGTATCTGTTGGTCGATTGGACGAGGTCGGATATGATCTTGCCTTTGGTGAAGTCAATAGAAACAAGGAATTTAAGTATGTGAAATATCTTGCTGGTAAGCGTGTTTATGGTCGTGGTTATGCTTCAGTATATGGAGAAGTTGCAAGGGAATTCTACTCACCATTATTTGAGAATGGTTTCTCATTTACTGATGAATTTAATAAGGTTGAAAGACGAGAAAATCCTTTCAATCCATTAGAGAATCCTGAAGCTGTTCTTTCAGAAGAAGAAAAACAAGCATTACAGGAAGAGATGGAAGCTAAAGAAGAATTGCAGAATGGCCCTGTTAAAAAGGCTAGTCCTGAATTGGTGCAAGAATTGATGGCTAGCAAACAAGAAGAAAAAGAAAATCTTGGTGATCTAAAAAAGGCTAGTGACTTTTCTAGGACGATCAATAATAGCTTTGCTTCTGTTCAGAATCTTATGAAGAAGCTGGAAGAAAAAGATAAGCTAGAGTTGATCAGAAAAGATGGTATTTTGTATTTGGACAAAAAACAGATGTCTTTGGTCAAAGATTTGTTTGAACTGAAAGAAATTACTAATCAAAATTGGAATGAAATTATAGATGATTTCCCTTTTGATGAATATGAATGATAATATGAACGATAAAAAGAGGGTTTTTGCTCTCTTTTTTTTTTTTTTTTTAAGTGCTAGTTGGTACAATCCAGCTTGCTAGTAGCTAGTAGCAGGAGCGAGGAAGCGAGTGCGACGAGCGACTGCGGTCACTAGCGGTCACTAGCAGGCTGGATTGTGCGAATTAACCCCCTATGACTAATAGGGGGGTAGAAGTTGTCCGAAGAAGTGAGAAGTCTTGATAATACTGGATTTCTTAGTCGAAAAAATGAGACAGAATGAAAAAATGGAGAAAATATGAAATTTGAGTATATTGAAAAAGTGCAAAAGATGTATGCTTTTACTGATTCAGAAATAATTGATTATTTTGAAGTTGGAAGGGCAACTTTTTATCGTTGGAAAGAAGCTGGTGAGATTCCGTCAACCTATGATTATAAAATTCAAGAGTTGCTGGCTTTTAAAGAAGGAGTGCGAGATAGTGGTTTCTCTTTGGAAGGTAAAGTTGACTATGTAAAGGTAACATTCAAAACAAGAGATTACATTGAAGTGATTGAAAAAGTCCTTTGTTTGAAGAATAAGCCTTTTCTTGAAGAAGAAAAAGGTGGTTCAGGATATGATACAAAATATACATTTCAGCATATCAATCTTTTCATATCGAAGAAAAGGGAAGATATGGGCTGTATGATTGAGTTAAAAGGTCAGGCTTGCAGGCAATTTGAATATTACTTAGAAGAAGAACAAAAGGCAAGCTGGAGAGATTTTTTTATACGTTGCTTTGAGTACGAGCGTGAAATTGCTGAAGGTGATGGAAAGTATATGAATGTCCCTCGGTTAGATATAGCGTTAGATGAAAAGTATAACGAAGAAGGAAATTTTGAACTTGGCAAGTTGGTAGAACTTTGGGACGAAGGCTTGATTGATAGTCGGTTGAGATTGAAGCAGATTGAAGATAATGGTGAGTATGGAAAAGCTAAAACAATTTACTTTGGTTCAAGACAATCTGCATATCATTTCTGTTTTTATCAAAAGGATATTGAGCAAGCGAAAAAACTTGGCTTTGATTTAGATTTTATTCATTCGGCACTACAATTCAAGAATCGTTATGAAGTCCGAATGTGTGATGAAGTGGCTTTAGATTTTGTAAAAAAAGCCTTGAATGAAAAGCTGGATATGGCGAAGATGGCTGTAAGAGTTATCAATAGCAAGATTAAGGTCTATGAGAAAGTTAATGGGAAGAAGGCTCTTAATAAAGAGTGGTATTCATTGCTGGGTGAAGTTGATCGAATTGGATTTTCAACTGCTGCTGTTGAGGTAGGTTTCTTTGATAAACAGTATAAATGGATCAATGAGAATGTTTCAGGTGTTACTACCGTTTTGAAAACGTGGGAAAACATAACAGGTGAGCATAAATTGAAAAAGATATTGTTTGAAGGGAATGTTAGTGAAAAGAATTTGAAAAAATTAGAACAAGCGAGGGCAGATTTTGAGAGAAATTTACAAAAAGATTGGTACTGATTCAGTTGTTGTTGAAACTACTGACCTACTTGTATCTACTGATAGAGGATTGAGGTCAATTCGTAGTTACTTTCCTATGTTTAATGGGAATAAGAATTTAGTGGTAGTTCCTGTTATGCCTACAAGAGTTTACCGTACTTACTTTAAACAGTATATCTTGGACTGGTCAAGGATTCATGAAGATGTAAATGCGATTCTTGATATGACAAAATAGTTAGTTTTAATTGAGGTTGATTCTATGAAAAAGAATAAAAAAATAACTGATGAAGTTTTAAGAAAACTAGTATATTTGATTCCTGCAAGGTATTTTTATGATGGAATTGTGACGAGTGAGAAGGCTAGAGGTTATCAAGATTATATTGAGTTTCAATGTCAGACTTATAGAGCAACTAAAAAAAGAAAAGATTGGTATGAGGTTAAAAGACTAACTAAAGAGTATGAAGAATATCTGAATAAAGAAGTCGATATAAAGAGAAAACTATTATTGTTTGGTTTGCTGAAAAGAGATAGCAAGGAAAGAATAGATGTTTATGAAGTATTGGTTAAAAAATATCATTTGGAAAGATGGGTTTGAAGATGGGTAGATTTTTGAAGTGGTTTTGGGAAGTCCTGCGCTTTATGTGTTTCAACTATATATTACCTATGTTTGTGTTTTATATCGTCTATCTGATTACTAATAATTCAAAAAAATTTCTATTGTATTCTTTAGTATTATCTTCTTAATTGGATTGGTGATGAATTTTAGAAAAATGAAGGAGTGAATATGATAGGATTTTTAAAAGCAATTTATAAAATCATGCATTATTTGATTTTAAATACTTTTGTTGGATTGATCGTGTCGGTGTTGGTGTATGTAGTGACAGGAAACATTAAAATCTCAATTTTTATGTTTATTGTGATGTTGGCTGGTGGAGTATTTTTTGAATGAAAAGGGTAAGGGTGAATTTAGGATATGGAGAAATTTCATGAGAAATTAAAAATGTTAAGGAAGAAGCAAGGACTTACACAAAAAGAAGTTGCTGATTTTTTTGGAATAAATCAAGCTGTTTATCAAAAATGGGAAAGTGGGAGTCGTAAACCTACTTATGAAAATTTAAGTATGCTAGCTTGTATATTTAATGTTTCGATTGATTTTCTATTAAGTGAATATTTAGAAATATCAAAAGAGAGATGTTTGAAATTTGTAAAAAGAAGTAAATGAAGGAGAAAAAAAGAAAAATATTAGAAGAAGATGAATTGAAAGATTTTTGTAAAAAACTTCCACGTGCTGAGTTTGAAGATAGTGAGCGTGCAAAAAGTGTTGCTATTAAAGCTATGAGGGTAGTATTGCTTGCATTGGGTTATGATACAGATTTTGTAGAAAATGAGTTTAGAAAAGAAGTAGAGAAAGTTATTGTTGTGAAAAGGAATATATGAAAATATTTGGTACGAGATTAAGAAAGGTTAGAAAGAGTAAGAAATTAACTCAAAAAGAAGTTGCAGATTTCATTGGAAATAAATGCAATACAATTAGTGATTGGGAAACTGGAAAAAATGAACCTAGTCTTGAAAAACTTATTGTGTTAGCAGATTTTTTTGAAGTTTCGTTAGATTGGCTGGTTGGGAGAGATAAATGAAAGTGAAAAAGCGTTCCCCTGCTTCGTTGCTGGGGAAAAAAATATAAGCTAAAAAATAGAAAAATGAGGTATAAAAAATGGCTTTAAGTGGTAAAGATAAACAAGTGATTGAATTGTCATTGGAACTTGGTAAGAAATTGAAGGATCAAGAATTTAAGCAAGCGTGGACTTTAGCTGGCGAATTAAGTGCGCTTCTTAAAAATACTGATGATTTGAGCCTTCCATATCAAGTGATCGAATGTATCAAGAAAGATGTATCAAGTTATTACTCAATGAATCAAGAGTATAACAAGGTAACGAATCGTGCATTTGCGATTGGCTCTAGCTTTGAGCGTTCGGCTTCAATTTAATTAAAATGGTAAAGGAAGTCAAGGTTGGCTTCCTTTATTTGTTTGGAAGGAGATAGAAAATGAGTATTAAAGTTATTTATGATAGCTATTCTGATGTTTGTAAAGATTATGTTTATGGAAAAAGATTTCTTGACGAACCTGATATTGTTATTGAAAAGTTAGATGAACATTTTGATGGAGTTGAATTTGGTCAGTATGATGGTTGCAACCCTGATAATGTTTATATCAATTCATTTACAGAAGCTGATACAAAAGAAGCACTAATTGATTTTGCTGGTATTTTGGATCATGGAGAATATGAGCAGTTAGTGAATGAAGATCGTTTGTCTGCTTATGTAGAAGAACATGAAGAAGAAATTATCAGTCGATTAGAAGATTCTTATACTTTCCTTTGTCATGAAGGCGATAGCTGGTACTTCTTACAATAAGGAATAGCTGGTACTGAATATGGCTTCAAGAGTTTTAATTAAGAATCCAAAGAATGGAAGGCAGGCTTGGTTTAGCTTGCCTTTATATTTTGGAAAGTTGTCTGTGATTGGTTTGAGTGGTTCTTATGATGATCAAATTGAAATTGTTGATTATGAGGGTACTTCATTCATTGGGTATGGTTTATTTACTGTTGCTGATTTAGAGCAGTTAAATAGACAGGTAGAAGGTTGATTTAGGAAGGAGAAGTATGGATTTAGCAGCTTTAATTATGGATAATCGGACAAAGAAGGTAAAACAGTTTGCTTTGCCTGTTGATCCTGAAAAAATTGCTTCTGAATTTGGATATGGTAAAGAGGATATACTTTTTACGATTCAATCCATTGAGGAATTACCTGAATTAAAGGTAGAAGGTTCTACTTTAACGGATTTGAATAAGCTATCTAAAAATTTAAGAATGATTGATAAAGATGAAGTTTTAACTTTTATTGAATTAAATAGTGATGATTTGTCAGTATTGTTGGAATTTAATTTTTATGAATGTGGTTTATTTCCTGAAGTTACTAACGATTTTGAGTTAGGACAATACATGGTTAGAGAAAATGGTTTTAATATGGCTTATTTCTTAAAATATTTTGACTATGAAAAGTATGGTCGAGATGTTCGCCTTTTACAAGGTGGTAGCTTTGTTGATAAAGGTTACTTTGTATCAAAATGATAGCGAATATTAGGGTTTTGAATGAAGGCAATTTTGATTATCTTTGTGAGTTGGATATTATGAAGCATAGTCAAGAGCAGATTGTTGCAAGATTGAAAGAATTAGGAATTGATAAAGGGAATTTCTTTGTATGTGGGATTAGTGATTGGGAAGTTGATAAGATCATGTCGCTTGATGAAGTTTACTTGCTGAAAAAAGCAGTCCTTGATTTGTATGATGGTGATGATTATGTTGTGAGATTTCAATTACAGCGATATGTTCCTATCAATAAAATTGTTTCAACCTATTATCAATTCTGTTCTAATGATGAAGTAGCAACTGTGATTCAACTTTCAAAAAATTTAGATATTGGTCTTTTGATAAATTATTTTTTTAAGTGTGGAAATTGGGTGACAGCATTTCAAGGTTTTGTTGAGCAAGGCGAAGTGCTGAATACTCCTAAAGGATTTTATAGAAAGGTTTCTTTTGAATGAGAAATATGTTTTTGAAGAAACCACGCAAAGACAAACAACTGACAGTTAAGAAAATCAGTCAGAAAAAATCGAATCTGATTTTTATGATCAGTTTGGGTGGATTTGTCTTGTTGTGTGGTTTAACCATGTTTGTTTCAATAGTAACTACGGCGAAGATGAAGGCAAGGCTTTCTGAAGCGCCTGTGGTAGAAGCTAAAAAGGAAACAGATCGTACTTTGGAACAGTTCCTAGATGGATATGTAAGTCGATACTTTACATACAATTCACAAAGTGGCTCTGCTGATGAAGATGTCGCAAAATTGAATGATTACTATGGAAGTGTTCCTGATGTGAAGAATCAAGGTCAGACGAAGCAGGAGATGAATATTGTTAGCGCTCGTATGTTGAGTGCTAAAGATGGTATCGCTGTGTATCGTGTGATCTATGATACGAAGAAAGATGGTAAGAATCAAAGAGTAGGAATTGAATTTTCGATTCCATACGGTGTCAAAGATGGTAAGTATTATGTAAGTGGATTGTCTTGGTTCTCTCCTGTAAGTGATTTTAAAGCTGAAGGGGTGGATAAAGAAAATCATGTATCGTTGGTAGCGAATGATGAAATGGAAGAAGGTAAACGCAAGAAGTTAGTTTCTTTCTTGGAATTGTTCTTTAAGAATTATACTACCAGTCAAGCAAACTTGGATTTGATTTCTAATGGAATTAAGTCCATTGGAGGTGCAACCTTTAAGAGTTTAGATTATACCTATTTCAAAGAGAAAGATGGGAAAATCTATGCTTATGCACAAATTACTCTTGATGTAGCTGGCACAACTCATAGTGAGAATTTTAGCTTTGAGTTAAGAGAAGATAAAGACAGCTATTTTGTAGAAAAAATGGATCATACGATCCCTGCTGATTTTAATAAAAAAGATGATAAAGGAGAATAAATCAAATGGCATTATTTCAATTTCTAGTAGCAAAACTCGGTATCCCAGCAGTAGCATTTTTCGCTGGTACGAAGGTTCTTAAAGCATGGAAGGATCAAAAGGTAGGAACGATTGTAGGAACAGTCTTAATTGCAGGATTCATTATTTATTTCATGGATAACCCTGAAACAGTCCTACGTGCAACGAATACAATTTGGTCTAAAGTGCTTGAAGTATTCAAGTAGGACTACGCTTATGAAAAGAGAAGATAAAAAGCTGTATGTCTATACTACTGCTTTTAGACAGCCTATATGGGTGCATAAAATAAATGAGGAATTTAGTTTACCGTTTGCATTGAAGATGTCAACGATCATTTATACTCTAGTGAGTTTTGCTATTTCATGGTTCTTGCTAGGGTATGTACCCTTCTTGGATTGGGGCTTCCGATTCATGGGTTCATTGTTCATTGGCTGGTGGTGTGGAAATTTACTAGCTGAAAATAAAATTGATGGAAAGTCATTGTTTCGATTCTTAGTTGATTATTTAATGTTTTGGGTTAAATATGACAGTAAGAGAAGTTCAATGTATTTCTGTAAAGGTAAAAAATATGAGAAAGTGAGAAGAATTTATCGTGGAATTAACGAATAATATTTGGGCGATAGATGATAGCTTGATTCTCTTGAAAGATGGAAGTGTGCTGGCTGTATTTGAAGTTGAGCCACAAGTGATCAATACCATTGAAGATGGTGAGAAAGAAGATTCAAAAGATTTAGTATTCAATTACTTATCAAGTATTGCTGATTATAGTGATTTTGGAATTTACACTCTGAATTTTGACTTAGAATTGGCAAAGAAAATTGAGTTGCTTTCTCACGATATTGAGCAGGGTGTTGGTACAAGTCCATTAGCCAATTATGTGATTTCTAACATGGCAGAACGCTTGGAAGAAGAAGTTACATATTTGCTGGAATCAAAAGATTATCTAGTTGTGCCTTTGAAGTCGGTCAATGTATCGTCTGATTTTAAAGTGACGGTCAAACAGTCTGTTGCTAACTTTAGAAAATCAGTTATGAAAATGGTTGGTTTTGAAGAATTACCGAAGGTCGATTGGTCGAAGGAATGGCAGGATCAAAAAGAATTGATTCAAACAAAATTACACGCTTTGAATATTCAAGAAGTAGTCAAAGAAGATTTGATGTTGTTGAATCGGATTCATTTTTTGAATGGTCAATACTATGATAAAGATAGTGAGATTATCGCTCTTCAAAATTCGATTGAGAATGTCGATGAAACAATTATTGAAATTGGATCAGGTAACGCTTTGAAGCTGGTCAATGGTGAAGAAGAAAGTTATGTAGCAACTATTCCTGTATATGCTTATCCAAAGAATGTTTCCTACTTGCATTTAGCAGAAGAAATTAAGAATATTGGTTTCCCTGTCAATAGTGCCTTAAAAGTGAAATTTTCAACTAAAAGTGGAATCTATTCTTTGAATACAAGGGCAAGAAATAAGCGTAAAAATCTTGGAAATACGGTTACTGAAACAGCAGAAAATGATGATGTTCAAAAGATTGAAGTCTTAGAAAGTTATCAGTTACTAGAAGATTTTCAAGAGAAGTACGATAATAAAGAGCCTATGGTTACTTTCCTTCACCTGTTACAGATTACTGGTGATAGCATTGAGGAATTGAATGTTAAGTACGATATTTTAGCTTCAAAATTGAAAGATATGGAAGTTGAAATTGTGAAGGCTGTTGCTGATCAGGTATATCTATTCTATAAATTTAGAATGACTGAATTGATTGATGGTGATAGAGAAGGATATTTACAATATTCAAGCCTGCGTGGTCTTTGTGAGAATCTGTTCTTTACGAAGAAAAAAGTAGGTACTGATGTTGGATTTCCTATTGGACGAATTGATAAGAATATCGCTTCATGGTATGGAGATTTTAAACGTGCTTTAGATAATAGCACGAATGTTGTATTTACTAACTTGTTACAAGCCAATAAAATTGGTGTTCACGGTAAAGAAACAAGCAATCCTCATACAGCGATTACTGGTGCAACTGGTAACGGTAAGTCATTCTTAACAAAATTACTGTTTACATATCATTCATTGCTAAAAGTTAAAGTGTTGTATGTTGATCCAAAAGCTGAAATGCGTAGCCAATATTTATCTGTGTTAGCTGACTTGGAAGAAACAGGTGAATTTAAAGAATTACAAGAATACATACGATCTATTCGCTTTATTACACTTGATATGCGTAAGGAAGAAAATAAAGGGGTTCTTGATCCATTCTCATTCTTGGAAGATGAAGGAGAATTGACCGAATTAGCAACCGTACTTGTCGGCTCTGTACTGGATAAAGATACCTATATTAAGATTCAACCTTACTTGTTAGATTCACTTGATAAAGTGATTGAGCGTAGGAATGCTGGTGAAAAGGTTGGTATGTTACAAGTCTTTGATGAATTGGAAAAATCGTCAAAAGAAGAAGTTTCAACTGCTGGATATTTCTTGAAGCGAATTTCTAAAAATTCATTGTTGTCATTGTGTTTCTTTGATGGTAGTCAAGAAGTTTTAAAGACTGATGATAAGACAATTATTGTTGAGATTACTGGTCTTGATATGCCAAAAGGTACTGATAAAGACGAGATGACTGAAACACAATTAAGAAGTCTGACTGTTATGTATGCTCTGACCTATTTCTGTGCGATCTTTGGTGAACGTGAGAAAGACAAGGAAACAATGCTATTTCTTGATGAAGCATGGCAGATTATGTCAACTCCTGCTGGACGTCAAGTGGTTAACCGTATTAAACGTACTGGAAGATCATTTAACAATTTCTTAGTGCTTGTTACTCAATCGGTCAAAGACTTGAAAACAAGTGATGATACAACTGGTTTTGGTACTGTATTTGCTTTTCCTGAAAACACGGAAACAGAAGCAATATTGGAACATTTACGAGTTGAAAATGATGAATTATCAAGAGCATGGCTTGAAAATCAGACAATGGGACAATGTATCTACTATGATACATTTGGACGGAAAGAGCGTATAACTGTTGATGGTACAATCTTCCCTGAATTTTTACCATTGTTTAAAACTGTTGATTCTAAACTGGTATCAGTTCAATAGAAGGAGGAAAAATGAGAAGAAATATTTTACTAGGATTTGTTTTGTCTATCTTTTTCCTTCCTTTTCTAGCTGGTGCGACTGAACCATCATTGCCGAATAGTGGTATAAATGCTTTTAATTCTAATTCAATTTCAACTCCATCATCATCTTCTAATTCGTCAGTTAAGCTGGATAGTGGTATTGGAACAGATTATTTACCAAAGAATAATTTTAATATCATTGAATTTGATAAGAATACAAATAAGCCTGTCATAAAAGATCGTGATACTGAAATAGCAAAGAAAACGATTGAACGTGCAAAGAAGGACTTAGAAGGTAAAAAAGCTATTCAAAAGAAAGAAGCAGAATCAAGAAAGTTGACTTATGAAAATTATAAGTCGAAGATGTCTGATCTAACTAGCAAGGTTTACTTTGATAAAAAATTCTTTGGTTTTGATTCAAACATGAATTATTTCTTTAATGCTGTTGTGCAAGCTATCTTTTGGTTGTCAAAATTTATCTTCACGATTATAGCTGGAATCTATAATGCAGTCGAGGGAATGAGTGATGTTTCAACTTTATTGAATAACGTGATAGGCAATTCTAGTAAAGTATTTTCTTCTCTATTCAGTAAAGAGATAGTTTATGTGATTGGTGCAAGTATGGCTTTGTATCTCTTGTATCTGTTCGCAACTGGTAACGGTAGCGTGATTAAAGCATTTGTGAAGATGTTACTGATCTATACAATTATAGGTCTTTACTTTATCAAAATAAATGTGAATGATCAGAATAAGTATTTATTAACTCATTTGTATGATGGTTTTAGAACGACAACGATTTCTCTTAATGGTCAGATCACTAAAACATTGACGAATGAAAATTCTAATGCTATTGATGTCTATTTTACGGAAACAATCGTAAAATCGTATAAGTATATGAATTCACCTTTGAAAGAAGATGGAGAATTTCAGTTATCTGAAGCAGAATTTGAAGATTTAGCTGGATATAAACAAGGTGATGGAGATTATCTTGTTGGTGGTAAGAAAATCAAGGATATTGCAAAAGACAAAGATCCTGAAAATAAAATGTTGAAAAGTGAGTGGGGCGCAAAGTTTAGCTATGCTTTTTCATCGCTTATTGATGTAACCGTAGTAGGAATCGTTTATCTAGTCTTAGGACTAGCAAGGTTTTTCTTTTTAATGATTTATGTGTTCTTGATTCTCTTGTTACCATTTATCTTATTGGTTAGTCTGTTTCCTTCGATGGAAGGTTTGATTCACTCATTCAATAAGAAGGCTATATCAATGTTGATTCTATCGTCTGTAACCTTGTTAGCGACAACTCTGTTTGTATTCTTCTATAATTCATTAACAGATTTTATTAGCTTGGCAGTCGGTAAAAATGTGCTGATCGTGATATTCGTAAAGGCTATTCTGTTATTCTTAATGTTTAAGAATAAGAATATGATTCTGTCACTATTCTCGCAAATTGGACGATTACCTGTAAATAGAATGAATGGCTTGAATCTCAATCAAGGTACTAAAAAGATTCGTGAAAGAATGTTCGGTGCTGGTAAGAGTGGACTTTCTGCTGGTGGTCAGTTTGTTAAAGGTGGATTGAAGATGGGTAAAGACAACTTACAATCTCGCCTTAAAGGTTTACGATCCAATGGCTCTAAAAATGAATCGCTTGGAAAATTTGGCAATAGATATGCTTCTATGAAACATGGAGTAAGAGGTACTGTCAATTCCTTTAAAGAAAAAGGGAATCGTGGTATGGCTTTCTTGTATCAAGTTAGGGCAAATTCATTCAAAGATGGTTCATATAAGAAAACTTTGTTAGAAGATAAAGTTAAGAGTAGGAACGATAAAGCTAAACTTCAAAATGCTATAAAAAATAGTTCTCATGCTGAAGTGAAGCGATTGAAAGAGCAAAGACTTGCAAGGAAGAAAGCAGAATTCCAGGCTAAAAATGGACAAAGAATGAATCAAGTGGATTCAGGTAAGAATCCTAAAATTGATACTCCAAAAGGAAAACGAATGAAGGGAGGAAATTCTAGTCCAAAAAAGCAAGGAAGAAAAAATAAGAAAAATCGTCCGAATGTTACGATAGATAGAAAGAGAAATAAGATTTAATGAAGAATCAAATTAAGAATCAGGTAAAGAAATATGTAGTTGCCTTTATCTTGTCGAATCTTACTACTATTCTACCTATCATCTTGATTTTGATACTTGTCATGGGTGCTGTGGTTGCTGGAAGTTCAGGTTCATCTGATTCTACTACTGGGAAAAGAACACGTTTAACAGCGCAAGAAGTAGCACAAAAAGCGAATATCTCTGTTGAAAGAGCAGAAGATGTGATTAAGATTTTAAACTGGCAACTCTCTAAAGAGAAATTCACTTTAGAGGGTGCTAGTGGATCGCTTGCCAATGCTGAAAGAGAAAGTGACTTTGATCCTAAACTAACGAATCCGTCAGGTGGAGTTGCTGGGTACTTTCAATGGTCAGGTTGGGACGGTAACACAATCAACGGTGATAGATGGGCGAAGGCTAGTTCTCGTACGTTAGATAGTACGGTTGAATTAGAATTAATGAGTTATGAGTTGAATCATAACTATAAAAAAGTAAAAGACTATATGCAAAAGGCAACTGATCCTTATGAAAGCGCAAAATATTGGTCTGAACACTATGAAGGTGTAGCTTTAACAGACGGTCAGACAAAGTTAGAAAAGCTGGAAAAGGATAGTAAGAAGTGGTATGAAGTCTTTAAAGGTACGATTGAATCTGATGGCTCGTCAGGCGGGAATGCAATAGCTGGTAGCTTAGATGTTCCTGCTGGTCAAGTGGCTATGGATATACCTAGTGGCTATTCGATTGATAAGGAAATAACGAAAGATGGGTATATTACTCAATCTTATCCTTATGGTGAATGTACTTGGTATGTATTCAATCGTGCGAAAGAATTTGGAATAAATTTTGATCCATACATGGGGAATGGTCAGGACTGGGCGCATAAGTCAGGGTATGAAGTTTCCAATACTCCTACGAAGCATTCTGCTGTTAGCTTTCAAGGCAGGCAGGCAGGTGGTCACCCTACTTATGGTCATGTGGCTTTCGTAGAAGATGTGAAAGATGATGGATCAATATTGATTTCTGAATGTAACTTTGTTCAAAGTGGTCAGGGAACAGGAATTACAAATTATCGTGTATTTACTGCTGATCAGGCAAAAGAATTTTTATATGTAACTGGAAAATAAGAAAAGAGGAAAGAATATGAATAAAAAAATTGTAACGTTAGCGTGTGTAACGGTGTTGAGTGGATTTGTAGCTGGAGTAAATGCTGATGAATTATCTTTGGGTGGAAGTGTTACTCCTAAAGAAGATAATGCTGGTCTAGTTGTGGCAGAACAACCAAAAGAAGAAAAGCCTGCTGTTGTGCCTGGTGATAAAACTGGAGGTGAGAATCTTGATTTAGGTGGTAAAACTGAAAAAGAGCCTTCACAAGATAATACAGGGGTTGTAGTAGAGCCTACAACTCCATCTGAAAAACCAAAGGCAGAACAACCAAAAGAAGATAAGCCTTCTGAAAATCTCGGTAAGGAATCTGAAAAAGAGCCTTCAAACGATAATACAGGTGTTGTAGTCGAGCCTACCACTCCATCTGAAAAGCCGAAGGAAGATCAACCGAAAGAGGAGCAGCCAAAAGCTGATTCTCAAAAGGAAGCTGATTCAAAAGTTCAGGAAGATAAGAAGAAGGCTGAAGATAATGTAGGTGTGAAAGAGTCTGATACTCCTAAACCATTAAATGTCACTAAAGAAGATATTCAGGAACAGCCTATTGAAACTAATACTGGTCATAAAGTAGTTTCAACGAATCAAGGAAAAGTAGTTGTTGAAACAAGTGAAGGTGATTATGCTGAAAAAGAGCCTTATGAAATTGGCGCTGTGAAACAATCTGATGGTACAATCGCTTTGAAAGATAAAGAAGGTCAGTTAAAAGTCCTTCCGAATACAGGTTCAGTCGGTTCAATCTTTGTTTCAATTCTAGGTGTAATTGGTTTGGTTGCAACCATTGTCGGTAAACGAAAATTAAAATAATTAGAAGATAAGGCAGAGTACAATCTGCCTTGTTTTTTCTTTTTTAGAAATATGATAAGATAGAAAGGAGAAAAAAATGATTGAGGAGTATTCAGTTATGGATTGGGTAACATTTAGTGGAGTTGTAGCAACGATAGCTTCATTAGTTGGTATTGCTATTAAATTGGCTAGAGATAATAGTGGTCTTAAAGCTGAAATGAAGGCATTGTCAAAAGAACGTGAGATGGAACATGAGGCTTTGACTAAAGAACATGATCGTTTATCTAGTGAGCATAATGGCTTATCTAAAGAACATGATCGTTTGTCACAAGAACATGCTTCTATCAAAAAGGATACAGAATATATTTCTGATGAAATGAAGTATGAAAAAGAAGCTAGAAAAAATTTATATAAAAATAGTTCACGTGCTAAAGAAATCTTGGAAACAATGGATTTGATGAAAGAAGTTATGCTTCAGAATTCTAGATTGCATAAAGAAGTAACAAGATTGACAGTAGCGAATCAGGAACTTTCTAAGCCTAAGCAAAATAATGAACTAGATAAGGTGTTTCGTATTTTAGGAAGGATAGAAGGTCAGTTAGCTTCTCTTGAAGGTTATCGTGGTACAGAAGAAGTACAAGTAGTTTTGAAACGTGTTAAAAGTGAATTATCTGAATTGGATAATTAGTGAAAGTGACAATTTTAGAAAAAGTGATATAATAAAAGAAAGTGAAAGGAGAAGGAATCATGATTAAAGAGTTTGGTGTTACAAATTTAGAAGTAACCAAAGAAGATATTTCTAAAAATCCTAACAATCCAATTTTGCGTATGTATGATGATGAAGAATTGATTGGAATATTTAGTATTCTTACAGGTGAAGTTGTGGAAAATTTAGATTTAGCAGACTATGATATACGATTTGCGCAAAAACAAATTGAATTAAATCGTGATAACTACCTTGAAACGTGGAAGGACTACGTGGGGTTATTACATGCCTAAGTATTCTTTTTTGAAGTATGGTATTGAAATTCGTCCGAATGAACATAACCATAAAGGTCAGATGGCTCATATTCATATTTATATTCATGGTGAAGAAGTTGGATCAATGTTTTTAAATGGTGAAATTCGAGATGGAAAATTAAAGTCAAAAGATATGAAGATAGTAAGACAATATGTTTTAGAAAATGCAGATGAACTTCAGGCGTTATGGAATGAATACCAAAATAGTGCATATTAAGAATAATAGTAAAAAAAAGCAAGTCAGAGATGGCTTGTTTTGTTTTTTGTGATATAATACATTAAGAGAATGGTAGGAGAAGATGATGGTACAACAATCTTTTAAAACAAGGATAAAAGATTTTATAGTAAAAACTGAAGATGAACGAGAACAGTTGTATTATTCTAGTAGTGTTGAAGCATATTTATTACTAACAGATGAAGAATTTCAGTCAAAAAAAGATAATGGTTGAAACACAATTAGCTGTTGAAAAGGTAAAATTTACACTTTTTATTACAATTATTTTAATTACGTTTCTGACAGGTTTTACAGAAAAAGATGTTTGCTTTTTTTGAAGTTGATCAGTTCTAATATGATGTCAGCTTCTATTGAAAAATAATGTGGTTTATGATGGAATTTTTTTGGTTGTCAATTCTTTTATATTTTATTGTATTGTTGGTGTTATTATTTATAATTTTAATTTCTTTAAAAAAATATGCTAATTTAGTAAGGGAAGAAAAAGATAATCAATCAAGTTAGTGGTATGAGAGAGAATAGAGGAGAATAGAAATTGATTGAAAGATTATGGTATCAAGTTCCAGCTCAAATTTTATCTTTTATAATGTATATAGTATCTGTTATTATTTATTTAGTAAAATTAGATGGACTGAATAAATTATTGTTGATGAAATATCCATCAAATTCTCCGTTTAAGATAATGGGACATAATAATAATCAGCCATTGTTGTATATTATAGGAGCAATCATTTTTTTATAGTTGGGATATTATTGATAGTATATTTTTTTCAAAAAAAGTATGTCAAGAGTGTCTATTGAAGGAACTATTTTTAATCATTTCAGTTATTTTAATAATAGTTAGTTTGATTTTAATATTTTTTTCTTTATTAACAATCCAATATTAAGAGCATTTTTTTGGTGGTTATTGGATTGAGTAGTATTTTTATGGGGGCTATTAGTCAGTCTTAAAAATAAAAAAGTACAAGTCAGAAATGGCTTGTTTTTTTGTTGTTTTTTAGATAAAACTGAACAGAAAGAAACCAGGATAGACCTTAAAATTCGGATTCAAGGTCAAAAAGTTCAACCAGGTATCAAGATTTAGTTCGGAAATTATAGTGTTTAGGGGTATAAAATGAAAGAGCAGAAACAAGTATTTAATATTGAAGTTCCAATTCCTGCTGATATGGTTCTGATTAGTCGATCTGAATATTTAGATTTGCTTCAAAAAGAAGAAGTCGGACAATGGTGGACGATTGATAAGGTTGAGGAATTGTTATCAATTAGCAAGACTAAACTGGTAAATGATATTTTGTTGAATCCTGCGATTAAAAAGGAAGTGGATATTGAGCAAAATGAAGATGGTTTTGTACTTTATCCAAAAAGTAAGGGTTCACCGTATAGATTCCTTGCAAGGAAAACTAGAGAATACTTTGATAAAAACTATCAAAGAATATTATTGATGTTATAATAGAATGGTGATGATTTGCCGTTTTAGGAAGGAGATATTGTGGCAAGTTATAGACAACGTGGTAAAAATAAACTTTGGGATTATCGAATTTTCGATAAAAAAGGCAAAGTTATAGCGACAAATTCAGGCTTTAAGACGAAGCGTGAAGCTATGAATGAAGCGCAAGAGAAAGAACGTAAGCTGTTTCAATCAAATTATACAGCTAGATTTGATAGTAAGGTTGCTTTGTTTGATTTATGGAAAGATTGGTATGATCTTGTGATTTTGCCTTCAGAAAAAGCAAAGTCAACGAAGGAAGGGTATAATTTTAGAGGAAAAACGATAGAAAAATTATTTTCCGATATTCCAGCAGTACAAATTACTCATAAAGATTATCAAACGAGATTGAATGAGTATGGAGAAAAGGTTACTAAAGATCATGTTAGCCGATTAAATGCAGATATACGGACTGTTGTTAAGTTTAGTAAGCGTAGTGGTATAGTGATGAATGACTTTACTGATGGAGTAAAGATATTTGGTCTTGCTGGTGGTGATATTGAGGATAAGTACCTTCATAGTATTTCTGACTATAAAGGGTTGTTATCTCATTTACGGTCAAAATTTAATTATCGTGAATCTGTGATGTCTTATTTATTGTATTTTTTATTTAAGACTGGTTTCAGGGTTGGTGAAGGAATGGCTGTGTGCTGGTCAGATATTGATTTTGAAAATAAGACGATAAAAACATATCGGAGATTTTCAGGAGATAGACAAGTATTTACTCCTCCAAAGACAAAGACTTCAATTAGAGAAATTCCTGTTGATGATAAACTGTTGCAAGTTTTAAAAGATTTTAAGGAGGAACAATCTAAAGTCTTGTTTGATCGTGAAGATTTGAATAAAGAAGATTTAGTTTTCTATGATAGAAGGTATAAAATACCTACGAATGCAGGTCTTAATAAGTATTTAAGAGTTTGTTTATCAGAACTTGGAATTGGTAGTCAAGAGATGTCAGCGACTTCAGGAAGGCATACATACGGATCATATTTATTAGCGCAAGGTGTTGATATATGGGTAGTTGCAAAGTTGATGGGTCATAAAGATATTCAGCAACTTATTAAGACTTATGGTCATGTATTGCAAGAGGTTATTGATAAAGAATATGATACAATTAGAGAATTGATGGTTGAATAAAGAAGAAAAAAATAAGAGAAAAAATTGACCAAAATTTGACCGACAATTCTTGAAAGTGTTGATATAACAGTATTTGTTAAGGTTCTTAATATCCCTGCAATCGCTATCATTGTTTTGGGGTATATTCTTCAGGTGAAGGGATGGTTTGGAGATGCCTTTGGACCTAACCTATCTCGTTTAATCATGAATGTAGCCTTGCCAGCGTCAATCTTTGTGTCGGTGATGAAATACCTAACACTAGATAAACTAATCAGTCTTTCTGGAGGTCTCCTTTATACATTTGTGGCCTTTATCTTGGGCTATATCGTAGCTTATATTGCAGTTATGGTATTCAAGGTTCGTCCAGGACGGCGAGGAACCATGATGAATACCTTTGTGAATGCCAATACTATTTTTATTGGTTTACCTTTAAACGTTGCTCTTTTTGGGGATCAGGCTCTTCCTTATTTCTTAATTTACTATATCACCAACACGATTTCCACCTGGACATTGGGCGTGTATTTGATGACAAGCGACAGTAAATCGGGTCAAAGCAAGGAGACAAGTAAATTTGACTGGAAGAAATTGCTACCAGCTCCGCTTGTAGGTTTTCTTGTAGCTCTACTATTTTTGATTCTCCGAATCTCTATTCCAGATTTCGCAACGAATACCTTAACCTATGTTGGAAATATCGTCACTCCCCTATCTCTGATTTATATTGGTATCGTTCTTGCAAAAGGCAGGTTTGAAAAACTATTACTTTTGATAAAGATACAATTGTCACTTTAGTTGGACGCTTTATCCTAGCTCCTCTAATCATGCTTCTTGTATTGAAGTTCTTTGCACCAAATATGGCGACAGTAGAATTTAAGACCTTTATGATTCAGTCCGCTACACCAGCTTTAGCTGTTCTCCCAATCCTTGCTAATCAGGGAAAAGGAGATGTGGAATTCTCTACGAATGTAGTGACTCTAAGTACGGTTCTATTTATCGTTGTTATTCCAATATTACAAACTTTGATAGGATAAGAAGGAAGAGGATAGGATTGGAAGTTTTGCGTTAAGAAATTTCACTATTTTAAATACATAAATTCCTATTTCTTGAAATCACAATCGTCAGAAACTCTTCGGATGTTTCCTATCAAGCGCTTTTGAGCTTTCCTAAAAGTCAGACTGTTCAAACCAGGCTTGAAAAAGGCTCGTAAAGTATCACAATTTAGTAAACGTTCTTCGAAAGAATGACTATACTTACAAAGAGCACCTTTCGGGATGTTCTTTTTTAATCCTCAATAAGAGAATTCACCCCCAAAAATTCTCACCACTAGTCTTTATCTTATACAATTTGTTCCTAGTATCAGTTTAGTATGATATAATTAAATACGAATAATTTAAAGGAGTTATAAATGAAAATAGGAAAAGGCATCAATTGGATTTTGATTCTGTTTAGTTGCTTAAGTGCTATAGTACTGATAAGTTTTGTGTTCTTCTTTAATCATAAGAAGCAAGATGCAGAAGTAGTGAATGCCACAACGGAACAGGTTTCTACTACTAGTACGGCTACGACTAGTTCGACAACCACTAGTTTAACGACTACCCAAGATAGTGTTACGACTACTGAGGAAAAACTCTCGACACAAGAAGAGCAAACGAATGCTAAATCACAAAAAATAGATGAGCAAGCCATTCTAAATGGAGATTTCTCGACTCTAGTTGGAACATGGAGAAATGGACTTGGGCAAGAGTTTACATTCGATAAAAATGGACTAGTAAACAGTGGAAACATTGAAAAAAAGAGAATGGGTAGCCATGGAACGATTGAATTCAGCATTAGAGATGGTATCTCAGGCTATGGAATGAGTATTTATCCTGCTGGACTTATTATGGATGGGTTAGATACTGATTTAACTAAAAATAGGCTGATTGCTGGTCAAGCAGCTCCAACCAGATCAGAACAAGTTTTTTATAAAGTAGACTAAATGATTAACCATCTCATCAAATTTGAGATGGTTTTCTTCTTTATTTGTGAGTCATGATCATGTTATGAAGATGAAGCGAGCATGCTTTAAAGTTGAATTTCCTACTAGACATTCGTCTACTTTTTTTATATAATAAAACTAAACCAAAATGGTTGAATCTTTTAAAATAAAGTCAACTTACTATGAAAACATCACGCTAGGAGGTAAGTCATGTACCAACCAGAAAAACTCAAAGCTCGGAGAAAAGAGTTAAAGCTAACACAGAAAGAAATTGCAGAGCAGCTTGGCATTAGTTTTCAGGCTTATTCAGCTTGGGAGCGTGGAGTCAAGGAGCCTTCGGAAGAGAAGGTTGCTCAGTTAGAAGATCTTTTAAAAGTACCAAAAGGCTATTTTACCCAAATTGAAATTGTCCGTCTCTATAATAGCCTCTCTAATCAAGGGAAAGAGAAGGTTGTAGTTTATGCTCGTAACCTGGTCCAAGAAGAACAAGCTAAGAAGGTGGTAGCTATGCCAGAAAAACTTTTCGAGTATCATGTCTATGAACGCATGTCGGCTGGGATTGGGGCTTCGGTTTATGATGATCGAAACTTTGACACGGTTTACTTTAATGAAGAACTGGCTCACGATTTTGCTTCATGGGTGTCTGGGGATTCCATGGAACCCAAATATCAAAATGGTTCCGTGGCTCTGATTCGAGAGACCGGATTTGATTATGACGGAGCGGTCTATGCAGTGGTTTGCAATAACCAGACCTATATCAAACGGGTCTATCGAGAAGAAGATGGCTTACGTTTGGTCTCTATCAATCCTAAATACAAGGATATTCATATTTCTTACGAAGAAGATCCGCGGATTGTGGGTATTATCGTGGGCAATTTCGTACCCATGGAGGGATAGCCTATGGGCTACTTTGATTATTCCAGAGAGCCCAAAAGTGATATTGCCTTTGTCGATATGAAGTCCTTTTATGCTAGCGTTGAGTGTGTAGAAAGAGGACTCCATCCCCTTAAAACCTCCCTTTGTGTCATGAGCCGGGCGGATAATTCTGTTGGGCTTATTCTTGCCTCCTCGCCGATGTTTAAAAAGGTCTTTGGAAAAGCAAATGTAGGTCGTGCCTATGACCTGCCCTTTGATATCAAGACACGTAAATTTCCTACTACAATGCCAAGAAACAAGGCTTACGGACAGACCCGGACTATGTGAAATTCATCGAAGATTGGGCTCGGGTGACCGTCATTGTCCCTCCTCGGATGGATAAGTATATCGCAGTCAACATGGAAATTCAGCGCATTTTCCAGAATTATGGCAGTCCAGATGATATTTATCCTTATTCAATTGATGAAGGCTTTATTGATCTAACCAGTTCGCTCAATTATTTTGTCCCGGACCAGCAGATTTCTCGTAAAGATAAGCTGGACATGCTTTCGGCTCGTATCCAGAGAGATATCTGGCGGCAGACCGGGATTTACTCGACAGTCGGTATGTCTAATGCCAATCCCCTACTTGCTAAGTTGGCCTTGGATAATGAAGCCAAGCACACACCGACTATGCGAGCCAATTGGTCTTACCAAGATGTGGAGGATAAGGTCTGGTCCATTCCAAAGATGACCGACTTTTGGGGGATTGGGCATCGGATGGAGAAGCGCTTGAATAGCTTGGAAATCTATTCGATTAAGGAATTAGCCAATAGCAATCCGGATGTCCTGAAGAAGGAACTTGGCCAAGCTGGACTTCACTTGTGGTTTCATGCCAATGGAATAGACGAGAGTAATGTTCACAAGCCCTATAAAGCCAAATCTCACGGCTTAGGTAATTCGCAAATTTTACCGAGAGATTATGTCAAGCAGCGAGACATCGAAATTATTCTTCGAGAGATGGCTGAGCAGGTGGCTATCAGGCTTCGACGGGCTAGAAAGAAGACAACGGTGGTCTCCATCCACCTTGGATTTTCAAAGCAGGAACAAAAACGCTCCATCCATACCCAGATGAAGGTGGAACCGACCAATAATACCAGTCTTTTGGTCAGCTATGTATTGAAATTATTTCATAGTAAATACACTTCTGGAGCTGTCAGGAGTGTTGCCGTGAGTTATTCGGGATTTGTGGACGAATCCTTTGGATTGATTTCTCTTTTTGATGATGTGGATAAGCTAGAAAAAGAAGAAAGGCTCCAGACTGCCATTGATTCGATTCGAGAGCAATTCGGCTTTACTTCTCTCTTGAAGGCGACTGCTTTAGAGGATGCATCAAGAAGTATTGCCAGAAGCAAGCTGATCGGAGGGCACTCTGCTGGAGGATTAGATGGACTAAAATGATTGATCGCTCTTATTTGCCCTTCCAATCCGCGAGGGACTATCAAGATCCAGGCATGCAGAAGTGGATGGGCTTTTTCCTATCGGAGCATACCAGCTCACTCAGTGAAGAAAAAAATCGTGTCGATTTATCGACCGATTTGAATCCAGTCGAGAAGTTGTTGCTACTTTCCCAGCTCTACATCGGACGACTAAAAGGCTCTTTTGTGGTCAAGGAGAAACATCATAAAAGCACCATATTGGGTGAAGTAAGAGAACTATCTCCCGAAGAAATCTCTGTTAGAACTGATGAAGGCTATCGATTAATAAGGGTAGATGACATTCTCACAATCCAACTTTGTCAGGAGGAAGTTGATGACTAGAAAAGAGCTCTATGAAAACAAATTGCAGATGGATTATTTTTCGGACGACTACATTCGTTTTGAGGAAGATTTTCAAAAATACTCTGCCATGAATGTACCCCTGACTTTTCTGATTGACGACATTCTACGAACCATGGCTATCAACCAAAAAGACTACTTTGTCTTAAACAAGGAAAATGCCAAGGACGGTAGGGAACATCGGTTTTATTTTAGGGTGAAAATGGAAAAAGATTGTCCACGGACTCGAACCTATGCCTATCTGGGACCCAAACAAAAGTGCCCGTAGATTGCACAGGAAATACCGCAACATTAGTAAACATGGTATAATGAAGGAAATTCATAAAGTATTTCTTGTGAACAGTAAAAAAACTTCTAGGAGGTAGCGGATGCTAGGAGCAGTTATTGGAGATATTATTGGTTCCCGATTTGAGGCGGATAATCATAAAAGTAAAGAGTTTGATTTGTTCACTCGTGATTCTTGTCCGACCGACGATAGTATCATGACGTTGGCGGTTGCTAAAGCCTTATTGGCTAGTAGGGAAGACTGGAGTCAACTCTCGAAAAATGCAGTGAAATACATGCAAGAGATAGGGAGACAATATCCAGATTGTGGTTATGGCGGTCATTTTTTCTACTGGATTTTTTCAGATGATCCTCAACCCTATGGGAGTTATGGGAATGGATCTGCCATGAGAATTAGCCCTGTTGGTTTTGTGGCAGACAGCATAGAGCAGGCAAAGGCTTTGTCACAAGCAGTGACAGAAGTGACCCATAACCATCCTGAGGGACTGAAGGGTGCAGAAGCCGTTGCAGTAGCTATTTTCTTAGCTCGTAATGGCGCTAGTATGGATGAAATCAAAGACTACATCGATAAAAATTACTATCCGATGGACTTTACCCTGGACCAAATTCGTGAGGACTATAGCTTTGATGTGACTTGTCAAGGATCAGTTCCTCAGGCTTTCCAAGCCTTTTTCGAGTCACAAGATTTTGAAGATGCTATCAGGAATGCTATTTCCATCGGAGGAGACAGCGATACTATCGCTGCTATCTGTGGAGGTCTTGCGCAAGCCTACTATGGAATTCCTGCTCCAATCAGAAATCAAGCTATGGCCTATTTGGATGATCATTTAGTAGAGATAGTGGATACTTTTGAAAGCGCCTATCCCATCCAACCTAATAAATAATTGGCTGCGAGGAGTGAGAAAAGATAAACTATGATATCTAGTGTTAGATAGGGGATGGATATCAGTTGATTAGCTATATTTCTAAGCCATTCAAGAGCTATTTCTTGAATGGTTTTTTGTTTGCAGTTCAAAAGCAATTGAGCTATACCAATTTTTATTCTTGACAAGCGAAAGAAACAAGTATATACTGTTTTCACTGATTCTAAAAACAGAAAATCAGACTATACCAATTTCGATAAGGAGAAAGCACAGCTTGCCTGTGTCGTATATACTATGTGTGGAATTGTTGGTGTTGTTGGAAACACAAATGCAACTGATATTTTGATTCAAGGGCTTGAAAAGCTCGAATACCGTGGTTATGATTCTGCGGGAATTTTTGTTCTAGGTGGTGCTGAAAGCCATTTGGTCAAGGCTGTTGGTCGTATCGCAGAATTGTCTGCTAAGACAGCTGGGGTTGAGGGAACAACTGGTATCGGACATACTCGTTGGGCCACTCACGGAAAACCAACAGAAGATAACGCTCACCCACATCGCTCTGAGACAGGACGTTTTGTCTTGGTCCACAATGGGGTGATCGAAAACTATCTTGAAATTAAGGAAGAATACCTTGCAGGACACAACTTCAAGGGACAAACAGATACAGAAATCGCCGTTCACTTGATTGGGAAATTTGCGGAAGAAGACGGCTTGTCAGTACTTGAAGCCTTCAAAAAAAGCTCTTCACATCATTCGTGGTTCTTATGCTTTTGCCTTGATTGACTCTGAAATCCAGATGTCATCTATGTAGCCAAGAATAAATCACCACTCTTGATTGGTCTTGGGGAAGGATACAACATGGTCTGCTCAGATGCCATGGCCATGATTCGTGAAACCAATCAATACATGGAAATCCATGACCAAGAGTTGGTAATCGTGAAAGCTGATAGCATCGAAGTTCAAGACTATGATGGCAACAGTCGTGAGCGTGCTAGCTACACTGCTGAACTTGATTTGTCTGATATCGGTAAGGGAACTTATCCTTACTACATGCTTAAGGAAATCGATGAGCAACCGACAGTTATGCGTAAGTTGATCCAAGCTTACACAGATGAGTCTGGTCAAGTAGTCGTAGACCCAGCTATCATCGAGGCTGTTCAAGATGCAGACCGCATCTATATTCTTGCAGCTGGAACTTCTTACCACGCAGGGTTTGCTTCTAAGAAGATGTTGGAAGAATTGACAGATACGCCAGTTGAACTTGGAATCTCTTCTGAGTGGGGTTACGGTATGCCACTTCTCAGCAAGAAACCACTCTTCATCTTTATCAGTCAATCTGGTGAAACAGCTGATAGCCGTCAGGTTTTGGTCAAGGCCAATGAAATGGGAATCCCAAGCTTGACAGTGACAAACGTGCCAGGGTCAACTCTTTCTCGTGAAGCCAACCATACTATGTTGCTTCATGCAGGTCCTGAAATTGCCGTAGCTTCAACTAAGGCTTATACAGCACAAATCGCAGCACTTGCCTTCCTTGCAAAAGCAGTCGGTGAAGCAAATGGGAATGAAAAAGCTAAAGCTTTTGACCTGGTTCACGAGTTGTCTATCGTAGCTCAGTCTATCGAATCAACCCTTTCAGAGAAAGAAATGATTGATGCTAAGGTTCGTGACCTTCTTGAAACAACACGCAACGCCTTTTACATCGGACGTGGCCAAGATTACTATGTAGCCATGGAAGCCAGTCTCAAGCTCAAAGAGATTTCTTACATCCAATGTGAAGGTTTTGCGGCTGGAGAACTCAAGCATGGAACCATTGCCTTGATTGAAGAGGGGACACCAGTTTTAGCTCTCTTGTCAGACCCAGTCCTTGCCAACCACACTCGTGGAAATATCCAAGAAGTGGCAGCTCGTGGTGCTAAGGTCCTCACCATCGCAGAAGAAAATGTTGCCAAAGATACAGACGATATCGTTCTTACGACCGTTCACCCTTACCTCTCACCAATCTCAATGGTCGTACCAACGCAACTAGTCGCTTACTTTGCAACCCTTCACCGTGGCCTTGATGTGGACAAACCACGGAACCTTGCTAAGTCTGTAACGGTAGAATAAGGAAGTCCTGTTACTGAATTTCAACATTTCTTGTCAACCTAGCAAAATCTTGTTATACTATAGAAAAGTAGTTAATAGTGAAGTATAAGGAGATTGGAGCGGAAATGAAAAAGGGGAAAATTTCATCTATCATAGGACTCTTGTTTGCAAGTTCGTTTTTGATTCGGACTGTAGTGATTCATCAAATGAGAGCTTCAAAGAAACAAGAGAGTGAAAAGATTGCTGCAGTTCAGGAATTTATCAAATCCCAAGAAGAGGCTGAGGCAGAAAAGCAAAAGGATACTTTTAAGGATATCCTTGGAAACGGATCAGGAACTTCTGAACCAAGACCTAGCTACGACAAAACCATATTTGTTAATAATCAATACAATATTGGAGTTCGAGACGGAGCCTATTATCTACTGACACTCAGTAGCAACAAGGAACTCTTACTTGAAGGGGTCGATGATGCCTATGCCTTGGCTGTTAAGAATGAAGATAAAAACAAACAAGAAGTTGCTATGGTGGTTCATAAAGATGGAGCTTGGCATATTATAAATGGTGAAGGGGAAATTACAACAACCCTTGACCGACAATATATAACAGCTCATACCAAGCTTGTGATTAAGAATAAGACTGTTGATTTTGAATAATGTGATTGGTTCATGATTCTTTAGAGAAAACATAGATTTACAAAAAACCTCCTAGATTCTTTCTAGGAGGTTTTTAAAATTATAAATCTTGCATAGAAATCTTATTGAGTTCGTTGACAACTTGCAGGATAGATAGTCGACTGATATTAATGACGAGCATGTCTTCGAGGCCTTTGATATCAAATTAGTGATAATAGCATCGTAGTCACTATCCATGATTTCTTCGATGTTAAGGGTTTCTTTATCCCAAGTTTCATACTGGATGTTATTTGAAGTATGGAATTCGTAGAGAGAAATCAAGAATTGTGGGTGGGCAAAGTCATACTCACTCAGAACTAAGACCTTGACTTTCTTTTTATGTTCAAACAATTGATCTGTAAGCCCTTCAGCGTGAGTGAACAGGGTGTAGATCAGGTGAGAAAGGGCAGGAGTCTTCTCCTTTTGTCCCATAATGTTCTTGTATCGCATCATTTCAAAGACAGTTGCTTCATAAAATTTAGGGAAGAATTTTTTAATTTTTCCAAGCGTATAATCCTTGTTTTGTGAAATGATCGATTCGGAGTTGATTTCTCTTCGCTCAAGCAAGGCAGTGTTGTGCAAGTTCCAAATCAAGGTATCCGTATTTGAAAATTGAACACCAAATCTTCGAGTTAAGTTGTCTAGGATGTCTCGCGCAGCATGATAGGAACGATCGACTTGTTCGTAAGACTGACGAGCCTCTAGGAAATCTTCGACTGTAAAGAAAAGACCAGGCTCAGCAAAGGGACTGAAAATCTGATTAAGGTTTTCAGGGGTGACTTCAATATTGAGCCCTTGGGCCAAGTCTTGTAACTGACGCTGAAAATCAGAGAGTTGATCGTAGATAGGGCTCAACCAGGAAGTGGTTTGTTTTGGGAAACGAACAAAATAGCCTCTCTTCATTCGGTGCAAATCGACTGCAGCCTGAGTTCTGATTTGATAAAGATTTTGATATTTTGCAGGAAATTTTGCCAAATTGATAAAGAAGGAAACAAAGCTATCAATATCTACTTCTTTGATTTCTGTGAAAGGCCACTCTAAAAAGCTATAGGCTTCGTGGAAATATTGGGAGAAGAAAAACGAATATCTTTTTCGTCTCCAATGATAGAAATAGGAGTTACCTTCAGCTTAAAGCGATAGGTCCCGTCAAGTGTCTTGTTAATATCTGCAACCTTCTTTCGTAAGGACGGAAGTGAGATATCTAGAGTTTCAGAAAGATGTTCATAGGTAAAGGGGTTGTCCAAGAGGAAGAAAGCTTTTAAAATTTGGAAATAATCAGATGTCTGTAAAAAATATTGGTAGATGCGCTCGATACCATTATTTTTTGTATTCACCATCATAATCCCTGCAGTTGAGTGTCTGATATCAAAGTCAGGGAAAACTTCACGTAAATCCTTGATATCACTCTTGATGATCCGAGCATTGTAGCCAATGATTTTAGATAAATCATCTAGATAAATCCAGTCAGGATTTTTCAAACAAATATTCTAAAACCTTTAATTGCCTTTGCTCTTTTTGGCTGAGTAATTCTCTCATTATAAATAAACTCCCGAAGTAATGTTAGAATAATTAGAAAAGAAGATAACCGAAGATTGTCAGAATTCTAGCATAAAAGAAAGTCACCCCTTAAGAGAGATTCGAAATCTATCGAAGAGGGGTGATGCTTGATAAGAAGTTCCTACGAGTCTTCAATCTACTTACGATATAAACGATCGTATTGGTAGTAGGGATCAAAGGTTACGTTAATTCCCAATTTACGGAGAACGTTCTTGTCTTCATCTGTTAAGATAATCGTAGAATGAGCTTCGCTACCTTTGAGATTTCCGAGTTCTTTCATAGCGCGGTCTGCATCAGGATTCTGCATAGCTGTGATTGCAAGAGCGATGAGAATCTCATTAGAATGAAGACGTGGATTGCGACTACCTAAGTGATTGATTTTCAAACCTTGGATTGGTTTCACCACTTCTGGTTCAATTAATTTTGTTTCGGCATCGATGTTCGCTGACTTCTTGATAGCATTGATCACGGCGGCAGCTGTCGGACCAAAGAGTTCTGAATTCTTACCAGTGACGATTTCACCAGAAGGTAACTCAAGTGCTAGAGCAGGTCCATCTGTTTCTTCAGCTTTTTGTCGAGCGGCAACAGCAACCTTACGGTCAGCTGGCGTAATTCCGAGATCATTCATGAGAAGTTCGATTTTCTTGACAGCAGACTCAGCAACTTTTTCAGCCTTGAAGTCGAGAACTGTTTGGTAGTAGCGACGGATAATCTCTTGTTTCGATGCTTCAATTGCAGCGTCGTTATCAGTGATTGCAAAACCAACCATATTTACACCCATGTCAGTTGGAGATGCATAAGGAGATTCACCCAAGATACGTTCGAGCATACGCTTGAGAACAGGGAAATTTCGATATCACGATTGTAGTTGACGGTAGTTTCTCCGTAAGTTTGGAGATGGAATGGGTCAATCATATTGACATCATCAAGGTCTGCAGTAGCAGCCTCATAAGCCAGGTTAACTGGATGATGGAGAGGTAGATTCCAAACTGGGAAGGTTTCAAATTTAGCATAACCAGATTTGATACCATTCAGTTGGTCGTGGTACATGTTGGACATACAAGTTGCCAACTTACCTGATCCAGGTCCAGGAGCAGTCACGACAATTAAATTGCGACTCGTTTTGATATAGTCATTTTTCCCCATACCTTCAGGAGAGATGATATGGTCCATATCTGTCGGATAACCCTTGATTGGGTAGTGGAGATAAGAGTCAATCCCATTTTTTGCTAATTGATTACGGAAGGTATCTGCAGCAGGCTGACCAGCGTATTGTGTGATAACGACAGAGCCGACAAAGATACCAAGTTCGTTGAATTTGTCAATCAAACGAAGCACTTCTTGGTCGTAAGAAATACCCAAGTCACCACGAGCCTTTGAGTGCTCGATATTGCTAGCGTTAATGGCAATAACAACCTCGACTTGTTCTTTCAACTCTTGTAAGAGTTTGATTTTGTTATCCGGCTCATATCCAGGAAGGACACGGGCAGCGTGGAAGTCCTCCAACATCTTGCCTCCAAACTCCAAGTAGAGTTTGCCGTCAAACTGGTTAATACGCTCCAAAATATGGTCGCGTTGTAAATTTAGATATTTTTCAGAACTAAAAGCTTGTTTTTTCATTTTTTTTACCTCTGACCTCTATTATATAAAAAAAATAGAAGATAAGAAACTAGAGAGTCACAAAAGTCAGAAAAAAGATAAAGCAAACGCTTGCATAAAATGATGAAAAGCGCTATCATAGACTATAGATTATTAAAATAATGAGGTAAGAAGATGCAAGAAAAATGGTGGCATAATGCAGTTGTCTATCAAGTCTACCCTAAAAGCTTCAAGGATAGCAATGGAGATGGGATTGGTGATTTGCCTGGAATTACTAGCAAGTTAGATTATCTAGCTAAGCTTGGGATTACAGCCATTTGGCTTTCACCAGTTTACGATAGCCCTATGGATGATAATGGCTATGATATTGCCAATTATCAAGACATCGCTTCTATCTTTGGAACCATGGAAGACATGGACGAGCTGATCGCTGAAGCTAAAAAAAGAGATATCCGGATTATTATGGATTTGGTTGTCAATCATACATCCGATGAGCATGCTTGGTTTATCGAGGCGCGTGAAAATCCTCAAAGTCCAGAACGTGACTACTATATCTGGCGTGATGAACCTAACGAATTGGAGTCAATTTTCAGTGGTTCTGCCTGGCAATATGACGAAAAGGCTGGTCAATATTACCTACACTTTTTCAGTAAGAAACAACCAGACCTCAATTGGGAAAAACGAAGAGCTCCGCCATAAAAATCTATGAGATGATGAATTTCTGGATTGATAAAGGGATTGGTGGATTCCGTATGGACGTTATTGACATGATTGGGAAAATTCCTGATCAGAAGATTGTCAACAATGGTCCCATGCTCCATCCCTATCTCAAGGAAATGAATCAGGCTACTTTCGGCGACAAAGAGCTCTTGACAGTTGGGGAGACATGGGGAGCGACACCAGAAATCGCAAAAACTCTATTCAGATCCAAAAGGACAAGAACTGTCTATGGTCTTCCAGTTTGAACATATCTGTCTTCAATATCAGGAAGGGCAACCTAAGTGGCAGTACCAAAAAAAGAATTAAATGTTGGGAAGTTAAAAGAAATTTTTCAACAAATGGCAGACAGAATTAGGAGTTGAAGATGGATGGAATTCCCTTTTTCTGGAATAACCATGACCTTCCGCGAATCATCTCTATCTGGGGAAATGACCAAGAATACCGTGAAAAATCCGCCAAAGCGTATGCAATCTTGCTTCATCTCATGAGAGGGACTCCTTATATTTACCAAGGGGAAGAGATTGGGATGACCAACTATCCATTTGAAACTCTGGAGCAAGTAGAGGATATTGAATCCCTCAACTATGCCAAAAGAAGCGCTAGAACAAGGTGTACCGCTAGAGCAAATTATGGATAGCATTCGTGTGATTGGACGCGATAATGCGCGTACTCCAATGCAGTGGGATACTACAGACTACGCTGGATTTTCAAGCGCGAAACCATGGTTAGGAGTCAATCCAAACTATGTGAAGATTAATGTAGAAGAGGCTTTAGCAAATCCAGATTCCATCTTCTATACTTATCAAAAATTAGCTCAGATTCGCAAGGAAAAACAGCTGGCTGGTTCAAGCTGACTTTGAATTATTAGAAACAGCTGAGAAGGTCTTTGCTTATATTCGCAAGGATGGGGAACGCCGTTTCCTAGTAGTAGCTAACCTCTCAAATCAAGAACAAGAATTTTTACTTTAATGGGGTTCTCAAATCAGTCTTGGTTGCTAACACCGAGGTTCAAGAAAAAAACTCGAGCAACTAACACTAGCTCCTTGGGATGCGTTCTGTGTCGAATTAGCCAATTAAACCTAAAAAAACTCAAGTATCTAAGATACTTGAGTTTTTTTCTAAAAATAAGTGTAGAAATTTCTTTAAAAATATATTTTTTTGAATTTTCTAAAAAAATTCCATGAAAACCCTTGCTTTTATAAAAAAATAGGGTATAATGGTGAAAAAAATAGTATTTTAAAGGAGAATACCGATGAAATCGAAAAAAAGTTGCTCGTAGTAGCAGGGATAACGATGAGTACAGCTCTTCTTTTAACAGCTTGTGGAAAGACAGAGAAAAAAGCAGACGCTCCTACAACATTTTCATATGTTTATGCCATTGATCCATCAACGTTGGACTATAGCGTTACTAGTAAAAGTTCGACATCAGACGTCATCGCTAACTTGGTCGACGGACTCTTGGAAAATGACAAATACGGGAACTTGATTCCATCGCTTGCTGAAGATTGGTCTGTTTCACAGGATGGTTTGACCTATACCTACAAACTACGTAAAGGTGTCAAATGGTATACTTCTGAAGGTGAGGAGTACGCCGAGGTTAAAGCTCAAGACTTTGTGACTGGTTTGAAGCATGCTGCTGATGGTAAGTCAGATGGCCTAACACTTATCCAAGACTCTATCAAAGGTTTGGCAGAGTACGTTAGTGGTGAAAGCAATGACTTCTCAACAGTTGGAGTCAAAGCTATTGACGACTACACTGTTCAATATACCTTGAATCAACCAGAAAGCTTCTGGAATTCCAAGGTAACAACAGCGACGATGCTTCCAGTCAATGAAGAGTTCTTAAATTCTCAAGGTAAAGATTATGGTGCAGCTACACCTTCAGGTATTCTCTATAATGGACCATATATTTTGAAGAACTTCACTTCAAAATCAGTGCTCGAGTACGAAAAAAATCCAAATTATTGGGACAAAGACAATGTTAAGATTGACCATATCAAACTGACCTTCTATGATGGATCTGACCAAGAATCATTGATTCGTAGCTTTACATCAGGGGCTTATACAACAGCTCGTCTCTTCCCAACAAGTTCAAACTTTGATTCAACTAAGCAAGAATACGGGGATAAGATTGTCTATAGTCCGCAAGAAGCGACCAGCTATTACTTTACTTTCAACGTGAATCGTCAGTCTTACAATAAAACAGCAAAGACAGATGAAGCACAGAAGACTTCTACAAAAGAAGCGCTTCTCAATAAAAACTTCCGCCAGGCAATCAACTTTGCTCTTGACCGTCATTCTTACTCTGCTCAGATGAATGGTGAAGAAGGAGCGGACAAGATTATCCGTACCAGCCTTGTACCTTACGACTATGTTCAGGTTGGTGAAAAGACCTTCGGAGAACTGGCTCAAGAGCAACTGGTAACATACGGAGACCAGTGGAAAGATGTAGCTTTGACAGATGGTAAAGACACTCTTTACAATCCAACAAAAAGCAAAAAGCTGCCTTTGAAAAAAAGCCAAGTCAGAATTGCAAGCTAAAGGTGTAACCTTCCCAATCCATTTGGATATTCCAGTTGAACAAACAGATGTCATTGCAGTTCAACAAACCAACTCCCTCAAACAATCTGTCGAAGCAGCGCTTGGAACTGAAAATGTTGTCATCGATGTGCTTCAAATGACAGATAATGAGAAAATGAGTATTACTTCTCAAGCTAAGGTTCCTTCTCAAAAAGACTATGACTTGAACGGAACTGGTTGGGGACCAGACTATCAAGATCCAGCTACCTATCTAAATATCTTGGATGCTAAGAAGGGTTCTGCCCTTAAACACTTGGGTATCACAAAAGGTAAAGATCCAGAAGTCATGGCTCAAGTTGGACTTGATGAGTACAAGAAACTTTTGGATGATGCGGCATCAGAAACAACCGACCTTAACAAACGCTATGAAAAAAATATGCTAAAAGCACAAGCTTGGGTATCTGATAGTTCACTTCTCATTCCTGTAGCATCTTCAGGAGGTTCTCCCTACAGTTAGTCGTACAGTACCATTTTTCGAAAGCCTACTCTCAAGTTGGTATCAAGGGAGATCCGTTTGTGTTTAAAGGTTTAGAGTTGCAAAATGATATTGTAACCACTAAAGAATACGAAGAAGCTCTTAAGAAATGGCAAAAAGAGAAACTTGAAACAAACGCTAAATACCAAAAAGAGTTAGCCAACCACGTTAAATAATCTGTAACAATACGAAAGAAATCCAGTTTTTATGCGGGATTTCTTTCTTTTTTCTTCATCTAGGTAACGGGTTGCGAAAAAATTAAATAACTTTACTTTTAGGACAAAATTTGATAAAAATAAACTTATGTCATAAAACCTAACATATAAGGAGAAAACAAATCATGAAACTCAAAAAACGACTGATTGGAGCGGGGTTGACGCTAGCCGCAGCGGTCTTGTTGGCAGCATGCGGGAAGTCAGCATCAGATGCTAAAACCTACTCGTCAACATTTGGTGCCGACCCAACAACCTTCAACTACCTTTTGGATTATTCTGGTGACAATACGAATGTTTTTACCAACTTGGTAGATGGTTTGCTTGAAAATGACAATTATGGAAATCTCATTCCTGCTCTTGCGGAAGATTGGAGTGTTTCAAAGGATGGTTTGACTTACACTTATAAACTACGTCAAGATGCTAAATGGTTCACGGCTGACGGGGAAGAATACGCCCCAATTAAAGCACAAGATTTCGTCACAGGTATCAAGTATGCAGCTGATAACAAGAGTCAAGCTCTCGATTTGATTCAGAGTTCAATCAAGGGTTTAGATGACTATGTGACAGGCGCAAATACTGATTTTTCAAATGTTGGTGTTAAAGCTGTAGATGATTACACTGTTCAATATACTTTGACACGTCCAGAACCATTCTGGAACTCTAAAACAACCAATAGCATTCTCTTCCCGGTTAATGAAGAGTTCTTGACTTCTAAAGGTAAAGAATTCGGGGAATTAAAACCAGATAGTATCCTCTATAGTGGTCCTTATTTGTTAAAAGAATTTACATCTAAATCATCACTTGAGTACATGAAGAACCCTCATTACTTCGACCAAGAAAAAGTGACAATTGAAAGAGTTAAGTTGGCTTATGTTGATGGTTCAGACCAAGATATGACGATTCGTAACTTCGAAAGCGGAGCTTACTCATCTGCAGGTGTATATCCAAATAGCTCAAACTTTGCTAAGACAAAGGAAAAATACAAGGACAACATCGTCTATAGCTTGCAGGATGCGACTTCTTGGTACTATAATTTCAACGTTAATCGCCAAACATACAATCATACAGCTAAGACTAGCGATGAGCAAAAACAAGCTACCCAAGCTGCTGTTTTAAATAAAAATTTCCGTCAAGCCATCAACTTTGCTATTGACCGTACGGCTTATTCGGCTCAGTCTAATGGAGAAGAAGCAGCTAAAAAAACACTCTTCGTAACACACTTGTGCCACCAACTTTCGTGCAAGTAGGTGACAAGACTTTTGGTGAGACAGTTTCATCTAAGTTGGTAAACTATGGTACACAGTGGTCAAATATGAATCTTGAAGACGCTCAAGACGGCTATTTCAATAAAGAAAAAGCACAAGCTCAGTTTGCAGAGGCTAAAAAAGAACTAGAAGCACAAGGTGTAACCTTCCCGATTCATTTGGACTTGCCTGTAGACCAAGTTAACAAAAACCTTGCTTCCAAAAGATTCATTCGCTTAAACAATCTGTCGAATCAACTCTTGGGGCAGAAAAATGTAGTGATTGATGTCGTTCAAATTTCAACAGAAGACTATGCCAATGCGACATTCCAAGCGCCAACCACAGCTGATCATGACTATGACTTGAACTTGGATGGTTGGTCTGCAGACTACCAGGATCCATCGACTTATCTCAATCCTTTTCAACGCTGAGGATGGATTCTATCTCAAGATTTTAGGGCTTGATCCAAGCAAGGATACTGATAAGATTACAAGTCTTGGATTGGACCAGTATACTCAAAAAAATTAAAAAGCGGCAGATGCAGAAAAATACAGATGTTGCCAAACGTTATGAAAAACTATGCAGACGCGCAAGCCTGGTTGATTGATAGTTCGCTATTGCTTCCTGTGAATTCAAATGGCGGTGGGGCATCGGTGACACGTGTGGTACCTTTCACACGTGCATACTCACTTGTCGGAATCAAAGGAACTGGAAGCAACTATAAGTATATGAAATTGCAAACAGAAGTGGTAACAACTGCTCAATTTGACGAAGCCAAAGCTAAATGGGAACAAGAACGTAAAAAAATTCTGTCGAAAAAGAGTCAAAAAGAATTTGAAAGTCACGTTAAATAATGAAAAAAATAGAGCTTTTTAAGAGCTCTATTTTTTTATTTTGATTGTATTTTTGAAAAACATAAAACACTGCAAAAAAATGATAATAAATATACACTAACTAAAAAAACATTTTTCAAAAAAACAAGCGCTTCCTTATCTAATGTAGATAGCCTTTAGAGATACTTTGTGATATAATTAAATTAAAAATGTTTTTGAAGAGGTGTTCCATGAAAAAGTAGACGCATAAAAAAAGTGAATCTAGTAATTTTCAGCAAAGTTTAAATATAGGTTTGTTACTAATCTATGCTGTTCTAGCTTCTTTTTTTATTGTTTTTTTGATTTTTTTAAATATCAGATTTTTAGCGGTCAGCTATTTTAATATTATCTTGACAGTAGTTTTAGTGCTCATAGCATTATTATCCCTCTTGTTGATCGTCAAGCGAAAAGCTAAGGTTTTTACCCTGATTATTCTATTAGTCTCAGTCTTATTTAGTTCTGTAGCATTGGTAGCTGTCAATCGATTTGTTGGACTTGCCAATCAATTCAATGCAACTTCAAATTATTCGAGCTACTCTATGAGTGTTGCAGTACTTGCAGATAGTGAGATCGATAACGTTTCTCAACTTTCTAGTGTAACTGCTCCAACAGGAACAGATGCTGAGAATATTCAAAAATTGATAGATGACATTAAAACAACTCAAAGCAAGGAATTGACAGTTGAGGAAGCTTCTTCTTACCTAGCAGCCTATAAGAGTTTGTTAGATGGAGAAACCAAAGCAATTGTCTTGAACGGTGTTTTTGAAAATCTGATTGAGCAGGAATATCCCGACCACGCTAAGAAAATCAAGAAAATCTATATCAAGGACTTGACCAAGAAAGTGGAAGCACCTAAGGTAGCTACAGGAAATTCTTTCAATGTTTACATCAGCGGGATTGATACCTATGGTCCTATCAGTTCTGTTTCGCGCTCAGATGTCAATATCATCATGACAGTGAATCAAGATACGAAGAAGATTCTCTTGACGACAACTCCTCGAGATGCCTATGTCCCTATTGCAGATGGTGGAAACAACCAAAACGATAAGTTGACGCATGCGGGTATCTATGGGGTAGATGCTTCTATCCATACCTTAGAAAATCTTTATGGTATCGACTTGAACTATTATGCTCGACTTAATTTCACCTCTTTCTTGAAGTTGATTGACCTTCTCGGAGGCGTGGATGTATACAATGATCAAGAATTCACATCGCGTCATGGGCAATACCACTTCCCAGTCGGAAATGTCCATCTGAATTCTGAACAAGCTTTGGGATTTGTGCGTGAACGTTATTCTCTTGCGGATGGTGATGGGGATCGCGGCCGTAACCAACAAAAAGTCATTGCGGCGATTATCCAGAAATTAACCTCGGCAGAATCCCTGAAAAACTATGATAGCATTATCCAAAGCTTGCAGGATTCGATTCAGACCAATATGCCACCAGAAACAATGGTAAGTCTTGTCAATACTCAATTGGCAAGCGGAGGAAATATACAGTAACCAATCAAGATCTGAAAGGGACTGGTCGTATGGGTCTTCCGTCTTACGCTATGCCAGATAGTACCCTTTACATGTTAGAGATCGACCCAACGAGCTTAGAAGCTGTTAAAAAGGCTATTAAAGATACCATGGAAGGAAAATAAGATGATTGATATTCATTCACATATTGTTTTCGATGTTGACGATGGACCTAAAAATAAAGCCGAGAGCAAGGCTCTCCTTGAGGAAGCTTACGCCCAAGGTGTTCGAACCATTGTTTCGACCTCTCATCGTAGAAAAGGGATGTTTGAAACACCAGAAGACAAAATTGCAGCTAATTTTAGTGAAGTTAAACAGTTGGCTCAAGAAATTGCACCGGATTTAAACATCGTGTATGGAGCTGAGATTTATTTTACTAGTGATGTTTTAGAAAAACTTGAACAAAATATCATACCAAAACTCAATGGAAGTCGTTATGCTTTGATTGAGTTTAGCATGAATACACCCTACAGAGATATTCATAGCGCTTTGACCAAAGTTCTCATGTTAGGGATTACACCTGTGGTTGCTCATATTGAGCGCTACCACACCCTGGAAAACGATGAGAAAAAAGTAAGAGAGCTCATCAATATGGGTTGCTATATGCAAATTAATAGTTCGAGTGTATTAAAACCGCGACTTTTCGGAGATACCTACAAGTTTATGAAAAAGCGTGCTAGGTATTTCCTGGACAAGGACTTAGTACATGTAGTGGCTAGTGATATGCACAATTTGGATAATCGCCCACCCTATATGAGAGAAGCATATGAACTCATTGCTAAAAAATACGGAGCAGGAAAAGCTCGTGAACTGTTTGAAACAAACCCATCAAACATTATAAATGATCAACTAATTTAGGAGAAATGATGAAAGAACAAGATAAATTTGAAATTGATGTATTTCAATTGGTAAAAGTGCTTTGGAAACGTAAATTCCTCATCGTCTTTGCTGCGATTATAGCAGGTCTAGCAGCTTTTGCTTATAGCTCGTTTGTGATCAAACCCCAGTACACCAGTACTACCCGCATCTACGTAGTCAACCGTAACCAAGCAGATAAGCCAGGTTTGACCAACCAAGACTTACAGGCAGGTTTATACTTGGTAAAAGACTACCGTGAGATCATTCTCTCTCAGGATGTTCTTGAAAAAGTGGTGGCTGATCAAAACTTGAATATGGATGCGAAAACTCTTGGAAGAAAGTTTCAGTAACAGTTCCTGCAGATACGCGTATCGTATCCATCTCAGTTCGAGATGGTAAACCTGAGGAAGCGAGTCGTATCGCCAATGCACTTAGAGAAGTAGCTGCTCAGAAAATCATTTCTGTAACAAAGGTGTCGGATGTAACCACACTTGAAGAAGCAAGACCAGCGACATCACCATCTTCACCAAATATTCGTCGCAATACAATGATGGCTACTATAGCAGGTGTAGGATTCGTCACGGTTATCGTGCTTTTAGTTGAATTGTTGGATGATCGAGTGAAGCGTCCAGAAGATATCGAAGAAGTGATGCACATCTCGCTTTTAGGTGTTATTCCAAATCTTGAGAAATTAAAGTAAAGAGGGAAATATGGCAAAGTTAGAATTATCAGAACAACGATTAAACTCTGTAAAAAAAGCTGAGGAGTATTATAACGCTCTACGTACCAATATCCAGTTGAGTGGGGATGGTCTCAAAGTGATTGCCCTTTCTTCGGTTCGACCTGGAGAAGGGAAATCTACCACTTCAACCAATATAGCTTGGGCTTTCGCGCGTGCAGGCTATAAGACACTCCTTATCGATGCCGATATTCGTAATTCGGTAATGTCAGGTGTCTTTAAATCTCGAGAAAAAATTACAGGTTTGACAGACTACTTATCAGGAACCAAAGATCTATCTCATGGTTTGTGTGAAACAAACGTAGAAAACTTGTTTGTCATTCAATCAGGAGCAGTTTCACCAAACCCGACTGCCCTTCTTCAAAGTGAAAAATTTGAAGCAATGATTGAGACCTTGCGTAAATACTTCGACTATATTATTGTAGATACCGCTCCTATCGGAGTTGTCATTGATGCGGCCATTATCGTACAAAAATGCGACGCCTCTATCCTGGTGACTGAAGCTTCTGCAACAAAACGGAGAGAAGTTCAAAAAGCGAAAGACCAGCTAGAGCAAACAGGAACACCATTCTTAGGAGTTATTCTGAATAAATTTAATATTCAGCTTGAAATATGGTTCATATGGTTCATACGGGAACTACGGTTCATACGGGAAGAAATAAGTAGGAAAAAAAGGGAGTAAAAAATGGAAGGAAGGGGTTTCTACAACGTAACTCTAGCGTTTTTGCAGAGTATACTGGTCAGTATATTGGCTTATATACTAATCTCTGTATCTGAAACAGAAATTGTTGCAAAAACGGTTTTTGTTCTGTATTTTCTTCATTTTGCAGCATTCTATATCAGTGGCTACGGAAAGGATTTTTTCAAACGCAGTCAATCCGCCGAATTGATAGAGATAGTAAAGTACATTATCTTTTTTGCTTTGTTAATTAGCTTCTCTAGTTTTTTCCTGAAAGATCAATTTGTGATTTCTAGAAGGGGTATGATTTACTTTCTTTCATTGTACGGAGTGTTTAATTATATCCTGAGTTTTGTTATCAAAAAATATTGGGTGCATTTTAACCATAATTTAAAGGGAAGTCGTAAAATCATTTTGATCACAGCAACATCCCGAATTGAGAAGGTTATCGACCGTTTGTTAAATGCAACTGATGTTGGTGGGAAACTTGTCGCTGTGAGTGTACTAGATAAACCAGATTTTAAACACAATAAAGTAACGGTTATTCCTCGAGAAAATCTCATTAATTATGCAACCCATGAGGTAGTAGATGAAGTGTTTGTAAATCTACCTAGTGAAGATTATGATATTGGTAGCATTATTTCACAATTTGAAACAATGGGGATTGATGTCACTGTTAATCTAAATGCTTTTGATAAAAATTTAGGCAGAAATAAACAAATTCATGAGATGGCTGGATTAAATGTAGTTACTTTTTCTACAAACTTATATAAACCAAGCCACATAATTGCCAAACGAATTATTGATATTTTAGGGGCAATTGTTGGGCTAGCCATCTGTGGATTGGTAAGCATAGTCCTTGTTCCAATGATTCGAAAAGATGGTGGACCAGCAATTTTTTCTCAAACCCGAATAGGAAAAAATGGTCGTCATTTCACTTTTTATAAATTCCGTTCTATGCGAGTAGATGCGGAAGAAATCAAGCAGCAATTGATGGACCAAAAATACCATGCAAGGTGGCATGTTTAAAAATGGATAATGATCCTCGAGTCACAGAAATTGGTCGCTTTTATACGTAAAAACTAGTATTGACGAGTTGCCCCAATTTTGGAATGTGTTGATTGGTGATATGAGCCTAGTAGGAACTCGACCTCCAACAGTGGACGAATACGAAAAATACACACCTGAACAAAAACGTCGTTTGAGTTTCAAACCAGGAATTACTGGCTTGTGGCAAATTAGTGGTCGTAGTGAAATTACCAACTTTGATGATGTTGTCAAACTAGATGTGGCCTATATCGATGATTGGACAATCTGGAAAGATTTTTGAAATTTTATTAAAAAAACAATAAAAAGTAGTGCTGATGAGAGATGGAGCAAAATGATTCTATGAATAAAGTGAGAGAAATTCAATTAGGAGAGTTAACACTTTTAGAAAGTTATATCGATCTTTGTAAAAGACATGATTTGCGTTATTACGCCTTGGGTGGGACATTACTCGGTGCCATTCGTCATAAAGGATTTATCCCATGGGATGACGATATGGATTTAGGGAATGCCTAGAAAAGATTATGAAAAATTCTTGTCAATCTGTGAGAAAGAGCTTCCTGAAAGTGTTATTTTAAGACTTCACGATGATAATCTAGGTAATACTTCGATTATGGATACTTCAATCCAAATTCAATTTGGCAATGAATGGTGTAGTCCTTTTATTGATATCTTTCCTTTAGATGGTTATCCAGAAGATGGAATCCATTACTGGTTGCATACGAATAAAATAAAAATTGTATCGTGCCTTGTCTAAAAATTTCTGTCATCAATCGCATTCATGAGAGAGATAGAGGTTCGTTCGAAAATGCGATTGTAAAAGTTTCAAAAAGTTTGAAATTAAATAAACTTTTAAACACTTCAAAAATTAATAAAAAATTGCAAAGTATCATCAAACAATATGATTACGAGACTAGTACTATGGTCGGAAATGTCTTGGGTTCCTACCGCGAACGAGAACTCGCAAGAAAAAGAAGTGTTCGGAGAACCGCAATTACTAGAGTTTGAAAAACTTAAAAAAATTAGTTGTCATGCAAATCCTGATGAATATTTGACAAAAAAATATACGGTGATTACATGCAACTGCCAAAAAGAAAGCTGAGCGTAAGGGTCATTTTTGAGTCTACGTGGGGAGATTAAATTGAATAGTTTTTAATTTAATGGGGGTCAGAATTGACCCCTTAACAATGGACGAAAACTGTCCAAGCTGTTGAAAAAAATTTGTTCTTGATCAACGTCCACTCCACTTAATGGGAGTGAATGCAGACAAAATTAATCAATGTCAAACAGATGAATCTATTAAAAAGATTGTTAACGATTCTGAAATCATTAATGCAGATGGAGCGTCAGTCGTTCTAGCTTCTCGTTTTTTGGGATATCAAGTTCCTGAGAGAGTCGCTGGAATTGATTTGATGCAAAAAAATTGCTTCATTTAGCTAATGAAAAGTCTTATTCGGTTTATTTTTTTGGTGCCAAAGAAGAAGTTTTAGTAGATATGTTGGAAATCTTTAAGAAAGAATATCCAAATTTACGAGTCCTTGGGCATCGCAATGGTTATTTTTCTGAAGAAGATGAATATGGCATTCAAGAAGACATTCGTGAGAAAAATCCTGATTTTGTTTTTGTTGGGATCACCTCTCCTAAGAAAGAATACATCATTCAAAAATTTATGGATCAAGGTGTTAATTCTGTCTTTATGGGAGTTGGAGGTAGTTTTGACGTTTTATCTGGCCATATTAAACGAGCTCCTCTATGGATGCAAAATACACATCTTGAGTGGCTGTTCCGAGTGGCAAATGAACCTAAACGTCTCTTTAAACGTTATTTCGTAGGAAATGTCACGTTTATTAAGCGAGTATTAGATGAAAAACGAAAATCAAAAAAATAATATTTTACATATTTCACGTACCATGGATATTGGTGGTGCAGAGAGAATTGTCTACCAATTGAGCTCGGATTTGAAAGATGAGTTTGATAGTGTCCATGTGGCGTCTACTGGTGGGCTTTGGGAGAGCGAACTGGCTGCTCAAGGGATTCAACATCATAAAATTTTAGATATAGATAGTAAAAATCCCGTGACGGTATTAAAGCTACTCTTTAGCATTCACCAGATTATCAAACAAAAAGGGATAACAATAGTTCATACTCATCATCGGATGGCTGCTTTTTATATTCGATTATTAAAGTTTGTTTATCCAAAATTAACACATGTTTATACAGCTCACAATGTCTTTAAAGATAAATTGCCCTTATATAGATTTGCCTTAAAGAATGCCAAAAGTGTTGCTGTAGGAGAAGCTGTGAATAATAACCTGAAAGAAGACGTAGGAATTACTGATAGTAAGGTTATTTATAATGGAGTTATCTTAAAGGAAACGGATAATCAAGTCGATGATATTGTCGGTTATGATGGGACTAAGCTTGGGTGTATAGCTAGATTGTCTGAACAAAAAGGTTTGACTTATCTTATTGAAGCTATGTCTTTACTAACAGTAAAGAATATTCGGTTGTTTATCGTTGGTGATGGTGAGCTTAGAAATGAACTTGAGAATAAGGTTGAAGAGCTACATCTTCAAGATTCGGTGACATTTTTAGGATATCGCAAGGATATAGTAGAATGTATCAATAGTTTTGATTTCCTGGTTTCATCGTCTTTATTTGAGGGGTTAGCTCTAAACATCATTGAAGCTTTTATGAATGGAAAAACGATGGTTGCTACGGATATTCCAGGCATAAATGAAATAGTTAATGATGAAAATGGAATTCTTGTTCCTGCCCAAAATCCAGGTGCATTAGCTGGTGCCATAGACAAATTAGCAACAGATGTACCGCTAAGAAATCGTCTTGCTTTTCATGCCAAAAAAACTTATGAAAAAAAGATTTAGTTATTCAATGTTTTTTTGGAAAAACTATCGAGCATTGTATAGAGAAATACAAGGAGAACCAAAATGAAAAAAGTAATGTTGGTTTTTGGGACACGTCCAGAAGCAATCAAAATGTGTCCGTTAGTAAATGAGTTGAAGGAAAATGATTCAATCAAGACCATTGTCTGTGTAACTGGCCAACACAAGGAAATGCTTGACCAGGTTCTGAATGTCTTTAAGGTTGTTCCTGATTATGATTTGGGGATTATGAAGGCCAATCAAACTCTATTTACAATTACGACCAGTATTCTAGATAAGATTCAAGCTGTGCTTGAACAAGAAAATCCTGATATTGTTCTGGTACATGGGGATACAAGTACAACATTTGCCACAGCTTTAGCTGCCTTTTACATGGGCATCAAAGTTGGGCACGTGGAAGCAGGGTTGCGAACTTATAATCTCCAGAGCCCTTTTCCTGAGGAGTTTAACCGTCAAACAACTTCTATTATTGCGGATTATCATTTTGCACCAACAGAAATGGCCAAGGAGAATCTTCTGAAAGAAGGAAGAAAAAATATCTTTGTGACTGGGAATACTGTCATTGATGCTCTGAAAACAACTGTTCAAGAAGACTATGACCATCCAATTTTAGAATGGGCTAAGGGTAGTAAATTGATTATGTTGACAGCTCACAGACGTGAAAATCTTGGGCAACCAATGGAAAATATGTTTAATGCTGTTAATCGTATTTTAAATGAATTTGAAGATGTAAAAGTTGTTTACCCAATTCATAAAAACCCTAAGGTTCGTGAGTTGGCAAGTAAAGTCTTTGGGGAAAATGAACGCATGAAAATCATTGAACCTTTAGAAGTTATTGATTTCCATAATTTCATGAACCAAAGCTACATGATTTTAACAGATTCTGGTGGTGTTCAGGAAGAGGCTCCATCCCTAGGGAAACCAGTGTTGGTCATGCGTGACACAACAGAGCGTCCAGAGGGGATTGCTGCCGGGACATTGAAATTAGTCGGTACGGAAGAAGAAAATATTTATACGAACTTCAAGCTTCTTTTGGAAAATGAGGAAGAATATAACAAGATGAGCAAAGCTAGTAATCCTTATGGAGATGGTAAAGCATGTAAACGAGTTGTTGATATCATTTTGGAAGGATTGTCATAATGGATAAGGTTTCTATTGTTGTTCCAGTATACAATGTCGAAGACTGCCTGAGCTATTGTGTAGACAGTCTAAGACAACAGACCTATAAAAATATAGAAATTATACTGGTAGACGATGGTTCTACAGATCATTCTGGAAAAATTTGTGATCAACATGCTCAAGAAGATGAGCGTATACGAGTACTCCATATTGAAAATGGAGGATTATCCAATGCTCGAAATACAGGAGTTAAAGAAGCCTCAACTGATTGGATTATCTTTGTTGATTCAGATGATTATTACGATAAAAGAACTGTAGAATATTTAGTAGGACTTAGAGATAAATACGGAGTTGAACTAGTAGCAACTCCAGTGATTGAAGTTCGAGATTATGAATCTAAAGATTTCTCTGGCTCTTTAACGGAGAAATCATCTGAAAAATTAGATCGCTATACAGCCTTAAAAGAGATGTTCTATGGAAATCGTGTAGGGACTCATTCGGGTGGGAAGCTTTATAAGAAGACGATTCTGTCACGTTTCCCTTATCCTAAAGGAATGCTTTACGAAGACTTAGCAATAGCTTACGAGCATATTGCTTCTTGTAAACACATTGCGGTAGGAGACATTAATCTATATAAATATTATCGAAGACCTGGTAGTATAGTTAATTCAAAGTATAGTGATAAATTAATGGACTTTTACAAGGCAATGGAATGGAATAGAAGCTATATCGAACGAGACTATCCTAATGATAAGGAAATGAGAAGGGCTTTAAATGTTCGCTATGTTTAATGGTCTGCATATTGTACATGCTATGCTTAGTTCAGATATGTATGCTGAAGTTAATAAAAATTAGAAAAGAATACATTCAATATTTCAAAGATGTTATTCTGAATTCAAATGTTACAAGGAAAAAAATAAAGTGAAATATATATTGTTTCTTGTATCTGCAAAATTGTATAACACTATTCGAAATAAGATTGGATAATTTAAACAAACTTAGGTAAAAAATATGAAAAATAAAAAAATAAAAATTATCAGAGTTATTATATTTTTTTCAGCTTTTCTTTATTTGGTTGCTTTTTTTAATTTTATAGCTCAAACAAACTTAGTCTATAAATACCCTGAAATTTATCGTTTTCGAATAGTTGCTATGATAGTGTCTATTGTCATACTTCTGTTTAAACTACTATTAAAGAGACACTCGAGTAAGTTTCTGATATTCTTCTTTTCAGCTTTCTGCTTGGCTATCATTATTGGAATTTCAACACATAAACTTTTTGATGCTCTCACAATAATTTCAACAATCCTATTTATTATTTCTATAAACAATGTGAATTTTAGAAAAGTTTTGATTCTCTGGACAGTTTCGATTGTTCTCTTAATGATTTCTATATATGGTCTATTAAAGTTTGGCATTATTGAAAATACGCTGAGGGTTCAATTAGGAGGGCGATTCCGTTTTAGCCAAGGATACCAATATGCTAGTTTCGGAGCTAATTTTTTATTTCATCTGACTCTAGTCTATCTATATTTGAGAAAAAGTAAAATCAGATTGTCAGAAATTCTAATGCTTGGAATACTGAATTATTATTTTTACGTGAATACTGATACGAAATCAGCTTTCCTTCTTTCAATTCTAGCATTAGTATTGGTGTACATATTCAAAAATAAAGTAGTTAGTCAAAAAAATCCTGAATGCTATTGGTAAAAATTACGTTGACTGCAGGGATTCTTATTCCTATCATTTTTGACTTATTTTTTTATAACGCAAACAGTAAATTCTTTCAAATTTTAAACGTATCTTTGACAGGAAGACTAAGTTTAGGACATAAGGCATTATCTTTATATGGCGTACATATGTTTGGTCAAAGAATTGATTGGGAATTGCAACAAAGGGCTACGTCTGTTTTTGATAATTATTTATACGTTGATTCATCTTTTGTAAATATTTTTGTTGCATTATGGAGTGATTCTACTAGTTGTTATTTGGTATAGTTTCTATCAACTAAATAAAAGAGGACACTTTAATACAGTTGAGATGCTTGTTTTTATTGTATTGATACTTCACTCAATGTTTGATCCACAATTTTTTGAATTAATGTACAATCCATTATTATTATTGATGGGTATTTCTTGGAGTAAGTATAGGTATAATTATCAGGATGTTTAAAAGTTCTTGTGTTATATGTATCCTTAGCTCTAAGTAGAGGTTAGTTAAGTTATTTATGTGTCAAAAAAAGTTTAATATATTTAACATCATCATTTTTTTGGGCAGATTAATTTTCGCCGTTTATAATAGTAGTTAAGTGAGGAATATGCCCCCTATGAAGGTTCTTAAAAAAATTATGCATACAATCTTTCATATCAATTATTAGTAATTATTTTACCGATTATTACGACTCCATATGTTACCAGAGTATTTAGTTCTGATGATTTAGGAACTTATGGTTATTATAATTCTATTGTTACCTACTTTATCCTGTTGGCTACCTTGGGGGTAGCCAATTATGGTACAAAGGAAATTTCTGGTAATCGAAAAACAATTCGTAAAAATTTCTGGGGAATTTATACTTTTGCAACTTGGAGCAACCATCTTATCACTGACTCTCTATATTTTGCTTTGTCTCACTTTTTCGTTAATGCAAAACCCGGTAGCTTATATTTTAGGATTAAGTTTACTTTCTAAAGGTTTAGATATTTCTTGGCTATTCCAAGGTTTAGAGGATTTTCGAAAAATTACAGTCAGAAATATTACAGTGAAACTAGTTGGCGTCATTGCTATTTTTCTATTTATAAAATCAGCTAGCGACCTATATTTATATGTATTCTTGCTTACCATTTTTGAATTGTTGGGACAATTAAGTATGTGGTTGCCGGCAAGAAAGTTTATTGGGAAACCGCACTTTGATTGGGAATATGCTAAGCAGCATTTGAAGCCAGTTGTCTTATTGTTTTTACCTCAGATTGCCATATCGCTCTATGTTACTTTGGATCGTACAATGCTAGGAGCTTTAGCTTCAACAAAAGATGTAGGAATCTATGATCAAGCATTGAAACTTGTCAATATTTTATTGACCCTAGTGACTTCATTGGGAAGTGTCATGTTACCACGAGTTTCAAATCTTTTATCATCAGGAAATCATAAAGCAGTTAATAAAATGCATGAGATGTCATTTCTGATTTATAATTTGGTTATTTTCCCCATTATGGCAGGTATGTTAATTATAAACGATGATTTTGTTAACTTTTTTCTGGGAAAAGATTTTCAAGATGCACGCTATGCAATAGCTATTATGATTCTAAGAATGTTCTTTATTGGTTGGACAAATATCATGGGGATTCAAATTTTGATTCCCCATAATAAAAATAGAGAGTTCATGCTTTCAACAACAATTCCTGCTATTGTTAGTGTCGGATTAAATCTTCTCTTGCTTCCAAAACTGGGCTATATAGGTGCAGCAATTGTATCTGTCTTAACAGAGTCGCTGGTTTGGGCTATACAGTTATTCTTTACTCGTTCTTATCTAAGAGAAGTTCCTATAATCGGATCAATGGCAAAAATTGTACTAGCATCTGCCATTATGTATGGCCTTTTGTTATGTTCAAAAACAGTTATACATTTTTCACCAACATCAAATGTTCTAGTATTTGCAATGTTTGGTGGAATCATTTATCTTTTTGCAATTCTATCTCTAAAAGTGGTAGATGTGAAAGAATTAAAACAAATTATTAGGAAAAACTAGAATGAGAAAAGTTCGAAATATCAACCTAGATTTACTAAAAGTGCTTGCCTGTGTTGGAGTTGTTTTACTTCATACAACAATGGGTGGATTTAAAGACACAGGTTCTTGGAATCTTTTGGCGTATTTATATTACTTAGGTACCTACTCTATACCTCTGTTTTTTATGGTCAATGGTTATCTATTGTTAGGAAAGAGGAATATAACCTATTCCTACATACTGGAGAAAGTAAAATGGATTCTAATTACAGTGTCGTCATGGAATACTATTGTTTGGTTGCTTAAACGAGATTTTGCAGTTAATCCTGTCAAAAAAATTATTGGTTCGATGGTGCAAAAAGGTTATTTCTTTCAGTTTTGGTTTTTTGGTGCACTGATACTTATTTATTTATGTCTACCTGTTTTAAGAAAGATTCTGAATTCAAAAAGAAGATACTTATACATTCTATCTTTCTTTGCCACTATTGGTTTAATTTTTGAGTTGGCAAATATTATAATTCAAACGCCGTTACAGTCCTATGTTATACAAACATTTAGATTATGGACGTGGTTTTTCTATTACTTTTTAGGAGGTTTGGTAGCTCAATTTGATAAAGAGTTTATAAAAAACGGTTTTAAGAGATGGATGAAAATAGTTGCAGTACTGTTGCTGTTGATTACCCCAGTAATACTATTTTTCTTAGCCAAAACCATTTACCATAATCTTTTTGCGGAATATTTTTATGATATTCTTTTTGTAAAAATTGTAAGTTTAGGAGTTTTCTTGACGATATTGACACTCTCTTTGAAAGAAAGCAAATATAAGTGGATTGTTTCCCTTTCTAATCAAACAATGGGAGTTTTCATAGTACATACTTATATTATGAAAGTGTTAGAAAAATTGCTTGGTTTTAGTTATACAGGTGCGTATTTACTTTTTCCAATATTCACTTTATGTATAAGTATAATTGTAGTTAGTTTATTAATGAAAATTCCTTATTTCAATCGAATCGTCAAATTATAAAAAGGAGAACAAGATGTACGATTATCTAATCGTTGGTGCTGGGTTGTCTGGAGCAATTTTTGCCCATGAGGCAACCAAGCGTGGTAAAAAAGTAAAAGTGATTGACAAACGTGATCACATTGGTGGAAATATCTATTGTGAAGAGGTTGAAGGGATCAATGTTCACAAGTATGGTGCTCACATTTTCCATACTTCCAACAAAAAGGTTTGGGATTATGTTAATCAGTTTGCGGAGTTTAATAACTATATCAATTCACCAGTAGCTAACTACAAGGGAAGTCTTTACAATCTTCCATTTAATATGAATACCTTCTATGCTATGTGGGGAACTAAGACACCACAAGAAGTCAAGGATAAGATTGCCCAGCAAACGGCGGATATGAAGGATGTTGAGCCCAAGAACTTGGAAGAACAGGCTATCAAGTTAATTGGTCCTGATATCTATAAAAAACTGATTAAGGGCTATACAGAAAAGCAATGGGGACGTTCTGCAACAGACCTTCCTCCATTTATCATCAAACGTCTTCCAGTTCGTTTGACCTTTGATAACAACTACTTTAACGACCGTTACCAAGGGATTCCAATTGGTGGTTACAATGTCATTATCGAAAATATGCTGGGCGATGTAGAAGTAGAACTTGGGGTTGATTTTTTTGCTAACCGTGAAGAGTTAGAAGCATCAGCAGAAAAAGTTGTCTTTACAGGAATGATTGACCAGTACTTTGACTACAAGCATGGAGAGTTGGAATACCGTAGTCTTCGTTTTGAACACGAAGTCTTGGATGAAGAAAATCATCAAGGAAATGCCGTGGTCAACTACACCGAGCGTGAAATTCCTTACACTCGGATCATTGAGCACAAGCACTTCGAGTATGGTACTCAACCGAAGACGGTTATTACCCGTGAATACCCTGCTGATTGGAAACGAGGCGATGAGCCCTACTATCCAATCAATGATGAAAAGAACAATGCCATGTTTGCTAAGTACCAAGAAGAAGCAGCCAAAAATGACAAGGTCATCTTCTGTGGACGCCTAGCAGACTATAAATACTACGACATGCACGTGGTTATTGAACGTGCTTTGGAAGTTGTAGCGAATGAGTTTGATTGAAAGAAACAGTGATTCATGAAGTATTTTCTAAAAGAAGAGTTTTTAAAAGATTCTGGTGCTCGAAACGCCGGGAATAAGGCTAGAAATGATGTCGAGGAGATCGTCAAACGAGAAGGTTATCAACCTTTGTTGTTAACAGTTGATGATTGGTACCATATGGGAACCGTTAAAGCCCAACAGCACAAGGCGAAAGCTCTAACTCAAGCTTTCTCTCAGTTGAAATCAGGGGATCAATTATTGATTCAATTTCCCATGCTCCACCATAGTTTTTTCACCACTCGCTTGGTAAGAAAAATCCAGCGAAGTGGGGTGAAAGTCTACTTTATTATCCATGATTTGGAAGCTTTACGATATGCTAATTTGGATACAGTACCTTTAAAACATAAGATTCGGGTTCATCTTCAAGAATCAAGTTTGTTGAAGATAGCTGATGGAGTGATTGCCCATAATCCAATCATGAAATCTGTTTTAGTGGACAAAGGGATTGCAGAAGATAAGATTGTTAGTCTTGGAATTTTCGACTATTTGATTCCAGATTTTCAAGAAAAGAGTGGCCAAACAAAAGATCAGCCCATTATTGTCGCAGGTAATTTGGCTCAGGAAAGCGGGTTATCTTTATAAACTTCCTGCAGAACCTTCTTATAATCTCTATGGTGTCGGCTTTGATGAGAATAGAGCTCTTTTAAACGAAACCTACTTTGGTTCCTTCCTGCCTGATGAGTTACCTTCAGTTCTTGAGGGTGGCTTTGGGCTTGTATGGGATGGCGATAGTGCTGAAACATGTAGTGGTGTATTCGGAGAGTACCTCCGTTATAACAATTCTCACAAGGCATCCCTTTATTTGGCATCTGGATTCCCACTTGTAGTGTGGAAACAGTCTGCCTTGTCTCACTTTGTGCTTGAGAAAAACTGTGGGATTGCAGTAGAATCGCTTCATGATTTAAAAAACACGATCGAAAATCTATTAGATGCAGATTATCAAGAATTGGTTGCAAATGCAAAAAAAGAATTGGTAAAAAAATACGAGATGGTTTTTTTATCTAACCAGTGCTCTTGAACAATTAACAAAAATAAGAAGTCTATTTGGACTTCTTATTTTTTTGTTACAAAGTTAATCATTCTAGTATATAAGTTAGTGAAGAAGTGATTTATTTTTAGGGACAATTTAAGTATTTCATCTTAACGTAAAAATTGAAATAAACTTGGCATGAAAAATACTTGAAAAAAATACAATAAACTACACCGCATTTTTTTCAGCTTTTCTGACATTTTTTTACACTGTTTTTTTCATAGAAAAAAATAAAAAAAGAGGAACTTGTAATGGAATATTAAAAATAAATTTAATGAAAAAAACCTTCGATAAAAATCACAAAAAAATAGGCACGAATCGGATTTTTTTGTGATATAATATTCTGTGAATAGCTATGCCTTCTTGTAGCTGTTAAAAAAATCAAAGTGTGAAACTTGGAAGATAGAGAGGACGCAATGTAATGACTAGAAATGGTTTCTTTACAGGCTTAGATATTGGAACAAGCTCAATTAAAGTGTTAGTTGCTGAGCTTGTAGATGGTGAAGTAAATGTAATCGGTGTTAGCAACGCCAAAAGTAAAGGTGTCAAGGATGGGATTATCGTTGACATCGAAGCCGCAGCAACGGCTATCAAATCTGCTATTTCTCAAGCAGAAGAAAAAGCAGGGATTTCAATCAAATCAGTAAATGTTGGGCTTCCAGCAAACTTGTTGCAAGTGGAACCAACTCAAGGAATGATTCCTGTAACATCAGATACAAAAGAAATTACAGATCAAGATGTTGAGAATGTTGTCAAATCAGCTTTGACTAAGAGCATGACACCTGATCGTGAAGTGATTACGTTTGTGCCAGAAGAATTTGTAGTAGACGGTTTCCAAGGTATTCGTGACCCACGTGGTATGATGGGTGTTCGTTTGGAAATGCGTGGACTTCTCTATACAGGTCCAAGAACCATTCTTCACAACCTTCGTAAAACTGTAGAACGTGTTGGAGTTCAAGTTGATAACGTGATTATTTCACCACTTGCAATTGTAAACTCTGTTCTTAACGAAGGCGAACGTGAGTTTGGAGCGACTGTTATCGATATGGGTGGTGGTCAAACAAGTGTTGCTACTATCCGTAATCAAGAACTACAATACACAAATGTTTACCAAGAAGGTGGCGATTACGTCACTAAAGACATTTCAAAAGTTCTTAAAACTTCTAAGAAGATTGCAGAAGGTTTGAAGCTTAACTACGGTGAAGCTTATCCGCAACTTGCAAGTAAAGAAACTTTCCAAGTTGAAGTGATTGGTGAAGTAGAACCTGTTGAAGTTACAGAAGAATACTTGGCTCAAATTATTTCAGCTAGATTGAAACACATCTTTGAACAAATCAAACAAGATTTGGAAAGAAGACATTTGTTGGACTTGCCAGGAGGTATTGCTCTGATTGGTGGGAATGCTATTCTACCAGGTATCGTTGAGCTTGCCCAAGAAGTACTTGGAGTTCGTGTGAAACTTTATGTTCCAAACCAAGTAGGAATCCGCAATCCTGCATTTGCGCATGTGATTAGTTTATCTGAATTTGCTGGAAGTCTTACAGAAGTGAATGTTTTGGCTCAAAGAGCTATCAGAGGAGATCAAGTTCTACGTCAACAACCAATTGATTTCAGAACTTCAAGTCAGGAAAAACCTGCAGCTTCTCAACGTTCAGTGTTTGGTACAACTTCAACTGAATCAACAGAACCAACTTATACTGCTGAATCAGCAACTCCAAATCAATCAGAAGAAAAACCAAAATTGACTGAACGATTCCGTAGCTTAATCGGAAGCATGTTTGATGAATAGGATAGAGGAATAAAATATGACATTTTCATTTGATACAGCAGCAGCACAAGGTGCAGTAATTAAAGTAATTGGTGTCGGTGGTGGCGGTGGAAACGCCATTAACCGCATGGTTGACGAAGGCGTTTCAGGTGTTGAGTTCATCGCAGCCAACACAGATGTACAAGCCTTGAGCAGTACAAAAGCTGAAACAGTTATCCAACTTGGTCCAAAATTAACTCGCGGACTTGGTGCTGGAGGGCAGCCTGAAGTTGGTCGTAAGGCTGCTGAAGAAAGCGAAGAAGTAATTACTGAAGCTATCAGTGGTGCAGATATGGTCTTCATCACTGCTGGTATGGGTGGTGGTTCTGGTACAGGTGCTGCACCAGTTATCGCTCGTATCGCTAAAGGTTTAGGTGCTTTGACTGTCGGTGTTGTGACACGTCCATTCGGTTTCGAAGGAAGCAAACGTGGTCAATTTGCAGTCCAAGGGATCAACGAACTTCGCGAACATGTTGATACTCTCTTGATTATCTCAAACAACAACTTATTAGAAATTGTTGACAAGAAAACTCCACTTCTTGAAGCTTTGTCTGAAGCAGATAACGTTCTTCGTCAAGGTGTTCAAGGGATTACAGATTTGATTACAAATCCTGGTTTGATCAACTTGGACTTCGCAGACGTGAAGACAGTAATGGCAAACAAAGGAAATGCCCTTATGGGTATCGGTATCGGTAGCGGAGAAGAGCGTGTTATCGAAGCGGCTCGTAAAGCTATCTACTCACCACTTCTTGAAACAACTATTGATGGAGCAGAAGATGTTATCGTTAACGTAACTGGTGGTTTGGATATGACTTTGATTGAAGCAGAAGAAGCTTCTGAAATCGTCAATCAAGCTGCTGGACATGGCGTAAATATCTGGCTCGGTACTTCTATTGATGAATCAATGAAAGATGAAATCCGTGTAACTGTTGTTGCTACTGGAGTTCGTCAAGATGCAGTCGAAAAAGTTGTAGCGCCACAACCAAGACAAGCGTCATTCCGTGAACCAGTAAAATCTGGACATACACACACTTATGACCGTCATTTTGATTTGGCAGAAACAGCTGAACTTCCAACTCCTTCACAACGTCACACTGAAGCGCCTAAAGCATCAGCTTTTGGTGACTGGGACTTGAGACGTGATTCAATTGTTCGTCAAGGTGAATCAGTCGTATCACCAGTTGAGCGTTTTGAAGCACCAGCTTCTGACGAAGACGAGTTGGAAACACCACCATTCTTTAAAAACCGTTAATAGAGATGGATTTAAAAGAAAATACAAATCAGGTATTTCAACAGGTTACAAAAGCAATTCAAGAAACCGGCCGTGAAGACGGTTCGGTTTCTGTAATTGCCGTAACAAAATATGTTGATATTGCAACTGCAGCAAATTTGATTGACCAAGGAGTCAAACACATCGGTGAAAACCGTGTTGACAAATTTCTTGAAAAGTATCATGCTTTAAGTGATAAAGATGTTACTTGGCACTTGATTGGTAGCTTACAAAGAAGAAAAGTCAAGGATATCATTCCTTATGTTGATTATTTTCACGCTTTAGATTCTTTGAAATTAGCCCAAGAGATTCAAAAACGTGCCGATCGAACCGTTAAATGTTTTTTGCAGGTCAATATTTCTGGAGAGGAAAGCAAGCATGGTTTTTCAAAAGAAGAACTATTGACAGTCTTGCCAGACTTGTCTAGCTTGGATCAAATCGAGTATGTTGGTCTCATGACCATGGCTCCCTTTGAGGCCCAAACAGAAGAGTTGCAAAAAATCTTTAAAGAAACGCAAGAGTTGCAACAATACATTCGTGAACAACAATTCCCCAATATGCCAATGACAGAACTAAGTATGGGAATGAGTCGTGACTACAAAGAAGCGATTCAATGTGGCTCGACTTTTGTTCGAATTGGTACAGCATTTTTTAAATAGGAAATAATCATGTCATTAAAAGATAAATTTGATAAATTTATAGATTACTTTACAGAAGATGGAGATGAAGTTGCTTCAGAAGTTGTAGCTGCACAACCTGAACGTTCATTAGCTTCGGTTCCTCAAAAAAGAGAATTGCCACAGCAAGCTGCTCAAGAATCTTCTTCGGCCGAAGCGAAAGAGAAAAATATTACAAAACTTCATGCGCGTCAGCAACAACTAGCAATTGAAAGCCATCGCTCTACTGAAAAAGTAACCATCGATGTTCGTTACCCACGCCGTTACGAAGATGCAACAGATATTGTTGATTTGTTGGCTGGAAATGAAAGTATCTTGATTGACTTCCAATATATGACAGAAGTTCAAGCTCGTCGTTGTTTGGATTACTTGGATGGAGCACGTCATGTCCTTGCTGGTGAGTTAAGAAAAGTAGCGAACACAATGTATCTTTTGACACCTGTTGGTGTAGTTGTAAACATTGAAGATATTCGTTTACCTGAAGAAGCTCAAAGCGAAGAATACGACTTTGACATGAAGAGAAATAGAGTACGTTAATGTTTCTAATAATTCGTTTTATCCAAAATGCTACAGATATCTATTCACTGATACTTGTAGCTTTTGCTCTATTATCATGGTTTCCAAATGCCTATGACACACAGTTGGGGAAATTTTTAGAGACTTTGTGTAAACCAATTCTTGAGCCTCTAAAACGTCTACCTCTTCAAATCGCAGGTTTGGATTTCTCTGTTTGGATTGCCCTAATTCTCTTACGCATGATTAGCCGCTATCTCATCAATTTGCTGGTTGTATTATGAGCAAGGAACTTTACCAACATTTCGCAACGGAGGATATTCCATTCATCGATAAGGGCTTGGAATGGTTGAGTCAAGTCGAGGAGCACTATGCACCGATTTTATCTCCTTTTATAAATCCTCACCAAGTATTTATCTTGGAAACTTTGGGAAATAATAGAGGGATAAAAGTCTTCTCTAGTACGAATTATATCTCTTCGGAATACGCTAGGGTTATTTTAGCACCCGATTACTTCACTCCAAGTTTGGAAGATTTTGAAATGACCTTGCTTGAGATCGTGTATCCCAGCAAGTTTCAGCAACTGACCCATTCAAAGATATTGGGTACAGTTCTCAATCGACTAGGTATTGACCGTAAGTTATTCGGAGACATTCTGGTGACAGAAGATAAAGCCCAAATTATTGTCGATCGAAGATTTACCACTCTTTTCCAAGATGGAATTCAAAAGATTTCCAAGTTGCCTGTAAGTTTAGTAGAACGTCCTTTTTCAGATATGATAGAATCTAAAGACGAGTATCAAGAAAAAGAAGTCTTGGTTTCAAGTCTTCGTCTGGATACCTTCTTATCTAGCATATTGAAATTATCTCGTTCCCAAACTTCGGCTTTGGTTGAAAAAAAGTTGGTTCAAGTCAACTATCATATAGTTGAAAAATCGAACTATCCGGTAAAAATTGGTGATTTAATCAGCGTCAGACGCTTTGGTCGAATTATCTTACTTAAAGAAAATGGTCAAACCAAAAAGGAAAAGAAAAAATTAACAGTCCAGCTACTATTAAGCAAGTGAGAAATATGTCAGTTACACCACAAGAAATTAGTGATAAAGCTTTCTCAAGATCATTCAGAGGCTACAATCAGGAAGAAGTTGACCTATTTCTAGATAAGATTTATTTTGAATTAGAGGAATTAATCCGAAACAAAGAGGAAACTGAACTCTACATCAAAAAACTAGAAGAACGTCTTTCCTATTATACGACTGATATTCCTAAGAGAACAGTAACAAACGAGCAAGAACCAGAAGCAATTTATGATTCTATTTTTTATTAAATAAGTGAGGAAAAATATGCCAATTACATCGTTAGAAATTAAGGATAAAACCTTTGGTGTTCAGTTTAGAGGTTTTAACCGTGAAGAAGTTGATGAATTTTTAGATATTGTTGTTCGTGACTATGAAGCACTTGTACGAAGCAATCATGAAAAAGAACAACACATTAAAAACTTAGAAGAACGTTTGTCGTATTTTGATGAGATTAAGGATTCATTGAGTCAATCAGTTTTGATTGCCCAAGACACAGCTGAACGTGTGAAACAAGCTGCGAATGACCGTTCTAATAACATCATTAAGCAGGCTGAGCAAGATGCCCAACGCTTGCTTGATGAAGCAAAATATAAAGCCAATGAAATTTTGCGACAAGCAACAGATAATGCTAAAAAAGTTGCTGTAGAAACTGAAGAGTTGAAGAACAAGAGTCGCGTCTTCCACCAACGTTTGAAATCAACAATCGAAAGTCAGTTGGCTATTGTTGATTCATCAGATTGGGAAGAAATTTTGCGTCCGACTGCAACATATTTGCAAACTAGCGACGAAGCATTCAAGGAAGTCGTCCAAGAGGTTCTAGGTGAAGATGTATCTTCATATCATGATGAAGAACCAATTGACATGACTCGTCAATTTTCTCCAGAAGAAGTTGCAGAACTTCAAGCGCGTATTGAAGCAGCTAACAAAGAATTGTTAGAGGCTGAACAAGCTGCTGAAGAGTCAACTGAAGTTGAAGTTCAGCCAGTTGCTGAAACTCCTGTTGAGCTAGCACATGAGGAAGGACCTCAAGATGATGCTGACACTCAACAAGAATCAGTTCTAATTTTATAAGAATCTCATTAGAGAACAAGAATTTATCAAACACATTTCTAGCGAGTAGGAGATGGTGGAAGTCCTACAATCCCTGTTGGTAAATTTATCCTCTCTTAGTATCAAATCTGAAAATAGTAAGATTTGACGTTGCCCACGTTACGGGAAAAGAGGGAAAGAGACTAGGTCTTTTTCCGAACAAAGGTGGTACCACGATTTTCGTCCTTTTTGCGAGTCGTGGTTTTTATATTGTCAATTTACATTAAAGGAGTAAACATGAAACTTAAAGAAACCCTCAATCTTGGAAAAACAGAATTTCCAATGCGTGCCGGTCTTCCGACCAAAGAGCCAGTTTGGCAAAAGGAATGGGATGAAGCTAAACTTTATCAACGTCGTCAAGAGTTAAATGAAGGAAAACCACATTTCACGCTTCATGATGGCCCTCCGTATGCCAACGGGAACATCCACGTAGGACATGCCATGAACAAGATTTCTAAAGATATCATTGTTCGTTCTAAGTCTATGTCAGGCTTTTATGCACCATATATTCCAGGTTGGGACACTCATGGTCTGCCAATTGAGCAAGTTTTGGCAAAACAAGGTGTTAAACGTAAAGAAATGGACCTTGTTGAATACTTGAAACTTTGCCGTGAATACGCTCTGTCTCAAGTAGATAAACAACGCGAAGACTTTAAACGTTTGGGTGTTTCTGGTGACTGGGAAAATCCATATGTAACCTTGACGCCTGACTATGAAGCAGCGCAAATCCGTGTCTTCGGTGAAATGGCTAATAAAGGCTACATCTACCGTGGAGCAAAGCCTGTTTACTGGTCATGGTCATCTGAGTCTGCGCTTGCTGAAGCGGAAATTGAATACCACGACTTGGTTTCAACCTCCCTTTACTATGCCAATAAGGTAAAAGATGGCAAAGGTGTTCTAGATACTGATACTTACATCGTCGTTTGGACAACAACTCCATTCACCATCACGGCTTCTCGTGGTTTGACTGTTGGTGCGGATATTGATTACGTCTTGGTGCAACCAGCTGACGAATCTCGTAAGTTTGTGGTTGCTTCAGAATTGTTGAACAGTTTGTCTGAGAAATTTGGTTGGGCTGATGTTCAGGTCTTGGCAACTTACCGTGGTTCAGAATTGAACCACATCGTGACAGAACACCCTTGGGATACTGCAGTAGATGAACTCGTTATCCTTGGTGATCACGTTACAACAGACTCTGGTACAGGTATTGTCCATACAGCCCCTGGTTTTGGTGAGGATGACTACAATGTTGGTGTTGCCAATGGTCTAGAAGTTGCTGTGACTGTTAACGAACGCGGTATCATGATGGCTAATGCAGGCGCTGAGTTTGAAGGTCAATTCTACGACAAGGTTGTGTCAACGGTTATTGAAAAACTTGGTGATTTACTTCTTGCTCAAGAAGAAATCTCTCACTCCTACCCATTTGACTGGCGTACGAAAAACCAATCATCTGGCGTGCAGTGCCTCAATGGTTTGCTTCTGTATCTAAATTCCGCCAAGAAATCTTGGATGAAATTGAAAAAGTGAAGTTCCACTCAGAATGGGGTAAAGTCCGTCTTTACAACATGATTCGAGACCGTGGCGACTGGGTTATCTCTCGTCAACGTGCTTGGGGTGTTCCGCTTCCAATCTTCTACGCTGAAGATGGGACACCAATCATGACAGCTGAAACCATCGAGCATGTGGCTCAACTCTTTGAAGAACATGGTTCCATCATCTGGTGGGAACGTGATGCTAAAGACCTCTTGCCTGAAGGATTTACCCATCCAGGTTCACCAAATGGTGAGTTCAAGAAAGAAACAGATATCATGGACGTCTGGTTTGATTCAGGTTCATCATGGAATGGGGTCGTGGTTAACCGTCCAGAACTCAAATACCCAGCAGATCTTTACCTTGAAGGTTCAGACCAATACCGTGGTTGGTTCAACTCTTCACTCATCACATCTGTAGCAAACCATGGTGTTGCACCATACAAACAAATCTTATCTCAAGGTTTCGCCTTGGATGGTAAAGGTGAGAAGATGTCCAAATCTCTTGGGAACACCATTGCTCCAAGCGATGTTGAAAAGCAATTTGGTGCTGAAATCTTGCGTCTCTGGGTAACTAGTGTGGATTCAAGCAATGACGTACGTATCTCTATGGATATCTTGAGTCAAGTCTCTGAGACTTACCGTAAGATCCGTAACACCCTTCGTTTCTTGATTGCGAACACATCTGACTTTAACCCAGCTGAGGATGCAGTCGCTTACGAAGAGCTTCGTTCCGTTGACAAGTACATGACCATTCGCTTTAACCAACTTGTTAAGACCATTCGTGACGCTTATGCAAACTTCGAGTTCTTGACAATCTATAAGGCTTTGGTGAACTTTATCAATGTTGATTTGTCTGCCTTCTACCTTGATTTTGCCAAAGATGTTGTTTACATCGAAGGCGCTAAATCATTGGAACGTCGTCAAATGCAAACTGTCTTCTATGACATTCTTGTCAAAATCACCAAACTCTTGACACCTATCCTTCCTCACACTGCAGAGGAAATCTGGTCTTATCTTGAGTTTGAAGCTGAAGACTTCGTTCAATTGTCAGAATTGCCAGAAGCGGAAACTTTTGCTAATCAAGAGGAAATCTTGGATACATGGGCAGCCTTCATGGACTTCCGTGGACAAGCTCAAAAAGCCTTGGAAGAAGCTCGTAATGAAAAAGTGATTGGTAAATCACTTGAAGCTCACTTGACAGTTTATCCAAATGAAGTGGTGAAAACTCTTCTTGGAGCTGTTGATAGCAATGTCGCTCAACTATTGATTGTTTCTGAGTTGACCATTGCAGAAGGACCAGCCCCAGAAGGTGCAGTTAGCTTTGAAGATGTAGCCTTCACAGTTGAACGTGCAGTTGGTGAAGTTTGTGACCGTTGCCGTCGCATCGATCCAACAACTGCAGAACGCCACTACCACGCAACCATCTGTGATCACTGTGCAAGCATTGTCGAAGAGAACTTTGCGGATGCAGTCGCAGAAGGATTTGAAGCTAAATAGTCTAACAAAAATACAGGAGAAATTCCTGTATTTTTTTAAAAAATAAAAACTTTAATAAAAATATGGTATAATATACCTTATTAAAATAAAAGGAGATATTTATGAAGACAAAAACATTAGCACAAGTAGATGGCTTTATTGGTATTATTGCAGGGGCAATTTTAGCTTTCTTACCAATTTTTATGGTATTCCTTGCAGCCATTTCTGAAGACGAAGATGCTGCAGGCTTATTTTGGGAATTATTTTCGTTGTATTCTCTTTAGTGAAAATTGCAACCCTCATTCTTGGAATCCTCTCACTTGTCTACTATAAGGATGACAATCGTATTTCACTAGCACCATCGATTCTATTTATCGTTGGATCTGTAGTCGCCTTGATTCCTTTCCTTGGGTGGATTGGTGGAATTGTCCTTGTCATTGGTGGGGCTTTGTACCTAGCAAGCTTGAAACAATTTAGAATTGAAGAATAAATTATTTTTTAGGGGAGAGTCCAAGAGCTCTTCTCTTTTTCGTTGATTTTAACTAGCTTTTTTGTGAAAAATTGTGTAAAATAGAATAGATAAACGAGGGCAACCTCGAAAAATAAAAGGAGAATCCAACTAATGGTAAAATTGGTTTTCGCTCGCCACGGTGAGTCTGAATGGAACAAAGCTAACCTTTTCACAGGATGGGCTGACGTAGATCTTTCTGAAAAAGGTACTCAACAAGCTATCGATGCTGGTAAATTGATCAAAGAAGCTGGTATTGAATTTGACCAAGCTTACACTTCAGTATTGAAACGTGCAATCAAAACAACTAACCTTGCACTTGAAGCATCTGACCAACTATGGGTTCCAGTTGAAAAATCATGGCGCTTGAACGAACGTCACTACGGTGGTTTGACTGGTAAAAACAAAGCAGAAGCTGCTGAGCAATTTGGTGATGAGCAAGTTCACATCTGGCGTCGTTCATACGATGTATTGCCTCCAGCAATGGATCGTGATGATGAGCACTCAGCACACACTGACCGTCGTTACGCTTCACTTGATGACTCAGTAATTCCAGATGCTGAAAACTTGAAAGTGACTTTGGAACGTGCTCTTCCATTCTGGGAAGATAAAATCGCTCCAGCACTTAAAGATGGTAAAAACGTATTCGTAGGTGCACATGGTAACTCAATCCGTGCCCTAGTAAAACACATCAAACAATTGTCAGACGACGAAATCATGGATGTGGAAATCCCTAACTTCCCACCATTGGTATTCGAATTTGACGAAAAATTGAACGTAGTTTCTGAATACTACCTTGGTAAATAATGTAAAATAGAGTCTAGGATTATTCCTAGGCTTTTTTATTTTGAAAATAGGAAAATGTAGAGTGTAATTTAACTTGTCAAAGACAAGGATTCTTGTTATAATAGATAGGATGGAGGCGCTATGGCACTTAAAAAAGCAAGTTTAGCCTGTGCGGTTTGTGGTTCAAGAAACTACTCAATTAAAATTAGTGGGAATCAAAAACCGACTCGCTTAGAAGTAAATAAATTTTGTAAACATTGTGGTAAATACACAACACATCGAGAAACGAGATAGGAGATAAGAATGGGTTTTATTAAGGATATCTTTACACTTCTTAAAGATACAACTTGGCCAACTCGAAAACAAAGTTGGGTAGATTTCAAATCTATCATGGAATATACTGCCTTCTTTGTTGTCATCATTTATATTTTTGACCAGTTAATCGTTAGCGGATTGATCCGATTCATTAACATTTTTTAAGATAGTATAAATAGGCTGAAAGAAGTTTACCATTAAGAAAGGAAAAAAGATGGATAGTTTTGATAAAGGATGGTTTGTCCTACAAACATATTCTGGTTATGAAAATAAAGTAAAAGAAAATCTCTTGCAACGTGCACAAACATATAATATGTTGGATAATATCCTACGTGTGGAAATTCCAACTCAAACTGTGCAAGTTGAAAAAAATGGGAAGAAAAAAGAAGTTGAAGAAAATCGCTTCCCAGGATATGTCCTTGTAGAAATGGTTATGACCGATGAAGCTTGGTTTGTAGTTCGTAATACACCAAACGTTACGGGATTTGTCGGCTCACACGGGAACAGATCCAAACCAACTCCACTTTTGGAACAAGAAATCAGAGATATCTTGGTATCAATGGGACAAACGGTTCAAGAATTCGATATCAATGTTGAAGTTGGTCAAACAGTTCGAATCATTGATGGTGCCTTTGCTGATTACACAGGAAAAATTACTGAAATTGATAATAACAAAGTGAAAATGATTATTTCAATGTTTGGTAATGATACAGTAGCAGAAGTAAACTTGAATCAAATTGCTGAATTGTAATCTCAGTAACTCACCTACTTTTACAATCTTGTCAACTAATTTTTTAAAAAACTAGTTGACAAGATTGTAAAAGTAGGTATAATAGAAAGAGTTGACAAGCTCAGGTCCGTTGGTCAAGGGGTTAAGACACCGCCTTTTCACGGCGGTAACACGGGTTCGAATCCCGTACGGACTATGGGTGTATCGCGGTTGATGGAAATAGGAATTAAAAAAAGTTAAAAAAACCTGTTGACAGAGAAAAGTGACTGTGATATACTAATATAGTTGTCGTAAGCGCGACAAAGACCTTTGAAAACTGAACAAGACGAACCAATGTGCAGGGCACTACAACTGATGTTGTAGTACTGAACAATGAAAAAAACAATAAATCTGTCAGTGACAGAAATGAGTGAGAACTCAAACTTTTAATGAGAGTTTGATCCTGGCTCAGGACGAACGCTGGCGGCGTGCCTAATACATGCAAGTAGAACGCTGAAGGAAGGAGCTTGCTCTTTCCGGATGAGTTGCGAACGGGTGAGTAACGCGTAGGTAACCTACCTGGTAGCGGGGGATAACTATTGGAAACGATAGCTAATACCGCATAACAGTGGATATCGCATGATAGCTGCTTAAAAGGTGCAATTGCACCACTACCAGATGGACCTGCGTTGTATTAGCTAGTTGGTGAGGTAACGGCTCACCAAGGCAACGATACATAGCCGACCTGAGAGGGTGATCGGCCACACTGGGACTGAGACACGGCCCAGACTCCTACGGGAGGCAGCAGTAGGGAATCTTCGGCAATGGACGGAAGTCTGACCGAGCAACGCCGCGTGAGTGAAGAAGGTTTTCGGATCGTAAAGCTCTGTTGTAAGAGAAGAACGAGTGTGAGAGTGGAAAGTTCACACTGTGACGGTATCTTACCAGAAAGGGACGGCTAACTACGTGCCAGCAGCCGCGGTAATACGTAGGTCCCGAGCGTTGTCCGGATTTATTGGGCGTAAAGCGAGCGCAGGCGGTTAGATAAGTCTGAAGTTAAAGGCTGTGGCTTAACCATAGTACGCTTTGGAAACTGTTTAACTTGAGTGCAAGAGGGGGAGAGTGGAATTCCATGTGTAGCGGTGAAATGCGTAGATATATGGAGGAACACCGGTGGCGAAAGCGGCTCTCTGGCTTGTAACTGACGCTGAGGCTCGAAAGCGTGGGGAGCAAACAGGATTAGATACCCTGGTAGTCCACGCCGTAAACGATGAGTGCTAGGTGTTAGACCCTTTCCGGGGTTTAGTGCCGTAGCTAACGCATTAAGCACTCCGCCTGGGGAGTACGACCGCAAGGTTGAAACTCAAAAGGAATTGACGGGGGGCCCGCACAAGCGGTGGAGCATGTGGTTTAATTCGAAGCAACGCGAAGAACCTTACCAGGTCTTGACATCCCTCTGACCGCTCTAGAGATAGAGTTTTCCTTCGGGACAGAGGTGACAGGTGGTGCATGGTTGTCGTCAGCTCGTGTCGTGAGATGTTGGGTTAAGTCCCGCAACGAGCGCAACCCCTATTGTTAGTTGCCATCATTCAGTTGGGCACTCTAGCGAGACTGCCGGTAATAAACCGGAGGAAGGTGGGGATGACGTCAAATCATCATGCCCCTTATGACCTGGGCTACACACGTGCTACAATGGTTGGTACAACGAGTCGCAAGCCGGTGACGGCAAGCTAATCTCTTAAAGCCAATCTCAGTTCGGATTGTAGGCTGCAACTCGCCTACATGAAGTCGGAATCGCTAGTAATCGCGGATCAGCACGCCGCGGTGAATACGTTCCCGGGCCTTGTACACACCGCCCGTCACACCACGAGAGTTTGTAACACCCGAAGTCGGTGAGGTAACCTTTTAGGAGCCAGCCGCCTAAGGTGGGATAGATGATTGGGGTGAAGTCGTAACAAGGTAGCCGTATCGGAAGGTGCGGCTGGATCACCTCCTTTCTAAGGATAAGGAATGCACATTGGTCTTGTTTAGTCTTGAGAGGTCTTGTGGGGCCTTAGCTCAGCTGGGAGAGCGCCTGCTTTGCACGCAGGAGGTCAGCGGTTCGATCCCGCTAGGCTCCATTGGTGAGAGATCACCAAGTAATGCACATTGAAAATTGAATATCTATATCAAATAGTAACAAGAAAATAAACCGAAAACGCTGTAGTATTAATAAGAGTTTATGACTGAAAGGTCAAAAAAATAAGGTTAAGTTAATAAGGGCGCACGGTGGATGCCTTGGCACTAGGAGCCGAAGAAGGACGTGACAAACGACGATATGCCTTGGGTAGCTGTAAGTAAGCGATGATCCAGGGATTTCCGAATGGGGGAACCCAACAGGTACTACCTGTTACCCATATCTGTTAAGGATATGAGGAGGAAGACGCAGTGAACTGAAACATCTAAGTAGCTGCAGGAAGAGAAAGCAAAAGCGATTGCCTTAGTAGCGGCGAGCGAAACGGCAGGAGGGCAAACCGAAGAGTTTACTCTTCGGGGTTGTAGGACTGCAATGTGGACTCAAAGACTATAGAAGAATGACATGGGAAGGTCAGCCAAAGAGAGTGAGAGCCTCGTATTTAAAATAGTCTTTGTACCTAGCAGTATCCTGAGTACGGCGAGACACGTGAAATCTCGTCGGAATCTGGGAGGACCATCTCCCAACCCTAAATACTCCCTAGTGACCGATAGTGAACCAGTACCGTGAGGGAAAGGTGAAAAGCACCCCGGGAGGGGAGTGAAATAGAACCTGAAACCGTGTGCCTACAACAAGTTCGAGCCCGTTAATGGGTGAGAGCGTGCCTTTTGTAGAATGAACCGGCGAGTTACGATATGATGCGAGGTTAAGTTGAAGAGACGGAGCCGTAGGGAAACCGAGTCTGAATAGGGCGCTTTAGTATTATGTCGTAGACCCGAAACCATGTGACCTACCCATGAGCAGGTTGAAGGTGCGGTAAGACGCACTGGAGGACCGAACCAGGGCACGTTGAAAAGTGCTTGGATGACTTGTGGGTAGCGGAGAAATTCCAAACGAACTTGGAGATAGCTGGTTCTCTCCGAAATAGCTTTAGGGCTAGCGTCGACATCAAGATTCTTGGAGGTAGAGCACTGTTTGGGTGAGGGGTCCATCCCGGATTACCAATCTCAGATAAACTCCGAATGCCAATGAATTATGGTCGGCAGTCAGACTGCGAGTGCTAAGATCCGTAGTCGAAAGGGAAACAGCCCAGACCACCAGCTAAGGTCCCAAAAATAATTGTTAAGTGGAAAAGGATGTGGGGTTGCACAGACAACTAGGATGTTAGCTTAGAAGCAGCTATTCATTCAAAGAGTGCGTAATAGCTCACTAGTCGAGTGACCCTGCGCCGAAAAATGTACCGGGGCTAAAACAATTTACCGAAGCTGTGGATACCTTTTATAGGTATGGTAGGAGAGCGTTCTATGTGTGGAGAAGGTGTACCGTGAGGAGCGCTGGAACGCATAGAAGTGAGAATGCCGGTATGAGTAGCGAAAGACAGGGTGAGAATCCTGTCCACCGTAAGACTAAGGTTTCCAGGGGAAGGCTCGTCCGCCCTGGGTTAGTCGGGACCTAAGGAGAGACCGAAAGGTGTATCCGATGGACAACAGGTTGATATTCCTGTACTAGAGTATGTAGTGATGGAGGGACGCAGTAGGCTAACTAAAGCAGACGATTGGAAGTGTCTGTCTAAGCAGTGAGGTGTGAATTGAGTTAAATGCTTAGTTCTATAACATTGAGCTGTGATGGGGAGCGAAGTTTAGTAGCGAAGTTAGTGACGTCACACTGCCAAGAAAAGCTTCTAGCGTTTAAACATACTCTACCCGTACCGCAAACCGACACAGGTAGTCGAGGCGAGTAGCCTCAGGTGAGCGAGAGAACTCTCGTTAAGGAACTCGGCAAAATGACCCCGTAACTTCGGGAGAAGGGGTGCTGACTTTACGTCAGCCGCAGTGAATAGGCCCAAGCAACTGTTTATCAAAAACACAGCTCTCTGCTAAATCGTAAGATGATGTATAGGGGGTGACGCCTGCCCGGTGCTGGAAGGTTAAGAGGAGTGCTTAGCGCAAGCGAAGGTATGAATTGAAGCCCCAGTAAACGGCGGCCGTAACTATAACGGTCCTAAGGTAGCGAAATTCCTTGTCGGGTAAGTTCCGACCCGCACGAAAGGCGTAATGATTTGGGCACTGTCTCAACGAGAGACTCGGTGAAATTTTAGTACCTGTGAAGATGCAGGTTACCCGCGACAGGACGGAAAGACCCCATGGAGCTTTACTGCAGTTTGATATTGAGTGTCTGTACCACATGTACAGGATAGGTAGGAGTCTATGAGATCGGGACGCCAGTTTCGAAGGAGACGTTGTTGGGATACTACCCTTGTGTTATGGCCACTCTAACCCGGATAGGTGATCCCTATCGGAGACAGTGTCTGACGGGCAGTTTGACTGGGGCGGTCGCCTCCTAAAAGGTAACGGAGGCGCCCAAAGGTTCCCTCAGAATGGTTGGAAATCATTCGCAGAGTGTAAAGGTATAAGGGAGCTTGACTGCGAGAGCTACAACTCGAGCAGGGACGAAAGTCGGGCTTAGTGATCCGGTGGTTCCGTATGGAAGGGCCATCGCTCAACGGATAAAAGCTACCCTGGGGATAACAGGCTTATCTCCCCCAAGAGTTCACATCGACGGGGAGGTTTGGCACCTCGATGTCGGCTCGTCGCATCCTGGGGCTGTAGTCGGTCCCAAGGGTTGGGCTGTTCGCCCATTAAAGCGGCACGCGAGCTGGGTTCAGAACGTCGTGAGACAGTTCGGTCCCTATCCGTCGCGGGCGTAGGAAATTTGAGAGGATCTGCTCCTAGTACGAGAGGACCAGAGTGGACTTACCGCTGGTGTACCAGTTGTCTTGCCAAAGGCATCGCTGGGTAGCTATGTAGGGAAGGGATAAACGCTGAAAGCATCTAAGTGTGAAACCCACCTCAAGATGAGATTTCCCATGATTTTATATCAGTAAGAGCCCTGAGAGATGATCAGGTAGATAGGTTAGAAGTGGAAGTGTGGCGACACATGTAGCGGACTAATACTAATAGCTCGAGGACTTATCCAAAGTAACTGAGAATACGAAGCGTGATTAATTTTCGAGTGACATTTGAAAGATATTCAATTTTGAGTAGGTATTACTCAGAGTTAAGTGACGATAGCCTAGGAGATACACCTGTACCCATGCCGAACACAGAAGTTAAGCCCTAGAACGCCGGAAGTAGTTGGGGGTTGCCCCCCTGTGAGATATGGAAGTCGCTTAGCTCGAGGGAGTTTAGCTCAGCTGGGAGAGCATCTGCCTTACAAGCAGAGGGTCAGCGGTTCGATCCCGTTAACTCCCATAGGTCCCGTAGTGTAGCGGTTATCACGTCGCCCTGTCACGGCGAAGATCGCGGGTTCGATTCCCGTCGGGACCGTAATAACGAAAGTTATTTGACTCGTTAGCTCAGTTGGTAGAGCAATTGACTTTTAATCAATGGGTCACTGGTTCGAGCCCAGTACGGGTCATATTTGCGGGTTTGGCGGAATTGGCAGACGCACCAGATTTAGGATCTGGCGCTTAACGGCGTGGGGGTTCAAGTCCCTTAACCCGCATAATAGAAATCAGCCGGCTTAGCTCAGTTGGTAGAGCATCTGATTTGTAATCAGAGGGTCGCGTGTTCAAGTCATGTAGCCGGCATTTTTTTTAATATAAACCAGAGTCGATGCGAACGTAGTTCAGTGGTAGAACACCACCTTGCCAAGGTGGGGGTCGCGGGTTCGAATCCCGTCGTTCGCTTATAGAGGCCGGGGTGGCGGAACTGGCAGACGCACAGGACTTAAAATCCTGCGATTGGTAACGATCGTACCGGTTCGATTCCGGTCCTCGGCATATATTGAAGAGCACCCTTAGCTCAACTGGATAGAGTACCTGACTACGAATCAGGCGGTTAGAGGTTCGACTCCTCTAGGGTGCATTAACAATTTAATTCGGGAAGTAGCTCAGCTTGGTAGAGTACTTGGTTTGGGACCAAGGTGTCGCAGGTTCGAATCCTGTCTTCCCGATTGATGGCGGTGTAGCTCAGCTGGCTAGAGCGTCCGGTTCATACCCGGGAGGTCGGGGGTTCGATCCCCTTCGCCGCTATAATGATCTTGTTGGACCTTTAGCTCAGCTGGTTAGAGCTCTCGGCTCATAACCGAGTGGTCGTAGGTTCAAGTCCTACAAGGTCCATTGGAATGATGGAGGATTACCCAAGTCCGGCTGAAGGGAACGGTCTTGAAAACCGTCAGGCGTGTAAAAGCGTGCGTGGGTTCGAATCCCACATCCTCCTTTATTTATTATTAACGCGGGATGGAGCAGCTCGGTAGCTCGTCGGGCTCATAACCCGAAGGTCGTAGGTTCAAATCCTGCTCCCGCAATATTGGCTCGGTAGCTCAGTTGGTAGAGCAATGGATTGAAGCTCCATGTGTCGGCGGTTCGATTCCGTCTCGCGCCATATTTATTTAGTTTCATGCGGGTGTAGTTTAGTGGTAAAACTACAGCCTTCCAAGCTGTTGTCGCGAGTTCGATTCTCGTCACCCGCTTTGAACTTTGTTCAAGTACCAAGTTTTTAACTTGGGCGCGTAGCTCAGGTGGTTAGAGCGCACGCCTGATAAGCGTGAGGTCGGTGGTTCGAGTCCACTCGTGCCCATTAATAGGAGAATTACTCAAGAGGCTGAAGAGGACGGTTTGCTAAATCGTTAGGTCGGGTAACCGGCGCAAGGGTTCGAATCCCTTATTCTCCGTAATTAAAGAGCTTTTAGCTCTTTTTTTTTTCTAATTTTCATATTTTTCACTTAGTTATAGGTTGCTAATTTTATTATTCTATGTCAAACTTTTTTACATTTGATATAATGTAAGAGAGATTTAAGTATCAAGTTACTGGTACTATAAAGGAGAATATTATGCAAACTAATAAAATCTTTGGAGCCTTGTTTGTTCTGTCCTTAAGTTTATTTACAATTGGTTGTAGAAATCAAAATGCTGATATTTCAAGCCAGGCTAGCAGCCTATCATCTACTACTAGTCAGTCTACCACTAAGGAATCGTCCAAGAAAGATTATAAAGCATTTTACAAACCAATTTTTGATGATTATCAAAAAATACTTTCTACACCTAAGGATACAGCTAAAATAGTAGAACTTTATAAAACTTTGAATGCAACTGATCGTCCTATCAATAGTTGGTCAGTTGAAAATGCAGTTTTTCAATCGGATAAGATGCGCTATGTGTATTCAGATTTGAATCAAGATGGTGTAGAGGAATTGCTCATTGGTGTTGAGCAATCTAGTGGCGGTTACTTTATCTCGGGACTTTATTATTTAGTAAATGAGAAACCAGTACTTTTAGCTGAAGGCTTTGTAGCAGGCCACGGTGGTGCTAGAAATTCTATGAATATCTATCAGGGTGGTGATATCCTAGAACTAAGCTGGTCTTCTGGAGCAGGTGAAGGTAGAGGAGTACTGTATCATCTGAATGTAAACCAGCAAGCTGCAAGTAAACTAGAAGAACAGGATATTCGAGTTCCTGGGAATAAAACTTTACATGCAGATTTTGGAAAAACAGAAGACGAAATGCTAGATTTCAATCGACTTGATTGGCAGAAATTTGAAACTTCTACTAGCAGCAAGACTATTTCGGGTGAAAAACAAAAAGCTCCTTGGAATGCTAGTAAATCTGCTAAATTAGAAGCCTTCATAAAAGGTTGGGGGGAAAGGTTAGGACAACCCAATTATCAAAAGGGGATCGCAGGAGGAGATGTGGGGGCTGACCATCTCTATACACTTAGGGATGATGGACCAAGTGAAAAATGAATGCTGAGTATACGGATACAGGTCTCGGTAATGCCCAGTACCGAATTGTCGAGCGTTATAGCAATTGGGATAAATACCCGGATGTTCATAGTTATTTCTTTGCGATAACCAATACAGGAGAAACGATTGTCTTTCATTCACCGACGACTAATGGTGGAGTCATGTACTTAAAACCAACAGAAAATACAGAAATCCAAGCGGAGTTTAAACGTTTGGTGGAAGAAGATTAAAAGAAAAAGAGTTTAGCTTGGGCTAAGCTCTTTTTAAACATTAAATTAAAATGAGTATGAGTGTTAACAAAATGGCTAGTAAAATTCTGATGACATGGTGAGATTTTTTAAAGTTGCCTTTCTGTTTGTCATTCCAATAGGCTCCGTAACAGATGAGAAAAACACCGATAATCCATAGGCTTAAAGAAAGGATAGGAAGATAGATCTCAAACATAATAGCGATATAGAACTGAAGAAAAAGAGAAAGCATGGTGAGGATGCTGCCGATAAACAGACACTTGATTCCTCTATTAAAGTTTCTTTGTGCAATAGTTAATGCTGCAACTATAAGGTGATAGAGTGAGAAGGGGAGAGTCAGTACAAGAATGATGAGTGCAAGATAAATAAAATGTATATAGGGTGATTCCTTTCCAAAAACGTTTAAATATCTAGTTGTTTGTCAGAGTTTATTGCCATGACATCCAGGTAGAATCGTACTACTTCCTCTTCCTTATAAGATTTTCCTTTTTTGAGCCACCAAGTCAATGTCTCGATAAAGTTAGTTACAACAAAATGCTTGAGGTAGGAAGCAGGAATCTTAGGATAGGAAACTTGCAAGTCCTCTGCAATCATGGGATAAACATGATGTTCCAATTCCTTCTGTAATTGGCGGAGAAAGTAGTCATTTTTTGATAAGAGAAGGCTAGTGATATGATCTTGATTTTTCTTAAAATGTGAAAAGATATGAGTTAGGTAAGCCTTTGTAGTTATATTTTCCTCGCGTTCAAAAAGATGATGAAAGAGATAACGACAGAGTTCATCTAGGAGTAACTCTTTACTTTCATAATGACTATAAAAGGTGGAACGACCAACATCTGCTAGGTCTATAATCTCTTGGACTGTGATAGACTCGTAATCTTTTTGATTTAGTAATTGTAAAAAGCAAAGTAGATAGCTTTTCGAGTCTTGGTAATGCGACGATCGTGAGTAGTCATATAGACAGTTTGAACAAATTGTTCAGTAACTTACAGACCGAACAATTTGCCCCTATCCTTTCTAATGATAGTATTGGATAATAGATAATGAAGAGAAGAGATAATAGTCTCATTTCTCAGAATATCTATAGAAATAAATGATTGACGCAGTAGCTGATTGGTCTCTTTTTCGCTCTTTAGCTTCAAAGAGTACCTAATCAGCCTTGCGAGGGTGGGAATACGAATAAATTTTTATAAAATTTATTCTGTCCTACTCCCATTATATCAAAGGATTAAATATTATGAAGACAAAACATGCAGTCTGGCTGGCTTTTTTATTAAATTTGAGTTATGCCATTGTCGAGTTTATCGCTGGTGGAGTATTTGGCT